>Ga0209147_100076_pt1 | contig 207570 bp, 170 predicted proteins | sample AraplaCol_mLB_r2_FD_184278 | JGI IMG/M metagenome (GOLD analysis project Ga0209147, IMG submission 184278) | Arabidopsis root microbial communities from North Carolina, USA - plate scrape CL_Col_mLB_r2 (SPAdes) (version 2) | ecosystem: Host-associated > Plants > Roots > Endosphere | place: USA...
CGGCGGTCTGCCAAGGCCCGCGGGTGAACGTAAGCGCCCTGCTGCTTCAGGCTCGGCGCTTCAACACGGCATGACGGAAAACCGATGAAACATGCGACATCTGTATTTAGCTGGCGCTACGACATCTGAATCCGGGTATGACATGATGTAAGAGCAAAGTTGTAATGTCGCCGGGTGCGCGCGGCACTGGGCAGGCAGAAGGTCTTCATCTCAGAGAAGGTCGTTCGGCGGTTGATGAAGCAGGAGCGCTTAAGCGCAGCCACAACGAGGCGACGTCGATACGGCTCCTACGCCGGCGAAATAGGTCCTGCTCCAGAAAACCTTATCAACCGGGATTTCCGGGCCGCAGCGCCGAATGAAAAGTGGCTCACAGACATTGCGGAGTTCCAGATTCCTGCCGGTAAAGTCTATCTGTCTCCGGTCATCGATTGCTTCGATGGGCTTGTGATCAGTTGGTCGATCGGTACGCGACCACACGCCGAGCTTGTGAACACAATGCTCGATGCTGCCATCGAAGCAATCGGGAGTAGCAACAGCCGGCCTGTGGTCCATTCAGATCGCGGCGCGCACTATCGCTGGCCATCTGGTATCCCCTGTCGCGTTGTTCAGGCTTTCATGGAAACGCCGCGTCGGCGCCTTCGTCCGCAAGAACGATAGGCCGGCAACGAGACAATTCATGTCCCGCAGACGGCCCCGTGTCGCAACGAGCGGAAAGCGATTGCGTGATTCGCGACAGGGTATGTCGCAAGCACGTCGCATACTGTCCGTCAGATTCAGGAACAGGAGATGCACACGTGAATACCCGCATGACGAAACCGGCGAGCGGCGAGCGCGCCGACCTGGCGCGACTAACTCGTTGTCACCGCAACTATTCCACAGCGCTGCGTATCGCATTGCGCCCGTGGGGATTCGATGCCTGCGTCGTCCAGTCGTGGATCAACGCACTGCCTACGCTGGATCGGGCTATCGCGTGGGAGATCGCGACCGATCGACGGGCGCCCGGCGCGGATATCGTGGTCCACGTCGTCAGGCCGGCGCCGGCAGCGCGCGGCCAGTTCTGCTGGAACGGCATCGGTGCGAACTATGCTCTCAGGCAATCGCTCGCGGCGTGTGGCACGGAGCTAGCACTTCTGATCGGCGATTCGAACCAGATGCCGGCCGAGTGCGTCGGGCACTGGGTCGCCGCCGGGGCATTGCCGCCGGCCGCAGCGCTTGCCAGGCTCGGCCGATTGATCGCGGCGTGCGCAGCGCCGCAGCAGCAGACGCAGCCGCCGGTGCGGCGCACGCTCATGCGCCTGATCTCGCGCGATCTGGACATGGCCTGAATGGCTTCGCGCGGCGGCCGCAGACGGAACGCCGCGCCGCCGCCCGCTTGTTTCTACTACAACGACGAATGCCTCCGCACGTCAAGCGGTCACTCCGGCCGCTCCGCAGCGTCGGCGCGGCTTGCACCGGCCGGCTTACCGTACATACGCGCAAGCTCGCTCGCCTCCCGCACGAACTCGGCACGCAAACCGGCGGGCGCAAGCACCTCAACGTTCGGCCCGAACGAGCGCAACCACCACCGCAACCGCTGGCTCAACAGCACCGTGCCCTTGACGAAAAGCGCATCGCCGTCGCGCGTATGCGCCTGATCCTTCGACATGGGTGCTTCGAGCAGATGCTCGCCCGCACCTTCGACGAACTTCAGCTTGAGCATCACCTCCTTCTCGACCATGAAGTCGAAGCGACGCTGTTGCTTCACATAGGCATCGAGCGAAAAGGTCGGCGGATAGTCGAAAGTTTCGAGCAGCGCGCTGGCACGCGTGAAGCGGTCCATGCGGTACATCGTCGGCTCGGTCTTGCCCGGGGTGCCGCCCACCAGGTATACGAGCCCGCCCACCTCCACGAACCCGAGCGGGAGAATGATCCTGGCCCTCTCGTTGTCGGTGTTGTGACGCGGGCGGTAGACGATTTCGAGCTTGCGCTCTTCAAAGAGCGCGCGCGACACGATTGCGAACAGTTCCCGGTCGATCACCGGGTAATGCAGCGAGAAGCCACCGCTTTCGACCGCGACCTTGCTCGCCCAGCGCGAATAGCGCCGCTCGGTTTCATTGCTCGTCCGCTTCAGCCGTGCCTCCGCGACGTCGAACATCGACGACAGCGATTCGGCCACCAGCTCCGGAATCTGGCGTGATGAAAAGCGCCGCAACGTCTGCAGCGCGAGCGCCTCGTCGAATGTCATCATCGAGCCCGCCTTCGCGGCCATGCCGCTCGCGCCCGCCTTCTTGCGCCACACCAGCGCCGTGCCGCGCTCGAGCACTTCGACGAGCCCGTCGCTCTCGAGCTTCGCGAGGCGCCGGTTGATCGTCCTGACGGTTGGCGTGTCCAGCGCGGTACGCGACAGCCAGCGGTGAATGTCGGGGGTGCTGATGTAGTCGTCGTGCGTCGCCGCGTCGGGCAGCGCGCGCATGATTTCGCGATCGAGATCGGACATGATGGGTAAGCGTTGCTCGAAAAGGGTTGATCCCGGTATATCGGCCGGCGACGCGTATTCTTGAGCGCGTCGTATCAATGCTTCGCGCGAAGCAAGCCCTTCAGGCGACGCAGCACGTGATCGACCAGTGAACTCGGCGCATCGAGCGGACCCGCCGGGCGCAGATCCAGGGCGGCGCTACCGCATGCCGGACATTCGGGCGGAACGATGACCACGTCGCTGCGCGGCCTCACCACGCAGTGCCAGCCGCACGTGCGGCACGTCATCCTGATCGGGGAAACGGGAACCGGCATGGCGCCAACCCCAACCAGGCGGTCAGGTCGGCTGCGATGCGCCGTTCGCGGCGTTCACGGCATCCCGGCGCACTTTCTCGATGTACTTGCCCAACGCAACCGTGGAAAGGACGCCGACCGCAAACGTGATCGCAAATGCAGCAAGGCTCTCGAGCGGTGAATTGTTGTTCAGCATGATGGATGCTCCGTGGGTGTGCATGCGTGTTTCGTTGAGTCCGTTCGGAGGATAGCCGTGCATCGCGACATTTCGTGTCGCGATGCACGGGGCGATGCGATGCCGCAAGCCGACCGGACTAAAACCCGATGGCCGCGAAGGCGGTCACGCGCGCGGCCCAGTCGCTGCGATCCCGTTCCAGCCCACCGGCCTTCGACCGCAATTCGTCACGCTTGGTCTGTAGCGGTTGCAACTGCTCGTGCAAGGCGAGCGCGATGACTTCGTCGACGCTTTCGATCAGCCCCGAATGGAGCTGCGAGCACGCTTCCTCGATCCATTGACCGCGTTGCAGCGCCCGATCGTGCCGGCTCTGATTGTCACGCTCTTCGCCGTGATATTCGCGTGCGACATCGATCGCGACCGCGGCCAGCTGAATCACCGGCGCGGCCTTGTTCGCCCACGTGCCGAGCGTCTTCGACCAGCGCCCCTTGAGCCCGGGAATCTTCAATTTGCGCCCGAATTCCAGCAGCGTCTTGATTTCGTCCTGGTGGACGCCTCGCAACTTGCCGAGCGCGGCGTCGAGCATCTTGCCGGTGAACTCGCCGCCGCTTTCGTCTTCCGCAAGCGGATACTGGAGCCCGTCGGCGGCCAGCGCAGCGCCAATCCGGCCTTTGATGTTGCGCTTGAGCTCCTGTTGCAGCCACGTCTGTACCGTCTCGCTCACCGATTCGGCGACCTGCGTCAACATGGCGAGAATGGCGTCGTTCGATCCGCCGTTCGCAATGGCGTCGCCGATCGCCGGACGCTTCAGCGTCAGCTCGCTGCGGATCTTGTTCGAAGCCGCATTCGTCAGCAGCCTGAATTCGCGCGTGACGTGGTCGATCTGCGCATCGACCACACGCATGTCGGTTTGCGCGGGCGCCTCCTTGTCGATCGCGTCGGCAACGGGCTTCAAAAGCGAACGGTCCAGGCCGTCATGGATCTGCTGCAGCAGTTTCCTCTCCCCGTCGTAATCGACGAGCCACTGCCGGAACCGGAGCATGAACACGTCGAAGCGCGCATGCTCGAGCAGCACCGCCTTGTTTTCGAGCCGCGCGCGGCAAGCCGATTTGACGTTCATCAGAATCGTGGGGATCGCATCGAGATACTGCGTGTCGAATCCCCGCTGCTCGGCATGGTTCAGCATCGTTTTTGCGAAACGAGCCTGAACCTCCTCGATATGCCCGGGGGTGCCGTCCTCGTAGTTGAGCACGATGAAAAGCGGCCGCTTCCGTTCCAGCAGGTCGAAGATCCGGCCCATGATGTCGCTCGAATCCTGATCCTCCTGGCGCAGCACGAACACGATCAGATCGGTGCGCTCGAGCTGTGCGAGGCTGATCGCTTCGTGCTCGATGGGCGCGTTGATCCCGGGCGTATCGAGCAGCACATGGCCATCCCAGTCATGGACATGCACCTCGTCGGTCGTGGGAACGTCTCCGACCTTCGCAACTTCGCGCCCGACCAGCGTGTTGATCAGCGTGCTCTTGCCTGCGTTGTACGCGCCGAACAGCATGACGTGAATCTTCCGCTCATCGATCCGCGCGTGCCAGTCGGCAGCAATGTCTTGCGCGCCTGGCATGTATCGCTGTGCCAACGGGAGTGCCTCGTCGAGCCGCGTCTTGTATTGTTCAAACGGATTCATGTGCGATCTCCTCTTTCAACCCTTCCAGTTCACGTTCGCTGGCGGATACGACCTGATCGACGCGCTCGACTTCCCGCATCATCAATTCGATCGACGCCTTGCAGCTCTCCACATATGCAATGACCGCGTTCGGCAAACGCTTGCGCAAGTCCTGCTCGATCTCGGCATGCAATCGCTCGTAACTCACGCCGACGGTCACGCGCTTGCGCTCGGTGTCGACGAAGTAGTCGCCCCCCTTCTCGCCGAGGAACGTGCTCGCCGCGCCGGCCAACAGGCCGCCGACGGCTTCGCCCACACCGACGCCCGCGAAAGTTCCGAGGCCGGGAAGCAGGACCGAGCCGAGCACGGCGCCAAGCGCCGCGCCTGCTGCGCCGGCCGCGCCCGCAGCGGCCGCTTTCTTCCAGCGGCCTTTGGTTTCCTCATATTCCTCGCTGACATCGTCGAAGCCACCATATTGCCCGTCGCTCATCGCGAGCAGTGCTGCGTTGATCTCGCCCGCATACTCCTCGAGCTCGCGCGTCAGGTGTTCGTCGATGGCGTTCCGGCTCAGTGCCGAGAGTTCCCGGTACACCGCTTGCGCGTCGCGACGCTGCTTGTGGCGCTCGAGCAGGCCGGGCAGTTCGCCGAGGACCTCGTCCACGACGCGTGCCGCGATGTGCGGGCCATTTTTGTCGAGCGCCTGGACTGCGTCATGCGCCGTGTTCTTCACCGTGTCGAGATACGGGCGAATCTCCTTCTGCAGCGAGCCGGCCACGTTTCTTTCGAGGTGATTGATCGTCAGCTCGACGGCCTTGCGCTCCTTGTACTTCGCGGCTTTCTTCAAGGTTGCACGCAGTTCCTCGTAGAGGCGCTGAAAGCCCGCTTCGTCGAGCATTGCATCCGGATCGCCGCTCGAGCGAACGACATGGGCCGAGACCGACGCCGGCCTGCGAACCAGTTCGACGTCCATCTCCGACTGATGGAGCTTCGTCCGCGCGCGTTCGAGCACGTCGCTTTCCTGCAACGCACGGTTTTGCGCCGACTTGTTCCGCAAAACCTTGACGATTGCGCCGTCAACCTCGTCTTCGTCCGTGACGTCGCTTTTGGTGATAACCGGAACAAGCGGCTTGCGGCTCTTCAACTCCGCACTCAGCGCGTCGAGCTCCTGCACCTGGCCGGGCGACGTGGAACTGGTGAGCCAGAGTACCGCGTCGGCGCTGTCCGTGAACCGCTTCGTCAGGTCGCCGTTTTCCTTCGTGACCGAATGCAATCCCGGCGTGTCGAGCAAGATCAGCTTTTCCCCAAGCTTGACGCCCTGAATTCGGGCGGTGGCTTCCGTTGCTGCTTCGACGAACGGCCCCGGAGCGTCGACAATCGCGTCGGCTTCGAGGTAGAAATATTGGACCCGTTCTCCGTGGTGCCTGAAGCGTTCGCCAAGGAAATTGCAGAACGAGCTCTTCCCGGCATTGACTTTGCCGAACACCAGCAGGACGGCCTTGTCACCGAAGGCTTCGCTCAGACGCCTCATCGGCGCGCTGCTGTCACGATCGCGTGCCCATCCTGCAACGCACTCCGCGATCCGCGTGCGCAGTTCCTCGACCTGTCCCGTCAGCGCACTGCCCTGCTTGAGTCCGCGCGCCTCGGCAGGCTCCATCTCCAGCCGGCGCGCCAGCCTTGACGACCACCCGTCGAGTTTGGCGAGATCGTCCTTCATCGCACGGGCGACGTGCTCGAACTTTTCCAGTTCACGGACAAAGCATGCTTCCTGGGTTTGCGGTTTCGCGATTTCTTTCACTTCAAGGCCCCGTTGGTTATTCGTTGTTCTCATGCGGCACGCTCACGCCTGGGCGGATCCCGCATCGCCAGTTTCCAGCGCGGCAGCCAGCGCCGCTTCGCTCTTCGACGAGAGCGAGCGCAACGTCCGCGCGACGTCTTCCAGGCGGTCGATTTCCGTCTTGACGACGTCGATCGAGTCGCGATTCGCACACATCTTCGCCGTGTCCTCGAAGCGACGTTCGAACGCCGCATAGACGCCGACATTCGGACTGGCCGAGCACGCGCGAACCAGCGCATCGATTTGCGCATCGGGAATCGTCATCTGGTGTTTCTGGAAAAAGCTCTTGAATGCAATAGCCGACTCCTTTTCGGCGGCGAGTCGCAGCGCGTCGCGCGCCGACGTGGATACGACGCGGTTCGACGACGAGGAGTCGGAAGGCGAAGGAATGGCGTCCGCGATCTTGTTGATGCCGTCGGCGACGGATTCCAGCGCCGATTCGAGCAAATCCGTCAATGTCGAGAAGAAGGTCATGGTCATACCTCGCTGAATTTCTTGTGAACGTCGGCTTCAAGTCGCCAGAATTCGCGCTTGAATTCCGCAATCATCTGGTTTCGATCCAGCTTCAGCATGGCCAGCCGGTCACGAAGCGCGGCATCTGCAATCGCGAGATGACCTCGCAGCACGTTGCAGCACGTCAGCAACTCGCTGGCGCGCGCCGCATGGACGTGGGCGGCGACCTGCGTGATCCGGCGCTTCAGCGCGCGCATGCCGCTCTTTTCGATCATCAGTTGCTTGCCGTCCTCGCGCCCGCGCTTGTAGCGCGTTGCCGAGACGGGGAAGACCTCCAGCGCGCCGACCTGGTCGCGCACGATACGTTCCACGTTGGCGAGCGTGGCTTCGTCCACCTGGTCGATCTGGGTCAGCACGACCAGCGCCGCGCGCCTCGAATGCGTGGCGTCGGCGGCAAGGTCGGTGACCAGCGCCTGTTCGCTGCCGTCGAGTTCGCCCTCCCGAACCGAGTGGACGAACAGGCGAATGTCGGCCACTTCCCAGGTACCGCGCAGCGCGAGGCGATCGTCTTCAGACATGACGTCGGCATCGAGGCCCGGCGCGTCGAGCCAGCGCACGCCGTCTTGCTCGAGCGCGTCCAGTTGCGTGGTCTGTCGCGCATCGGATACGGCGAACACGCTTTCGCCGATCAGCTCGTTCAGCAAGGAGCTCTTGCCGTGGTTGAACTTCCCCAGCACGGTGACGACCGGCGGCCTGTCGGAATCCGCCAGTTGCTCGAGACGCGAGATTTCCGCATCGCGTCCGGGAAAGTAGGCTCGAATTGCTGTCAAATTCATGAAATCAACCGTTTGAATGACGACACAAGGAGCGCGCGATGCAGCCGCGCGCGGCAACGCATCCGGTCAGGACCGGCTGCCGCTCGGAAATGGCCATGCGTCGGCAGGGTTGAGGGCTGTCTTGACGGCTGCCTCCGGCTGCTGCGACGCGGATGCGTCAGGCGTCGCTGCCGGCGCGCCCCTGACCACGCGTTTCGGCTTGGTCGATTTGCCGCCGGGTGTGCGCGATGGGCCGGGAGACTTCCTGGGTGCCTTTTTGGGCGTGGATGCGTTAGCAGACGACGCATCGGGGCCGGGGGAAACGTTTGCGGCGTCCGCCTTGCCGCGATAACCGAATACCTGCTCCGGCGTAAAGCGATATTTCGTGATGCTCGCCCTTACTTCGTCGAGTACTTGCTGAACGTCTTCAAGGTTCGCCTTCCGGAAAATCACCGTGGAGGACTCACATTGACTCGTCACCTTCCGCGAGGACATTTTTCATGCTCTCCATGTGCGGGAACCGTGCACCCGAAGATGCAACGGGTTCTCCCGGTACAACACCATAGCCACACGATTTCACGAACGAATCTCATTCATGCCGGATCGTCCGGAATCTGGGAACAAGACAACGTTTTGTTAACGGAATGCAATGTGCATTTCTTTATAGAGCTCAGTCAATTTTCTCGATCGTGTCGCTGCTGGAAGGGCGAATCGGATATTCACGCCGGCGAACTGGCCCGGGGAGGAAGTGTGCCGTGCAATTCGGACAATTGGTGTCCCGATGGCGGATTCGATTCCGCGGCGGCATGAACATCGATGTGCATGCATCGATCATGACTCCGGTGCCGGCGATGCATAACCTCATTCGACATCGAGACACCGTATGTCCGAACGGGCGCCGACAATACCAACTCGACAACAACCGGATAATCTTCTCGATGCCATTCTCATCGGACATGCGGTGCTCGACGTTCCAGGCCGGGAACCGCCTCCCCAAAGACGATTCGGATCACAAAGTAAATCTGTCTATCACTGCACGGCGAGCCCACCCGATGGCTGACGACCTCACTTTCAATCACGGGGCAATCAACCCCGCCGCCATTAAAATTCCACTGAACGAGCGGCCCATGTGCGAGAAAATGCAGCATGTGGCCAACTGGATCGCGCGCAACTTCGACAAACCCGTCAAGGTGCGACAGGCCGCCGATCTCGTCGCGATGAGCGAGCGCACCCTGCTGCGCCACTTTACGAGCGAAATCGGCATGACGCCCAGCGCCTATTTGATGCGTGTCAGGCTGGCACGCGCGTGCGCGATGCTCGAATTCACCGCACTCCCGGCAGACTCGATCGCTCGACGTTGCGGCCTTGGGAGCGGCGAGCATCTCGCGCGCCTGTTTCGCCAGCACTTCGACGAGACCCCGATCGAATATCGGCGCGCACATGCGCACGCGGGCATGCGTGCAGAGGAGCGCGACGGCGCAAGCGACGCGCCCGAACTTTTTTCGCGCGTTGACGCTGCCGACCGCTGATGCGAACGAAGTCCTCGCGCCGGACGCGATTTCAGAGGCGCGAGATTGCAGCTAACATACAAGCCGGCCGAGTGCCGGCGAAGCAAAACAGGAAATGACCGGCAATCGGTCTGGAAATCGATTCGGTGCATACCGGAATCTACACGAGCAACGGGCGGCCCGGCGCCCGACTCAATCGCGGCAACCTTTGGTGCAGCGCGCTCCAGGGCTCGTTGTCGATGCCGTAGGGCACATGTCCCGTCGTTACATATCGCGACGCGGGCTTGCAATTGCGAACGTGGTCGTCGAACCCGTGCGCGGACAGGAACAGGCTGGCGCCCATCGGGCCCAGCTAACGATGCGGTGCCGCACCGCTCGTGAATTTCGCACGCTCGATCGCGAGCCCGTTACGCCGTGCCGACGTGTACACCCGAAATCGTTGCGCGACAGAATCGCGACCTCGACGTCATCCGCGCCGTTCGTGTTGAATGCAAGCAGCTTGCGCACGAGCGAAAACGCGGCCCGGGCCCGGCCGTCACGCCCAGTCGCGCCGCCTGAATCGCGCAATACGCGGCCGGGTCGTCCTCCCGGAACACTCTGTTTTCTTCCTCGAAATCGAAGAGCGCCCGTGCGGACACATCAACCGCCACCTTACCAATTGCATTCATCGAACCTCCTGTCGGCTGACAACACATCTTGCGTTGCATTTGGGACCTTTACCGTCCCAATCCATCTCGTCGATTTCGCCGTCTCACTGATTGAAAAGGGGACACTGAATGACCCTGTTGACCATACAATCGTTAAAAATGGCCCAAAGGCCAAAACAACAACGACGACCACATTCAACGGGAACAGGCATGACCACCTCGAATCTTGACGAAGCAATACTTCGCATCCTTCCAACAGAACGGGACTCGGAACCATGGCTTGCGACACCCGAGGTACATCGGCGCCTGGAGGACCGCGGGTACCGGGTCGGTTACATCAGGAAGGTTCGGCGACATCTCGCGACACTGGAAAAGGACAATCTGGTCGTCTCGATCGAGAACGGCCGTGAGTTGCTCTGGCAACGCAAGCCGTGGCTCGGGGGAACGCGTGAAGCAGTCAGCCTGATGAGCGCCTCCGAAGCCGTGGCGTTTCACATCCTTCAGCGCTTTGCCGGAGACAAGCTGCCCAACGCGGTGACAAAAGACATTGAGCCGCTCTTCAAGGCGGCGGAAATCCGCCTGTCACGAGAAAAGGATGACAGCCGGCGCTATCGCGCATGGGCGGACAAGGTTGATTCGGTCGATGGGACCTTTGCGCTCAGACGCCCCCCGCTCAACTCGGAGATTTTCCAGACCGTCGTCACGGCAACGTTCTTCGAACGGGAATTGCTTGTGCAGTACCGTCCCGCCTACAAAGCCGACCAGCCGGACGAGACTAAACCGAGCCCCTTGTGGCCACTGGCGCTCGTCGAGTCGGGCGGCGTCATGTACATGGTCGCGCAAAATCCCGCCCATGCTCCGCGGCCCGAGGCCGGCAAGACGAAGTGGCTGCGCACGCTTTACCGCCTGGATCGCATCAGCTCCGCTGTCGAATCGGGTGAGACCTTCGACTATCCCGGCGACTTCAGGCTACGCGCCTATATCGACGCGGAACAGGTTTTCGACTTCCTGCCGGAGCCCCCGGCACTGCTGGAGCTCGCGTTCGAAGGGAGTGCGGGAAATCACTTGAAGGACACGCCGATAGCCAAGGACCAGAAGGATGAAACGATGCCGGATGGTCGATTAAAAATAACAGGCACGGTCGTTCCGAGTCTCAAGTTGAGATGGTGGTTGCGCTCGTTGGGTTCCGCCGTGGAAGTGCTCGCGCCGCAGGCGCTGCGTGACGAATTCGCGCGCGATTACGTGCAACTGGCTAAGCGCTACGGGCCGATGAACGGCTAACGGCTGCAGACAGCCATTCTCGGTCATACCGGCTCAGATCCGGATACCGCGGGCAGGTTGACGGGCCGGCATTCAGGACGCTGCGCGCTCACGTCAACACACGCCCTAGCGTTGAACGCCGGAAATGAATCCGCGCAACGGCATTCTGCTTGGATGGCTGCCTGTTCTCAATAAAATACGACCTCTGGATGTGAAAGATCCCATATGAAGTTCACGGAATATGTCGTGCTGGATCGCGCGGCGCAGGCCATCGATCCACTAGGATTTCGTCGGCCCGCTGGTGCGTTGCAGGACTTGCTGTTTCCGCAGTTCACGGTACTGACGCTGCGTCCGGCGTACCTTGGCGCGCTGTGTTGCTTTCTCAAGATCCTCGACGAAGGGGAGCCTGGCGACACGACCGGTTTCGCGCGACGGTTCCGCGTACTGGAAATCTTCTGGGGCATCGCGAACGCGAAGGCGGGCGCCCCGGTGATCAACATCACCAAATACCGGGAGCTCTGCGAAGGCGATATTCAGCTCTCGGCGATTCCGAAGAGACACTCCATCTATCAGCGATTGTCGTACGGCACGCTCGGCCATTACACCAGCGCGGCAATCCGATGGGGGCTCGTCGACAAGCACGGCAAGCGCCTGGAACCACATGGCGTCGCGCTGGCGGACGGCTTCTCGTCCAGACGCTCCAGCGTGCCGCTGCGCGACGCACTCACACGCTGGGCTCGCGCCGAATCGTTCTCGCCGGAGGAAATGGAGGCATTCGGCCGGAACTTTGGCATCACCGCGCCCGCGTCATCGCGCGAACGGCAAACGTGGAAGCAAGTCATCCGTGAATGGTGCGCCAAGAATCCGCGAACGGCGCCGCTCTGGGATGCACCCATCCAGATCGGCGACATTTCGGCCAAAGATGCCGGGCACGCGGATTACGTCGCCTTCTTCCAGTTGCTTCGCGACACGTACCCCGGCTTGAAGAACGAGATCGATGCGCTCTGGAACTTCGAACGCCTTTCGGCGGCCTCGCTATTCATATTTGAATTGCGCGTCGCAGCCATGGAATTCGGCGGCGGCTTCGAGAACGCTACACCGCCCGACCCTCACGCTCTGGCCGCGAATGTTATCGCGTTGGCCAGCGCATACATGACGGCACCCGTGTTTCAGGATGCGCGAGCGCTTTTCCGGACCCTGGCCGATTGCCGCCCCGACTATCACGCGTTGACGCGATGCATCGTCGAGCATCACATCGAGCACCAACGCGCCAAAGGCACTTCGCCGATCATCGATCATGATGAGCTGATCGTGACTGGACGTGTCGACGCCGAGACGATGCGTCAGACCCTCTCCGATACGCAGAACGCACACGACATGAAAGATTGCCTCGACAGGATCCAGTTCCGGTATCGCCGCCAATGGCACTTCGACAAATGCCGCCACTGGTACGACTGGGCCGAAGATCAGACGGAGGCGCAGCAATGACAACCCGGATTGCCTCGCTGCGAGATCACTTCGGTGAAATCTTCGAGCGTTCGGATCGCGATCCGATCCAGCATATTGTCGTCGTCACCTACGAATTTGACGACCAGCAGGTGCTCAACCTGAGCGCGCTCCAGCCACTCGGCAAGCCGTTCGAGCCGCGCATGACGCATCTGGCGCGGATAGCGCAGACAGTGCCGGTCATGATCTATGACGCGCGAAAGACCGGTGCCGATTTGAGGCTGCCGCACTTCATGGAGTTGTTGCCCGTCCGCATGCGGTCATACACCTGCCATCATCCCAAGGCCTACTTGGTCATCACCGCTTCAAGCATCCATTTGGTGATTGGCTCGATGAACCTCACGCGGTCGGGTCTGTTTGCCAATCGCGAGGTATTCGACACATTCCGCTGGACCGACAAGGAGGCGGACGATCGAGCGGTGCTGACCGAATTTGCAAGAATCCTGCGAAGCGGCTACGCGCCGTTCGACTCCGCACCGCTCGCCGCAGCACTCACGGAGATCGAGCGGCGCCTCGAGCGCTGGCGCGATCTTCCGGACACAGACCAAGCCGTGCTGATTCACCAGGGTTATGACGAACGGTACGGGCTCGCAGCCCTCGCTGAACAGTGGACGGCGACCTACGGAAATTACGCGTCGCCCGAACGGATCATTGTCGTATCGCCCTTCTTCGACCGCACGCCGGAAAGTCGGGTACTGGTCGACGATATGCACGAGACTTTCCCGCAACTGACGCAGCTTGACGTCATCACGGACGAAGCCGTTTCAGCGTATCTCTGTCAGCGTCACTTCCGTGGCTTCGCGTCTACGCGGCTTTTTCTGATCCCAAAGCGTATTTCCGATCAGGAACGTACGCGCATCGAACAAGCGAACCAGCCGATCGACACGACCGACCATGCAATCGAACGCAAGCTTCACGCCAAGATCGTGATCCTTGCCCGCGGCGACGACGCGCTCGTTTACCTCGGCAGCGGCAATTTCACGCGCAAGGCCTGGCAGGGCGGCAATCGCGAGCTCGGCGTTGCTCGCCCCAGGCGCGGAAACGTCGACTCACTGCTGAAAAGCCTGTGCCGCAATCTGTCGGTCGACGAATCCGACCGCTTCCACGCGTTGCCGGCCACTCAGCCGGCAGCCATTGCGCCGTCCGACGACGATTACATATCGCTGCCCCACTATCCCGACTTCGTGCAAGGTATCGAATTGCGCACCTCGGAGAAGCCCGATCACATGGTGTTCGTCGTGAAGGCGCTGGCAAACCAGGTCGATCAACTCTCCCTCTACGACGTCACGTGGGGCGCTGATGATTTACGTTTCCACGACGGTCTATCACAGCCTCTCGACCGGGGGCTGCTGGCCCGTTGCCTGCTGGGCGGACGAAACCTGCGATTCAGCCTGCGTGATAATCCGTCGCTGCACCACTATCTGCCATTCCGGCACTCGACGGAATTATTCGCGCACCGCGAGCATTACGTCTTTCCGACGGCCGAGGACTGGATGTACCACCACCTCTACCCGGACCAGCCGCTCGATCGCGACCCCGACGAGTACATACCTGGCGACTCACCGGCTGTCGAGGACGATCCGGCGGTCCTTGCCGCGGCAACCCGCGACCGAAACCCGGTCATTCGGATGCAGGGCTACCTGAATTTGTTCTCGCGTATCGAAAAGGAATTCGGCAAGCGTGCGAAGTCCTGCACCGAAACGACCGGCTCAGAGCTTGCCGAACGATGGGAGCGGGAGATTGCATCGCCGCTTGTTACCTTTGCCGAGGTAATCGCGCATGAAAGCATGGCGGCGCCCACGTCCACCGATACCGCTTTCAAGCTCGGCGAACTTGCACTGCTCGCCTCCAGGCTTGCATCGATCCACGGCGCGGGGAAGCCGCTTCTCGATCGCCTTCGCTCGATGCTGCCTGCCGACGATTCCGACCGCGTCGTTGGTGAATACCTTCGGTTCTGCCATTCGCAAATCCAGCCATGACATCGATAGACTTCGACAAGATCGTCCGCACGACAGCCCCTCGGCGCGAGTATCAGGCGGACTGGACGCGGCAACGCGAAACGGCCAAGGCCTTCCTGTCACGCTTTGAAGACGGCTTCGATACCCAGCTCCTTGCCGATGAGGTCGGCATGGGCAAGACGTATGTGGCGATGGCGCTGCTTGGAGCGATGCTGAGAGGAAAACCCAGGAGCCAACGCCGCGCTCTCCTGATCACGCCACCCAGTGCCGTCCTGCGCTCGAAGTGGGAGCAGGAGCTACGCAGTTTTGGCGACACGTATCTCGGCACCGAAGGCAAGAAGGTGGCACCGCTGCGGCCGTTGATCGTCAGGGACTATTGGCAGTTGGTGGCCAATCTGCACGACTACGACAACGATCCTGTGGGTCGAGTCTCGGACCGACGCCAGGGAAGCGTTCTAAATTCGTTCTGGATCTGGTGCAGGACCAATCAGCTATTGCGCCATCCCAATACGAACTTTCGCGCCAACGACGGCTACGACCGAAACTCGGAGGCCGCATTGAGCTTTACTTCAGAAATATCGATCTCCGGTTGGTGGGCCTTTCTGGATGCGCTCAGGGCGGCTCAAGAGCCGTTGGTTCGCGAGATGGCATCCCGGCTTCAGACGTATGAATACGGCGACGCACTCGCATGGCTTAACGGCGTTTTCAGGGAGTTCACTGCGCAACAGAGCCGCTATGTTCCGGAAGTCCTCATTCTCGGGATGTCAGGGCTGCGGCGACCCAAGCTCAATCAGTGGGAAACGCAACGATTCTGTACTTTCTTGCTCGGCGTCCTCCTCGCAGGCGCGTGGAAACAGACGCGAGACCCCATCATCAAGGCGCTGGACGACGAGAACGTGATCGTGTCCGGGATGACCAGCGAGAAGCTCAAGCAGCTCGAGCGCGCCGATTTGTACAGAACACGCCACTGCGTGAAGCGTGTCATGGACAAGAGCGAGAGGTTGTCGAGCGAATGGGACAGACTGCGCGTCAACCCGGACGCACACGCCATTCGCACGTTTTTCAGGGAGCTCATGGATGCGGTCATATTGGAGAAGATCGCCGAATCCGGCATCGAGCTTGCCGTTGTAGACGAAGCGCACAACTGGAAGGACGGCAACAACGGGGGGGACATCTTCAAGACGGTCTTCGCTCCGTCCATTCGTCACAAGCTGCTGATGTCGGCCACGCCATTCCAGCTTGCCGAAAGCGAGATGCGCCGCGTTTTCGATCGCGCGGCCATGCCGGGCAGCCGAACCCAGGCGGTCCTGTCAGAAATTTACGCGCCACAAGGTGTCGTCACGCAATGCCTGGCGGCCAATGACCGCTTTCGCAAGCAATGGGACCGTCTGGCAGACGATCTCGATGCAGTATCGGTACTGCACGAGACGACCACCGGCGCTTCCGCGGCCGTCATGAGCGAGCGCATCAAGGTGCTCGCCGAAGACCGGCTGGCCAATCCCAATGTGCGCGCTATGTGCGATGAAGCATTGAAGTACCGCGACGCGGTCCACAAGTTGACCGATGCTCAACGCTCGATCGTGATCCGCCACACGAAGTCCCGAGCCCATCGCGCCTTCCACGCAGGTCAAGACTTTACGAAGATCGATCTGCAACCGCAGCGAACAGCACTGTATGAAACCCGCGGCATGGCCGAAAATGCCGACGCGTTTATCCATTACCTCGCCATGCGGCTCGATCAGCAGCTTCGCATCCGCGGCAAATCCCTGGACACAGCCAACGCACATTTGATGGGCGGACTGACATCGAGCAAAGCCGCCTTCAAAAGCAGTGCGACGGCGCTCAAGGATATCCCGGTGCACGTGGATGCCGTCACGCAAGGCTATATCACGATGTTCGACAACGCGCTTCAGCATCATGAGCACCCGAAGGTTCGCGCCACGGTAGACAAAGCGCTCGCGAATTACCGGAATGGACGCAAGACGCTGATATTCTGCGAACGCGTGGACACGCTCAAAGAGATCGAAGACCTGCTGCGTGACGGCATGGAGAAGGCATCATCCAGCGGGGCGTCCGGATTTGTCGAGCGGCGCAAAACGATGCTCGAACATTCCGAACTCGTCGACATGCGGCTGATGCGCATGTTGTGGCTATGCCGCGGCGCATCCGATACGGACGAATTTTCAGCCAGGGTTGCAGGCATTCAACCGGCAGCGATCGAGTTTGCGGCAAGTACGCTGGCGTGCATCGGGGCCAACGTTACGCCACGTCGTGTGCATCGTCTGATGGATATCTGGGCCGTCTCAGAGGCAAGGGGCCGCTTTGCACCTCCGAAGGCGACTCATACGCTTCTCGCTGCGCTACGCGATGCCTTTCATTACCCGCATCAATATGACCATGGGCTGGTGCGGTCAATTCTTGGCGCCGAGATCGGAAAACCGGCCGACGTCGCGGCTGTCCGCAAGGAAGTACTCTCACATGCCGAAACCTGGTTTGCCGATACGATCAATATCTGGGAGGGAACAGATAGCGCAGCGTTCTGCGGTCTGATATGGCGCCTGCTCGAAAACGAGGCGGATATGCTGCTGCAGAATGACAGCAAGCCAGTGGATGTCGCAAGATCGTTCTACGACACCTACGTAGCACTGCAGCGAGGGCTGAGGAAGGTCATCCTGCGCCCGGACCTGTTCCGCGAATACGTCAAGGACGTGGTGCTGTCCGATCGCGTCGCCATCGCCCCGGAGCAACTCGCGAACGCGGTATACCGCGGCATTCGTGCGCCGCGCGGCGAGGGTGAATCGCCGTGGAGCCGAATGCACCGATTTGTGAGCGCACTCGTTGAAGCCAACGGCAGCATCAATCCTCATGCGTCGACCAATACCCAGCGCCGCAGCCTGTGGCGCGGAGTCAATATCCAGCCGACTCGCCATGGCGCCAACGATGACGAAGGGGAGGCCAAGGTCGGAGACGATGATTTCGCAGTTCAGACTCTATACGGTGCCATCAAGCCGGATCGGCGCGTTGCCCTGTGTGCAGCGTTCAACTCCCCCCTTGCGCCCGACATTCTGATCTGCACCTCGATCGGCAGTGAGGGCATCGATCTTCACAAGGAGTGTGCGGAGGTCATTCATCACGACCTGCCATGGAACCCCGCCAAGCTCGAACAACGCATCGGACGTGTCGACCGCGTCGGCAGCCTCGCAGAAACATCGGGCCAATGGGTTCGTGTCGGCATGCCGTTCCAGGAGCAAAGCTACGAGCGGTTCCAATATAGCGTGCTGCTTGCGCGCGCCCAACGCTTTCAAGTGCTGCTGGGGAAACCTGACTTCGAGCTGAATTCCCTGGAAGAGGAATCAGGGGACGATAACGACGGCGATGTGAAGGAGCTCGAGGCAGATCTCGATGCCACGAACGACGAGCCGTCCCCATCATTGCCCGAAGGATTTTTGCAATGGCTATCTGTTGACTTGTCACTTGCCCGATGAAAGCTCGCAAATACAAGGTATCAGCAAGATTGATCCCGCGACGATTTCGCGTATTGAAAGAGGTTTGCTCATTTTCCACTTCGGATTGAATCTCGTGCTCCGGATTCAACCCGATTTCATCAAGGCCCCAAACGCACTGGCGAGTGGCAGCCGCGGCTATGAGCGCAATCATTGCGCTCGTGTTCCGCATGCTTACCCGTCGGTGATTACCTGAACGATCATGTCGACCACATACCAGGAATCAACATACGCACGCTATTCGGAAGCCGTTGACGAACTCAAGCGCGTGAAGCTGATCCAGACACGCTGGATTGCCACGGGTCTGCTCGTGCTCATGACGGCCCTCTATGCCGCGTCCGTTGCTTACGGGCACACAAGCGCCGCCTGGCCTTTCATCGGCGCGTTCGCCGAAGCGGCAATGGTCGGCGCGCTGGCAGACTGGTTCGCCGTCAGCGCGTTGTTTCGTCATCCGCTCGGCATCCCACTACCGCATACTGCGATCATTCCGAAGAACAAGGACCGGATTGCCGACAACCTCGGCGACTTCGTTCAAGGGGAGTTTTTCTCGACCGACCGCATCCAGCATGCCCTCGGCGAAATCAACCCCGTTGAGCGGATGGCCACATGGCTCGCGCACGCGGAAAACGCTGATAAGGCCGCGTCCGTCATCGGAAGACTGCTGGTATTCGTGCTCGATGCCGTCGATCACGACGCGCTTCGCACCTTCCTGAAGAAAGTGGTCAACGACAGGTTCATCAGTCTCGACCTGTCCACCCTCGCCGGCAACATTCTTCAAGGACTGACGCGCGATAACCGGCATCAGGCGCTGCTCGACCAAATATTGCACGGTGCGAATGAATATCTGAACAAGGAGGAAGTCAAAGAGAAAATCGCCGGCTTTCTCAAGGACATGATCCCTGCGCTCTTCGATTCACTGAAAGACTCGATCGCCAACATCGCGATCGACAAGCTCCTGAAGACATTGGCCGAGAAGCTCGACGAAGTCAACAATTGTCCGGATCACCCGCTGCGCGAATGGTTCGGTCAGTCGGTACAACGTTATGTCAACGACCTGAAGCGCGATCCGGAGCTGCGACACAAAATTCGGTTTTACCAGGAGCAAATCGCCAGGAACGACGAACTTGCGGCCTACGTGGATGGCATCTGGCAGGACATGCACGACTGGCTCAAACGCGATTTGTCCGGGTCCAGTTCGTTGACGCTCGCCAAGGTCTCATCAATGTCGGTTTCGCTTGGTGCGTCGCTTCTCCAGAGCAAGGAAACATTGTCTGCGATCAACGAACAAATCATGCGTGCAATCCCCGGCATACTGGACGAACTGCGCCCAAGGATCGGTGGCTTCATCTCGAGCAAGATGAAAGACTGGAAGGATCACGAGATCGTGGGAAAACTCGAGCTCAACATCGGTCGTGACCTTCAGTTCATCCGTCTGAATGGCACGCTTGTCGGCGGCCTCATCGGGCTGCTGATCCACACGATTACCGTGGTCCTGCATTAGGACGACGTGGGGTGGCGCGCGAATGATGCCAATTCTCTCCAGGATCATTCGCACGCGTCCTTTCAACAGGGGGCATCCCGAGCGCGGCCGGGGCATCAGTACCCTCAGGCGTCAGGATTTTCCGCGGCAGCCAGGCGCCGCTCCAGCGCCTGTGCCGCCGCCTCGGACATCACGACTTCCACGTGCATGCGCGCCCTCGTCAATCCTACAAACAGCAGACGCGGCCACAGCGCGTCGGATTGGTCGAAATCGACCTCGGTGAGCACGATCGCGGGCGCGGACTGCCCTTTGAAACGACGCACGGTTTCGATCGTCAGGTCGCCCTCCGAACAGATCGGTTGCCCGAGCTCGTCATAGTCTCCCGTGAACTTCGCAAGCGTCCATTCCGCCAGCGTGTCTTTCACGAGTAGTTCCGAATGTCCCCGTCCCCGCCAGCACAGCACGACAATGTCCTGGAGCGCGTAGCCGAGTTGCACGCACCGGCGAACCGCATCGGCGGTCGCGTGTGCAACGCTCTTCTTGTCTGAGCCATAGACCGAAAACTCCGGTGGCACGCCGGTCAGAGGCGCACATGGCGCAATCGGCTCGTCGGTCAGCCGCAAAAGATTGATCGTCTCGGCGATTCTGCGCGGGCTTCGATAGTTTTCCCGGACGGTAATCACCACGGCATCGCCGATTTCGATCTCGGCCCGATCCGGGTAGACGCATTGCTCGGGGTCGTCGAGCAGGTAAATGCGACCGTTCTCGCACACGCGCGAGATCAATGACTGCACCCATTCCGCCTGCATGTCCTGCAGTTCATCGATCACCAGCACGTCGAGATCCGGGGTGGCTTGCTCCTGCTCGTCAAGGTAGCGCTTTGCGAGTTCTTCGAAGTCTGGCTGTATACGCGGTCGACCTGCTGCGTTCCAGCACAGCTGGTGGAAGCTGCTCACCTCGACTCCCGATGGCGCGAACTCTCGCATCTGATCGGCCAGCGGCCGGTTGAAGCAGACATAGGATGCGTTTTTCCGGGCGACTCGGGCCTGTCGTAGTAGCGCGAGCGCCAGTTGAGTCTTGCCCGACCCCGCCGTCGCCCGCACGTGGAAGACACCGCTCGCAACCTGAATGCGCGGCACCCACAGCGCCAAGCCGCCGGAAATGACGTCGACTCGCCGCTGGAGCGTCCCCGCCAGCGCCGAAATGTCGGGCTGGACGTGCATGCGGTCGAGCAGGAACGCCCGCACCCGCTCTTTCGTCGGATCGGGCCGGCCGGCCCCTAGCCGGCGCTGCATGAAACCAACAAGGTCCTTGCAGTCATCCGCGTCCGCGATACGCTCACGCGGGTAGCCGATCGTGCCTGCATCGCCGATACGGTAATGAGGCAACACGAGGCAATGCAACAGGCGCACATCGAGACCTTCCGTTTTCAATCGCTGCAAGATCGAGCCGAACTGCCAGCCAGCCTGCCGACCGATATCCTTCCGTTGTGCGCCGTATTGCTTAAACATGCCGTCGACGTTCGCCTCGATCTCTCCCGCCTTCACCTCCAGCACCGCGATGTCACCGGCGCTGTTGATGACCACGATGTCAAGCTCGCCATGGCTGTCGTGATGAGGCTCGGCACGTGTCCAGTCGACGCCATGGAACAACTCGTAGCATTCGGGCAGGCCGTCGGCCAGTCGCCGGAGCACGTCGAATTCGACATGCTCGCCTGCGGACGTCACATGAATTTCTGAAAGTGGAGGATGAACTTTGGCCATTTTCTTTCCGGTTGATCATGCTCACGCGTGATACATCGGCAAGCTATCATGCGGAGCCTGTGCTTCCGATATCTCTGAAACCTACCAGAACCGCTAGCAAATGTGCTCTGCCTTTTTTGCCCGACAACCCGAGCGATGATCTCGGGTTATCGCTCTGTCATGCCCATGGTGCGTCGCGGCTCGATGCAGGATCACCTGCTGCTTCACGCTTTCAACGAGCACCGGTTCGTATCGATCTGTCGCACCGGAGCTTTGATCAAGGCCTGATACCACGCCGAGCGGCCTCACGGCCCGCTCGGCTGCTTGCCGCCCGAGCAACTTGCCAAGGCACATGCAGAGCATCAGTTTCTTGGCCTTGGCCTCGGACTCTGCCCGCGATTCGAACTAGGACCAGGAACAGACCGACTCCAACTCGGTCTATCATCAGGGCTGTCACTCGACGTTTTCGACAATCTTTCCAGTAATAAAGATATCGCGCGCTGCATTACCGATCATGTTGGTTACCGTGGCATCAAACGCCGCGCCAATCACACCACCGAGAAACGGAACCATCTTCGTCAGATTAACCACGCCAGTGCTGCCGGCCTTTGTGACCAATCTGAATCCCACCGCCTGATTTATCTTGGTGATGACTGCCCCGCTAATCTTGTTGATGGCGATCTGAGCGGCCTTCTTGCCGGCCTGGATGCCGACGTCGCGCAGGATCTCCATTGTCCCGTCGCCGGCCAGACAAGCCAGCACCAGCGTTCTGATCTTGTCGTTCTTTAGATCATGACCACCCATTTTTGCGATGGCAGCGATCATCCGGATTTGCACATACAACACCGAGGCCAGGTTGGTCGGGATCGTAACCGGCATCGTTGCGAAGCCACCAAGCCCCGTGACGAAGCCGGCAGCGCCGGCTTTCGTATTTTGCCAACGGATGAGCGAGTCGACCTTTTCGACCAGTGTCCCGTCGTGCTTCGAATATTCAGCGGCCATATCTTCCGCCGAATCGGTGCCCATAACTCCATTAACGGCTTTATCGTAAGTCCACTGCAAAGCCTCGATGATTTTTTCTTGCGTAATAAGATCGCCCAAGATTTTTCCCGGAAGTTAAGAATCTGGAAAATACAGAATTAATAACAAAAACATTTAAATGAAACCGAGCCAGAAATTGTGCTGGCGCACACGATCGCCTCCAGGCGCGCCACAAAGCCGTTTCCGGTTGGCGGACTCCGAATGAGCAGCCTCTAGAACAACATTGACATCGCCATCAAGATCGGTCTCGCCCTCCTCAAGTATCGACAGCGATGTTTCTATCAGTGGCCTGCTTGGGTATGTCCGCTATTCCAAGTGAGATGTGCGGCTCACGATTGCGTTACCGAGGTTAACGGCGCGGCGCGCGAAAACATGAGGCTGTGCGCCGTGAAATGCAATGCGGCGTGAGTTCCGTTGCCCTATCCAGGAGCCGAGCGCCTACCAGTTCGTGAGTCGATGACGCTGCGCGCGGATAGCCTCGACGGCCGTCATGGATCTCATCAAGCATGGGCGATTGCGTTCACGCTTGAAGACAACTCGAGCTGTGACTGGTGTTGACACCGCCGCGAAGCTTCGCGTTTACCGCTTCGCGATCCGGGCGCCGAGGGCTGACGGAGCGGTAAAATGCTTAAAAGCGGCCGTCAGGTTGAACAGCGTTTGATGCCCTCGTTTCGCTAGTAACGGCGGTATTGTTCAATGGCATTGAGACGTTCGGTGTCCCGATATCGATTTACCTGTGCGTGCCGCTCACCCTGACGTTACGAAAGTCGAAAGTTATTGGTGACGCGGTCGCGAATCAGTTCACTTGCGCGAAAGCCGTCGCGTACCCGAAAGCCAGGGTGAAGCGCATCCGCTGCGCCGCGGCAGACTCCCAGCCGTACGACCACTCGAAACCATTGGCGATCGTCCGGACGAACAACCACTACCCTTCGGTGAACGCATGCGACATGTCGAGCGCGCTCGCGCGTTGCGTGTCGCGCACCTTGATGCCGACAAACAGATTCGCCAGCGGATAGCGTTGCTCGATCGGCCCACGGAACAATGCGCCGAACGCGGACAGCGTAGGGAGCCGACCGGGCCGACAGGCCGCCCGAGAGCGGACGCCAGTCGGTCGAGCCACGCGGCCGCACCGGACCGACCCAGCGTATCCGCGCCGTCGGGCGACGCAGGAACGCACGGTACGCAACAGCGTCCTCCGTGGTCAGCGACGGCAACGCCCGTCCGCGTTCGATGATCGCCCACAGGATCAGCCGTTCAGCTTCTTTCCCGTGGCCGCGCTGCGTCGCCGCGGACTCGTGCAACGACGGCCATGCGTGCACCGCCTAGTAGTTGTTGTCCGTATCGAGCGGCAGGTGGCGCGCGGAAGCTGCCGGCCGAGCCGTCGACCTCGTGCCGCAGCCGCAATTGCTCCCACGGCACGATGCCGCTGCGCGGCACGGCCGCGAAGAGCGTCCTCGCCCGCTCGAGCAATTCCGCGTCCGCCATCATCGAAATGCAAGCTCGGGCTCGTTGTTGATTCCATAAGGCACATGCCCCGTTGTGACATGCCGCGACGCCGACTCGCAGTTGCGCAGATGGTCATCGAAGAAAATGTCCGGTCCAAATTCGGCAAGGAAAGGGGCTTTCGGCCGACTGCCGAGAAACATCGCTTCGTCGATCGTGACACCCCACGACATCAGCGTCCGAATCGCGCGCTCGTGTGCAGGCGCGCTTCGCGCCGTGACAAGCGCCGTCCGCACGGTAACGGGCAACTTGACCCCGTTCCGCAGCCAGCAAAGCGCATCGAGGAAAGGCTTCAACGGGCCCGGCGGCAACGGTGTACGTGCGTTGCGCACTTCATGGTCGATGAACTGCTCCAGTTGCATCAATCTGAAGATGCGCTCCGCCTCGTCACTAAACAGCACGGAATCGCCGTCGAAAGCAATACGCAATTCGCCGTCGTCCTGCAGGCGTGTTGCAGCCGAAGGCTGGAGATAAACTTGGGCGGCTGGAAAACCTGCTGCCATGGCCGCACGAACATCGACCGCATTTGCCGACAGAAAGAGATTCGCTCCGAGCGGACCGAGATAACGATGCGGTGCCGCCCCGCTGGTAAAAATGGCGCGTCCGATGGGCAATCCATGATGTCGGGCCGAGGCGAAAACCCGCAGGCCGGTTACGGGGGCATTGCGTGAAAGAATCGCGACTTCGACATTGTCCGCACCGCCGCCGTTGAAGGCGAGGAGTTTGCGCACGAGCGGAAACGCGGCGCCCGGGCGAGCCGGTAGGTCGAGCCTCCCTTCTTGCAGTGCAAGATACGCGGATGGATCGTCTTCTTGAAATGCCCGGTTCTCCTCTTCAAAGTCGAACAGCGCCCTCGCCGACACTGCGACCATCACCTTTTCGCCTGGAATCATTCGCACCTCCCTCGACGCACGGCAAAGTCATCGTACTGCGGATTTGAGACATTTCATGTCTCGTTCGAAACGTCGGTTACCCTCGGCCCGACCGCTTGCGGGCGTGTGCCGATTTCACCGCCGCAAGACAGTGCGCGCATCTCGGGTGGGTCCCCGCCGGCTCAAGAGAGATAGCCAGCCGCGCCACCTTTCCCGCAAAGCCAGGTTCAGTCACGGTTGTCCCGGCCGTTTCAACTGACGACGCGTAGAGCAGTCCGGTGTTGGGGCTTCGCGTGTCGCGGTACCCACTCCTTAAGCAAACGCTCGTATTCCACAAGGTATTCCCGGTCGCGCATAATGAGACATTCGCGCTCCAGCTCGGCCTCGTCACTCTTACCCGAGTGCACAAGTGCGGCGTACAGCACTGCCCTGAGGCGGATGTAAAACAGATGCGTCCTGCTCCCCGGAGCCAGAGCGCACCGACATTCGCCTGGAAAGTCATCATCGACGGCCCGCAGCGTCGAGCGTGCCTTCCATTCAGCGATATCGTATTCGCGGTTGACAAGATGCAATGCGGCGCCGACTGACCCAGCGCACAGCAAGCCGAGTTGGTCGATAAACTCGTTCTGGGCGAGGTCCGCCTGGAAAATCTCCTGGCGTAACTGCGCCGTGGCCTCGAATTCCTCGTCCGCGCGACGGGCAGCTTCGCAAGGCTCAATCCACGCATATTCCTGACCAGCGACAACACCGTGCGGTAGCGGTAAAGCGGCTCGGCAATCGGAAGAAACGGCTTGGGCCCGGCAAGCGTCAGCCAGTCTCTTGCTCCGAAAAGCTCCGCAGTCAACTGAAAAGCATGAGGCGCGTCAAGCCGCAACGCCCCCTCAAGGCGGCTGGCGAAGGTTCGGACGCTCACCCTAGGCAACGCGGCGAGTGGGGTATCGGATGCGTCCGGCTCGTAGCATGCCGGAGGCATGTCAATCAGTTCCCATGCCTGCTCTTCGAGATCCTGCTGCGGCTGGATGTGGCCGAGCACCTCTCCTACGCGGTACCAGCTCAGCATCACGCTCGCCCGACCGATGGCGTCACTGCCGGTCTCGGGCGTGATTCCCGGCAACAGCAATTGCAGCCGCGTTGCCTTTGCTTCCATTCGTCGCTTCAATTCCTCACGGAACGGACCCAACGCCGGCCCTTCCCAAGGCGGCAATTTCAAGGCGGTCGCCAACAGGCAAAAGCGCTCGTACAATCCCTGCTCACTAATGAGTGAGTCAATCGCTCAAGTTTTTCCTCGGTCGGCGGACGTCGCCGCGCGCACGATATGGACGTATCGGGGAAGCGGGCCGCATTGCACCGCCTGTGGACGACACATTGTGAAGCGGAATCGAGTCATTCCGTGTCCCATTGATTACGACCGTGACGTGCGTCGCGAGTGAGCACAAGGAAAGCCATCGGCCCTCCGATGCGCGTCGGCTCACCTCTCCTCGCTTTGTTGCGACGGCAACCGTACAGCAGCATATGTGCATCCTGTTCAGACCAGATTCCGGTGCGCGCAGACGCAGGAAAATTGAAATCGAGACATCGAATGTCTCGGTACCACCGCAGAATGTCGACTTCTCTCGCGACAGGAGGACGTTCGATGGCGTTCAACGTGGATCTCGCCGCACAGTATATGTTGAAGCCCTCCCTGAACTGGAAGCGTGGTATCGGAACGCAGCCAAGGAGACGACCGATATTGGCGTCGACCGAGCAAGCATTCGCGGTATCGGCACCGGTCACCGAGGAGAAACCAATGGTCCTTTGGCTGCCTACAATGCATGGGCAAACGCGCAACTGGTCAAGCTGATTCGCGGCGTATGGCACATCGCTTCGTTCGCGTCGGTCTCGGGCTTTGAGACATGGCACGCCCTCCTGCTCGAATCCGCCGAAGCGTATTGGGAAATGAGGAGGTATCCTGCGCTGCCACGCAGCTAGGCGTATGGCATGGTCCACTCATTCATCAAATGGCTCCGCACTAGCCGGCCGGCGCTGGCACGGGCTGTCCTTGTGCACGACCATATCATCGTCAATGGTCCGGCGCTGGAAGCGTTTCATCGGGTTTGGACGGCGGGTCCCGTATGGTCACCGCAGATGACGCCTGTCGAGACGTCCGCTTCATACGGCGAGATTCAGGAACTCGTGCGGAAATTCTGCCGTCAGTTCGGTGGCCCCCCTTGCTAGTCGACGTTTTCGCGCGAAACCAGGGTTTCCACCTCGCTGCCATGTAGGCAAATGCGGTCGCATAGTCCGAACAGCCCGAAATGTAGACGAGCTCTGGCTGCCACGCGGCCTACACCGTGGGACCTTGACGACATGCCGCATCTGCATCCACGAATTGCATTCACGGCCGACCTGCTCGGATTGAACTTCGCTCGAACCGGTTGTGAAGACAGTCTGAGGGACACCGTACTGCATCGACTCGAAGAAAAATGCACGCGCCTGACGTGCCGTTTGCCGGGCCTCGCCCGGACGGCGGCCGAGGAGACCATTGCACAGTCGCCGATTCATACACGCGCTTGCGGCGCCGGGCTACTTCGAACAAATTTCCGCCAGCCGCTGGTTGGTGGCCGAGACGCTGCCAGCCGCCATCGACGCGAGCAACGCCAAACTTCCGCTCACCGACGGACAACGTGTCTATGCCCGTCACTTCGCCAAGCGGCTTGCGAAAGCGCTCGAACTCGAACAGCCTGACGCCCACGAACTCGCTGCGCGCCTTTATGGAGCCAGGAGCAGGCTGGCCCTCGTCGGGGAAGTCCCGCTCGTACGACCCGGCGAGGCCTTGTACGCGTATCGAGAATTTGCGCCGGACTCCAGTTCCAGCGGGTTCTTGCCCCCTTCTCTGGGATGCGCACGATTGACCGCCGAACTCGACACGGTTACCCGCTTCGTACACCCGGAGGCTGCAATTCACGCAGCACGAGCGGCGATTGTGCGGAGGCCGGAGTTTTCGACAGCCGCGCGAATCACCGTGGATGCGCTGCGGAACCTTGGTGCAACCGGAGAAGCCCTTGCCTGCACGAATCGCACGTTGCGCGCACTGAGGAACATTAGTCTTCTTGGCTCCCTGCGCCTTGCCCCTTCCCGGGTCGAGAATGTCGACTATTACTGGTTGCGCTGCATCCGCATCGTCGCGATGACAAGGCTCACGAGGTTTGACAACGCTGCTCAGGAGCGCATCGGACTGGTCGCGGAGGTCGACGCGGTTGGCACTCCGGGAGCGCCACAGGTAGCACGATGGCTGTGTCTGACCACGACACCTGGCGGGACCCGCTGGTCGGACACTATGACGTTGTGACAACGCTGTTCACAATACGCGGAGCCCAATAGTCGTGTGCACCGGCACCCTGGTCCTCGCGACCGTCGAATACATGCGCACGGCACAGCATCGCCGGCACCACCAACATGAATGCCATCGGACACCCCGTTATCGCGTGCGATACCAGTTGGAGGGCCACCCCACCCACGAGGCGCTGGTAGGCCCGAACCCACGACGATATCTGGTGGCAGACATTCGTGAAAGCAAGCCTGGAGACATTGTCGAGGTAACGTTGACCGAAGACCGGGACGGCATCGTGGATTGGATAAACAAGACGAATGAAGAGTTTTGGATGGATGCGACGGAGTATTGGGGGAAGGATGCGACTGAGGCCACCGGAAGAGCAACGGGACCTCCGCGGGCTGGGATTTGCTGAAGTCACTTGTGAGACACGCTCGGCGCTAACCCGTTGTCGTGCGACATGACGCAGAGATGGACGACGATGAAAGAATGTCGAGAAATTCAACCTGCCGTCCGCGCCGCTTGTTCTGATCGCCACGCCGAAGGCACAGGAAGGCATCGACATGCACCATTATTACCGACATGTCGTGCTCCTCGACCTCGCATGGAATCCGGCGGCAATGGAGCAGCGGATCGTCATCGCATCCCAAAGCGCTGCGAACTGATGCACGTGTTGCTTGGCGCCGGCCAGTGGCTAGATGCAGAACAGGAAATCACGGACTTGGACGAGTACAAGATGTCCTTCCCCGCGTAGTTTTCCGGATTTTGCTTCATAGACACACTCTGCCATCGCAAGTCACCTTGCTATGCCGTGAATTTCCTCAATCGTTCACCGCCATCTCGAAGGCATCGGCAACTTCGTGACCTTCCAACAAGAGCGTCAGGATTCTTTCCTTGTATCGAATGATGTCCGCGGGGAGTTCAGCTTTATTGTCACGGTAGTATGCATACAACAGTTCGCCGGCGGCGTCTTTCTTGCGCTTGACGAGCGACGTCACGCGCTCGATCTCATCGACGACGTGCGCGTTGAACGATGGCATCTCACGTTGCCAGTCGAACGCGAAAACTTGCTGCTGAATGTCGTCGGCTGAGTGGAACCCGGCATAGCCTCGCCCGGGCTGACCAGAACCCTTGCCAATAACAATGCCGGCGAGATCTGGCAAGCCGCGCTGGAGGCAAAACATCCTGACGACATCGAGCTTTTTGCCCAACGAAACCGGAATCGAATTCTGGATTCCGCTGTCATCGGGATACCGCTTCTTTGCGAGATCGATCAATTCCCCATATTCGATCAGTTGCTTCTCCCTTGCACAGTCCACCATAATCGGAAAATACAATGCGCCAAGGCGAAGCGAATGCGCAGTCGGGCGCGGCCGATCGATCGTAGTTGTCATTGATTGAGTCATGTTCCTGTAGTTTGAGTCATACTCCTGTACCAACGGCCCCTAACATCACGGCAGTCAAAAGTCCTCGGTCCAACAGCTCTAGAACCCCAGTTTATCCCGGTGAGCGTTCTTCATCGCGTAGTCGAGCCCAATGACAAGGATGCACATGTGCGGGTAAGGTAACGAGCCGTCCGGATACTCGAGGAACGCCTCAAATTTTCTATATGCAGCGTTTCCGCAATCGAACGGCACATCGATGTATGTCGACCCGCGATCACATCGCGTCGCCAGACGGATCGTCGAAAAACGTGACGAACAGCACATCGCGCTGCTTGCGACGCGCAATGGCGTCGATATGCTCGATCATTTGCGGCATCGCAGGTCCCGCTCGAAAGAAGCAACCATTTTGGCGCCAAATCGCGACATTCGCTGTCCCAATCCGGATCGGCCGGCTGGTCGGTTTTGCTCGATGCCTCATCGATCCCGGTCAACGCCGATCCCGATATGTGTTCCACCATCATATGCCACCACGCAAGCGCAACGAGCAGAATATGGAATCCCTCCGCGAGTCTGCCGTCGCCGGTCAAGTTCAGGGCGATGTCTCCCTCGCATCACTGCCAAATGGGTGGCGTGCCCAATGGATCACGTTCGCTCAATGGGAGTGATAGCTTCTAATCTTCCTCGGTGAATGTAATCGTTGCGTTACGGCGGTTGCACCCGCATGAAAAAAGGAAGCGTGCGCTTCGAATTTGCGTCGCCGCGCATGCGTTTCGTTTATCGCTTGAATCCCAGAGGACCGAGCGCGACACCTGGCGGGATGGCATAGTACTCACCCACCCGCACGCCGTCCCGCTTGGCCGTCTGCCGGAGCAGCATCGCCGCGCTGAGGCGGGAAGCCGGCACGTCTCGGTTGTCGCCTGATAATTCGAACGAGACGACGATAACGGAATTTTCATGATGCGGAAATTCGGCCGCCGGGATCCAACCGCTTTGATCGACCGTCCGGTCCCATTCTTCACGTGTACCGGCCCACCAATGCGAGCCCCGCACAAGCAGGTCGTCGGCAGTTCCGGTATCTGCAACGTTCGTCCCAAGTTTTCCCGCAGTCGAACTTACCGCAAGAATGATCGCCCGCGCGCTGATCTCTGCCGTCTTAGCCGCTCGTTCCAACGGCAAGTTACGCTGCCGTAGCTCATGATGTTGTACATCGCTTTGCTCCGGCACATCCCGCAGCTCCGCTGCCTCACCTCGCTCGCTGCGATGCAGTGGTTGGCCAGACTCCCTTGACCTCCGCCGAAGCGCTGCGCCACCAAGAAGGGCCAAAAACAACGTCAGCCCAATCAACAACAGGTTCTCCGCTTCCATGTTTCCTCGCTTGACCGATGCTTCGTTTGCAGAGAGCTCAGCACGCGCCCCGCCAACGACGGCTGCACTCGACCGTTTCGAGCGTCTGCCGAACCACGTCTCGATACTTTCCGACGCTGTCGATCCTTGTCCGCGCGCCTTCTTCGACTTCTGCCAGACGCTGCTCTAGGGCGTTCCGATAGATCTTGATACCGTCTTTCAGACGCTCGTCGAGCAGCGCGTCGAAACGTGAAAGTGCGCCCCGGATCCAGGTGCCGACGTAGATCTCGAACTGCCCCAACGTAATAGTCGACGAAAATCCTTCCAACACTTGCTCGAATGACGCAACTTCAATGCCCTCGCGCATCGTCTCCCGCATCACCATACGTTTTTGCTCAACCTGCGATTTACCGATCCAGAGCTTCCACCAGACTCGCTTCTCGACATACTCTGTCTCCTCGACTTGCTGACGCTCGGTGGTACGCCAGGTCGTCATGGTCGGTGAAAACGGGACACGAGGCAGTTGCAACGGCACGATGTCGACTGGACCTCGGAACACTCCTTGAAGGCCCGGGAGTCCCGCTTCGGCGATCACGGCAGATGCATCCGCCTCCGTACGCTCGACAATAACGGCCGCACACGCTTCCAATGCAAGACTCATGCGCGCCGCCTGAATCACCGACTCTCGCTCGATGAGTTCACTCGCGGCGGTCGATAGCATCCGCCCGAATTCGGACATGGCATCGCGCACCTGCTTCGCCTCTGCGGCCTCGAACTTGCCGCCTGAACGCCAATGTTTGGCATACGGCCCTTCGTGCAGTTGGTCAAGCGCCGCGTCGAGCTTGATGAACGAAGGGACGGATTCGATCGATACATCGTCCGCAACTTCTCCGTTCATCCTGCAGTTCAGAAAATGCAAGAGCCTGAACAGCGGCCCATTGACCGCGTCCATCGGCGCATCAGACAGCGCCGACAGTTTTCCCGGCTCGTCGTTAGCGCCGCCGAGACCCAGCTTGGCTTCAACGTGCGGCACGGCGACGCTTAGATTGTCGATGAGGTCGCCGTCGCCATTTGCGGCCTCCGTCAGAGGGTTTAGCGGTATCAGCGCCTCCTTCTTCACAGCCTTCAATCGCTGATGCAATGCTTCGAGTTTCGCGCCGATTTCCGCGATCTTCGATGTCTCGTCGTACTGATACGCCTCGACCAATGCGTCAATTCCCTCGAGAGCTGCTCGCGCCGGGACATACGCCCCGTCCACCAGATCGGGAATGAGAAGTTCGGGCAGATTGGATTTCAGGTGCGACGCCAGCCGCGACTGGAACAGTTCGAGGCGCGACTGATAACGCGCTTCCCCGAGGAACCAGCGGCGCTGCGAGTCTGACCAGTCGGACGGCGCACGCGGCAGTGCATCAAGTTCGCTGTCGGAAAACAGAGTCGCGTATTCTTTTGCGAGCTTCCGCAACACGGCTTCGTCGTTGCTCCGCCCCAATGCGTCGGCCAACACTGCATACAGCGCCGGCTCACTCGAGAGCGCCACCGGCTCGATCGCCGCCGCTTCGCCGGCGTATTCGGGCAGCGCTTGTATAACCCCTTTCCGGATCTGCTGCGTCACGTGGTCAGTGAATGAGCGTTCACTTTCTTCCGGATTCTCGTCAGTCCGGTAGGCATCGATGCGATTCAGAACGAATAGCATACGCGCGGGCGAACCGCCAAGCTGCTTGACCTGATCGACGACTTGCCGCAGCAGCGCTTCCTGCTTGCGCGGATCGGTTTCCAGCGAGTTGTAGGCGACGAAACAAAGCGCTTTGCGCGCGTATTGGCGCATCACCGCGCCATTCAGATCGTCATTGACGTATTTCAGGCCAGGCAGATCGATGATCGTCAGGCGCGAGCCGCGCGGCAAACCGAATTCCTCATGGCGCAGCCCCATGTTGGTTGGCCACGTGATGTGGATGCGCGGCGGCTCGAGGCCCGCACCGTCACCGTCCGCGCCACCGGTGACACGGTCACGGTACGCCTTCATCGTCGCTTCGAGACGTTGACGTACGTCTTGCGCGCTCAATGCATCCCATTCGCCAACCGTCCATGTCGCACCGCGCGTATCCTCAATGACGAGACGGCGGCGCGCGTCGTCATGACGAACGATGACAACGCCCGCGCTCATTTCCTGAACAGCCTTCGGAAGCAGGGCATCGCCGATGAGCATGTTTGCGAGCGTGCTCTTGCCGGAACTCGTGGTCCCCGTCGTGGCGATCACCACTTCGGGTTCGAGCGCGGCGGCCTCGAAAATCCCAACGGCATCGCGAAGGGTATCGATATGAGACTCGACGTCATTTCCCAATCCCGCCCACGACGCGCCAATCGCGTCGCGTAGCGTACCGGTAATACGCGCGATATCGTCGGCGACAGACCGCCAGCGACTCGCTAACCGCGCGAGAATCAGCTGCACCGACTCTTGTTGCGTGTTGTCCATCTAGATCAACTCCTTGGAAATTCGTTCACGCGCATCGGCCAGGGCGGCCGGGCCGACGCGCAGCAGGTCCAGCATGTCCGCTGTCGCGAGGCTTCGATCATGGGGCAAGCCGAGTACGCGAGAGAGATCTGCCGTTGCGATTTCGTCATCGGCGCTCCCAAGTGGCCAGCCGGACAGTCGCCGCCACGCAGCGTGATCCTCAAGCGTCCGCAACTCGAGGAGCGCAGGCGCGGGCGCGTTCGCCTGATGCGCAAGCGCATGCCGCACATCCCCGAGGCCGTCGTCCCAGTGCAGTATCGCGGCGGGGCAATACGGGACAATCCGGCCGCCGTGGAACTCGATGAGGGTCGCGCTCTGCCGCGTGGCCCGATGCAAGTAGACGTATTGTGCGACCAGAAAACCCCGCTCTTCTGCGAGTGCGAACAATGACGCATGTTCGGTCAGCGCATGAAGCTCGCCCTGGATTGCGTGGCGGAGCCTGTCGATTTCCCGTCGTGCATAGCGCGGCGCTTCGTCAAGCTGATCCCGCGCGTCGACCTCGATTCGCAATGCAAAAGCACACGCGATGAATAGCGGCATCCGGTCTGCCGAGCCGACACGCAACGCTGCGAGGCGAGTCTCGACCCACGCCACCAGTTCAATCGCGACATCAACAATACGGCGCAGATCGGCCGTCGGCGGCTGTCGACCCGCCTTCATCTCCTCGGAACACGTCCGGTAATACCTGTGCAGCGTGCGCATCTGCTGTTCGAGTTCCTGAGCCTGACGTATCGCCTCGGCCGAGGTCAATGCGGCATGCACGGACTGGAACTCCTTCATGACTTCCACACGCAGCACGGCGAGGTCGCGCCCGATACGATCCTGATGTTCGACGATGAGACCCAGCGTGTGTGCATTCTCGCGAATCAATCCGTCAAGATAGTTCACCGATTCGCCAAGCAAGTATTCGACACGATCGACTTTCTCATCGATTTTCGCCACGCCATCCAGCAGCGTATCCACCTTCTTGTCGAGTTTGTGCACTTTCCAGGCAGTCCATGCGCTCACGCCGAGGTTCAGCAGGCCAACTCCGAGATTGGCTGCCTGGAGATATGGATTGAGCGCTTCCATTCCCGTGCCCAGCGGGAGTTGCGAAGGCAGCTTTTGCTGGAGCGAATCGGCCGGCAGCGTTGAAAGTACGTGCGGTACTACTGCTCCCGATGGGAGGTGACGAGTGCCGAGCCCGCCATTGGAAAGCACTTCGACCACGTAATCGTTACTTTCACCACCCTTGAAAATGACGGGTGCGAGATAGTCCAGCAGTGTGTCCATCTAGTTCGGTCCTGATTGGCCAGCCTGTCATGCGAAAAATTCAAATTGCGTGTTTCTCATACATGAACTTCGCTGACGAGAAAGCGCGTCGACACCGTCGGCGTCGGACGCACTGAGATAACAACCCCATCGAGTAAACGACTAACGGTTTCCTTTCATTTCTTGACAACCGGTTAGCACCCATACTCGGATATCGGTAACAAAAAATGGATCTTTAGCTCGAGCCATGCGTTACACGTGGCACGTCGCTGTAAGATGCTAAGGCTGGCCCAATTTCCGTCTCGGTATTAGTTTTGACCCTGAACCAAGAAATAGTCCGGTGCAAAAGTAGAGAAATTCGGCATGATGTGTCCAAGCGGACACGAAGGCCATGCCATGAAGACGAGCAAGTTTACGGAAGAGCAGATCGCATTTGCCCTGAAGCAAGCCGAGCTGGGTACGAAGGTCGAGGAGATCTGCCGCAAACTCGGAATAAGCGAGGCGACTTTCTACAACTGGAAGAAAAAATTCGGAGGGTTGGGGCCTTCTGAGCTGCGCCGCTTGCGCCAGCTCGAAGAAGAAAACGCGAAGCTGAAGCGGCTTGTGGCGGACCTGAGCCTGGACAAGGCCATGCTGCAGGACGTACTCGCAAAAAAGCTCTGAAGCCTGCCCGTCGGCGCATGTTGATCGATGAATTGCGTGATCGCTATCGAACCAGCCTGACGAAGACTTGCGCGTTGTTTGGCATGTCTCGTTCGCTGTATCGGTATCAGTCGGTTGCGCGTGATTCGTCGGCGCTGCTCATGCGTATCAAGGAAATCACCGCCACGCGCGTGCACTATGGGTATCGGCGCGTTCACGTGGTCCTGCGACGGGAAGGCTGGCGAGATAACTGCAAGCGCGTCTACAGGCTGTATCGGGCGGAGGGCCTTTCACTGCGGCATAAGCGGCCACGACGTAACAAATCGGCTCGGCTGCGACAGCCCAAGCATATCGTGACCGCGATCAACGAAATCTGTAGCATGGATTTCGTTGCAGATGCCCTGTTCGATGGGCGACGCCTTCGGACTCTGACCATCGTCGACAACTACACACGGGAATGCTTGGCCATCGAGGTTGGACAAAGCCTGAAGGGAGAACATGTGGTTGAAGCGCTGACGCGTATCACCGCCATGCGCGGGCACCCGGCCACGATCAAGGTCGACAACGGCAGCGAGTTCATCTCGAAGGCAATGGATCGCTGGGCGTATGAACATGGCGTTGAACTGGATTTCAGCCGGCCGGGCACGCCTACTGACAACGCCAAGGTCGAAAGCTTCAACGGGCGCTTCCGGCAAGAATGTCTGAACGCGCATTGGTTCTTGTCATTGGCCGACGCGCAGAGCAAAATCGACGACTGGCGCACGTACTATAACGAGGTTCGTCCCCACTCCGCATTGCAGTGGATGACGCCCGCCGAATTCGCCCGTCAGGCAAGGGAATCCGCCTCGCCTGACAACTCAACCAAGCCGGAAATCTCCACTTCCGACCGGGACTAATTCTGGTTCAGGGTCACCAGGCTATCGCGCTGCTCGCGGAGGAGCCTGGCGCGCAGGTGGTAGTCGCCGGCTACGATGACGAGCAGCGGCTTGCCGGCGTGCGCGCGCTCGGCATCGGGCGGACCGTCGACCTCAAGTACCTGTCGCCGCACGATGCCGCCGCACTGGCCGGAACGGATGCGTCCGACATCGTGATCGACGCGGCCGGCGTGCAGTCGGCCGTCGACAGCGGCCTCTCGGTGCTGCGCGCATCCGGCGTGATGGTGCTATGCGGAATTCACGCAAATCGCGTCGCCTTCGACGGCGCGCGCTTCGTGCGGATGCGTCACCAAATTCGCGGCACCTACCGTGCCACGCGCCAGACCTGGCGGAACGTGGTCGATTTCGTGGTCGCCAATGAGGTGCGCCTCGCTCGGCTCATCTCCCATCGATTGCCGTTGCACGAGGCGCTCCAGTCGTTCGAGCTCGCCAAATCCAAGGTCAGCGGAAAAGTCACGCTGATTCCATGATGGCCGTGCCGCGGCCATCGGCATCGAATTTGATTCGATAATCCGTGCGATTTTCGAGCATCGCGAAATATTCGCGAAACTTGGTGTTAATGCGTGGCCCTCGGTGTTTACCGCAAGCGTGAATCTGTTATCCGGCTGACGTCATTTTTCCGTGACAGGGAACGCGGGTTCCCGGAAAGATGTATCGGGCCGGTCGATTATTCTGGATTTCGTGTTCGATCGGCGCGATTGCTTCGAAAAGTCGCTTGAAAATCGAGAACAGTTCATCCACTGATCGAACAGTTGGCTGCGGCAAATTGTTGCATTGTTCGAATTCCCGCTTCACCCGATCGGCCGCAGCATCTGTTACTGCGCGGTTCCCGGCATTTGTCATGGCGATAGTTCGCGCGATCGCAATAACGAATGCAATCGTGAATGCATGGTTCGCATGCGGCAAAGTTTTGGCCCATGGCCAGTTCCTGATCACGACGGCGATCGATTATCCTATTCAGGATCCGCCACGCGCACGATCCGCAATCGAGATGCGCGAAACCCTCGTGGACCAACCCGCCCGCGCTCGCTCGCCTGCCGCTGCGTGCTACTCTCGCAACCGGCACCGGCCAGGACAGTACAGTGGTGCGCGACCAGTGAACATTGTGGATTCACGCATCATGTACTCGATCTTGCCCGCGTTCGTCTCTGCGTTGTTTCTCGGGTTCGGCCTCTACGTGCTGGCCACCAAGGGCCTCACGCGGGTATCCGTCCCGTTCGTCTTGATGTGCGCGGCGACCTTCGTCTGGCAGGGAACGTGGGCCTTCCTGTTCCAGACGACCGACGCGGACGTCGCCAACTTGCTGGTCAAGGCTGGCTATCTGTTCATCCTGTTCCTGCCGACGACCTTCTATCATTTCGTGACGGAGATCGTGTCGCGTCGGGACGAGCGGCCGTTCATGTTCGCCTCCTACGGCCTTTGCGTGCTGCTGGCCGTGCTGCTGGTCACGGGCAATGGGGTCGTCGATGGATTCGGCCTGCATTTCTTCGGCCCGTATCCCAATGCGGGCCCCCTGCATCCGCTGCACGTCGTGCAGACCGTCCTCCTGGTCGGCCGCAGCGGCTGGCTCCTGATCGAGGCACGACGACAGACGCGCGCGCGGGATGTCCGGCAACTGCTCACGCAATGTCTCGTCAGCCTGGGCCTCTACTCGCTCGCGGCCACCGACTACGCGGTGAACTACGGCGTCGAATTCTATCCGGTGGGGGTGCTGTTCATTGCGATGAGTCTCGGGATTCTCGCGACGTCGATCGTCCGCTATGGCCTGATGGGCCCCTATCTCCTGGCCGCGACGGTCGCGCACGAAGTGGCCACGCCGCTGGCGGCGATCGGCCTGCACGCGGACGAGCTGCGCAACGTCCTGCCGGCGCTGCTGCGCGGGTATCGGCTGGCGGTGGAGCACCGGTTGTGCGCCGACAGCTTGTATCCGGGGCAGCTGGACCGGCTGCCGACGCTCGCATCGTCGATCCGGCGCCAGGTCGACACCACGAGCACCGTGGTCGAAATGTCCCTGGCGTCCTTTACGCTGGACCGACTCGATCGCCACGGCTTCGCGGCCTATCCGATACGGGCCTGTGTCGACGCCGCGGTGGATCGCTTTCCCTTCCGTCCGGGTGAGCGCGACCGCGTGTCGGTCGGCGCGATCGATCCGGACCTCCGGTTCTCCGGAACCGACTCGCTCGTGATCTTCGTCATCTTCAACCTGCTGAAAAACGCCCTGTATGCGATCGACGCAAGCGGCCGTGGGCAGATCGAGATCGACGCGCATCGCAGCAACGGTTATTGCGTGGTGCGTTTCAGCGACACGGGCCCGGGCATCGCTCCCGAGGTGCTCCCTCAGATCTTCGACGCATTCTTCTCGACCAAGTCGCACGGGTGCGGCGCGGGCATGGGCTTGAGCTTCTGTCGCCGCGCCTGCGAAGCGCTCGGCGGCACCATCGCATGTGAATCCATCCCCGGCGTCCGGACCACGTTCACGATTCGGCTGCCGGAGCCCGGCTCGCCGGCGGACCAGGCATTGCGCGATCCACCGGCGCCCACCCGGCACTATCGCATCGGGTAAGGCAGTCTCACCTTCAGTTCGCGGCGGACGGCAGGATCAGTTCATACGCCTTGACGCGCTCGATGATGCCCGCCGGAAACCGGCTGATCCGCTTGTCGGGACCGGCAAACACGATCTGCTGGTACCCCAGCGACACCTGTCGTCCGTCGACGTAGAAGCGAAACAGCAGATACGCCGAACACTGCCGAACCTCGAACGTATTGAGGAAGCAGTCGACCCGCTGGAACGGGAACGTCTCCTGGACGTATTCCTGATGCGCGCGCTTCGTCACGAACGACCCGCCGGCCGCCAGCAGGTTGTTGTGGATGCATTCGTGAAACCAGCGTTCACGGCACACGCCCTGCCATTCGAAGTAGCGTGCGAAATAGGTATTCATGAAGGCATTGGAATCCTTGAGGTAAATGTCGACCACGTGGTGGAAGGTTTTTTCGGACAGATGCGCCGTTTCATTGGAAAGGACGTGAAGAATCGCGTCTTGCGTCAACATGGATAACTCCTTGAATCGCTACTGGCGGTAGCGGCGCATTCCTTCAACGAGAAGGAATGGCCAGATTCTCGCCGTGCAATTCCGTTGAGCGCTTCGGTCAATACATGCCAAATTAGTGGTTGACAAATGGTTGATGTAAATCCCACTTTCGCCGGATAATTGGCGCGGTCATGCAACGCGGCCGTCATTTGTGGAAACGCGTCTCCGTTATCGAATCTTTTTCTGCGATTTATCGACACTCGTATGCAAACCTTCGTCAGGCAACCGGTGCTCTATCCCGTGTCCGTGGTGTTTGTCGACGACAACCCGGATTTCCTGCAGGCGCTGCGGGGCGCATTTCCGGACGAACACCTGAACCGCTTTTTTACGCAACCCCGGGTGGCGCTCGACTTCGTGTCGTCGCGTGACGTGGAGATGCCGCCAACGGCCGCGGACTATTTCGGTGCGGAGAAAAAAGGCGGCAATGCGATCGGCGAGGATGCGCTCACCGATCCCGCCCGATTCGAGGCGGTGGGCGCGGTGGTCGTGGACTTTTCGATGCCGGAGGTCGACGGCATCCAGCTTCTTTCCTCCATCCGCAACGCAAACTGCATGAAAATCCTGCTCACCGGCGTTGCCGACGAGCGCGAGGCGGTGGACGCGTTCAACGCGGGACTGATCGATTGCTTTCTGAAGAAAACCGACGTCGAGATGCCACGCAAGCTGGCAACCGTGCTGGACAACGCGAAACGCAAGCACTGCGCGGCTCGCGGGCACATCAGCCTGCATGAAGCAGGGTCGACCTACCGGGATCCGAGGATCGTCAAACTGATCGACGAGGTGGCCGCGCGGGAAGGCATCGTCGAATACTACTGGCGCCCCAATCAGGACGCGGTGCTGATGTTCGACGCCGCGGGCGCGCCAAGCGTATTTCTCGCCTGGAATGAGGAGGACTGGTCGTTTCACTGCGATATCGTGTCCGACGCGAACGGTCCGGCCGAATTGCGCCAAGGCATGGAGGCGCGCAGCGTCATGCCGCTGTTCTGGCCATCGCAGGCCTATCGGCCGGGCCTCGCCGACGTCAAATGCGCGGCGCCCCTGCCCGTTCCGGGATGGAACGGCACGTTTTACAGCTGGACCCGTCTGGACGATACGGCCACCGAACGCGAGCTGCCCACGTTGGCAAAATGGCGTCACGCTTGAGGGATCATCCGCCTGTCTTCAATCAGGTCGTGCTGTCGTCGAGTCGGCAAGCACTCGATTTGAAGCAATCCCTGTCAATGTTGACAGTTATCTGCGGCACGGACTTTTGTTTCAATAGCGCCCTATTCCGAGGGCCACCCACTATTCCAATCAGGCGGCACATTCATCCAGGGCAGGTATCAGAAGCGCGGAAGGGCCATTCAGCAAGCGACTGATACCGCTGAGTATTGTTTCAGGTGCCGCTTCCTTGGCGGATCTGGTTCGATCTACGCCGATAAAACGCAGCAAAATCAAGGCTCCCTGATATCCCCACGCGACCTCGATCGGCCGGCAGCACGTTTCCGGCCGGCGCCCATCGCGGTCGATCGTGATCCCGTGCCGCGCGTGTCGCCGCGCGGCGCTTGCACGGCGAGACCGGGTGAATTCTGCCCCAGACATTTCGATGTGCTCGATCTGCGCGTGCGTATTGCAGGTGTCGTCGCCCGCGAGAACGTGATCCGCTCAGGACCTGCTGTATGAGGGCGATATCTGATCCAGGATGTCGTTGAACGCCCCTTCCGATACCGAGACGAAGGGCTCGAAATGCAGATCGTCTGCGCGTCCAAACGCTCAATAACGGGTTCGTTTCTTATAAATTCTTCTGAAACCAGTTCATATTTGATTACGGCCGAAAACCCGGCGACGGCGGAGCCGTATCCGGTGCGGGTGCATGACGCAGCCCGAGCACGTCGAGATACGTGCCAAGCGAGCGTTGTGCAGATTCGGCAACCAGTCGCGTGATGTCGCCGTATTCGCCACTCACGCATGCTTTGTCGAGCGCGTCATAGTAGGCAAGCCGATCCTCTTTGCGGATGATCGCGGGCGGATAGCCCGCCTTCATCAACTCGAAGTTGAGCAGCCGCCGCCCCGTCCGCCCGTTGCCATCGATGAACGGACGGATCTTCACGAATCGCGTGTGCAGTTCCGCCGCCCGCTCGACCGGATGCATGTCTCCGGCCGCCTCATACCAGTCGATCAGCGCGGCCATTTCAGCAGGCAGATGCATGAAATCCGGCGGGGTTGTACTCGCACCCGCGATCACCACGTTTTCGCGGCGATACCGGCCCGCTTCCTCAGCATCGATGCCCTTCAACACGAGACTGTGGATGTTGCGAATCTGCCATTCCGACAGTGCCTCCGCTTTCGCCACGATGTCCTCGACATAGCGATCGCGTCACGATGGTTTGTCGCCTCGAAGTGCTCGCGAAGGGATTTTCCGCCGACCGTGATGCCCTCGAGCACCACCTTGGTTTCTCGCAGCGTCAGCGTGTTGCCCTCGATCGCGTTCGAGTGATACGTTCACTCGAGCAACAACTTTTCGCGCAGCGAGGCGACGGTGTGCTGTGGCAGCGGACGCGCGGCGTCGAGTGTCGCCTTGTCGGCGTCGATCGTGTTCAGCAGCGCGGAAGTTTGATTCGGCATTTGCTTCTCAAGGCGAGGTTCACTATTCGTCAGCATATATCCCAATGGGGACAATCCTCAGGGAGACACATCGATGATCACACCTCGAAGGCCCACTTCCTCGCAGCGCCCACAGCCATCGCACGACATGGCCGATTTTCGGTGGATCCTCGGGCAGCGTTAGAATAGCGCCCCTTCTCATGGGAGACGAAAATGTCCTGGTTCGTTTACGAAGTACCCGAATATCACGAAGACGCTGCGCGCATCGAGCCCTTCAGCGACCTGCGCAACCGTGTGTTGAAAGTCGGTGACCCGGCCATGGCTGAAGAACTGGAAAGCGTTCGCGAGAACGCCGCGGCGACCGCCGACACGCCCGAGCGCCCCCTGCGGACTCCGGAAAATCCGCACGTCTTTCCGATTCCTTACGCCGAATCCATGATCCTGGTCGGGTTCATCTTCGATCTGAAACGCGAATTCCGGCAACTGGTCGTATCACCCGTGGAAATGCCCTGGCTGAAAGACGCGTAAGAGGCGGTCGGAACGGAAGCGCGACCTCGCGCTCGCGTGCGCGCTACCCGTTGACATTTGGTCAGGCCCGGCACTCACTCGCGAAAGAAACCGGTGCCGGCGTCGGGCATCGACGCAGGAGCGAACGTCGGCGGCAACGCGAAGGCGCGACAGGCGCAAGGTGCCTGCGATCGGCGGTTCGCTACAACAACGACAACTGAGCCGGCATGCTTGTGCGACCTGCCTGATCGCTTTCCTTTACCGCCAGGTCCTGCCGGTTCGTGGACTGCACATCGCCGTCGTCCTGTCGATATTTCCGCGCCCAATCGACGCCAAGCACATCAGATGAGAACACAACGCCGGGCGCAATCTGAACAAGCTGGCTCATCTGCGGATTCTCCTAAGCAGTCTGAACGTCGAAGTGTGCGGCTGCATAACGTGCACTGCAGTTCCACACCTCGACGCCGTCACGGGTGAAGGTAGCCCATCCGTCCTTGACGATCACCTCTGCACCGGGAAAGACGTCACCATATCCATTTGCCGTGGCAGCGAAAACCGTTCGCTCGCGACACGTCGCCCAGTATTTCCCGTTTTCCAGGGTTAGCGGCTTTGTGCTCAATCGTCGACTCGACTCATTGTTTGATCAAAAAACGATCGCGTTTCTTTGCTCCCGCAATCCATTGAGGCGCCCTGTCAGGGGCATGAGCAAGGTAAGCGCAATTCCCCATCATAAGCCGTGACGTCATGAAATCTCTTGTTGTCGGCCCGGTATTGACCCTACCCATTCTCGTCGCTTGCATTCACGATCGCTAAACGGCCGTAGTCACCGGAACCGGGAGCGAATCGCCCATCAATTCCGCAGGTGCCTGCTTCGCACCCGGCCCTCGGCTTTCGACCGGCACGCTAGCTCCGCCGGACATACCGCTCCGAAACGACCGAGCGTTGCTGGATCCATGCGACGGCAAGCTCCAGCGCTTCATCACGTGCCTCCTGGGCGCTGGCGAAATCGCCATCGACGCCGAGCGTGCGTGTTTCGCCGGCCCGGTCGGTGACCGTGGCCGCTGCTGCGTAGCGGCTGTTTCCGGTGGCGGTTACCACCGACCGGACCTCGCAGCCGTGATACTCCATGACGTTGTCCGATTGCATATGACACCTCCTGCAGCGTGTTGCGCCCGAAGCAAGCCCGGCGATGCGGGATCTTTGCGTGCTTGCCCTAGCCGATATCGATCGTGCGACTGGCGGGCTGCACCGGTTCCGATTTCGGCACGGTCAACGTGAGTACACCGTTATCAAACTTTGCCAGAGTGTGGTCGGGGTCGACGTTTTCCGGCATCGGGATCGTGCGCATGAAGCTTCCATGAGCGCGCTCCAGCCGGTAGCAGCCGTTTTCCTCGCTGCGCACATCCTGCTTTTTCTCTCCGCGCAGCACGATTGCCCCATCCTCGACGCTCAGCTTCAGATCTTCGCGCTCCATTCCGGGCAGTTCGGCGGTCACGCGCAGCACCTGCCCCTCATCGACGACGTCGATGCGCGGCTGGAAGCGCGATGAACTGAAGTCGCCAAACCAGCGTTCGAGCGCGCCACGTCCTGCAAACGGGTCGTGAAAGAACGCCTCCATTGCACGCCACGGATCGCGTGAGAACATTCGCGGGATGTCAGGCCACGAAGCCCGCCACTGTTCGCCTGTCGGCGGACTTTCCATGCCTTCCGCATCGGACTTGCGGGCAGCTCCGCGAAGGAATTTGAAGGGGTTCCACTTTTTCAAATCGGTATTCATGGCGTCCTCCGATTCAGCTTCAATCTGATTTCACCGGGTACTCGACCGCATCGCGCCACGCTTCGGTCGCGCTTGTCCAGCGTTCGCTGAAACGCGGCGGATGCCGGTCGGTCAACACCTCATCGTTCCGTTCGATCCGGATTATCCGGACGATGGCGACGTAGCCGTCCAGTGCGGACAGGCGGGTCACGATCCGTCATACGGTAATCGCGTGGAGATCGATCGCGTGTCTTTTACAGGACTCCTGCATAACATCGGACACCCGCCGCCCCCTGCTCCTGGTTCGCGCAGGCGGCAGCGCGATCGCCGCCGCCCTGGTTGCCGACCTGCCGTTGCCGACGGGTCAGCCGGTCCTGACTTCAACGCGCCGTGGGCGCGCCTCGTCGCGGCGCGGGATTGTCAGCTTCAGCACCCCGTCCTGGAGGCTCGCCTCGATCCTTGACGTATCGAAGTCCGGTGACAGCGTGAACGTCCGGGCGAAGTGCGGTTCGCGGACCTCCGCATGCTGCAGCCGCAGATTTGCCGGCGTCGGCACCGCCGCCTCGGCCTCGATCGAGAGGCTGTTGTCGTGAACCTTGACGTCCAGCTTGTCCCTCGTCACGCCGGGCAGATCCGCCCATAGCGTGACGACCTGGCTGTCCTCGTATATGTCGACAGCCGGGACGAGCGTGATCCGGCGCCTGGGTTGTTCGGTGCCGCGACGTGCGACGGTGGACGGGCCGCGTTCGGCCAGTTGGGTCGTGTCATTCATGATCGGCTCCTCGGATTACCGGATAGTGATGGCGCGCGGCCTGGACGATTCGCGCCTGCCGACACTGATCGACAGGCAGCCATTTTCGTAGCGCGCCTGGACCTTGTCGGGATCGGCGGTGTCGGGCAGCTCGATGACGCGCCTGAAGGCACCGGCAAAGCGCTCCTGCGCATACGTACGCGTCTCGCTTCCGGTGTCGGGCTGTGTCGATTTGCGTTCGCCGCTGATGGTCAGCAAGCCCTTGTCGATCGATACGTCGAGTTCGGTGGCGTTGATGCCCGGGGCGAAGGCGACGATCTCGATCGACTCGTCGGTCGCACCGATATTGATCTGAGGAAACGCGCCAAGCCGGCCAGCGCGGATGCTGGACGGGAAGCCGCCGAAGCGTTGCGCCATCTGCTGCTGCAGGCGGTCGAACTCGCTGAAGAGGTCGGTTCCGAAGTAAAGATCGCTCATGATCGTATCCTCCTTGAATGCAGCCGGGAGGCGAATGGGCCTACGCGCTCCAGTTCGCCTGCCAGACTGTCGGCAAACAAATCGAAACACGCAGCGCGCGGAATCCGGAGGCCCGCGCGTCTGCCTGAGCGAAACTCAAGATAGTCACTCTGCGAAAAATTTCAAGGTCCGTCGGCAGATTTTTGCACTTGAAATTCCGGTGCTGGAACCTATCATCGCAGCGGCTTGGAACTGCATGCGGAGGACGCCATGGAATTCGACACGGACTGGCTTACGCTGGGCAGGCATCGTATCCGGCTACGCTCGACGAAGGGCTTTCCGACCGAGACGATGCGTACTGTGACCGAGGTCGTCAGGCTCGCGATCGACAACAACATGAGCGCGCGGGCACGACTCGTCGAGGTCGTCTGCCGGTATGAACAGACCTACGACGTGCTGGTCGGCACGACGATGGCGGAGGACAAGGTTTGTGCGCCGCAACTTGAAGCCGCGGTTGCGGTTGTGCTGGGCCTGTTGCCCGACCAGATCAACATCACGGTCACCCCGGTCACGCAAAAGGAGGTCGATCTGCACTTTGGCGTGTACGAGCGGATGCTGTCGGAGAAGCTGAGTGCGGCTCCGCCGCCCCGCTGATCGATCGGTCCCGCGCTCCGCCGTGCGTCAGCAGGGTCGTGACCGACATTCGGCTCGGCCAGACGCTAGGCGGGCAGCACCGGGCACTTGCTGCTGTTGCCGTATCTGAACCAGCGGGTCGCGGTGAAAGGACGCATTACCTGCCCGGATTCCGGACTCCGGTTTGCACCGACGTGTGATCCACGGGCATCGTTTCGACCGACACGGGACGACGAAGCGCGCCATCTCGATGCGATCACCGCAGATCAGCGTGTATCGGGAGACCGGCAACGCCGGTCTCGCATGCACACGTCGCGGCATCTCCAGGCCAACACTTCGCAAGCGGCTGCTCCGCTGCCGGAAAGCGGGATTCGAAAGCCGTCACATTCAACCGGCGTTGCGCTCGATCAGGAACCGGTCGCGACGGCCGCCTTTGATCCAGGCCGGCTCGCGCCCGCGCCCGCTCCAGGTCGCGCCGGTCTTCGGGTCGCGATAGCGCGGCGCCGATACGCTCTTTCGCGGCGTCGCTTTCGCCGCGCCGCCGTGGCGGCCGAATATCTGCCCGGCGGTCAGCCCATATTCGGCGACCCGGGTGCGAATCTCCTGTATGACGGCCTCGAGTTCGGCGAGCCGGGCTTCCTCGACGCGCTTCATCAATTCATCGGCTTGCGCCTTCAATTCGCGATAACCGGGCATGCAATTCCTCCACATTCTCTTGATGTAAAACGACGAACGGCCGCGACGGTGCAATCTCGTGAAAAGGCGCGACCGGAACATCCATTCGGGAAAACCGGAAAACGAATCACGCGCGGCCCGGCGCGTTTTCGGCACGAAATTCACAAACCAGCTCGCCGCCGGCCGCGAGTTCATCGATCTGATCCAGCGTCAACGCGTCGATCGATGCAGCAATGGCATCCGAGATACCCAATTGCCGCTTGCCTTGTTCGTAATCGATACGCAATATGCGCTGCGCGAGCACGAGATACGCCCGGTTGAATTCCGCAATTGCATCGAAGATATCGCCCTGTCCGGTCATGACTGCTCCTGAGCCGACGGCGGTCGTCGCATGCCGCACGCGCGGCGCCGCGACCGGCCGTCCAGTAATGGATGCCTGAATCTATGTCAGGCAATCGACGTCATGCCGACAATTCCTAGATGGCATCCGACATATTCGAAATCGGCAATTGCAATTCACCATTCGCCATTCATCCCTGTCGGATTCGGCCTAGATTCGGTCGCCACTCGAAACGGGAACGCCCATACGATTGTCGAACGGCGCGGGTCCGGCCGCGCGAACGATATGGCACCGGCGAGCGACGATTGCATGCGCGCATCGCCACCTTCCCTCGGCATTGTTGATGCCTGATCCTGAACGGATGGAATTCGAAAATCATGTTGAAAGTGACGAAAGCCGTATTTCCGGTTGCCGGTCTCGGTACGCGATTTCTGCCGGCGACCAAAGCCAGTCCGAAAGAAATGCTGCCGGTCGTGGACAAGCCGCTGATCCAGTATGCGGTCGAGGAAGCGATCGACGCGGGCATCACCGAAATGATTTTCGTGACCGGGCGCAGCAAGCGCGCGATCGAAGACCACTTCGACAAGTCCTACGAGATCGAGGCCGAGCTCGAAGCGCGCGGCAAGGAAAAGCTGCTGTCGCTGGTGCGCGGCATCAAGCCGAGCCACGTCGACTGCTTCTACGTGCGCCAGGCCGAAGCGCTGGGGCTCGGCCATGCCGTGCTGTGCGCGGAGAAGCTGGTCGGCGACCAGCCGTTCGCGGTGATCCTCGCCGACGACCTGCTCGACGGCCCGACGCCCGTGCTGCGCCAGATGATCGACGTGTTCGATCACTATCACGCGTCGGTGATCGGCGTGGAGGAAATCGCGCCCGACGCATCGAGGTCGTACGGCGTGATCGAAGGCAAGCGCTGGGAGGACAACCTGTTCAAGCTGTCCGGCATCGTCGAGAAGCCGGAGCCGGCCAAGGCGCCGTCGAATTTCGGCGTGGTGGGCCGTTACGTGCTGAAGCCGAAGGTGTTCGAGCATCTGCGCGCACTGCGGCCCGGTGCCGGCGGCGAATTGCAGCTGACGGACGCGATCCAGTCGCTGCTGTCGGACGAGCAGGTGCTCGCCCATCGCTACGACGGCACCCGTTTCGATTGCGGCAGCAAGCTCGGGTATCTGAAGGCGACGGTCGAGTTCGCACTGCGGCACCCTGAAGTGGCCGCGGATTTCGAAAGCTACCTGGCCACGCGCATGTCGGCGCTGCTGGTCGCCTGACCAGGCGGGCATCGATCGCGAACCCGGTCATGTGGACCGCCGTCAGCGATCTCGGCGACGCGGCGATGACGCTGCCGCTGGCCGTCGTGTGCATCGCCTGGCTCACACGCTCGACGGCTGGACGGCGTCACGCGGCATCGTGGGCGCTGATGCTCGCGGCCGGCATGGCGCTCGTCGGCGCGACCAAGATGCTGTACGCCGGCTGCGGAATCCAGATCCGCCCGATACATTTCCGCGTGATCAGCGGGCACACGATGCTCGCGTCGGCAGTCTGGCCGATGGTGTGCGTGCTGGCGCTGAGCGGTGGCGTGCAACCGCGGGCGAGTTCGCCGCGATCGCTGCCGCTCGGGGTCGGTCTCGCGCTCGGCGCGCTGATCGGCGTCGCGCGCGTGTTCGACGACGCGCACACGCCGTCGGAAGTCGTCGCCGGCTGGCTCGTCGGCTCGGCGGTCGCGCTGGCGTTCATGTGGCGGCACGGCACGCCGCGCGTCGACGCACGCTACCGCGCGCTCGTCGCCGGCTCGCTGCTGGCCGTGTCGGCCGCCGCCTATGGGCGCCACGCGCCGATTCAGGCGGCGATCGAGCTGTATTCGCCGTTCTTGTGCGGGCGATTCGCGTTTCAGCCCTGAAAGCTGCGCCCGGACGGCGCCGTGTGAACGCCCGTCGTCCGCCTCCGGCACGTGCCCCGCTCGGCCGACCCCGCCGGGAACGGACAGAATGTCGCCCGGATCGGACATCCCGGCTCGCCTGGCCGTCCCGTCGTCTATCCTCGGTCGCCGAAGCGCTTCGTCCCGGACGACGGACGCGCATTCCGCGTGCGACGCGGCACGCAAGTCTGCCCTCCCGGCAGGCATCTTGCCGCGCGTTGCACGACATCTCGCCGCGCGGCGCCGGCACGGCCGGCACGCAGCGGATCCGGAGCCTCCGATCGGGCACACGCATGTCGACCTTGCTCTTTTCAGCCAGCGTACTGTTCTTCTCGCTCAACGCGTTCAGCGTGCGGGCGACCTTCGCCGCGTATGTGCTGCTCTGCGCGCTCGCCTTCCTGCGCGCGCCGACGCTGATGAACCGGCAGCGCCACCTGTTTCCCGTTTGCACGTACTGGCTGATCAGCACCTGCCTCGCGTTCATCCTGTCCGCGTTCGGCGATTTCTACGTGAACTTCTTCATCAAGTTCGTGCTGATCCAGACGTACATCGCGCTGAGCTACTGGATGTTCGCCGGCGGCGTGCTCACGCGGGCATCGCTCGACACCGCGTGCAAGACGCTGATCTACGTGCACGCTGCATTCTTCACGTTCCAGCTCGTCTTCTACCTCGGAACCGGCACCTTCATCGACTTCGACAGCTATGTGCGCGAAGCCGACTCCGAAGCGCTCTACGCGACCAAGGCGCTGTCCGACAGCCTGATTTCGATCCGCGCGCTGGGCCTGTATTCCGAACCGTCGTTCTATGCGATGACGATCGTCCCGAGCGCGGTGATCCTGCTGTTGTCGAAGCGGCGCATCACGCTCGCGCCGGTCGTCGGATTCGCCACCGCGCTGCTCAGCTTCTCGGTCGCGTCGATGGCCGTCTGCGCGGCGCTGTGCGGGCTGCACGTGCTCACCGGGCGCGGGCGGCTGCGGACCCGGATCGCCGTCGTCGTCGTCGCGCTCGCATGCGTGCCCTGGCTCTACAGCGTGTACGACCAGCGGGTGAACCAGTCGGTCGACTACGATGCGGTCGGCAGCCGGACGCTCGTGCTGACCGAGCTGACCGAGCGCGACGTCGTCGCGGGCGTGTTCGGCGGCGGCTTGTTCTGGGACGAGCGCAACAACGTCGGGAAAACGCATCTGCGCGGCTACCAGGTGCGGGACAGCTCGTTCTACGTCTACCTCGTGTTCGCCGCGGGCATCGCCGGTTCCGTCGTGTTCCTCGGTACGCTCGTCATGCTGTTTCGCCGCAAGGGCCGGCGCAAGTATCTGCTCTATCTGCTGCCGATCCTGCTGTTCAAGTATCACGTGCTCTATGGCATGCTCTGGCTCACCATCCTGCTGTTCGTCGTGCTGGCCGACCAGGACGCGCCGTACCGGCGCACGGTTGCCCGTCCCATCCCGAACGCGTCCGGCGGCAAGCCGCTCGCGCACCTGACATGAACTCACTTCGACCTGCTTCGACGTTCCACGCGCTGAAACGGTCGCTGATCGCCGCGCTGTGCGCGGGCTGCGTGGGCTGCATGGCGACGGCGGCGCACGCGCAAGCCGTGCCCGCGCCGCCCGGCGAGGTGATCGCGCACAGCCGGGCCGCCACGCGCGTGTATCTCGGCTCACCGTCGCTGGCCGTGCTGCCGAACGGCGACTACGTCGCGAGCTTCGATACGTTCGGCGCCGCGTCGGCGCAGAACGAGGTGTCCGTGTTCACGTCGCACGACAAGGGCACGACCTGGTCGAAGCTCGGCGACGTGCCGGATCAGTACTGGTCGTCGCTGTTCGTGCTGAACGGTGCGCTGTACCTGATGGGCACCAACCGCTCGATGGGCACGCCGACGATTCGCCGCTCCGACGACGGCGGCGAAACCTGGACCACGCCGGTCGACGCGTCCACCGGGCTGCTGCCGTATGCGGGGCGCTACATCACCGGGCCGGTGCCGGTCCTCGTCGATCGCGGACGCGTGTGGCGCGCGTATGAAAGCGTCGAGGACGGCGACCTGCGCGCGCTGGTCCTGTCCGCGCCGGTCGATCGCGACCTGCTCGACGCGCGCAACTGGCGCGTGTCCGCGCACCTGCCGTCGGACAAGCGCTGGCTCGACGGCAAGTTCCAGTCATGGGAAGAAGGCAACGTGGTCGGCCGGCAAGGCGCCGCGCCCGCCGTCGTGCTGCGCGTGAACACCGCGAACGGCCCGGAGAAGGCCGCGCTGGTGGCGACGGGCAACGACGGCCGCACGCTGTCGTTCGACCCCGCACGCGATTTCGTCGACCTGCCCGGCGCCGGCAAGAAATTCACGATCCGCTTCGATCCGCAGTCGAAGCAATACTGGACGATCACGAACGCGGTGCCGAAGAGCGCCGGGCGGATGAACCTCGAACGTATGCGCAACACGCTGGTGCTGCTGTCGTCGCCCGATCTGCGGCAGTGGACCGCGCGGCGCGTCGTGTTGCAGCACGCCGACACGAAACGGCACGGTTTCCAGTACGTCGACTGGCAATTCGACGGCAGCGACCTCGTCGCGGTGCTGCGTGTCGCGTTCGACGACCCGGAAGGCGGCGCGGCAAGCCAGCACGACTCGAATTTCATCACGTTCCTGCGCGTGCGCCGGTTCCGCCAGGACGCGGCATCCGGTGCGCTGACGCAAAGCCTGCAATAGCGCACGCCGGTGTGCCGGCACGCCTCCCGCGCGTCACCCGACGCTGCGGGAGCCGCCCGTTCGCTATTTCTTGAACACGCCGACGACGTCGCCGCCGTCGACCACCAGCAACGCGCCGATCCGCTGCTGCTGCATCAGCAGCAACGCATCCTCGACCCGCGTGCCGGGCCGCACCGTCGACGGCTCGATCGACATCATGTCGGCGGCCGTGCGCCGCAGTACGCCGTCGCCATGCCGCTCGATCGCACGGCGGATGTCGCCGTCGGTCACGATGCCCCAGCCGGCGTCGCGCCTCACGATCGCGAGCCCGAGCCGCCCGCGCGTCATCGCATCCAGCACGTCGAGCGTCGACATGTCCTCCGTCACGAACGGCAGGTTGCCGCGCGCCATTTCGTCGTCGACCGTCGACAGCAGCCGGCGGCCGAGCGAGCCGCCCGGATGGAAGCGTGCGAAGTGTTCCGGCTGGAAGCCGCGCGCCCGCATCAGCGTGACCGCCAGCGCATCGCCCATCGCGAGCGTCGCCGTCGTCGACGCGGTCGGTGCGAGCTGCAGCGGGCACGCCTCGCGCTCGACGCCGATGTCCAGATGAACCCGCGCGGCGCTCGCGAGCGTCGACGCCGGGTTGCCGGTCAGCGCGATCAGGTCGTTGCCGTTGCCGCGCAGGAACGGGATCAGCTTGATCACTTCGTCCGTTTCGCCGGAATTCGAAATCGCGAGAAACGTGTCGGCCGGCGTCACCATGCCGAGGTCGCCGTGATATGCCTCGCCCGGATGCATGAAGAAAGCCGGCGTGCCCGTGCTCGACAGCGTCGCGGCGATCTTACGGCCGACGATGCCGGACTTGCCCATCCCGCACACGACGACGCGGCCGCTCGACGCGAGGACGATCTCGACCGCCTGCTCGAAATTCGCGTCGAGCCGCGCGGCCACGCCGGCCAACGCCCGCGACTCGATCTCGAAGACCTGCCGGGCGGATTCAATATGGTTCTGTCGCATCATGGGTTTGCCGTTTGAGAAGGGAGACGACGCGGGCGACGTCGTCGGGCGTATCGATGCCGGCGGGCGGCGCGTCGGCCCAGCGCATCACGTCGATCGGCATGCCGAGCCACAGCGCGCGCAACTGCTCGAGCTTTTCCAGTTGCTCGAGTTCGCACGGTGCCGCGCTCGCCAGCGCCTGCAACGTCGCATTCGCGTAGCCGTACAGGCCGATGTGACGCAGGAACACGCCGCCGTTCGCACCTTCCGCCTCCGCCGGCCGCCCGTCGCGGCAGAACGGGATCGCCGCGCGCGAGAAGTACAGCGCGCGGCTGCGGTGATCGACGACGAGCTTGACGATCGCCGGCTCGTCGAGCAGCGCGACTTCCCCGACCGGGCAGGCGACCGTCGCGACACCGAGATCCGGCGCCGCGCCGCAGAACCCGGCGAACGCCTTCAGCAGCGCCGTCGGCACGAGCGGTTCGTCGCCCTGCACGTTGATTACCGCATCGGTGCCGGGCCAGCCAAACACCCGCGCGACTTCCGCCGCGCGGTCGGTGCCGGACGCATGACCGGTATCGGTCATCGCGAACCGGATGCCGCGCGCGTCGAGCACGTCGGCAATGCGTGCGTCGTCGATCGCGACGACGATGTCGGTATCGGGCAGCGCGCGGCGCACGCGCGCATGCACGCGGACGATCATCGGCTCGCCGTCCAGATCGACGAGCGGCTTGCCCGGCAGCCGCGCCGAACCGTACCGCGCCGGAATCACGACGCGCACCGTCCGCCCGTTATTGAACGACGTCATGACCGCTCCATTGTTCGAGCAACGGCCGGTACGCGTCGTCGAGCGACAGCCCGGCATCCATCAGCAGATGCTCGGCCACTTCGCGCGCGACGCCGCGGCCGCCGGCCGTGCACGCGACATGGTCGACGCGCGCGCGGACGAGCCGATGCGCATCGGCCGGCGCATACGACACGCCGACGCGCTCGATGACCGCGAGATCGTTCACGTCGTCGCCGACATACGCGACCTCGTGATCGTCGACGCGTTGCCGCGCCTTGATGTCCGCATAACCTGCGCCCTTGTCGTCGCAGCCGCTCACGAGCACGTCGACGCCGAGCTGCGCCGCGCGCCACGTCAATGCGCCGCTGTGCTTGCCCGACAGGATGCCGGTGCGGATGCCGTGCGCGCGCAGCAGCGCGACCGCGACGCCGTCGTGCGCGTGAAAGCTCTTCATGAACTCGCCTTCGTGCGTCACGTGCAGCAGGCCGTCGGTCAGCACGCCGTCGACGTCGAACAGCACCAGCCGCACGGGCCCGCGATACGTCGCGCCGCTCACCGGATATCGAGCGGCGGCAGCCGCTTGACCAGGTCGTCCACCGCCTTCACCTGCTGCAGGAACGGGTCGAGCAGCGCGAGCGGCAGCGCGCTCGGGCCGTCGCAGCGCGCGCGGTCGGGGTCGGGATGCGCTTCGAGGAACAGCCCGGCCAGCCCGACCGCCATCCCGGCGCGCGCAAGGTCGAGCACCTGGCGCCGCCGGCCGCCCGACGCGGCGCCGCCCGGATCGCGCATCTGCAGACTGTGCGTGACGTCGAAGATCACCGGGCAGTCGCCCGTCGTGTCGCGCATCTGGCGGAAGCCGAGCATGTCGACGACGAGATTGTCATAACCGAACGACGAGCCGCGCTCGCACAGGATCACGCGGTCGTTGCCGGCTTCGCGGCACTTCGACACGACGTGCTCGATCTGCGTCGGGCTCATGAACTGCGGCTTCTTGATGTTGACCGCGTTGCCGGTCCGCGCGATCGCGACCACGAGGTCGGTCTGTCGCGCGAGGAACGCCGGCACCTGCAGCACGTCGACGACCTTCGACGCCGGCTCGGCCTGCCACGTTTCATGCACGTCGGTGATCACGGGCACGCCGTACCGGCGCTTGACCTCGTCGAAGATCCGCAGCCCCTCGTCGAATCCGACGCCGCGATACGAGTGGATCGACGAGCGGTTGGCCTTGTCGAAGGACGCCTTGAACACCAGCGGAATGCCGAGACGGCGCGTGACCTCGACGAACGTGCCGCAGACGTCGAGCGTGAAGTCCAGGCTTTCGAGCACGTTGAGGCCGCCGAACAGGACGAACGGCAGGTCGTTGCCGACGGTGACGTCCGGGTTGAGGGTTACATTCATACAGTTCTCCACGAAATTGGGGCGGTGTCGGGCGCGTTGCGCCGCGGCGAATGCCGCGCGATCGCGCCGGTCGGGCGCAGCCGGATGCGGGTGTCAGCGCGCCACCCACGCAGCATAGAGCGGCACGAGCTCGCCCAACAAGCGCGCCTCGCCGAAGCGCTGCCGCGCCTCGCGGCTCGCCTGCCGGGCCAGTTCCCGGCGCAGCGCGCCGTCGACGGCGAGGCGCTCGAGCCACGCGACCGCGTCGGCCGCCGTCGCATAGATCACGCCGGTCTGCAGATGGCGCACGACATCCACGTTGCCGGCGCACCCGGACACGACGACGGGCCGCCCCGCCAGCATCGCCTCGATGACCGACACCGGCATGCCTTCCCACGACGACGTCGACAGATACACGTCCGTGCCGGCGAGCCGCCGCGCGACCTCGTCGTGCGGCAGCCATCCGGTCACGTCGACGCCCGCCTCGGCCAGCCGCGCCTTCGATGCATCGTCGCCGTCGCCGATCCAGACGAAGCGCACGCCGCGCGCGCGCAGGCCGTGCGCGATCTGCGCGAACAGCGCCGGATTCTTTTGCGCACGAATGCCGCCGACGGTCACCACGCGCAGGGGGCCGTCCGCCGGCCGCCCTTCATCGCCCGCCCGTGCCGACGACGGCGTATCGACTACCGCATTCTCGACCACCACCACCGGCTGGCGCAGCCATGCGCGGATCGCGCGGCCCTCGCTTTCCGAGCACGCGACGTACAGGCATTTCCGCACGCACGCGATCCATTCGAGCCCGACGAATGCCAGCCGCTTCACGCCGGAAATATCCCGGCGCATGAACGAGATGCAGTGCGGGCTGTAGAAGAACGCAGCCTTCGGCAGCGTGAACAGCGTCGACAGCCGCCCGAGAAAGCCCGCGAACGACGAATGCAGATGCACGACGTCCGGGCCGATCTCGTTGAGCGTCGCGCGCAGCCGGCCGACGGTCCGCAGCAGGCCCGCGCCTTTCATCTGGACGTGGCGCAGCGACACCCGCGAGTCGAACATCGCGGCAATGGCGGGCGGCGTGTCCGGCCGCACCGAGTAGACGACATGCACGTCGTGGCCGTCGCGCGCCAGGCGATTCGCGATCAGGCACACCATCGACAACGTGCCCGTGGCGCTGGATTCGACCATGTGGACGATCTTCATCGGAATCCGTTCCATGAGGGATGAGCCGTCGCGCACCGACGGCGAATGACGTCGTCACGCATCCGGACGACGCCCCGCGGCCGCATCGATGAACGCGAGCACGCCCGACCGCTCGATCACGCGCCCCCATTCGAGCGACTGCATCGCCGCCGGGTCGGGACGGGTCGCGCGAATCCGCGACAGCGGAAACAGTTCGTCGAAGATCGCCGCACCGGTGACGTGGCACTGGATGCCGAGTTCGTGCGCGGTGCGCACGTTCGACGGCGCGTCGTTGCAGATGATCTTCTTGCCGAGCGACGCGTATTCGAGCAGCTTTGTCGGCGTCTGGAAACAATGCGGCCGGTGATACGGAAAGAAGCACACCGCGTATTCGCTGTCGCGGACGATCCGCAGCGCGTCCGGCTGCGGTACGCGGCCGACGAAGCGGATGCCCGGCGTATCGACGAACCCGGCGTGGATTTCGGGCTCCGGCTGGCCGACCAGCACGAGCGTGTCCGACTCGTCGCGCCGCGCGTCGCGATAGGCGGCCAGCACCTTGTGAAAACCGCGCTCGCGGCTCATTTCGCCGATATAGCAGAACCTGCCGGACACGATCGGCGCGGCATCGGCGCCGCCCGGCGCGACACGGTCGCTGCCCGCATCGGCCCGATCGAAGATCCAGTCCGGCACGCCCATCGGCAACAGCAGCGCGCGCACGCCGTCGCGAAACGCCATCGCGTCGCGCATCTGCTCGTTCTGGAAGATCCGCAAGTCGGGCCGCACGTTCAGCATGCGCTTCACGCCGTCCTTGACGGCCGCGAGCCGGCCGACCGACAGCGACCGGTAGTCGTGAATCACGAACCGCGCGGGCGGCAGCGCACGATAGAAACCCATGATGCACCACAGGATGCAGACGTCCCGACCGGGAAAACGCGCGTACGCATCGAGATCGCCGTCGAACACCTCGAACCCGTGCGTGCCCAGGCGGCTGCGGTAAGCGGCGATCTCGGGATAGTTCGCCTTGCCGGGATGCAGAATGAACACTTTCATGTCGGTTCCTGTTCGTTGTCGAGAATGCGCGCCGGAACGCCGACGGCCACGCAGCGGTCGGGCACGTCACGCAACACCACCGCGCCCGCGCCGATCCGCACGCCGTCGCCGACCCGCACCGCGCCGAGCACGACGCTGTGCACGCCGAACTCCACGTGGTCGCCGATCGTCGGCACGCCGCCGAGCGTGCCGTCCTTCCGGATCGTGTTGCCGATCGTCACGCCGTGCCGCAGCGTGCAGTAGTCGCCGATCACCGCGTAGCCGTTGATCACGAGGCCGGTGCCGTGATAGAGCGCGAGCCCCTTGCCGATCTTCGTCTTCACCGGAATCTCGATGCCCATCAGCCAGTCGCACAGCACGATGTAGAGCAGGATCAGCGGCGCGCCGGCCAGCAGCGTGAACCGGCTCCGGCACGCGAGGTAATGCACGACGCGGTAGAAGACCACCACGCTGCGCGTCTTCACGAACGCATTGCGCCGGCAGTCTTCGGCGATCGCCTCGGCGGTCTGTCGCAACGTGACGCCCATGTCAGTGCCGCGTCGCGAACACGCGCCGGGCCGCATCGGCGGGAATGCGCGCGGCGCCGAAGTAGTCGATACCGTCGACCAGGAACGAATGGATGTACTTCAGCAGCCGCTCGCGATCGAACTCCTTGTAGAAGCAGCGGCCGAGCGACACCACGCGCTTGCCGTACAGCATCGCCTCGAGCCCGACCGTCGAATTGATCGTGACGACCGCATATGCGTACCGCAGCAGGTCGGTGGTCGGCGACGTGACGATTTCGAAGTGATACGTCTCCTGCAGGCGCACGATCGCTTCGATCTCGGCCGCATCGGTCTCGGCGGGATGCAGCTTCACGAACAGGTCGGCGCTCTCGTTCGCCGCGAACTCGAACGCATGGCGGATCGCCTCGAGGTTGTCGACGTCCGAGTGCAGCTTGATCTGCGTGTCGCCGGACACCTGCAGCGGCAGGAACACATAGCGGTTCGCCGCCAGCGTGTCGGCCGGCATGTACGTGGCCTGGCGCGGCGCCGGCATCCCGTTGCGCGCCCGCACGCTCGCCAGGCGCCGGCGGCCGACGCCGCGGCTGAGCACCTTCAGCACGTAGTTGGCCGCCGACATGGCCTTGCGCGCGAACGACGTCCGCGCCTGCGGCAGCGGCATCTGCTTGTAGCGCTCGTAGGCCGACAGCCAGCGCGCATGCGTGTGCTCGTCGGGCAGCGGCAGCCGATCGATGGCCTCGGGGTTGCGGCTGATCGTCGACAGCGCATTGACGCCCAGCGAATCGACGAACAGCTTGCCCGGCAGGTTCGAGATCTCGATGAAGCGGGTCGCGACGCCGTACACCGTGCATGCCTGCCGCACCGCGCGGCACACCAGTTGCTGCCCGTTCCACATCACGCACTGCTCGACCCGCAGGCCGCGCAGCACCTCCGATGCGATATGGAAGATCGCCGCCGACTCGCGCTTCGCGCGCGCCTCGGTCATCTGCCCGTTCAGCACCTCGATCGACAGCTGGTACGGCGTGCGGTCGGCCGCCTGCCCGTCGGGCACGTCGATCGGCATCAGCCGGTTCAGGTACACCGAGCGGTAGCCGCCCAGTAGCAGGCCGAGATGCGCGACCGGCTCGCTCGTCAGGAACGCGAACTCGTATTCGTGCCGCACCGCGTTCACGAGCCGGGTCGCGAAGGTGTAACGCTCGAGGGAATCGATGACGATCAGGATCATGGTGTGCTCGTTCGTCGTTGCGGAAATCTCACGCCAGCGCGCGGGATCGGGACAGGTTCGTGTCGAGGACCCGGTACGTGAGCACGATGCCGGCCGCCATCAGCGCCGCGCCGGTCAGCGAAAAAACCTGCACGCTCGCCGGGGCCGACAGGTTCATCAGCCGTGCGACGCCCAGCGCACCGGCCAGGCACACGCCGCAGGTCAGCTGAAACAGGAAATCGATGCGCTGCGCGCGCGTCGCGAGGAAGATCTGCGACAGCGGCACGTAGATCAGCTGCAGCGCGAACAACGGCATCAGGCTGTGATAGAACCCGACCGAGCCGCGCCAGCTTGCGCCGAAGAACTGGTTCACGAGCGGCGCGAACAGCAGCAGCCCGCCGGCCATGTACACGACCGCGAGCACCGCGAGCGCGCGGGCGTAAGTCCGGTACACGCGCGGCACCGTCGCGCCCGCATCCGGACGCGCCATCGCACCGATCGCGTCGCGGCGGAACACGCCGCCGACGCTCTGCGCGACCAGCGACACCGGAAAGAAGCCGAGCCGGTACGCGGCCGCGAAGTAGCCGGCGCTCTGCGCATCGAACCAGTGCGGAATCGCGATCGACAGCGCGTAGGTCAGCACCGATGCGCACAGCGTCGACGGCAGGATATACAGCGCGAAACGGCGGTTCGTGACGAAGAAAGCGCGCGACAGCCTGAACGCGTACCCGGCGCGATAGCCTGAATACAGGATCGCCGCGACCATCACGATCGACACCGCCGCGGTCACCCACGCGTACAGCGCGAACACGTCGACGCGTCCGCACGTGGAACAGGCGAGCGACAGCACGAGGCCCGCGAGGAACAGGCCGTTGACCACCACGCGCGACAGCGCGATCCAGCCGTAGCGCCGGAGGCTGTTCAGGTAGGACCCGGCGGCCAGCTGCACGAACGTGGCCAGCGCATAGACGGCGACGAGACGAAGATCCCCGCGCCCGGCGACGGCGATCACGAAACCGAACACCGCGGTCACGACCAGGCTCAGCGCCGTCACGTTGACGAACGCGTTGAACGACTCGCCCGGCGCGTCGTCGACGCACGCGAGTTCGTAGCGGAACGCGAGCAGCGTGCCGACGAAGGTCGCGAGCGCGAGCAGATAGTTGAAATGGCCGAGCGACTCGGGCCCGAAGCGCCGTCCGATCACGAAGATGCAGGCGAACAGCGCGATCTGGCCGACCACGACGCCGGCGAGCGACACGATCGAATCCCGTGGATTGATCATCTCGCCTCCGTGCGCGGTGCGCGGCCGGATACGCGGGTCGGGCCGCCGGCGGCGTTTTGCGCGTCACGCATCCTGCGCCCCGTATTCGTACGCGACGTAGCGGTAACCGCCGTACTTCGACCCGTACCCGTACTGCCCGAGCCGCGGGTTGACGCCGTTGAAGATGACGCCGCTCAGGCGGACGCCGTTCTGCGCGAAGCGCTTCGCGGATTCGGCGATCTCGCCGAGCTTCGTCCTGCCCGCCATCGTGACGAGCAGCGCGGTGCCGGCGACCGCGCCGAGAATGCCGGTATCGGGCACGGCGAGCACCGGCGCCGAGTCGATCACGACGATGTCGTAGCGCGACGACAGCTCGTCGACCAGCGCCGCGAGATTGCGGTTCAGCAGCAGCTCCGCGGGGTTCTTCGGCATCGTCCCGGTCGAGATGAAGTCGAGACCGTCAACCACCTCGCGATGAATCACGTCCTCCACGCGCGCGCTGCCGGCGATCAGCTCCGTGAAGCCGCGCCCGCGCGGAAAGCCGAGATAGTCGTGCAGCCGGCCCTTGCGGATGTCGCCGTCGATCAGCAGCACGCGCTTGCCGGCGCTCGCCATCACGACCGCGAGGTTCGACGACAGGAAGGTCTTGCCGACGCCCGGCGCGGGGCCGGCGATCAGCACGATGTTGTTCTTCGCCTCGAGCATCGCGAACTGCAGCGCGGTGCGCAGGCTGCGCAGGCACTCGACGGCCGGCTCGTTCGGGAAATCGATCGACAGGATCGACTTGTGGCCGCTCTTGCGCGCGGCCTCCTCGGCCAGGTCGCGCTGATGGTCGCTGATCGGCACCGTCGCGTACACCGCGAGGCCGAGGCGGCGCTCGATCTCGTTGTGATCGGAGATGCCATGGAACAGCATCGAGCGGGCGATCGCGGTGCCGCAGCCGGCGAGCAGCCCGAGCAGCAGCGATGCCAGCGCGACGAGCGCCTTCTTCGGCCGCACCGCCACTTCCGGCACCGCCGCGGTGTCGACGAGGCGCACGTTGCCGGTCTTGCCGGCCTGCACGAGCTGCAGCTGCTGCATGTTGTTCAGCAACGCCGTGTAGAGGTCGGTGTTGACCCTCACGTCGAGCATCAGCCGCACCGTATCCTGCTGCAGGTCCGGCAGGCGCCGGATCTGTTGCTCGGCCGTATTCCGGTAACCGTTCAGCGCGGCGATCTGCTCGTCGATCACCGCGACGCTCGGATGTCGCTCGGTGAAGCGCGACATCAGTTCCTGGCGCTTCTGCTGCAACTCGAGCAGGCGCGTCTTCGCGTCGGCGGTCTGGGCCAGCGCGAGCTTCGCCTCCTCGGTGAGGTCGACCGTGCCGTGCTCGTTGCGCAGCTTCGTCAGGCGCGCTTCGGAATCGGTCAGCTGCTGCTTGAGCTGCGGCAGCTGCCCGCTGAGAAACTCGAGCGACTGCGCGGCCTCCGCCGACTTCCGCTCGATGTTCTGCCGCACGTACTGGCGGCCGATCTCGTTCATCGTGTCGCTGACCCATTTCGGATCGGTGTCCTGCAGGCTGGCGACGACGACGTCCGATTGCTTCACGCGCTCCTGCACGTTGAGGCGGTCGCGGATGTCCTCGATCGTCTTCAGACGCGAGTTGCGCACCATCACGAACGCGGCGCCGGGCTTCGCGGCGATCGACGCGACCAGCAGCGTGACCGGGCCGCGCGGCGAGCTGAAATGCTCGAGCGTGCCGACCGTGCCCTCGACCGGCGCATTGAAATCGCCGCCGTCGAGCCGATAGCGCTTGCCGCCGAGGCTCGTCAGCGTGAACGCATCGCCTTCGTTCTTGCGCGGCACGTCGAAGCGCGCCACGTCGATCCGTTCGCGGCCCCATGCGTAGCCGCCGAAGCCGGCCAGGCCGGGGTCGGACAGGCCGTCGGCATGGCGTGAGATCCAGTCGCCGATCAGCGGAAAACGCTTCGGCCCGGCATCGATGAACAGGTTGAGCTTGTCGACCGCGCGCTCGACGACGAGGCGCGACGCGAGGATCTGCTGCTCGGCGGCGGCCGACGACTTCACGTCGAACAGCGCGGATACGTCGCCGAGCAACGACTTGGCGGCCGACGTGTCCGGGCTGTCCTCGACCTGGACCATGATGTTGGCTTCGAACACGGGCTTGCCGAGCATCGCGTACGCGAGGCCGGCGGCCAGCAGCACGCACGTGATGATCGCGATCAGCCAGCGGCTTTCCAGCAGGATGTCGAGCACCGCGACGAAGTCGGTCTCGCTGCCGTCTTCGGCGGCGTGCTGCGGCGGGGCGGAGGGTTGGGTCATGGCAACGATGGGGAGGCGTATGGGGTTCCAGTGGGGCATCGACCTGTGGCCGCGTCAGACGATACGCAGGCGCTTCGACCACTCGGACACGCCGAGCTCGATCAGTCGCGCGCAGCGTTCGAACACGAATCGCGGCTGGCGGTAAGGGTCGTGCACGTCGAAATCCGTGTACTCGCCGAGACGGAACACGCGCCCCCGCACGAACGGGAACTGGTTCTCGAGCGACGTGCGCTGGCGACGGTCCATCACGAGGATCAGGTCGGCATCGGTACACAGCGAGCGGCCGATCTGCTGCGCGCGATGCGTCGACACGTCGAAGCCGCGCATCCGCATGACGTCCTGCGCATACGGCGCGGCCGGCAGGCCGACCAGTGCGTTCAGGCCGGCGGACGCGACGCGACGCCCGGGCATCGCATGACGCAGCATCGCCTCGGCCATCGGGCTGCGGCAGATGTTGCCCTCGCAGACGATCAGGATCGATTCCATCATTTGGTCGCGATCGCCGCGGTCAGGCCGGCGTTGATGGCCGGCAGCAACAGGCTGAGCACGCGGCTGAAGCGGACGAGCCCGTTGCCGTCGACGTACACGACATCCTTCGGCTTCAGCTGGAACTGATTCGCCAGCACCATCGCGACCGGCGAGCGCGCATCGAGGTGATAGACCTGCGGCTGCTCGTCCTGCATCCCGCGCACCACGTAGAGCTGCGCCGCATCGGCCGTGTTCGCGTTCAGGCTGCCGGCCTGCGAGATCGCCTCGCTCAGCGTCAGCCGGCCATTGCGCATCGGCAACGCCGTCACGGGCTTGTTGACCTCGCCCATCACGAACACCCCGCTCTCGTCGCGCGGCAGCACACGCACGAGATCGCCGTTGCGCAGCACGATCTTCGACGGGTTGCGCCCCTGCTCGGCCATCTCGGTCAGGTCGATCCGGCGTTCGACGCCGTCGCGCACCAGCACGATGCGGCTCTGGTCGGCGGATGCCGCAAAACCGCCGGCCCGCCCGATCGCGTCGTACAGCGTCATCGGGATGTCGTTCACGGGCTGCGAGCCCGGCGTATGCACCTCGCCCTCGATATACACCTGCTTCGCGCGGAACGACGCGATGCGCACCGTGACCTGCGGATTCCTGAATGTCCTGTCGAGACGCCGCGTGAGCTGCGTCTGAACCTGCTCGGCCGTCAGCCCGGCCACCGGCAGGCGCCCCGCGAACGGAAACTGCAGCGTGCCGTCCTGGTCGACGACGAAACCCGGCGGCGCATCCGCCGCGCGCGGCGCGGCCTGCGCCGGCGCGCCGAGCGCCGCCGCGAGTTCGGGATGATCCCAGACGGTGATCTGCAGCACGTCGCCGCGCCCGATCGTGTACGCATCCGGCGACGCGACGATATCGCGCGCTTCGCCGCGCGTACTGCGTTCGGTGTCGCGCATGCGCCGGATCAGCGACAGGTCGATGTTCGTGACCGGCACCGGCAGCGCGGCGCTCTCGGCCGGTGTCGCACCGCCTTGCAGCGGAATCGACGCCGGCTGCTGCATGCGCATGCCCGGCGCGATGCCGCATGCGCCCAGCAACGCACACAGCGGCAGGATCATCACGAGCGAACCGACGCGCATTGGTCGGTGCGGCGCGATCGCGCGCGCCGACTCCATTTGACGCAACCTCTGCATTACAACCTCGCACTCTTTTAATTTGAAATTGCACCGGTCGCCCCGCGTCGTGTCGCGCGCGAGTACAGCACCCCTGTCGAGACCGGACATGCCTGCCGCCACTGCTCACTGCCGAACCCCGCCGCGCCCGCTGCCGTCACGCTCCGCCGCCGCATATCCTTCGCGACGTGCGCGCGGCAGCGGCTAATACGCACCCGAACCGCGCACCACCACGTTGATCGTCCGGAACAGGATTCCGATGTCGCGGCGCAGCGACCATTCGCGCACGTAGTACACGTCGAGCGACACGCGCGTCGAATAGTCGGTGTCGTTGCGGCCGCTGACCTGCCAGAGTCCGGTCATGCCCGGTTTCGCCATCAGGTAGTAGCGCACGTCGGTGCCGTAGCGTTCGAGTTCGGCCTCGACGATCGGGCGCGGCCCGACCAGGCTCATGTCGCCCTTCAGCACGTTCAGCAGCTGCGGCAGTTCGTCGAGGCTCGTCTTGCGGAGCAGGCGGCCGATCGGCGTAATGCGGACATCGTTCTTCAGCTTGAATTCGCGATCCCATTCCGCGCGGGCGTCGGCATCGCGCTCGAGCAGCGCCTTGAGCACCGCATCGGCGTTCGTCACCATCGAGCGGAATTTCAGGCACTTGAACCGCCGGCCGTTGCGGCCGACGCGCTCGTGCCCGAAGATCGCCGGGCCGCCGTCGCGCCGCACGGTCCACGCGATACCCAGCAATACCGGCGCCAGCAGGAGGAGCAGCAACGACGCGCCGACCAGATCGAAGCCGCGCTTGACCATGCGCTTCACGCGCCCGGCCGCCCGGTGGCCGATCTCGCGCTGGCCGCGCAGGTCGGCGTGCGCGATGGCTGCCGCACGCACCTGATCGCCGGCACGCTCGATCATTCCGAAGATCGCGAGCGTCAGCGCGCGGAACACGATCAGACCGATCCCGCTGGCAAGCGTCCAGCACACGAACCACTCGCTCGACAGCACGTGCGCACGGTGCAGCATGTACAGGAGCGCCGTGCTCATGCCCTGCACGACGATCCACGCGAGCACGGTACGGCCGAGCACGTGGAGCGCCGAACGCGTGCGCGCCGTCTCGTAGATGCCGCAGGCGGGAAATACCGACAAGGCCAGCGCGGCGGCAAACGCGACGAGTGCGCCGTCGAACAGCGTCCCGCGCGCGCCGCCGGTGGCGCCGATCAATGCGGGAATGAACGCGCCCAGCACGATCAGCCCGATATCGGTCGCTCGATTGATCAACGAATTCATCGGTATGAACTCCTAATTTGTCATTCAGCACCCGTCCGCGTTGCGCACCGGCACTGCACGCCTGTCATTCAATGTCGCCCGAGGCGGTCATTCGGCCATGCCGCGGCACGCTGCAGTGCGCGTGCCGGTCAGCGTGCCCATCCGTTTGCCCGTCGGCATGCCGTCACTTCCGTGTTGCCGCAGTGCATCATATTCATCGCGACTCGCGCTTTTATCGCCTGCGTCCGAATTCGCCTTGTTGATGGCGGATGGAATCAAGGGTGATTCCGTGCCGGATTTATTCGATCGATTTCACGATTTGGCAGATAACGTTCCATGCGGAATGACGCGCGATTTTTTTATGGATTCTCGAATCCGGATCGCGATGGCGACACGCCGTTTCAAGCCACTGCATTGATTCATCTTGCCGGTGTCACCCGGCACGGCAGGTCGCGATTTCATCGCCGAATGCCGCACGGAACGTGCGAGCGAGCATCGGCGGATACCAACCGCGCGAATACTGGCTCGAGGAATAAAAAGGCCTGCACAGTGCGCTCACGAAGACACGGCAGGCAAAATTCCGAGGAGTGCCGGGGTGCCGCCTCCTCGAAAGTCCAGTCGATAACTTAATCGAGCGGGTACGCATTTCGGGCGGCTGCTGTCGGACGGCGCCACGATTGTGGCCGAATCCACCTTTGTTGCACTGCGATCGACGGATATCCGATTTTTTCGATACGAATCGAGCGCCCCGTCATTCGGTCGAAATCCCGTTTATCCGGATATTCATGACTCTCGGCACGATGAATTCACGTATCGCCTTCGAGTAACGAACGACGCGCTCGTGACTACGATGCCGTGTTGTTCATCCAGCTGCTCAGGTCCGACGCATACAGCATTTCCGCCGAAGCGTCGCCGCCTTTTCGCGCGGCGGCCCGGTATTCGGTCGGTGAAGTCTGCAAGTGCTGGCGAAACAGCTTGGCCATCCGGTCGCCACTGCCAAGGCCGGTTCGTCTCGCGACCTTGTCGGCCGGAAGATCCGTCTCGATCAGCATGCGGCAGGCCTTTTCGAGGCGGATTCTCAGCACGAACTCGGTTGGCGTCACACCAATCTCGTTCTTGAAGCGCCGCAGGAAATTGCGCTCGCTCATCGCGGCGGCCTGCGCCTCGTCCGCGATGGAGATCCGGTTCTCGCTGTTGACGCGCAGGTGATGTGCCGCGCGCCGGATCAAGGTGCTGGCGCGCGCGACACGTGCGCCGAACAGCACGTCGGTCAGCTTGCGATTCGCACCGGACACCATGCACGCCACGATTTCCTGCGCGATTTCGTAGCCCATGTCGACGCGCACGATCGACAACGCATCCGAGAACGGCCCGTCGTCTTCGTCACCGGTGCATTCGACGTCGTCGCGTCCGGCGTGCGCGGCGCCGCCGTCGTCCGCCGCCGGCAACACCTTCTCGACCTCCTTTTGCGCCAGGTGAATCTGCGTCAACAGCTTCCGGCCGCCACCGCTGCCCCTGACGACGCGCGCACGCTGATGCGCATGCCTGAGCCACGCGATCAATTGCTCGTCGAGGGCGTCGATCCCGCCCTCTCCGCTCAGGACGAACATCGCGTGAACCGTGCTTGCCTCGAGCATGCGGGTGGCATCCGTCCAGATCCCCACACCCGACGACGAACGAACCGGGCCGCCATGGATCGAATAAAGCCGCAATTCGTAGTGGTCGGCGAATACGCCGTCGGCTCGACCGAGCTGATTGGCGAGTTCGAAAACCGCTGCCAGCTTGCCCATCTGCATAATCGAAAAACCCTCGAGCAACAGTACGATCACGCTTGCCCGTTGATGCCCGGTTCCGGGGCCTCTACCACGATTCACGCTTAACCCCGCCGACGAATGATTCGATACTGTTTGCATCTTGCGGCCCTTTAACAATTGCTTACATTTCTTGATTTCTGCGCCGCATCATATGCGGCTGTGATTGTTAGCCGATTTATCAATGTCCGTTTCCGCCGTGTTGTTGTCGGAATCAATCAAGCCCGTGATGCGCCCCTATTTATTGACAATGGTCGAATCGGATGTGAATTCATTCGCAAAAATCGATAAAAAATTGACGCAAGTCATCGACAGCGGATATCGATCGGGATATCGGGATACCTCGTCAGTTCTGGCTAATTGCGACGGAATTCGGGCCGTCCGATGCATGACACATGGCGGCCGGCAGATCAGGATGAGGGGAGATGTTTCGACGACCGCGCGTGGACGGCGTGGCCTCCGCTTCGACCGCGGGCCGCCGAGTACGGCCCGCATTCGGATCTAGCCATCGTCAACTGACAGAGTCGCAATACACGTGGGCGACACGTTCAAATCGATGTCGCGCGCACCGGCTCCGGGTGTAATGCAGACGGCAATCGATGTAATTGCGTGAGCGCTGATCGGCAATTGCCGAACGCGCATTGGCGGCGCGGCATGCGATTCGAATTCGCTTCGGTGTCACGCAAACGTTCGCCGCGGAATTATGCATCCGATTTCATTGGAAATTCGTGCAGTATCCCGCGCTGAATCGGCAATCGAATATCGGTGCAGTTACCGAATATTTCGATATGGTGCCATGCAAACGTTTCCTTTCAATCCGGATCTATCCACTGATGAATGCACGACATTGGTGCGGCAATGTCGCGCCGACGCGATATTCGACATATCGATGTCGCAGGAGAAAGGTAAAGTACGCGGCGTTGCGTCCGGATGGGTTTCGACGGTAACGGTAGCGCACGCGGCGCAATCCGATACGCATTCGACTGTATCGGCCCGCGGATCGGCATCGGCACGGTCGATGCCCGACTCGCGGAAATCGGTCATGCGGCGAACGATCCCGCCGCCATGTCGCTCGATGCTCGTCGGCAAGCGCGACTCAGGTCATGGCCCCCGGTTGACAACCGGGGCCGAAAAGCACGCGTTTGGCGCCCGGAGCCGAATCCGCAAGCGGCGACATGCGCGAGGCCGCGATGGTTCGAGGCCGAGTGCGGGAAAGCGCGTGCCGAACGCCTCAAGGTACGGCTCGATCAGGGTCCTGGCCGCGACGCGGGCGGCCGAGACCAGACGCGTCGGCCCTGGGCCGGCGGCTACGACTACCAACGTGGACGGAGCCCGAACACCGCGCGCCCGACCGCGCCCGTGCCGATCGCCCGGCCCTTCCCCGTCCCGGTCTACTCGACGTTGTCCGACACGTCCGTCATCCGGATCATGTGCGGTTTCACGCCGTCGTCGTCATCGGCAGGCACGGCCTCCTTCGGATGAATCAGCGCTTCGAGCCGCGCCTTCGTCGCGACGAACGCCGGCGAATTGACCTGCGAATAATCGCGCGGCCGTGGCACCGGCACCTCGATCAGTTCCTGCACCGCTCCCGGATTCGCCTTGAGGACGAGAATGCGATCCGCCAGGAAAATCGCCTCGTCGAGATCGTGCGTGATGAACAGGATCGTCACGTCGATATTGCGCCAGATGTCGAGCAGATGCGTCTGCATCCGCGCACGCGTCTGCGCGTCGAGCGCACCGAACGGCTCGTCCATCAGCAGGATGCGCGGGCGGTTCGCCAGCGCACGGGCGATCGCCACGCGCTGCTTCATCCCGCCGGACAACTGGTGCGGATACACGTCGGCGAAACGCGTCAGCCCGACGAGATCGAGCCACTGCAGCGCTTCGCGTTCGGCCTCGCCGCTGCTGCTCCCGTTCATCCGGAGACCGAACATCACGTTCTTCTTCACGGTGAGCCACGGAAACAGCGTGTAGCCCTGGAACACCATCCCGCGATCGGCGCCCGGCCCCTGCACGGGCTTGCCGTCCAGCAGCACGTCGCCGCTTGTCTGCGCTTCGAGCCCCGCCAGGATGCGGATCAGCGTCGACTTGCCGCAACCGGACGGGCCGATCACGCACACGAATTCGCGACGGTGCGTACGGAAGCTGATGTCGTCGAGCGCGACGCACTCGCCCTGCGGCGTCGCGAAGCGCTTGCCGACGTGGCGCACGTCGAGTATCACGTCGCGGGTTTTCAGCCGTGCGAAGCGCTCGCGCACCGCGTCGGACTGCATCAGGTACTCGGGAACGGCTTGCGGATTCTGCATGATGCCCTCTGCGGAAATCGGTTGACGGTTGCGAATCGAAGGGCATCACGCTTTCAGCGTGCGGTCCCACGGAAACAGCTTGCGGCCGAGCACCCCGAGCACGATGTCGGTCCCGAGGCCGATGACCCCGATCATCAGGATCGCCGCATACACGTTGTCGAAATGCTGGTAGCGCGCCTGCTGGCTGATGTACCACGTGATGCCCGAACTGGTGCCGACGAGTTCGGCAACGATCAGGTAAGTCCACGCCCAGCCGAGCAGGATCCGCTGGTCGCGATACAGGTCCGGCAGCACACCGGGAATCACGACGTGGGTAAGCAGCTTGAGCTTCTTCGTGCCGAGCGTCATCGCGGCCTCGAACAGCCCGTATTCGAGCTTGCGTGTCGTGTTCGCGATGATCAGCACCTGCTGGAACAGCGTCCCGATCACGATGATCGCAATCTTCGGTGCGTCGTAGATGCCCAGAATCGCGACCATCAGCGCGCCGAACGCCGGCGCGGGCAGGTAGCGGAAGAACTCCAGGAACGGCTCCTGCAGCCGCGCGAGCGCGCTGAAGGTGCCGCAGACGATGCCGAGCGGCACACCGATCGCGGACGAGATCACGAAGCCCCAGAAAATGATCCGGATGCTGTGCCACAGGCTCTCGTGCAGCCATACGCCGTCGCGGGATGCGGGCGGTGTCGTGAATGCGGTGTAGAACGCGCGCAACACCTGGTGCGGCGCGGGCAGGTAGACCGGATTCGCGCGCACGCCCTCCGGCACGGCCGTATGCATCTCCCGTGCATGCGCGAGCTCGTCGTCGAAGACTTCACGATCGATCTGCATGCCGGTCTGGAAATAGTCGACGCTTCCCGGATTCGTGATGCGCATCTGCGGATGCCAGACGAACGGCACATAGCTGATCAGGCACCAGACGGCGAACGGCAGCAGGAAGGACGCCAGGCCGAGCGTCCATTTGCCGCGCGTCGTCAGTTCGCGGCGCACGGCCAGCCATCCGGTCGTGTTGCGGGTCATTGACATGGGGATCTCCGTATCGTTTCGGGTACCGGTCGCGCAGCGCCCGTGGCATCGCGCGACCGGACGTTCATTGCGAGGCACTGTTCGCGGCGTGGGCGCGATACGCCCGCCAGCCGCCGAAGCGCGTGATGTCCGTGGCCTCGTCGAGCGCCGCGCTTTCGCACAGGAAGCCCTGCACGCGCGACCCGTCGGCGAGCGTCAGCGTGCCGATGCCGAGCGGCGCCGCAATGCCCGCGACGAAGCTGCCGTACGCGTCGACCGGCATCTCCCAGATCTCGACCGCGATCGGCGCACCGCCTTCCGGCACGCGCACGAGCCCCGGCTTGGCGACGCTGCCGCCGGATGCCGCGCCGGACAGCGCGTAGAGACGGTACGTGGCCGCCGTCGTCGTCGCCGCGACGAAACGCGCGCGTCGCTGCGTGAGCTGCCCGTTCAACGGCTCGCCTCGCAGATGCGCCCCGACGACGGCCACGCGCACGACGCCGGCGGCTTCCGTCGGCGCCGCGTCCGCCGTTGCAGCGCCCCCGGCCTCACGGACAGCCTGATCGCCGTCGCCCCACGCCTGGGCGAGATCGAGCAGCCGCGCATCGTCGTGCGCGCGGCCGACGAACGTGATCCCGAACGGCAACCCCGCGTGCGCCCCGGTCTTGCAGACGCCGGCAGGCACCGCGATTGCCGAAAGGTCGAGCAGGTTGACGAAGTTCGTGTAGTAGCCGAAGCGCGAATTGATGCCGATCGGATCGGCTTCGAGCGCGTCCACGGTCGCGGTCGTGGCCGAGGTCGGCATCACGATCGCGTCGAGCCCGGCCCATGCGCGGGCCGCCTCGATGCGCAGCGTCGCGAGCCGGTCGAACGCGGCGAACGCGTCGGCCGCGCTGAAGCGCGACGCGCCGCCGACGATCGTGCGAATCACCGGATGGAGCGCATCGCGCTCCCGCGCGGCGAATGCGCCGAGTGCGGCAAGCCGCTCGGCAACCCACGGGCCCTCGTAGAGCAGCCGCGCGGCGGCCAGGAACGGGCTGAAATCGATCTCGACGATCCGCGCGCCCGTCGCCCGCAGGCGTTCGAGCGCCGCCCCCCAGGCCGCGCGATACGATTCGTCGCCGAAGAATTCGAGCTGATCGGCACGCGGTACGCCGAAACCCGACCGGCCGAGCGAACGCACCCGGTCGACATCCGGCTGCGGCTGCCATGCGCGCCCGTAAGGATCGCCTTCGGTCACGCCCTGCGCGACGGCGAACACCGACCGTGCGTCGGCCGGCGAGTGCGCGAACACCGACACGCAATCGAGCGACCGGCAAGCCGGCACGACGCCGAGCGTACTCAGCACGCCGCGGGTCGGCTTGAGTCCGACGAGCCCGTGAAACGCCGCCGGCACGCGCCCGGAACCGGCCGTGTCGGTCCCCAGCGAGAACGCCGCGACGCCGAGCGCGACCGCCACCGCCGACCCGGAACTCGATCCGCCCGACGCATAGCGCGGATCGAGCGCATTGCGGCACGCGCCGTACGGCGAGCGCTGCCCCGACAGCCCGGTCGCGAACTGGTCGAGATTGGTCTTGCCGACCGGAATCGCGCCGGCCGCGATCAATCGCTCGACGACGGGCGCGCTGCGATCCGGCGTGTACGCATAGGCCGGACAGGCCGCCGTCGTCGGAATGCCGGCGAGGTCGATGTTGTCCTTGATTGCGAACGGCACGCCGTAGAGCGGCAGCGACGCGATGTCACGCCCGGCCAGCGCGTCGGCGTAGGTCGTCATCTCGGCGTGCGTCAGCGGCCGGATCCACGCATGATGCGGATCGCCCGCGTCGAAATGCGCGGCGATCGCGTCGACGAGCGCGTGCGGCGTCAGGGTGCCCGCCTCGTAGCGCGCGCGCAGCGCGGCGATCGAGCCCGGCCCGGGCAGCGGCGAACGTTGTGTCGTGCTCATGCCACCTCCTCGGCGGCGCCGGTCTTCTGCACCATCAGCCGCTGGCCGGCCACGACCGCCGCGCCCGGCGCGCAATCGATGGTCTCGATCGTGCCGTCTTCCATTGCCGTCACCGCCACCTCCATCTTCATCGATTCGACGATCGCGACGACCTGCCCTTCGGTCACGCGCTCGCCGGGTTCGACCAGCACCTTCCACACGCTGCCCGACACGTCCGCGGCAATCGCGCGCTGCGTATCGTCGAGCGCGGCCGTTTCCCGCGCCGCCTGCGCGTCGCCCTGCTCCGCTTCGCCGACGTACTCCGCGTGCCCGGCCGCTCGCCACCGCTCGCGCTCGGCTTCGAACGCGGTTTGCTGCGCGGCCTTGAACGTCGCGATCGACTCGGCCTCGTCGCGCAGGAAGCGGTTGTACGCGCCCAGGTCGAACACGGATTCCTCGATCTTCAGCGACGCGCGGCCCGCGATGAAATCCGCGCGCAGCGCAGCCAGCTCGGCCTCGCTGACTTCGTAGAAGCGGATCTCGTCGAAGAAGCGCAGCAGCCACGGCTTGCCGGCTTCGAACTCCCGCGTGGTGCGGTGACGGTTCCACATCTGGACGGTACGGCCGACGAACTGGTAACCGCCGGGCCCTTCCATGCCGTACACGCACAGATACGCGCCGCCGATGCCGACCGCGTTCTCGGGTGTCCAGGTGCGCGCGGGGTTGTATTTGGTCGTCACGAGCCGGTGCCGCGGATCGATCGGCGTCGCGACCGGCGCACCGAGGTAGACATCGCCGAGCCCCATCACCAGATAACGCGCGTCGAACACGATGCGCTTCACGTCGTCGATGCTCGCCAGCCCGTTGATCCGCCGGATGAACTCGATATTGCTCGGACACCACGGCGCATCGGGCCGCACCGATTGCATGTAGCGCTCGATCGCGATGCGCGTCGACGGGTCGTCCCACGACAGCGGCAAGTGCACGATGCGGTTCGGCACGCGCATGTCGGCCACGTCGGAGAGTTCCCGCTCCGCGGTCTGCAGATGCGCGAGCAGTGCATCGAGCGGCAGCACGCGTGCATCGAACTGCACCTGAAGCGAGCGGATGCCCGGCGTCAGGTCGAGCATGCCGGGCAACCGGTGCGCGTCGAGCCAGCACATGAGGGCGTGCACGCGAAAGCGCAGGTTCAGGTCGAGCACGAGCGGCCCGTATTCGACCAGCACGTTGCGATCGCCCGAGCGCCGGTAGACGACACCGACGCCGCCGGCCGACGGGTCGCGATGCAGCACGCATTCGCCGGGCGTGGCGCAGGCAGCAGTGGCGACGTCGCGCGTCGGTTGCACGATCGCATCAGCCGGCTTCCCGGCCGACGCGGCCGCGCGCACGAACTGCACGGTATCGCCCGGGCGCAACTGCCCGAGCTTCCACAGCTCGTCGCGCACGACCGTCACCGGACACACGAAGCCGCCCAGGCTCGGCCCGTCCGGGCCGAGGATCACCGGCATGTCGCCGGTGAAATCGACCGCGCCGATCGCATACGCGTTGTCGTGGATGTTCGACGGATGCAGGCCGGCCTCGCCGCCGTCCGCGCGTGCCCATTGCGGTTTTGGTCCGAGCAGCCGGACGCCGGTGCGGCTCGAGTTGTAGTGGACCGTCCACTGCGTGCCGTAGAGCATCGCGATGTCGTCCGGCGTGAAGAAGTCCGGCGCGCCGTGCGGGCCGTCCAGCACACCGAGCGTCCACGCATGCGTCAATGGGGGAATGTCGTCTTCGGCCAGCGTCGCGCCGGCGTCGCCGCGCCCCGCGTCCGCGTGCAGATGCAGCACGTCGCCCTTGCGCAGCGCGCGCCCCGCGTGACCGCCGAACTGGCCGAGCGTGAAGGTCGCCTTGCTGCCGAGATAGTCGGGCACCTGCAGCCCGCCCTTCACGGCCAGGCACGCGCGCACGCCCGCGCCCGTCACGCCGCCGAGCTTCAGTGCCGTGCCCGGTCGGGCGCGCAGCACCTGCCAGAACGGCGCGGGCTCGCCGTCGAGCGTTGCCGCGAGCGGCGCGCCGCCGAGCACGAACAGCGTCGCGGTGTTGAAACGCAGCGTCGCGCCGACCATCGTGAATTCCAGCCCGGCCGCGTCGCGTGCGTTGCCGAGCAGCGCGTTGGCGAGATCGAACGCGCGATCGTCCATCGGACCGGACGGCGGCACGCCGACGCTCCAGTAACCGACGCGCCCGGGCGCCTGCTGCACGGTGGTCTGCACGCCGCCGTCGAGCACGTCGATCGTGTGCGGCGCGAATGCGAAGCGCGACAGGAACGCCGTCGTCGGCGCGCCGCGCGCGAACGTGTCCGAGCCGGCAATCGCGCGCAGGTAGTCGAGGTTGGTTTCGATCCCGTACAGCTCGGTCCGCGCCAGCGCGGCCTGCAGTGCCGCCAGCGCGTCGCGGCGCGTATCGCCGCGCACGATCAGCTTCGCGAGCAACGGATCGTAGTGCGCGCTGACCTCGGTGCCCGCGTCGATCCAGCCGTCGACGCGCACGCCGTCCGGAAAGGCGACATGCGTGAGCACGCCGGCACTCGGCTGGAACTGCTTGTGCGGATCTTCCGCATAGAGCCGCACCTGGATGCTCGCGCCGCGCGGCGCGACGGCGAGCGTGTCGAGCGGCGGCAGGTCGCCTTCGGCCTGCAGGATCATCCATTCCACGAGATCGATGCCGGTGACTGCTTCGGTCACGCAATGTTCGACCTGCAACCGCGTGTTCACTTCCAGGAAATAGAACCGGCGCGCGTTCGCGTCGAACACGAACTCGACCGTGCCGGCCGACGCGTAGCCGACCGCGCGGGCGAGCCGCACCGCGCTCGCGTGCAACGTGTCGCGCTCGGCATCGGTCAGGTCCGGCGCGGGTGTCTCCTCGATCACCTTCTGGTTACGGCGCTGCACGGAGCAATCGCGTTCGCCGAGCGCGATCGCGCCGCCGCGGCCATCGCCGAAGACCTGCACTTCGATATGCCGCGCGTGCTCGACGAATTTCTCGAGATACACGCCCGCATGCGCGAAGTTCGCCTTGCCGAGCCGCACCACGGATTCGAAGGCCGCCTCGAGCTGCGCGGCGTCACGGCACAACGACATGCCGATCCCGCCACCGCCGGCCGTACTCTTCAGCATCACCGGATAGCCGATCGCATCGGCTTCGGCAAGCGCCGTCGCCACGTCGTCGAGCAGGCCCGTGCCCGGCAGCAGCGCGACACCCTGTGCGGCCGCGAGTGCGCGCGCGGTGTGCTTGAGGCCGAACGCGCGCATCTGGTCGCCGCGCGGCCCGATGAAGCGCACGCCGGCCGCTTCGCATGCATCGGCGAAACCGGCATGCTCGGACAGGAAGCCGTAGCCGGGATGCACGGCCTGTGCGCCGGTCTCGCGCGCGGCTGCGAGGATCGCCGCGACGTTCAGGTAGCTCTCCGCCGCCGGCGCGGGGCCGACCCGCACGGCTTCGTCGGCGAGCGTCACGTGCCGCGCGTCGCGGTCGGCGTCCGAGTAGATCGCGACCGACGCAATGCCGAGCCGCTTCAGCGTCCGGATCACGCGGCACGCGATTTCGCCGCGGTTCGCAACGAGGACTTTGGCGAATCTCATTCGGCCTCCCACACGGTGAGACGCACGGGCGTCGGGTTGTAGCCGTTGCACGGGTTGTTCAGCTGCGGGCAGTTCGAGATCAGCACGGTGACGTCCATCTCCGCCCGCATCTCGACGTACTTGCCGGGCGCGGAAATGCCGTCCTCGAACGTCAGCCCGCCGAGCGGCGTGACGGGGACGTTCATGAAGAAGTTGACGTTGCCGACGAGGTCGCGCTTGGTGAGCCGCGCGCCCGTGCCGCACGTGCAGTGCGAGATTGCATTGAGGAAGCTGTCGCGGCAGTTGTGCATGTGCCGCTTGTCGAGCGCATAGCGCACCGTGTTGCTCTCGGCCGCGCATGCGCCGCCGAGCGTGTCGTGACGCCCGCACGTATCGGCGACGATCGTCGCCATCGCGTTGCCCCGGCTCGACAGCAGCACGCTGCCGGCACTCAGGTACAGGTTGCGCTGCGCGCGGATCGTGTCCTGTGCGCTGTAGCGCTCCTCGGGGTCGTCGGACCGGTAGAACAGCGTGTCGACGGCCTGGTTGCCTTCGAGGTCGAGGATGCGGAAGACCTGCCCGCGCTTCAGGTCGTGCAGCCACGGTTCGCCCGCGTTCAGCGTGATGTCGTGGATCGCGTCGCGCGGGTCGAGGCGGCTTTCGATGATCGGCATGGTGCGGCTCCTTACGCGAACAGGCGGTCGGTGTTGGTGAAGCCGCGCATGTTCTCGGCGCACGCGCGCCGGCACGGATCGTCTTCGGGTGCGGCGGCGTCCGCCGGATACGCGCGGTACGCGATCAGCTTCACCGGCTTCGGCGCATAGTCCGCGCGCGGATCGAGCGGATGCGGCGCGGTCGAGAATGCCGCGAGCGTGTTCATCTCGAAGCGCAGGTCGACGGCACTGCCGGCCGTCGAATGGCCGGGGACGAAATCGAGCGTGCCGTCTTCCCCCGTCTCGAGCTTGCTGAAGAAATTGACGTTCGCGGCGAGGTCGCGCGCCGACAGCCCGTACTTCGCGAGCTCGAGCACGAGGCTGTCGCGGCCGTTGCGGATCATCGCGTTGCGATCGGCCTGGTACGTCGTCGTGCCGTACCTGTGTGCGAACAGGCGCGCGTCGCCGACGCCGCCGAGCGGGTCGTGCCAGCCGAGCGTGTCGGCCGTGATCGACGCGATCACGCGCCCCATGTCCGTGTACAGCGCATGGCCGCGCGTGAGATGCGCGGTGTGCTGCGCCTTCAGCGTATCGGCCATGTTGTAGCGTTCGAGCGGGTCTTCCTGGCGATGAAATACGGCGGACAGGTTCGCACCGCCTTCGACATCGACGATGCGCAGCGCGAGGCCGCGGCGCAGGATGCCGGACCAGTGGGTGCCGGCGGGAATCAGCGTTTCCCACGCGACGTGCGGTGGTGGGGCGAGGACGGCTTGGGGGCTCGGCGACATGGCGGCTCCGTGGTCGGTTGGATAAAAGGCGTGAGAGGGCGACCGAACGACATCGCGACCTCCCGGGCTTTTATCCCTCCGTGGAGCCTCGCCGCTGCCTCGTATCGAGGCGAAGGCAAGACCGGATTGCTCTCGGACCAGGCATCGTGCGGCGCGAACGCCGCATGACCGGAACCCTAGCGATCCTGAAGATGATGCAAATTGCTTCGCACCTCTCGGGCAACGATCTAGCGAGTTGCGTGCCAGCCTCGACGAAACGGCTGCACAACGCGGTGCGGCGGCCCGCGCGTGCGCCGCGTGCACGACATGGCGGCGGCCCCGTGCCCTCGCGGCGGGCGTGCCGCGCACCAGGCGAACGCGATCCCGCACCGGTGCAGTGCGTGTCGCCTGCGCATGCACGGCACGATCCGCAGTGGCATGGGCATTGCATCGCTGGCGGCACCTCCACTCGACATCCGACCGCTCATGAACAAGCTCGACCTGCTCCGGCGCGTGCTGACAGCCCTCTTCTCCGCCCGCTTCATCGAACTGCAACGCGCCGCGCGCCGCCGCTGAGCCGCCCTCGTCGCACGTCGTTGGCACGGTTTTCGCTCGGCATGACGCCGAGAGGTGCGGCGGCGTCGCATCTTAGGGGTGCTAGGGTTCCGGTTCATCGAACGTCTGGTCCGAGAGCAGCCCGGCACGCGTTCGTCCGATCGCGAGAGCGGACGCGCACGCGCTACACGGCGGGACAAAAGCCCGGGAGACTGGCGATGGCAACGGCCATCGCGCCTCTCCGTGGCCGCTTCGTTCGTTCCGCATCCGCAGGAACCGGCTACGCAGCCGGACCGTGCTCCTGCACGGTCCGTATCGACGATCCCGATCCCGGTCTCCTGGAGAAACACGATGACCCGTCCCGCCTCGGCACTCCGCCGCCTGCTGTCCTTCCGTTCCGCCCGTCGTGCATTGGGTGCCGCCGCCACGGCTGCGGCACTGCTCGCGGCGCCCGCCGTTCACGCGGCGGCGCCGCTGAAGATCGGCTATAGCGACTGGCCCGGCTGGGTCGCGTTCCAGGTCGCGCTCGACAAGGGATGGTTCAAGGAGGCCGGCGTCGACGTCGATTTCGAATGGTTCGATTACTCGGCGTCGCTCGACGCGTTTTCCGCGGGCAAGCTCGACGCGGTCGCGGCAACCAACGGCGATGCGCTCGTGACGGGCGCATCCGGCGCGAAGAACGTGATGATCCTGCTGACCGACTATTCCGCCGGTAACGACATGATCATCGCGAAGCCGCCGCTGCGCAGCGTCGAGGGGCTGAAAGGCAAGAAGGTCGGCGTCGAGCTCGGCCTCGTCGATCACCTGTTGCTCGAAACCGCGCTGCAGAAGCACGGATTGAAGGATGGCGACGTGACGCTGGTGAATGCGAAGACCAACGAACTGCCGCAGGTGCTCGGCTCGTCGACCGATGTCGCCGCCGTCGCCGCATGGCAGCCGAACGCAAACGAGGCATTGAAGCGCGCACCGGGCGCACGCGCGATCTTCACGTCGGCCGACGCGCCGGGGCTGATCTACGATGCGATCACGGTCGCGCCCGCGAGCCTCGCCGCGCGCCGGGCCGACTGGGCCAAGGTGATCAAGGTCTGGTACCGCTGCGTCGCGTACATCAACGACCCGAAGACGCAGGCAGATGCGGTCAGGATCATGTCCGCGCGCGTCGGGCTCACGCCGGAGCAATACCTCCCGTTGCTGAAAGGCACGCACCTGCTCGACGAAGCGGCCGCGAAGCGTGCGTTCCGCAAGGGCGACGGTCTCGATTCGATCTATGGCTCGACGCGCAACGCGAATGCGTTCAACGTGCGCAATGGCGTGTACAAGCAGTCGCAGAATGTCGATGCGTATATTGATCCGCGATTCGGGATGTCGAACTGACCGTTGCGCGCGGTCGGACTTTTGACGGCTCTGTCAGGCTAGCGGGCGCCAACCCGCTTCATCGAGCACGGGGAGGCGTATTTCCGAGGATGTCGAGGCAGGCGTCGCCCGTCAGCGGCGCTTGCCCGCGTCCCTGCCGAGCCGGCGCAGTCCGTCGAATCGTTCCGCGATTTTCGTCTCGATGCCGCGCGACGCCGGCTGGTATCAGTCCGGCTGCCGCACATCGTCCGGCGGATAACGTTCTCCCGCGGCATACCCGTGCGGCTCGTCGTGCGGATTTCGGCAACCCCGTCCGAGCGCTTCAGCGTCGGCGCGCTACGCGTTCCTTGCACAGCCGATCGGCTTCGGGCTCGGCCCGACGCCGATCGCGCGCTTCACCGATCGCGTGTTCTGCAATCCGAAGAGGATCGGCGATTCGATCGCGATCCCGTGACTTTTACCGTCACGAAATCCCCCCTTCCCAAACACGTCTCTTTTCCATCATTTCGCTCATTCTCCCCAATCGTTTCTCAAACAAAAATTGATTGATTTGGCGAAACCACATTCGCATACTGCGCAAGCTTCGTTCGCAATGCGTTGTCGTTGTCCTGAATCGGTCCCGACGCGCTGTGCCAGCGGCAATCGGGATCGATATCGCGCGGTTTCCACTCTCTCGATGGAGAAACGTCATGGGCGTTACCGTCATTCCCCGGCTGCTCGGCCTGAAGAACGAGAAGAAGATTGCCACCACCGTTGGCGAAGCCCGGTTGAGCGGGATCAACTACCGGCACCCCGATTCCGCGCTGGTGTCCTATCCGGTCGCCGCCGCCGGGCCGTTGGGCACGCTGCCCGCCGGCAACTACAGGATCGCCATCGTCGGCGGCGGAGCAGGCGGCATCGCCGCACTCTACGAACTCGGCCGGCTCGCGGCGACGCTGCCGGCAGGAAGCGGCATCGACGTGCAGATCTACGAAGCCGATCCCGATTCGTTTCTTCATGACCGCCCGGGAATCAAGGCGATCAAGGTACGCGGGCTCAAGGCCGGAAGAGTGTCGGCGGCGCTCGTCCACAACGGCGATCCCGCCAGCGGCGACACCATTTACGAAGTAGGCGCGATGCGCTTTCCGGAAATCGCCGGATTGACCTGGCATTATGCGTCCGCCGCATTCGGGGACGCGGCACCGATCAAGGTATTTCCGAATCCGGGCAAGGTGCCGACCGAATTCGTGTTCGGCAATCGGGTCGATCGTTATGTCGGGAGCGATCCGAAAGACTGGGAAGATCCGGATTCGCCGACGTTGAAGGTACTGGGTGTCGTCGCCGGCGGGCTGGCGGGCAACCCGGAAGGCGAGAATGTCGCGATGTATCCGATCGCCAATGTGGATCCGGCCAAGATCGCGGCGATCCTGAATGCGGCTACGCCGCCGGCCGATGCCCTCGAGCGGATCCAGACGAAGTACTGGCCCGAGTTCATCGCGCAATACGATGGCCTGACGCTCGGCGCGGCCGTCCGCGAGATCGTGACGGTTGCGTTCGAGAAGGGAACGCTGCCGCCGGTCGACGGTGTGCTCGACGTCGATGAATCGATCAGCTACTACGTCGAGCTGTTCGGCCGCTTCGGCTTCGGCACCGGCGGCTTCAAGCCGCTGTACAACATCTCGCTGGTCGAGATGATGCGGCTGATCCTCTGGGACTATTCGAACGAATACACGCTGCCGGTCACGGAAAACGTCGAGTTCATCCGGAATCTGTTCCGCAAGGCCCAGGACGTCGGCGCCGGCAAGCTGGCCGTCCAGGTTCGTCAGGAACGCGTCGCGAACGCCTGCCATTCCGGCACCGCGTCGGCGCGCGCGCAACTGCTGTCATACGACGGCCATAACGCCGTCCACGCCGAAGCCTACGATTTCGTGATTCTTGCCGTCCCGCACGATCAGTTGACGCCGATCGTCAGCCGCAGCGGCTTCCAACATGCGGCCAGCCAGAATCTGGGGGACGCGGGCCTGGGCCTCGAAACGCATACGTACAACCAGGTCTATCCGCCGCTGCTGCTGAGCGATAACAGCGCCGCCGCGAACGCCCGGATCGTCACGGCGATCGGCCAGCTTCACATGGCGCGTTCGTCGAAGGTGTTCGCCACCGTCAAGACCGCCGCGCTCGACCAGCCGTGGGTCCCGCAATGGCGCGGCGAACCGATCAAGGCCGTCGTCTCCGACAGCGGCCTCGCGGCGAGTTATGTGGTACCGAGCCCCATCGTCGAAGACGGCCAGGCGCCCGAGTATTCGAGCCTGCTCGCCAGCTACACGTGGGAAGACGATTCGACCCGGCTTCAGCACGATTTCGGGTTGTATCCGCAAAACCCGGCGACCGAGGCCGGTACGGCGGACGGGATGTACCGGACGATGGTGAATCGCGCGTATCGGTACGTGAAGTATGCGGGGGCGTCGAGCGCACAACCGTGGTGGTTCTATCGGCTGCTCGCGGAAGCACGCACGGCGGACCGTTTTGTCTTCGACTGGACGACCAACAAGACGGCCGGCGGCTTCAAGCTCGACATGACCGGCGACCATCACCAGAGCAACCTGTGCTTCCGGTATCACACGCATGCGCTCGCCGCGTCGCTCGACAACCGCTTCTTCATTGCCAGCGACAGCTACAGCCATCTCGGCGGCTGGCTCGAAGGCGCGTTCATGAGCGCACTGAATGCGGTGGCGGGCCTGATCGTGCGCGCCAATCGCGGCGACGTGAACGCGCTGTCCAGTGCCGCGCGTCCGCTCGTGACCGGTTTACGGCCCGTCGTGAAGGTTCCCGCAGCGGAGCTGGCCACCAGCAAGTAATCCGCGAACGAGGAGACGCGCGCGTCGCGCGTCGTCATGCGCCCGCCGTCCGGCGGGCGCGTTTCACATCGATCGAAACAGGGCGCGCGGCCGGACGGCGGAATCGGTGTATCCGGATTACCGCTCGCTCACCTTCACGCGCGGCAGCCATTCCGCCTCGGCACCCTGCGTGCCTTTCAATTGGGCGGGAATCGCGTCTTGCACTTGCGCGTCGTGGCGGCGTACCGCCTCGGTGTCGAGATGACGGCCGTCGAACGTCGACTGGCGACGGGTAATCATGTTGATGCGAAGGCGTTTTGCCGCCATGGTCGGTCTTCCTTGAAAAATCGGCGCCCCGCCGACTGGCGAAGTGCAATAGATGTACGTGAGAAAGATGTCGCCAGGATGACGTGATGTGAAACGCACGTCTCCCGCCATCCTACGGCGGCGGCGCATGCACCGCAATGACTTCGAGCAAGCATCGCAGCTCACTTCTCCGCGATCCGCTTGCCGTCCGGACTGAAAGTCGCTTCAAGGAAAGCGCCGAGGCGCGCCGCACGATCGACACGATCGGCATCTGGTGCGGCGTCGAGGTACAACGGGTCGAAGGCCTGCCGGACGTGACGCCGTTCAACTTCGACCGCATCTGACCTTGCCGGCCGGGCCTCGATCGGGCCGCCGTTATAATCGGTGCGACTCTACGGCGGCCGCGCGTGTCGGCTGCCGGCTACACGCCGGGATGATTTCCCTTTCGGGTGCGACGTGCTCGAGGATTCCTTTCTCCCCGCGCGTGAAGCGCCTTGCGCCATTCCCCGCGCCTGCCATTCATGCCCGGCCGGGCAACGGATGGTGACTGCGCGAGTTGCTTCAAATATGACGGTTTCCCGTGCTGCCACCGGGTTCACGGGAATCCTCGACAAAAAGAGACAGAGGGCCTCGCCGATGCCGGTTTCCACTGGTTTTGACCGCAACGCATTCAGGGCGTATCCGCTGGACGGCGCGCTGCTGCGCTTTCACCCCGCGACAGGAACGCACGTCCGGATCGAGAACGCGGCGACCCGCCACTTGCGGCGCCTCGCACCCCGGGTCGTGATGTTCGGGATAACGAACAAGTGCAATCTGTCTTGCGACTTCTGCTCGCGTGATGTGCGGCGCGACAGCGCCTGGTCCGTCGAGTCGGCCGCTAACGTCCTTCGCGGCCTCGCCGCGGCAGGCACGCTGGAAGTCGCCTTCGGCGGCGGAGAGCCGTTCGCGTTCCGCGGATTCGCCGAGCTGATCGACATCCTCCATCACACCACGCCGCTTGCACTGAACGTCACGACCAATGGAACGCTGATCCGGCGCAACACGTTTGCGCCCTACGCGGGCCGCTTCGGCCAGGTCCGCGTCTCGCTTTACGACGACGTGCGCTGGCGCGACGCGGGCACGGTTCTGTCGGAATACGGGCAAAGATGGGGCGCCAACCTGATCGTCGACGACGCGGTGCTGCCGGGCCTCCCCGCACTGCTGGCCGAACTGGCTGCGCTGGGTTGTCAGGATGTCTCGTTGCTGTCCTACATCGGCCCCGATTTGCGCAGGCACCTTTCGCCGAAGGGGCGCGCGCAGCTTGCGGCCATCGTGCAGGATTCGCCGATCGCCTGCCGCCTGTCGGTGTGCTTCGGCGACGCGGTGCCCGTATCCAGATTGTTCGACGGAGCCGATGGCAGTGGCGACTGCGGCGCGGGGCTCGACTTCGTCTCCATCACGCCCGATCAGCGCATGCAGGGCTGTTCGTTCCAGGACGGCGGCCTGCCTGCCGCCAGTGCGGAGGCCATCCTGCACGGATGGCGCAACGCGCGTGCGCATCTCGAGCAGCCCAGTGCGCGGCGCGGTTGTGCACGTCGCGGCGCAGATGCCGGTCGAACCCGGTCAACGCCACCGGTCAGCGTATGGCAGGCATTCTCCGGCAACAACAGCGGCGAGTGCGTGATGGTCGCGAAATTCGAGACCATCGCGGATGCGGACGCCTACCTCGCCCAACTGCTGCCGTCATGGGCGCCCGATGCCGAGTATTCGTCCGAGTGGAAGCGCCTGTTCAAGGAAGAAGCGGTCGCGGGGCCGGGCTTGTCGGGCGGAGGGTCGCCTCGCGAGCTGGCGGCGATCGGCCGCTCGGTGATCGCGACGGGATACGAGGCAGACGACCTGTTTCCGGAATTGCGTGCGCTGGCGTGGAAGAAAGGCGCATACGTGGTGCCCGGCGGCATCCACGCCCATGACGTGTCCCTGCTGGCCGCGGTGCGTGCGTCCGGCGCGGATGACGCACGCGATCTGGCCGCCCGGAAGCCCCATCCCGCCGCCAGGACCTGGCTGCACGGAGAGGTCGTCCTCGTCACGCTCGAGCTGCAGGGTGATGGCGCGCCAGGTGAACTCGTCGAGATTCGGCAACTGCTCACCGACTATTGCGCCGGTCGCCCGCTCGCCGCGGAACTCGTGTTCGACGACATCGACGACGCGGCCATGCTGTCGGTCAAGAAGCGGCTCGGCGCGGAAATCGGTCGAACGGCAAGGCTTGCGCTGCATTTCGGCTCGCGCGAGGATTCCGCCGAGCGGGCGGTTCGATTCGCGCACATGATCGCGGAAGGCCAGGCCGACGTCGCCGGCACGTGTGTCCTGGTATCGGGAATCGAGCGCCGCAAGCGGCTCGCGGTGCTCGCCTATCGGCAGGGTGCGCATGTCGGCGCCATCGACGGCCCGGAAGTGCGCGTCAGCGCCAGTTTTTTCGTGCGTGATGCCACACCCCGGAAAGGCCGGCGCGCGGAACCCGGCGAGATCGATATCGGCCTGGTTCGCGAAGCGCTTCACCAGCGCTTTCCGGGCGGCGTTCGCATCGAAGTCAAGGCGGGATATCGTCGGGGTATGGCCTTCGTGAACATCGTCACCGCGGACCCCGGATACGCTTTCGGTCAACTCGAGCAGCTTGCGGCGTCGTTCGATGCGAGGCTCGGCATCGGGGTGCACGAGGTCGATCCGCTGGCGTTTGCCGTTCGACGCGTGATCGCGGACGTGTATTCCTGACCCGCAACGCAACCCGCCGGGCGCGCGCGATCGTCTTCCTGGAATGCGCGTTTTCGGCCTTCAATCGATCCGGGTATCGCGCAGTCCGGTCGCGTCGCCGTCGCTCACGCCCGCCTGCCCGTCGACTGCGCAGCCAGCGCGGCCCGCTCGATCCAGCGGATGGCCGGCGCATCGTGCTCGCCCGGCGCGGGCCTGCCGATCAGAAAACCCTGCACCTCGCGGCAGCCGGCATCCGTGATGCACGCCAGTTGCTCCTCCGTCTCGACGCCCTCCGCAACGGTCGTCACGCCGAGACGCTTGCCGAGATCGGCCACCGCGCGCACGACGGCCGCGCAGTCCGGTCGCGAGATCGCATCGCGCACGAAGCTGCCGTCGATCTTGATCTTGTCGAACGGAAACGCACGCAGATGCGCGAGCGACGAGAAGCCCGTGCCGAAATCGTCGAGGGCGACGCGCACGCCCATCGAACGCAGCGCGCGCAGGTCCGCGATGGCCTCGCCCTCGTCATGCAGCAGCGCGGTTTCCGTCACCTCGATTTCCAGCCGGTCGGGCGTGAGGCCCGCGCCGGCCAGCGCCGCCGCGAAGGCCGGCACGATCGTGCCGTGGCCGAGCTGCGCCGCCGACACGTTGACGGCGACACGCGCGCCGTCCGGCCAGCGCGCCGCCTCCCGGCAGGCATGGTCGAGCACGAAGCGGCCGAGCCGGTCGATCAGGCCGCCGCGCTCGGCCACCGGAATGAAGTAGCCCGGCGAAATCCAGCCGGAGCGCGGATGATGCCAGCGCAGCAGGGCCTCGCGCGTCGTCACCTGGCGGGTCCGGACATCGACGATCGGCTGGTAGAACACGTACAGCCCCTGGTTCTCGTCCAGCGCGACGCGCAGCTTCGATTCGAGCGCGATCCGCTCCTGCGCGCTCGTTTCCATGTCCGGAGAGAACATCCGGTACGTCCCCTTCCCCGCTTTCTTGGCCGCATAGAGCGCCATGTCCGCGCGTGACAGCAGCACGCCGGCATCGTTGCCGTGATGCGGCGCCAGCACGCAGCCGATCGACGCGCCGATGCGGAACTGCCGCTCGGGCGACGGCGCATAGGGCGCGACGAGCGTGTCGACGAGCCGCGCGGCCGCACCCATCGCGCCGTCCGCGTCGGTGTCGCGCAGCAGCACCGCGAACTCGTCGCCGCCGATGCGCCCGAGCATCGTCCCCGGCTCGGGACACTGCCCGCGAAGGCGTTCCGCGACCTGGCGCAGCACCTCGTCGCCCGCCGAATGCCCGCACGCGTCGTTGATCAGCTTGAAGCCGTCGAGGTCGATGAAGAGCAGCCCGAGCGTCTTGTCCGAGCGGCGCAGGCTCGTGTCGAATTCGGCGAGGAAGGTCGCGCGGTTCGGCAGGCCGGTGAGCGAATCGTGATGCGCGAGCTGGTGGATGCGCGCTTCCGCCTCGGCCTGCTGCGTGACGATCGACCACGACAGCATCGGGCCGATGTAGCCCCCCTCGGCATCGCGCACCGCCGAGACCTGGAAGTCGAGCACCTCCGGCCCGAGCCGCACGCGGCCGCGATGCGGCAGGTTCGCCGGATCGGCGAGCAGGCGGCGCTGGTGCTGCGGGTGCGGATGGAAGAAGTCGATCGACGCGCCGAGCGCATCGTCCGCGCGGATCGGCAGCAGATGCTCGATCGAGCGCAGCAGGTTTCGCGACGCCGTGTTCAGGTAGTTGATGCGGAACGTTTCCGGGTCGGCCGTCATCACGGCCACCGGCATGTCGTCGATCATCCGCATCAGCCGCGTCTGCGCCTGCTCGCGCATCCGCGATTCGGCCTGCGCGTCGACGGTGCGCACGAAGCCCCGGTAGTTGACCGAGATGACGGCGATCAGCGCGGCCGACACGAAAGCCATGTTGACCGCGGTGGCGACGAGCGTCGGCTGGCCCGTCGAGAGGAAGAACGCGATGAACACGGCGTTGACGATCACGGCCACGATCAGCGCGGCCGTGCGCAGGTACATCAGGCTGAAGATGCAGCCGATCACCGTGATCGCCATGTAGAACGCGACCTGGGCCTTTTGCCACGCGTCGCCGTACGGGAACAGCAGCAGCGCCCAGAGGGTGAACGTCACCGCGATCGGGATCACCAGCCAGTTCGTCATCGTGAGCGCACGCGACACGGTGTCCGGCGTCGGCTCCACCAGCCGCGCGCGGCGCCAGTGCAGCAGCCGCGCGAGCGACACGAGCGTCATCGCGGCCGGCATCGCGACCGACAGCCACCACGGCGTGCTGCGCAGGTGCGTGACGGCGAGGCTCCAGGTGCTCGAGATGAGGATCAGGTACATCACCGGGAGCTGGCCGGCGAATACCCGGAATTGCGCCGCGAGCAGGTCCGGGTTCCGGGCCGGCGCCGCGATGCTTGCCAGTCTGACCATCCGTGCGTAGAGGGTTTTCATGTGAGCCTGCCTGCTGCAACCCGCGTGCGGATTGCCGTATCCGGCGTCGTCGGTTACCGGCGCGGGCCCGGGTCCAGCTCGGCCGTGACGGCCGATCCGGACGCGGGAACCGTCGCGCTGGCGCGGTTGCTGCCGGTCAGCGCGATCTGCCCGCTGCCGACAATCTCGTTGAGTGGTGCGGGCCTGCCGAGCAGGAAGCCCTGCGCTTCGTCGCAGCCTTCGTCGGCCAGCAGCACGAGCTGGTCGCGCGTCTCGATGCCTTCGGCCAGGATCGGAATGCCCAGGCTCTTGCCGAGCGCGAGCACGGCGCGGATGATCGCGCGATCCTGCGGTTTCGCTTCCGCGTCCGCGACGAACGACTGGTCGAGCTTGATGCGGTCGAACGGGAACGAGCGCAGCGTGTCGAGTGACGAATAGCCGGTACCGAAATCGTCGAGCGCGATGCTCACGCCCAGCGCCTTGATCTGCCGCAGCGTATCCAGCGCGCGCTCGCGGCCGGCGAAGATCGTCGATTCGGTCAGCTCCAGCTGCAGGCGCGACGCCGGCAGGCCGGTTGCCTCGAGCACGTCCGCCACGAGCGCCGTCAGGTCCGCGTGCATGAACTGCACGGCCGATACGTTCACCGCGACCGTATAGGGCGGCTCCCACGTGGCCGCCCGCGCGCATGCCTCGCGCAGCACCCACGCGCCGATCTCCAGGATCACGCCGTTTTCCTCGGCGAGCGGAATGAACTCGGTGGGCGGGATCGTGCCGAGCGTCGCATGCTGCCAGCGCAGCAGCGCCTCGTAGCCGCGGATCTCGCCGGTCGTCAGCGAGGTCTGCACCTGGTAGTGGATGCTCAGCTGGTTGTCGGCCACCGCGCGGCGCAGGTCGGCCGCGAGGCTGCGGCGCGCGCGGACGATCAGGTCCATCGCCGGCTCGTAGAAGCAGATCGATTGCGCGACGCTGCCCTTGGCACGGTACATCGCGAGGTCCGCGTTGTTGATGAGGATCGCCTTGGTAGCGGCGTCGTCCGGGTAGATGGCGACGCCGAAGCTCGCGCCCGGCACGACCTCGTAGTCGTCCAGCCTGACCGGCTTGTAGAGCGCCGGCTCGAGCCGTTCGAGCAGATCCATCAGGCGGGTGTCGTCGCCCATCCGGCAGAGTGCCGCGAATTCGTCGCCGCCGATGCGGGCGACGAATTCGCCTTCGCGCAGCACGTTCGACATGCGCCGCGCGAGGATGCGCAGCACCTCGTCGCCGGCGTGATGGCCGCGCAGGTCGTTGATTTCCTTGAAGCGGTTCAGGTCGATGCCGATCAGCGCGAGCTTCGTGCCCTGCTCTTGCGCCAGCGCGATTTCGAGGTCCAGCCGCTCGTTGAAGCTCGCCCGGTTCGGCAGGCCGGTCAGCATGTCGCTCAGTGCCAGCCGGCGCAGGTGCTCGAGCGATTCGGCCCGCACGTTGCTGTCGATCACGTAGCTCACGAGCCCCGTGCAGACGATCACGAGCGACGTACCCGCGACCGCCAGCGCCAGCGGACGCAGCGTGTTCACGTCGGTCCACGCGCCGTCGAGCGTCAGCGGCGTGATGCGCAGCGCGGACATCCCGGTGAAATGCAGCGCGAGGATCGCGAGCGACAGCACGCCGGCCATCTGGTTGACCGCGTGCGGCGACGGCCGCAGCGCGAGGTGCAGCGCGAGCGCCGCGAGGGTCATCGCCAGCAGCACCGACGCGACCAGGTAGCCGATGTCCCACGACACGATGCCCTCGACCCGCCACGCGAGCATGCCGGTGTAATGCATCAGCACGATCGCGACGCCGACGATCGCGCCGCCGAGCGCGGGCGCGATCCTGACGATGCGGCAGGTCGTCAGCGCGAAGCCGATCGTGCTGCCGCCGACCGCGATGAGCAGCGACACGAGCGTGAGCGGCAGGTCGAATTGCACGGGCGCGCCGGCATCGAAGCCGAGCATCGCGATGAAGTGCGTGCACCAGATCGCCACGCCGGCCGAAATGGCCGTCAGCACCTGCCAGCCGAACCGCTGCGTGCCGGAGGTGTTCACCGTGCGCTGGAACAGGCGCGCGGTGACCCACGAGCCGGCCCCGCACAACAGCGCGGCAAGCAGGACCAGCCAGTGATTGTGCCGATGAACGATGCACCCTAAAACTGTCGCCAAAACCTTTCTTCCCCTATCCGTCGCATGGGTGGATGCCGTTCCCGATCGAAACCGCGGGGCGATGCCGCTTCGATCAGGCGTGCCTTCCGGATATCGGCATGTGATGAATAAACTGAACGCCGCGCGGCGGCACGCAAACGATTGCCCGGAAGATATTTTTTTGGAAAAAGTGCCGGAACGAGACGGGGCGGGATATCGAAGGATCGGCCGATGGTTTGCCGATCGACCGACGGGTGTGGGCGATGGGTGATACGGCCGGATTCCGCCGCGTTTCACCGTCAGGTTTCTTCCGGGTTCGTCACGGACGGCCGGGGAACGCGGCGCGGTTATCGAGGAAGGTGCGGCAGGTGCAACCATGTCGACACGCCGTGCCGAAGAACGGGATATGTGGCTGGCGGGATAAAAACCGGATTCCGAAGATCGACCGCCCGCAATTGCAGGCGGTCGATCAACACGCGTCCGTCATTTGACCGGGCGTCGCGTGGCCTCGATCGGCTCTCCGTTCTCCGACACGAAATGCCGCCACGCGATCGATCCTCGGGCATTCAACGCACTGGCCCACACGCCATCAATTCACCCCGACCGCGCTCCAAGCACGAGCGACCGTCGCGCTTTCGGCCGAATTCGCGCCGTACAGGTCGTTCGCCGCCTGGATCGATGCACGCCGCGCGTTCGGGTAGCTGGAGTTGGCGTTCAGATACACGGTCAGCGTCCGGTACCAGATCTTGCCGGCTTTCTCGCGCCCCAGCCCGGTGAAGGTCGTGTCGCCGTTGCAGACCAGTTTCGCTTTCGTCAGGCCGGTATCGGTCGACGGCACCGTCGGGCCTTCGGCCAGCAGGTAGAAAAGGCGGTTGCCGACGCCCGACGTGAAATGCGGATCGTGGCGCGGATTCGACCACGAGAATCCGCCGGACGGGTAACAGCTGAACGACCGGCCGTCGAGGTCCTGCTTGTACATCTTGCGCAGGCCGCCGCTCACCACGCGCGCACCGATCACGTAGTTGCCGGGATCGTTCGGGTTGTTCGCGTAGTACTTGACGAGCGTGCCGAAAATGTCGGAAGTCGCTTCGTTCAGGCCACCCGCGTCGCCCGAATAGTTCAGGTTGGCCGTGGCCTCGGTCACGCCGTGGCTCATCTCGTGTCCGGCCACGTCGACCGACACGACCGGCTTCGGCAGGCTCGTGCCCGGCTGGCCGTCGCCGTACACCATGATGTGCGACGGCATCCATGCCGCGTTCGCGCCGGTCGTGCCGCTGCCGGTGTCGAACACCACGTGCGCGAAACTCTTCACGCCGCGCCCGTCGTTGAAGATGCCGTTTCGGTTGTGCGTCGTCTTGTAGTAGTCCCAAGTTAACGCCAGACCGTAATCGATGTCGGCGGCGACGGTCTGCCGGTCGGTGGTCGCGTTGTTGCCCCACACGTTCGTGCTGCTCGTGAAGATCGGCAGGTCGGTCGCCTGCTCGACGTCCTCCGCGATCAGTCCGCGACCGTCGTACACGGAGCCGCCGCCGCGATTCGGATCGAGCATCCGGTACGCGTTCGTGCCGGTCTGGTCGGTGGTCAGCGTCAGGTTGCCGTAGTACAGCGAGCGGCCGGTGCCGGTCGCGGCGGCGGTCTTGATCAGGTCCTGCGCATCGAGCACGGCGCCCGTGCGTGCGTCGACGTAGTACAGCACCGCATCGCCGTGCACGTCGTTCGACTTGCCGTATACGCGCACCGCGTAGGCCAGCGTCGGCGTGACGTCGCGAGCGAACACCACGAGCTCCGCGTCGTCGACGCGGCGCACGTCCGAGTTGAAACGCGCGGTCGCGATGCGCTTGACCCGGGCGTTGCCGATGTCGGGCGCGTTGCGTATCACGGAGCGGTTTCCGACCTTGCCGATCGTGCCGGCGAGATTGATCGGCGCGAGCTGGGTCACGCTCGCCTGCTTCAACTGCCCCTTGCTCGAATGGACGACCACGTCACCGCCGATCACGGGCAGGCCCGCGTAGAAGCGGTCGAAACGCACGTGCTCGGTGCCGTCGGGATCGACGATCACGTCGCGCACCTCGAATTGATCGCCGTCCGTCGGCGCACTCGCCTGCGGCCCTGCGAACTTCAACGTGCGTGCTGCGCCGCCAGCGGCCAGACTGAAGGCGGACGGGTTCTGCTGGATCAGTTGCAGTGCCTTGTCGACCGTGGCCGACTGGTCGCCGGCCTGGGCAAAAGCACTGAGACTCGCGACGGTAATCGCGGTGATGGACAGCAGGCGAGACAGTTTCTTCATGTAATCCCCCGGTTATGTATGGGTGATGTTCGAGGAATGCATCAAGTACAGACTTTGATCCAGGACATGTCACGAACTGCAGAGGGATGCTAGGAGGTCATTTTTATAATTACAAGATATTTTCTGACAGTTTAATAACTTCTTTCGGCGATGTTAATCGAGTCATGATTTGGTTATAAATCTGAAATGATCGCGTCGGCTGCGATGCCGGTTTCGGCAACGCTGCATCGGCCGAATGTGCGTGCCGAGCCCGCCGTTACTGGGGAAAGGCAGCGCGTGGCGCGGGTCGGGCGGGACGGAGGATGTGAAGCTCGAGGTAACGCGGCAGATGCTATTTGCTTTATTAAATATTGATTTTGATTATTGCCATTCCAGGCACTCCGCCTGACTTTTTAATGCCTTGCCGATTCTCGCCCTTGATGACACTGCCTTTTAATTCGTAGCAAAAGCCTCGCAAACGACGCGCGAGAACATGTCTTCTACGAATCATTTGTTTGAGCGGCACGGCACAGCCGGCAGCATGAGCACGCCACACTGCCTCTCGCATCGCCCTGTCCGCGCAGCGTGACGCGGACGCACGGCCGTACGCCGCGGATTTCGCGAGAGAAGCATACGGCCGATGAACCATCCGTCGACGCCGGCCGCCTACCTGCCCCTCACCTTGACCTGCACCACCAGCCACGTCAGCGCCCCCAGCACGAATACGGCGAGCGTCCACGTGCCGCCATGGTGCTGCAGCACCGCGGCCGTCGCGGCGATGCCCGCCAGTCCCTGCTGCAGGAAACCGCACAAGGCCATCGCATGCGCGCCATGTTCATGCGCATCGCTGACGGCGGTCGCCATGCTGTTCGGAAACAGCACTGCCTGGCCGAAGATCGCCAGGCAATACAGCGCGATGAAGATCCACAGCCCGGTGAAATGGGTCAGCAGGCCGCTCAACCACGACACCAGCATCAACGTGGTTGCGAACGCAAGCAACGCGGCGCCGGCATGCATCAGCCGGACGCCGCCGAGCCGCCTGACGAGACGGTTGACCAGCATCGCCCCGCTGAAATAGGCCACGCCGAGCAGCAGGCCGATACTGCCGAAGCTCGTCACGGCCAGCTGGAAATGCTCCTGGAACACGAACGGGCTCACCTCCTGCAAGGTGATGGTCGTCGCGAACCCCAGCCCGCCCGCGCAGGCTGGCCACAGGAAGCCCGGGCGCCGCAGCAGGAGCCAGTAAGTACCGGTCAGGCCCGACGGTTTGGCGGCACGGCTTCCCGCCTTCAACGGCAACGCGTAAGACAGCGCGACCGCCAGTGCGGCGACAGCGGCCATCAGCACGAAACCCGTTTGCCAATGACTGTATCGGCCGATGAGCCCGCCGATGAACTGGCCACCGCCCAGGGCGGTGATGAAGGCGATCGACAACACGGAGAGGCGTCTCGCCAGTTCGTCGCCGCGCCAGTTGTCGCGGACGACGATTCGGGCGATGATCGCCGCGCCGCCGCCGCCGATGCCCTGGATGGCGCGCAACACGAGCAGCGCCGGTGCGACCGTGCAGTTGGCGAGCAGCAGGCTGCTGCCGATGAACAGCAGCAGCGAAATCAGCAGCGGGCCGCGCCGGCCCCAGCGTTCCGCGGCAGCGCCCCAGAATGGCACCGGCAGCGCGGCACCGATCACATAGGCGGAGATGGATAACTCGGCGCCGCCTTGCGTCATCTTCAACTCGCGCATGACGACAGGCAGCGACGGCAGGTACACCGTCGTCGCCATTTGCGCCATGAATACGACCAGGCACGCCAGCGCCATCAGGGAAGCGGCCGACGCCGCGGGTTCGCACGGCGCACCGGCGGCAAGAACGGGTTTGTCGCTCATGCCAGCCCTCGATCCGATCGGGACGCGCACCCGGTCGTTACCCAACCGGGCGCACATGACGGGCTCCCGTCGCGGGCGCTATCCGCGTACATGCGCGTCTGAAATCCGGGTTCGGTCGCCATCGTTTCTCTCACGTTTTTTTTCGGGGTTTGCCGCGGTTGTGTGCGGCAGGACTGAAGCGGCTGATTGTACAAAGGTGCGGGAAACGAATGGTAGACGCCGAATTTAAATGACCGTTGGGGAGCGGCGAGGGGCTCCCTGCGCCGCCCGCCGCGACAATGCAGGACGTGTGGTGCGGCAAGCCGGGCCATGACCGGTATTCAATGACGAACCGCAGTCGAGCGACCGCTTCGTGCATGAGGCACAATACCCGGCTTCAACATTCAACCGTGATCAAACCCATGCGCTTCGTCGTCGTCGGAACCAGCGGGGCGGGGAAATCCACCTTTTCCAGCGCACTGGCGGCGGCCGCGGGCTGCCCGTACATCGAGCTGGATCGACTCTACTGGGGCCCCGACTGGACAGCCGTGCCGCCGGAACAGTTCGAGCGCGCCGTGCTGGCCGCGACGGCCGGCGACCGATGGGTCGCCGACGGGAACTACAGCGCCGTGCGCGACGTGCTCTGGTCGAGAGCCACCCACGTGATCTGGCTCAACTTCGGGCGGCGGACGGTGTTCTCCCGCGTGCTCTGGCGCACGTTGAGCCGCGGGCTGATGCGCACCGAGCTTTCGCACGGCAACCGCGAGTCGCTGCGGATGGCATTTTCGCGAGAGTCGGTGCTGCTGTGGTCGTACACCACGTTCGCCAGGAATCGTGTCAAGTTCGCCGGCCTGCGCGACGACCCGAAATACGCGCATCTGCACTGGACGGAGATCACCCGGCCTTCGCGCACCCGCGCGGTCATCGACATGCTGGCTCGCGCCGGCGGTTGAGCGCGGCGCGACGCGCGTTTGCGGCGATGCGAATTCACTTCACGGCCGCATTGCCTCCGTCGGCGAACAGGGCCGAGCCGGCAACGAAACTGGCCATCGGGCTCGCCAGAAACAGCGCCGCGGATGCGATCTCGTCGGGGCGGGCGATGCGCTTCATCGCGTGGAGCCCGGCCGCCCATTCCTTCTGCTCGCGGTCTCCCCCCATCGCGGTGTCCACACCGCCCGGCAACAGAGCGTTTGCCCGAATCCCCCGTGCCGCGTAGTCCGCGGTGATGCCCTTCACCAGTCCCATCAAGCCGGCCTTGGACGCACCATACGCGGACATGCCGGGTAGCCCGACGCTGGTTCCGACGAAGCTGGACGTGAAGACGACCGAGCCGCCTCCGCGTTCGAGCATCGCGGGAATCTGGTTGCTTGCGCCCAGGAAGGCCGCCGTCAGATTGGTAGACAGCGTGTGCTGCCAATCGTCGAGCGAGATGTCCGCGAGCGGTTTGAGCGGCCCGACGGTTCCCGCGTTGTTGATCGCGATGTCGAGACCGCCGAACTCGCGCAGGGCCGTCGCGACGAGCCTTCGATGCGTATCGACGTGACAGACGTCGCCGGCGCAGGCGAACGCCTGCCCGCCGTGACCACGAATCTCGTCGGCCACCTCATTCAACGTCGATTCGCTTCGCGCGCCCAATACGATCGACGCGCCATGCGCCGCGAACATCAATGCGATCGCCCGGCCGATTCCGGTGGAGGCACCGGTGACGATGGCGACTTTCCCTTCGAGTAAGGTCATCTTCTTCACATCCCGTGAGTGAGGTCAGTCACGGCAATGTAGGCGACCGTTTGCAGGCAGGCACTCCGTTTCTTGCTGTTGAAGTCCGGTGCAACGGCATCGCGGGTGGTGCGGCACGGCCATGTCGCGCGCTGCGGCGATCTGCACGGGATGGAGATGCGCAGCCTTCCCGACCTGCACGGTCATTGAAACGGCGGCCCGCGCCGGCACCCGAACGCGGCATGACGCTTGCCGGCGTCAGTCGTCGAACGTGCCTTGATATTCCGGTGCGGCATCCGCACGCGTGTTCAGCTCGAACATCACGCCGCCCGGCGCGCGGCAGAAGAAACGCGAACCGCGCCCGTTGTTGAAGACGTCCGTCACCATCTCGACGTCCTCTTCCCTGAAGCGTTCGAACAACGTGCGAACGGCATCGAGGCTCGGCAGTTCGAACCCGACGTGGAAATTCGTCGGCCACGCGGTCTCATCGTCGCCGGCGTGATCGATCACTACGTCGAAGCCCGGGCGCTTGAGGATCCAGGATTTGTCCCAGCTTCCCGCGATCGTGAAGCCGAGATGCCGCTCGAAGAATCGGGCCGTCGCCAGTGTGTCGGTGGAGGGGAAGCTCAGGTGATTGAGCTTCATGGTTTGCGTCATGGCAGTCATTGCGAGTCTCCGTCATGCGTCGATCGGCGGAGGCCCCATGCCGTTCCGCCCGACGCACCCAGAATACGAGCCGCGGCTCGCATTCGACAATTCGCATTCGCCGCCTGGCTCGACAGCGCGCGAACCCGCGAGAAATCGCGGATCGGGGCGCGGTTGCGAGCGCTGCGGATCGCGCCATTCGCATTTGTATTTGTCCGTGATTTGGCTGAGCCACATCACTTCCGGCAGCCGCCCACCTTGTTTCTCGAGAGAGCCATCTCCATTGGATCCGCTTTCCGGACAGGTGGAACCATCGTTGAAAGCGACACGCCCCATGCCGCCCTACGTCTTCGCCGCTTCGTAAACCTTCGTCTTCGGATTGAACCGGTATTCGACGACATCCGCGGCGCCGTCAGTCTTTTTCCGGCCGGCGTTGTCGATGCCCGTCCCGTTCATTGCCACGCGAAGGCGCGGCCAGTCCCGGCCGTCTGCCGGCAGGAACGTCAGCGTCGACGAGCTTTTCACGCACGGTATCCGGTTGCGGGTACCTGCGGCATCGCATGCCGCGCCGCTGTCGTTGCCGCGAAATACGTTGCCGGCATAGGTCCAGTCGGTATCGTCAGGATTGCTTGACGCATCGGTGCGCCGATAGACGAACAGGCCGAACGACTTGATCCGGGTACCGGAAGCCAGGTGCCAGGTCGGCACGGCCAGCACGATCCGCCCGTCCGGCAGGGTCGTGCTCACGGCGGATTCCCGGTCGTCGATCGTGTCGGCCTTTTCGTCGCCGCCAAACTCGCCGATCGAGCGTTCCGACTCGACCATGTTCCAGCCGGCCACGCCGCCGTCCGTGATCCATTCGAAGGTCGCCTCCGTGATCGTCACCCTGGCATCGTGCACCGGCTCGGCGGTGTTCTCCTGTTCGGCGTACTTGTTCGGCGTCTCGTAGGCGAAGCCGGTGAAGTAGTGGCCGCCGTTCAGGTCGAACGCGTGGCCGTACCAGTACGTGGCCTGGCTTCCATTGGCGATCTCCATCGAGGCCCCGCCATGCGCGTCCTTCTGGTAAATGCCCTCCAGCACCTGGCCCGGCCTGGGCGGCACGGGCGAGTCGCGCCCTTCGCGCGGCGAGGTAACGGCCTGCGTCGCCGATGCAGCCGCCGGCTGCGCATTCGATGCGGTATCGGCCTGACCGGAACGATCCCCGCATGCCGCGACCAGAAGCGAAACGACGGACAGCCATGCAACTTTCCCGATCATGTGCCTTTACCCCGGATGCGTCTTCAAGTGACCCGATGCACGCTCACGGGTGCACCGATTGATATCGCCGTTCGATACCGGTTGCCCGGCCGATCGATTCGGGCACCGGTTCTCTTGTCGAACCCATGGCGCGGACTGTCCGGGCGCTAGCGGCACCTGCCGCCGTAACCGGCCGGCAAAGCCGACGGCAACGCGGCGCTCGCCGCGAAGGCAGGCAGCCCAATGTGACGCGGCAACGCGGCGCGCTGCGCGGGAAGCATCCTGTTCTCGGGTTTCATCATTTTCATTTTTCGTTGTCGGCGCCCATAGGGGACTGGAAAACGTGCTCGGACACGCTCAATGCGGAGTGCATTGCGCCAGCGCCGATTATCTCCACAATCGGCGAATAAATCATCCATCGACGGCATCGGCTGCCGGACAGGCCCGGCATAACCACACCGCTTTTCGCGACGCATCAAGCGTCGACGGCCCGGGGTCGACAGACACACCCCGGGCCACGGATCTCCCGCCGGTGCCGGGCATCACGACCGCTGCCCGACACCACCGTTCGATCGATACTGCGCGAACGACGTCAGAACTGGTAACCCGCGCCCACCACCGCGCCGAAGTCCGAACGCGTGTTGCCCGTCACCGACGCCTTGACGACCCAGCGATTGCTTTCCGTCACATACGAGTACCCGGCGGCGAAACCCTGCTGGCCGTGATAGTTCGACGTCGCCGCCGAGACCATCGAGCGGCCCGCGCCCGTCGGTTGCGGCAGGCCGGCCACGGCCATTGCCGATGCCACGCCGCCGTACATGTCCTTCTTCAGGTCGTTGAACGAGTTGTACACCTGGCCGATGCGCTGGTCGGTGTAGCCCTTCGCCTGTGACGTGGCGGTCGACAGGTTGTCGTTCAGCTGCTGCACGTTGACCGCGTCGGTCGGCGCCGTGCCGGCCGCGACGTTCGTGACCTGGCGCTCGCTGCCCTTCGCACCGACCGAGAACGAATTGTCGCGATCGGCGACGGAGCCCTGGCCGACCGCCACCGCGTTCTTGCCGGTTGCGGTTGCCGTCGACCCGATCGAACCTGCATCGGCACGTGCGATCCACGTCGTGTTCGCATCGGTCGCCGCCGCGCGGATCTGGTCGTTGGCCGCCGCGTTCTTCAGCGCGTTGTTGAACTGGCCCATGTTGACCGCGTCGTTGTCCTTCACGCCCGCCGCGACACCGGTCAGCACGCGGTCGCCCGACGTGCCGGAGAAGTTCACGCTGGTGCCGCCGGTGTCCTTCCCGACCGTGATCGCGCCGTTCGGGTCCTGCTGCTGCACGAGGCCGGCCTTGCCGTTCGCGATGTTGTTCACGTTCCCCTGCAGGTTCGTGATGTCGGTCGTGTTCTTCGCGACCTGCTGGTTGGTCGCGTAGAGCTGCGAGCCGTTCACCGCATCCGTGCTGGTTGCGCTGAGCGTGCCGGCCTGCACGTTGGTGATGCGCGTGCCACCTGCGCCGCCGAGCGTGATCGAGCTCTTCGACGCGTCGTCGTACTGCACCGCGAGCGCACCGAGCTGGTTGAGGCTCGACTGCACGCCCTTCAGCTGCTTGACGTTCACCGCGTCGGTATCGGCGGTGCCCGCGGCGACGTTCTTCAGCACGACGGCCGCATTCGCGTCGCCGCCGATGAGCGATACCGAATTCAACCGGTTGCCGTTCACGTCGACGTCGTACTTGACGACGTTCTTCACGGCCTCGCCCGCCTGGTTGGACACCTGCGTGATCTGCTGTTCGAGCGACGACTTCACGCCCGACAACTGGCCGCCGTTCACCGCGTCCGTGCTGCCCGCGGCGACGTTGCCGTCGGCCACGTTCGTCAGCTTCGTCGGTGCACCGCCGCGCGCCGCGTTGTAGGCACCGAGCGTCGGGTCGAACTGCAGCGCGTCCTGCTGCAGCCCCGCGATCGCGGCCGTGTTGCCCGCGATGTTCGTTTCGGCATTGCCGATACGCGTTTCGTGATTCTCGAGCGTCGTCGTGTTGTTGAGAACACGGCCGTCGAGATTCGTGAGCGCGTCGCCGACATTGTTGAACGAACCGCCGCCTACCTTATAGTCCGGCGCGCTGATCGAGCCGTCCGGATTCGCCGTCGCGCCGCCGCCCAGCGCGGCCGCCGTGCCGTCGGTTGCACGGCGCAGTTGCGCGCCGTTCACCGCATCCGTGCTGCCGGCCGCGACGTTGCCTTCCGCGACGTTGGTCAGGCGCACCGGGCTCCCGCCGTTGCCCGCGCCGAGCGAAACCTGCTTCTTGCTCGCGTCGTCGTACTTCACGGCGAGTGCATCGAGCTGGCTCGTGCCGTCCTGGATCGCCGCGTTCAACTGGTCGACGTTGACCGCGTCCGTGCCGTTCTTGCCGGCCGCGACGTTGCCGATGCGTTGCGGGCCGTTGCCGCCGTGGCTCGCGTCGTAGGTGCCGAGGTTCGCGTTCCACTGGAGCGCGTCCTGCTGGAGCGCCGCGATGTTGCCGGTGTTCGTCGTCACCTGGTTGCCGAGCGTCGTCACGTCGTTGCTGACGTTCGTAATCGACTGGTTCAGCGAGTCGGTTGCCTTGCCGAGCTGGCCGACGTTCACGGCGTCGCTCGCGGCAGTGCCGTCCGCCACGTTGTGCAGGCCGACCGGCGACTGTGCGCCCTTGCCGCCGAGCGTCACGCCGCTGTGCGCGTCATCGTCGTACTGCACCGCGTTCTTCGTCGCGTTGCCGATCTGGTTGTTGATCGACGTGCTCAGGTTGCCGAGCGTCGTATTGATGTTGTTCGTCACGCTCGTGCTGAGCGACGACAGGCCGCCGTTCAGTTGCCCCACGTTCACCGCGTCGGTGTTCGCGACACCGGCCGCGACATTGTGCAGCGTCGTGCCGTTCGTGCCGGCGAACGTCACCGAGTCGAAGCCGCTCTGGCCGTCGTACTTCACGTTGCGCGTGTCGGCGGCCTGCAGGTTGCTGATGTTGGTGGTCGCCGTGCTCAGCGATGCGTTGATGCCGGTGACGTTGCTCTGCAGGTTCGTGATGTTCGACGCGGCGGTCGAGATCGACGATTGCAGCGGCGCGACGCTGCCGTTCAGCTGACCGACGTTGACCGCATCGGTGTCGGCGACACCGGCCGCGACGTTGCCGATGCGTTGCGGGCCGTTGCCGCCGTGGCTCGCATCGTATGCGCCGAGGTTCGTGTTCCACAGAAGCGCGTCCTGCTGGAGCGCCGCGATGTTGCCCGTGTTCGTCGTGACCTGGTTGCCGACATTCGTAATCGACTGGTTCAGCGAGTCGGTTGCCTTGCCGAGCTGGCCGACGTTCACGGCGTCGCTCGCGGCAACGCCGTCCGCCACGTTGTGCAGGCCGACCGGCGACTGCGCACCCTTGCCGCCGAGCGTCACGCCGCTGTGCGCGTCGTCGTCGTACTGCACCGCGTTCTTCGTCGCGTTGCCGATCTGGCTGGTGATCGACGTGCTCAGGTTGCCGAGCGTCGTGCTGAGGTTGTTCGTCACGCTCGTGCTGAGCGACGACAGGCCGCCGTTCAGTTGCCCCACGTTCACCGCGTCGGTATCGGCGACACCGGCCGCGACGTTGTGCAGCGTCGTGCCGTTCGTGCCGGCGAACGTCACCGAATCGAAGCCGCTCTGGCCGTCGTACTTGACGTTGCGTGCGTCGGCCGCCTGCAGGTTGCTGATGTTGGTGGTTGCCGTGCTCAGCGATGTATTGATGCCCGTGACGCTGGTCTGCAGGTTCGTGATGTTCGACGCCGCCGTCGAAATGGACGTCTGCAGCGGGGCGACACTGCCCTTCAGCTGGCCGACGTTGACCGCATCGGTGTCGGCGACACCGGCCGCGACGCCGCCGATCGTGGTGCCGTTGCTGCCGTCGAGCGCGATCGCCGCGTGCGAGTCGTCGGTGTATTTCACGACGTTCTTCGTCGCCGTCACGATGCTGGTGCTGAGGCTGTTGCCCACGCTGGTCACACGCTGGTCGACGTTCGAAATCGTGGTCGACAGCGAATTGCCGACCGACGTCACGCGCGCGTCGACGTTGGCGATGCTCGTGCTGAGCGTGCCGTTCACGTTCTTCAGCTGCTGGACGTTGACGGCATCCGTATCGGCCGCGCCCGCCGCGACGTTCTTGAGCTGACGTTCGGCGCCGATCGCGCCGAACGACACCGCGCCGCCGACCGGCGCGGCCGTGCCGCCGAACACCGGCGTGCCGCCGTTGTTCGCGCCGACGCTGCCCGAGCCGATCGCCACCTGGTTGTTGTCGTTCGTCTGCGCGCCCGCACCGATCGCCACGGATTGCGTGCCGCCGGCGCGCGTCTGTGTCGCCGCGTCATACGACGCGCCGGCCGACACGCCGTCGCTCGAGGTCGGGTTCGCGCCGCCGATCGCAACCGAACGGTCGCCGCTTGCCAGCGCCGAGTGGCCGAGTGCGATCGAGCTCGTGCCGCGCGCATCGGCGACGTTGCCGAGCGCCATCGAGAAGTCGCCGACCGCGGCCGACTGGCGGCCGACGGCGAGCGACGTATTGCCTTGCGCGACGGCTACCGTGCCGATGGCCGTGGCAGAGTTCGCCAGCGCCTGCGAACCGACGCCGATCGCAATCGCGCCGCCGCTGCTGGTGCCGCCCTTGCTGCTCGCATTCGACTGGTCGCCGATCGCGATCCCGCTGGTACCGGCCCTGGCGTTCGTCCCCATCGTGACGTTTGCCGTGCTCACCGCCACGTAGCTTCCGCTCTTGGTCGACACGCACAGCGGGTTCGTCCCGTCGATGCACTGGCCGTTCAGCGCGTTGTCCGGGTTGCCGCGGTCGACGAAGTTGTCCGCATGCGCGGCCCCCGCGATCAGGACACCTGCGCCCGTGAACATGGCGGCGGCAAGCGCCGAAATCTGCTTCCTCTTCATGGTCTTCTGCTCCGTTTTGTAGCGTCTGGTTTGTATACGGACTACTTAATTTTCTTGAAGGATTCAGCTGCGATTACGACTGCAATTACGATTACGACTTCAGTGCGGAACCCGATTCCAATGCTCGGCCCGAGCGTGCCGAAGACGACACGCATCGCCCGCCCGTAGCGACGGGACGTTCGAAAGCCGGGCACGCCGCTGGTGTGACGGCCCGTTCCGTTAATTCGGTTAATGCATTAGGAATGCATATCGTTTGATATGGGCGAACTCGCCCATCGACTGAATCCGGAGATTCAACCGCCGTTATGGACACCCCTGATTTGATGTCGCGCCGACCGCGACCAACCCCGCTTCTTTTATTTCATCGACGGCAACCGGACGTGCGCCCGAGCGTTACGGACATGCGTTCGGATGAGCATCAATTGATGCCCCCCCGAATCACGCAACGTCCGTCACGACCCTCCGTGCCTTGTGCTGCCCCGTGCAACCCTGCATTCAAAGTTCGGACGAATTATGAGACACGCACTTGAATTATTGAAGGTGACATTCTTTATAGATTGTAAAATCCCGTATATTCAATAAGTTGCGTGAAAAACGCGCACCTCGCAAACGATTTCGCGGCACCGGAATTAATCCAGATGTTTTGTCGGGCGGACAAATGCTTTGCCGAAGCGGATTAAAAACAAATTCCGGCGAAAATATTTCCGCAGAAAAAACCACCGAGCCGCGCGATCGCGTTCTGGCAAGAATGAAAATGGCGGAAATGGACAGGCATCAGGGTGCCACACCGCTCACGCAAATCACGATACCTGATGAAGAATCAGAAAATCGGAATGAAGCAAATAGAGTCAATGAATCTGGCAAGAATCGAAATATCCCCCTACAATTCGGCTCGCATCGACACGGTCGGCCGCGCCCTTTTCCACGCGCGGCGACGGCAAAGCTTCGCGTCCTTACCGGATCAGCGATCAATACAAGCAACGCCGGGTATTACGCCGACCGGTCGTCTGTCGCGCGGTTTGCGCGAAATCCGAATATCGATGCGCTTGTGCGTTGCCATAGAGCAGTTTCCAACGATTATCCGAACCGGGCCGGCCACCCGCAGGAACGCAGCCAGCAGCCATTCCAGAACAGGTGCACGATGCATCCATCGACCTCCGTATTGGGCGACGCTCATATCCTGATCGTCGACGATCAGCCCGACCAGCTTCGCTTGCTGATCGACATCCTGCGCGGCACCGGGTGCCGGATCAGCATTGCCTCCGACGGGCTGCAGGCGTGCCAGCGCGCGCAGGCGCTCATGCCCGACCTGATCCTGATGGATGTCCGGATGCCGCGCATGGACGGCTTCACCGCATGCCGGCTGCTGGCCGCCGATCCGCTGACGTGCGCGATTCCGGTCATCTTCCTGACCGTGGCGGGCGCGTTGCACGAACGCCTGGAGGGGTTCGAGATCGGCTGCGTCGACTACGTGGTGAAGCCGTTCGAGCCGGCCGAAGTGCTCGCGCGGATTCGCGTGCAGCTCGCGCGGGCGACGCGCGAGCGGCCCGTCGACACGGAAAGCGTGTTCGTGACCGGCAAGGACGACGACATCATCGTGCGCGCGGCCATCCGTCACCTGGCGCGGACGCTGAACGATCCGCCGACGGTCGAACAACTGGCTCGCGCGGTCGGCACGCATGAAAAGCGGCTGTCGCGGGCGTTTCGCGACAACCTCGGCCAGACGGTGTTCGAGTATCTGCGGCACGAGCGGCTGCGGATCGCGCAGGATCTGCTGGATTCGACGTCGCTCAGCATTGCCAGCATCGCGAAGGAGATCGGTTTTTCCACGCCGGCGAATTTCGCGACCGCATTCCGCGAACGTTTCGGCCTCACGCCGACCGAGTGGCGGCGCCAGCGCCACGCCGGTGAACGCGCCGCGCGCCGGGAGCCGCAACGCGACGCATAGGACGCGTTGCGCGCGCTCGCGCCTACCAGTTGTATTTCGCGCTGGCGAGCACGGTCCGCTCGTTGCCGAACACGCACACGTTGTACGACTGGCAACCGCCGACATAACGCCGGTCGAACAGGTTCGCGACGTTCAGCGCGAACCGCCAGTGCGGCAACTCGTAGTGCAGCGCCAGGTCGACCAGCGTCACGCTCGGCACCGTCAGCGAGTTGTCGGGCGCGCCCGCCGACGCGCTCTGGTAACGCACGCCGCCGCCGAACCCGAGGCCCGACAGCGCGCCCGCGCGCCAGGTCCAGTCGGCCCACATCGAAGCCATCTGCCGCGGCAGCGGCACGGCCACCGGCCAGTGGTTCAGCGACGCGTCGTTCGCCTGCACGTTCTTGACGTCCTGATGGACGTACGACGCGACGACCGACAGCTCGCGGGTGACCTTGCCGACCGCGCTCAGCTCGATCCCGCGCGAGCGCACCTTGCCGGTCTGCACGGACGTCGTGCCGGTCGGGTCGAGACCGACCGGCGTCGGCGTCGCGACGTTGGTCTGGTCGATCTGGTAGAGGGCCGCACTCAGCATCAGGTTCCGGCCCGGCGGCTGCCAGCGCAACCCGGCTTCCGTCTGCGTGCCGCGTGTCGGCTTCGGCAGCCCGCCGCCATACAGCCGCACGCCGATGACGGGATCGAACGACGTCGAATGGCTCACATACGGCGACAGCCCGGCGTCGCCCCGATAGGTGAGCCCGACGCGCCCGGAGAATGCGCTGACGTCCTGCCGCGCCTGCTTGCCGGCCGTCCGGTCGTCGAACCGCGCATTGACGAAATCCTCGCGGCCGCCGAGCGTCAGCGTCCAGCGCTTCCAGCGGATCTGGTCTTGCGCGTATACGCCGAACGTGTTCATCGCCGTGTACTGGTCGACGTGGCCGAGCGACGTCGGGCCGGCGAAAATCGCGTCCGTGACGGGACGGTACACGGGGTGATACAGGTTGAGCGACGGCGCGATCGCAAGCCACACGCTGTTGGTCGTCGTCTGCCGGTCGTATTGCACGCCGAGCAGCAGCGTATGTTCGAGCGGCCCCGTGGCGAAGCGGGCCTGGGCACGGTTGTCGACGTCGAGCCGGCTGTAGTTGAGCCGGAACAGCCCCGCGGTACGCATCATGTTGGTGGTGCTGCGGGGCGCGAAGCCGTTGCCGAACACCGTTGCGTCGTCGAGCGACAGGTGCGACCAGCGCACGTCCTGGTGCAGCGACCAGATCGCGTTCACGCGGTGCTCCAGCGCGTAGCCGAGCGACCACTGTTTCTTCCGGTAGTCGTTGAACCCGGGGTCGCCCATGTAGATGTCCTGCGACAGACGGCCGTTCGGGTTCGGCAGCACCGTGCCCGACGCAGGCAGGAAGTTCGACGAAATGTCGCCGCTGTCCTGCAGGAACGTCGCCGAGAGCGTCAGCGACGTGTCGGCATTCGGCCGCCAGCGGAACGACGGCGCCAGCGCGACGCGACGGTCGCCGTTCGGGCCGGTTTCCGCGTTGCCGTCGCGCGCCACGCCGACGAAGCGATACGCGTACCGGCCGTCCGGGTCGAGCGTGTCGCCGACATCGACCATGAATTGCTTGCGCGCGTCGTTGCCGATCTGCACGCCGGCTTCACGGACGCGTTCGCCGTCGGCGAGCTTCGTGTGCGCGTCGACGATCGCGCCGGGCTCGCCCGCGCCGTACAGCACCGACGTCGGCCCGCGCAGCACCGCGATCGAGTCGATCGTGTACGGGTCGACGCGCCAGTCCGCGATCACGGCCGTATGCGGCGCGGCCACGCCGTCGACGTACAGCGTCGGCGTGAAGCCGCGCAGCGCCGCATACGAGTCGGTGCGGCTGTCGGCACCGAACGTCGCGAATCCCGGCACGTAGCGCAGCGCCTGGTTCAGGTCGGTCGCGCCGGTCATCTCGATCTGCTGCGCGGTCACGATGTTGATCGTCTGCGGCACTTCTGACACCGGCGTATCGGTTTTCGTGCCGGCCGTGGTGCGCAGCCCGACGAGCCCGCTCGACGAGCGGTCGCCCTTCCCCGTCACGTCGATTTCCGGCAGCACGGCCGCCGGCGGCGCCGCTGCCGCACCCGATGCCTGCGCGTGCGCGGCGCCCGCTGCCGCCACGTACAACGCGCCTCCGGCGGCGATCGCCATCGCGCGTTTCGCCGCCCCCGTCCCCGTTACCATCGTTCCATGCTCCGTCGTGCTGGTGGCCGATTCGACCCGATCGCGGCGCGATCGCGGCGCGACGCAGCGCCGGCGCCCGCCCGGTGTTGTCATGCCGGCGATGCTGGTTGCGCGCGAGTCGGCATGCAACGGCCAATGGCGTCGTTCGCGAGCGCAGCGATCATACCGGGCGAACGTAACGGAGTCTTTAAAAAAGTGCGCCGGCGGAAAAAGCCGGCGTTCGGCGCTTTGGAGGCGGGGCCGGCGCGGGATCGATCCATGCGGCGGCCTTCGTGGAAGGCGGGTGAGAGACGGGGACGCCAGGCTGCATGCGCCCCGGGAGCGGCCGCGGGCTGCCGCCGGAGGGTCTAAGCGCGCACGCGCCGCATCCTGAGCGTCGCCGACGGCGACTCGCCGAACGCCCGCTTGTACTCGATCGCGAACCGCCCGAGGTGCGCGAAGCCCCATTTCAGCGCGACGTCCGTCACCGATGCGAGCCCCGGCGACTCGTCGGCCAGCAGTTCCTCGCGCACACGTTGCAGCCGCAACTGCCGCACGAAGCCCATCGGCGTGATCCCGTGGCGATGGCGGAAGCCGGCGAACAGCGTGCTCGGGCTCACGCCGGCGAGTTCGGCGAGCCGCTCGATCGTCAGCGGCTCGTCGAGATGGGCGCGAATGTAATCCTCGACGCGCCGCACATAGAACGGCGCGAGCGCCACCGGCAGGTGCCGCGTGCCGTTGCGCGCGCTGTTCGGGTGGCCGTGCAGCAGCAGGTTGAGCAGCGTCGATTCGAGCGGCTCGAACGCGAGCGGATGACGCAGCGGATGCGCGTCCGTCGCGATCGCGCCGGCGAGGACCGGCAGCAACTGCGCGAGACACGCCCCTTGCGACGACGACAGGCTGAATGCCGGTTCGAATTCGACCGGCGCGCGCCGGTCGTCGCCGAAATGCCGCTGCGCATGGCGCTCCATCACTTCGCGCTCGATGCGCACGATGACTTGCGGACACGCGTCGCCCCAGCGCATCTTCAGCGGCAGCGTCGGCGAGATCAACGACGCGGTGCCCGGCGACGACACGAAACGCGCCGATCCGCACTCGATCTCCGCGTCGCCGCGCAGCGGGATCTGCAACAGGAAGAAGTGCTCGAGCGGCCCGGGCTCGATGCTGACCCCGCCGCCGTAATCGAGCAGGTTCAATGACAGGTTGCCCCAGCGCGCATGATGCATGCAGCTGTGCAGCGCGCGCGATTCGCCGGTCGGCGTGAGCCGGTGCGGCTTGAAGACGTCGGCGACACGCGCGCGCACCTCGTCGACATCGTTCGACTGCAGCAGCAGGTTGTCGTGATTGAAACAGGCGGTGTCGTCCAGCCAGCCCGTTCCGGAAAATTGCGCCATCGATGTTCTCCCGTCATGCTCGGTTGCACTCGCGCCGTGCATGCGTTCCCGGTGTGGGGGCATTCGCCGCACGATCCGGATAGCGCCCGGAGTATCTGGACAGTCCGGCCGCCAAAGCACGCAAGTCCCGCGCAAACGACGCAAGAAACGGACCGTTCGCGCATCGTAGAAAACTGTGCGGGCTTTCCGCATCCGCACATACCCGCAGTCGGCCGCGCGCCTGCCCACGCGCGGCAGCCGGTGCCGCAGGTTTCCGGAATTCGCGGATACCGGCCGAAGAAAGCGGATAGAAGCACACGTTTCGTCCGCCAATACTGGGCTCGTCGCAGCAATGAATTCAACGGAGGGACAGATGAAAGGACGTCACATCGACATTCCGTCGCCGGACGGCGGAACGTTTCGCGCCTACCTGAGCACGCCGGCCGGCGGCAAGGGGCCGGGCATCGTGCTGTGCCACGAGATCTTCGGCGCGAACGCGACGATGCGGGAGGCCGCCGACTACTACGCGGAGGAAGGCTATACGGTGCTCGTGCCCGACCTGTTCTGGCGCCAGGCACCGGGGATCGAGCTCGGCCATGCGGCAGCCGATGTCGAGCGCGCGATGGCCCTGTATCGCGAGTTCGACGAGGACAAGGGCGTCGAGGACATCGGTGCCGCGCTGGACGCGCTCAGGCAGCAGCCGGAATGCACGGGCGAAACCGGCGTGCTCGGCTACTGCCTCGGCGGCAAGCTCGCTTATCTCGCCGCGTGCCGGCTGCCGGGCGTGGCCGCGGCGGTCAGCTACTACGGCGTGGGCATCGAGCAGGCGCTGGACGAGGCCGCGCACCTGCAGGGCCGGCTCGTGCTGCAGATCGCGGGGCTGGACCGCTTCTGCCCGCCCGACGCGCAGCAGCGCATCGCCGATGCGCTGTCCGGCCGCGACGGCGTCGAAGTGTATGTGTACCCGGGCGTCGATCACGCGTTCGCCCGCGTCGGCGGCGATCATTTCGACAAGGCCGCCGCGGTCATGGCCCACCAGCGCGCGATCGCCGCGTTCCGTGCCGCGCTCGGCCCGCACTACGACCTGTCCACACTGTGGGAAGCGCATCTCGAACACGAATTCGCCACGCGCAACGTCGATGCCACGATGGCGACGATGGTCGCCGAGCCATACGTCAACCATGTTCCGACGCTGACGGGCGGCGTCGGCCACGACGAGCTCAAGCGCTTCTACACGCATCACTTCGTGCATGCGAATCCGCCCGACACGACGATCACCCCGATCTCGCGCACGATCGGCGCGAGCCAGATCGTCGACGAGCTGCTGTTCTGCTTCACGCACACCACCGAGATCGACTGGATGCTGCCGGGCGTCGCGCCCACCGGCAAGCGCGTCGAGATTCCACTCGTCGCGATCGTCAAGTTTCGCGGCGACAAGCTCTATCACGAGCACATCTACTGGGACCAGGCGAGCGTGCTCGTGCAGATCGGCCTGCTCGATCCGGCCGGCCTGCCGGTCGCGGGCGTCGAAACGGCCCGCAAGCTGCTCGACGAAACCGTGCCGTCGAACGGCCTGATGCGCCGCTGGCACGACAGCGAGCCGTCGACGGGTGCGCACTGACGCGCCCCCTCCATCACCCCACGATTCACGGAGACACCCCATGACTGCCCTTGCTGGCAAAGTCGCGATCGTCACCGGCGGCGCCACGCTGATCGGCGCCGCGGTCGCGCAGGACCTGAGCCGCGCCGGTGCATGCGTCGCGATCCTCGATCTCGATGCGGACAACGGTGCGCGCGTCGCCGGTTCGCTCGGCGACAAGGCCATGTTCGTCGCGCTCGACATCACCGACGATCGCGCGATCGAACGTGCGATATCGGCCATCGTCGAGCGGTTCGGCGCGATCGACGTGCTCGTCAACCTCGCGTGCAGCTACGTCGACAACGGCATCCAGGCGACCCGCAACGACTGGCTCGCCGCGATGGACGTCAACGTCGTGTCGGCCGCGATGCTCGCGAAGGCCGTGCATCCGCACATGGCCCAGCGCGGCGGCGGCGCGATCGTGAACTTCAGCTCGATCTCGGCCGAGTGCGCACAGACCGGCCGCTGGCTGTACCCGACGTCCAAGGCGGCGATCCGCCAGCTCACGCGCAGCATGGCGATGGATCTCGCGCCCGAGCGCATTCGCGTCAACTCGGTATCGCCGGGATGGACGTGGTCGCGCGTGATGGACGAGCTGACGCACGGCGACCGCGCGAAGACCGATCGCGTCGCCGCGCCGTTCCACCTGCTCGGCCGCGTCGGCGATCCGTCCGAGGTCGCACAGGTCGTGACGTTCCTGTGCAGCGACGCGGCGAGCTTCGTGACGGGCGCCGACTACGCGGTCGATGGCGGTTATTCCGCGATGGGCCCCGAACAGGCGGTGCCGGCCATTCCGCGTCTCGCGGAGTGACCGCTCGCCGCCGCCGCTTTTCGCAATCATTCCGGCCGGCCTCCGGCCAACCAAGGACATCCCCATGAGACGTATCGCCATCGTCGGCGCCGGCCAGTCCGGCCTGCAACTCGCCTTCGCCCTGCTCGGCCAGGGCTACCACGTGACGCTCGCGACCAATCGCGACGCCGAACAGATCCGCACGGGCAAGGTCATGTCGAGCCAGTGCATGTTCCATACCGCGCTGCAGATCGAGCGCGACCTCGGCCTGAACACCTGGGAGGAAGCGTGCCCGTCCGTCGAAGGGATCGGCATCGCGGTACCGCATCCGGACGGCGGCGGCCGCAAGGCGATCGACTGGTCGTCGCGGCTGACCCGCTACGCGCAGTCGGTCGACCAGCGCGTGAAAATGGCCGACTGGCTCGACGGCGTGCGCCGCCGTGGCGCGGACGTGCGCATCGGCGACATCGGCGTGCCCGAACTCGAGGATCTGGCGCGCAGCCACGACCTCGTGCTGCTCGCGGCCGGCAAGGGCGAGATCGTCAACCTGCTCGGCCGCGACGACGCGCGCAGCGCGTTCGACCGCCCGCAACGCGCGCTGGCCCTCACCTATGTGAAAGGGATGACGCCGAGCCAGCCGTATTCGCGCGTGCGCTTCAACCTGCTGCCCGGCATCGGCGAGTATTTCGTGTTCCCCGCGCTGACCACGACGGGCCCGTGCGAAATCATGGTGTTCGAAGGCATTCCGGGCGGCCCGCTCGACTGCTGGGCCGACGTGAAGACGCCCGAGCAGCATCTCGACCGGAGCCTGTCGTTCCTGCGGCAATACGTGCCGTGGGAATTCGAGCGCTGTCGCGACGTCGAGCTCACCGATCCGAACGGCACGCTGGCCGGGCGCTTCGCGCCGACGGTGCGCAAGCCGTTCTTCCGGCTGCCGTCGGGCCGCACGGTGTTCGGGATGGCCGATGCGGTGGTCGTCAACGATCCGATCACCGGGCAAGGCTCGAACAACGCCGCGAAATGCGCGAACGCATATTTCGATGCGATCGTCGCGCGCGATGCCGCGCCGTTCAGCGAAGACTGGATGCAGCAGACGTTCGAAGGCTACTGGGCCTATGCGCAGCATGTCGTGCGCTGGACCAACTCGCTGCTCACCCCGCCGCCGCCGCACATCCTCGAACTGCTCGGCGCGGCCGGCCAGTTGCCGTCGCTCGCCGCGGCGATCGTCGACGGCTTCGACGATCCGCGCCGGTTCTCGCCGTGGTGGTTCGAGCCGTCGGCCTGCGCGGCGTTCATCCGCGAACACAGTGCGCGTTCGGAGTGACCGACATGGAAACGATCGCTACCGACCGCCCGACCCTCGACCCGATGCAGCTGCGCGCCGCGTTCGGGCAGTTCCCGACCGGCGTCACCGTGATCACCACGTGCGCGGCCGACGGACGCAAGGTGGGCCTCACCGCCAATTCGTTCTCGTCGCTGTCGCTCGATCCGCCGCTCGTGCTGTGGAGCCTTCGCAAGGTCGCGCCGAGCCGCCCGGATTTCATCGCGGCCACCCATTTCGCGATCAACATCCTCGCGCACGACCAGATCGACCTGTCGCGCCGCTTCGCGACGCCCAGCGCCGACAAGTTCGACGGCGTGCCGCACGCGGATTCGGAAGCCGGCGGCGTGCCCTGCCTCGACGGCGCCAGCGCGCGCTTCGTGTGCCGCAACGTCGGCCACTACGAAGGCGGCGATCACCTGCTCTTCATCGGCCAGATCGAACAGTTCGACGCGTTCGGCAAGGCGCCGCTCGTGTTTCATGCGGGCCAGTATCGCGCGATCGCCGATCATCCCGATCTTTTTCGCGCCGTTTGATTAGTTATACCGATAAACAACCAGGAGGTGGTGAACATGAAATTCGGCTCTCGCCTGCTCGTCGTCGCGGGCCTCTCGATCGCCGGCATGGCCGCAAGCGCGCCGGCCCGCGCATCCGACCTGCCGGCGGTCAACCTCGGCATGACCAGCTTCCTCGACGGCATGCCGCCGGCCGGCTCCGGCTGGTACGGCACGCAGTACCTGCAGTACTACACGGCCGGCCGCGTCAACGACAACGCGGGCAACAAGGTCGGGTTGCCGAAGCAGGACATCGACCTGTTCGCGGGGCTGAGCCAGCTCGTCTATCAGTCGCCGCTGACGTTCGCGGGCATGCATCCGGGCGTCGACGTGATCCTGCCGTGGATCGCGTCGGCGCGAACCGACGACGGCATCGGCAACGTCGCGCTGAATGCGCGTGCCGGCTTCGGCGACCTGCTGATCGGCCCGTTCGTCCAGTTCGACCCGGTGATGGGCGCGCAAGGCCCGCGCTTCGCGCAGCGCGTGGAATTCCAGTTCATCGCGCCGACCGGCGCGTACGATCCGTCGCGCGCGATCAACCCGGGCAGCCATGCCTGGTCGTTCGACCCGTACTGGGCGGCAACGCTGTGGCTCACGCCGAAATGGACCGTGTCGTGGCGGCTGCACTATCTGTTGAACACGACCAACCATCGGCCGGCCACGTCGCTCGGCCCGGACGTGACGTCGACGCAGGCCGGCCAGGCGATCCACGCGAACTTCGCGACCGAGTACGAGGTGCGCCCCGGCCTGCGGCTGGGGATCAACGGCTACTGGCTGCGACAGACCACCGACATGAAGGAAAACGGGCAGGACGTGCCGGGCACGCGGGAGGCCGTGTTCGCGATCGGCCCGGGGGCCATGTACAGCTTCTCGCAGCAGGATCACCTGATGTTCAACGCGTATTTCGAGACCTATGCGCGGAACCGTCCGCAGGGCACGCGGATGGTGCTGCGGTACGTGCATCATTTTCAGTGAGGGCCGCGACCGGACGAACGGGCCCGAAGCGGCCGAAGTGCCGAGCGAAGGGCGGCCGTGACGCCGCGTGCACACCGGTCGCGAACCGCGACCTCCGCTGCATCGCGTACAACGTGATGCCGGCAAAATTCGCCGGCATTCAGGTTAGCAGTAGGGGGCAACCGATCAGGCGGTGGACTACGGCTAGTTCCATGGCCGACCATGGGTCCAGGATGCATTGACGCCGCTATGGTCAACCTGTCTCGCGGCGCCGCCTGGGGAGGGAGCCTCCATGAAGCCTGTTGCCGTGCCGGCCGGCGGCGGTGGCCGCCCGGCACGCGAATCCTTCATCGACGTTTCCGCCGATCCCGGCACGACGCCGGTTCGCCGCTTACTGCGACATCCCGACGAACGTCGGCAGCAGCACGCGATAGACGTGAATCATCGCCGGCCCGAGCAGCACCAGCATCAGCGACGGAAAGATGCAGAAGATCAGCGGGAACAGCAGCTTCAACGCAATCTTCGCGGCCCGCTCCTCCGCGCGCATCCGGCGCCGCGTGCGCAGCATGTCCGACAGCACGCGCAGCGATTCGCTGATGCTCGTGCCGAAACGATCGGCCTGGATCAGCATCGCGCAGAACGATTCGATGTCCTCGACGCCGGTACGCAGCGCGAGATTGCGCAGTGCCGTCTCCTTCGTGAAGCCGGAGCGCATCTCGAGCAGCAGCAGGTCGAGTTCGCTCGAGACCACCTCGCTGCTGAACCGCAGCTCCTCGCTCACCTTCATCAGTGCCGCGTCGAGCCCCAGCCCCGCTTCGACGCACACCGTGAGCAGGTCGAGCGCGTCCGGGAAATCCTCGAAGATCTTCTGCTGACGCACCTTGATCCGCTGCGACAGCACGATGTTCGGGATGTAGTAACCGATCCCGGCCAGCGCGACGAGGATGACCGACAGGAGTTCGCGCTGATCCCCGAGCCGGGTCGTGATCAGCACCAGCAGCGCCGCGCACGGCACGGCGAGCGCGAGCATCGTCTTCGCGGTGAAATACAGCGCGGCCGCGCTCGGGTTGCGCCAGCCGGCGTTCATGAGCCGGATGCGCAGCGGCGAATTCTCCCACCCGTCCTTCGGCACCGACAGCCTGGAGATCGGGGTGGACAGCTCCACCAGCTTCGCGACCCAGCGCGACGCCATGTCGTCGCTGTCGCCGGGGCTCGTGCCGGCGCCGCCGGCCTGCTGGATCCGGCGCTGGATATTGCGCGGCGCGAACAGCAGCATCCCGATCAGGGCGCCGCCGGCCACGAAGATGAACAGGCCGCCCAGCATCACGGCGTGGACTACGCTCAGGTTTTGCATGACAGTCTCGCTACGGTTCGTTATTCAGCTCACGCGTCAGACGCGAATCCGGACAATGCGGCGGATCCACAGCAGGCCAAAGAGCATCGTCACCAGCATCGTGCCGACCATCCTGATCCCGGCCGGATCTTCCCAGAGCACCGACAGGAACTCGCGGTTCATCACCGCGATCGCCCCGGCCGTGCCGAACGGCAGCAGCCCGAGGATCCACGCCGACAGCCGCCCTTCCGCCGACAGCACACGCACCTTGTCGAACAGCTTGAAGCGCTCACGGATCAGCGCGGAAATGCTGTCGAGCAGCTCGGCCAGGTTGCCGCCGGTCTCGCGCTGGATCAGCACCGCGATCACGAAATAGCGCAGGTCCTGCACCGGCACGCGCGTCGCGAGATTCATCAGCGCGTCGTGCAGCGACACGCCGTAGTTGACCTCGTCGAACGTGATCCGGAATTCGCCGCCCATCGGATCGGGAAACTCCTCGCTCACCATCCCGAGCGTGCTCGTGAACGAATGACCGGAACGCAGCGCGCGCGAAATCATGTCGCAGATGTCCGGCAACTGCCGTTCGAGCTTGTGCATGCGCCGCCGGCGGGCACGCATCACGACCATCGCCGGCAGGCATCCGGCACACAGCGCGATCGGCAGCGCAGCCAGCTGCGGCAACGTGGCGAAACTCAGCGCGATCCACGCGATCGCCGGAAACACCGCGCTGAGCACGATCAGCTTCGACAGCGTCCAGTCGAGGCCCGATTGCTGGATCAGGAGATCGAGCGCCTGCACGCGCGGCACGCGCAGCAGCAACTGGTCGAACGGCTTCGACTCGTCGAGCATCCGTTTCTTCAGGATCGACAGCCGCTCCTGCTGGACGTTGCCGCCGGCCGACATCGCGCGAATGCGAGACTCGATCCGGCGCGCGGCAGCGCCGTGCCGCGCGGTCCACCATTGATAGGTGCCTTCGATCGTCAGCACGACCGCGACGAACATGAGAATCACAAAGGCGTAAAAGATCGTGTTCATGAGGTCTCCCCGGCGGTTAGCGGCGCCATGTCGTCAGTTCGTCTCGTAACGCTGCGACGGGTCGTACAGCGAATCCGGCAGGTTGATGCCGAACGCCTGCAGCCGCTCGACGAACTTCGGCCGCACGCCGGTCGCGCAGAAGTGGCCGCGTACCGAGCCGTCGCGGTCCACGCCCGTGCGCTTGAACGTGAAGATCTCCTGCATGTTGATGATGTCGCCTTCCATCCCGGTCAGCTCCTGGATGCTGACGATCTTGCGCTTGCCGTCGGTCAGCCGCGCCGCCTGCACGACCACCGAGATCGCCGATGCGATCTGCTGGCGCATCGTCTTCGGCGGCAGCGTCAGGCCGGAGACGCTGATCATGTTCTCGAGCCGCGTCAGCGCGTCGCGCGGCGTGTTCGCGTGGATCGTCGCGAGCGAGCCTTCGTGGCCGGTGTTCATCGCGTTGAGCATGTCGAGCGCTTCGGCGCCGCGCACTTCGCCGAGGATGATCCGGTCGGGGCGCATCCGCAGCGCGTTGCGCACCAGCGTGCGCTGCGTGATCTCGCCCTTGCCCTCGATGTTCGGCGGGCGCGTTTCGAGCCGCAGCACATGCGGCTGCTGAAGTTGCAGCTCGGCGGCGTCCTCGATCGTCACGATCCGCTCGTTGCGCGGAATGTAGCCGGACAGGATGTTGAGCAGCGTCGTCTTGCCGCTGCCGGTGCCACCCGACACCAGCACGTTCACCTTCGCGCGCGACAGCGCGTCGAGCAGTTCGGCCATCGGCGGCGTCAGGCTGTGGTAGCGCACGAGGTCGTCCATCTTCAGCGGGTTGACCGCGAAGCGCCGGATCGACATCAGCGGCCCGTCGATCGCGGACGGCGGGATGATCGCGTTCACGCGCGAGCCGTCCGGCAGGCGTGCGTCGACCATCGGGCTCGATTCGTCGATGCGGCGCCCGACGCGCGACACGATCTTCTCGATCACCTTCATCAGGTGCGCATCGTCGTAGAACGTCACGTCGGTCAGTTCGAGCTGGCCGGCGCGCTCGACATAGACCTGCCGGTACGTGTTCACGAGGATGTCGGAAATGCCGGGGTCGCGCAGCAGCGCTTCGAGCGGGCCGAAGCCGAACATCTCGTCGTACACGTCGATCGCGAGCTGCCGCCGCTCGATGTCGTTCGCGGGCATCCGTTCGTCGTCGAGGATGCGCGAGATCAGCGCGGCGATTTCCTGCCGGACCTGCTCCTGCGGCATCCGCGACAGGCGCTCCAGCTCGACGCGCTCGAGCACCGCCAGATGAATTTCGCGGCGCAGCTTCTGGTACGCGTCGCGTACCGACGAATGCGCCGGGCCGGCCGGTTCGTTGCCCGCCGCCAGCGGCTGGGCCCGGTGCAAGGACATCTGTTCGCGCAATGACATGATGGTTCCCCGAAAGATTTACATGGACTTGAGCTTCGGCGTGGCCTTGCGGCCGAACAGCCGGGACATCAGCGGTTCGCTGCGCGTGGTGCCGCGCCCCACGCGCACCTCCCCTTCGACGAGCTGCTTCGCGTATCCCTGCAGCGCACGCGCGACCGCCGTGCCGCGCGCGAGACGCGACACCGGGTGGCCCTGGTTGATCGCTTCGAGCACGGTGTCGACATCGTCCGGAATCGTGCAGGCCGCCTGCAGGCCGAGCACTTCCTCGAGCGCGGTGCGGGTCCGGTCGCTCGCGCGCGTCGCGCGGTTCAGGACGAGCCGCATCTGGTCGGTCGAATAACCGAGCGACACGAGGATCTCCAGCAGCCGGCGGCCCGCGCGCACGTGCGGCATCGCGGGCTGCATCACGAGCTGGATCTGGTCGCTGCGATCGAGCGCGACTATCGACAGCGGATTGATGCAGACGCCCAGGTCGAAGAGCACGAAGTCGTAGCGCGGCGCGGCGACGCCGAGGATCCATTCGAGCGCGTCCTCGCGCATCTCGGCGGCCTTGACCGGGTCGCCGGCGCCCGCGAGCACGTGGAAGTTCTCCGTCACGCGCGCGACGCTCGCATCGAGGAACGCGCTGTCGAGCCGCTCGATCTGCGCACACAGCTGCGGCAGCGTCGACGGCGGGGTTTCGTCGCTGACGAGGAACGCCGCATCGGCGAACTGCTGGTTCAGGTCGATCAGCAGCACGCGGCGCTTGAAGCCTTCCGCGATCTCGAAGGCGATGTTGCTGGCCGCGAAGCTCGTGCCGGCCCCGCCCTTGCACGACATGAACGACACGATCCGCGTATCGTCGGTGTCGCGCCGCGTGCTTTGCGCGGCCGCGCGTTCGAGCGCGTTGCCGAGCGCCTGCGGATCGAGCGGCCACTGCAGCACGTCGCGCGCGCCCGCGCGCATCGCGTCGAGCAGCACGTGCGGCGACGCATCCGCCGTCACGAGGATGCAGGTCAGCCCGGTGTGAACCCGGCAGATCCGCTCGATGGCCGCCAGCTCGGGCGCGTCGAGCGACGTGCCATCGACCAGCAGGATGTCGAACGCGTCGAGCCCGTCGGTGCGATGCTCGATCTGCGACGGCCGGCCGGTCGCGCGCGTGGCGCGATAACGTCCGCAGTCGGCCACGAGGCGCGCGATCTGCGTGAGCCGCGCGGTATCGTCGGAAGCTACGAGGATGTTGATCATGTCGTGTGCCTCGCCTGTTCGATCAATTGCAGTTTGCACCGCCGGTCGCGGAAGTCAGGCTTTCGCGCGGCAGCGTCGTCGTGAACGGCGGCATCTTCACCGTCAGGTTCATGAACGGGATCATCGTCTTGACCGTGACGTTCGTGACGCTCACCGTCACGAACGCGCAGGTGTTCACGGTGCAGCTCGCCGGCGAGTAGTTCACCGACACGTTCGCGCTCGACAGCAGCGGCAGCAGCGCCGTCACGCGCTTCGCGACGCCGGCGGCATTCACGTCGCAGACCACCGCCGTGCGTGCGCCGAGGCGCACGGCCTCGCTCGCGGTGTTCCAGTAGAACAGCACGCGGCCGAATTCGAAGATGCCGAGCAGCAGCATGATCAGCACCGACGAGATGAGCGCGAACTCGACGATCGTCGAGCCGCGTTGGGCACGCCGGCGTGACAGGGGGACCGGGCGCGCGCTCATGACACTTGCCTCATCACGGTGACGATGTTGCCGAACGGGATCGACGTCAGCCCCGGATACGCGGGGATCGGCTGGTACGTGTAGCCCTTGATCTTCACCTCGACGACGTTGATCGCGCCTGTCGCCGTGCCGCTCGCCGCGTTGTTGTTCGAGTCGTAGGTCGGCAGGTTCGAGAATTGCGCCGGGTCGGACGCGTCGCTGCAACCGGTCGTATGCTGCGCGTCGCAGATGGTCACCATCGAGGTCGTGAGCCCCGGCACCAGCTCGGTGCCGGCCTGGCCGCACGTCGTGCTGCCGTAGACGACGAGGCACTGCGCCGCCGACACCGGATACGCACTGTCGGTCGGCAGCCAGATCGACAGGTAGCGCGCCGCGTCGCGCGTCGCCTTGGTCAGCGTCTCGTACTGGTAGATCGCGCGGCCGAACTCGGCCACGCCGGTCGCGAGCACGATCATCGGAATCAGCACGATCGCGAACTCGACGGCGGCCACGCCACGGGTGCGCGAACGGCGAAACGGGGGCCTTTTCATGATCGCTTCTCCCTATTGAACGAGCATCGGCACCTGGACCCCGGACGCGCTGCCGTCGCCGGGCAAGCCGTGCGTCGCGCACGGATTGTTGCCGGAGACGGACGAGCCGAGGTATTCGAGGTGCGCTATGACGGGGCCACTGCCCGAGCTGAACGGCAGCGGATCGAGCATCAGCACGCAATCCCATTGCGTCACGTGCACCTTGCCGCTGCTGCCCTTCAGCGACGAGCAGTCGCCTTCCGGCGCGAGCGCGACACGGCGGTCGCCGCCATAGGTCTGGTAGTTGCTCGCCGTGACGGTGCCGTTGGTGGAGATCCCGCTGCCCGTCGGCGGCGCGCCGTCGCCCTGGTAAGGCTTGAAGTTCGAGCGGTCGGTCACGAACTGCGTGTACGCATCACCCTTGATGCCCGCCGTTCCGGGCGGCCCGTAGTTCGGGCCGACATACGCGTAGCCGGCGAAGTCGGGTTGGCCGCTCGAGCCGTTCGCGCCGTTCGTATAGATGCCGAAGCGCGTATTCCAGGCGCGGAACGACGCCGACTTCAGGCCGGTGGTGCCGAGGTCGGGCGGGCTCGTGATATTGCAGGTATTGCCCGACAGCTCGCTCGCGATGGTCGGCTCGTTCGTCGAGCCGTCGAGTGCCGCCCAGCCGAAGTTGCCGGGCCCGTAAGACGAACCGGACGGCGACGTGATCCAGTCGCCGACGTTGTAGGACGGCGCGCCCGTTGCCCGGCATACGAACACCGGGATCGCGCATGCCGTCTGGCCGCCGCCCACCGTCGCGATCGCGCTGGCCGACACGGTCGCCGCGTTCGCGATCTTGGTGCCCGGCAGCACGTTCAGCACTTCCATGAACCAGTGCGAGATGTTGCTCAGCGACGCGGTGCACTGCACGTACTTCATGTTCGCCGGCGTCGTGACCGAGTTCTTCGTCAGGAACGCATTGGTCAGCGAATCGCTGAACGTCACGTTCGTGTCGGTCAGCATCTTCACCGACTGGTTCTGGAAGAACGCGAAATTCAGGTGGCCGGCGGCGATGCCGTCGGCCTCGGCCACGGTCAGGCTGATGGCCCCGGTCAGGTCACGCGCAGCCGACAGCGCGCACGCATCGGCGCTGTTCTGCAGTTCGCTGCGCGTGACGTACAGCTTGCCGAGATCCAGCGCGAGGCCGACGAACCCGATCATCACCGCCAGTGCGAGACCGACGATGATCGCGACGGCACCGCGCTGGCGATGCAGGCTGCGACGCATGACTTTCGGATAGCGGGGTGCGCTGTTCATGGCGTTCTCCCTGAGCGTGCCGTCGTTACTGGGTGGCCTTGCCGATGCCGATCACGAACGCATTCGTGGGCGGATCGACCTGCTTGAACGACTTTTCGTAGTTGTCGAGCGCCGACGCTGCCGCGCCGCCGTCGACCACCGTCGTCGCGGCCGCGTGTTCGGCGGCATGCGGATCGATGATCTGGGCCTGCGTCACGGCGCGGACCGATTCGCCGAAGCGGGTGTCCCACACCGGGGTCGACGACATGCAGCCGGCAAGCGCGAAGGCGAGCGGTGCGGCGAGCGCCGCACGGCGCACGAATACGAGGTAGGCGGATTTCATGAGTGTCCCCTTGGATGGCATCAACGATCGGTGGACTCGGATTCCGAGCGGGCGACCTGCGCGTGGGCAGCCGCCGGGAGCCGGTGCGTCGACCGCGCCGGTGTGGCCGGCTGGGCCGGCCGGCCCGGTGCGTCGGGGCCGGCCGCCGCAAGGCGCGCGGCGGCGGCTTCGATGCGCGCGACGCGGGCCGCGTTGGCCGCGTTCGCCGAGTCAGCCCCGTCGGGCCGCGGCACGACAACCGCCACCGGCACAGGCGTCTTCTGCGGTTCGGCCGGTACCGGCGGCTGCGCGTCCGCGCCTTGCGGCACACGCGGTGCGGGCAGCGCGGCGGCCGCGGCGGCCGGGGCTTCCGGTTGCGGCGCCGGTGCGGGTGCCTGGGCCGGTGCCTGAGCCGGTGCCTGCGGGGCAGCTGCCGCGCCGTTCGCCGGCTGTGCGCCAGGCTTGCGGACGCCACCGCGGCCTTCCATGTTGCCCGTCGCGTACACGTCGACTTCGTTCGGCTTCGAGAAGCTGTCGGTCGGCAGCGGCACGTCGGCGGTCTGCAGCGGCTTCACCAGGTGCGGCGTGATCAGGAAGATCAGCTCCGTGCGATCCTGCTGGAACGACGTGCTGCGGAACAGCGCGCCGAGCACCGGCACTTCACCCACGCCCGGGAGCGCCTTCAGCGCACCGGTCACGTTGTCCTTGATCAGCCCGCCGATCGCGAACGATTCGCCGTCGCTCATCTGCACCGTCGTCGATGCGCGCCGCGTCGTGATCAGCGGCAGGATCGACGTGCCGCCGATGTTGGTCGAGCTCAGCGTGACGCCCGTCGCCGACAGTTCCGACACTTCCGGCGCGACCTTCAGGCTGATCCGGCCGTTCGCCAGCACCGTCGGCGTGAACTTCAGCGCGACGCCGAATTCCTCTTCCTGCAGCGTGATCGACGACGTGCCGTTGCCGCTGCTCTGCGGGATCGGGATGAAGATCTTGCCGCCGGCGAGGAACGTCGCTTCCTGGCCGCTGATCGTCACGAGATTCGGCTCCGCGAGGATCTTGACCAGGTTGTCGGTGTTCTGCGCGTCGGCCGCGAGGTTGAACGGCTTGTTGTTCGCCTTGCTGAACGCGACGCCGCTCGCGACGCCCGCGAGCAGGTTGCTGACCAGCGCCCCGCTCCACGAACCGAACCCGCCCTGGATGTTGAGCGCGCTGCCCATCTGGTTCATCAGCGTCTTCGACACCTCGGCCACCTTCACCTCGAGCATCACCTGCTGCGGCGACGTGACGGCCAGCATGTTCAGCACGCCGCTGCCGCTTTGCTTGCCGCCCGCGGCCGGGTCGCCGGCGCTGTCGCCGTAGGCGCGCGCGATCTGCACGGCCTGCTGCGCGGCCTGCGAGCTCGACACGGTGCCCGACAGCACGATCGTGCCGGCCGCGGTCGTCACGCGGATATCGCGCTCGTTCGGCATCAGCTGCTGCAGCGACGCCTGCAGGCCGCCGGCATCCGCACCGACTGCCACATCGATCACGCGGCACGCACCGCTCCTGCCCTGCACGATCATGTTCGTCGTGCCGACCGCGAGCCCGAGGATGTACAGCGTCTGCGGCGACACCATCGTGGCCTGCGCGACGGCCGGATTGCCGATCGTCCGGTTACGGACCGGCTCCGGCATCGGCACCAGCAGCGACTTGCCGAGCGGCACGCTGACGCTGGTCGATTCGCGCACGGCGCCGACGCAGTTCGGCCCGCGCAGCGGGCCCGCCGTTGCGGCGGGCGCGGCGGCCGCAACCGGCCCCATGCTGATCGTCATCTGCATCGGCCCCTTGCCGACCGTGGCCGGTGCGCTGGCGCCGCCCTTCGTCAGCGCCGCCGACTCGACGCCTTCCTGCGCGAGTGCGCCATAAACCGTGAGCCATCCCGAACAAAGGATCGCGGCCATCATCGTGCCCCGTGCGACGCGTGTGCGCAGCGGGCCGGTATCCGTGCATTGCGGTTTGATCTTCATTTCGTCTGATCCCCCGAGAGACCGGCTCCGTGCCGGTTATCGACTTCCAGGGCCGCCGCGTTGCCGGCGGCCGTTTATGTGACTGTGTTGATCTGCTTCAGAAACACTCGACGCTGCCCCTTACGCCCGTCAGCACGCCGACGCAGTCGCGCCGCGCTTCCGGCGCCGCATGCGATGCGACGTGCACGCGTACCGTCCGGACGCGAGCGGGCGCCGCGGGTGCTTCGGGTGCGGGCTCCTTGCCGAGCAGCGTCATCTTGGTCGCCCCGTCGGTGTTCAGCGTCTTCTGGTCGATCTGGTTGCGCAGCACGAGCGACAGCGTGCCGACGCTGCGCGCGAGGTCGAGCCGTTCGGCCTGGTCGGGCGTGACTTCCAGTGTCACCGCGTTGACGACCTTCGGCGCCGTGTCGTCGCGGCTCACCTGCTGCGCGACGGCGAGCACGAGGATGTGCTCGAGCACGATCTTCGAGATGCTCTGCCCGTCGGTCTTGCCCTGCTGTTCCTGCGTGTTGACGATCACGTCGACGTAGTTGCCCGGCAGCGCGAAGCCCGCGACGCCGACCACGTCGTTCACGCGCACCGTGATCGCGCGGCTGCCGTCCGAGATCACCGCGGACAGCCCGCCCTTCGTGCCGACCGGCGCGAGCTTCGACTCGATCACCGGCTCGTCCCGCGACAGGCTGGTGCGTACCACGCGCCCTTCGAGCGCCTTGGTATCGGTGAACGCGCCGGTCGGCACGCTGCCCGACGGCCAGCTCACCATGCGGATCTGGTTCGGCCCGAGTGGTTCGCCCAGGTTCAGGTCGGTGGCCGCCACCGCAACCGACGTGACCGAACTCGTGGATGTCTGCATCAGCCAGTGGGACGCGAACACGACCGCGGCAAGACCCGCGACCATCGCGACGACCAGCATCAGGATCGCTCGACTGTTTTTCATGGCAATGCTCCTCGACGAATCGTGAAAGAAACGGCTCAACCGGTGATGAAGGTGCGTCCACCGCGCTCGACGGGCGGCGGATGGACGCCGTCCCGTTCAGGTCCCGCGCCGAAATAGCTCGCCCACGCGTCGTACAGTGCGTCGTGCGTCACCTCGAGCGGATCGCCGCGATAGCGCGCGCCGGCGGCGACGAGTCGCAGCAGGTCTGCCGGGAAGCACGCGAGAAACGCCTTGCCGGTCGGCAGATGCAGCCGGTGCAGCAAGTAGTCGAATGCATCGCTCGCCGCGACGAGTCCCAGCGATGCGCAGGCCGCGTTGAACACCGCGCGGTAGTTGTCGATCGACAGCGCGCCGACGTGGATCTTCGAGCCGAGGCGGCGCATGAATGCGTCGTCGCAGAACTGTTCGGGCGCCAGGTTGCTCGAGAACACGGGCCAGACGTCGAACGGCATCACGAAGCGGTTGCCGGATTCGAGCGTCATGAAATCGACGCCGCGATCGAGCGGGCGCAGCCAGCGGTTGAGCAGGTCGCGCGGCTCGACGCGCTGGCGGCCGAGATCGTCGACGACATACATGCCCATGTTCGCCTTCATGTGCGGCGGTGCCTGGTAGAAGCCCGCGGCTTCGTCGCGGCGCAGGTCGAGCTCGTCGAGCGTCAGTTCGCCGCCGGACATCACGACCGGCCGCTCGCACAGGCGCCAGCGGCGATCGACCGACTGGCCGCCGGGCTGCGATGCCGCGTCGACATGCACGAGCGGGTCGTGGATCTGGATCACTTCGCCGGCCGCGCAGATCGCGTGCGGCACCGGCACGTAACCGCGCATCAGCGAACCGAGCCGCTCGGCGAGGAAGGTCTTGCCGCTGCCCGCCGGGCCGTAGATCAGCAGCGGACGGCCCGCGTTGAGCGCCGCGGCTGCCGCGTCGAGCACCGACGTGTCGATCACGATGTCTTCGAAGGCGGCCCACACGTCGCTCTGGCCGATGTGCAGCTTGCGCACCGAATGAGCCGCCACGCATTCGAGATACGCGTCGAGCGTCACCGGCGCGGGCCCGCTGTAGCCGCTGCGCGCCCGTTCCTCGAGCGCCAGCACGCGGCCCGCGTCGGTCAGGCGGAACGTCACGTCGAGATCGGTCGCGCCGCGATGGGTGAGTTCGACGAGGTGCTCGCGCACCAGGAACGCAAAGACGTCGTCGAGCACCGCGAGCGGCAGGCAGTGCCGCTCGACCAGGTCGCCGTATGACGGGCGGCCGAGCATCAGCGTCGACTTCAGCACGAGGCCGGCAACGAACGTCTTGCTCAATCCCGTTTCGTCGAGCGAGCGCGGCGCCGCCGGCAATTGCGCGCCCAGCTTCGTGCGGGCCTCCCGCGACGGCAACGGATCGGGCAGATGGGCCACCTGCGCGTCGCGTCTCGGTTCGGTATGGTTCGTGTTCATGGTCGTTCGATCCTCGTTGCGGGTGCGTCGCGCTAGGTGTGCGACGCGAACAGCATGGCCAGCGTGCCGGCCGCGATCGCTACGCCATACGGCAGCGAGCCGACCGATGCGATTTCCGCAGGGCCGTCGGCGGCCTCCCCGCGCGCTCCTCGCGAATGCCGCGCGATCAGCGCGCGGACGTTCGCCCACATCTGGCGCATCCGGCCGCGCAACAGCACGACCGCGAGCGCACCGATCCCGCCGGCCAGGAACGTGGCCAGCACGATGTAACAAGTCATTTCCGCGCCGACCCATGCGCCGATCGCGAGCATCAGCTTCACGTCGCCGGCCGCCATCCCGCGCAGCAGGTAGAACGGCAGCAGCAGCGCGAAGCCGGTCGCCGCGCCGGCAAGCCAGCCGAGTGCGCCTGCCAGGACGCCGTGCAGCACGCACTGGGCGACCAGCGCGCCCGCCAGGCCGATCGCGACGAGACCGTTCGGGATGCGGCGGGCCGCGATGTCCGTGCCGGCCGCGGATACCGCGAGCAGCGTCACGCACAACGGAATCGGGTAAGACGGCGCAACGAGCAACATGGCGAACCTCGCTGAGCGAATCGAAGGATCAGGAAACCATTGCCAGCGCAGTGGCCACGGCGGCCGTGACGGCCGTTGCGATCACCGCGTACGTATTGGCAAGCGAGCCTTTCGGCGTGACGACGCTGCCCAGCACCGCGACGGCGAACGTCGCCGCGACGGATGCATACCCGATCGACGTCATACCCTGCTCCGCGCCGATCCTGGGGCTTGCGACACGCACCCTGGTTTGCATGATGGTCTCCGGTTCCCGGTCATCCGATGCGTGGGAGCGGCTCGATCGCTGCACCGGCCGAGCCGTCCGCACGCTCTGCTTTTGAACGGCCTCACACGGCCGAGGTCAGGTCGGCAGCGATCGTGGTGAACACGGTCTTCAGCTGCGTGCCGACCGCCGTGACCGCCACGATGATGCCGACCGCGATCAGTGCTGCGATCAGGCCGTATTCGATGGCGGTCACGCCGTCTTCGTCGCGAACGAAACGGGCGGCTTGTTGAATGAACTTGGTCATGATGATCTCCTTGCGTGGTGACTTTCAAAGTCCTCGCGTGCCGGCTGGTCGGTTGACCGTGCATCGATACGTCGAGGTAGGGTGTTGTTGCCGTGTGGTGTCGACGAGCGATTCGAATGCTCCGTTCGTCGTACCGTCCTTCAGAGTGCTGTTACCGCCGAGTCCAGACTCGAGGCGATCGTGCTGAACACGGTCGACAGGTCCGTACCGATCGCCGTCAGCGCGGCGACGATGCCGAGCGCGATCAGCGCGGCGATCAGGCCGTACTCGATGGCCGTCACGCCTGCCTGACCCTCGACGAACCAGGCGATCTTTTCGATGACTCTTGTCATACGTACTCTCCTTTCGGACTGCTATTGAATACCCTTCGTCTTGTGCGACGTCGGGACGGGCACCACCGGCACTACGCGAAAAATCGGAACGCGACGCTCAGCTGCGGGAACGGGGATGCAGATCCCTGTCCGCGTGAACGCGTATCAGTGAGGCAGAGTGCGAGAGAGGCGTGTACGGTGCGACGGGCCGGACAAGCCGGGCAATCCGGTCGACCGGAACGGCACGACTGCCGTTCGACGCATGGAATCCAGATGAACGGGAAACAAACTCCCGGATAAGCTGCAATATGTTTTTAATCCGGTTCTCGAACCGTGATGTGCTGTGGTCTTTCATTTTTATTCCCCATATTCGGCCATGCCGACTTTTTATTGCCCTGACGATACCGGGGCTCATCGGTCACTCGACGAAGGCTTGCGCGGTTGATCGACCTGGAGCTGCATGTTCCCCGACGCGCTCCGGCCCTTCTTTCCGCCGGTGATTCCGATGCGGGTTCCGTCTGTCTTTTGCCGGAACCGCCCGGTCGTCACCTCGTCGACTGCCGTGCCAACGCTTACGCAAAGAGCAGGCCACCTCGAGCGGAATCGAGGCGCATCAAGGGTTCCGGCGATGCCCGCGTTCCCCGGCCCGGGGCCCGGCGCGTGAAATGTTTCAAAATTGATATATGTTTCCGCGCAAGCGTTGCAAGCCTGAATGCCTGCCGCCGCGCTCCGCAAAGGAGCAAAAATTTTTGCTCGGGACTTTCCCGCACACGCGAAACGACCGGCGTCTCGTGTGGCCGGCGGGATGCGGAGCCGGTCAAATTGGCCGAATGTTTCAAAGCAGAAACACGAAATCCGGAAATGTCGATTTCTCATACCTGAAAACACGGTTTTCACGTGCGTCACCGGTCAATCCGGATTCCGGATTTCAGGGGGCGATTTGCATACCGCGATTTTTTCTTCAACAATGAATTCACCGGACGACGCGATTTCAGTGCGATTCGATCCGCAGGCACGACAGAACATGAAACGGCTGCCACAAACCATGCAGCCTCTACACACATACGGGGAATCATGTACACAGCCAATCGTGGGTCGCGCGTTCGCGCAATACGCTGTGCTCAATGGCTCACAGCCGACCGGATCGTTCCGTACAGCTGCATCATGCTGATGCTCTTCGCCGCGTTGCTGATTGTCTGGGGCTTCGTGACGAACGGCTTCACGTCGAACGCCGCCGTCCGCCCGGGCGTCGACTTCTCCGTCTTCTGGACCGCATCGCACCTGGTGTTGCAAGGCCATGCCGCATCGGCCTACGACCCTTCCTTGTTCCTGCAGGCCGAGCTCGCACATTTCGACACGTATTTGCAGCACCGGTCGCTTCCCTGGCTCTATCCGCCGACGATGTTGCTGTTCATCGCTCCGGTTGCCCTTGTGCCTTTCCTGCCCGCATATTTCCTCTTTTTCGCGGGCAGTCTTTTATGCTACGCGTTCGCCGTCTCGCGGTTGTCGGGATTGCGCGCGCATCTTCCGGTGCCGCACGCCGCGGCGATCGTCGTGGTCGCGTATTCGGCGGTGTGCATGTCCGCGCTGTTCGGCCAGAACAGCATCCTGACCGCCGGCCTCGCCGCACTCGCGCTGCATCTGCTCGGCAAGCGCCCGGTCGCGGCCGGCGTGCTGATCGGGTTGCTCGCGATCAAGCCGCAGCTGGCCGTGGTGTTCCCGTTCGCGCTGATCGCGGCGCGCGCGTGGCGCACGTTCGCGGCGGCGGCAATCAGCGCGACGCTGTTCGCGGCGGCCGGGATCGCGCTGACCGGTACGGGCGCACTGCATGGGCTGGGCGACGCCGTGGCGACGGTGCGCGGCCAGCACTTCATGCTGCCGTCCTACTGGCTCGCGTCGCCGACGCCGTTCGCCGCGCTGCGGCTCTCGGGCTTCCCGGTGCCGGCTGCCCTGGCCGCGCAGGCCGCGATCGCGCTGCTCGCGATCGCGGCAACCGTCGATGTCTGGCGGCGCACGCCCGACATGCGCTTGCGCGGCGCGGTACTGGCCGTCGCCACCTTGCTGACTACACCGTATCTGTGGCACTACGAGCTGACCTGGCTCGGTATCGCGATCTTCTGCCTGATCGCCCATGGCCTCGATGAAGGCTGGCTGCCCGGCGACCAGGCCGTGATCGTGCTCGCCTGGCTGCTGCCGATCTTCGAAATGCTGAACCGCCTGATGAAGCTGCCGCAGGTCGGCCCGATCGTGCTGCTTGCCGTGCTGTTCGTCGTCGTTCGCCGCACCGCGCAGTACTCGCCCCGGAGCTCGCGATGAAAACGCCCCATTCCGTTTTCCACGCCCGTCCCGAGACGGATGCGCACCCGGAACTCCCGATCGCCGGCCCGCGCCGTTACCCTCACTGGCTCAATCGCGATCGGGTGCGCGTCTATGCCGGCGCCGCGTTGCTGGCCGAACTGCTGTTCATCGGCATCTACATCGCCCGAATGTATTTGCAGCATGGCGCCGCGCTGGTGCCGCTGTCGGAGGATTTCTCCGCGATCTGGAGCGCGGCATGGCTCGCCGCGCACGGGCGTGCCGCCGACGTCTGGCATTTCAGCGCGCTGTTCGCGATCCAGCAACTCGCCGTCCCGGGAATGAATCTCGAGGACGGCATGCTCCTGTGGCTCTATCCGCCCAGCATGCTGTTGCTGGTCCTGCCGCTCGGCTGGCTTCCGTACATGCTGGCCGTCGTGCTCTGGCTTGGCGTCACGTATGCGCTGTTCGCCGTCGTCATTCATGCGACCGTGCAGCGCGGCACCGCATGGCTGTGCGCGCTGGCCTTCCCCGCCGCATTCATCACCGTCGTCATCGGGCAAACGAGCCTGTTTACCGCGACGCTCGGCGGCCTCGGCCTGTTGCTGCTGAAGCGCCGGCCCGTCTGGGCCGGGATCTGTTTCGGCATGCTGATGATGAAGCCGCAGATCGCCATCCTGTTTCCGCTCGCGCTGCTGTGCGCCGGCCAGTGGCGTACGCTGGCCGCGTGGGCCGCAACGATCGCCGCCTGCGTCGCGCTCGCCACGCTCGCGTTCGGCATCGACGCGTGGATCGCGTTCGCACACGGGATGCACGATGTCTACCAGGTCATCAGCACCGGCCATGCGAAGCTCGCGCGGATGCCGACCCTGTTCGCGCTGGCCGCGATGGCCGGCCTGCCCGCTTACGTCGCCAACGGCCTTCAACTGCTGTCGGCCGCGGTCGCCGCGATCGCCGTCGTCTATGCGTGGCGCGGCGACTGCGCGTACGCGCTGCGCGCCGCGACGCTCGCGTGTGCGTGCCTGCTCGTCAGCCCCTATCTGTACGACTACGACCTGACCTGGTACGGCCTCGTGATCGCGTGGTACGCGCGTTATGCGTGGACGCACGGCTGGCGGCGCTTCGACCGGGAATGGCTGACGCTGCTGTGGCTGATGCCGCTCGCGGGCCTCGCGGTCGTGCCGCATCTGTCGTTCCAGTTCATGCCGCTCGTCACGCTGGCGTCGCTCGGGCTGCTCGTCAGCCGGATCGCCCGGGACCGGCGCGACGTGCCGTCGATGCCGGACGCACGCGACCACTCGACCGACACCGCGTTCACGCATTCGGCCAGAACGCACCACCGCCCGGCGTACGGATTGCGCCGCACCGGCCGACCGACCATCGGCGTGCATCGGTGAAGCGACATCACAGGGGAAATCATCATGCGGGAACCACTCTATACACCGCTCGTATCGCTGGTCGTGCCGTTCTATAACGAAGGCGAGGCCGTCGAGCGCTTCTTCGACGTCGTGATGCCGTTGATGACGTCCATCGGCGGCATCCGGTTCGAGATCGTCTGCGTGAACGACGGCAGCCGCGACGACACGCTCGAGCGGCTGATCCGGATCGGCGCCGGCGAACGGCGCGTGCGGGTGATCGACCTGACCCGCAACTTCGGCAAGGAAGCGGCGCTCACGGCCGGCCTCGACGAAGCCCTCGGCGACGCGGTAATCCCGCTCGACGCCGACCTGCAGGACCCGCCGAGCCTGATTCCGGTGATGATCGAACACTGGCGCGACGGTGCGGAAGTCGTCGCCGCGAAGCGCAGCAACCGCGCGTGCGATTCGTTCGCGAAGCGCACGGCGGCCGCGATCTACTATCGCGTGCACAACCTGCTGTCGGACGTGAAACTGCCGGAGAACGTCGGCGATTTCCGGCTGATGGACCGCAAGGTCGTGAACGCGCTGCGCAGCCTGCCCGAGCGGCATCGGTTCATGAAGGGGCTGTTCGCGTGGGTCGGCTACCGGACGGTCATCGTCGAATACCAGCGCGACGCGCGTAGTGCCGGGCACTCGAAATTTTCCGGCTGGAAGCTGTGGAATTTCGCGCTGGAAGGCATCACCAGCTTCAGCACCGTGCCGCTGCGCAGCTGGACCTACATCGGCGGCGGCATCGCCGCGCTCGCGTTCCTGTACGGCGCGTTCATCATCCTCCGCACGCTGCTGTTCGGCAATCCGGTGCTCGGCTACGCGTCGCTGATCTCGGTCACGCTGTTCATCGGCGGCATCGAGCTCATCGGGATAGGTGTCGTCGGCGAATACATCGGGCGGATCTACGACGAGTCGAAGCAACGGCCCGTCTACCTGATCCGCCGCCGCTACCAGACGCACGGCAAGGTGGTCGAACTGCGGGTCGCGCGCGATGCGCGCCGCCAGAGCACACGCCGGCGCGTGCAGCCGACCCGTGCGCGGATCGGCGAACGCTGACGCGCGGCGACGGCCATGATCGGCCTGCTCGATGCCGAGCGCACGCGCCTCGTGCGCTTCGGCGTGTCCGGCCTCTGCTCGACCGCGATCCACACGCTGGTCGCGGCAGCGCTGTTCGCGCGGTTCGACGCGACGCTGGTGACGGCGAACACGATCGCGTTCCTCTGCGCGACGGCGTTCTCGTATCTCGCGAACACGCTGTGGAGCTTTTCGTCGACGGTGCGCACGCGCAACGCGGTGCGCTTTCTCGCGGTCACGCTCGCCGGCTTCGTCGAAACCCTGCTGCTCGCGCGTGCGGCCGAAGCGCTCGACGTGTCCCGCGCAATGAGCATCGTCGCGATCGCGTTGCTGATTCCGCCGACGACGTTCCTGCTGCACCGGCTCTGGACCTATCGTTGAACGCCTCTCCCCGCCGCCCCCGAAAATAATCGGCCATTCAATTAACAGATTCAATGTCGGCATATTTATGTCACGCATGAATCCGATTGATTCCGATTTTAAAATTACCGCCCAAAACAAATTAAATACCCTGTTTACTTTTACAGCTTCCATAAACAACCGAACGGGATAACCTGCCTTCGCCATCTCGCCAGCACGGGCATCGAACGGCGACGAGCCTTGCAGGACAAGGCAATGGCGGCTGCGCGACGAAATTCGCGCAACAATAATTCCCATTCATTCAAACGGGAGCTTCTATGTCACGCGTTACCGATGTGCTCGTCTCTTTCGATACCGAAACCATCCTCAAGAAATATCCGAATCCCAGCAAGAATCCGAATAGCCCGACGCTGATCGACTGGAAGCACGTGTACATGGTCACCAACCAGGACAACGTGGTGTCCGGGCAGGCGGGCGGCGAACTCGACCTGAAGGCGCAGGTCGGCGACCTGATCCGCTGGCGTGAAACGAGCCTGTCGCTGGGCTTCGAGAACCAGGTGGTGTTCTACAAGTTCATCGGCAACGTCGGCAATGAACTGATCTCGACGCCGACGCCGCGCGTCGCCGAAGCGTCGATCCCGGTGCCGAACACCAGCAAGCCCGAGGTGCCGACCTGCCAGAAGGTCGCGAACTACTACTGGTCGTCGGAATGCCTGAAGGTCGGCCGCGTGACTTACCACTTCCAGTTCCAGATCATCGATCGCAACTGCCAGAGCCAGGGCTGCTTCTCGTGGGATCCGTTCATCTCGATCCATAACTGATCGCGGCAGGCGGGCGGCCGCGCGGCGGCTGCCCGCATCAACCCCTTGTTGCGGAGGAAGCGCTCATGCCTGGTCTTCGTTCCGATGTGCTCGTGATCGTCGATGCCGTCACGCTGCTGTCGGTCTACCCGGAGGCGAGCCGGGACCCAGACGCGCCGACCGTGATCGACGGCCGGCACCTCTACGTGGTGAGCCCCGGCGACGCCGCGCAGCTCGGCCACAACGACAGCCGGCTTTTTGCCGGGCTGTCGCCGGGCGACCAGTTGCGCCTGCGCGAGACCGCGCTGGCACTGCGCGCCGAGGCGAGCGTGCTGTTCGTCCGGTTCGCGTTGAAGGATGCGGGGATCGTCGCGCCGTTCGAAGCCGAAGTACGCGATGCGGCCGCGCCGGTACCCGATGCCGACGACCTGCTGCATCCGCCGTGCCATCCGATGAAGGACCACTACTGGCGCAGCGACGTGCTGGCCGCGGGCGCCACCACGTGCACGGCCGATTTCGCCGTGTTCGACCGCGACGGCACCGTGTCGGGCTATTTCCGCTGGGAAACGTCGATCGAGATCGGCGCCGGCCAGCCGGCCGCGAAACAGCCGGATTTCAAGCCGTCGTCGGATCGCAACGGCAACTTCACGCTGCCGCCGGATACCGCGTTCAAGGCGATCTTCTACGCGAATGCCGCCGACCGGCAGGACCTCAGGCTCTTCATCGACGATGCGCCGGAACCGGCCGCGTCGTTCGTCGGCAACAGCGAGGACGGCGTCAGGCTGTTCACGCTGAACTCGAAGGGCGGCAAGATCCGGATCGACGCATTCGCCAACGGCAGGAAATCCGCGACCGATGCGCGTCTCGCGCCGCTGTCCGCGGGCGACACCGTCTGGCTCGGCTGGCTCGGTGCCGAGGACGGCGCCGATGCCGACTACAACGACGGGATCGTGATCCTGCAGTGGCCGATCACCTGAGCATCGCGGCGATCGGCACCCGGGCGGTTCAGGTGCGCGGCAGCCCCGGCGGATTGGTCTGCGACCGGTCGATCGCTTCGGCATCGAGACTCCAGCGGCCGAGCACCTTCCGGTAGCTGCCGTTCGCGATCAGCGCATTGATCGCGACCGTCAACGGGTCGGCGAGGCCGCTGCCCTTGCGCGTCGTGATCGCGATGTCCGCGGTGCGCGGCCAGCCGCCGCTCACGGTGCCGATCAGCTTCGCGTCGCCGCGCAGCGATGCCTGGTACGCGAGCATCGAGTTCACGCTGAAGATCGTGTCGACGCGCCCCGACTGCAGCGCGACCCAGCGCTCCGCCGCATCCGCGTAGTACTGGATCTCGACCGGCGCGAGGCCGCGCGCGACGTTCTGCCGGTTCCATTCGAGCAGGATCTTTTCCTGGTTCGTGCCCGAATCGGTCACGACGCGCAGCCCGGCAACGTCCTTCGGCTCGCGAATCGACGCGATCCGGCTGCCGTTCTTCACGTAGAAGCCGAGCTGATCCTTGCGGTAGGTCGAGAAGTCGAATTTCTCCTTGCGCTGTTCGGTCACCGTCACGTTCGAGATCACCGCGTCGACCTTGCCGGACTGCAGCGCGAGCGGCCAGTCGGCCCACGAGAGCGGCACGATCTTCAGCTTGCGGCCGAGGCTGTCGGCGACGAGCTGGGCGAGATCGGGATCGAAGCCGACGACCGTTCGCGCATCGGTCGCATAGGTGCTGAGCGGCGGCAGGTTCGGCGCGATGCCGATCGTCAACGTGCCCGCTTCGGCAAACCGGTAGCCGGCCGGCAATGCCTGCTCGACCGCCGGGTTCACGGTGCCGCGCTGCCGGCCCGGCTGCTCGGGGCTCAGGTCGAACGTCGCGGCCTGTGCGGTGACGGTGACGCTGACGCCGATCAGGACGGCGGCCAGCGTGCGAGCGATGCGTGCTGCGGGAAATGCTGTTCTTATCATGTCTTCCGGATTCCTTGATATTTTGCGAAGCGTGTGCCGAACGCGGGCGGCGCCGAACGATGTTCACCGCCCGTTCGCCGCCCGTCGCCGCCCTTCTCCTCCCGGCGTTCCCGGTACGCTCACGCGGGTGTCGCCTCGAGTTCGGCGGCGGCCGCGCGTTGCGTCGCCGGTTGCGCGACCGGCGACGGGCGCGTCGCATGCGCGTCGCCCGCATACAGCGCCTTCGGATCGAAGACCCGCGCCTGCAATGGCGTGAACGCGCGGAAGTTCCACAGGCTGCGCGCGACGAACACGCGCTGCACCCAGCGGAATGCCCGGTCGTTCTCGTCGTATTGCGGATCGAAACGGTCGCGCGAATGCAGCGTGAAATGGTTGTTGATCAGCACCAGCTTGCCGGGCTGTACCTGCACGCCGAACGACACTTCGCGCACCGCGCGATACAGGTTGGCCAGCGCCTCCTGCGCGCGCGCATTGACCGCCAGCACCATGTCCGGATAGAACGCGACCGTCACGCGCGGCGCGTCGAGCGGCCCCGACAGCACGGCGCTCAGGTCGGTATTGTCGCGCGGCGTCGGCGCCGCGCCGCGCCACCGGTACGGCACGCGGATGATGTAGTGCTCGCCGTAGAGTTGCGCGATGTCGTCCGGCGACAGCAGCTGCAGCGCGCGGCGCGCGTCGGCGAGCCGCGTGTACGGGCCGCCGCCGGCTTCGCTGCGCACGCCGAGCAGCAGCAACGCGAACGGCGACGTGTCGCCTTCCGGCATGTGCGCCTGCGCGGCGTTCTCGATATGGAAATCGAGCTCGACCTCGGAGCCGAGGCCCGTGTAGTCGCGTGCGGTCGCCTTGTGCGGCGTGAGGTTGTTCACGAGTTCGCGGCCTTCGTGCGCGATCGAATACGGTTCGCCGGCCAGCGTGCTCAGGGCGACCAGCACGTTCTCGCTCAACACGCCGGCCTTGAACGAGCGGCCGGTCTCCTCGAACCTCGGGCTGCCCTTCACGTCGTCGTCGATCGGCAGGTTGTCGATCTCGATCGAGCCGTGCGCATCGGCGGTCGGTGCCTTCGCGCGATCGAACGCATCGACGATCCGGTCGGGAAACGCGTTGTAGGCAAGCTTGCGCACCGCGCTGATGTAGCCCGCGCCGCCGGCCGGATCGTAGGCCAGTGCGCCGAGCGTCTTCCGGATGTGACCGGACTCCGCTGCCGTCAAGACGATGCGTTCATCTGCGAGATAGGTCATAGGTCTCTCGTATAAAGATCGGGGTTCGGAGAGCGGCATGGCACCGCCGCCGCGCGTTGCCGTCCTCGGGGCGCAGCGCTCGACAAGACTAGGAGACCGTCATGGCATTGCGAAATGATATTAAGTCGATTGCAAACAAAAATTTTCGATATAAGTTCAGCAATCCCGGCGACGTCAGGCGGCGCCGATCGCACCACGCCTTAACACGAAAGGTGGTTAAAAAATCGCTGGTTATTATTTGTATTCGTTAGCAGGTCGATGCTAGTTTTCTGTCGGATTCGACGATGCGGCCGGCCGTCGATCGGCAGCCGGCGCCCTTCCTCCGCCCTACGGAACTCTGCCCGATGACCCGATTTCGCCTGCTGCGCCGTCCGTCCGGTCACGACGTGACCCTGCCCGCATACTGCCTTGCGCGCCACGCGGCACGGAGGCCGCAATGAGCGATCGCGCGCCGGCGCTCGGCGGCGCGCCGGCCGCCGTCGCACCGCCGCATCGCACGTCGCTGCGCGCGATCCTCCCGACCGTCGCGGCCGCGAGCCTCGGCTTCGCGATCGTTCAGCTCGACGTGACCGTCGTCAACGTCGCGATTCCGAGCCTCGGCCATTCATTCGGATCGAGCGTCCACGGGCTGCAATGGATCGTCGATGCGTACACGCTGTCGTTCGCCGCGCTGCTGCTGACGTCCGGCACGCTGGCCGACCGCTTCGGCAGCCGCCGGCTGTTCGCCTACGGCCTCGCGCTGTTCCTGCTGGCATCGCTCGGCTGCGCGCTCGCGCCGTCGCTGGCCGCGCTGATCGCCGCGCGGGTCGCGCAGGGCGTCGGCGCCGCGATGATCCTGCCCACGTCGCTCGCGCTCATCACGCATGCTTGCGCGAACGATGCCGCCGCGCGCGTAAGGGCCGTCGCGTGGTGGAGCGCGACCGGCGGCGCGATCAGCGCGGCCGGGCCGACGCTCGGCGGGCTGCTGATCGATTCGCTCGGCTGGCGTGCGATCTTCTTCATCAACCTGCCGATCTGCGCGGCCGGGTTATGGCTCACGGTGCGCCATGTGCGCGATTCGGCCGCCGCACGCACGCGGCTGTTCGATCCGGCCGGCCAGATCGTCGCGGTGCTCGTGCTCGCGCTGCTGACGGGCGGGATCATCCGGGCCGGCGCGCAGGGGCCGGGCGACCCGTATGCGGCCGGCGCGCTGGCCGCGTCGGTCGCGCTCGGCGCGCTGTTCGTCGCGATCGAGCGCCGTGTGGCCGCGCCGATGGTGCCGCTCGCGTTCTTCCGGATCGCGCGCGTGCCGGGCGTGCTTGCAATCGGCGCGATCACGAATGCCGCGTTCTACGGGCTGATTTTCTCGCTGAGCCTCTATTTCCAGAATGCGCGCGGCTTCACCGCGACCGAGTCGGGGCTCGCGCTCGCGCCGCTCACGATCATCATGCTCGCCAACATCGCGAGCGCGCGCCTCGCCGTGCGCCACGGATTCCGCGCGACCGTCATCGTCGGGCTCGCGGTGTCGCTCGCGGGCTACGTGTGGCTGTGGCGGACCCTCGGCGCGCACACCCCGTATGCGCTGCTCGCGCCGGGGCTCGCGGCAATGGCGATCGGCGGCGGCATCGCGATTCCCGCGCTGACGTCGACGCTGCTCGGCAGCGTCGAGGCCGGCCGCTCGGCCACCGCGTCGGCGATCCTCAATACCGCGCGCCAGGTGGGCGCGGCCGTCGGCGTCGCGGCGCTCGGCGCGCTGGTCGCGGGCCAGGGCGCCGCGATCGTGGCCGGCGCGTCACGCGCATTCGCCGTCGCGGCCGCGCTCGTGGCCGTCTGCATCGTGCTGGCCGCACGCTGGCCCGGCGATGCGCCCGAACCCGGCCCGCGAGCCTGAGCCCGCACCGGCCGCCTCCTTCAACCGATCCCACAGCCCAGCGAGGAATCCATGCCGCATCGTTTCATCGATACCGTCCTGATCGTCGACGGCGCGTCGACAGCCGCCTATCTGGCGCCCGCGTTTCGCGCCTACGGCATCCGTTGCGCGCACGTGATCAGCGACCCCGACCTGCCGGAGATCTACCGGAACCAGTTCGTCCCGTCCGACTACATCCGCCAGGTCCAGCATCGCGGCGACCTCGACGCGACGCTCGCGCAGCTGGCCGACCTGCGGATCGGCGCGGTGCTGCACGGCCTCGACGCGGCGCTGGAACTGGCCGACACGCTGGCCGAGCGGCTCGACGTGCCGTACCGCAATCCGCTCGCGACCTCGGCCGCGCGCCGCGACAAGTACGCGATGAACGAGCGCATCCGCCAGGCCGGCCTGCGCGCACCGTCCCACTTCCACAGCACGTCGGTCGACGCCACGCTCGAATGGGCGCGCGCGCACGGCAGGCTGCCGCTCGTGGTGAAGCCGGCCCGCAGCGCGGGCGTCGCCGGCGTGAAGATCTGCCGGACACTCGACCAGGTCGAGGCCGCCGCACGCGACGTGCTCGCCACCCGCTCGCTCTACAACCAGCCGAACGACGACATCGTGATCCAGAGCTATTCGGAGGGGCAGGAATACATCGTCGATTCGGTGTCCTTCGAAGGCCGCCATCGGGTGGTCAGCCTGTGGGAAGTGCACCGCGACCGCACGCATGCACCGCGGCTCGACAAGATGCTGGTGCTGAATCACGCCGACCCGCGTTACGCGCCGCTGCTCGACTACGCGGCCGACGTGCTCGACGCGCTGGAAGTCCGCTTCGGGCCGACCCATCTCGAACTGTTCGATACGGCCGACGGCCCGACGATCGTCGAGCTGAACGCGCGGCTGCACGGCAGCCTCGATCCGCGGCTGACGAGCGCGGTCAGCGGCGAGAACCATGTATCGGCCGCCGTCGAGGCCGTGCTGCATCCGGAGCGGCTGTTCGGCGAAGCCCCCGCGCCGACCGATTTCCGCGGTTACTGCGGGCACGTGCTGCTGCTGTCGTCGCGCAACGGCGTGCTCCGGCAGGACTTCACCTGGCAGGCGATCCAGGCGCTGCCGTCGTTCGTCGGGCTCAAGCAATGGGCCAAGGTGGGCGACACGCTGCGCGTGACGACCGACCTGCAGACGGCGCTCGGCACGGTCGGCCTCTACAGCCCGACGTTCGAGCGCCTGCTCGAGGATTGCCGGCGCATCCGCGAGATCGAGGCCGATTTCTTCGCGGACGAACGGGCGGTCGAGTCCGCCTAGTGTCTCCGCTTGGTGCGATCGGCGCCGCGCATGCGTTGCGTTGCGGTGCGGTGCGGTGCGGTGCGGTCCGTTAGGGTTGTACGCCGCTAACGCGTGAGCAGCGCGCCCGCCTGCCGGCCGAGCACCGCGCGCAATGCGTCGAGCTCGGGCAGCGCGGGCGCTTCCTCGGGCGTGACGAGATAGGTCGTCACGTCGTCGAGATCGTCGAACGCGTGCGTGCGCAGCTCCTTGCGCGCCACGTGCTCGGTCGTGATCCGCTTCGGCAGGATCGCGACGCCCATGCCGGCTGCCACGCAGCCGAGGATCGCGCCGAACGTGCCGAACGACGCCACCGACCCGATCGCGATGCCGCGCGCCTTCAGCCAGTGCTCCGCGACCGCGCGATACGGGCAGCCGTCGTGAAACGCGAGCAGCCGCACCGTGTTGTCGGCCAGTACCTGCCGGCGCGTGACGGTGGCCGCGCTCACCAGCACCATCTCCTCGGCGAACGCCGGCTCGTAGCGCAACCCGGGCCGGACGACCGCGCGCGCGGTCAGTGCGGCGTCGATCCGGCCGCGCAGCAGCGCATCGGCCAGATCCGGCTCGCTGCCGATCTGCACCGTGAGGCCGAGCGCCGGATCGTGCGCCTTCAACGCGGCAGCGAGCGCCGGCAGCCGCGTGGCCGCCGTGCTTTCCATCGAACCGAGCCGGAAGCTGCGCGCAACCGGCGTCTCGCGCACCACCTGCGTCGCTTCGTCGACGAGGCGCAGGATGCGGTCGCAATACGGAATCAGCCGGCGCCCCGCGTCGTTCAGCACCAGCCGCTTGCCGTGCCGGTCGAACAGCGGCGCGTCGAGCGACTCCTCGAGCTGGCGCAGGCGCGCCGTGACGTTCGACTGCGTGCAGCCGAGCCGTTCGGCCGCGCGCAGCGCGCTGCCTTCCTGAACGACGGCCCGGAAGGTTTCGAGCAGAGGAATGTTCATATCACTATCTCTTGTTACCGATGCAGTTTATATCATTTTACTTCGCCAATATTCAGGAATAGCCTGACGGATATCCCGTACCGGCCCGCCCCCTTTCGAGGAAACCGCATGCCATCCGCCGCCTACCCCGGCTTCGCCACCGTTCACCACCGGCCCGAGGCGCTCCCGTGCGCACGCTGATTGCCGCGCTGGTGCGGCGCGGCCCGACGGTGCTCGCGGGCGGCGTCGGCCTCGGGCTGCTGGTGCCGTCGCTCGCGGACCTCGCGCGGCCGCTGATGCCCGTCACCGTGTTCCTGTTCGTGCTCGGCACGCTGCTGCGCGTCGAGCCGAGCGCCGTGCGCGCGGTCGCGCGGCGGCCGGCCGTGTCGCTGCTGCTGCCCGCCGCGACGATGATCGCGTGCCCGGTCGCGCTCGGCATCGCCGCGCGGCTCGCCGGCCTGCCGTATGACTGGGTCGTCGCGCTCGTGATCGCGTACTGCGCGCCGCCGTCGAGCGGCACGTCGACGATCGCGCGGATGCTGTCGCTCGACGCCAGCGTCGCGCTCGTCGCGACGCTCGCGTCGATGGTGTTCGTCCCGCTCACCGCACCGCTGCTGACGGCCTGGTTCAGCCACGATGCGGCCGTGTCGATCTCGCCGTTGAATCTCGCGTTGCGGCTCGCGCTGCTGATCGGCAGCGCCGAGGGCGTTGCGCTGCTCGTGCGGCGGTTCGCGGGGTCCCGGCTCGACCGCTATACGACGCCGATCGATGCGACCGTCGTCGCCGCGCTGCTGGTGTTCGCGCTCGGCACGATGGCCGGCATGCAGCAATCGATCATCGACGCGCCGCACCGCGCGTTGACGGCCATCGCACTCGCGTTCGCCGTCAACGCGGGCTTCCAGATCATCGCGTACGGGCTCACGCCCGGCGACGTCCGCACACGGCTCAATGTCGCGCTGATCGTCGCCAATCGCAACGTCGGCCTGATGTGGGCCGCACTCGGGCTCGCCGCGACGCCCACCATGGCGCTCGTGTTCACGTGCGCGCAGCTGCCGATCTACACGCTCCCGCGCGTCGTCCAGCATCTGCTGCCGCGCCTCGAGGCACAGCGCCTGCGCCGGCGCGCACGTTAGCCGGCACGCGACGCCCCCTTCTTCACCGATCAAGGATCCAGCATGAAGCGACTCATCGTGATCGGCGCACGCGCCACCGGCAGCAGCCTCGCGCTCGTGCGCGGCGCGCTCGCCCGCCAGGTGGCCGTGACCGTGATCACCGCGCCCGGTCACAGTCTGGACGGCGTCTTTCCGGACGGCGTCGAGACGGTCCATCTCGAACCCGATGCCGCGCTGCTCGCCGGCTGGCTGCGCGCGCGCTATCCGGACGAGATCGACACGCTGCGCGTGACGACCGCGCACGACACCTATGCGCGCACCGCCGCGTGGGTCGCCGACGCGCTCGGCCTGCCCGGCCCCGATGCGCGCCACGTCGCGCACGCGGTGTCGAAGTCGAACCAGAAGGCACTGCTCGCCGCGCACGGCATCCCGGCCGCGCAATTCGTCACGGGCACGCTGGCCGCGCCGGCTGCACTCGCCGCCGCGGCCGCTCCGCTGCGCTTCCCGGTCGTCGTCAAGCCGTCGGAAGGCTCGGCGAGCGACGGCGTGCGGCGCTGCGAGGACATCGCCGACGTGCGCGCTCAACTCGGCGCGCTCGCCGCCGCTCGAGCCGCCGCTCGAGCCGATACACAGGCGCTCGCGACCGAGCGCATCGTGATCGAGGAATTCCTGGGCGGCAGCGAATACTGCGTCGAGTATTTCGACGGGCGCTATGTCGGCGCGATGCGCAAGCTGAAGCGGCATGGCGCCGGCTTTCTCGAACGCGGCTATACGTCCGAACTCGATCTCGACACGCCGACGCTGCGCGCGCTGATCGACGTCGGTACGCGCGCAACGGCGGCCGCCGGGCTGACGTGGGGGCCGGTGCACCTGGACTGCATCGTGCACGACGGCGTGCCGCACGTGATCGAACTGAATCCGCGCATCGCCGGCAGCTTCATCTGCGACATCGTGCGCGACGGCTACGGCTTCGACGTGGCCGAAGCGTTGCTCGACAAGCTCGACGGGCGCCCGGTCGCGATTCCCGAGCGGTTCGAACCGCTCGCGTATGCGCGCGCCGAATTCCTGCTCGACAGCGACCCCGGCGCCTGGCGTTTCGCGCGGGCGGGCGAGATCCGCGACGGCACGGTCACGATCAGCTACGGGCCGCAGGTGTTGCCCGACCGCGAGCGGCGAGCGTTTCTTTACGTGCGGGTTGCGCTGCCGGTTGCGCACGATGTGCACGAGACGCCCGCGCATCCTGGCTCGTCGGCCCGCCTGGCGTCTGTCGCGCCACCGGCCGTTTCCGGCTGACGGAACGGTTGGGACAAGTGCCCGACTCGACAGGCGCCGTGACGGCCTGCCCGGCTGACCGGCTGACCGGCACGCGCGTTCAAACCGTCATCACACTGGAAACCGGGGGCGGCAAAGCGGAATCGGCCACCCGTCCACATCACGCCGCGCGGAAACGGGCGAATACCACGTGGCGGATTCGGCAAAGCTACACTGCCGACCGGGACCGCTGCTTTTTCACGGGCGGCGCATCGAGCGTCGGCTGATTCGTCGCATGCGAAGCGGCTGACCCGCACCGTCACAGATTGCGCCCCAACAACTGCCCCGGCCACCCGTCCACGTCGAAGGTCGACAGCCGCTCATACCCGCAGGACTCGTAGAAGCGCACCAGCGCGCCGGTCCCGCCCCCATAACAATCCACCCGCAAGCGCGCCACCCCGGCAGCCCGGGCGCGCTCATCCGCAAAGGCCATGAGCCGCCGGCCGACACCACGCGCCCGCGCATCGCGCGACGCGACCAGCACCCTCACGTAGATTTCCGGCTCGGTCGCGGGCGGCACGTAGGGCATCGATTCGCCCAGGATCAATGCGCCCAGGATGCGGCCGTCGGACGATTCCGCCACCCACGCGTCGGGCAGCGCACAGGCTTCCGTCACGAGCGCAATCCGCTTCGGTTGCGTCGACCAGGGTTCGCGGCCCCATTGCCCGTCGTTGCCGATGTCGACGAACCACGCAATCACTTCATCGAAGATCCCCAGCACGGCCGGCGCATCCAGCGCACCGGCACGTCGGATCACCCGCTCGTCCGTTCCTGTCACCGTCACGTTCAACACTCCTTCGCCGGAATCGACGACCGGCGCATGGTTGGATGTAATGCCGGGCTACTCAAGGAGGCGCGATGGGAGCCTGGCGATCAAGCCTGCTACGGTACTGAAATTCCCCCCTGTTGATCAAGGCGTGATGGCCCACGATCCGACTTGACGGGTTGGCTTCGTCTCACGCCCCGGAGGTCGGCGTCAGGCAAGGTGTCGAGCGACGATGACGCGCACGGAGGTCGCAGACGGACTGCAACACGTCGCGGCGTCGCAGACGGATCGGCACGGAAAAGCGGTTCGATTCCATCGCGAGGGTGCCGAACGATCATGCTGCAGCGCATTACACGTGGCCATCACGTGATGACGGCAGGCCGACGCGCCGCCTGCTCCGCGCCGCATCGAAACAAAAGGAAACGAAACGATTCCCGCGCGAATGTCGCCCTTCGCGGCAAAAATATACAATCGTCGCGACGCATCGAAGGCATGAAGCGCCGGCCGCCCACTCTCGCTCGCTCGCCACCATGAACGCACCCGCTGACCCCACTCCCTCCGCCCCGTCGGTACTCGGCGTCTATCGGCAACTGGCGGACCCGTCCGCCGGGCAATGGATCGTCAGCCGCTCCGAACGCGCGCACATGTACCGCATCCAGCATCATCGTCCCGACGGCAGCACGTCGGTCGATACGGTCGTCGACGCGGACAACCTCGATGCGAAGCTGCACAAGTGGATCCAGGAAGGTTTCGTCCGGCGCGAAACGGGCGACCATGCGGCCCCCGCGCATCGCGACCGGTTCATGCAGGACCTCCGACACGCGCACGCATCGCGGCCGGCGGCCACCGGCGACGCGGCGCACGTCGTGCCGGTGTGCGGCGTGCCGATGCCGCGCGGCCCGGGCGGGCCGCTCGTGCCGCCACGGAACCCCGCCTACCTGTTCACCACGCGCGCGACGGACGTGCTGGAAGACATCGTCGAGAACCGGCGCATCCTGTTGATCGGCCACACCGGCACCGGCAAGACGAGCCTGATCGAGCAGGCCGCCGCGCTGGCCGGCCAAGGCGTGCTGCGCTCGAACATGAACGGGCAGACGACGGTCGGCGACTTCGTCGGGTTCTGGACCGTCAAGGGCGGCGAGACCCGCTGGGTCGACGGCGTGCTGCCGACCGCGATGCGCGAAGGGTTGTGGCTCATCGTCGACGAGATCGACTTCGCGGAACCGGCCATCCTCGCGGTGCTCACCGCCGTGCTCGAACCGGCCGGACGCCTGTTGCTGAAGGAGAAAGGCAACGAGATCGTCGTCCCGCATCCGTCGTTCCGGCTGTTCGCGACCGCCAATGCGGCGGGCGCGATGGGGCAGTTCCGCCATCTTTACCAGGGCGCCAACGTGATGAACGAGGCGTTTCTCGACCGCTGGCGCGTGTACCGCCTCGACTACCTGCCGCCGTCCGACGAGGCGCGCGTGCTGCAGCGCACGTTCGGCGCGGCCATGACCGAGGCGATGGCCGGCACACTCGCGGCGATCGCGGCGGACTGCCGCGCCGCGTTCGTCCGCGAGGATCTGGCCAGCGCGTTCTCGACGCGGCGCCTGATCGACTGGGCCGACCTGATGCTGCGCACCGGCGACCCCGAAGCGGCCGCCGGCCCGACGATCTATGCGAAGGTCGGCGCGGAAGACGCCGACCTGATCCGCAGCATCATTCGCCACTACATCGACGTCGGGGCCTGACGCGATGGACCGCGACGACGACGCGCGCTCGCTCCACCTGACCCGGCTGGCCCGCACGCTCGCGCAACGACACGGCATCGAGGTACGGTTCGCGCGCCACGGCCCGCTCGCGCAGCGCGACCTGCTGGTGCTGCCCGACACGCTGCTCGCGGGCGACGTCGACGACGACGCGATCGTCGGCCTCGTCGACCTCCACGCGGCGCGTGTCCGCTTCGGCGCGATCGATGACGTTGCCGCGCTGGCGTCGCCCGCGGTGCGCGCGATTGCGCAGGCGATCGACGACCGGCGCGCGGCCGGCCGCCTCGTTGCGCGCTATCCCGGCGCGATGACGTTCCTGCGGCAAATGCGGGTGGCGTCGGCCGCCGATACGCTTCGACGTTGGCCACGGATGGCGTGGCGCGACAAGCTCGTATGGCGCATCGAGCGTGCGCTGTGGGACGAACCGCCAGCCACGATCGAGCGCATCCCGTCGCTCGACGCGACGCTCGCCGCGTCGGACGATCTCGTCGACGAAGCACGCGCCGCGGCTTCGACGGCCGACAGCATCCGCGCCGCGCACCGGATCGTCGAGCGCGTCCGCGCGCTGGCCTCGGCCGGTGCGAACAACATGATGTTCACGGCCGATCCGGGCAGCACGATCGACAGCGACAGCATCGCCGCCGAATTCGAATCGGACGGACCGGGCGCGTCGGACGATGCACGTGCGCCGGTTTCGGCCGAATCGGGCGCCGGCGCGATCGCCGACACGGAATCGTCAGCGGCATCACCGACGCCGGGCGATGCGACACCCGGCACGATCCGCCTGTCCGCGGACCATCGGCCGCTGTTGTCGGTCCCGCTGACCACCGCATTCGACACGGTGACGGACTTCACCGGCAAGGGCGACGCGGCGCGCTGGCACCGCCTGCGAAGCGCGGCCCGCGCGCAGACCGAGCCGCTCAAGCTGCGACTCGAGCGCGCGTTGAAAGTGGACGAGCAGACGCGCTGGAAGCGCGAACAGGAGCGCGGCGAACTCGACCGGATGGCGCTCGCCCGCCTCGTCACGTCGCCCGGCTACCGCACGCCGTTCCGTGTCCGGCGTGCCGCGCCCGGACGCGACGCGGCCGTCGGCCTGCTGATCGATTGCAGCGGGTCGATGGCCGGCAGGAAGATCGAGCTCGCCCGGCTGTGCGCGGCGGCGCTGTGCGATGCGCTGATGCAGCTCGGCTTCGCGTGCGAAGTGCTCGGCTACAGCTCCGTCGAAGACGCCGCGATGCGCGCGCATTACCAGCGCTGGATCGACGCCGGCCGCGACACGTTCGGCTATAACCGCTTCGTCGAACGGCTCGACCTGCGCGTCTACAAGCGGTTCGATTCCGACAACCCGAGCGGCCTCGCGTGCATCGAATGCGGCCACGAGAATCCCGACGGCGAGGCGTTGAGCTGGGCCGCCGAACGGCTGCTGGCGCAGCGTGCGCGGCGGCGGATCCTGATGGTGCTGTCGGACGGTTATCCGGCCACCGGCGACGGCAACCCGGCGATCCTGCGCACCGACCTGCGCGCACGCGTCGATGCGCTGCGCGAGCGGCGCGTCGAACTGATCGGCGTCGGGATTCTCGACGATTCGGTCGAAGCGTTCTATCCGGTCAGCAGCGTGGTGGAACATCTGCACGAGTTGCCGGCCGCGGCGTTCAGTGTCCTGAGCGATACGCTGCTGGACCGGCGCTAACCTCCGCCACGGCCGCAGTCTCGTTCGCGCTTTCTTCCGCGCTTTCGTTCACGTTTCCGCCGGCCCGCCGGATCGGCAGCCGAACGCAGAACGTCGTGCCGCGCCCAGGTTCGCTCGTCACGTCGATGGTGCCGCGATGGCGCTCGACGATCCCGTGCGACACCGACAAGCCGAGCCCCGTGCCCTGCCCGACCGGCTTCGTCGTGAAGAACGGATCGAAGATCCGCCGGACGACGTCGGGCGTCATGCCCGTGCCGGTGTCGCTGATCGCGATCGACACCTGCTCGCCGTCGCTCGACGTGCGGATCGTGATCACGCCGCGCTCGGGAATCGCTTGCGCCGCGTTCACCAGCAGGTTCATGAAGACCTGGTTCAACTGCGACGGCAGGCATTCGACCTGCGGCACGTCGCCGTAATCGCGCACGATCTCGGCCTTGTACTTGAGTTCGTTGTGGACGACGTTGAGCGTGCTTTCCAGCCCTGCACGAAGATCGACCACGCTCCACTCGTCGCTGGCCGGACGCGAGAAATCGCGCAGGTCCTGCACGATGCGCCGCACGCGCAGCGCGCCGTCGATCGACTCGTCGATCAGCGTCGCGATCTCGCCGCGCACGTAGCCGAGGTCCGCCGCGCGGCCCAGTGCCGTCAGCGCATCGCGCGCGGCCGGGTCGAGCTGCGGCAGCGCGGCTTCATGCGCGGCGATCACGTCGAGCAGGCTGCGCACCCACGTCTTCAACGTATTGAGGTTCGCGCTGACGAACCCGATCGGATTGTTGATCTCGTGCGCGACACCGGCCGCGAGCTGACCGATCGACGCGAGCTTTTCCGACTGCAGCAGCTGCACGTGGGTTTCCTCGAGCGCGTGCAACAGGCGCCGCTGCTCCTCCTTCTCCTGTTCGAGCCGCGCCTGCGCGGCCTTGCGTTCGTCGATCTCGGTCGCCATGTTCTCGCGGGTACGTTGCAGCATCGCCGTCGTCTGTTCGTAGCGGTGCAGCGCGCGCTCCAGTTCGGCGGTGCGCAAGCGCACGAGCCGCTCGAGCGTATCGGTCATCCCGCGCAGGAAGGTTGTGCGCGCATCGAATCGGCTGAGCAGCAGCGTGACGACTAGGGTTCCCGTCGTAAACAGCGTGACGGTCGTCGCGAGCCACGGCGTGTCGACCCCGTTCGCGGCCCCGCATCGCGCGTCCGGCGCGAAATGCGCGGCCGCCATCGCCGTGTAGTGCATGCCGGTAATCGCGACGCCCATGACGACGGCCGCGCCGACGCGCTGGGCGGTCGCATGGCGTGCCTGCCGTGCGCGCAGCGCCTGCGCGATCCACAACGCGGCGGTCGACGCGATCACCGCGATGCCGATCGACGCGGCGAACAGCACGGCATCGTAGCGAATGCCGGGCGCCATGCGCATCGCGGCCATCCCCGCGTAATGCATGCCGGCGATCCCGCCGCCCATCAGCACGCCGCCCGCGAGCAGCCGCCGCCAGCCCAGCCGCGCGCGCGTGACGACATACAGCGCGAAGTACGACACGAGCACGGCAATCGCCAGCGACGCGCCCGTATCCGGCAACGCGTAGCCGAGCGGAATCGGCAGTGAAAACGCGAGCATGCCGACGAAATGCATCGACCAGATGCCCGTCCCCATCGCCGCCGCGCCGCCGCCCAGCCACATGCGCCTGAGCTTCGGGTTGTCGAGCAGCGAAATGAAGGCGGCGAGGTCGAGTGTCGTATAGGAGGCCAGCGTCGCGATCGCGACCGACAGCAGGACGAGCGGAAGATTATAGGTGCCGTGCATGATCGAGCGCCCGAATCGAGGTGAGTGCGTTGCCGCGGCGCGCGTGCGCACCGCGGCCGTCAGGCCGCGTGTCCGGGCTCAGGCGGGCGCCGCGCCCGCATTCGGCGCGCCCTGCGCCGGCTTCGCCGCCTGGCCGGCCAGCACGAGGATGTCGAACGCCGTCCCCTCGCGTGTCTCGAAGCGGCGCACGAGCTCGATCTGGTGTGCGGACATCACGCTGCCCTTGGTCATCAGCAGCACGCCGCGATGCGTGCGCAGATCGTCGGCGAGCTGCATCCCCTCGCGCAGCTGCGCGGACTTGATCTCCGCGACGGACGCCGCGATGCCGAGGCTCGCCGGGTCCCGCATCAGTTCGGCCAGGCTTTCGACGATGCGCGGGTCGTAACGCACGCCGGCCTGCGAACGCATTGCGTCGAGCGCCTGCTCGACCGAATGCGGCGCACCGATGTCGCCATTGCGCAGCCCCTCGAAATCGCGCGCGATCGCGACGATCCGCGAGCCGGGCGGGATCGAGTCGCCGGCCAGCCCGTCCGGCGTGCCGCGCCCGTTGAAGCGCTCGTACTGGTGCAGCACGATCGACGCGACCTTGTGCAATTGCGCGACCGGCGTCAGCACCATCTGCGCGCGCAGCGGATGCTGCTGGAACAGGCCGTGCTCTTCCGCCGTCATCCGCGTGAGCGGCTTGTGCAGCAATTCGTCCGGCAGCGACAGCTTGCCGATGCCATGCAGCAGCCCCGCGAAGTAGACGTCCTGCGCATGCAGCTCGCTCATCCCGGAGGCCAGCGCGAGCCGTCGCGCGATCTCGCCGACCCGCATCGCGTGACCGCTGGCCGACCCGCAGCGCATCTCGATCATGCTCGCGCACACCTGGACCATCGCGGTGAAGCTGCTTTTCAGGTCGCGCTGCGCGGCTTCGAGGAACATCACGGTCTGGCCGAGTTCCTCGGTGCGCGCGCGAACCTGCGTTTCGAGTTCCGTGTTGAAACGGCGCAGCGCTTCGTTCTGCGCTTCCGTCAGCGCGGCGAGCCGCGCCGCCTCGTGCCGCAAACGGCGCTGCTCCAGCGCCTGTTCGATGGTCAGCAGCAGGTCGTGATCGTCCCACGGCTTGTTCAGGTAACGATAGACGCCGCCTTCGTTGACGGCCTGCATGACCGACGCGATCTCCGCATAACCGGTCAGCAGGATGCGCATCGTGTCCGGGTAGAGCGCCCGGGCACGGGCCAGGAACTCCGCGCCGCTCATGCCGGGCATCCGCATGTCGGACACGATCAGGTCGACTTCGGTCGACGCCAGCACCTCGAGGGCAGCCTCGCCGCTTTCCGCGGTCAGGATCTCGTAGCCGGCGGGCCGGAACACGCGCCGGAGCGCCGACAGCACGCTCGGCTCGTCGTCGACCAGCAGGATCGACGGCACGCCATCCGCGTCGTCGGATGTCGCTGCCGCCCCGGTCGTTTCAGGCGATACCGCATTCGGTCCGTTTGTTGCAGATGTCGTCATGATTGGCCTCGGATCATGTAGTTATATTCTCTCTGCATCATCGGCATGCGCCGCGCATTCGATATCCGGGAAAACGCTGATGCGCTCACCCGGATCACACCCCGCATGCGTCGTCACGACCCGCGAGCATGTGCGATCTACGCCGTCGCCGAACCCGGTTCGCGCACGTAGTAGATGTCCCACTCCGCTTCGTCGGCCTGCATGAAGCCGTGCCGCGCATAAAAACGGTTCGAATCGCTGCCGCGCAGCGCGCCGACACGCACGGGCACGCGCTGCGCGTCCGCCTCGGCAAAGATCCGCTGCAGCACGGCCGCGCCGATGCCCTTTCCCTGGTGCGCGGGCACGATGTACAGATGGTCGAGCAACCAGTGGTCTTCCTGCGGCCGAACCACGAAGAAACCCGCGTTCACGCCATCGGCTTCGATGAAGCGGCATAGCGCCGGGTCGAACGACGCGAGAAAGCGCTCGCGCGCACGCCGCGGATCGAAGCGGCCGATGCGCTCGAGGCTGTCGCGCATCGCGGCGATGCGAATGGCGACCAGCGTTTCGGCATCGGACCGGGTGGCGAGGGGAAAGGTCAGGTTCATGGGCAAGTCGTGCACACGTGGAGAAAACGCCCGGCATCGCGGCGCGGCCGCCAAAGCCTGCTCGCGATGCCGGCCGCCAGGCCGGCACGCACGGCGCGCGTCAGGGCGTCTCGATGCCTTCCGCACGCGTGGCAAGGAATCGCAAGTACCTGGCATCCTCGTCCTCGAACAGCTCCGGCCCGCCCGCCATGTATGCGCGCATCAGTTCGTCGGCCGCGCGGTCGAGATTGCCCAGTTCGAACTGGCACTGGCCGAGCCGCAGGTGCAGGAACGGGTTGCCGATCGCGTTGGGGAAGTGCATCGCCTGGCCGAGATTGTCGCACCCGGCCGCGTAGTCCTCTTGAAGGAAATTCGCGTCGCCGATCGCGGCCATCAACCACGTGCCGGCCTCCCAGTTGGTCTTCGGTTCGGGAAGCAGGTCGAATCCCGCCCGGAATTTCTCCAGTGCGCCTTCGTAGTCGCCGTCTTCCATCAACGCATCGCCCGCGTCGCTCAGCGCGCCGATGCGCTCATACAGCTCGTTGTCCAGTTCCGCCATGTCGAATCCCTGTTCCTGAGTTGAAATCGGCCCGGTGCGGCCGGTGGTTGCGATGCGATCGCGTGTGGTGTGGCGTGCCGTGTTGCGGTCCTGCCCGTTCATCCGCCCGGCATTCGTCCAGCATACCCGAGCCGTATGACGCGCGTGTCTCGACTTGCCGCGCACGTGTCCCGCGTCTGCCGAACGATTCGCGTCGGCGTCGTGCGCGTGAATCCCGATGCCACGCTGACGGATGCCTCGTGCCACCATGACCCACCCGTTTGCGCGGCCGACGCGGCGATTCGCGGCGTCGGTGTCTCACGCGGAACGGTGATCTCGTGCGTGCCGCCCCGGCCGCCAAAGGCGGGAGTGGTTGTGCCGCGGCGACCACCGTGGCAGGATGCCGGGTTCGTTTGCTCGGGGAAAGGGAGCTGGAAGCGATGTTGTCTTGCCGACTGAGGTGGTACGCGCTGGCGACGTCAAACCTGCTGCGCAGGCATTGGCAGGCGCTGCTCCTGCTGGCCATGCTGTTGCTGCCGGCGATGCCGGTTTTTTCGCAGACGCGAATTCTGGGCGCGCCGGTACTCGCGGCACTGGCACCGTCGCATGGCATCGAATGGCGGTTCGCGTGGGTGCATCTGCTCGAAGCCGTGGGCATCCTGTGGGTGCTGGCGCAGCGTCGTGCCATCACCGGGGGGCCGTTCGCCACCTTCCTCGCGTCCTTGCCCGTCTCCAGCGGCCGCCGTCGCGCCATCGACACGATCGTCGTGATCGTCGCGAGTACGCCGCTGCTGCTGCCCGTGCTTGCCGCCGCCATCGCGCTCGCCTTCCTGCCGCAAAAGGCGATCAACTACCTGTTCGTTCTCGACCTGTTCCTGATCACGCTCGGATGGCAATTGACCGCGCTGTCGCGCAACATCCGCAATGCAATCGCGTTGATCGTTGCCAATGTCTTCCTGATCGGCGGCTTTCACGCCGAGGGGGCGTTACGTCCCGCGTGGCTGACCGTGGCATTGTTGCTCGCCGCTTTCGCGATTGCGCATACGGCCCCTGCGCGGGCCGCCCGTTCGGAAATGCCGGGGGCGTTCTCGCGTCGCATCGCGGATACGATCCGCGTCCGTGTCCGGAACGGGCTGCCGCCCGTCGCGAGGCTGCAGATCGGCATCCTGCGGGACCGCGCCGCGAGCACCGCCGGGCACTGCCTGATGATGGGTGCGGTCACCGCTTCGACATGCTTCCTGCTTGCGCTCTGGGGGTTCGACCAGCGCGCCATTCCGCTGACGCTGATCGCGCAGGCCGTCATCGCGCTGATCGCGGCGACGACGTATCGCGATTTGCGAGCGGCGCACCTGCATGCGTCGCACTTCATGCAATCGTTGCCGCTGTCGACCTTCGCGAAGCGCCGGGCCGACTGGCTGACCGTTGCCGCGCTGGCGCTGCCGTTCGCCGCCGTCGCCCCGCTGTTGCTGGTGACGCGCGGCGTGCTGTCATCGCAGATGGCGGCGGCGCTCGTGTGTTCGGGCGCACCGCTTGTCGCATTACACTATCTGCCGCAACGCTACGCGTCCCGACAATCCGTGTTGCCGGGCATCGCGCTGACCGTGGTCTGGGTCACGCTGGCCTGGCAAGTTTTCGTTTGATTACCCGATCCATGCTCCGCTTCGACAATCTCGGCAAGCGCTTCGACAAGCGCGTCATCTTCCAAGGGCTCAACTTCGCATCCGGTGCCGGGTGCGTGGCGCTGTGCGACGAAAACGGCAGCGGCAAATCGACGTTGCTCGGCATTCTCGCGGGCACGATCGACGCGGACGAAGGCGAGGTCTGGCTCGGCGGCCATTCCCTGCGCACCGCGCCGCTCGCGGCGAAATCCGCGCTGGCCTATGTACCCGACGATTGCCTGACGTATCCGTTCCAGACCGGTCGCGCGTTTCTCGACCTCGTGGCGGCCGCCAAGAAAACCGTCGTCGACACCCGCACGCTCGAGCTGGCCGATCGATTCGGGCTCGCCCCGCATATGGACAAGCGCTTCGAGCAGATGTCGCTCGGCACGCGCAAGAAACTGTTCCTGACGGCGACGACACTCGGCGCGCCCACCGTCGTGATCGCAGACGAACCGGGCAACGGGCTCGACGCCGCGTCGCGTGCGGTGCTCGTCGACCTGTTCAGGACGTTGGCTGCGGACCGTGCCGTCTTTTTTTCGAGTCACGACCTGGCGCTGGCGCGCGCATGCGACGCAAGGATCACCAGTTTCGCGGAGCTGGGAGCGGCTGGATAGGCGACATCGTCACGCGCGGTCGTGTGGGAAGCACCGGCGCGGCTGCGTGACATGAGGAACGACGAGGAGTGGCGCCGGTACCGGTCGCGGCACGCTGCGGTATCGGCGGCCGGCAAGGATCTGGTGCCTGATTCGTGCGGTTACGCGCGATAGCACCTTCACACGGGACTGCGGTCGACCAGCACCATTCCGGAGGCCGGCCAGGCTCAGGCAATCGTCATGCCGATGATGGAGCCGCCGCCCGCTCCAACGGCATCATTGGCGTAGTTCTTCGATCCGCGCACCGACGATCGATCGCGCTTTTTTCCCGGAAGTGCGAAACACCCGATTCCGTCTCGCACTTCCGTGACCTTCCCGATACGCATGGCAGGCGTGCCGGGCCCCGATCAACCCGCCGTTCGACACCACGGCCGCTGACCGTTCGACCCGCGCACCCATGCGCCCGTGCGCCCCGATCGTCAGGCCTTCAACGCCCCGAAGACTTCGTCCAGCATCTTCTTGGCATCGCCGAACAGCATCCGGTTGTTGTCCTTGTAGAACAGCGGATTGTCGACGCCCGCGTAGCCTGACGCCATGCTGCGCTTCATCACGATCGAGGTCTTCGCCTTCCACACCTCGAGCACCGGCATGCCGGCGATCGGGCTGGCCGGATCTTCCTGCGCGGCCGGGTTCACGATGTCGTTCGCGCCGATCACCATCGACACGTCGGCTTCGGGGAAATCGCCGTTGATCTCGTCCATCTCCATCACGATGTCGTAAGGCACCTTCGCCTCGGCGAGCAGCACGTTCATGTGCCCCGGCATGCGGCCGGCCACCGGATGGATCGCGAAACGCACGTCGACGCCCTTCTCGCGCAGCACCTTCGTGAGCTCATGCACCGTGTGCTGGGCCTGCGCCACCGCCATCCCGTAGCCGGGCACGATGATCACGCTCTTGGCATCGCGCAGCAGCTCGGCCGTCTCCAGCGCGCTCACCGCCACCACTTCGCCGGCCGGCTGCGCGCTGGCGCCGGCCGCCGCGGGCGCACCGCTGCCGGTGCCGAAGCCGCCCGCGATCACGCTGATGAAGTTGCGGTTCATCGCACGGCACATGATGTACGACAGGATCGCACCCGACGAGCCCACCAGCGCGCCGATCACGATCAGCAGGTCGTTGCCGAGCATGAAGCCGGTGGCCGCCGCCGCCCAGCCCGAGTAGCTGTTGAGCATCGACACCACGACGGGCATGTCCGCGCCGCCGATCGCCATCACCATGTGCACGCCGAACAGCAGCGACACCACCGTCATCACGATGAGCGGCGTCATGCCGTCCTGGATCGTCTCCGCATGCAGGAACGCACGACCGTAATAGATCACGATCAGCAGCGCGGCGAGGTTGAGCCAGTGCCGTGCCGGCAGCAGCAGCGGCTTGCCGCCGATCTTGCCGGAGAGCTTGCCGAACGCGATGACCGAGCCCGCGAAGGTCACCGCGCCGATCAGGATGCCGACGTAGATTTCCACTTCGTGGATCGCGTGCTCGGCACCCGTGAACTGAACCGACGTATCGATGTAGCTCGCGAAACCCACCAGGCACGCCGCCAGGCCGACCAGGCTGTGCATCAGCGCAACCAGCTCGGGCATCTGCGTCATCTGCACCTTCTTCGCGGCGACGAGGCCGACGGCACCGCCGACGACCAGTGCAGCCACGATATAAGGAATGCCCTCGGCCGACACGCGCGGGCCGAGTACGGTGGCGAGCACGGCGATCAGCATGCCGATCATGCCGAGCAGGTTGCCGCGGCGCGCGGTCTCGGGGTTCGCCAGCCCGCCGAGGCTGAGGATGAAGAGGATGGCCGCGCCGATATAGGAGACGGTAGTCAGGTTGGAAGTCATTGTTGTCGTCTCCTTACTTGCGGAACATCGCCAGCATGCGGCGCGTCACCGCGAAACCGCCGAACATGTTGACGGCCGTGAGCGTCAGCGCACCCACCGCCAGGCCGAGGATCAGCCCCGAAGGACGGCCCTCCGCCGCGGCCTCGCCCAGCGGCGGCGCGACCTGCACCAGCGCGCCGATCGCGATGATCGACGAGATCGCGTTGGTGACGCTCATCAGCGGCGTATGCAGCGACGGCGTGACGTTCCAGATCACCATGTAGCCGACGAAGCAGGCCAGCACGAACACCGTGAAGTGCGACAGGAACGTGGCCGGTGCGAACTGGCCGACCAGCAGGAACGCCAGTGCGCCGACGGCGAACGTGATGGCGAGCGACTTCGCCGACATCGGCGCGCCGCTGCCGTGCCCGTGCCCCTTGGACGCGGCTGCCGCGACCGGCGGCGCGGCGGGTTTCGGTGCCGCGGCCGGCTGCTGGATCGGCGGCGGCGGCCAGGTCACGTTGCCTTCCTTGATGACCGTGAGGCCGCGGATCGCGTCGTCGTTGAAGTCGACGTTGATCGTGCCGTCCTTCGCCTTGCACAGCTCCTCGATCACGCGCAGCAGGTTGGTCGCATACAGCGTCGACGACTGTCGCGCCAGGCGCGACGCGAGATCCGTGTAGCCGACGATCGTCACGCCGTGTCGGACCACCGCCTCGCCCGGCACCGTCAGCTCGCAGTTGCCGCCCTGCTCGCCGGCCATGTCGACGATCACGCTGCCCGGCTTCATCGACTGCACCATCTCGGCCGTGATGAGCTTCGGTGCCGGCTTGCCCGGAATCAGCGCGGTGGTGATGATGATGTCCGCGTCCTTGGCCTGCTGCGCGTACATCGCGCGCTGCGCCTGCTGGAAGCCTTCGCTCATCACCTTCGCGTAACCGCCGCCGCCCGAGCCCTCTTCCTCGTAGTCGACCTTGACGAATTCGCCGCCGAGCGACTTGACCTGGTCGGCCACTTCCGCGCGCGTGTCGTTGGCGCGCACGATCGCGCCGAGGCCGGCGGCCGTGCCGATGGCCGCGAGGCCGGCGACGCCCGCGCCGGCGACGAACACCTTGGCCGGCGGCACCTTGCCCGCGGCCGTGATCTGCCCGTTGAAGTAACGGCCGAACGCATGGGCCGCCTCGATGACCGCGCGGTAGCCGCTCACGCCGGCCATCGACGTGAGCGCATCCATCTTCTGCGCGCGCGACAGCGTGCGCGGCAGGGAATCGATCGCCAGCACCGTGGCCCGCTTCGCGGCCAGCTGCTGCATCAGTTCGGGGTTCTGCGCCGGCCAGACGAAGCCGACCAGCGTGCTGCCTTCACGCAACAGCGCGACTTCCTCGCTGCTCGGCGGGCGCACCTTGAGGACGATATCGCTGCGGCCCCACAGATCGGCGGCCGTCGCCACGACTTCGGCCCCGGCCGTGCGGTAGTCGTCGTCGCTGAAGTTCGCGCCGGTGCCGGCACCGCTTTGCACGGCCACCGAGAACCCGAGCTTGATCAGCTTTTCGACCACGTCGGGAACCGTCGCTACGCGCCGTTCCTCGTTGGCCGTCTCCAGAGGGATCCCAATCAGTAATGTCATATCCTGAACTGTCAGTAGTGGCCGTCGCTAGGAGTTACGGCCTGCGTTTCAAGTCACCCAACTCAATCCGTGTACGACGCTGTTCCGCGGGCAGCTTCGCACTGCCGCGCCGAATTCACAAACTGTTCATCCTCTAAACAATCGGCTTGTCAGATCCGGGCGGTTCATGCTCCAGCCTGATTTTTCCGACGAATAGCCGGCGCATGATCCATTCGGATAAGAACTGCGAAGCATATCCCGTGCCAAAGTCTTTCCGAAATTTATATTTTGAATCGGCGCGCATTCAATCCATGAATCCCCTGTCTGGACACGACGGGCCGGCAACGTCGCGTTTACCCGCAGGAACCGCTCCGCGCGGCCCGTCAGCGCGTGAATTCGCTTGAAATCCGCATTCAATCCGTTCGAAACGCGAAAAACCGGTTATCGGCACAAATGTTTCGGAATCGGTTTCATCGCGAATATCCCGTTTCTCCGCACCATGCAATTTGTCGCGCGCGAACGACATCATCTGCGTGGCCGATGACATCCGGTGCCGGCGAGTTTAAGGGAGAACGCAGCCTGTCAGGATCAAGCGCGACGACGATCACTCGCGCTGCGCGTCGACGTGGGCACGGATGCGGCGCGCGCCTTCTTCCGGCGTGCATGTCGACGTGTCGATGCGCAGTGCGTAAGGCCGCGAATATGCCGGATGCCCGAACTGGGAGCGGGCCATGCCCTCGCCGCGATCGGGCCTCGCGCGTTCGCGCTGTTCGAGGATGTCCAGCGGGCACGTCACGCCGATGACGAAGGTCTGACGCGGCGACAGCGCGGCAAGGCATGCGTCGAGCGCGGCCGGATCCCGGAGCACGAGATCCAGCACGATCTCGAAATGGCTGGCCGCGATCCGCGCGAGCGTCGACTGCAGGTTGAGCTGGTGGAGTCTCAGCGCCTGATTCAGCTCCTCGTCCGATCGCATGTCACGTCGGCGCGACATCTCGACGAACGCGTCGAGCGAGACGTGAAACGTCGGCACGTCCGACCCTTGCTGGAGTGCCCTGGCCAGGCTGCTCTTTCCTGCACTGGTCGGGCCGTGCAATACGACGGCAACGGGTTTCATGGCGATGGTCGATGGGCGAGGTGCCCTGGTTGCCGTGATGGATCAGGATGCTAGCCCAATTTTCGCCGCCCATCGACACGCCCGGCCGGCGCTTCGGCGAGCCCGCGCAACGCCGCCGCGTTCCCGGCGCCGTCCGCGATCTCGTCCAGAGCGCGGTTGTTGGTACGCGGCCCGAACACGCCGATCGACACCATCACGATCAGCATGCTGCCGCCGATCAGCACGAACACGGCCGACACCCCCGCGCGTTCGAGCAGCAGCGCGACGATGAAACTGCTCGCGATCCCCGTCAGGCGGCCGATCGAATGCACGAAGCCGAGCGCGCGCCCGCGGATCTCGGTCGGAAACACTTCCGACTGGTACGCGGTGCCGTTGCTCGCGAGCACCGTGTTGGACAGCGTGACGAGCAAGCCGAACGCGATCACGAACGGCGCCTGCGCCGACATCGCGAACGCGGTGCCGAACAGCGCGACGCCGAACGCCGACGCGACGATCAGCCATTTGCGCTCGACCCGGTCGGCGAGCAGGCCGGCGACAAACGGCGACACCGGATACGCGAACGCGATCACGAACGCATACCAGAGGCTCTTCGTGACGCTCGCGCCCTGCGCGGCGAGCAGCGTCGGCAGCCACTGGCTGAAGCCGAAGAAACCGATGCTCAGGAAGGCATTGAACGCGATCAGCATCGTCGTGCGGCCGCGATGCCGCGCATCCCACATCGACGGCGCGCGCTGTGCGGCAGTGGCAGTGGCCGTGGCCGCTGCGACCGGCGTCGGGACTGCGGGCAGCGGCCGGCCGGATTCCCGCTCGACGGCCTGCTCGAGCCGCTGCAGCACGGCTTCGGCCTCGGCCTCGCGGCCCGTGTGGGCGAGCCAGCGCGGCGACTCCGGCAACCGGGACTGCAGCCACCAGACGAAAACCGCGCCGCTGCCGCCGAGCAGCACGACCCAGCGCCATCCGGACATGCCGAGCGGATCGTGCGGCACCCATAACCACGACACCAACGCCAGCACGGGCATCGCGAGATAGCCGACCGCGAAGCACAGCGCGAACGCGCGGCCGCGCACCGCCTTCGGCACCAGCTCGGTCAGGAACGCGCCGATCGTGATCAGCTCCGCGCCGATGCCGCAGCCCGCGATGAAACGGCACACGAGGATGCCGAGCGCATGCGTCTGCACGCACATCGCCAGGCTCGCCGCCGTGTAGAGCAGCAGCGCGCCGGTGAACAGCGCGCGCCGCCCGAAGCGGTCCGCGAGGCGCGACACGAACATCTCGCCGACGAACAGCCCGGCGAACGTCGCCGCGCCGAGCGCGCCCTGGTCCGACATGCCGAGCACGCCGTGCGAGCCCGCGTGAAAGATGCCGTCGCGGATCAGCCCGGGCGGCAGGTAGGTCATCTGGAACAGGTCGTAGACCTCGAAAAAACCGCCGACGCTCAGGAACAGCACGAGCGTCCAGATGCTGGCCGTCGCGGGCAGGCGGTCGATGCGGGCGGCGATCGACGCCACATGGGAATGGGACATGGCGATTCCTCGATGATCCGCCCGCGCGGCCTGCGCGAAGCGGCGAAGCGGCAAACCCGGCGCCGGCGCGGCATGCGCGCGGCGCCGGCGTTCATACGGTGGCGACCGGATTGACCGGCGACCCGACGAGCCCGCGCAGGTGCAGCGGCGGCGCGGTCAGCAGGAAGCGGTTGCGCCGGTGCGCGTGCAGCCAGTCGGCAAGCGGCGTCAGGTGCCATAGCTCGCCGAGGTGAATGCCGAGCTTGAACAGGCACAGCTCGTGCAGCGGCATCAGCGCGCCGGGCCGCTCGCGCGCCCGCGCATCGCGCGGTCGCTCCTCGACCGCGTGGTTGTCCGCCGCGAGCGCGGCGAGCCCCGACGCGTCGATCCATTCGAGCAGGCGCGGGTCGTTGCCGTCGAGCACGCAGCACACGTCCGGCGCGGCGGGTTCGCCGCGCGCGTCGGCGTCGAGCAGGCGATCGGCGAAGCCCGTATGCACGCACACGACGTCGCCGCGCTCGACGATCACGTCGTCCGCGCGCAGCACCGCCATCCACTCCGCGTAGCCGATCTTGCGCCGCTCGTCGCCGAAGTGGCGCCGCAGGTCGACCAGCACGCCGCGCCCCTGCACGCCCGTCTGCGCCATCACCTCGATGCCGAGCGCACGCGCGCCGCCGCGCGGCGCCCCCGCTTCGGGCACCTGGATGTGCTCGTCCATCCGGTAGCCGTTGTAGAACATGCGGGCCCGCTCGCCGTCGCCCGCCGGATCGAACAGCGAGCCGACGTGCGACAGCGCATCCCACTGCGTCGAGAACTGCGAGTGCATGCAGAACGAATCGTCGCAGACGACGTCGGTTGCGTTCGCAACCTGTTCATCCGCCCGATAACCGAAATACGGCTTGTCACCGAGCAGCGCCGGCATGATCGCCGGCGGCCGGCGCCGCGCGTTCAACCCGCCGCCGCGCGGCACATCGAGCGGCAGGCTCAGCGAAAACACGCGGCCTTCGCGCACCTCCGCGACGCCGCGCAGCACCGCGTCGGCGGTCAGCCAGTTCAGGCGCCCTTTCTGATCGTCCGGGCCGAAATCCCCCCAGTTCGAGCCGGGCGGCCGATGGGTCCAGCGTGGTTTCATGGTGTCTCCTCCATGCAATGTCCAGGGTGCGGCGGCCGTCCTTCGCGGCCGCGTCGCACGTCGCGCCTACCGCGTGCGGATCACGCCCAGCCCCGCGAGCCGCTCGTATTCGCGTTCGCCGAGCAGCGGCAGCAGGATCTCGCGATTGTTCTCGCCGAGCGCGGGCGCGGGCCGGCGGAACGTGCCGGGCGTGGCCGACAGGCGCGGCGTGATGTTGTGCATCGGCAGGCTGCCGACGTCGTCGTCCGGCAGCTCGACGAGCGCCTCGCGCTCGATCACATAGTGATCCTGAACGATCTGCGCGATATCCTGGATCGGCCCGACCGTCACGCCCGCTTCTTCGAAGAACGCGAGATTGTCAGCGAGATCGCGCGCGGCGATGAATTCGCCGACGATCGCATCGAGCGCTTCCGCGTGCTGCACGCGCTGCACGTTGGTCGCGTAGCGCGGATCGTCGATCAGCTCCGTGCGGCCGATCGCGCGGAACAGCCGCTCGGCCATCGCCTGTGTCGAGCTCGACAGGCACAGCCACTTGCCGTCGCGGGCCCGATACGCGTTGCGCGGCGCGGTGTTCGACGAGCGGCTGCCGGTGCGTTCCTTGATCTTGCCGGTCATCACGTAGTTCGCGGCGGCCGGGCCGAGGATCGACAGCAGCGGCTCGAACAGCGACACGTCGATCACCTGCCCCGCCGCGCCGTGCGCATCGCGCGCATGCAGCGCGACCAGCACGGCGATCGCGCCGGACAGCCCGGCCGTCATGTCGCCGAGGAACATCGGCGGCAGCACCGGCTCGCGATCGGCGAAGCCGTTGATCGCCGCGAACCCGGCATATCCTTCCGCGAGCGTGCCGAAGCCCGGCTTGTGGCGGTACGGCCCGGTCTGCCCCCAGCCGGAGATCCGCGCGATCACCAGCTCGGGACGGATCGCGAGCAGGTCGTCCGGGCCGAGCCCCATCTTCTCGGCGACACCGGGCTTGAAGCTTTCGACGAACACGTCCGCGTCGCGCACCAGCCGGCGGACGATGTCGATGCCCTCGGGCGCGCGCAGGTCGACGCACACGCTGCGCTTGTTGCGCCCGTATACCTTCCAGTTCGTGCTGATCCCGCCCGCGCCGACCGCGCGCAGCGTATCGCCGCGCTCGCTCTCGACCTTCACGACGTCCGCGCCGAAATCGGCGAGCTGCACGCTCAGCATGTTGCCGGCCATCAGGCGCGAGAGGTCGACGACGCGCACGCCTGCGAGCGGCCCCTGCGCGCCGGCGTCGAACGGTTTCGGATGAATCGGGCCGGTGGACGCGCGACGGTGCGCGCCGGCCGCGTGAGCGGCCTGCGGGTCGGGAACGAACATGCTTGTCTCCTGGTTGGTGTATGCGTCGTGCGAGGCGGACTGCAAGACGGACTTCGAGGCGCGCTCAGCCGCGCGCGACGCTACTCGAGCAACGCGCCGAGCTGGTCGGCCGCGCGAAATGCCGCGCCTGCAGCGGGCAGATCGCCGCCGAGCGCATGCGTCAGCTCGGCGGCGGCCGCCTGCACGCGCGGCAGGTAGTCGGCCAGCACCTTCTTGTTGAAGCGGTAACGCGGCACGCCGAGCGAGATCGCGCCGCTGAGCACGCGGCCGACGCCGAATGCCGGGCACGCGATCGCCGCGCTTTCCGGATCGCGCTCGGCGATCGATACCGCGTAGCCCTGCTCGGCCGTCTTCTCGTAGTCGCCGCCGCGCGTGCCGCTGAACGCAAGCAGCACACGCCCGGCCGCGCCGACGTCGAGCGGGAAGCGGTCACCCTCGCGCAGGTGCGTGCGCACCGAGCGCTGCGCCTGGATGCGGAACAGGCACACGCGCTGGTCGCCTTCACGCACGTAGAACGCGGCCGTCTCGCCGGTTTCCGCCGACAGTCTCGACAGGATCGGCATCACGTACTCGCGCAGCTGGAACGACTCGCGATACATCATCCCGAGCTGGAACACGGCGGGCCCCAGCACATAGCGCCCGTCCGGCAGGCGCTTGATGAAGCGGAACTGCTCGAGCGATTCGAACATCCGCAACAGCGTGCTCATGTTGAGCCCCGTCTCCTCGCTCACCTGCGCGAGCATCAGCCCGCCGGGCGCGTTGCCGAATGCCAGCAGCGCGGTCAGCGCGCGGTTGACCGCGGCCACGCCGCCCTCTGCCGGACTGCTTGTCTCCACCTTGTTCATGTCCACCTCGTGCGATGCCGGGCTGTTCGTGTCAGGTCGGTGCCACGTTACGGTGGCCGTCATCGAAAAATGAAAGTCGCTTTCATTATACGCGGATCATCGATGACATCAACATGAATCCGCACAGCATCGTTCGGTCATCATCCTGCAATGTTCCTTGATACTAGGCGTTAACGATAATCTTGACGAATGTGGTCATCCACCACAAAAATGAAAGTGACTTTCATTTTATGAGACCGTAGATGAATTCATCGTCACAACCCGTCTGGCGCTCGCTGCTGTACGTCCCCGCGCACGTCCCCCGTTTCGTCGCATCGGCCGCCGCGAGCGACGCCGATGCGCTGATCCTCGATCTCGAGGACAGCGTCCCGCCCGCATGCAAGGCGGCCGCCCGCGACGGGCTGGCCGACGCCGTGCCGGCGCTGCGCGCGCCGGGCCGCGACCTGCTGGTGCGCGCCAACGGCCCGCTCGACCAGCTCGTGCCCGACCTGCGCGCGGCCGTCCGGGCCGGCGTGGACGGCGTCGTGCTGCCGAAGGTGCGCGGCGGCTCGCACATCGAGGCGATCGACGAACTGCTGGCCGCGCTCGAAGAAGAAGCCGGCGCGCTGCCCGGCCGCACGCGGATCGTCGCGATCGTCGAAACGCCGCGCGCGTTCCAGGCAATGGACCGGATCGCGCAGGCGTCGCCGCGCGTCGTCGCGATGATGCTGGGCGGCGGCGACTTCGCGCTGAACTGCGAAAGCGGCGCGAGCGCCGATGTGCTGCGCGTGCCGAAACAGTTGCTGATCATCGCCGCGCGCGCCGCCGGCATCCTGCCGCTCGGCCTCATCGGCGGCCTCGACGAACTGCGCGATCTCGACGCGTTCGAGCGTATCGCGCGCGCATCCGCGGAGCTCGGCTACGCAGGCGCGACCTGCATCCACCCGCTGCAGGTCGGCGCGCTCAACCGTGCGTTCCGGCCCGACGACGCCGCGGTGCGCGACGCACACGCGGTGCTGGCCGCCTACGACGACGCACGTGCGAACGGGCGCGGCGCGCTGCGCGTCGACGGCCGGATGGTCGACGCGCCCGGCGTCGCCCGCGCGAAGCGCGTGCTCGCGCGTCACGCGGCGGTACAGGCGCGCGCCGACGGCGTGCCCCGGTAATGCGGGCGCCGCCCTTCATCGCCGCGCGTCCATGCGCGCGTCGCGCGGTGCGCGCACGCGCCCCGTCACGATGCCGTCCGTTCGCCACCCGGCCCGGATAGCGTCGCCCCGCAGCACCGCCGCACCGCTCGACCGGCGCGGCGCCGAACTCAAACAAAGAACAAACCCTGGAAGGAGACAAACCATGGGCAAGCGGATGTCCGCACTGTGCGGACTGGGCCTCGTATCGGCCAGCGCCTGCGCGCAGAGCACGATCACGCTGTATGGCGTGGCCGACATCTATACGGAATTCCTCACCCATCAGGCCGCGCCCGGCGACAAGTCGTCGGCATCGCTCGTGCGGATGGCGTCGGGCGGCAAGAGCGGCTCGCGCTGGGGCCTGAAGGGCGTCGAGGAACTCGGCGGCGGCTGGCAAGCCGCGTTCCGGCTCGAAAGCGGCATCAACCTGAACAACGGTACCGGCACCGGCGCGGGCGGTTTCGACCGCTCCGCATGGGTCGGGCTGCAGCACGAGCGCTGGGGCGCGCTGCGGCTCGGCCACCAGTACACGACGCTGTTCGACGTCATGGAGCGCTATTCGCCGACGGGCGCGTACTCGACGCTGTACGAGCCGGCCGGCGCGATCGTCGGCGTCAACTTCCGCGAGAACAACGTCGCCAAGTACCTGGCGAAGATCGGCCCGCTGACGCTCGAAACGCACTATTCGTTCGGCGGCACGCCCGGCGCGTTCCAGTCGAACGCCGCTTATGGCGCCGGCTTCGACTATGCCGGCGGCGCACTCTCGCTCGCCGCCGCGTTCGACAACGTCAACACGCCGCAGCCGGGCGGCTTCGCGCATTTCCGCCGCTACGCCGCCGCCGCGATCGCGTCCGTCGGCCGTGCGCAGTTGCTGGCCGGCGTCACGCACGGCCAGAGCGGCGTCGCCGCGCCGTCGGTCGTGACGCGCTACACGTTCTGGTGGGCCGGCGTGCGCTACGCGATCACCCCTTACCTGCAGGCGGTCGGCGCGTTCTATTACGAGGACATCCGCGCGCAGAATGCGCCGAACGCGCAGACACCCACGCCGCACCCGGCCAACCCGCAGCAGGTCACGCTGCAGCTGAACTACTTCCTGTCGAAAGCCGTCACGCTGTACCTGGCGGGCGGCTACGCGCGCCGCGCCGCGCTCGATTTCGACAACTACAACTACAACTTCCTCCACTACACGCTGGCCGGCGACCGCGCCAGCAGCGCGGGCCTGGCACTCGGCCTGCGCAAGCTGTTCTGACCTCGCCTCTCCCCAGCCTCAGGAACCTTCGGAGTCTTCGCACAATGAACCGCCGCCACTTCCTTTCCACGCTGACCGGCGCGGCGCTCGCGCTGCCGTTCGCCCACGCCCGCGCGGGCGTGCTGCCGGCCGCCGGCGCCTCCCCCGGCCGCCCCGATCTCGCGCAGCAGCTCGCCGACTACGCGGCCGGGCTGCAGTATCGCGACCTCGACGCCGCGACGATCGAGACGATCAAGGCGCACCTGATCGACGCGCTCGGCTGCGCGATCGCCGCGCACGACGAACGTCCGGTACGGATCGCGCGCGACGCCGCACTCGCATCGCCGGGCGGCGTGTCGACGATCGTCGGCACGAACCAGCGCACGAGCCCCGATCTCGCCGCGTTCGCGACCGGCACCGCACTGCGCTACTACGATTTCAACGACGCTTACGCCGGCAAGGAGACCGGCCATCCGAGCGACAACATGTCCGCGTGCCTCGCGGTCGCCGAAGCGCAGCATGCGAACGGCCGCGACCTGATCCTGTCGATCGCGATCGCCTACGAGATCGCGTGCCGGCTGATGGACGCCGCCGCGATCAGCCCGCGCGGCTGGGATCACACGTGCTACAGCCTGCCCGCCGTCGCGCTCGCCGCGGGCAAGCTGATGCGCATGCCCGCGCCGCAGCTGGTGCAGGCGGTGAACCTGTCGATCAACAGCCATCTCGCGCTGAACCAGACGCGCGTCCAGGAATTGTCGAACTGGAAGGCGCTCGCCGATGCGGACGCGGCGCGCAACGCGGTGTTCTCGACGCAGCTCGCGCGCGCCGGCCTGACCGGCCCCGCGCCGATCTTCGAAGGCATGGCGGGATTCTTCCCGCAGGTGTCCGGGCCGTTCGCCGTCGACACGCGCGAATTCGGCGGGCGCGGCGGCGCGTTCCGGATCGGCAAGTGCTTCGTGAAGTTCTATCCCGCGCAAGGGCTCACGCAGACCGCGATTCCGGCGGCGCTCGACGTCGCCGCGCAGGTCGGCGACCTGCGCCGCATCCGGCGCATCGAGATCGACACGACCGAAGTCGGTTATGTGACAGCCGGCCGCGACCGCGAAAAATGGGCGCCGTCGACGCACGAGACCGCCGACCACAGCCTGCCGTACATCGTCGCGCGCGCGATGCTCGACGGCGACATCACGACCGAGAGCTACCGCCCCGACGCGCTGCACGATCCGGCGCTGCGCGCGTTGATCGAGCGGATCACGGTGCGCGAGGACCCGGCGCTGACCGCCCGCTATCCCGCGCACGCGCCGAACCGGGTGACGGCCGTGTGCGAGGACGGGTCGACCTGCACGAAGCAGGTGGACGACCTGCCCGGCTCGCCGACGCGGCCGATGCGGCGCGACGACTACGATGCGAAGTTCACGAAGAACTGCCGGCGGCACTGGGGCCCGGCGCAGATCCGCGCGGCGCTCGATTACCTGTGGCGGCTCGACGAGCAGCCCGACATCGCGACGCTGCCGCCGCTGCTCGTCGTCGGCTGACCTACGTGAACCAACCCTAAGCTTCCGCCGCGACGCCGTGCCGTTCGAGCGCTTCCGCGACCTCGACGATGCGGCTGCGCAACCACGCGTGCGCGTTGCTGCCGTCGTAGCGCCGGTGCCAGTACAGCGACCACGCGACGGGCTCCATCGCGAGCGGCAGGTCGCGGATCACGAGCCGCGCATCGTCGAGGCTCAGCGCATGCCGCTCCGACATGATCACCGCGTACGGCAGCGCATCCAGCATGTTCGGCACGACGAGCCAGTGCGGCACGTTGAGCGCGATGCGCCGCGTGCAGTTCATGTTCGCAAGCAGGTTGTCGACCAGGCTGTGGTCGACCGGATTGATCGTCACGTTGAGGAAATCGAGCGCGAGGAACCGGTCGAGCGTCAGCGGCGTGCCCGCTTCCGGATGGCTGCGGCTCATCACGCAGACCATCCGGTCATGAAACACGATTTGCGACGACAGCGTGCCCGAATGTTCGAGGCCGGCGCTGATCGCCAGGTCGAGCAGCCCCGATTCGAGTGCGTCGGCGGTCTTGGCGGCACTCATGTGCACGACGTCCATGCCGATATTCGGGCTGGTCAAGCGCATGCAGCGCAGCAGAGCCGGCAGCAAAAGCAATTCGGTGAGATCCGACATGCGCAACGTGAAATGGCGCTCGGACGTAAAAGGATTGAATTGATAATCCGATTCAAATAATTCCTCGATTTGTTGCATGATCTGTCGAATCGGCATCGCCAGCGCCTGTGCGCGCGGCGTCAACTCCATGCCGACCGCGGTGCGCGCCAGGATCTCGTCCTTGAACAGGAACCGCAGCCGCGCCAGCGCGTTGCTGACGGCCGGCTGCGTGAGGCCGACCTTCTGGCCGGCCCGGGTGACCTGTTTCTCCGTCAATAGCGCATCGAGTATGACCAGCAGGTTCAGATCGATCGAACGTAGATTCATGTTTGCGACCATCCACTAAACAGGTTAAACACCGCCTCCGATTGCGATTTCGAAATTCCGCAATCGGAGCAATCCCCTGATATTTAGTGCAATGCACAAGAATAGTCCAATCTTGACGTATCTATATTTTTAGGTATCGAGCGGTATTGGTTAATTTTTTAAATTAGTGGGTCCGTTTCGCATCGATTCTTTCGGATACCGTGCCAATCGGCCATTTGATTCGCGATTTTTGAAAAAAGGTCGCATTGCAAAAAAATGCGGGCGAGCGCCGCCCCGGCGGCCGCCCGCAAGCTCAAACGGTCGCGACCGGATTCGCCGGTGCGCCGACCAGGCCGCGGATATGCAGCGGCGGCGCGGTCAGCAGAAACCGGTTCCGGCCGTGTGCATGCAGCCAGTTCGCGAGCGGCGTCAGGTGCCACAGCTCGCCGAGGTGAATGCCGAGCTTGAACAGGCACAGTTCGTGAAGCGGCATCAGCGCGCCCGGTTGCGCGAGCGGCTGCGCATGTTGCGGACGTTCCTCGATCGCATGGTTGTCGGCCACGAGCGCGGCCAGCCCCGATTCGTCGATCCATTGCAGCAGCCGCGCATCGCCGCTGTCCAGCACGCACGCGCTCGCGACCGTCGCCGGCGATCCGCCATCGTCGTTCAGCAGCAGATCCGCAAAGCCGGTGTGAATGCAGACGATGTCGCCGCGCTCGACCTGCACGCGGTCCGCCTCCATCACCTGCATCAGTTGCGCGAAGCCGACCTTCGTGCGCGCGTCGCCGAAATGACGCCGCAGGTCGATCAGCACGCCGCGCCCCTGCACGCCCGTTTGCGCCATCACCTCGATGCCGAGCGCGTGCGCGCCGCCCGTCGCGTCGCCCTCTTGCGGCACCCGCAGATGCTCGCCCATCCGGAAACCGTTGTAGAACACGATTTCAGGCACGCCGTCGTCGTCCGCGTCGAACACGCCGCCCACGTGCGACAGGCCGTCCCATTGCGTCGAGAACTGCGAGTGCATGCAGAACGAATCGTCGCAGACCACATCGGTTGCGTTCGCAACCTGTTCGTCCGCGCGATAACCGAAATACGGCTTGTCGCCGAGCAGCGCCGGCATGATCGCCGGCGGCCGCCGCCGCGCGTTCAGCCCGCCGCCGCGCGGCACGTCGAGCGGCAGGCTCAGCGAGAACGACAGCCCTTCCCGCACTTCGGCCGCGCCCTGCCGCACCTTGTCCGGCGTCAGCCAGTTCAGCCGCCCCTTCTGATCGTCGGGACCGAAGTCGCCCCAGTTCGAGCCGGGCGGCCGCTTTTTCCAGCGGGGTGCATTCAAGATCGGTGTCCTCCTTCCGTGCCCGACGTCAGCGCCGCGAGCGCATCGAGCGGCGCATCGTCGGCGAGCGACCGTACCGCGTCGCGCAGCGCGAGCGCGTGCTCCATGCCGAGCGCCGAACTCGCCGCCAGCACGAATTTCGCGGTGAGTTCCTGTTCGGTCAGCGGCCGCGAATTCGTGCCCTTGCTCGACTCGATCCACGCCTCGCGCACTTGCCCGTCGCGCAGCTCGACGCGCAGCACGGCCGGCAGGAAATGCGGAAAGCGCGCATCGCACCATGGATCGGCCACGCAACGCACCTTCGCGGCCAGCGCGCGCCGCGCGGGGTCCCGCGCAAGCGCATCGTCGAAATCGTCGAACCAGACGCCGAGACCGCCGCCGCCGAGCAGCGCCGCCGCGACCGTGTACGGCCCCGAGAACGCCGCCGCATAACCGTTCGGCGGATTCGCCTTCAACTCCGCCGGCTCGCCGATCGTGCGCAGCGTCGACGTCGCGACCCGCAGCTCGGCCGACACCACGTCGTCCGCCGTCACGCCTTGCGCCTTCAGTTGCAGCGCCGCGTCGATGCCCGGATGCGTGAAGTGGTTGCACGGATACGGCTTGAAGATGATCCGGCTCGTCTCCCATTCGTCGCCCAGGTCGCGCAGCACCGCGTCGACGTCGGCGAGGTCGCCGCACCATGCGTGGAAGAAGCCGAAGCGGCCTTCGAGCGCGGTCGGCGGCGCGGTGACGCCCGCGCCCGCCAGTTCCGCCGCGCTCACGCCCGCATGCGCCGCCCAGCCGCAGTGAATCCGCTTCACCGAGCCACCGGTACGGTTCGCTTCGAGCAGGCCCGCGCCCATGCTCGCGGCAATGCCGAGCGCCGCCGCGATCTGCGCGGCGTCGAGCCCGAGCAGCATCGCCGCGGCCGCCGCCGCGCCGACCGTGCCGCAGATCGACGTCGCGTGCTGGCCGCGCTCGAAAAACACCGAATTGCCGAGCCGCTCGTTGTAGGCGGCGACGCCCAGCCGGATGCACACCTCGGTGCCGACCGTGATCGCATCGAGCAGCGCCGCGCCCGACGCGCCGCTCGCCTGCGCGGCGGCGAGCGCGGCCGGAATCACCGACGCACTCGGATGCAGCACCGACAGCATGTGCGAATCGTCGAAGTCCATCGCATGCGCGAGCGTGCCGTTGACGAGCGCGGCACTCGCGGCCGGCAGCCGGTCGGGCGCGCCGATCACGCTCGCCGGGCCGGTGCCCGCCCAGCGCCGTGCGACCTGCAGCACCGACTGCACGACCGGTTCGTCGTGCGCGATCAGGCTGTTGCCGACCACGTCGAGCACGCGCGCGGCGGCCTCGACGCGCAGCCGGTATTCCAGCCCTCCGGCGCGCACCTCCGCCGCGAAGCGGCCGAGCGCGCCGACGATGCCGTCGGGCGGCGCGGGCCGGGCCGGTGCGACCGGATCGGCGCCGGCCGCCGGAGCGGAAAGCGTCTCGGGTGTGCTCATGCCAGTGCTCCACTGAGTCGAAGATTGTTCGCGAGCGCGAGCGTCACGCGCGCGTTGGCGATCAGCGGCGGCGCGACCACGCGGCCGTCCGGCAGCACGAAGACCGACGACGCCGAAGCCTTGCCCGCTGCCGCATCGACCGCCTCGAGCACTCGCTCGGCCGCGCGGATCTCGTCGTCCGACGGCGTGAACACCTCGTTGATCACCGGGAGCTGCGACGGATGAATCGCGAAGCGGCCGAGGAACCCCATCGACTTGGCGCGCAACGTCGATTCCCTCAGCCCGTCGAGATCGGGCAGCGTGTGATAGACGGTCTGGATCGGCCCGGCGAGCCCCGCCGCGCGGGACACCACGACGCAGCGCGCGCGGCACACCTCGAGCGTGAAGTTGTCGACGCCGATCTGCAGGTCCGCGCGCAGGTCGCTCTCGCCGAGCCCGATGCGCTCCAGCCGCGGCGACGCGGTCGCGAGCTGGTAAGCCGTCTCGACACCGTACGCCGACTCGATCAGGATCTGGATGCCCGCATCGCTGCCGAGCGCGTCGAGCCAGCCCGCCACTTCCTGGATGTGCTGCGGCAGGTCGCATTTCGGCAGCCGCAGCGCCTGCAGCGCCGGCTGCGCGATCGCGTCGACGTCGTCGCGACACCACGGGCTGCCGATCGGGTTGATCCGCACGTAGGTCGGCTTCGGCGGACCTTCCGCGAGAATCGCGGCGGCCGCCTCGCGCGCTTCGGCCTTGTGGCTGGCCGGCACGGCATCCTCGAGGTCGAGCACGATGGCATCGGCTTCGCTTGCATACGCCTTGTCCACCACCTGCGCCTTGTGCGCGGGCACGTAGAGGTAACTGCGGTAGGTTGCGCTGGTTTTCATACAATGCCCCGTTCGGTCAAATCGGCGATCTCGTGCCGCTCCAGCCCCAATGCGCCGAATACTTCGTCGTTGTGCGTGCCGCGCGCCGGCCCGCCCCAGCGGATCGCGCCGGGCGTGTCGGACAGCCGGAACGGCACGTTGTGCGTGCGGAACGCGCCGAGCTCCGCGTCGGGCACCGACACGACCGAGCCGAGCGCCGCGTACTGCGGATCGCGGAGCACGTCGGCGACGTCGTAGATCGGCGCGACCGCCGCCTGCGCGCGCTCGAACTCGGCGATCACGTCGTCGCGCGAGCGCTGCCCGATCCAGCCGCCGACCGCCGCATCCAGTTCGTCCGCATGCTTCGCGCGCTCGGCGCCGTTCGCGAACCAGGGTTCGTCGATCAGGTCCGCTCGGCCGACGAGGCGCATCACGCGCTCCGCGATGCTGTGCGCCGACGTCGACAGCGCGACCCACTTGCCGTCCGACGTGCGGTACACCCCGCGCGGCGAATTGTTCGGCGAACGATTGCCGGTGCGCTCGGGCACCCGGCCCGTCTGGTCGTAGCTCGCGACCTGCGCGCCCATCGCGGCGAGCATCGTCTCGATGATCGCCAGATCGACGACCTGGCCGCGCCCGGTGTGCTCGCGCGCCTTCAGCGCCGTCATGATCGCGAACGCGGCGTTCAGCCCCGCGACCGTGTCGGCGAGCGGGAACGACGGCAGCAGCGGCGGCCCGTCGGCCTCGCCGGTGACCGACGCGAGCCCGCTCATCGCCTCGGCCAGCGTCCCGAAGCCGGGGCGGCTCGCATACGGGCCGAACTGCCCGAAGCCCGTCACCCGCACGAGCACGAGCCGCGGGTTGATCGCGGACAGCACGTCGTAACCGAGCCCCCAGCGTTCGAGCGTGCCGGGCCGGAAATTCTCGACGACCACGTCCGCCTGCGCCGCCATCTCGCGGAAGATCCGCTGGCCGTCGGCCGTGCCGAGATTCAGCGTGACGGCCCGCTTGTTGCGCGCGAGCACCTTCCACCACAACGGCACGTCGTCGCGACGCGCGCCGTACTTGCGCGCCGGATCGCCGTCCGGATGCTCGACCTTGATCACGTCGGCGCCGTAGTCCGCCAGCATCGTCGCCGCGAGCGGGCCCGCGAACAACGTCGCGGCGTCGATCACGCGAATGCCGTCGAGCGGCGCCGGTTTGGACGCGCCCGACGCCGCACCGGTGTCGACGCCCCCCATTTCCACAGTGGCCATGCCGTTCTCCAGTCAGATGGATTGCACGGCGCGCCGCACACCGACATCATCTGCATGACTAATCGTCTTGCAGCGATGCGGGCGCGGCGCGCGACCTGCCGCTCAGACGGCGTTGATCCGGTAGATCGGGAAATACGTCTGGATCTTCCCGTTCAGGTAGTCGGACGCGAGCTTCGGCACCTCGTCGAAATCGAAGATCTCGGTCGGCTCCTCGCCGATCCAGCCGCTCGTTTCCTGGAAATCGCGGATCGTGATGCTGTCGTCGTAGCGCCACGCGTGCGTGTGGATGTGCAGGCGGCGGTTGATGCACTCCGTCGCGCGCAGGTTCCACAGGCGCATCCCGGTCTTCCAGCCGACCGTCGTGACGATACCCGTGCGGCCGACCACGCGCATCGTCGCCCGATACAGTGCGCCGCCGAGGTTGTCGAGGAAGATCGCGACGCCGCGGCCGCCGCTCAGCTCCGCGATCGTCTCCGCGAACACGCGCTCCGACTCGCGATAGCTCGCCTGGTACTCCGGGTCGGTCTTGTAGCGCTCGTCGTCATACGCGAGGTTCGGGAACTTGCGGCGATCGACCGGCGTGATGCCGAGCTTCGCGAGCTCCTCGAGGCGCCGGTCGTTGCTCGCCGTCATCGCGACGCGAAAACCCTCGCGCTTCGCGAGCTGCAGTTCGGCGAGCGTCGTGCCGCCGCCCCAGCCGAACACCAGGTAGTCGGCCGGATCGACGTCCGGCAGCTGCGAGCGCCAGCACGTCGACGCCACCTTCCAGTTGTCCCACGCGGTGAAGTAGCGGCCGTACGTCGCCCATTGCAGCAGCGAATGCCGGCTGTCCGTCGGCACCGCCACGAGGTTGTCGGCGCGCATCTTGGTCCGCTGCGCCATCACGCCGATCGTGCCCGGCGCGTCGTATGCGTAGACGAGCTCGGCGAACCCGTATTCATCGCGCTTGCCGAACGGCATCACCATGCAGATCTCGCCTTCCTTCAGCGTCTTCACGCCGCTGCCGCGCTCGACGATGCGCACCAGCGCACCGTTGCCGAGCACGATCTTGTCCTCGCGGCGCTGCCGGCAGATGTCGACCGGATTGCGCGACAGCGCGTGGTCGAGGTTCGCTTCCCACGATCCGTACAGCGGCTCGACCAGCACCTCGTCGGCTTCCAGATCGGAGAATTCGAAGGTCTCGCGACGCAGCTCGCCCGCCACGGGCGCCTGCTTCCTGCTCGGTTCCGGTCCTGCGTAGAGAACCCATGCATCGGTCTTGATCATCGTCATGCCTCGGTAAATGACTCTGTTTGAATGGTGCACGCCGAACACGCCGCTTCGTTCAGCGCGAATACGCCTGCTTCAGTGCCGCCTCCACGTCGGCCGTCGCGGCGACCTGCCCGAGCTTCGGGAAGATCTGCGTCAGCGCGAAGGTCTGCGCGTCGGTGGACGACGTGCTGACCGCGTCGCTGACGACGACGACGTTGTAGTTGTTCTCGTATGCCTGGCGCGCCGTCGATTCGACGCCGATGTTGGTTGCGATCCCGGTCAGCACGATGTCCGTGATGCCGCGCCGGCGCAGCTGCACGTCGAGGTCGGTGCCGGTGAACGCGCCCCACTGGTGCTTCGTCACGACGATGTCGGACGGCCCGACGCCGAGCGCCGGCGCAAACGCGCTCCATTCGGGGTCGAGATTCGGCGGCGCCGACGGTGCATCCGTCCTGACCTTCAGCGCGACGCCGCCGTCCGGCTGGTAGCTGGTGTGCACGTAGATCACGGGAAGCTTCAACGCGCGGAACGCGGTCGCGAGCTCGACCGTCTTCGCCACGACCTGCGCGCCCGTGTAGGGCACGACCGGCAGCGACACGATGCCGTTCTGCAGATCGATGGCGACCAGGGCGACCGTGCGATTGAGCGTCGGAGTGGACATGTCAAAACCTCACTTCTGTTGGGGGATGGAAGAAGCGGCGGTATCCAGGTGCCGGCTCGACGCTGCGTTGAGCAGCAGCAGCACGCTGATGACCGCCAGGACGATGGCCAGCTCGCGCAGGCCGCGATCGCTCGCCGGATGGCCGAGCGCCAGCCCGACGAGCGCAAACGACAGGCTGCCGCCGACATACTGCGCAGTGCGGTACAGCCCCGAGGCCGTGCCGATCCGGTCGTGCGGCGCGCTCTGGTAGAGCGCGGCCTGGTTGCCGAGATTGTTGAAGCCGTTCGGCACGCCGAACACGATCGATAGCACTACGATCGACCAGATCGGCATCGCGCTGGTGAGCAGGCTCATCACGACGCTGCCGACGCACAGCATCGCGGAACCGATGACCAGCACCGGCCGCGAGCCGTGACGGTGTGCGAGGCGGGTCGCGAGCATCGTCGCCACGGTGCCGATCCCGGCGACCGGCAGCATCACGAGGCCGGCATCGGCGGCGGACAGGTGCCTGGCCTCCTGCAGCCACATCGGCAGCGCATAGAAGATCGCGTAGAACACCGCGTAGGTGCCGACGCAACGCAGGTACGTACTCGTGAGCGCACGGTTGTCGCCGAGCATGCGGATGTCGATCAGCGGCGTCGCCGCCCGCCGCTCGTGCCCGACCAGCACCGGGCACAGCACCAGCGTCGCGACGAGCAGCAGCCAGTCGGGATCGTGCGTGACCGATTGCAGGAACAGCAGCAGGCTCGCGAGCGTCAGGACGAACAGCACGACGCCCGGCAGGTCCAGTTCCTTCAGCGTGCCCCGCAGCGTGCGGCGTTGCTGCGCGCCGCGCGGGACGACGTCGGCCGGAATCCACAGCCACGCCAGCACGAACGCGAGCAGCACGATCGGCACGTTGATCCAGAAGATCGCGCGCCAGCCGGCGAACTGCACGAGCGCGCCGCCGAGCGGCGGCCCGAACGCGACGGCCACCTGTGCCGCCACCGAGATCGCGCCGAGCCCGCCCGTCGGCGTCGCGCCGTTCGCGTGCCGCTGCGACCACGTGCGGATCATCGCCATGCCGGCCGGATACGCGGCCGACGTGCCGATGCCGAGCGCGACGCGCGACGCGATCAGCCACCCGAGCGACGGCGCGAACGGCGCGAGCGCGGATGCGATCAATACGATCGCGAGGCCGATGCAGAAGATCCGCTTCGCGCCGAACCGGTCGGCCAGCCGCCCCATCGTCGGCTGGCCGACGGCCGTCGCGAGATAAAGGCCCGACACGAGCCACATGGTGTCGATGCGTTCATGCCCGTGCGGGTTGAACGCCTGCTGGATGCTGACAAGCGCGACCGCGATCATCGACGAGTTCAGCGCGTTGAGCAGCGTGCCGAGCACGATCGGGCCCACCAGCCTGGCCGGCAGGCGCGGGCCCGCCGCACGCGCATTGCCGCCTGCCGGCGTGACACCGGAAGTCGGGGCTGACACTTTGGCAGGTCGATCGCGGTTCGTTGTCATGGCATCGTCACTGGGTGGTTTCGCGTCGCTCGATCAAATTCGAACGTGCGTTCACCTTACCGTTACGATTGCCGTGAATGAAATGGATTGTTGCGATGCACACATTCGTCGCTTGAATGCGGATCGCGAACCGCGATGATCGAGCGCGTCTCCGGCGAGCCGGGAATGAAATCGTCAAACGCCCTGCATTCCTTGCTGGACGGTCACTCTCCCGGGTTGCGATGAATTTTTCAGTTGGAGTGCGAAGTGATTTTTTATCGTGCACTTCCAACGACTGATGATCGTTTTATGCGGCGGTGCAACGGGAATTCAGAGCAGTGGCTCTAGACCGGCCCCACACTCGCGAGTGCGGGGTAATCGACGTCGTTGCGCCCTGCGCCAGCAGAATGAGATCCTGACGCGTTCGAGGCTGACGGGGCCGCATGGCCGATTGCTGTCACGACAGCGCGCCGACGCCTCCGGAACGGTTCCGCGATGATGCGCGTATCGATCTCGCTGAAGCACGGACAGGCCACGCCATGGTGACCCTTATCGACAACGCGCTGAAGAAACCACTCGATGCACGACGATCCGCTCGATCACGGCAGGCGCGACGCCGGACATGCCGGCGTCGCGCGATGCCGCGCTTGCTTCCTGTCATCGATTACACGCCTTGATTCTTCAACCGGTTCGCGTGCGTGCGGATTACCGCAACCGGATCCTCCACATTCGCGCCGAGCACGCCGAGGATCTGGTTGATCGCATCGGTGTGATTCCAGTGATACGTGCCGAGCACCTGGCCAAACCGCGCGCTGCATTGCGACACGACGCCGTCGTTCGGACCGGCGCTGCGATTGATCATCACCGTGCCGCTGCCGAGGAGTGCCAGCGTCGACGGATCGAGCGCGTTCGCCGGATCGATGGCCCCGCTCACGCTCGTATCGACGGCCCCTGTCACGCCGGCCACCGTCGCTGTCGGCTGGATCGCCGTGCCGCCCCACGAATAAAGCAGGTGCGTATTGCCGCCGACAGTCTCGGTCGACGCGCCGGTTTGACACGAGCCCGGCGCACCGAGACCCGCGCTCGGGAATTTCTGGTTGTATGCGGCGGCCTTTGCCGTCGTCAGCACCGACAACGCCTGAATCGCATTCTGGTTCGTATTGAAGTTGCTGCTCGTCAACGTGCCGAGCGCATTCGCGAATGCACCGAGCACGGTCGACGACAGGCCGGTCGGGTCCGTCTGCAACAGTTGCTGGACGAAGTCCGCGAATTGCGAGCCCCAGTGCGGTGTACTGATCGTCGTCACCGACGCGACCAGTTCCGGCGCAACGGACGCAACATAACGCGATGTCAGGCCGCCCTGGCTATGGCCGATCAGATTCACCTTCTGCGCGCCCGTCGCCGCGAGCACCTGCTTCACGAACGCAAGCAATTGCTCGCCACGCCCGTTCGGGCCATCGTCGCTCTGGAAGCCGGACAGGTTGGCAACGTATACCGCCGCGCCGTGCGCCCGCAGGTCCTCCGGAATGCGATACCAGTACTCGACGACGCCACCGTACTTGTCGGTGCCTGTCAGCCCGTGCACGAGAATGATCGGGTACCGGGTCGCCGCGTAGTCGTCAACGGCGGTCGTCGCGGCGGAAGCGGCCTGCGCGCCGGCCAGCGACAGAACGGTTCCAACACTCGCGGCCGGGGCCGCGTTCATTGCGATCGCCACCACGGTCGCCACTGCCTTCGCTCGTATCGATCTGCTCATCTTGCTCTCCATTTTTTACGTACATGTCAGTTGCTCGAGGATGAGGATGCGGAAATCGCTGATGCAGCGACGCTTCCGGCACTGAAGCGTCGCCCGCGCGCGGGATGTCGGCCCTACCGACTCGACGGCTTGGCGCGACGGCTTGGCGCGACGTACTCCGATGCCGGAAAACGAATAAAAACGAACACAAACGAACGTTTTCGCACCAGCACGCGAAGTGAATCACGTTCAACAACGCTGTGCAGGCAGTTAGACAGGGCCCTCCAGTCAGTTGACAACGGGTGCATCAACCACTAGCTCCATCGATCTTCCTCGACGTCTTGTGATCCCGGCCGTTGCGGCTTTGCACCGACAAGCAACACGCGGATCACACATTTCCGGCCAGAGGAGACCGCAACGCCGGATGCCACAACCGCACCGGCACCTCGACCCGCCCGACGTGCCTTATCGCGTTGCCGTCATGGAGCAATGGTCATCAAAGATGCAAAGGAGACCAAACGATCATGTGGAAGAACCCGCATTGCACGGGTGGAACCGGTTTTCAGTGCCGGCAGCACTGTTGGTCTTGGGGCTTTGCAGGCCCGTCGGTTGGGCGCATACGCCCGACTGACGGGAGCATTCGGCAGGTGGTGTCTCGCCGAGCGCGGCGTACCCGATCGCGGCCTGCGTGCGGCGAATCAACGCGGAGAGGAAGCGCCGCGCTGACGTCTGCTTCGCGGTGTGCGTCGCGCGCTGCCGTGCGGTGCCAGGCCCGGGGCATCATTCAGCATCCAATTCGCGAAAGCCTGTAACGGCCCCTGGGCCAGTTCGATCGGTTCGGGCAGGACGAGGCAGAAGTTTTTCGTGACGGACCTGCCCGCCGGCCAGGGTGCGACCAGCCGCCCCTGCTCGAGCTCCGCGTCGACGTAAAGACGCGGCACCAGCGCGACACCCAGGCCCGCGAGCGCCGCTTCGATCAGCATCGAATGGAGATCGTAGCGCGCGCCAACCGCCGAATTGCCCAGCACGATGCCGGACTCCTGCGCATAGGCCTGCCACGCGTCCGGGTTCTGCCGCCGGTGAAGGCGTGGCAATGCATCGAGCGACGGGTTCGCCCCGGCGCCCGCCAGCAACGCCGGACTGCACACGGGCACCAGCACTTCCTCCAGCAGCGGATGCAGATGCATCCCCGCCCATGCCGGATGCTCGAAATGGATGGCGGCATCGAAACCGCTCCCGGCCAGCAGGAACGGTTCCATTCGCTCGGCGATATGCACCGTGACGTTCGGATGCCGGTCCTGAAAGTGTTTCAGCCGGGGGATCAGCCAGCGCGTGGCGAAGGTCGGAATGGCGGCGATATCGATGCTCGCGCCTTCGACGGGCTGCCCCATCAGGTACAGGCTGTCCCGTTCCAGCCGATCCAGAATCTCGCGAACCTGCACCGCGTACCGCGCACCGTTCGGTGCCAGCCGTACCCGGTTGCCGATCCGCTCGAACAGCGTGACACCCAGGAACGCCTCCAGCCGGCCGATCTGACGGCTGACGGCGCCCTCGGTTCGCGCGAGTTCATCAGCGGCTCGGGCAAAGCTGCCGTGTCGGGCCGCGGCTTCGAACGCCTGCAGCGCAGAATTGCTCGGGATCTTGCGGGGCATGCGTGGCTCGCCGGTCAGGGTGGGTTCGACGTCAGCTTGAGAAAATATCACTGAAGGCTGACTTTATTTCGTTTTATGGGGTGCAAATGCGAGCTTAGCATTACGTTACTGCACTGACCATCAAGCGCCCGCCGAGGGACGTGCACCTTGCTCAAAGGACGATCCGATGATCTACACCGTGGAATGCAGCTTCGCCGACGTCGACAGCGAAGCCGAATGGAACGACTTCTACAGCCTTGAAAAGCTGCCTGCCCTGATCTCGGTGACGGGGTTTCACACGTCGCAGCGGTTCAAGGCGATCGGCAGCGGTTGCCCTGTCTATCTGGCGATTCACACGATCGACGGTCTCGATGTGCTGACCGGCGACGAATATCGCCGGAAAGGCGGCGGCAATTTTGCGAAATGGCAGCAACACATCACCGACTGGCATCGCAATCTCTATAGCGATATCGGATTGGCCCCGGCGGTGGCGGAAGGCGAACGCCTCGCGCTGTGCGCCGGCGGCCCTGATCCGCTGATCCGGCTGGGCCTCGACCCGCTGGCCATGCAAGCCGTCGCGCTGGAGCAGTTTCCGGCACGACGCTGGCTCGCCGTCGTGCCGCGCAACAGCGCGCCGCTTGTCGAGGAGCGCGCGGAAGGCATTCACCTTTACGCGCCGATGACGGAGCAACTGACGAGCGCACGCGCCATTTCGACTGCCCAGGAGTGAGCCCACGATGCCGAACATCACTTTCTCGATCGATGCACAGCGGATGCCCGCTGACGAAAATCTTGCCGGGCTGTCGCGCGACTGCGTCGAGCTCTGTACGCATGTGCTCGGCGCGGAGCTCAAGAACGTCCACGTCATTTTTCAGGCGGTTCTGCACGGGCACGGACATCCTGTCTACGCGGACATTCGGTATCGCGCCGGGGCGCCCCGCACGTCGGCGGTCATGGACCGGTTCATGGAAGCGCTGGATCGTGCGATCGTCCAGCGCACCGGCCTCACCGCGCGCATCCGGTGTTTTGCTTACACCGCGTCGAACATTCACGCCCGCAACTAACCCACCATTCGCCGATCCGGAGAAGCACGATGGCCACGCTTACCTTTCCCGGCCAGCAAGTCGGGGATTTCACGATTACCGCCATCAGCGATGGCTACCTCACCGCGAGCCTCGACTTTCTGTCGAATATCGACCCTGCCGACGCGTCGAACATGCAGCGTGATGCCGGGCAGAAGGCGCCAGAAGCCGTGCACATCAATTGCTACGTCGTACGCGGCGCGGGACGCACCGTGCTCATCGATGCCGGGGCGGGCGGGTTCAGGCAATGGGGCGGCCAACTCGGGACGAACCTCGCGCTTGCCGGCATCGAGCCCGCCTCGATCGATACCATCCTGCTGACCCACGCGCATCCCGACCATGTCGGGGGGCTCGTGAACGGTGCAGGAGAGATCGCATTCCCGAATGCGGAACTGGTCGTGCATCGACGCGAGGTCGGGTTCTGGCAGGACGACGGGAATCTGAGTCGCGCCAGCGAACGGGCACGCGGAAATTTCGCGGTGGCGCGTCGGGTGTTCGATGCTTATGGCGACCGGCTTCGTCTTTTCGACGACGGGCAAGTGCTCCCCGGCATCAACGCACTGCCGATACCGGGGCACACCGATGGACACACCGGATATGTGCTTGAATCCCGCGATCAGGGGCTTCTTGTGTGGGGAGACGTGGTTCATTTCCCGCATATCCAGATTCAGCGTCCGGAGGTGTCGATTGCCTTCGATCACGATGCGTCGTTGGCCGCTGCTACGCGGTCACGGCTTCTGGACCAGGTCAGTTCGGAGGGGCTGTTGATCGCCGGCATGCATCTGGGGGAACGCGGGTTCGCACGCATCGAGCGAATGAATGGGGGATACCGTTTGCGCTATGAGCGCGAGGAATGAAGCAGACGGCCTCCGGATTCCGGCCACTCGCCGCGATCGCGCGGACATCCGCATCGCGATCGCTGCGCGTCCGACCTTCGCGCAAGCCTGCTTCACACGCCACTCGCCGCCAGCGAGGCCACACATGAAACGTGCGAACGGGCATTCCCCCCGCCAAACGCCGAGCCGCGTTATTCACCCGTTTGAACCGAGTGGCGCTTTTTGAGGGTTATACGACCTTTGCGCCATACGCCTCGCGTTCCATACTGCACGTGGAAGATCGAGCCGGAAAAGGCACACAGACGCAATTGCGTTTGAAGCCTTCGGCCTGATCAGTCGCGACGTAAAAATGGAGCAGAAGATGAGGCTTAAAGACAAGTCGGTGTTAATCACCGGTGGTACCAGCGGCATCGGCCTCGCAACCGCGAAGCTGTTCATTGCGGAAGGCGCCCGCGTAGCGGTGACGGGCCGCGATGACACGGTGTTCGAGCGCGTGAAGGCCGAGCTTGGCGAGCATGCGCTCGTTCTCAAGGGCGACGTCCGTTCGCTCGACGACATGCGGGCGATTGCCGCCGAGGTCAAGGAGACGTTCGGCGGCCTGGATGTCGTATTCGCGAACGCGGGCTGGGCGTTCCCGTCCGCGGTCAACGACATCGACGACGCGCTCTACGGCGAGATCATGGACATCAACGTCAAGGGCGTGGTGTTCACGCTTCAGGCGGTGCTGCCTGACCTGCGGCCAGGCGCCTCGTTCATTCTCAATACATCGTTCGTCGCGCAGACCGGCAAGCATGGCATCTCGTTGACCGCGGCAGCGAAAGCCGCCGTACGATCGCTCGCCCGCAGCTGGTCCTACGAGTTTCTCGACCGCAAGATCCGCTTCAACGCGATCGCGCCCGGTGTGATCGACACTCCGCTGCTCACCAAATGGGGCATGCCCGACGAATGGGTTCGCGAGCGCAAGGCCGAATTCGCCGAAACCATTCCGGTGGGCCGCATGGGCCAAGCCATGGACATCGCGTACGCGGCGCTCTATCTCGCCAGCGACGAATCGTCGTATGTCGTCGGCACCGAACTGGTCGTCGATGGCGGCGCTTCGCAGCTTTAAGCCTGCGGCGCGCGATGCCTGAGCCCGGCACGTCATCCGGGCTCGTCCCCATCCCGATCTCACGTCCGCCACGCCGTTCGTCGCGGCGGCCATTCAATCCGGCCCAATCTGGTTGCGCTCGCAGAGGGGCCGAAGTGCAAGGAGAAACGATCTTGACCGACCGTAGCGAAGACAATGCTTCCGGAACACCGCTCACGAGAGCGGGCCGTTCGCGCCGCGATGCCCTCAAGCTGGGGGGCGCCGCCACCCTCGGCGCCATCCTGGGCGGCAGCGCGTTGCTCGCGCATACCACCCCTGCTCTTGCGCAGGCCGGCAGCAAGGGCGAACTTGCGCCGAATGAACCGCTCAACATCCTGATCGTCAATTACGACGGCGGGACGCTGCTCGACTTCGCCGGCCCCAGCGAGATCTTCCATCGGCTGCCGAATACGAACGTCCGCTACGCGAGCCTCGATGGCGGCAACGTGACGCTCGAATTCGGCGTCGTGTACGGCAAGACCGAGCGGCTGGCCGACATCGACAAGACGGACGTGCTCCTGGTCCCCGGCGGGTCCGATTTGACGGCGCCGATGCGACCCGCGTATCAGGCGCAGATCCGGCGCCTGGCGGAAAGCGCCAGGCACGTTACGTCGGTCTGCAACGGATCGCTCGTGCTGGCCGCAACGGGCGTGCTCAAAGGCAAGCGAAGCGCGTGCCATTGGGCCTTCGTCAACAAGCTGGCCGAATATGGCGCGATTCCCGTTCCCGACCGCTTCGTGGAAGACGACAACGGCCGGTTCATGAGCGGCGGCGGCGTGACGGCGGGCATCGACTTCGCGCTTCGCGTGGCGGAGAAGCTGCGCGGCCGACAGGCGGCCGAATTCACGCAACTCGTGATCGAATACGATCCCGCGCCGCCGTTCCACTCCGGCCATCCGAGGGACGCGCGGCCGGAAGTCGTCGCGATGGTCGACAAGGAACTGCCCGGCGCCTCCAGGGGGCTCGCACGCATTCCTGGCGTTCGATGAAACATGGGCCGGCAATGCGCGCGGGCCGTCTGCAGGCCTCGATGATCACCGGCTCCGACATTGCTTGCCCGCCCTGATAATTTTCGCAGTCCTCTCAATTCGAGCTATAACCGGAAATCACCCGATGCAACAGAATCGTACTTTCGCTACCGCACTTGCAGCAGCCTGCGTCACCTTTTTCGCGTTTGCGACGCCGGCATCTGCCGGTAGTTCGCAACTTCCGCCCGAAGCCGCCATCAAAGCCGAGAATGCACGATGGGCGGATGCCTTCGCGCGAGGAGACTACGAAGCAATCGGTCACCTCTATACCCGCGACGGCACCCTCTTGCCGCCCGGCGGCGACAAGGTAACGGGGGGCCGCGCGATCACCGAATACCTCACCAAAGGGTATGGCGGATCGAAGCCTGTCACCGTATCGTTCAGCAACTACGAGTTCTACGGCAACGACCGGGTCGTGACCGAGGTTTCGGATACGGAGATCCATGACCACGACGGAAAGCTCAAATACCGCGGCAAGCAGACGCTCGTCTTTCTGAAGCAAGGCGGCGCGTGGAAGCTGCATCGCGACATGTGGAACGATTACGGTCCGCTGCCGACGAATGACCAATGAGCATCCGGCGAAACGGATCATGACCTGCGCGAAGCACGACTGATCCGTTAGACGGACATTCATGGGCAGTGCGCTGATCGGCCGGCAGCCGATCAGCGCACGCCGTTCGATCGGCTCTCGCGTCGAATCGCTTGCGGCGGGTGCCCATGCAGTTTGATGAAGGCCCTGCGCATCCGCTCCGGATCGGTGAATCCCACCGCCAGCGCAATCTGTTCGATCGGTTCGCTACCACTCTGCAGGCGCAGCCGCGCCGCTTCGACTCGCAGGCGCTCGACCGCCTTGGCAGGTGTTTCACCGGTTTCCCGGCGAAATGCGCGTCCGAACTGCCGCACACTCAATCGTGCGGCATCGGCAAGCCGTTCGACGGGCAACGCTTCGGCCAGGTGCTCCCGGGCAAAATTCAGCGCGATGCGGATCCGGTCCGATTCCGGCTCCATCTGCGACATCGCCGAGAATTGGGACTGGCCGCCCGGTCGGCGATACGGAACGACCAGATACCTGGAGACGGCACGCGCAATCTCCGCACCCATATCCCGTTCAATCATGCCGAGCGCCAGGTCGATTCCGGAGGCGATGCCCGCCGACGTCCAGATGCGGCCCTCCTCGATATAGATACTGTCGCCTTCGACCCGCGTGCGCGGGAAGCGCGACTGCAACTGGGCCGCGTACAGCCAGTGCGTCGTGGCTCTCACGCCGTCCAGCAAGCCGGTTTCCGCCAGCAGAAACGCCCCCGTACACACGCTTGCCACCCGTGAGGCGCGGGCGCCGAGTTTCCTGGCGGCGGCGATGTTCTCCGGAGCCCGCATCGGCTCGATCTCCCCGCCCACGAAAATGACGGTGTCGAACGTGCGCCGTCCGATCGGCCGCGTTTCGATCGAAACGCCCGTATTGCCGGGAACCGGGCCGCCGGACTGCGAGATGACCTGGAGATCATAGGGCGTGTGGCCCGCCGCAGTGGCCACCTGATTGAAGGCCGACAGCGGCCCACCCAGATCGAGCACATCGTAGCCACGGCAAACGAAGAATCCGATTCGATGCATGACGAAGTCGTTAACTGAAAACCCGGAAAGTCGCATTTTATCCGGAACCCTCAAATAACGACATACCGCCTGAAACGAGGGAAAAACGTCCTTTACGCGCCGATCGTTTGTCCGTATGTCCAATCGCCGATATCGACCCGGCCGGGGCAAGAGCGCGGCCCACATCACGCCGTATTCACGCTCTGCCACTACATCGGCGACACACGACACACACCAGCCAAATTTTGCTTTGATATACTTCGCCGCCCCATTCTTCACGTTCCCGCGGACTTATGACTGCCGCACAGTCGGACAACGCATCATCGGATTTCATGCCGGCCGACCTCAGGCAAAGCGTCGTCACGCAGACGTTGCCGCACTCACAGGTCAGCATCAGTCGGCTGAAGACATCTCGCAGGGATATTGGCCGAACCGCGCCATACGAACTGGAAGACGCCGATCTCGTCGTGTTGCAATTGCGCGCGTTCGGCGAACAGGAATTGTGGCTCGACGGACGTGTCGCTCGTTTCGTCCCCTATCAAGCAGGAACCGTCACGATCCATGACCTCGATCGCAGATGGGTTTCCGACCTGAAGGGAACGTTCGACTGCATCCATTTTCACCTCCCCCGCCGAACGCTGGAGGAGACAGTCGATGAACTCGGGGGCAGGCAGCGGCCACAGCTTTACCTGCCACCGCATTTGAGCAAGGCGGACCCGATCATTCATCGCCTGGGCCAGGCCCTGCTCCCCGCTTTGGCGCAGCCTGGGCATGCCTCCCGGCTCTTCGTCGACCACGTCGCGCTCGCCTTTCAGGCACATGTCGCGCGCCAGTACGGCGGCGTCAGCGAGCGGCGGGAGAAGTCGACGGGCAAGCTCACGGCGTGGCAGGAGCGAATGGCGAAAGGATTTCTTCTCGAGCACCTGACCGGGAACGTCTCGATTGCCGATGTCGCGAAAGCGTGCGGCCTGTCTCGCGGCTACTTTGTCAAAGCCTTTCATCAGACGACCGGGTTGCCGCCCCATCGCTGGCTGATCAATCAGCGCATCGAGCGCGCAATCATGTACATGCGCACGTCGTCCATGCCGCTGCACATGATCTCGGATATCTGCGGCTTCGCGGATCAGAGCCACTTCACCAGAACATTTACGCGCGTCACCGGCGTGTCACCGCGTCGTTGGCGCGCGGACAACATCTGAGGCCCCCGCGATACTCATCGCATCCCCGCCCGGGCATCCTGCCCGGCACGCACGCTGCCCGTTCGGGCAAAATCGGACACCTTCAGCGAAACCGTATCGGCTTTCGCATTCGAGCGCGTCTTCCGGGCGACTGCCAGGATCGGGGCCAGATGCTCGTAAAAGCATTCGAGCTGCCGCGCATCGGATGCCAGTCGCTCGAGGTCGCATGCCTTCTCGAGAATCAACCGGGAAACATGAAAGCGCTGAAGCCCGCGGCCGACCCGAGCCTGAAACACGACGCCATCGCTGTTATGCGGTACCCCCGCCCACACAAGCGAACTGCGGTCCATGAAGCCTCCGAACATTCTTAATCGTCACATCAATATGCCAGCCATCGACGACGCTGCATATTTGTATTTCAAAATTGTGGCGCGCCGCACATCGGCATGTTCGCGTCATCCGGATATTGCGCTGCAGCAAAAGTGCTCGTAGACTGGGTTCGCGCATCCGATGTAGTTGCCCTGCAGTCGCCCCATGACGGGAGAGCACGCCATGACGACTTTTTCATCAGCACTGAATCAGGCACCCCCTGCCCTCCACGTGTTCCAGCAGGACGGTGGCTGGCACTGGGGTATCACCGTTCCTCGTCCCGCGGGGTCCGGCTTCAAACTGATCGCATTCAGCCACCACATCTTTTCCACTGAAGACACGGCCCAGCACGACGGCGCCCGAGCGTTGGCGTCCATCGTCGCAAATGACGTGCATTGAACCTCGCGGATCGGGACCCGATCACGTTTCCCGATTCGGTGGTATCCGAAACCCGCAAGCAAGGGAAAACGGAAATCACGGCTGCCGCCGGCAACGCGATTGCGAACCGAGGGCGCCGGAGAAAGCGCCATCGCGAACACCGCATGACCCGCGATGAACGCAGTGCGATTTTTTATCGCATTACGGCAGATAAGGCGTGATGTTCGTCAGCGCACGGGAAACGTACTCATCCTTCTCCCCGACCGGCGCAACGTAATGAAGCGCGCTGCGCGCGGCTTCCTCGCCCTCGAGGCGCGCGATGATCCACGCGGCCAGGTATTGCGAAGCAAAACAGCCGCCAGCCGTTGCGACGTTATCTCGAGCGAAGAACGGCTGATTGAGGACTTCGACGCCCGCCTCGACTACCCAGGGTTTGGTCGTGAGGTCCGTACAGGCCGGGACGTTGTCGAGGAAGCCGAGCCGGGCCAGAACCAGCGTGCCCGAACACTGGGCACCGATCAGTTGCCGGGCGGGATCGAGTTTCAACTGCTCCATCAGCGTCGCGTCGTTGACGACTTCCCGGGTTCGAATGCCGCTCCCGACGATGACGGCATCCGCCGTGCAGGCGTCGGCCAATGTCGACTGCGCCTGCACGGTCACCCCGTTCATCGATGTGACGAAATGCTCCGGGCATGAAAGCGTGACCCGCCAGTCGGGCTTCTTGATGCGATTGAGCACGCCCAGTGCGATGAGGGAATCGAGTTCGTTGAAGCCCTGAAAGGTCAGAATCGCGATGTGCATGGGGTGCCCGTGTCTGAAGTCCGTCGGTGCATATTGCCAGATCGCCGACGCGAACGGCCTGGCGTTACGCCGGATTCACCCCGTCGATGCGACCTCCTTGAAGCTGCCGGCGGGCCCCGAACCGCCCGTCAGGTTCAATGACCGGCGTGACTCGTCCCGACACGTCAAGGCTGCCGCTTGCCACGGCCGCCGGCGGGTTTGCCGGCCGGCTTGCGCGATCCCGCAGCCGGCTTGCCCGCCGGTTTGCCCGCCGGCTTGCCGCGCGGTTTCTGCACGCTGAACGGGCTGCCGATGGTGTAATCCGGTTCGTTGCCGGCCGGCCTTGCGTGCGCCGCCGCAGGCTTGTGCCTGCTTTCCCCACCTTGCGCTGGCGGGCGCGGCTTTTTACCGGCCACCGGCCTGGCGACGGGCGCCGCCTGCTGCACTTTGGGCTTCTTCGGCTTTTTGGGTTTCTTGATGATCTGACCCGTCGCGCTGGTTTCCGGCACGCGGTGTTCGGCCTCGAAACCCGGCTCTTCTTCACGGCGCAGCGTTTGCCGGATCAGCGCTTCGATCGCGGCCAGTTGCGGCGCTTCGTCGGCACACACCAGGGACACCGCGACGCCGCTGGCGCCCGCGCGCCCGGTACGGCCGATCCGGTGCACATAGTCTTGCGCGACGATCGGCAGATCGACGTTGATCACCAGCGGCAGATCGTCGATATCGAGCCCGCGCGCCGCCACGTCGGTGGCGACCAGCATCTGGACTTCGCCCGTCTTGAAGCGCTCCAGCGCGCGCAAGCGCGCGGGTTGCGGCTTGTCGCCGTGGATGGTGTCGACCGCATAACCCGCTTCGTCCAGCATGGCCGCCAGGTAATCCACGCCGTTGCGCGTCTTGACGAACACCAGCGCATGCTCCCACTTGTTCTCGGCCACGAGGTGCATGAAGAGGTCGGGTTTGTTCCGCTTGTCCACCGGCACCACCCACTGCTTGATCTTGCTGGCCGTGGCGTTGGGCGGGCTGACGCTGATGTTGACCGGGCCGCGCAGAATGCTCGCCGCCATCGCGCGGATCTCGTCGCTAAACGTGGCCGAGAACAGCAGCGTCTGGCGCTGGGCGGGCAACGCGGCAAAAACGGCGTTCAGTTCGCGCGCGAAGCCGAGATCCAGCATGCGGTCGGCTTCGTCCAGCACCAGCGTTTGCACCTGATCGAACTGCACCGCGTTCTGGCGATTGAGATCCAGCAACCGGCCCGGCGTGGCCACGAGCACATCCACGCCCTTGCGCAACTTCATCATCTGCGGGTTGATGCTCACGCCGCCGTATGCGGCCAGGAATCGCAGGTCGAGGCCCTTGCCGTAAGCGATGAAGCTTTGCAGCACCTGTTCGGCCAGTTCTCGCGTGGGCACCAGCACCAGGACGCGCGCGCGGTTGCTGGACACCGCCGGGCCGTGCTGCACCAGCCGCTGCAACAGCGGCAGCGCGAAACCCGCCGTCTTGCCGGTGCCCGTCTGGGCGCCGGCCATCACGTCCTTGCCGCCGAGCACGGCAGGAATCGCCTTGGCCTGCACCGGCGTAGGAGCCTGGTAATTGAGGTCCTGCAGGTTACGCAGCAAGGGATCGATCAGGCCGAGCGAGGCAAAAGACATGGACGTATTCCGGGCTAAAACCGCAATTCTAGCGGTTGCCGGGCGGATCAACGCCCGCCGCGCCCGGCCGGACGCCCGCGACGCGGAACGACACGGCAAACCGGAAGCCGCGACGGGCGCAACGCAAAAAGCGATTCCAGCCTTGACCTGCGGCGGGATTCTGTAGCCAATCAGGCAGTGAGTCTCGCGTCGATATTTATCGGAATCCAGCCAGGCTCGACGGACCGTGGCCGGAGGTTGGTAGCGATGAGCGCTGTGGAGCCGGCGTTCGGAAAAGAAAAGCGTGCTTTCGAACCTCCAGGAACAGGTAAAGCAACTGGGAATTACGCAGCAAGAAATCCTCAGCGCGTTGGGCTACATCGGCAGCCAGAAGAAAAAGCACAGGGCGCCGGCAAAGTATTACGACCCGAAGTCGGGCAAATCGTGGTCCGGCTACGGCCCCAAGCCGAAGGGGATCGAAGGCAAGGATCTCGACGCGCTGCTGGTCGATCGTGGACAACCACAGCCCTGGTGGCCGGAACGCGAGTCGCAATCCTGAGAGATTGCCCGAGCTGGCCTGCGTACCCCGTCGAGATCCCGTTTCCCTGTTCTAGACGTCGATGTACGAAGTCGATTGCGACGCCACGAGTTTCGGCGGCGTCGGGCATGCGCACACGCATAGATCGTCGCTTAACGCTGCCTGCCGGCCATCCGGTCCGGTCGTGGAAATCCGCGGGCCATCGGTTGAAATCTTTCCGACCGTCTTGCAGACGGGACACCAGACCGGATCATGCTCGTAGGCTTGTTCTCGGCCGCCGATCATATCCGAATGGTCCCCGCTCTGGACGATGCCGCCCACCGTCGTCGTGTCGCCTTTCACGATGTCGAAGCGTCGCATGGCGGCCCCGTTTAGACCGCGCCCGGCCGCAAGCGCAGACTGTTCAACAACGTCTCCCAGGTTTGCAGCGCGCCCGCCTCGTCGACCGGCGAGGTCGCCTCTTCCGGCGACAAGTTCGGGCTGCTCGCGCCGAGCAGCAATTGAATGGCCGTATGCGGCTTCGCCAAGGTGCTCGGATCGCCCGGCGCAAGCAGATAGAACCGATAAGATGTAACTTCGCCTTCCTTCAACGCGAACAGCACTTCCTCGGCGTCCATACCGGCCACTGTGCGCTTTCCTTGTCGCAAGATCCGGTAGCTCCCGTTCGATACCTGGTCCATCTTCGCGCGTAGGTCCGGAAGCGTCTTGGTCAATGGCTTCCCTTGATCTTGATTCATCGACTTTCGCATCTCGATGACAAGCAATGCCGGCCGTCCGGGCAGCAATGCAAACGACTGACTTACCTCTTCGGGATAAGTCGAAGACCCGGCCACAATCCCACCATCGAAGCAAAATCCCGATTCTGATGGGACAGACCAATTGTCGCGTGTTTTTATCCGACGATACAGATCGCTGTAAACGGGTTCAAATTTATCCAAGCCACCGGATCCAAACGACCCCTTAGTATGAAATAGCGTTTTATTTTCGTAAACATAACCCTCGGAATCATATGGCAGCCTCACTCCTTCTGTGTAGGCATTTACATATACGAACGCCTTCGAATTTTCGCGCGGCGCAATCTCCCTCTCCAACCATACGTGATCCAGCGGCTTGTTATTATTTCCCGGATCAATTCGCTTGCTCGTCTTTAACTTTTTTTCAAGAGCACCTACTGTTTTTTGATATACCTCAATCGAAACGTCGTGCCGTGTCTCGAGACTATCACCGCGAAACTCATATCGTTGGTTTGTAATCTCACTTCCTGCGGGACGATCGAATACAAACCGGCCGATACACCACGCACGCGGCTTCAACAGCAAGGGATTCGTCATTGTCGGCTCGTTAGCAAATGTCATCGGGCAGGTGAAAATGCCCACAATCAAGATCATCAGTCGATATATTCGGCTCAAGATTTCGGCTCCGGTGCGTCCTGTGATATCTGGACGATACTATAGAGCAAGGCCCATCGTGCCCAGGGGTGGTTATAACTTTCCTGATGCACATAGCCACCTTGATCAAACATCATCTGTACGCCCGCTGCTGGCCCGCCGTCTGCACTCCTCGCGGGCGCTTCCGCCGACCACACTGGCACTGTACCATCCCCCGGTACGATGCCATTCTTTTCCGGATCCGGAACGTCACTTCCACTCGGCAGAACCGGTTGTTTTTGCACTTCGAACTCGATGGTGACATTGCGCGAATCTAGATGAATTCGCACAGTCCCGCGATGAGAGTCGCTCAGAAGCCGCCCAGCACGGAGTTCGTCCTCTGTTACATCAGGTGGTACGTTTCCTTTCCATATAACGGTACCCCATGCCAACAAGTCGCCTATTTTCTTTCCCTTCTCGATTTTTGGGCTGTCGTGACCACTGCCTGGACTGACCTGATTTTTCTGCTTTAGCGCGCCATCGCCATAGGACAGATACGTCTTACGATGATATTTTGAGCGGATCGCATTTTGCTTCTCGACAACCTTCTCCATTAATTTGGTAAAATTTTCCGAAACCGTTTCTCCTCGCCCTAAATCGTCCAAGCGATCTTTGACAATTCCGGCCGGATCTAGCAATGAAGATGACTCCGCCGGAACTAAGCCAAACCATTTTGAATTGGCATAGACATCTTGGTACACCGCCCCTTTACGGGGCAACTGCATTACGGGTGTCCCGTTGAGATGCGAGAAGATCCACCAAGGTTTCTCGTCGTGGTAGTCCGGCATCGGCAGCAGTTCCAGCGGGCCAGGCGCGTTCGCCGCCACTGCAACAAATTCGTCCGCATTGCTGCCGAGCAGCGCGCCGTTGATGAACCCGTTCAGCAACCCCTCATTGCCGCCACCCGTGCGAAATCGTTTTGCCGCGATCGGTGCGCCGGTCGCCGGCAGCACGTTGTGGAATACGCCGTGCATCAAACCCTCAGCACCGTGCATCGCAACTGCCATACGGGCAACAAGGCCGCCCATCGAGTGGGTGAGAATGATCGCCTTGCCGCTGTCGTTCTCGGCGATGATCTCGTTGATCCCCATCAGCCGCGCTTTCTTGCCGCTCTTCTTGTCCGTGAACGTCAATCCTTCGATCACGTCCTTCGCCGACTGTTCATTCGACTGCAGCCAGTTGTAACCGATCGCATAGACCCGGTAGCGGTACTTCAAGAATCGTTTGAAGACTTCCGAGTCTTCGGTGATCGCCTGCCCCCGGCCTTGCTCACCCACGCCCGTCGCACCATAGTCGGCGGGCTCGGTGCCCAACAAGGGCTTGAGCGTCCAGTCCTTGCCGTCAGGATCGGTCTCGATCCACGCGCCTTTGTTCTTCCCCATGCATCGGGGCTCGTTGAGCTGCTCCTCGAGCCAAGCCAGCATCGGCTGGTAGCTCGACCGGTAGACCGAGCCCCAGCCACGTCGGAGTGCCTCGGCTTCGTCGACATACTGGTCTTCGCTATCGTCCTTCTGGACCTTGCCCGCACGAACAGGTCCGAGCGGTGTCACGATTGCCTTGGTCGGGTCGTATCGCGTCTCTCGCGTGGATGCGCCCTTGAACCACATGCCGAGCAGCGCCGGCAGTGCCCCAAAGTCACCCAACATGCCGTCCGTGTTCGGTGGGAAAAAGATCGGGTCCCCGGTCTCCTTGTTGACCAATGGGGAGCCCATCACGCCCGGCAGGAAGATCACCGGCATGATCGGACGGACGTCGCACAGCAACTCCTTTTGCCGCGTATCGCTCGCCGGCGTCAACGTGAAGTGCCCGACCGACGCGCCGTCCTTGTCCGTGCGGCTGGTCACCCGCACGACATCCTGTTCTGCACTATCGCTGAACGGCGAACCGCCGGCGGAATCGTTCGTGTTGTCAGTCATCGTCGTTGTTCTATTTCGCGTGTCGGTTGTCGAATTCACTCAGCAGGACCGCTCGGCCGGCGCCGTAATGCGCGTACCGCCAGCTTCTCGATATCCTCGCTCTTCTGCTCGGTGATCTGCCCCAGCTCGTCCGTCGTCCCGGACAACTTTGTCCCGTCGCCACGAATCAGCTCGTACGGATGGTTTTTCAGCACCTCGCCGGTGATGCGATCACGCAGTACGTACGGGTCGTTGAACTTGGCCGTTGGCATGCTGTTCATTCGCTGGGCCACCGAGCTCGGCCCCAGCCGACTGAAGGACGCCGACTTGATCGTGCGGCCGGCTTGCGTGCCGTCCTCGATCCCGGACGCCGACCACTGCGTGTACGATCCGCCGGCCTTGATCCAGATCTCGTCGGCATCGAGCACGATGCGCTTGGCTTTCACGTTCACTTCTTTCCCGGCGTTCACGCGCACGTCGTCGGTGTGGGCCGAGATCTCGACCTTCCCTTTCGCAGCAAACAGCTTCATGCCGGCCTTGTGAACGAACAGGCTGATCTTTTCTGCGGCCGCGACGATCAGTGACTTCCCGCTTCCCAGATGCGTGTTCTCGCCACTGATCACGTTGACTTCCTTCCCGGCCACCACGTGGGCCGAATGATCGGCGATAGCGGCAAAGTCCGCGGGTGTCGCGATGACGATCACCGGTTTCGCGAATCCGTTGGCGTTGCCGGTACCGCCGCCGGCAGTGACCCCGCCCGAATTTTGGCCCGACACCGCCTGCTCCGCGTCCTTGGCCAGCGCCTTGAGCGCGTCCTGACCGGCTTGCAACGATTCGGCTTGTGCTGTCGTGCTGGCGCTCGACAGCGATTCCGCCAGCATCCCGGCTTTCTGCAATTGCGTACGGGCTTCTCCGACACTCATCTGTTCGTCGTCGTAGGCTTTCCGATGCGTGCTGATCGACAGCCCCTTGCTCGCACGGACCGCGCCGTATTCGTCGGCGTGCAGCACGAACCCCTGCCCCAGATAGCGGCCACGCGTATTGCCGTCCTGCTGGATCAGGTAACCCTGGGTCAGCGCTGCATAGCTCTGCCCCGTGTAGCTGATCAGTCGCGTGCCGCCCTGGTTCGTGGCGTCGTCGTGGATGAATGCGTTATACGCTCCGGTTTTGCCGAAGCCCTGCGACTGAAACCCCGACAGCAGCACATTGGTGTGCCAGGGCGCGGGTGTCGTGCCACCGCTGGCGCGGCCCAAGATGAAGGGCTTGTCACAGTCGTTTCCCCAGTAGCCTATGAGCACCCATTCGCCCGCGCGGGGAACATGCACCCCGCCGTAGCCGTTCCCGGTATCCGCCTGCATCGACGAAAGCAGGGGCGAGGCATTGAACGCACCTGGCGGATTCTTCCTGTCCCATGCGAAATGGACACGGACCTGATTGCGTTCGTTTGACCACGCTTCGAATCCTTCCTGCGTGACCACCAGCGCATGCTCGATCGGCATCGCGGGCTTCGGATGCTCGAAGGGGCTGCGATACTCCAGGCGCGCACCCTGCGCTTCGACCTCAATCACGTAAAAGCCGGTTGTTCCGTCCTCGCCATGACCCGGAGTCGAGAAGCGTGCGCCGTGGGCTGCCTGCTGTTCATCCAGTGTCGCGCGCAGACTCAGCGGAAATTCCGCCAACGGCTGGCCGATCGGCACATTGTTCTCGATGAACCAGCGCGCTTCGACCACCAGGAAGGTCCGCGCATCGCTGTCGTGTCCCGGATGGCGTGGATGGTCGTTCAAGACGAAGCGCGATCCCGCATCGAGCCAACGCAACCCTCCAACCCCGAAGTATCGGCGCGCTCGCGCGTCCCAGCCCTGTACACGCCTGCGTGCACGCGCTTCGCCACTGCTCTCATCGGGATAGCCGTAAGCGGTCGGCTCATAGACCGTCATCGGCGCAGCCGGTATCGATTGTTGCTCCGCCTGATGGCGACCGTCGTCGGCCGCGTAGCCGACCGACTGGAGCGCACTGGCCACTTCAAAGCGAGCGGTCGGGCGCTTGTAGTCGAACGAACTCGATTCGTATCGCAAGCTCTGCATCGTCTGCATGGCCGCCCAATGCGCAAACCCGCTCACTACTTCACCGTCCCCGGCATCGCGAACAAAATCGGCTGCCTTCGTATCCGGCAGCGCGGCAACCCGGTCGACGATCACCAGTGTGGTCTTGGGCGTCTCGCCGTTACGGACCGGATCGTGAACCCAGTAGCAATACCAGCCCTCGTCTTCGAGCAGCCGATGGAAAAAGTGCAGATCCGTCTCACTCTGGCGGCACCACGAGCGCACTGCCGGTTCGCGATTCAGGTCGAAGCGGAAGTTGCCATGCAGCTGCGGATAGCGATTCAGGATCTCGGAAACGATTTCCTGCGCACTTTGTTCGGTCCAGCCTTCGTCGTTGTGGGTGCCGCCCAGGAATACCAGCGCCGAGGAAAACTCAAGCTGGTACGTCGACAGCCCACCGTCCCCGCCGAGGTAGCCGACTTTGTGTACAAAGCCGTGGATCGGCCGATAGACCGCGTCGGCGAAAGGGGCACCGGGCTGTTGCAACCAAAGCGTCACTGGCTGATGCATCAGCGAGAGCAGCGCCGTATCGTCGCGCAGGGACGCGACATCGATCGTCCAATGGTAGTCGCGGCCAATCCGCGCCGAACCACGCGCGCGCAGCGGGATCAGCGCGTTTTGGCCGAGCGGCGTGTCCAGTCGCAACAGCCGGTTGTTCTGCAATAAGCCCCGATGGATCGCGTTATAAAGCTCGCGATATTTAAACTCCCCCGGCGCGGATGGTCTAAGTACCATTGTTCTCTCAGGATCGTTTTAGAGTTTTTCTTCGAAAGTGCGACAACGCTTGCTCGCGCGCGTCTAGTCGCGGCGCATCATCATCGCTCCGTTCTCACGACCGGATAGTGAATTTTTCGTGTCTCGATGTGGCGCGTCGTAATGATCGCCCGTACTACGATTGGTCGCACCGCACTCACATGCAACACTCACATACAGCTGCATAAACAAACGTCTGGGAACTCTAGCGCCATACCCCTAACGCTTCACCGTCATAATTGCAAACGATCGCGCTATTGTAATTTTACGATTCTTCACATTGCAATTCATTATCGATACCCTTTGCTTTGCAAGTTGATAATATTAATCTCGCCGACAAATATAATTTCACAAATCAGTTAACAAAGTCACAGTTCCGATTTGATCTTGTTTCTTCCTGTTTGCCCCGCTTAGTACCGTGACGTCAGCCATTGCCAAGGGTCATCGCTGATGTTCGGCGAGTCGTTGTCTACCCCCGGCCTGCGACTCGATTCAGCCGTCGGCGCCTTGCGTCGATGGCTCTTTCTCTCAAGCTTGCAAACACCATGGCGCACTTCGACCATAACAGGGATGCAACGCTGTGCACCCGGAACACCGTTCGTCAAATCAGGGGAATCGATGCACGATCACCTCGACCTCGTTTCACACGCGCTTCTCGATGTCATTGGACGCGAATTTCAGGACGGACGATTTACGATCGAACAATGTGCCGCTCACCTGCATCATCCAGCAGAGTTGAATCGCATGCACGCGCGGATCCAGATGGCCATTCGATTAGGTTTGATCGTCCGGGACGGCACAGGCAAGGGCCACGGCTTCCGGCACGCGCCACACGCATGGGAGCCGGTGCGTCGCCGGCTTGAAGAATGTTGAGAATCGTTATCGTGACTTTCGTTTGCCCGACGAAGGGATAAGATGCGTGTGACGCACTTCTTTGCGTTTGGCTCCCTGAACCGCATAGCTCACTTGCGGCAGCAATAGCAAATGGTTCTCGATCGCCCGTCCTGCCCGGCCCCAGCCGATGCGTCCCGACGCCCACCGCCGTCGTCAATTGGCCAAGCTGCCACAAACGCTGGATGGCCTTCCAGCCGTTTGCCGCGAGGCATACTTGCCGTGTCGCGTGCGCCGGTTCAGCATCGAACAGGCGGCACGCTCGTTCGGGCTCGAGCCGGCCGTCGTGCGCACCTATCTCGTACGGGCGCAACGCGCCTGCCGCGCAGCCTTGGGCCTTTCGCACAAGTCGTTAGGTTGAACTGCTTTCTTTACGCCGCCGCTCGTACAACCATCCTGCAACTCGAAATCCTGCCGTATCAAAAGACGCCGTCCCATCGAACGGCCACGATACGAGCGATAGATAATCGAGAGCACGAAACAACGCATTGCTGGCCAGAAACGGCCGGTCATTGTTCAATCTTTGATCGCAAAGTCCGATTATGCGTTCCCTGTTTATCTGCACACAAAATCGACTGCGAAGCCCAACAGCCGGCATGCCCGTTACGCTCGATTTACTTAATGAAACTGAGCGACCAACATGGTCCGCTTATCCGCGCCACTTTGCCAGGGCAGTTGGATTGAATATTCTCAACTTAGAGGCCAGTTCAAAAAAGGCTGCTCGATACGCCTGAAGATATTCCAACAGACAAGCGAGCAACCTAGTTTCAGGAATGCTTCGTGAATGTCAGCCTGTCGCTCGAAGCGAGTGCGTAGGCGACGAAAACTGTGGAACCAGGAGTGAGTGCGTTCGACCATCCAACGATACTTGCCGAGTCCGTTGCCGTGTCCGGTCCGGCGCTTCGCGATCACTGGCTGGATACCGCGATTGCGCAGGGCTCGCCGATGCCGCTCGGAGTCGTGGCCGCGATCGGCGTAGACCACGCGAGGCCGTTGAATCGCTCGATGCTGCCCCGTCACGAAAGCCGGGTGATAAGCTCGATGCCGGCGCACTGTCGTGCTTCGACTCGCATCGACACGCCCGGAACCCTGACCCTACGACCGCAACGAGCCACCCATGCCTCTCGCCCCGTCCGTCCTCTCCGCGTTCACGCCTACCGGCAAGCTGCGCGCGTCGATCAATCTCGGCAACCCGATCCTCGCGAACCGCGACCCCGAAACCGGCGAACCGTTCGGCGTGTCGATCGACCTCGCGCGCGCATTCGCCGAACGCCTGTCGGCCGAGCTGGAACTCGTGGTGTTCGACACTGCGGCCAAATCGGTGCAGGCGCTGACCGACGAGCGTGCCGATTTCGGTTTCTTCGCGGTCGACCCGCTGCGCGGCGAAACGGTCGCGTTCACGGCGCCGTACGTGCTGATCGAGGGGTTCTATCTCGTGCGCGACGCGTCGCCGATCCGCACGAACGCGGACGTCGACCAGCCTCACAACCGCGTGACCGTCGGCAAGGGCAGCGCGTACGACCTGTTCCTCACACGCGAGCTGAAGGCCGCGCAGATCGTGCGTGCACCGACGTCGCAAGCCGTCGTGCAGACCTTCGTCGACCAGCAGCTGGAAGTCGCGGCGGGCGTGAAGCAGCAGCTCGAGGCCGATGCGGCGAAAACGCCCGGCCTGCGCCTGCTCGACGAACGGTTCATGGTGATCCGGCAGGCAATGGGCGTGCCGAAGAGTCGCGGCGAAGCCGCCGCGACAGCGCTGAATGCGTTCGTCGAGGAAATGAAGGCGTCGGGCTTCGTCGCGGATGCGCTGCGACGGCATGGCATCACCGGCGCATCCGTCGCGCCGCCGGGCTGATCGAAAGCGGCCCGGCAGCATGACCGGCGGCGGCAAGCCGCCGCGCGGCGCGTGACCGTCGGCGCGCTGCCGTTCAAAGGCAAACGCAACGATCCTCAGAACCGGTACGTCGCTCCCACCTGCGCAAATCGCCCGACATACGTATAGAGCGACGAATCGTAGCCGGTCGGCCCCGCCATCCATACCGGATCGAACGGCGGCTTGCGATTGAAGAGGTTGTCGATCCCCGCGTACAGCGTCCAGTGCTTGAATCCCGTATAGCCGATCATCAGGTTGAACTGGCTGTACGACGCAACGCCATCCGCCATGCCGGGGTACGTGCCCGGCGCAAGAATGGCCTGCGCGTAAGGGCCGACATAGAGCCAGCTCAGGGTCGCGTTCCACTGGTGATGGTTCCAGCTCAGGTCGGTGTTCCCTTTCCAGCGCGGCGAACTGCCGCCGAACGGCTGGTGAAGTGCGCCGTTGTTGCCGGCGTAATCCCTTTCCACGCCGCCAACCGGCATCTTGAAGTGCCACATGTACGCCCAATCGCCGGACAACGTGAAGGTACCGATTTTCGTCGCGACCGTCTGGCGGAACGTGGCCTCGAAGCCGTCGGTGTCCAGCGACGACAGATTGCGATACGGCAGCGTGACATAGGCGATGCTTCCGTTGGCATTGCGAACCACCTGTGAAGGATCGTTCTGATTGACCACGACCTGCACGTCATCCGTGCCGATCACGTTGTCGATGTGAATCTTGTACCAGTCGAAACCGATATCGGTGGTACGTGTCGGCGAAAACTGGAAGCCGACGTTATAGTTCTTCGTGCGCTCGGGCTGCAGGCCGCGATTGCCCGCGCGAATTTCCTCGACGATGTTGTACGAACCCGGATTGTTCGGATCTCGCGCGTCCACCACGCCCTGCGAGCCGAACGTCCGCGACGACGTGTTCTCGATCAGCGTCGGCGCACGGAAGCCGCGATTGTACGAACCGTACAACGTGAATTCCCGCACCGGCTGAAAACGCAGCGCGAACCGCGGCGAAAACGCGCCGCCGAAGTCGCTGTAGTGATCGTAGCGGCCCGACTGGCTGAACGTCAGCGTCTTCAGCAGCGGAATGTCGAGCTGATAGTAGACGGCCGCGACGTTGCGCTCGCCGTCGACGGACTGGATCGACGGCGACGTCAGCTGGCCGCTCGCCCAGCCCGCTCCCGTGCCGATGTACTGGCTCTGATGCATGAATTGCGCGCCGAGCCCGAGGCCCACGTTGCCCGTCGGCAGCCTGAACAGGTTCGGGCTCGACAGCGTCGCATCCAGCACGTCGAGCTTCGTGATCGCCTGGTTCGACGTGCTCTGGTAAAGGCCGTTCAGTCCGTTCGGCGTCGCGGACGGGTTGGAGAAATCGAACGTGCCGTTCCGGATGATGTTCGTCAGCGCGCTGGCGCTCATCTGGTTCGAATAGTTCTGCGAGACCGTGTCCTGCGAATGCGCATACGACGCGCTCCAGTCCCAGTCGCCCGCGGACGGCACCGCGAACGTTCCCTTCACGCCCGTCGCGGCGCGCCAGTAATTCGAACTGACATGCACCGACTGCGACGCCGGAAACGCATAGCGCAACTGCGTCGGCACGCCGAACGGATTGTAGGGATTACCGGCCGGCACGACGTTCGATACCAGCGCAACGCTGCCCGTCGCCGGATCGTAGGTCTGCGTACTGGTCGTCAGGCGGCCGACGCCCCGGTTCGCGACCGTCGTGTTGTTGCTCTCCCACAGATCGGCGAACGCCTGCATCGCGTCGTCGATCCTGAACTCGCCGTGCAGTTTCGCGCTCAGGCGCTCGGTCCACGGCGAGAGCGACGACGCGCCTGCCGTGTTGCGCTGGCAGATCGTGCCGCCTGCGCCGAACGATTGGGAATTCGCGTTGCCGGGTGCGACCTTGCCGCCATACGCACAGGGGTCGAGCGGCACGTTGCCGTTCGCTCTCGCCCAGTACGACGTCGACTGGTTGGACAGGCCGCCGGGATAGTTCGAGAAATTCTGGTTCTCCGTCATGTTCCGGTCGGAAGCGAGCACACCGTTGTTCTTGTAGTAGCTGAGCGCCGCCGTCACGTTGAAGCGATCCGCGTTGATGTCGCCGAAGCCGCCCAGCAAGCCGAACCGGGTCGTGCCCGCGCCGCCGCCGCCGTTCGTCGCGCCGCCGTAGCTGCCGGTCAGCTCCAGGCCCCGATAGTTCTTCTTCGTGATGATGTTCACGACACCGGCGACGGCATCGGAGCCGTACTGCGACACCGCGCCCGTCTTGACGATCTCGATCCGGTCGATGATGTTGAGCGGCAGCGTGTTCAGGTCGAAGAACTGATCGGTGCCGTTGGCCGCGTACGCATACGGGGCGGCGCGCTGGCCATCGATGAGTACCAGCGTGTATTTTTCGCTCAGCCCGCGCAACGCGATCCCCGATCCGCCGACCGCGAAGTTGGCCGTCGCGGTCGAGCCGTCCCCCCAGCTGCTCGATGAATTGGCCGTCACGCTGCGCAGATAGTCCGCGACCGTCGTATGGCCGCTGTTCACGATGTCCTTCGCCGTGATCGTCTGGACCTGGTTGAAGCCGACCTTGTCCGCGCTGCGGATCAACGACCCCGTCACTTCGAAACGCTTGACCGTCAGCGCGTCGTGCGCGCCCGATGCCGGCAACGCCGGCGCCGCGGGCACGGCCACTGCCGACGCCGGCGCGCCGGGTGCCGGCTGCGACTGCGCCCATGCGGACGCTCCCGGTACCGCCGTGGACGCGCAGAACCACGCTGCGGCAATCCCCCTCACCACGCTTTGCTTCATCTTTTTTCCCGCCCACAATCGCCGGCCTGGCCGCGCGTATTCTTTAAACGGTATCTGTTTAGATATCCGAATTCATTTTCGAAATGCAGATCGTTCCGGCTTGACGAGGTGTCTGCCACGTTTCGTGGCACCGTGCCCGATTTCACGTCATCCCGGGTCGCATGGACGCCGCACGGGAATCGCCCGCGGCGTCAGGTCGACGCTGCCTGGAAAAGCACGCATGCGCGAGCGCGCCCCGCGCGATCGAGGCCGCGCGCCTGTCGGGCAAGACGACGGATGCCCGGCAACCGCCCGGACATCCGCCTGCTATTGATGGGAACCCGTTCGCGCGACGCTCCGCGAGCGATGCGTATGCGGCAGCCGGTCAGTCGATGGCCACCGCCACCGACTCGCGCGACAGCACGTGGTACAGCGCACCGGCGGCGAGGATGATGGCCGCGAGCGCCAGCATCAGCGTCTGGTAGCCATGCCGGAAATCGTCGACCTGCCGCATCAGGAAGATGGCGAACGCAATGCCGCTCGCGCCGCCCACGTTGTGCACGGTCCACGACGTGCCCATCGCCACGGCCGCCTTTTCGCGCGGCAGCGCACCCAGCGCCACCAGCGTCGAGGGTCCGAGTATCGCGCCCCAGCCGATGCCGAACAGCAGCAGCGGCACGACGAACCAGGCTGCGTCGGGCTGCCCCGCGACGATCGACAGCAGAATCGACGCGACGACGAACAGCGACAGGCCGGTCACGATCACCCGCGACGGGCCGAGCCGTTCGCTGCGGCCGCCGATCCAGGACGACGCGATGGAGAACGTGATGGTCGCCGGCAGCAGATACAGCCCGATGGTGATGTCGCTCTTGTGGAGCTGGGTCGAAAAGAAGATCGGCAGGGTGAGCAGCACGATGCAGTAGAAGAACGCGAGAAAGAACGTCGCGAGCAGCGCGGACAGGAACCTCGGTTCGCGGAAGAAATGAAACTCGACGATCGGGTCGCGCGTGCGCAACTCATGCCACACGAACAGTGCCAGCGCGACGAGCGACACCGGCAGCAACCAGAGATTGAGCCCGCCGCCGTCGACGGACAGATAGCTGACGAGCGTGGTCAGGCCGACGACCAGCAGCAGGCACCCCGTCACGTCAATGCGCTTGCGCGCCTGCGCCTTGAACTCCGGTATCGCCCAGGCGCAGAGCGCCAGGCTGATCGCGATGAACGGAATGTTGATCAGGAACGCGTCGTGCCAGTCGAGCGCGCCGGCGAACAGGCCGCCGATGATCGGGCCGAGCGCCAGCCCGACGCCGTTGGCGCCGAACAGGATCCCCAGCGCCTTGCCCTGTTCGTTCTCGTCGAACGTATAGCTGACGATCGCGCCCGATACCGTGTACAGGATCGCGCAGCCGATGCCCTGCAGGAAGCGGAACCCGACCAGCAGCCAGAACTGATGCGCGATACCGGCCAGCAACGAAGCCGCGCCGAAGACCACGAGGCCGACGATCAGCAGCTTCTTGCGGCCCAGGTTGTCGGCCAGCGTCGCAACCGGCACCATGAACGCGGACAGCGCGACCATGAAGATGGACGTGATCCACTGCGTCGTCTGGATCGGGATCGAAAAGTCGCGGCCGATCGCCGGAAGAATCGTGTTGACGACCGTGAGATCGATACATCCCAGGAAGCTCGCGATACAGATGCCGGTCAGCCCGACGTATTTCCGAACCTTGCTCGATGAATTAGTCATGCGCCAGTGCCTCGGTTTCCTCGTCTGCGTGCGACTGCGATTTTTTCTTGAACTTGACCGCCAGCCAGTTGGCGCGGGCATCGCTCCCGTTCTGCACGAAAATCTCGCGGGTCTTGCTCATCGCGGCGGTCATCTGCTTCGGGTAGATGATGAAATCGATGCCGTCCCGCGCCCACATCGGCATGATGATCGGGCATTCCTCGAGAATGTAGAAGAGCGAGCGATAAAACGCGTCCTCGTGTTCGCGGGTGCCCTGCACGAGCCCGTTCCGCTCCGCGAACACGCCGATGGTGTCGTTGATCGCGTAACGGTATTCGGGATTCGAGTAGTACTCGTTCGTGATCAGATGGTAGTACTGCGAATAGTCGTCGCGGCGCAGCAGGTCGTCCCATCGCAGGATCTCGCGTCGCATCGACAGTTTCGCGAGGGTTCCCTCGTGGTCCCGCAGCCATGCGTCGCCGCGGTCGCGGCTTTTCTGGTAGTTGCTGTGCGCGGAGCCGGTCGCATAGTTGTGGCGCTGCAGCGTATCGGCCACGCCGATCACGCATTGCCCGAACCCCGCCACGTTGATCTTGTCGACGGTCGCCGCCAGCTTTTCGCCTTCGTGATATTCCTTGCCGACGCTGATCAGCAGCAGTGCCGTCTTGCCGACGTACTCGTGTGCCTGAAATTTTCCTTGTGCCTGCAATGAAACCTTGTACATGGTCAGCTCCAGTAAACTAAGGGTTCGGTAACGGATTTGATGCCGACGAAGGCACTCAACGTGACCCGGTCGGTGCCCCGGACAGGGCGAACCGCGTGGATGAAACGCGGATTCAGGAAGATCAGGTCGCCCACCTCCGGCTTGATCACCAGGTCGGGAGCGCCCACCCGCTCGCGGCCGATGCCGTAGTGGCGATCGCCCTTGAGCGCTTCGTATTCGCGCGCATCGGGTGCGACGCGCCAGAGTTCCAGCTCGCCCCCGTGCGGCGGCACCTGCAGATAGATGTTGGCCGACAGCTGATACTGCAGCGCCCATCCGGTGCCCGCCGGCAACGTCCATTCCAGGTTGTCGATGTGCGGCTCGAGATCCACGCCGGGCGTCAGGTAGCGGCACACGCCGACGAAGCACTTGCTCCCGTCCACACTCAGCAGCCGTGCCCCTTCGGGCCACGCGTCGTCGAGCAGCGTGCGGAACCGGTCGACCGGCGACGCCAGCTCGCCGAACAACGTCCGAACGCGCTCGATGTTGGCGCGCGCATGCCGGTGATACGCCTGCCGCACCTCTTCGGATCGCACCTCCGCGTACGCGATGCCGAGCCGCGTAAATTCGGCTGCGTGACCCAGCGCGCCCCGGTCGGGATGGGCGAACAGCTGCTCCTCCGCTCGCCGGACGACCGCCGGCGGCGTGAACGCACGAATGCGTATCGCGAGCGCATTGCCTCTGCACAAATCGAGAATGTGATCGGCGCACAGCGACGTTTCGTCGACGTCGATCACTGCATGTTCAACCTCTGCCGGTCGGTTCATGGCGTGATGGTATGAAGGAGTGAAGGAAGTAAGGAGGCCACGCGCATCAGAGCAGGTAGCGGGCGCGCAGATAATAGAAGCCGCCGTTGATGCCGATCGGCGACGACACGATGTCGTACTGCGTGCCCAGGAACTGGTTCTCGGACGGCAACTTGCTCGGGTACACGTTGAACAGGTTGTTCGCGCCCACCGCGATTTCGAACTTGCGCGTCATCGCATAGCGCAGCTCGACGTCGGTGACGTATCGCGCCGCATTCGTGAAATGCGCGAAGCGTGTCGTCGAAAATGCATTCGCGCCGCTCCAGTAGCTCTCTTCGCCGGAGGTCGTGCCGTAACGCGTTTCGTGCAGGCTGAGCGCCCATTTGTCACGGTGCCAGGTGCCGCCGACGATGATCTTGTTCTTCGGCGTCGACGACGTGATGTAGCCGACCTGCTGCGCGTTCAACAGCGTGTTGCCGTTGGTGTCGCGGCCCACGCTCGTCACGCTCGTCGTGTTGAAGTTGATGCCGAGATCCCAGTCGACGCTCCCCCACCTCGCGAAGTTGCTGTGATACGTGGCCAGGATGTCGAGGCCGCGCGTGCGCGTATTCACGCCGTTCGTGAAATAGTTCGCCGTCACCGACGGCAAGCCCGCCGGCAACGTGATGCCGGCCTGCGTCAGCGCATCGATCGCGGTCTGCCCGCTATAGGTGCCGCCCTGCACGATCCGGTCGCGGATGTTGATCTGGTACGCGTCGATCGTCACGTTCAGGTTCGGCAGCGGGTTGAGCACGAGCCCGATATCGAAGTTGGTCGACTTCTCGGGCTTGAGCGGCGTCGCGCCGAGGTTGCGTGCGGCCTGCGAGTTCGGGGCCAGTTGCCCGTAGGCGGAAAGCGGCGAGATGTTCAGGTTCGTGAAGTACTGCTGCGCGAGCGACGGCGCGCGAAAACCGGTGCCGACGCTTCCGCGGACCGCGATGCGCGGCGTGATGTCGTAGCGCGTCGAGACCTTGCCGTTGGTCGTGCTGCCGACGTCGTTGTAATGCTCGAAGCGCCCCGCGAGATCCACCTGCCAGTTCGGCGCGAGCCGGGTGGCGAGATCGATGTAGGTGCCGAGCACCTCGCGCGATTTCGACAGCGCACTGAGCGGCGACAGGCCCGGCAACGCCTGGCTGCCCGCACCATAGGTCGACGCGGGATCGCCCGCGCCGACCGTGTAGCTTTCGTGGCGATGCTCGGCGCCGACCGACACGTTGAGCGGCGCGGGCAGCAGCGGCAGGTGGAATGCACGCGACAGGTCCAGGTTGTTGGTCCACTGCGTGTTCGTGAAGGTCGACAGGCGGAAGCCGGTCGGCGTCGATCCGGTCGCGGCGAACAGGCTCGTGTTCGCCGAATTGACCATGCCGATGCCGATGTTGTCGCGGCCGTAGGTCGAACTGATGTCCCATGCCCAGCCGAGCAGCCGGTCGCCTTTCACGCCCGCAGTCAGCGAAAAGTCGTTTTCGTTGATCGTTTCCTGCGGCGTGAAGCCGTTCGGATAGAGCGCGGGCAGGACCGACGGCAACCGGTAATTCTGGTAGCTGCCGCCGCTCCGGTGCGCATACGTGCCGAAGCCGTACAGCTTCGCGCCGCCTTCGAGCAGGTAACCCGCGTTGAAGGCGACCGATTCCCGCGTGCTGGAAGGCGACCCGAGAATCAGGTTGTCGTTCCGGCCGGTTCGCGGATCGGCGTCGGTTCGCACCGTATGATTCTGCCGGTTGTATTCGGCGCTCAGGTCGACATAACCGGCATCGCCGAGCCTCAGCCCGATGGTGGCCGCATTGTTCTGCGCAAGGCCGTCGCCCTGATAGGTCTGGCCGGTCGTGTTCGACACCTCGCCACCCTGGTAATTCGACTTGAGGATGACGTTGATCACGCCGGCAATCGCATCCGAGCCGTATTGCGCGGATGCGCCGTCACGGAGAATCTCGACATGATCGATCGCCGTGACCGGGATCAGGTCGACGTCGACACCGGTCGATCCTTGCTGCGGCCCGCGGTTCAGCGACACATTCGCGGTCGAATGGCGGCGCTTGCCGTTCACGAGCACCAGCACGTAATCGGGGCTCAGCCCGTGCAGCGTCAGCGCGCTGGTCAGGTTGCCCGCATCGCCGCGCATCGCCTGGCGCGCGATCGACGGCGAGAGCTGGACGAGTGCGTCGCGCAGGTTGCCCTGCCCGGTGCGCCGCAATGCGTCGCCGCTGATCACTTCCACCGGGGCGGCGGCATCGCGCACCTTCCGCGCGCTTTCACGCGTGCCGGTCGTGACGACGACGTCCTGAACGGTGACGACGATGTCCCGGGTATCGCCGGCAGGCGCCGGTTCCGGCTTCGTGCCCTGTGCCCACGCGGCGCTGCCGGCAGTAATCCAGCAGGCGGCCAGCGCCAGCGAGCGGCAACGGGGGATCCTCACGCGCGCAATGTCGTTTCTCTGATCAACCACTTCAAGGCCCTCATTTCAGCGAGCCGCGAAGTATCGTTTCATTCTCGCGTCACGCTTCTCGTTTGTTTTGATATCAGTGCGTGACGAATCATCCTCCTGGTGTAATAGTTTGTTAAATAACAAATACGCATTTTCATTTATCAATTCATTAGACAATTATCGACCTTGCGCACGATTACGCAATCACGCAGAAAATGTTGCGATTGCGTGGCGAATTGAAATGGCACCCGTTAAGTTTGTTGATATTGACGATGCCCGATTTGAATAATTAAAAGGAATATGCGCACGTTTGTGAAATATCGATTTCGCTCGACAAGCTGCGCATTGCATGTTCGAACCGATGGGCCGGAAAGTATCGTGACGATGTCGACATCATTGCGATGGCGGAACGATCGCAGCCCGGCGGCCCTGCTCCGCTTCGAGCAGTCTTCGCTGATGGGGTGGCCGGCTTAGGAGGAACGCGTCGGTTCTCGATGCGAATGGATGGCCAGTCGCCCGGCGTACCCGTTTACACCGTGGCAGGTGATCTGCTCGTGCGGGAGCGCCGGGCCTGGACAACACGTTTGCGTTGCCCGGCCGGCGAATGCGATTCACGCGGGGTTGCGCGAAGTTGCGTGACAGTGCGGCGATTGCGCGGGCAGCGGCACCCGAGAGGATCGCGCGATCGCGTGCGGCCCGGCGGGATACGACTCGATCCGCGACATCGTTCTTTCGCGCCGCTCACTCCATGTACTGCTCGTTGCCGATCAGGCCGATCTTCGTCGCGCCTTCGCGCTGGGCGGAGGCCAGCACTTCGGCCACTGCCTTGTAAGGTGCGGACTTGTCCGGGCGCAGCCGGATCTCGTCCTGGTCGGCCTCGGCCGCCACCGCGCGGAACTTCGCGTCCAGCGCGGCCCCGCCGCTCACTGCCGCGCCGTTCCAGTTGACTG
>Ga0209147_100078_pt1 | contig 204912 bp, 176 predicted proteins | sample AraplaCol_mLB_r2_FD_184278 | JGI IMG/M metagenome (GOLD analysis project Ga0209147, IMG submission 184278) | Arabidopsis root microbial communities from North Carolina, USA - plate scrape CL_Col_mLB_r2 (SPAdes) (version 2) | ecosystem: Host-associated > Plants > Roots > Endosphere | place: USA...
AAACAAATGATGGCGCCTTGGCACGTGCGTGGACACTTGCCGGGTTCGGCATAGCCCGCAAGACAATATGGGATGCCGCAGCGGATATTCGTGCAGGCAAACTTCAGGTCGTGTTGCCGGAGTGGGTTGAAGGTGAGCCCGGCATATATGCCGTGTTGAACCGAAATCGCTATATGACTCCACGCGTGAGGGTGCTACTGGACTTCCTGGTCGACCGCTTCCAGCGTGCGATGTCCGAGGGCATCCTGGCCGGGATGCCCGCGCCATCAGGGTCGGAAAACCTAGGCTAACTTGCGATAGTCACTGACTTTCAAAGTGCGCCAGCGGTGAGATTCCCGATTAGGGCGTCGCTAGCAGGTGCGGCTCGTGACATGCGGTGAACAGACATTCGAGGTGCGCTATGTGAGTGTCCCGGATGAGTCGGCAGCGGTCAGTTGCTTTTGACCGCAGCCGGCCAGGTTCCGTCATTCGCTCGCGCGACGCGACGGACACTCGAATGTCCGCATCGGATAGTGACGATTTGCTTGAGGGGCGCCTGCACCAACCGTGTCGGGCAGTCGTGAATCGACACAGCGAAGCTGACACGTTCGATCTCACGCGACGTCCACGACGATCTTCCCGCGTGCGGTGGCGTTCGTGATGGCGTCGTAGGCGCATTCTGCGGATCGCAGGTCGAACCGGCGCGGATCGAGATTCGGAGTGAGCTTGCCGGCTTCGACCAACCGTGTGGCCTCGCGCAGTATCGCTCCGTGATGCGCGCGATGCATGCCCGTCAGGAGCGGATAGAGGGTGAAGACCCCAGAGTACGTGGCTTCTCGGAAAGACAGCGGCGCCAGCGCATGCGTACCCCAACCCAACGCGCTGACAACATGGCCAAAATGCTTGACCGCAGCAAACGAAGCATCGAGCGATGGGCCGCCGACGGTGTCGACAACGAGGTCGAAGCCAGTGTCGTGCGTCAACGATGCGACATACTGTTCGACGGATTGCGACCGGTAGTCTATTGGCTTAGCGCCGAGCCGCGCAACGAGATCGTGGTCGCGTGAACTTGCTGTTGCAAAAACTTGAGCACCGAGTGCGCGCGCCAGTTGCACCGAGATATGTCCGACACCGCCTGCTCCACCTTGCACCAGCACCGTTTCGCCCGCTTGCAGATGGGCCCGATCGACAATGCCGGAATAGGAAGTGATGAACGCGAGGGGTAGCGCCGCGGCTTCACGCATCGATAGGTTGGAGGGCTTGATCGCAAGCAGATCGGCATCCACCGCCGCATACTGGGCCAGCGAGCCCTGAATGCCGCCGACGCCGCCCGTCATACCGTAGACCTCGTCGCCGACATGGAAAGCGGTCACGCCCGGCCCGACGGCATCGACTACGCCAGCCATATCGATGCCGAGCACCAGCGGGAGCGGATGCTTCGCATGCGCCGCGCTGCCAGCGCGGATCTTGGTGTCGAGCGGATTGAGACCGCTTGCGGCAATGCGCACGCGCACCTGGCCGTGTGCGGGTTCAGGCATCGAGATTTCAGTCAATTCGAGCGGGCCGTTGTAGCGGCTGAGGACGAGCGCTTGCATAGTCATGGTGGTTTCCAATCGGGTTGTCTTTCCGTTGAGCTAATGGGTCGATGGGTTCATCGTGACGTATGCTATAACGCATGTAAATCAAAGTTTTAGCACGGAGTCCATGCAAAAATGAATGACCCGTACCTGGATTGGGGCGATGTCCGGATTTTTTTGGCGATTGCCCGCTGCGGCACGCTGGGGGCGGCAGCGAAGCGCGTGGGCCAGACCCAGCCCACCATGGGGCGCAGGTTGCGCGCACTCGAAGACGCGCTCGGACATATGCTGTTCCAGCGCACGAGCAATGGCTTTGTGCTGACGGATGAGGGTGCTACGGCGCTCGCCTATGCCGAGCGAATGGAGGAGGAAGCGCTTGGATTCACGCGCGCGCTCACCGGGAAAGAGACCCAGTTGACGGGTCTGCTCCGTGTCTCCTCGTCGGACTGGTTCGGCGTGCACATACTCACCCCCGTGTTCGCACGCTTTCTAGCGAAGTACCCGGGCATCTCGTTGGAACTCGTCACGGATTCGCGCCTCTACAACCTCGCGCGGCGCGAGGCGGATCTGCTATTCCGCATCACGCCATTCGACGAACCCGACGTCATCCAGCGCAAGCTGATGCACATCGATTATGCGTTGTACGGGCACGTCGATCTCGTCCCGCCGACACGCGGGGACGGTGACGGCTACACGCTGATCAGCATGGACAGCGAGTTCAGCTCGCTGTCCGACGTCGAGTGGGTCAAGCGCATGCTGCCCCGGGCCAGGATCGTGTTCGGCAGCAACAATCGTGGAGTACAGGCGCGCATGTGTGCCGAAGGATCTGGCTTTGCAGTGCTGCCCTGTCCGCTGGGTGATGCGACGCCGGGCATCCGACGAGTCGATTTAGGCGAAGCCCCGCCGGGTCGCGATGTTTGGCTTGGCTTTCACCGCGATTTACGTCGAGTCGCGCGACTGCGCGCACTTCTGGATGCAACGATTGATTCGCTAGCGAACCTTTGAGTGAGGCGGGCGATCAATGCCTCCGTGCGATGTACGTCCGCTTCGCTGGACCGCCTTTCAAAGAATACCCCCAGGGTATCGCAACAATTGTCCTCCAGTGGCTATACGGGTTTGCTCGCGCCCGGCCGTGCGAATGACCGTTGTTGCTGGTTGAATCCACCCCAGGAGCCGGCCAATTCGCACATGGCAACTCGAAGTGCCCTTATGGGTCGAGATGCGCCGCTCGGACGTCGCCCGCTCGCTCGAGCGGCGCGACAGCATCGTATGGCGCAGTTCGGCCACGAGCCGCCAGACGGTCAGAACATCTGGACGTCGGATATCGGCCCGAGACCTGCCCCTGTCCGACTACCGGCGGATGCGTTTGGTCGCCGGGCTCGCCCTCATATTTGCACGACGTCTCGCGCCCGTGTGAACCGATTGCCATCGGCCGAACCGCGGCTTGCCTTTACCTCTCGGATACGCGACATTTCTGGAACCGCCCTCAGGGGAGCAGAACACCCTGATCCAGGACAGTTTGTCACCGCAGCATCCAGGAACAATGCGCATCCCACCGCTAAAAGCCATCGTCGCGTTCGAGAGTGTCGCCCGGACAAAGAGTGTCAATCGGGCGGCCGATGAATTAGGGTTAACGCCGTCGGCGGTCAGCCATCAGATTGCCAATCTCGAATCCATGGTTGGAAGACCCTTGTTCATGAGGCTGGGGCGGGGACTGGTGCTGACGCCAACGGGTCAGCAGTATCTGGCCGATGTCACCGGATCGCTCGCCGACCTGAGCCGCGCGACGGAGCGTGCATCGAGCCAGTCGGGTATCGAGATTCTTCGCATTCATTCGAGTCCCAGCTTTGGGTTGATGTGGCTGCTGCCGCGGCTGGCCTTGTTTCAGGAAGCGAACGGCGACATTCAGTTGAATCTCGCGTGCTCGTACGAGGACGTGTCGTTCACCTCGGGCCACTATGACCTCGACATAAGGCATGGCTACGCCCATTGGACCGATGGCGAGATCAAGACGCTACGCAACGAGTTCATCACGCCTCTTGCCTCGGAGGAATACCTCAAGCAACACCCGGTGCGCACCCCCGAGGATCTGCTCGAACGGCGCCTGATCTTTTCGGAGACGCCTCTCGTACAGTGGAAGCAATGGTTCGGCAAGTTCGGCGTCGCGGTATCGCACAAGGCATACGATTTCGCGTTCGACCGCTCGTACATGTCTCTCGAGGCCGCGGCATTGGGACACGGCATTGCGCTCGAAAGCACGATGCTCGCATCCGTCCATCTCAAACGAGGTTCACTCATACCGGTCTTCGATCGCACGTATGCGGTCGAGGTCGGAGCTCATCACCTCGTTTACCCTGCCAGGAATCTGGACTTGCCACGCGTGGCCAAATTTTTGGACTGGGTCGAGCAAGAGACCAGCCACGCCGCCTTATAGCGTCGGGCCGCGCAGGGCGGGGCGGCGGCACACCAGCGTTATGCCAAAAGGCCGCTTCTGATACCCGTGAGTCCACGTAGCAGCCACACCTGAAAATTCTTCAGCAATAGTTGAGCCGAACTGCATTGATCGAGATAGTTGAAGCACTGAAACTGCGTCTACCAACTAACGTGATCGATGGAGACAAACATGTTGCTCGACAGCAAAGTGGTCATCGTAACCGGTGCCGCCTCGCCGCGCGGCATCGGCAAGGCGACCGCAAAAGCGCTCGCTGCGCAAGGCGCGCGCGTAGTGATTCTGGATCTTCACAAGGGCGATGCCGAGAGTGCTGCGCGTGAGTTCGGCGAGGACAACCTCGGCCTCCACTGCGATGTGACCGACAAAGCCGCATGTATAGCTGCCGCCGCGGCGGTCATCGAGAAGTACGGCCGTGTAGATGGATTGATCAACAACGCAGGTATCACGCAGCCTTTGAAGACGATGGACATCGGCGCCGACAACTTCGATGCGGTCATCGACGTGAACCTGCGCGGCACGCTCTATATGTCGCAAGCGGTCATTCCGCAAATGCGGGCGCAAAGGAGCGGCAGCATCGTCTGCATGTCATCCGTTTCCGCGCAACGCGGCGGCGGCATCTTCGGCGGTCCGCACTACAGCGCAGCCAAAGCCGGTGTGCTCGGTCTCGCTCGCGCGATGGCGCGTGAACTCGGCCCGGACAACATCCGCGTCAACTCGATCACCCCGGGTCTCATTCAGACCGACATCACAGGCGACAAGCTCACGACCGAGATGCGCGCCGAAGTCATCAAGGGCATTCCGCTCGGCCGGCTCGGCGATGCCGCGGACGTCGCGAACGCCTGCCTGTTCCTCTCGAGCGACCTGTCGACTTACCTCACGGGCATCACGCTCGACGTCAACGGCGGAATGCTGATCCATTAAGTACGACATCGGCCGCGGTTGCGGCAGATGGGGCAATGCACCCGGCGGTAAAACCCGGGGCGATATGGCAGGAGACAACCATGAAAACGAAGGCCACCGCGCCGTCAATGGCGGGCGATGTCACGAAGCTCGCCGACCCGGCGAGCTTCGAATCAAAAACGTATGCGAAAGTCGGACGGCGCCTGATACCGTTCCTGATGCTGTGCTACCTGGGCGCTTATCTCGATCGTGTCAACGTGGGCTTTGCAAAACTGCAGATGCTCAACGACCTGCGCTTCAGTGAAACCGTGTATGGCCTTGGCGCCGGTATTTTCTTTCTCGGTTATTTTCTCTTCGAGGTACCGAGTAATCTCATGTTGCACAGAGTAGGCGCACGAAACTGGCTCGCTCGCATCATGCTGACCTGGGCTGTGATTTCGGCCTCGTTTGTCTTCGTCAAGTCGCCCACAACGTTCTATGTTCTCCGCTTCATGTTGGGCGTGGCCGAGGCGGGGTTCGCGCCGGGCGTCATTCTGTATCTGACGTACTGGTTTCCTTCGGCACGGCGCGCAAAAGCACTCTCACTCTTTTTCATGGCTATTCCGCTAGCCGGCATTGTCGGCGGGCCGCTGTCCGGTTACATCCTGCATGCGTTCCAGGGCGTGCAGGGATTGGCTGGCTGGAAGTGGCTGTTCATCCTCGAAGCCCTGCCGTCGCTGCTCCTTGGTGTCACGATCCTGTTCTACCTCGATAACGGTATCGCTGCCGCGAAGTGGCTCACCGATGCGGAGAAAGCACTCCTCGCACGCAACGTGGCGAACGACAACGCGCACAAGATCGCGCATGTGTCGATCAGGTCGTTCATCGGTGATCGTCGTTTGTGGTTGATGGCCTCCATCTACTTCTGCGTCGTGCTCGGTCAATATGGGCTCACATTCTGGCTGCCGACGATCATCCGCAAATCCGGTGTGGCCGATCCGCTGTGGGTGGGCGTCTTTACAGCCATCCCGTACCTGTGCGCGATCATTGCGCTACCGCTGGTGGGAGCGAGCGCTGACCGGCATCGCGAACGCCGTCTGCATCTTGCGATCCCGATGCTCGTATCGGCAGCGGGCTTCGCAACGCTTCCGACACTGGGCGGAGTCGGCGCGTCGCTGGTGTGTGTCAGCGTCGCCGCCGCAGGCATTCTCGCTTCGTCTTCGCAGTTCTGGTCACTGCCGACCGCGCTTCTCGGCGGCATGTCCGCCGCGGCGGGTATCGCGGCGGTGAACTGCTTCGCCAATCTCGCCGGCTTCTTCTCGCCGGCCATCGTGGGCTGGTTGAACGATCTGACCGGTAAATCGACGGCTGGGCTCATCTTCATCTCCGTCGCGATCGTCATCGGTGCCGGGCTTGTTTTCCTCGTGCCGGCCAAAACCGTCAATCGCTGACACCGTCCGCTGCAAAGACTCACCTTTTTGAATCAAGGATCCACCATGAACAATCCGTCATCAGATGGGCTGACGCTCGCCGAGCGCGCCTACCGGATTCGCAGAAACGCATTGCTGATGGGCGAGGTACAGGGCCAAGGCTATATCGGCCAGGCGCTCGATATCGCCGATGTACTCGCGGTTGCCTACTTTGGCGCGATGCGCTACCAGCCCGACAGTCCGGACTGGGAAGGCCGCGATCGCTTCCTGTTGTCCAATGGTCACTATGCAATCGCGCTCTACGCCGCGCTTTTCGAAGCCGGCTTCCTGCCACCGGAAGAACTCGAAACCTACGGCAGCGACGACAGCCGGTTGCCGATGTCCGGAATGGCGAGCTACACGCCCGGCATGGAGATGTCCGGCGGCTCGCTCGGCCACGGTCTCACGATCGCGGTGGGCCGCTGCCTGGGACTGAAGCGCAAGGGCTCGAACGCCTTCGTCTACACGCTCTTCTCCGACGGTGAACTCGACGAAGGCGCCATCTGGGAGGGCCTCATGTCGGCCGCTCACTGGAAGCTGGACAACCTGATCGCCATGGTCGATGTCAACAACCAGCAAGCCGACGGTCCGTCCTCGACGATCATGGCGTTCGAGCCGCTCGTCGAGAAGCTCGAAGCATTTGGCTGGTTCACCCAGCGGGTGGACGGCAACGACATTGACGCAGTGAAGGCTGCCTTCGATGCTGCACGCAATCATCCGAAAGAGCAGCCCCGCATCATCGTTTGCGATACCCGCATGGGCTGCGGCGTGCCGTTCCTCGAAGAACGGGAAAAGAACCATTTCATCCGCGTCGACGCCCATGAGTGGCAACTGGCGCTCGCAGCACTCGAAGCAGGGAGACAAGCATGAGCGACACCACTCTCACCACGAAGCCGCGCCTGAAGACCTCGGCGATGATCGCGTCTATTGCCGGCGAAGGACAGGTCACGCGTTCCGCCCCGTTCGGTCATGCGCTGGCCCGGTTGGCTCGGGAGAAGACGAACGTAGTTGGCATGACTGCCGACCTCGGCAAGTACACCGACCTGCACATCTTCGGAAAGGAGTTTCCAGACCGTTACTATCAGATGGGCATGGCCGAGCAATTGCTGATGGGCGCGGCCGCCGGTATGGCGCATGAAGGCGCCCAGCCGTTCGTGACGACGTACGCCGTATTCGCAACCCGTCGCGCGTATGACTTCATGCACCAGGCCATCGCGGAAGACAACCTCGACGTAAAGATCATCTGCGCACTGCCGGGGCTTACGACCGGCTACGGACCGAGCCATCAGGCGGCCGAGGATCTTGCGCTGATGCGCGCGATGCCGAACATGACGGTCATCGATCCGTGCGATGCGCTCGATACCGAGCAGATGGTGCCCGCGATCGCCGCGCATAACGGGCCGGTGTATGCGCGCCTGCTGCGTGGCAACGTTCCGGCCGTGCTCGATGAATACGACTATCAGTTCGAACTCGGCAAAGCCAAGCTGCTGCGCGACGGCGCCGACGTTCTGATCATCTCCTCGGGCATCATGACGATGCGCTCGCTGGAAGTCGCGAAGGTGCTCGAAGCGGACAACGTAGGCGTTGGCGTATTGCACGTGCCGACCATCAAGCCGCTCGACACTGAGACGATCTTGCGTGAAGCCCGACGCACGGGTCGCATGGTCGTGGTCGCCGAGAATCATTCGGTGATCGGCGGTCTTGGCGAAGCGGTCGCGACCTCGCTGCTTACGGCGGGCGTGACGCCAATGTACCGTCAAATCGCACTGCCCGATGAGTTCCTCGGTGCGGGCGCGCTGCCGACCTTGCACGATCGCTATGGCATCTCCACCCACGTCATGGCCAATACCATCAAGGGCTGGCTTGGTTGAGCCCACAGTGTTGTCCCGGCGCAGCACCACGGCGGACATCGCTTCGCCTGCGTATGAAACATGTCCTCGGCTAGCTTGAGCGGGGAGGGTGCGTCGGTTCCATCGACGCACCCTCCTGAAAAAGTAGGCTGCTGACATGTGTCGAGCAAAGCCTGCCCGACTGAAGAAGAGCGCTGACGGGCCGCTTGCCGCTTGTTATCGGCCTCTCGGAATGAGCGAGCGACTGGCAGCAGCGGGTCGGCCGCGGTCGGTTGCTTTTGACCGCAGCCGGCCACGACCGCTCATTCGCCAGCGACTCCACATGGCCGTGCGAGCGTGTGCTGATATCTTTGGTAACTGCGGCCCGGCCTCGATCCACGCCGCCTGCCACATGACCGAGACGTGGCGTGGCAGAAAAAAGGGGCGATGCCTCATTTGCGATGCCCCTATCACCGGCTACGGTGCCGATGTGCTGCGCGGCTGTATAGCGCGCAGATATCGGGCTATCTCCCCCGCCGCGTCGCGAGCGCTACGCATTACACCGATGAGCGTGGCAGACGCGGCGCCGCACCACTCGCCGTAACCGACAAACCACAAGCGTTCCTCGTCGCTGGCTCGCGTCCCGTCTGTCCTCGGCATTCCGTTTGCATCGCTGATCTGTAGCGGGTCAAGATGTTTGAGTGCGGGGCGGAACCCGGTGCACCAGATCACGACATCGACGCGGGAATGCGTGCCGTCGCTCCACGCGACGCCGTCTGTATCGAAATGGCTGAACGGACGCATTGCGTGCAGAACGCCACGCGCACGCGCGTCCCGTACAGGTGGCACCATGACGATGTCGCCCAAACCACCTACCGGCGCCGTCATCGTGTGCCCATCGCGTAGAGCCTGCCATTTGGCGGTCGCGCGTTCGAACAAGACCCGGCCATCCACGTCGTCCGGAAGAAAAACCGGTTCCTGCAACGTCACCCACATGGCGTTGCAGACTGTCGATACCTCCGCCAGGATTTGCGCGCCCGAGTTGCCGCCGCCCACCACCAGCACGTCTTGTCCGCGCAGATTGTCCGGATTGCGATACTGAGCTGAATGCATCTGACGACCGCGAAAGATCTCGCGTCCAGGATAGTCGGGGACATACGGCGCGCTCCAGGTACCGGTCGCACTCACGATCGCCCCGGCGAGCCATTCCCCGCGATCGGTACTGACCAGCAACCCACCCTGAACGCGTGAAACGGATTCGACATGAACGGGGCGTCGGACAGGGATGTGATAACGCTCCTCATATCGCGCCAGATAGTCGATAACCTCGTTGCGCGACGGGTACCTGTCGTGTGATACGGGCATCTGCCAGCCTGGCAGCGAACTCCATTGCGACGGCGAAAATAGGTGTAGCGAGTCCCAGGTATGTCGCCAGGCGCCTCCTGGGGCGCTTTGGTTATCCAGCACGAGATAGTCGAGCCCCGCGCGACGCAGAAAGTAGGCGGTGGCAAGCCCGGCCTGGCCACCGCCGATTACCACGACATCAATGTCTACAGGCATCCGCTTTCGTCCCATCTCATGATTCGGATTCCGGCGGTCACGCCGCCCATTGAGCTCAAAGGCGGTGGGCGGTGCACTGCACTACGTGGCCACCCGCGACGTAATCACGTGCTCGAGGCCAGCTGGCCCCACCGGTGCCTCGGCGAGCCACGGAATGAGTGCAGTGCGCTGCGCCAGATCGTCCGCCACGCGGCGGACGAACGGCACCTCGTAAGTGCCCCGCTGGCACAGCATCGGGTCGGTCGTGCCACTCGCCAGCAACGACTGGTTGATGACCCACGCGTACGGCGTAATTCCCGCGCGCGCGAGGTCGGCGCTCAGGCGTTCCGCTTCGTGAACCGGCGTGGCTTCCGGCAACGTGACGATCAGGATGCGGCTGTAATCCGGGTCCCGCAGGCGCGGCAGCAGTTGACGGACCGACTCCGGCATGTCGCCTTGTGTGCGCATCACTTCGCGGTGATAGGCCTCGGCAGCGTCCAGCAGCAGAATGGTGTGCCCGGTCGGCGCGGTGTCAAGCACCACGAAGCCGGACTTGCCTTGATCGACCGTGCGCGCGAAGGCCCTGAAGACGGCGATTTCCTCCGTGCAGGGCGAGCGCAGATCTTCCTCGAGCATCGCCCGGCCGCCCGCATCGAGGTGCGATGCCGCTTTGGCCAGCACCTCCTCGGTGTACTGCTGCACTTCGCGCGCCGGGTCGATGCGTGTGACGCTCAGGCGAGGCACGACGCCATCGACGGTGGCGGCCACGTGCGAGGCCGGATCGGTGGTCGAGAGGATCACGTCGTGTCCGCGCCCGGCCAACGCAACTGCGATCGCGGCTGCTACCGTGGTCTTGCCCACGCCGCCTTTACCCATCGTCATGATCACGCCGTGGCCCGCGGCCGACAGCTCGTCTACCAGGCCGCCCAGGCCCGGCGGCAAGGCGGTGTCGGGCATCCGGTGTTCGGTCGGCATGCGCACGCGTTCGGGATGCGCCATGTCGCGCAGCGCATCCAGCCCGACCGTGCCGCGCGGCAGAAACGGAATGCGCGTCTGCGGCAAGCCCGCCAGTTCGTGCGGCATGTCGGCCAGTGCCTGTTGCGCACGCCGGGTCATGGCGGTCGCAATCGCGTCGTCGTTACGATCTGTGTAGAAGAGTCCGTTGATCGCCAGCACCTGGTTGCAGATGCCGAGGTCGGCCAGTTCGTGCCGCGTGCGATTCGCTTCGCGCAGTGCTGCGACTTCGGGCCGGCTCACCAGCACGACGGTGGTCTGGGCTGCGCTCGACAGCCGTTCGACGGTTGCCGCGTAGAGCGCTTTCTGCTTCTCCAGTCCGGCCAACGGTCCGAGGCACGAGGCGCCCCCCGTCGACGACGAGATGAACGCGTTCCACGCCGAAGGCAGCGTCAACAGGCGCAGCGTGTGGCCGGTCGGAGCGGTGTCGAAAATCACGTGATCGAAATCGGCCGTTGCGGCGGGGTCGCCGAGCAGTTTGGAGAATTCGTCGAAGGCAGCAATCTCGACCGTACACGCCCCGGAAAACTGCTCTTCCATGTTGCGGATCGCCGCGGCAGGCAAGACGCCGCGATACGGTTCGACCATGCGTTCCCGGTAGGTCTGCGCGGCCGCTTCCGGATCGATGTTCAACGCGAACAGGCCCGGCGCGCCCGGCACCGCGGTCGGCAACTGACTCAGGCGGACGCCGAGCACCTCGTCGAGATTGGAGGCCGGGTCCGTGCTGACGATGAGCACCCGCTTGCCGGCATCGGCCATGGCAAGGCCCGTGGCACAGGAAAGCGATGTCTTGCCGACGCCGCCTTTTCCGGTGAAGAAGAGATATCGGGTCTGCGTTTCAGGAAGGGACATGAGCGTTCCTTAGCAGCAGCCCGAGCCCGGCGAACAGCAGCTGCCGGCCTTGATATGAGGCTTTTCCTCCGTCGTCAGTGCAATGCCGAGTTTCTGCGCAAGCTGCTGGCGCGACGGATACATCCCCGTCGAGACGATATGGCCGTCGACCACGAGGATCGGCAGCCGCTCCATGCCGGCTTCCATTTCCTTGACCACCGCGGCGTTGGCGGCGAACGCCTGCGGCGCGTGGCCCAGGTTGTAGCGGGCCACTGTCACGCCGTGCGCCTCGACCCACTTCAGATCGGCGGCGAATTGCGCCAGCACGGGGTCGACGTCTACGCCGCAAACGCCGGTCGAGCAACACATGGCGGGATCGAACACTTCGAGATTCTTCATGGCAGGCACCTTGGAGCAATTGGAATTCAGCGACTTCCACAAGCTCGGATGCGTCTGCGGACAAAGATGCGTGAATTCGGGCAGACCGCGGCTCGCTTCGGGAATGAGGGTTCGCTCAATGCGTGTGAATCCGCGGCGCGCAAAAAAATTGAGGGCGGATTCATCGTTCGGAATAAGGTATAGCGCGCGCAGCGATCGCGTTTGCGCCAGCGCAATGGATGCGTCGATAAGTCGGCCACCCAGACCGGATGCGCGCAGCCGCGGGTGAACGGCGACCGAACGCAAAAGGGCCGCATCGCCAACTTGCTCCAGCCCGGCCACCCCGACGATCCCGGCGTCCCGTACGGCGACGTGGAAGCCGTCGAGGCTTTGCGCCGTGAGGTCGCTGGCGGGTAGCCCGCACAGGTCCAGCAACGCGAGGATGCCGCCGAAGTCTGTGGCGACTGCCCGGCGAATCTCATCAACGGGCGTGCTCATGCCAATTCTCCCTTACGTTCACGGTGTGTAAGTGTCTGCCGGATGATCAAGGTGATTTTTGTGCGGAGGCTGCCAGGGTAGTCCCGCGTGGTAACGGCAAACACCGGGTCGTAGACGGGCGCCGGCGTCGCGGCGAAAAGGGAGACGGCGTAGCAGATGGTTCCCCACGAGGCAAGCTGGGCGATTGCCAGCGCCCATGTCACGGTGTTGTCGTTCTCGTGGCGACGCGGAGCGAAGGCCGGCATGCGGTTAATCCGTTTCCAGAGTTTGTCGATTTCCCCATCGATATCTTTCACGTCAGGCTCTCCGTTCTGTCATAGACCATCTGGCTCGACCATTGTGGTGCCTCAGCTTGCAGAGTGGTGACGGTACGCGTCTTGGCGCACGTCAAGGAGGACCGGACTGCCCTTGCCATCATGGAAAGCCGTCTTCTGTGCGACCAGAACAGTGCGGGGACCGGCTACCGACGTATGCGCAAGAGCACTACACCGGACAACATCGCTCTTCGTAAAAGTGAGGTGACGGTCATCTGCGATGTGACCGTGCGGACGTCCCCTTATAGGCCCAAAGCCGTCATCGGCCTCAGTGCTTGCAGAAGGGCGGATATGGGTCGGCAGCGATCAGTTGCTTTTGACCGCAACCGGCCATATCCGGCCATTGGCATCAGCCGCATCAAGGGCTGCTCTTCGATCGAAAGCAGACGTCTCCGCTTGAACGGTGATTGGCCATAACGGTTCGACATTCTATCGATACGCTGCACCACGTGCGGCAAGATAGGTGCCATTTTGAGATTGATGCGCGGCTTAAGCATCTTGTCGACGGCGCGTCAACCGGCGCCACTCTCGCTGCACGCGAGTCGTCTCTGTTAGAGGCGTCGGGATAGAAGTGAACGCAACACTTTGAGATAAACGACACAACCGGATGCGAACGCAGAACAAGCGGAACCTGTCCACCTAAGCGCTTTGTCAGCGATCAGCGTCCCGAATCGGGTATGTGGATTCCCAGCCGCCACCGAGCGCCTTGCACAGCGTGACGAGGTTAGTGTCGGCGGTTGCCTTGCTCTGCTCGAGATTGCTCTGCGCCGCCACCAGCTGCTTCTGCACGTTCAGTACGTCGAGGTAATCGACCGCGCCAGCTTTGTACCGTCGCTGTGCGATCGCGAGCGCGCGCTGGTTCAGCGTTACCACGGATACGAGCCGATCGCGCCGGCGCTGTTCGGCAGCGTAGACGACAAGCGCGTCGTCCACCTCCCGCCATGCCTCGAGTACGGTACGTTGGTAGTTGATCGCAGCCTCCTGTTGTTGCGCTTCACGCAGGTGGAGCATTCCCTTGAGACGCCCGCCCTCGAAGATCGGAAGTGTAATCGACGGTCCGATCACGAACTGGCCCGATGCCCAGTTGGCGAGGCTCGACAGCTGCAGGCTCTGGAATCCCGCGCTGCCGTTCAACGAAATGCGCGGATAGAAGTCGGCCTTCGCCATTCCGATCGACGCCGTCGCGGCATGCAACTGTGCCTCTGCTCGCCGGATATCCGGTCTGCGCTGCACGAGTTCGGACGGAAATCCGATCGGCACCTGCTCGGGGAGCGGCGGAACGTCGCGAGACTCGCCGAACGCATGCCGCAGCGCCCCCGGCTCCTGGGCGAGCAACACGCCAATCGCGTTGATCGTCGTCTCGCCTTTCGCTTCGAGCGTCGGAATCAGGCTTTCAATCGATTCGGCCTGTGCTGACGCATTTGCGACATCCAGCTCCGCCGTGACCCCTTCGCGTACGCGAACGTGCGCGAGGTTTACCGCGTCCCGGGCAATCTCGAGGTTCTGCCGCGCGATACGAAGCTGAGACTGCGTATCGCGCAACTCGATATAGTCGCGCGCAAGCTCGGCCCGGACCGACAGCAGCACCGCATTGCGGTCCTCGTATGACGCGTCGCTCAATGCGGTCGCCGCTTCGACGCCACGTCGAACCCGGCCCCAGATGTCGATCTCCCACGACGCATCGAAGCCCGACTGATACAGATTGTAGGCCGGCGAACCTTTGGACCCCGGCAATGCTGCCACGCCGACCGGCGAGGTTCCCGATGCCGATTGCGGTTGCGTCTGTGTCGGCGTGACGCCAAGCAACGACAATATCCCGTTCTCGCTTCCACGCTCGCGGTTATACGATGCAGCGCCGACGATGGAAGGAAGTTCCGCGGCACCGGCGACCCGCTGTTGCGCACGGCTCTGGCGCAGGCGCGCCGACGCCACCGCCACGTCCAGGTTCGCGTCGGCGAGCTGCTTTTCCAGCGAGTCGAGCACCGGATCGCCGAAGAGCGTCCACCAATCTGCATTGAATTGCGATTCGACGGTCTTGCTCGATGCTTGCGCCGCTTCCGTGCGGCTGAAGACATCGGGGGTCGAGGTTTTCGGACGCTCGAAGTCCGGACCCAACGTGCATCCCGCCATCACGAGACACGCGAGTATCGCCAGTACCGTCTCGCGGACGGAGAATTCGTTCGTATTCATTTCCCGTTCCCTCCCGCCGTCGGCGCATCGCGATGTTTGCCAACAGCTACCTCCGCTTCGACGGAAAGCCCGACGCTCAGTGCGGACGCTGCCTGCTGTCCGCGGTCGATCGTGATCTTGACCGGTACGCGTTGCACGACTTTGGTGAAATTGCCCGTCGCGTTGTCGGGCGCGATGGGCGCGAAGCTTACGCCGGTCGCGGGCGCGAGACCGTCCACGTGACCTCGAATCACCACGCCCGGAAAGCTGTCGACCTTGATGCGTACGCCGGCACCGCGCCGCATGTTGGTAATCTGGTTTTCCTGAAAGTTGGCCACGACATACGCGTCCCGGAGCGGAACGATCGCGAGAATCGCCGCGCCGGGCGTCACGAACGCGCCCACACGCGCGGAACGTCGCCCGATCTTGCCGTCGACCGGTGCGCGGATCTCGCTATAGGACAGGTTGAGCGTCGCCTGTTCCAGTGCCGCCTCGGCACGCGCCAGTGCCCCTGCCGCCTTGTCGCGCCCGGCGCGCAGGACGTCGAGGTTCTGCTCGGTCGCCGTCAACACGGCCCGATCGCGCGCTTGCTGTGCAAGCTGCTCGGCAAGCGTCGTCGCAGCATGCTGCTGCTCCTGTGCCGTCCCTGCACCAGCTTCCGAGAGATTCTGGTAGCGCGATGCATTGGCCCGCGCAAACGCGATACTGGCATCGTCGGACCGCAGCGTCGCGCGCGCCTGCTCGACGAGCGACGGCTGCCGTGCGATCTCGGCGTCGAAATTGGCCACGGACGCCTTGGCCGCGACCACATCGGCCTGGGCACTCAGCAATGCTGCGCGGAAGTCGCGATCGTCGATGCGTACCAGCAACTGGCCGGCCTTCACCGACTCGTTGTCGTCCACCAGGACATCGGAAATCTGGCCGGCGACGCGTGGCGCCACGAGCGTGAAGTCGGCTTGCACGTAGGCGTCGTTCGTGGATTCGGTTTCGGGTGCGGAAACGAGCCGTGCGCAGCCCCATACGGCCATGCCTGCCGCGACCAGGGATGCGGCAACGTAAGTGGTCTTGAACGGAAAACGGGTGGCGGTCGACATGATTTCGTCCATCAACGGGAAGGAGGCGGCGTAATGGTCCACGGCGGATAGATCCGCACGGGCAACACCGGAACAAGGAAAAGAAGTGCAACGGCGACGCCCGCCATCACGCGATAAAGATCGGCCGACGTCAGCACGAACGCCTGCTCGTGGACTCGGTGCGCAAGTTCGCCGAAATCATGAAGGCTGTCGATGCTCTGGTCCGTCATCGCCATGTGGTTGCCCAGGCGGTCCACCAGCACGTTCGAATGGAAGCGTTCGCGAGCGGTACCGACACCTTCGATCAGCGCAGTCGCCGCAGCGGCGGAGAACGTCTTCAGCGAATTGAACATGGCCGACGCGAACGGGCCCTCGGTCGGCGGCAAGCCCGTCGTCACGCCCATCAGGATCGACAGGATCACCATCGGCTGGGCCGCGATCTGTAACGACTGAAGCAGGTAGAAGTTGTCGCGAATCCACTCGGACGTCATCACGCTGCCCATCGCGCAGGTCGTTGCCATGAGGGCAAGGCCGATACCGAGCACCCAGCGGCGATCGATCTGCCTAAGGTTCAGCACGGCGGCGGTCAACGGCAGCGTGATCAGCAGCGGAAGCGCGACCAGCAGCGACAGCGGAGCCGTCTGCAGCGCTCTGTAGGCGTGAACCTTCGCGAGATACTGTCCCGGTATCGCAGCAACGCCGACCAGCAGCACCACAGCGCCCGTGAGCGTGAGGAGGCCGTGCGCGAAGTTGCGGCGGCCGAGCATCTGCAGCTTGAAAAAGGGCAGCGGGTGAAACCATTCGTTGACGAAAAACACCGCAAGCAGGAGCGCCCCGCCGGAAAACATCGCGCAGACGAAGCCGGAATTCAGCCAGTCGAGGCGATCGCCTTGCAGAAGACCGATCACGAGCATCGCCACGCCGGGAAAGCCGGTGAGGAATCCGATCCAGTTGAACGAACCGAACCGTTCGAGTTTCAGCGGATCGGCCGGAAGGCCGAACTGAATCGCCACACAGCTGCCGATCCCGAGCGGCACGATCTGAAGAAAGGCCATGCGCCAGCTGACATACTCCGTCCACAACGCAGCCAGCGGCGTGCCGAGCGCGGGCCCGAACGTCGCGGTCAGCGCGTAGCCTGCTAGCCCGTACAACTTTACCTTGGGCGGCAGATAGCGCAGCGCGACGATGATCAGCATCGGCGGCAGGCAGCCGCCCGCCACGCCCTGCAGCACGCGCAGCACGTAAAGCGCGGGCAGGGTCGGCGCGATCGGGCAAAGCATGCCGAAGATCAACGTGGCGACGACGGCGCCGATCGTGAATCGCTTCAGCGTGAAGGTCATGCCAAACCACGGGGCGAACACCATCGTCGCCACGTTGGCGGCTTCGAACAGCGCGGTCAGCCACGTCCCGTCGTCATGTCCGATCGACAGTGCGCCTTGAATGTCGGCCATCGCCGACGCGGTGACTTGTTCGTTGAGTATCGCCAGCAACGACGCGAACAGCATTCCGGTCAGGCCGATAGCGACACGCGGCGACAATGCAGCGTGACCGGAGCCTGTTTGCACCGGCGTCTGCGTGCTCCGCACCGGCGCGTGCGCCGGTGCGGGTACTCCGAGCGGCTCGCTCGTTCCGGTCGTCGAGGGGTTGGCGGAACTCATAGGATCCCTTGGCTACTGAGATTGGAGAAATGACGGCATGGGCGCGACGCCGTCAGCGTGCGGCCGGTTCATGGCGACGCGCTTCGTCGAAGTACTGCGGCGCTTCCCGGCGATCGAACATGCCGTACTCCCGCACGATGCGGATATGCCGAACGCGCGTATCGGAACGCAGATTCGCTCCGCGTTCGAACGCGGCGGCGGCAGCTTGGTCGCGCCAGGTCGCGACGACGATCACATCGCCGGGCGTCAACAGCGCGTCGAATGCGTCCCATGCAACGAGGCCGTGCGCCTGCGTGTCGAGCCCCAACCATCCGGCAACCGCTCGCGGACCTGCCTGCCTGGGCCAGTCCGGCGCGCACGTCGCGTCCAGCAGCGTGACGGCCGTGCCTGCGCCGACCTCGGTCACGTCGAGGCGCTGTTCCTGCAGGACCTGGCCTGCCGGAACACACGTATCGGCCACGACCTGGCCGATGCGCAGCTGGTAGTCGGAAAATATGCGATCGCGCGCGACCTGCTGAATGGTGTGGTGCTTCGTCGAGGTTCGCCAGCGCACCAGCGACTTCTCGTCGCGCCAGCTCGACAGCGACAGAAGCCATCCGTCCCGGGTCAGGCTTCCATAGCGCGTGTTGTCGACAAACCCGTCGATCTTCTCGAGTTCGGGCCGAAGCATCTTCGCCATGCCGAGATAGGCATCGAACTGTTCCGGTATCGGCTTGACTTCAAGCATTGCAGCAAACATGGCGGACTCCTTCATTCGGTTAGCGATACGACGCAATGCGCAATGCGCGCGGCGCCTTTGATGCGGGCCGGTATCGTCGTGCTGTCGCAGCCACGCGGTGATGGAGTTCATTGTCGGAGATGAAGTGGCGCTCTCATAGCGCGGGCGGTTTCGGTTTTGGGCCAATGAGTGAGCGAATTGCGCCACGGCCGCAATGGACGTCTTCATTACCTGCACGACCGGAAAGACGCTGTTGCCGTCCGGCCGCAACGATCTGGCATCGGCGAACCGCGAGTGGCACGATCGACATGCTTCATGCCGAATGAAAATGGATCGATTGCGGCCATCCTGACGCGCTTTTGGGTCACCCGAACGTGTGAAAGATCGACGTGCAGCATCGCGCGCATACAATCGCGACGTAGGGATTCAATCGACCGCGTCGGGAGGCGGAATGGACAAGTTGCGCGAGATGGAAGTCTTTGTGGCCGTCGTCGACCGCGGCAGCTTCACCGCCGCATCGGAGAAGCTCGGCTTGTCGACGGCAGCGGTTTCGCGGGCGGTGCATTCGCTCGAAACCCGAATCGGCACGCAACTGCTGGCGCGCACGACGCGCTCGGTGCGGGCGACGGATGCCGGCACGACGTACGCCGATGCGTGCCGCAAGGTGCTGGACGTGATCACGGACGCGGAGGTGAATATCGCCACGGATCATGAAAACCCCGTGGGCACGCTGACCATTTCAGCCCCGGTGCTGTTCGGCCAGCGATTCATCGCGCCGCTGGTGAATGCATTCGTATTGCGTTATCCCGATCTCGACGTCAACGCCGTGTATGTCGACCGGACCACGCGGCTGCTCGAGGAGGGTGTCGATATTGCCATCCGGATCGGCCACTTGGGCGACTCTTCGGTATTCGCGCTTCCGTTGGGTGTCGTTCGGCGGCGAACGTATGCAGCGCCTGCCTATCTCGCTGCGCACGGAGAACCCGCGCATCCGCGCGACCTGCTCCATCACGACTGCGTGTCATGCACCGGCGTGTCGCTTCCGCTCGAGTGGGTGTTTCACGACAACGGTTCGCGAGTGCCCGTTCGACTTCGGCCGCGGATGATCGTCGATCTGGTTCCCGCCGCCGTTCTGGCTGCCGTCGATTGCGTGGGCGTGACCCAGCTCTTGTCGTATCAGGCTGCCCCGGAGGTGCGCGACGGCAGGCTTCGGCCAATCCTGACGGCGTTCGAGCACGAGCCGATTCCCGTAAGCCTGCTCCATGTCGAGCGGCGAGGCGCGAGCGGGAAGGTCCGGGCCTTCGTGGATTTCGTTACCCACACGCTGCGCAACAATGCAGAACTTCAGGGCACGGACGTGATCGCGACACGGAGCTCGCGGTAGGCGGCCACCAGCGAATCGAGGTCGAACGCGCGGTTCAGGCCGCTCGGATTCGGCAGCACCCATACACGCGCACCGCCGAACGTATCGGATTGCGCGCCCCACTGGATGTCGCGCTTGCCGGACATCGCCGCAAGGGCGGTCTTGCCGAGAAACGCGACGTACCTCGGCGCATGGTATTGGATCTTCCGCTCGAATCCCGATGCGGCCGCTTCGAACTCCGATCGCGACAATTCGGCGGCACGGGCCGTCGCACGCGAAACGGCGGTGGTGAGCCCGCAACCATATCGAAGCAGCGTGCGATCGTCATCGGGACGAATCCGTTCGGGCGAAAAACCGGCGAGGTGAACGACGCGCCAGAATCGGTTGCTTGCGTTCGAGAAATGATGGCCCGCCGAGGCCGAACCGAGCCCTGGGTTGATGCCGCAAAAGATCACCGACAACCCGCGTTCGAGAATGTCCGAGAGCGGCTGAACCGGATTGGCGTGACTCACGGATGCAATTGCCGTTGCGAATGCGAACCGGCCGCGTCTCCCGCACCGGCCTGCGCGTGCCGATTCGAATCGGCCGTGCTCCTGAACCGTTGCCGGTACTGTTGCGGCGTGACGTTGAGCCGCCGCGCGAACGTCGCGCGCATGTGCGTGGCACTGTGGAAGCCGCATTTGAACGCGACGGTCTTGAGCGGTGCATCCGACGTTTCGAGCAATGTCCTCGCGGTATCGACGCGAATCTGTTCGACGAACGCGGACGGCGTCACCTTTGCATGCTTGGCGAACAGCCGCGAGAAGGTCCGGCGGCTCACCGACACGGCGCTCGCGAGCTGCTCGATCGACAGTGTATCGGCGATGTGGTCGGTCACGTACTGGTGGACCTTGCCGATGATCGGGTCCTCGTCCTTGCCGGCCGAAATGAACGGACTGTACTGCGACTGCCCGCCTTCGCGCTGAATATAGACGACCAGTTGCTTCGCGATGCGTACGGCCATCTCGTGTCCCCAGTCTTCCGATACGAATGACAGGCAAAGATCGATGCCTGCCGTCACGCCGGCGGACGTAAACAGTCGCCCGTCCCGGATGAAGATGCTGTCGGGTTTTACGCTGGCCAGCGGAAACTCATTTGCGAGGCGCGCTGCAACCGCCCAGTGCGTCGTCACGGCCTTGCCGTCGATCAGGCCCGCATGGCCGAGCAGAAACGTTCCGTTGCACACGGAGCCGAATCGCGTCGCGCCCCGTGCCTGGCACTGCAGCCAGCCGAGGACGTCGCCGGAGGGGCAGGCGTCCGGCAATTGCGGGCCGCCCGCGACCAGTATCAGGTCATATTGCGCGTCGAGATCCCCGAAGCCGAACTGAACGGACAACTGCATTCCGTTCGAACACGTCACGGTGCCGGCCCTCTTTCCGACGAGGGAAACCTCATACCTCTGATGAACAGGAAGATACGTGTTGGCTTCCGCAAATACGTCCAGTGGGCCTGCGACATCCAACGCCTGCACACCATCGAAGACGACAATGGCGACTTTCATTCCTGACCTTCAGCAAATAAGAGCCCGCTCGCGCGGAGGCACCACGTACCGCGACTGCTGCATCGCGTTTCGAGCCGGCGCGGCGACCTGGTGACGAGCGTTGCGCCAGATTACCGCAACGGACGGACCGCGTGGACACACGGTCCGGTAATTGACTTTTGCGGCGCAGGAAGAAGGCTGAATGTAAGCCGTGCCGGCGTGCTCCGACGTTTGTGGAGCGGTAGCAGTGTGTCGGGCGCCGAAACCGGCGACGCGACGTGGCCGAAATCTCGCCGCGATTGGCCGCGCAAGGTTGCATGTCCGGGTTTCCGCTCCCGCTCCGCCTGACTAGACTGGGTTCGGCAACGCGCGAGGCAACGACGCCGCCGAAGATGGGCACGGAACCGAATCGTCGTATCGCTCGCAACGCGTCACGTGGCGCCGCTGTTTCGAAGGAACGACGCGGCCCGTCTGCGACCGGTATCGGCGTCGAAAGCGTGGCCTCGCCCGGAATACGTTTGCGGAGGAATGTGTCATGGATGTCGGAATCATGCTGTATGCCGGCTTTCGGCTGCTCGAGGCAAGCGGTCCAATGGATGTTTTTCAGGAAGCGAATCGCCAGTGCGGCCGGATCGTCTACGAACAGCACCTCGTCGGACCGGTGCCCGGGCCCGTCGTCTGTTCGAACGGAACCGCGGTGGGCACGACAGCGTGCCTGGCGGACGCGGCCGCATCATTCGACATCGTCGTGATACCCGGTTCTCCGTTCGACGGTCCGGAGCGAGAGCATCGTGCGCTCGTGGACTGGCTTCACGAAACCGGATGTCACGTGCGGAAGCTCGCGACGGTATCCAACGGAGCGTTTCTGCTCGCACGTGCCGGCCTTGCCGATCGTCGCTGGCTGGTCACGCATCCGGGCGGCGGACAGCGTCTTGCCGACGAGCATTCGCAGGTGAACGTCGTCGCCGGTCAGCATTGCGTGAAGGACGGCAACGTCTATTCGGCGGACGGCGTGCACGCCGGCATTCGCGTTGCCCTGGCGCTCGTCGGCGAGGATCTGGGCCAGCGCGTCGTCGAGCACATCGCCAGAAGATTGTTGGCGTAACCGCACTGAAGTGGCGCACGAGCGGGCGCCATCGGTCACGCGCGCTCGGTCCGGGACATCGCGTCGATGAGCAGGCGCATCGCGTCGCAACCCGCCGTGGCCCGGAAAACGCTCATTTTGGCCTGCAAGCGCGGTTCATCCGCGCATCGACGGCTTCGATCGTTGGCAGAATGATCTCGACTCCTTCGCAATTCTTTCATGTATGCGCGCACGAACGTGCGCGATGAGTCGGGCCTGATACAACGAGTCCGTTGGAACGATCGTCCGTGAACGGGTTTGGAACGCACGCTGTTCTCGAGTTGGAAGGCAAATCATTCATCGTCATCGGTCGCCGACGCGGTCGGCGCCCATTTCCCTACGAGGCAGCCATGTCCCGGAATCCCGCTGTTACGTCGCAGATTCTTCCGCCACCTGCTCACGCCGGCGAACTGATGTCCGGCGCGGACATCATCCTGCGGGTGCTCGCCGAACAGGGCGTCGATACGCTGTTTGGATACAGCGGCGGTGCAATCCTGCCCACATACGACGCCGTGTTTCGTTTCAACGAATTGCACAAGGCAAGCCCCAAGCGCCAGATCCGGTTCGTCGTTCCTGCGAACGAGCAGGCTGCAGGCTTCATGGCCGCCGGCTACGCGCGTGCCAGCGGAAAAGTGGGCGTGTTCATGGTGACGTCCGGCCCGGGCGCGACGAATGCGGTCACGCCGATCGCCGACTGCAACGGGGATTCGGTTCCCGTCGTCCTGATCTGCGGACAGGTTCCGCGCGCGATGGTCGGCACCGATGCGTTTCAGGAAGCGCCGGTCTTCAACATCATGTCGGCGAGCGCAAAGCAGGTGTTTCTCGTCACCGATCCGGCGAAGCTGGAGCAGACGCTGCGAAGCGCATTCGAAATCGCTCGCACCGGCCGTCCGGGACCGGTGGTCGTCGACGTGCCTAAAGACGTTCAGAACTGGGTGGGACCTTATCTCGGCCACGGTACATTGCAGTTTCGCGGGTACTCGGATCGACTTCGAATGGTGGCAAAAGGCGCCCGTCTGGACGACGACAAGCGTGCGGCATTCTTCGACCTGCTGGCGCAGAGCCGGCGCCCGCTGCTCTATGCGGGCGGCGGCATTGTCGCAGCGGAAGCGGCAGGCGAGCTGCTGCGGTTTTCCGAGCGCTACAGGATCCCCGTCGTGACCACGCTGATGGGCATCGGCGCGATACCCGCACGATATGAGCTGGGGCTTGGCATGCTCGGCATGCATGGCACCGCCTGCGCGAACTACGCGGTCGAAGACTGCGATTTCCTGATCGCAGTGGGTGCCCGGTTCGACGATCGGGTCGTGGGCGGCCGCCCTGATCGATTCGCGCCACGCGCACGGCATGTGGCTCACATCGACATCGACGAGGCGGAAATCAACAAGGTCAAGCGGGCGCAGTGGAGTCACATCGGCAATGCGAAGGACGCGTTGCGGTCGTTGATGACGCATGACCGGATCGTGCAAAGCTCCGCGGACTGGCTAGATCGAGTCGCGGAACTCAAGCGCCGCCACGGGATGAATTTCGACCGGAACAAGTCAGCGATTCAGCCACAGTACGTGATCGAGAAACTCAGCGAGATGACGGGCGGGCGCGCGATCGTCACGACTGGAGTAGGCCAGCATCAGATGTGGGCCGCTCAGTATTTCGATTTCGTCGAGCCGCGCAGCTTCCTCACATCGGGCAGCATGGGCACGATGGGCTTCGGGCTACCGGCTGCGATCGGTGCGCAGTTGGCGAGGCCGGATGCGCTGGTAATCGATATCGACGGTGACGGCAGCATCCGGATGAATGTCGGCGAACTCGAGACGGCGAGTACGTATGGTGTGCCCGTGAAGGTGCTGCTTCTCAACAACTGCGGCGACGGGATGATCCGGCAGTGGCAGCGGCTCTTCTTTGATGGACGGATGTTCGTGAGCGACAAGGCGCTTCATCGAAAGGACTTCGTGATGGCGGCTCGGGCCGATGGATTCGAATTCGCTTGCCGCGTCGATACGATCAGTGAATTGGAGGCCAAGCTTAGGGCGTTCATTGAATTTGAGGGGCCAGCCTTCCTCGACGTAAGGATCGACCCAGGTGCCGATGTGTTCCCAATGGTCGGGCCGGGTCAAAGCTATTCGACGATGGTCACGGGGCCCTTTATCGCGGCCCGAGCGGGCATTGAGCGTGGAGCGCACCACGAAGGCCCCCCGAACCGGACCGATATGTTCTGATGCTGCTGCACTCTGGCGCTGCGGCACATAACGCGTGCACGAACGAGAAGCAGAGCGGTCGGGGCGGAGCATATCGTATGCCAGCCCCCCGCCTTGCTTCATATCGCCGACTTCTATCCCGATCCTGGTCGAACATCATGATTGACGAAAATCTGATTCATAAGGCGCTCGCAAACCCCTTGAGGCGCGAAATTCTGGCGTGGCTGAAAACGCTGGATCGAGGATTCGCGAGAGGAGTCGTCGACTTTCGTCATGGCGTGCCGTCGAATGCGATCCATGCACGTAGCGGTCTATCGCAGTCTACGGTATCTGCACATATCGCGACGTTGATTGACGCCGGGCTTCTCGTTTCGAACCGAGTGGGTCAGTGGATTTTTGTGTCTCGTAATGAAGAGGTAATACGCGCGTTCGGCAAGCATGTCTACTTGCATCTTTGACGAGATCGTTGGCGCATCGCGGACAGACGAGTGTCTAACGTCGGCGGCTCTTATACATCTGTTTGCGGACTTTCCAGGCAAGTACACTGAAGATCCGCTTCGGGTCGATCTGCGTCGGTCGCGCGTCGCAGGGCGGCGGACGGCCGCGTTCGGCCACAAGCGGTCGGTCGACTTCAACGTCCAGATCGTTGACAATTGCGTATGGGTCTTTGGCCACTCCCAGTCACGAAATCGTATGAGGTGCCTAGTCATACATGAACTACCCTCCACTTGAACTTGGTGCTGTTTTCCAAACGGACTGGACAGAGCATCCTATTCGCGTGATCGCGTTTGATGCAGATGCGGTCATGTATGACGCTTGGTGGCCACACAAGCAAGCCTGGGGCATGGAGAACCTGTCCGGCACCTTTAGCTACTACCGCGTGCGACGCACCTTGTTCTTGTCACGAGCGCATTATCTGCGAACCGATGAATACACTGAGCTCGAGGCTAGCATTCACAGGCCAGATCTTCCCTTGGCCTACGCGCAGTTCGAATCGTTGAACTGGTATGACCAAAGGCCCGAATCTCTATCGCAACTGGCTCAACAGATCGCCCAAGCACGAGGCCATCAAAACCCGAGCGATGATGCTTCGCTTCTAAAAACATCAGCCATCTACCTCGCGCCTTTCGGTCCAAAGGGCAGCCAGAAGCCGCCGACGGTATGCTATGCGCAGGACGGCTATGCGTTCAACGAATCAGAAGTTCTATGGAACGCGTGGCAATTGCAGGCCGCGCACCTAGGTGATCGCCATCTCACGAGCGGCATCGGCATCTATCGTTTGGGGGTTCGGCGGCGCACCCCGACTTTCTATATCTGGGGTTCTTTGAGCCAGTTGAATGGAGGAACGAATAGCTCGTAAGAAAGGGGAGCCACGATTGCTCCTGTCGCTGCTCTGCGTCCCGCGAACGGCCGCTTCCGGGATAGCCCGATGGCTGCTTCGGGTCGATCTGCGACGGTCGCGCGCGCTGGGCTACGGACATTGGCGTGGCGGTAGTCTTGAGCGCGTCGTTACCCTGCCTCAGGGCTCCCCAATCGTTGTCGCCTCAGTTCGGCCCAGTCAATGAGCGCCTCCATTGACGGTCCGAGCGCAACTCCCATCTCGCTCAGCACATATTCGACCTTCGGGGGCACCTGAGGATACACGGTACGTTCGACGATACCGTCTCTCTCAAGCTGGCGAAGCTGTTGAATTAGCATCTTTTGATTGACGCCCTCGATCAGTCGCTCCAACTCGGAAAAGCGGACCGGTCCTTTGGCGGCAAAAAGCTGGCAGATGATGATGATCTTCCATTTTCCATCGAGCACCCGTAACGCCTCGGTGGTCGCGTTAGCCCATACGACGCGCTGCTGCGGATCATCGCAGTTCCATTGTCTGATTTTTCCCATACATACCTTTTGGTGCGTTACCCACTTTTCTGTAGGTTCTTGTCACTGTGGGGTGTACTACTTAGTATAAAGCCCGACAGCAACGACAAGTTCGAGAACAAGGGCAACATCATGGAAATCGGCATCATCGGTATCGGCAATATCGGCGTCACTCTTGCACGCCGTCTGAAGGCCGCGGGTCACAACATCCGCGTCGCGAACTCGAAGGGGCCGGCGGCGGTTGTGCATTTCGCAAACGAAATCGGCGCGACGGCGTGCGATGTCAAGGGGGCGATCGCACGAGCGGACGTGATTGTCCTGGCGATTCCACTACCCGCAATGACCAACCTGCCGGCCAACCTGTTCGACTCGGTTCCTTTACATGTTCCGGTGGTCGATACCAGCAACTACTATCCTGGCCTGCGCGACCCGAGGATCCCGGAAATCGACGCCGGGATGCCTGAGAGTGTATGGGTATCCCGACAGCTGCGCCGGCCAGTCATCAAGGCCTTCAACAACATTCTCGCGTATTCGCTGGCGCATCTCGGTCTGCCGGAAGGGTCGCCCGACCGTTTGGCGGTTGCTGTTGCGGGCGATGACGACGATGACAAGCAAACCATCATGGAATTGGTCAATCAAATCGGCTTCGATCCCGTCAATGCCGGTTCGCTGCAAGACTCGTGGCGCCAACAGCCGTCGACGCCTGCCTACTGCTGCGATTACGGTGCGCAGATGATGCGCAAAGGCCTAGCTGCTGCGATCAAGGAAGAAGCCGCTGTGAAGCGAGATCGGATGCCGGAGCTTTTCGCGAAGCTCGGCCCGACTCCCAGCCATGACGAAGTCGTTGCGATGAACCGAGCTGCGAACGCCGTGGCAGGCTTCTCGTCGCGGTAGGTGATTGGCAACACACCTGATTGTTCAGGAAGGCACCGCTGATCTCACTGTTTCTGCGCACAAGCGACTGGCATGTCGGGGCCATTGCCGCCTGCGCCGTATTGCAATCGATCGAGGACCGTGGCCGCGTAACGCGAAGGCGTGTCATCGCCAACCCGCCCATCGTTACGGGCGGGCGTACGGCCGCTTGACTCGGCGCACGTGTGCGAAGCGGTCGGGCGAATGGAACGGCTCCTATGGGTCGATCGGCGCCGGTCGCGCGTTGCAGGGCGGCGGCCGGCCGGGTTCGGCCATGAGCAGACACTTAGACGCCGATGTACTCCAAGTGAATGAGTGGATATGGTCTTCCCTGTCCATCCAGTGGAGAACGGCCCGTCCGTTTGAAACCCATTTTTTCGTAAAAACCAACGGCTTGACCGTTCTGCTCATTGACATCGGTTGTCATTTTGGGGTGAAGCTTCAGGCCATGACGGACTAGGGCTGCACCAATGCCAGTCCCTCGGCAGGCTGGATCAACGAACAGTGCCTCCATGTGGCCGTTGTCGATGAGCATGAACGCCTGGGCGTAATCATTGGCATCCACTGCCAACCAGAGCGGAGCTTTCGGGAGGAAGTCACAGACCAAATCATCAATGGCTTTGCGGTCCTCGGGGGACAGGAAATCATGTGTAGCGTCGACTGCACGGCGCCAAATTTCAAAGGCACGAGCGCCTTCCTCGGGACGGGAATTTCGAATAGTAATCATTGTTTGATTATAAGCACTGCGAGGCTTGGAGGCTGAATCTGGTTCAGAGAGGCCCGCCTAGGAAGGGCCTCGACCTGTCGTCAGAATGACCGCAACGGGTTGCGCCGGTCGCGTGCGCTGGGCGGCGGCCGGCCGAGTTCGGCCACAATCGGTCATTCGACACTTGGGCTCAAATTGCCGACAATTGGGCACGTCCGATCTATAGAGAACTCATATGCCGGCTGATCGCGATTTCCACTCGACCTGGAGCAAGACCTCGGAGTATCTACGCGAGGCGCGAGTTCACCTCTCCGAAACTGCCGAGGGAGTGTGCACGGATGAGATCGCCGAATTTGAGGAATTCTTGAATCACAACGAGTTCGAACTGGCGCTGGACGCCATCGAAGCCTCTTTCAGGAAGGGAGACGATGCGAACTGGCGCGTACTGGAGTATATGGCCATGGCAGCGCTGAGCATGGAGCTGGTAGATCGCCAAAGGACGTACGATCAATGGCTAACACAAGCGCGAGGCTGGAATTACAGGACGGTTCTGCCACGATAGGTTGCAAGACGAATGGCCGGTTTGCGTCGAATTGATGGACCGCTTCGGGTCGATGCCGGACGCCGACTTGGCGCGAAAACGCATCGCTCGATGCCCGTCATGGACGGGATCACACCGATAAGCGCAAGCGTTGAATGCCGCCCCCCGGTCGGAACAGCGGCCATCTGATCGTGGAGTAGTATTCCCCCATGTCCAGGTTATTGCTCGGCCTCTGCGGCGCGCCGTCAACCATCCGTGACGAGGGTGGCAAGCTCATCAAAGGGTTTGGAAACTCCTTCAACGATGCGTGCGGTGGCGTCGGCCGCGACGACGGCATTGATGGGAATGCATCATGTCAATCGAATGGAAGCACCGTGCAAGGCTATTTATCCAGCGTTTCTGGCAGCCGACCAGTGCGTGCATGACCTGCATGCCGGGGAGCTGGGGCAGTATTACGAGCGTTGCCCACTGGACGATTGCATTTCATACAGGTTTGCTTACTGGCCTCCTGGCCGTACTTTTGACTTTCACGCCTGCGGCAAAACTCTACACGCATCGATACGGCAATGCGCTGGTCGTCGGCTTCCTGACAATGCTGGGCGACGTCTACTCGCACACGAGTCACTACCGAATCCCCTATGTCGAGCACATCCTGACGGGTGTAATTTCAGGTCTCTTGACACTGGCGGCCTCATATCTCTTCGAAGACCGCGCGCGACGTCTTCGGGCGGTGTGGGCTCGAGTGTTCGGATAGCGTATCCGGTGACTTTCTGAGCCCTCCCGGCCGAACGGCAAAAGGCTCCCCGGCGAGGCGACGCTTCATGATCGGGAGACTGCGTAAGGACAACGGGAGTTCGCGGCTGTGACATGCCCCAGCGTCAGCGTGCGGCCAGCTCGAGCCGGTCCGACGAAATTGGCGGGCGTCGGCTTCGCGTCCCGGGTGCGATGGTCGCGGGCCGCACCGAGAACGTCGGTGTTCCGGTGACGCAAAACCATTTGTACCGCCCGGCAATCAACGGTATTCGCCAAGACAGCGACTGTTCCGCAGTGCCTGACTCGATGCGGGACGTAACGTGATCTGCATCAAAGCCCGCATGCGATGTGCCACGTTTAATGTGCGGAGCGGAATCGCTCGTTTTTGAGGCTGCCGTGCGCCGTGACCGACGCTGGCGTCTGCCCGCGCAGCGGCGCGCCGCCGCCTCGGCTTGGGCCGGGAAGCAATCGGGAGACTGGACATGCTGCGCGATGTGCTGGTGCACGTAGACGGGAGTGAGTCGGGGCGGCGCAGGGTGCAATTCGCCGTCGACTTGGCAATAAGCGTCGGTGCGCGACTGAGCGGAATACACGTGACCCCGCCGGCGGAGGTTCCGCCTCTGTACAAACCGACCCGCGTGGCGGAAGTCACTGCATATCTCTCCGCGAAGCTGGCACAGGACAGCACCGCGGCAACGGTGGCCTTCAGGGAAGAAGCCGTGGCGCGCCTTGCTGATGCATGCTGGTTCGAAGCGAAAGGCGACGTAGCCAAAGGCATCAGCGACCGAGCCCGCTACGCGGACCTCGTCATCATTGGCCAGGACGAATGGCAAGGCTCGCCCGAAACGCATCCCTTGCCGATCGCCCACTCGGTTGCCGTCCGATGCGGTCGCCCGGTCCTGGTTGTGCCTGCCGCGGCACCACCATCACTGGTCAGGGCCGCCGTTGCCTGGGATGGCAGCCGTGAATCCGTGAGGGCCGTCCACGATGCCTTGCCGCTGCTGCGGCTGTCGCGGTTGGTCCGGATCATCGCGTTCGTTTCTCCGACGGCGGAGGGCAGCGAGGACGACGCGGAAAGTCTCCTGGACCACCTGACCCGACATGCCGTCGCTGTCGATTCAGCCGTACTCCGGATCCGTTCCACGGAAGAGCATGGTTCACTGCGTGAACACATTGAGAACGGGCCATACGACTGGCTGGTGATGGGCGCTTACTCGCATCCCATGTGGATGGAGTTCATCCTCGGTGGCGTCACTCAGTCCATTCTCCTGTCGGCGAAGATACCCGTGCTGGTTTCCCATTGACGAGGTGAGTGGATGGACGCCAAAGGATTGCAGCGCACGCACGTTTTTCGGGGCCTTTGGGCGCGTCTGAAGGAGCACCCGCTATCCCGGGTCGGGCCGGGGCTGATCACCGGCGTCGCCGACGATGACCCCAGCGGGATCGCCACTTATTCCCAGGCGGGTGCCCAATTCGGGCTGAACATGCTTTGGACGATGCCGCTGGCGTACCCGTTGATGGCGGCGGTTCAATCGATGTGCGCGAACCTTGGCAGGGTCACTGGAAAAGGGCTCGCGGCCAACATCAAGACCGCATTCCCGCCGAGCGTGCTGAGGAGCGTCGTGCTGCTGCTGCTGGTTGCCAACACGCTCAACATTGCTGCCGACGTTGCTGCCATGGGCGAGGTTGCGGAGCTCGTCTCCGGTGTCGATCGTCACCTCATGACGGCGTTCTTCGTGTTCGGGACGCTTCTGCTGCAGATGTTCGTTCCCTACCATCGCTACGTCTTCTTCCTGAAGTGGCTCACCGTCTCCCTGCTCGCTTACGCGGCGGTTCTCTTTACGGTTCATGTTCCGTGGGGGCAGGTTGCACTGCGCACGGTCTGGCCCAGGTTCACACCCAATGCCAGCGCCGCCGCCGTGGTGGTCGGTGTCTTTGGCACGACCATCAGCCCATACCTGTTTTTCTGGCAGGCCTCCGAAGAAGTCGAGGACATGCAGGCGAACCGCGGCAGTGCGCCGCTGGTAAGCGACGCGCGTGTCGCCGACGCGGAACTTCGACGTATCCGGTGGGATACGTGGAGCGGCATGCTGTACTCCGACGTCGCCGCGTACTTCATCATTCTTGCGACCGCCGTCACCCTCCATGTGGCTGGCGTCACCGACATCAACACGGCGGCGCAGGCAGCTAGCGCACTGCGGCCGCTCGCCGGCGACTTTGCGTACATGCTTTTCGCGCTCGGTATTCTCGGCGTGGGGCTGATCGGTGTGCCGGTGCTGGCGGGTTCCGGCGCGTACGCCCTGTCCGAGGTGATGGGCTGGAAGGAGGGGCTCGAACGCAAGGTGGGCGATGCGCGCGGGTTCTACGGGATCATCGCCGTCAGCGTGCTTGCCGGACTCGGAATCCAGTATTCGCCAATCAGTCCGATGAAGGCCTTATTCTGGAGCGCGGTGATCAACGGAGTGGTCGCCGTACCGCTGATGGTCGTCATCATCATCCTCGTCTCGAAGAAATCGGTCATGGGCGCTTTCACGGCGAGTCGGCCGCTGATTGTCCTTGGCTGGATTGCGACCGCGATCATGGGGGCGGCGGCCGTGGCAATGTTCATCCCTGGCTGACCATGCGGTGAACGTTCGGTTCACGTTGCGACCATCGGCTTTCGCCAGCACGCGAGCCGGATCGGCCAGGAGCGGCACGATGCGACGCGACGGCCGTCGGACGGACGGCGCGTCACGTGCGCCCGCACGATGCCTTACGGCTTGGCCCCCATCACGAACTCGAACGTCGCCACGCCGTCGACGCCACCCGTCACGCGGTCGCCCGGCTGCAGCGCGCCGACACCGGCCGGCGTGCCTGTGAAGATCAGGTCGCCGGCCTTCAGCTCGACCGAGCGCGACACGTACGCGATCACGTCCGGCACGGCCCAGATCATGTCCGCGAGATCGCCTTGCTGGCGCGTTTCGCCGTTGACCGCGAGCCAGATCCGGCCGCTTGCCGGGTGGCCGGTCGCGGTCGCCGCGCGCAGCGCGGTCACGGGACCCGACGCATCGAAGCCCTTTGCCCAGTCCCACGGCCGGCTCAGCTTCTTCGCCTCGGCCTGCAGGTCGCGGCGCGTGAGGTCGACGCCGACGCCGTAACCCCACACGTGCGACAGCGCGTCGGCCGGGTCGATCGACCGGCCGTCCTTGCCGATCGCGACGACCAGCTCGATTTCGTGATGGAGGTCGCTGGTCAGCGGCGGATAGGGGACGGTGCCGGCGGCCGGGACGATCGCGTCGGCCGGCTTCGTGAAGAAGAACGGCGGTTCGCGGTCGGGATCGGCGCCCATTTCGCGCGCGTGATCGGCGTAGTTGCGGCCGACGCAGAAGACGCGGCGCACCGGAAAGCGTGCGGACGACTGTTCGACTTCGACGGAAGGACGCTCGGAAGCGTCGATGACGTATGCGGACATCGGATGGCCTCGTTCGATGAAAAGACGGATGCCGTCGCCCGCGCAATGCACCACGGGCCGGCATGCATGGAACGATACCCGACGCATGCGCGCCCGGATGCGACGCAACTGCGTTTTAACCGGACAAATCTACGCGTCGCTGCCCGCCGGCGCGTCGTCGCCGGCCGGCAGCGCGGCGTTCGCGTCCCGGTACGCCTTCGGCGACACGCCGACCCGCGCGCGGAAGCGCCGCGCGAAATACCCTTCGTCGCGAAAGCCGACGGAGCGCGCGATGTCGGCGATGCGCCGGCTCGTATGGGCGAGCAGCGATTGCGCGAGCGCGATCCGGCGCTCGGTCACGAGATCGGTGAAGGTGCTGCCGGTTTCCTTGCGCACCAGGTGTGCGAGGTAGTTCGGCGACAGGAAGGCGGCCTCGGCGGTGGCCGCGAGCGTCAGGTCCTCGCGGGTCAGGTTCGCGCGCACGTGGCGCATCACGCGCGCGAGCGCGTCGCGCCGGCCCGCGCGCTGGGCGCCGCGCTGCGCGAGCTTGTCGAGCGCGCCCGCGTATTGCGTGCACACGAGGCCGATCAGTTGCAGCAGATAGCCGCACAGCAGCGTGGTCGAGCCGAAGGTGCGCACGCGGTCGGCATCGAGCATGCACAGCGCGAGGCGGCGCGCCTCGTCGAAGGCGTCGCCGGTCAGGATGAAGTCGAGATGTTCCTGGAAGCGGAACGGCGTCAGCTCGGGAAAGCGGTGCGCGGGGACATCTTCGAGATCGAGCGGATCGACGTCGAGATCGGCGCGCAGGAACGCCTGGCTGAAGTTGATCACGATGAAGTGCGCGCCTTCCGGATGCGGAATCAGGTGCTCGCGGTGCGGCAGCACGAACGCGAGCGCGCCGCGCGGAAACGGTCGCGTGACGCCGCCGATCCGCTGTTCGGTGTCGCCGCCGAGATTGAACTGGATCTGGAAATACGCGTGCCGGTGCGGCTCGGTGATCGCCTGGCGCGACGCCTGGTCGCGGATGTAGAAATCGAGCCGGTCGCTGCGTTCGGGCATCCCGTACAGGCGCGGCGGGGCGGTGGATGGCATGAAGGATTCTGCTGTTCGTGACGCGGTTGAGCCGCGATGGTACAGCGAACCGGGCGCGGCCGGAATCCGTGGGCGCGAGCCGCGCAGGCCGGCCGGGCGGTGTGCGCCCGCCCGGCGACAGGGCAATCAGGCGGCCGGATGAAAGCCCAGGTAGCGGCAGCGCGCGCCGGCCTCGTCGGTCGCGAGCCGGCTGGATGCGCCGACCGATCGGAGCGTGTCGGCGGTCGCGGTGCGGTTCGTGAGCAGCGTCCATGCCGTCGGGGCGGGCTCGCCGGCGGCCGTCGCGCGCGCATCGTCGAGCGTGCTCAGCGCGGCCAGCAGGCTGTCGGCGGGCGGCGCATGAATCGCGAAACCTTCGTTCGCGACGGCTGCCGTATCGATGCCGAGCGCCGCGCACAGTCGCGCGCGCAACGGCGTCTCTGCCTCGCTCGCGGCCCGCGCGCGCGCGACGTTTTCGCGCGTGTGCGCATCGACGATCGTGCCGCCGCGGGTGAGTGGCGCCTGCTGCCATGCGTCGGGCGGGCACTGCTTGCCGTCCGGCAGCAGCGGTACGAACGGATTGACCTCGGCCGGGTAGATCCGGCACACCAGCGGCCGTTCGTCGTAGATCCCGCAGCGCAGGTCGTCGAGCAGATTCGGGCACGGCCCGGCATGCGACGCGGTGAGCAGGGTGGTGACGCGTACCGGCAGCGAGCCGCTGAGCGCGGGCGACGAACGTGCCCGCTTGTAGGCGGCGAACGCGTCGTCGGGGGCCGGTTCGACGGGCCATGGCATGGCGTCGCACAACAGCTCCACGTGGCCACCGCGCCGCAGCCATGCGGTGGCCTCGGCGACGGTCAGCGGAATGCGCAGGTCGTGGCAGCAACGGCCGCAGCCGGTGCATGAAAAGTCGATGTCGTTCTGAGTCATTCGGATAGGGAGTGGGATGCGACCGGCTTCGTCAGCCGGCGATCAGCGGCGCGACGCGCCGGCGCAGTTCGGGCACGATCTCGGCGTCGAACCACGGATGGTGCTTGAACCATGCCTGGTTGCGCGGCGACGGATGCGGCAGCGGCAACACGTCGCGGCCATAGTCGCGCCATGCCTGCACGGTGTCGGTCAGCGTCGCCTTGCGCGTGTCGCGCAGGAAATGCCGCTGCGCGTACTGGCCGACCAGCAGCGTCAGCCGGATCGACGGCAATTCGGCGAGCAGCCGGTCGATCCACAGCGGTGCGCATTCCGGGCGCGGCGGGTTGTCGCCGCTGGCGCCGCGGCCCGGGTAGCAGAAGCCCATCGGCACGATCGCGAAGCGTGTCTCGTCGTAGAACGTGTCGGCGTCGACGCCGAGCCAGTCACGCAGCCGCTTGCCGCTCGCGTCGTCCCACGGGATGCCGCTCGCATGGACGCGGGCGCCGGGCGCCTGCCCGACGATCAGGATGCGGGCGTCACGATGCGCGCGCACGACGGGGCGCGGCCCGAGCGGCAGGTCGGCTTCGCAGGCGCGGCACGCGCGGATTTCGGTGAGCAGCACGTCGAGCGGCGTGCGCATTCGTTTCGGCATCGATTCTGAACGGGGACGGATCGGCGGCACGAACGCAGGTGCGTCCATGCTGCGCGGCGCACCGGCGCGGACCGGCGCATCGCGTCAGGCGTTCCGCTGGGCACGGCATGGCGTTGCGCGGCGGCCCCGGCACCCCGTGCCGGGATCACCCGCCCGCCGCATCGCCTTCGGCAACCGCAGCATCATACAACGCCGTCTGCGCGATCGCCGCGGCGATTGCCGCGTCGTCCTGCGTGCCGTCGAGCATGCCCCAGCGCCGGTATTGCAACAGGAACCAGCGGCCTTCCTGCGGATCCGGCCGGTTCACGGCGCCGCCGTCGTGGAAACGGATCGGCAGCGGCGGCTGCGCGAATGGCCCCGCGCCGTAGTCGCCGAGCAGGCGCGGCGCGATCAGCCGGGCCGGCACGCCGAGCGCGTCGGGCGACGCGAGCCAGTCGGCCGCGTCGCGACGGTGCGCGGCATCGTCGAGCCATGCGCACGCATCGACGAGCGTGCGGATCAGTGCACGTGCGGTGGCGGGATACAGCGCGACGAAATCGCGCCGGGTCGCGAGCACCTTCTCCGGATGATCGGGCCAGACCTCGCTGGTGACGGCGACGGTCCGGCCCGCGCCGCAGGCTTCGGCCACCGCGTGCCACGGCTCACCCGCGCAGAAGCCGTCGAGCTCGCCGCTCGCGAGCGCCGCGACCATCTCGGGCGGCGGAATCACGACGCTGCGCACGTCGCGCAGCGGATCGACGCCGTGTGACGCGAGCCAGTGGTTCAGCCACATCGCATGCGTGCCGGTCGGGAAGGTCTGCGCGAGCAGCGGCTTGCGGCCGAGTGTCGCGAGCGCCGCGCGGACGTCGCCGCTTGCGCGGTACGCGTCGGCGAGGCCGCGGGCGAACGTGATCGCCTGTCCGTTGCGGTTCAGCACCATCAGCGCGGCCATGTCGGTCTGCGGGCCGCCGATGCCGACCTGCAGCCCGCACACGAGCCCGTACAGCGCGTGCGCGGCGTCGAGTTCGCCGGTCAGCAGCTTGTCGCGCACGGCGGCCCAGGATGGCTGGCGGCACAGCTCCAGCGTCAGGCCGTGGCGTGCGCCGAGATTCAGGTGCTGCGCGACGATCAGCGGGGCGGCGTCGCTGAGCGCGACGAACCCGAGGCGAAGATGCGCGCGTTCCGGCGCGGGGGGAGGCGAAGGTTTCATGGCATTCATGACGGGTGGGTCGCATCGAGCAGTTGCCGCGCGATGTCGACGATGCGCTGGCCCTGATCCATCGCGCGCTTGCGCAGCAACGCATACGCATCGTGCTCGGACAGTCTGCGCTGATCCATCAGCAGGCGCTTCGCGCGATCGATCAGCTTGCGTTCGGCGAGCTCGCGCTCGACATCGGCGAGCCGGCGGCGCAATGCATCGTCGTGCGAGAAGCGCGCGAGCGCGACTTCGAGGATCGGCGCGAGGCGCTCGGCCGACAGGCCTTCGACGAGATACGCGCTGACGCCGGCGCCGACCGCCGCGTGAATCAGCGCCTGGTCGGCATCGTGGCTGAACATCAGCACGGGGCGCGGCGCGGTCGCGTGCATCACGGCCAGTTGCTCGAGCGTGTCGCGCGACGGCGAATCGGTATCGATGATCACGACGTCGGGGCGCTGCTCCTCGACGGCGGCGGGCAGGCGCGCGGGCGTCGCGACGTCGTTGAGCATCTCGTAGCCGAGGCGCGCGAGCGCGTCGCCGAGTTCGCCGATCGGCTTGTCGGTGTCGGTGACGAGCAGCACGCGCAGGCGCAAGGGTGGAGCAGGCGTACTCATGAGGCAAACGGCGGCGGCAAAATCGCGGCGCGATACGCGGATCGGGCGCAGTGGCCCTGTGCGGACATCCTGTCGGCACCGCGTGCGGCGCTCAGGCGGCCGGTGCGAGTCGCGCCGCTGCTTTCATGATAGATGGGCGGCCGGTGCCGCGTGGTGTCACGCATGCTACGCGGCCCGGGACAAGGTCGTTTCGATCGCGGCACCTGCGTGTGGCACATCGTGCACGGCCGCTTCCCCGATCGCGCCGCCGACGAGGATCACGGCCGGGCTGCCGAGCCGCGCTGCCTCGATACCGCGCGCGAGATTGCCGAGCGTGCCGGTCCAGCGGCGTTCGTCGGGCGTGCCGGCCCATTGCACGGCCGCCGCCGGCGTCGACGCCGGCAATGCGGCGAGCAGGCCCGCCGCGATGCTGTCGACGCGGCTCATGCCCATGTAGATCGCGAGCGTGGTGCCGGTTGCCGCAAGTGCCGCCCAGTCGGGCTCGCCGTGGTCCTGGCGGTGCGCGGTGACGAACGTGACGCCCTGGCAGTGCTCGCGGTGCGTGAGCGAGATGCCGAGGCTCGCGGCGGCCGCGAATCCCGACGAGATGCCGTTGACGATGTCGACCGGAATCCCGGCGGCGCGCAGCGTCGCGAGCTCTTCGCCGGCGCGGCCGAACAGCAGCGCGTCGCCGCCCTTGACGCGCACGACGTGCGCGCCGCGCAGCGCATGGCGGCGCATCAGTTTCTCGATGAATGCCTGCGGCGTGGAGCGGCAGCCGCCGCGCTTGCCGACGCGGATCACGCGCGCGTGCGGCGCGAGTTCGACGATGCCGGGCGCGACGAGATCGTCGAGCAGCAGCACGTCGGCGGCCGCCAGCGCCTTCACGGCCTTCAGCGTAAGGAGATCGGGATCGCCGGGGCCGGCGCCCAGCAGCGTGACTTTACCAGTCGTCATGTCGTATTCCAGTGCCGCGTGCGTGCGGCGATCGATAACGCGTTGTTGCTTGCGGCGGCGGCGGGCGGTCGAAGCGACCACGGCATCCGGCCGTGCCGAACACGGGGGGACGTCGTTGTCCTGGTCTGCTGCGCCCGCCTGCGACGGCGGGCCTGACTTGCGGGGACTGCCCACCGGCGCCGTTGCCGGTGTAGACAGGATTCAGCAATATCCGGGCCAACCTGAGCGAGCCTGGCGGCGAGCGCTGCGATATGCGCCGCATGACGCGCCACGATGGATGCCGACCCGCATACGGCCGGGGGACAGCGGCGCACGCGATGCCGTATCGGCGTGCATCGCGCCCCGTTAGCACGCACCGCGATGTCGCACGGCGACAGTGCTGCAGCGCACCACATCTGTGCCTCGCTGCATCCCGCCGCGTCGTGCACGGCGCACCGCAGCGATGCGCGCGACGGCCGGCGAGCCTTGTGCGGCGGGGCCGCGCGCGCGATTCGGACCGACATGGCACGGCGTTTGCGTAAGCTGGTTCGGGCGAATCAACGGCGATTCGTCCGCAGTACCGATTACAGACGCGCCCGGCAACGGGCTTCATGGGCAACGGCGTCCTACACATCGGGTCTCGACGAGACCGGGTGTGCAGGACGCCGTTTTTCGTTTGGCGGATGACATGACCGACAAAGCTACCCGTATCGATCTCTTCAGCTTCCGCACCGCGCCGATGCGCGCGTTCCACATGACGTGGATGGCGTTTTTCGTGTGCTTCTTCGCGTGGTTCGCATGCGCGCCGCTGATGCCGCTGATCGCGCGCGAATTCCACCTCACCGCGGCACAGGTCGCGAACATCAACATTGCCGCGGTCGCCGCGACGATCGCCGTGCGGCTGCTGGTCGGCCCGATGTGCGACCGCTTCGGCCCGCGCCGCGTGTATGCCGGGCTGCTCTTGCTCGGCGCGATTCCCGTGTTCGCGGTGTCGTTCACGCACGACTACCTGTCGTTCCTGATCTGCCGGCTCGGCATCGGCGCGATCGGCGCGGGCTTCGTGATCACGCAGTACCACACGTCGGTGATGTTCGCGCCGAACGTGGTCGGCACCGCGAACGCGACGACGGCTGGCTGGGGCAACGCGGGCGCGGGTGCGACGCAGGCGATGATGCCGCTCCTGGTCGCCGCCGGCCTGATGCTCGGTTTCGGCGACGATGCGTCGTGGCGCATCGCGCTCGTGGTGCCGGGCGTCGCGATGCTCGCGATGGCCTGGGCTTACTGGCGCTTCACGCAGGACTGCCCGCAAGGCGACTTCGTCGCGCTGCGCAAGCAGGGCGTGACGGTCGACAGCGGCAAGAAGGGCGGCTGGGCGAGCTTCTTCGCCGCGTGCGGCAACTATCGCGTGTGGATGCTGTTCGTCACGTACGGCGCGTGCTTCGGCGTCGAGGTGTTCATCCACAACATCGCCGCGCTGTACTACGTCGATCACTTCCAGTTGTCGCTGAAGGATGCCGGTTTCGCGGTGGGTCTGTTCGGGCTGCTCGCGCTGTTTGCCCGCGCGCTCGGTGGCTGGCTGTCGGACAAGATCGCCGCGCGCCGCAGCCTCGACGTGCGCGCGACGCTGCTGTGCGCGCTGATCGTCGGCGAAGGGCTCGGGCTGATCTGGTTCTCGCATGCGCAAGGCATCGGCATGGCGCTCGTCGCGATGCTGACCTTCGGCCTCTTCACGCATATGGCCTGCGGCGCGACCTATGCGCTCGTGCCGTTCATCGACCGCAAGGCGCTCGGCGGCGTCGCGGGGATCGTCGGCGCGGGCGGCAACGTCGGCGCGGTGGCCGCGGCCTTCCTGCTGAAGGGCGTCGGCGACGTGCAGCACACGCTGAGCCTGCTCGGGCTCGCCGTCACCGCGACCGCATTGTGCGCGATGGCCGTGCGCTTCAGCGAAGAACACAAGGCACGCGAGGCCGAGCTGCGCGACCGCGCGCTGGCCGCCGCGAACGCCATGAACTGATCGACCGAAGGAAACGTCATCATGAAACTCATCGTCATCGGCCACGGGATGGTCGGCCACAAGCTCCTCGAATGCGTCGCCGCGCAAGCCGGCGCGGCGGGCGCGCTGCAGGTCACGGTGCTCGGCGAGGAACCGCGCCCGGCGTACGACCGCGTGCATCTGTCGGAATTCTTCGCGGGCAAGTCGGCGGACGATCTGTCGCTCGTCGAACCCGGTTTCTTCGAGCGTCATCCGCAGTTCGACCTGCGGCTGAACGCCCAGGTCGCGTCGATCGACCGTGCCGCGCACACGGTCACGCTCGCGTCCGGCGAAACGCTCGCGTACGACAAGCTGGTGCTCGCGACGGGCTCGCGTCCGTTCGTGCCGCCAGTGCCGGGCCGCGATCGCGCGGGCTGCTTCGTGTACCGGACGATCGAGGATCTCGAGGCGATGCAGGCGTGCGGCACGCACGCGAAGCGCGGTGTCGTGATCGGCGGCGGGCTGCTCGGCCTCGAATGCGCGAAGGCGCTGCGCGACATGGGGCTCGACACGCACGTCGTCGAATTCGCGCCGCGGCTGATGGCGGTGCAGGTCGACGACGGCGGCGGCCGGATGCTGCGCGCGAAGATCGAGGCGCTCGGCGTGACCGTGCATACGGGCAAGAACACGCTCGAGATCGTCGACGGCGAGGAAGGCACGCACCGGATGGCGTTCGCCGACGGCTCGCATCTCGACACCGACATGATCGTGTTTTCGGCCGGTATCCGCGCACGCGACGAGCTGGCGCGTGCGTGCGGCCTCGACATCGGCCCGCGCGGCGGTGTCGCGATCGACGACGCGTGCCGCACGAGCGATTCGGACATCTACGCGATCGGCGAATGCGCGGCCTGGAACGGCATGGTGTACGGCCTCGTCGCGCCGGGCTACGACATGGCGCGCGTGGTCGCGAAGCAGCTCGGCGGCGGTATCACCGATGCGGCCGATGCGGCCGACGCCGCGTTCGCCGGTGCCGACATGAGCACCAAGCTGAAGCTGATGGGTGTGGACGTCGCGAGCATCGGCGACGCACACGGCGCGACGGCCGGCAGCCGCACCTACCAGTATGCGGACGAGCGCCGCCAGGTCTACAAGAAGCTGGTGGTGTCGGACTGCGGCAAGTTCCTGCACGGCGCGGTGATGGTCGGCGACGCGGCCGAATACGGCACGCTGCTGCAGATGATGCTCAACCGCATCGAGCTGCCCGAGTCGCCGGAATTCCTGATCCTGCCGTCGTCGGACGGTGTGGCGAAGCCCGCGATCGGCGTCGACGCGCTGCCGGAAGGCGCGCAGATCTGCTCGTGCAACAACGTGTCGAAGTCGCAGATCTGCGCGGCGGTGGCCGACGGCGCGACGAGCCTCGGCGCACTGAAGTCGTGCACGGGCGCGGGCACGTCGTGCGGCGGCTGCGTGCCGCTCGTCACGCAGATCATGAAGGCCGAGATGAAGAAGCAAGGTCTCGCGGTCAACAACCACCTGTGCGAGCACTTCCCGCATTCGCGCCAGGAGCTGTTCCACCTGATCCGCGTCGAGCGCATCACGACCTTCGACGAACTGCTCGCGAAGCATGGCCACGGCCTCGGCTGCGACGTGTGCAAGCCGGCGGTGGCGGGCATTCTCGCGTCGTGCTTCAACGAATTCGTGCTGAAGAAGGAGCATGCGGGGCTGCAGGATTCGAACGACTACTACCTCGCGAACATCCAGCGCGACGGCACGTATTCGGTCGTGCCGCGCATGCCGGGCGGCGAAGTCACGCCGGAAGGGCTGATCGCGGTGGGCCAGGTTGCACAGAAGTACGGGCTCTACACGAAGATCACCGGCGGCCAGCGTGTCGACCTGTTCGGCGCACGCGTCGAGCAGCTGCCGTCGATCTGGGAGGAGCTGATCGCGGCCGGTTTCGAATCGGGCCACGCATACGGCAAGGCCCTGCGCACCGTGAAGTCGTGTGTCGGGTCGACGTGGTGCCGCTACGGCGTCGACGATTCGGTCGGCCTCGCGATCGACCTGGAGAACCGCTACAAGGGGCTGCGCGCACCGCACAAGATCAAGTTCGGCGTGTCCGGCTGCACGCGCGAGTGTGCGGAGGCGCAGGGCAAGGACGTCGGCATCATCGCGACCGAGAAGGGCTGGAACCTGTACGTGTGCGGCAACGGCGGGATGAAGCCGCGCCACGCGGAACTGCTCGCGTCCGATCTCGACCGTGCCACGCTGGTCCGCTACATCGATCGCTTCCTGATGTTCTACGTGCGCACGGCCGACCGGCTGCAGCGCACCAGCGTGTGGCGCGACAACCTCGAAGGCGGGCTCGACTACCTGATCGACGTGGTCGTGCACGACCGGCTCGGGATCGGCGCCGAACTCGAAGCCGACATGCAGCACGTGGTCGACACCTATGAGTGCGAATGGAAGAAGGCCGTCACCGATCCCGACACGCGCAAGCGCTTCCGCCACTTCGTGAACAGCGACGCGCCGGACACGACCATCGAATTCGTCGAGACGCGCGGCCAGATCCGGCCCGCGACGCCCGGCGAACGGACGGGCGGCAAGCCCGTGTCGATTCCCGTGGTGGCCGTTGGCGCGACGCAAGCCGCCACCGAACCCGCAACTGTTTGACCGTGACCGACACCTGCGTCTTTTCCAAGGAGCCCATCATGAACGATCGTCTTCCGCTGTCCTGGACCCGCGTGTGCCCGCTCGACGACATCGTGCCGAACACCGGCGTGTGTGCACTCGTCAACGGCGCGCAGGTCGCCGTCTTTCACGTCGCGCATGCCGAAGAAGGCGGCGTGTTCGCGATCGACAACGTCGATCCCGTGTCGCAGGCGGCCGTGATGTCGCGCGGGCTGATCGGCAGCCTCGGCGAACGTGTCGTCGTCGCGTCGCCGCTGTACAAGCAGCATTTCGACCTGCGCACCGGCGAATGCCTCGAGGCGCCCGAGCAGTCGGTGAGCGCGTATCCGTCGCGGGTCGAGGACGGTTTCGTGTGGATCGCAGCCTGATCGCCCCGGAGCGCGCATGACCGCCACCCCCGTCAAGAGCGTGTGCCCGTACTGCGGCGTCGGCTGCGGGATGGTGCTGCACGTCGAGGAAGGCGAAGTCGTCAAGGTATCCGGCGACGCCGACCATCCGACCAACTTCGGGCGGCTGTGCACGAAGGGCTCTTCGGCGCACGTCGCGTTGCGCCGTTCCGGGCGGCTCGACCGCGCGTTCGTGCGGCGCGCGCGCGAGGACGACCTCGTGCCGCTGCCGGCACGCGACGCGATCGCCGAGACCGCGCGGCGGCTGCGCGCGGTGCTCGACACGCACGGGCCCGACGCGCTGTCGTTCTACGTGTCGGGGCAGATGTCGATCGAGGCGCAATACCTCGTCAACAAGCTCGCGAAGGGCTTCGTCGGCACCAACAACATCGAGTCGAACTCGCGCCTCTGCATGGCGAGCGCGAGCACCGGCTACAAGCAGTCGCTCGGCGCGGACGGCCCGCCCGGGTCGTACCAGGATTTCGATCGCGCGAACCTGTTCTTCGTGATCGGCGCGAACATGGCCGACTGCCATCCGATCCTGTTCCTGCGGATGATGGATCGCGTGAAGGCCGGCGCGAAGCTGATCGTCGTCGATCCGCGCCGCACCGGCACGGCCGACAAGGCCGACCTGTTCCTGCAGATCCGGCCGGGCACCGATCTCGCGCTGACCAACGGGCTGCTGCACCTGCTGCATGCGAACGGCCGCACCGACGCCGCGTTCATCGATGCGTACACCGAAGGCTGGGACGCGATGCCCGCGTTCCTCGCCGACTACACGCCGGAGCGCGTCGCGGAAATCACCGGTCTCGCGGAAGCCGACCTCCGCACGGCCGCGCAATGGATCGGCGACGCGCAGGAATGGATGAGCTGCTGGACGATGGGGCTCAACCAGAGCACGCACGGCGTGTGGAACACCAACGCGATCTGCAACCTGCATCTCGCGACGGGCAAGATCTGCCGCACCGGCAGCGGGCCGTTCTCGCTGACCGGCCAGCCGAACGCGATGGGCGGGCGCGAGATGGGCTACATGGGCCCCGGCCTGCCGGGCCAGCGCTCGGTGGCGTCCGACGACGATCGCCGGTTCGTCGAGAACCTGTGGCGCGTGCCTGCCGGCACGCTGCGCAAGGAGACGGGGCAGGGCACGGTCGACCTGTTCTCGCGGTTGGCGGCCGGCGACATCAAGGCATGCTGGATCATCTGCACGAACCCGGTCGCGACCGTGCCGAACCGGCAGAACGTGATCGCCGGGCTGCAGGCCGCCGAGCTCGTGATCGCGCAGGATGCCTTCCTCGACACCGAAACCAACCGCTATGCGGACATCCTGCTGCCCGGCGCACTGTGGGCCGAGGGCGACGGCGTGATGATCAACTCCGAGCGCAACATGACGCTGATGCGCGCGGCGGTCGCGCCGCCCGGCGACGCGCTGCCGGACTGGCGCATCGTCGCGGAAGTCGCGCGCGCGATGGGCTTCGGCGACGCGTTCGACTATGCGTCGGCGGCCGACGTGTTCGACGAGATCGTGCGCTTCTCGAATCCGGCGACCGGCTACGACCTGCGCGGCGCGAGCCATGCGGCGCTGCGCGAGGGCCCGGTGCAATGGCCGGTCGCGCCGGGCACCGCGCGCGAGCGGCACCCGATCCGCTACCTGAACGACGGCGTGAGCCAGACGCCGCGTCCGGCGGCCGACGGGCACGACGCGCCGCGCCTCGCGTTCCCGACGCCATCGGGCAAGGCGCGCTTCTTCGCGCGGGCGCATGTCGATCCGGCCGAGCTGCCCGACGACACGTTCCCGATCGTCCTGAACACCGGGCGGCTGCAGCATCAATGGCACACGATGACGAAGACGGGCAAGGTCGCGATGCTGAACAAGCTGAACCCGCGCCCGTTCGTCGAGCTGCACCCGGACGATGCGAGCGCGCTCGGCATTGCCGCGAAGGACAGCGTCGAGATCCGCTCGGCGCGCGGCCGCGCGGTGCTGCCGGCCGTCGTGACCGAGCGCGTGCGGCGCGGCAACTGCTTCGCGCCGATGCACTGGAACGACGTGTACGGCGACGACCTGTGCATCAACGCGGTGACGAACGACGCGATCGATCCCGAATCGCAGCAACCCGAACTGAAATACTGCGCTGTCGCGTTGCGGCGCGTCGAGACCGATGCGTTCTCGGCCGCCGACGACGAGACGGCGCAACCCGACGCAGGCGCCGATGACGCGCGGCCCGCGCCGGCGCTGGTGCAGGCTACTGCTTCACAGGAATCCGACATGGCAGACATCGACACTTTCGCGGCCGCGCTCGGCGTGGCCGACCTCGCTCCGCCGCCATTGACGGACACCGAACGGCTGTACGTGGCCGGCCTTGTCAGCGGGCTGAAGGCGAGCGCCGGCCGGCGCGAGGGCAGCGTGCCCGTGCTGCCGGCCAGCGCGCCGCTTACGCCGCCGGTGCGGTTCTGGCTCGACGGGATGCTGGCGGGGCTGTTCAGCCGCTCGTTGCCGGCGAGCGTGCCGGGTGCGGCGGCGCCCGCGCTGCCGGCCGATGCCAGCGCGCCCGGCGGTGTGCGGATCGTGCGCACGCGGCCGAAAGTCGTGCTGCTGTGGGCATCGCAGACCGGCAACATCGAATCGTTGACCGAGGATTACGCGACGCAGCTGATGAACGCGGGCTTCGAGATCCGCACCGCGTGCATGTCCGACTATCCGGTGGCGTCGCTCGCCGGTGCGCAATACGTGCTGCTGATGACGAGCACGTTCGGCGACGGCGACGCGCCCGACAACGGCAGCGAGTTCTGGGAAGCGCTGCAGGCCGGCAGCGCCGCGCGCCTCGACGGCGTGCACTTCGCGGTGCTCGCGTTCGGCGATCGCAACTACGACCAGTTCTGCGGCCATGGCCGCCGGCTCGACGCGCGGCTCGCGGAACTCGGCGCGGCGCGTCTTTGCGCGCGCGTCGATTGCGACGTCGAGTTCCAGCGCGACGCCGACCAGTGGCTCGAACGCGTCGTCGCGCGGATCAAGGAAGCCGATGCCGCGCTGCATGCGGTGCCGTCCGCTGGATTGAGCCCGTCGGGGCTGCTGCCGACCAAGGCGCATCCGGCGCCGTCGAAGCTCGTCGCGAACCTGCGGCTCAACCGCCCGGGCGCCGCCAAGGACACGCGCTACGTGTCGCTGTCGACCGAAGGCGCGAACCTCGAATACGAAACCGGCGACGCGCTCGGCGTGTGGCCGACCAACTGCCCGGAGCTGGTCGACGAACTGCTGTCCGTCACCGCGCTGAAGGCTGACGCTCCCGTGTCCGTCGCGGGCGTCGGCGACGTGCGCCTCGGCGATGCGCTGGCGCGCCACTTCGACATCACGCGCCCGCATCCCGACACGCTCGCGTTCATCGCGTCGCGCAGCGCGAACGGCGCACTGAAGGCGCTGCTCGGCGACGATCGCAAGGCCGACCTGAAGCAATGGTTGTGGGGGCAACAGCTCGCGGACGTGCTGCACGAGTTCCCGGTCGATCTGTCGGGCACGGAGCTGGTCGGGATGCTCAAGCGCATGCAGCCGCGCCTCTATTCGATCGCGTCGAGCCCGAGCGCGCACCAGGGCGAGATCCACCTGACCGTGTCGGCCGTGCGCTATCACAACGGGCGGCGTGCGCGCAAAGGCGTTGCGTCGACGTTCCTCGCCGATCGCGCGGACGACGGCCGCGTGCCCGTGTTCGTGCAGAAGTCCGCGCATTTCCGGCCGCCGGTGAACGGCGACGTGCCGATCGTGATGGTCGGCCCCGGCACCGGCGTCGCGCCGTTCCGCGGCTTCCTGCACGAGCGGCAAGCACGTGGCGCACGCGGCCGAAACTGGCTGTTCTTCGGCGAGCAGCACGCGCAGACCGACTTCTACTACGGCGACGAGCTGGGCGCGATGCACGACAGCGGCTTCCTGACGCGGCTCGACCTCGCGTTCTCGCGCGACCAGGCCGACAAGATCTACGTGCAGGACCGGATGCGCGAGCAGGGCGCCGAGCTGTTCGCGTGGCTGGAGGAAGGTGCGCACTTCTACGTGTGCGGCGATGCGGCGCGGATGGCGAAGGACGTCGATGCCGCGCTGAAGGCGGTGGTCGCCGAGCACGGCGGGATGTCGGACGAAGCCGCGAACGACTACGTCGCGCGGCTTTCGAAGGCGCGCCGCTACATGCGGGACGTGTACTGAACGCTGGCGACGCGGGCCGGGAGGGTTACGGCTGTTCGTCCGGTTGCGGTCGCGGTTGGTCGAACCACTGCCGGCTCGAGCGCGACAGCAACAGCAAGGTCGCCAGCGTGAAAAGGCAGTAGACCGTGCTCAGGAAATCGGCCGGCCGGTGCGCGACGGTGAAGGCCATCAACGCGAGCGTGGCGATGACCAGCCCGATCATCGTGATGCGCGCCCAGTTCTTCCGGCGCGCGATCTGCACGACGAGCAGCGCGAGGGCGACGGCGATCGCGACGAAGGTCGCCGCGAGCATCCGGACAATCCCGGCGCGAAACGAGCCGCTCGGGAAGCGGTCGAGCAGCGCCGGAACGACCGCCGACTCGAAAACGGCGACCCGGTACGCGAAGATGCACCACGCGCCCGTCAGCAGCGTAACGGCCACCCGCACGGTTTCCGGCGTATCGCCGCCGAAAATCGGCATATTCTTCAGCGAAGTCATTTTCATTTCGATGGGTTCCTTCGCGGCGGCGGGCATGCCGTTTGCGTTCGGCCGGCGGCGTTGCGGCCGCAGGCGGGAATCGATCGTCGCAGCGTAGCACAGGCGCAGGCGCCGGCCGGTTCGTTACGCGGCCGGTGCGCATCGTTCCTTCACGATCGACCGGAGCAAGCATGAAGAAGGGATTTGTCAGCGCGGCGAACCGGGCCGCGACCGTTTGCATGGCGGGCATCCTGGCGGCCGCCGCGGCATGGAGCCTGCCCGCCGCGGCACAGGGCTCGACGGCGCCCACGGGCACGGCCGCCGCGACGCCCGACAATGCGGTGCTGCTGACCGTGTTCCTCAAGCACGACCAGTCGCGTCCGCTCGCCGAGCTGAATGCGCAACTCGCGAAGCAGGGGTTCTACAAGGCGTTTCCGCCGCCGGGCGTGGAGGTGGTGAGCTGGACCGTGACGATGGGGATCGGGCAGATCGTTGTGCTGCGGCTGCCGGCGTCGCGGCTGCGGGAGGTGAATCGCGTGCTCGAGGATACGGCGTGGGGCGCGTACCGGACGGAGTTCTATCCGACTTACGACTACAAGGCGATCGGGTTGGGGGAGCATGAGCGGGCGGAGTAATGAAGGGCCGTGTGTGCCCGGCGCGGGATACGGCGGGCGACCCGCCACACAGACCCGTCCCCATTTCCGGCGGGTCGCGCCGGTTCGTGAATTCGTCCTCGTCCGTGCTGCCCGGCCGGGAGAATTTTTCCCAATTCCGCCCCCGGTCATTCATCCGATGAAAAAACCCCGCCCGTTCCCGGTATGATGCGCACCTTGCGTTTGTCGGACGCGATATTTTTTGATGCGATTTTGATGTGCGAGACGCCACAAAACCGCACAATCCGAATCTGAAAGAATCTGTAATATAAATTCCGTATACTCGTAAGTTCTGATCCAGGCGCCGCCCGCAATTTCCGTCGGCCGACCGCCCACGCAGAACAACCAGATACGTCGCCGCCTGGCCGTCTTGCGCCGCGACACGCTATGCACCACCACTGAACAACCTATGTCTTCCCGCCACTCTGGTTCGCCCGGCCGCGCCGCGGCGGTGATCGCCCGTGCCCGGGCGTTGATCCGCAACGAGCGTGTGCTGTCGCCGCTGCTCGCGCTCGGCATCGGCCTGCTGCTGATCGTGGTCTTCCAGCACTTGTCGGAATCCGTCGACTACCGGTCGGTGATCCGCCAGCTGCGTCACATGTCCGCCGGCGAGTGGGGCGCGTCGCTGGCCGCGACGGCGCTCAGCTATCTCGCGCTCGTCGCCCGCGACGCGGTCGGCCTGCGCTACGTCGCCGCGAAGGTGCCGCGCGCCGCGCTGTGGATCGGCGCGATCGCCGGCTCCGCGCTGGGCAACGCGACCGGCTTCGGCGCGCTGACGGGCGGCGCGGTCCGCGCGCGCGTGTACGGCGTGTCGGGCGTCACGCCCGCGCAGATCGGCCGGATGACGGTATTCACCAGCGGCACGCTGGCGCTCGCGATGGTGTGGATGGCGGCGATCGGCATGGTCTGCGTGCCGGAGGCGCTTGCCGCGATGCTGCACGTCGCGCCCGGCGTGCTGACGTGGACCGGCGCGGCGCTGCTCGTGGTGCTGGCCGCGATGGTAATGATGTGCGGCAACACCGCGCGCCCGGTCGTCACGCGTTTCAAGTGGCTGTCGTTCGACGTGCCGGCGCGGCGCGATCTCGTCGCGCAGGTCGTCTATGCGGTGCTCGACGTCGTCGCGGCCGGCCTGACGCTTTGGGTGCTGCTGCCGGCCGCGCCGGTCGGTTTCCCGACCTTCATTACTGTTTATGCCGCGGCGTTGCTGCTCGGGATGATCGGTCATACGCCGGGCGGGATCGGCGTGTTCGAAGCCGCGATGGTCTTCACGCTCGGTCGCGAAGTGCCGCCGCACGCGATGGTCGCTGCGCTGATCGCGTATCGCGCGATCTATTTCGGCGTGCCGCTCGTGCTGTCGGCCGGCCTGCTGGCCGGTTTCGAAGGCCGCGCGCTGCGGCGCCGGCTCGTGTCGCGGCAGGCCGCGCGCGTGTCGCAACTGGCGCCGCTGTTCCTGAGCCTCGTGACGTTCGCGGTCGGCGGGATGCTGGTGATCTCGAGCGCGACGCCCGCGTTCTGGCACCGGATCGCGATCCTGCGCCACCTCGTGCCGCTGTGGGTGCTCGAAGGCTCGCAGGTGATCTGCAGCGTGCTGGGCGTCGCGCTGCTGTTCGTCGCGCGCGGGCTGCTGCGCCGCCTCGACGGCGCATGGTGGATGACGTTCGCGCTGACGCTCGCGAGCCTTGCGCTGTCGCTGGCGAAGGGTCTCGCGTTCGTCGAGGCCGGCGTGCTCGGCATTCTGCTGGTGCTGCTGCTCGTCAGCCGCCGCCGTTTCAACCGGCATTCGTCGCTGCTCGCCGAGCGCTTCACGGTGAGCTGGTTCGTGTCGGTGGCGATGGTGCTGATGCTGGCCGTGTGGGTGCTGTTCTTCGCGTTCCGCGACGTGCCGTACACACGCGAGCTGTGGTCGCATTTCTCGTTCGACGCGCGTGCGCCGCGTGCGCTGCGCGCGACGCTCGCGGCCGGCGTGTTCGTCGCGCTGTTCGCGCTTTGGCAATTGCTGCGCCCGGCGCCGGGCCGTTTCGTGAAGCCCGCGGAGCAGGATCTGTCGGATGCCGAACGGATCATCCGCGCGCAGGAGTGCAGCGACGCGGGCCTCGCGCTGATGGGCGACAAGTCGTTCCTGTTCTCGGAGTCCCGCCAGGCGTTCCTGATGTATGCGAAGAACGGCCGCACGTGGGCCGCGCTCCACGACCCGGTCGGGCCGCGCGAGGAATGGCCGGCGCTGATCAGCAAGTTCATTGCGCTCGCACACGCGCACAGCGGCCGTGCGGCGTTCTACCAGGTGCGCGCGAACGCGTTGCCGCTGTATCTCGACGCGGGCCTCACGCTGATGAAGCTCGGCGAGGAAGCGCACATCGCGCTCGACCGGTTCGACCTGAAAGGTTCGAACCGGTCGCACCTGCGCTATGCGCTGCGTCGCGGCGACAAGGACGCGCTGACGGTCGAGGTGATCGCGCCGAGCGACGTGCCGGCTGCGCTGCCGGCGCTGCGCGACATCTCCGACGGCTGGCTCGACAGCCGCGACGCGCGCGAGAAGAGCTTCTCGGTGGCGGCGTTCCACGACGGCTATCTCGCGACGCAGTCGGTGATGCTGGTGCGCCAGGCCGACAAGCCGATCGCGTTCGTCACGTTCATGACGACCGACCTCAACACCGAGGCGACGGTCGGCGTGATGCGTCATCTGCCGGAAGCGTCGCCGTATGCGATGGAGTATCTGTTTACGCAGCTCGCGCTGCATCTGAAGGAAGCGGGGTTCCGCAAGCTGAGCCTGGGCATCGCGCCGTTCTCGGGGATGGGGGCGGCGAAGATGCCGTCGCCGTGGCACCGGTTCGGGCTGATGGTCTGGCGCTTCGGCGGCCGCTTCTACAACTTCCGTGGCTTGCGTGCATTCAAGAGCAAGTTCGAGCCGCACTGGGAGCCGCGCTATCTCGCGGCCTCGGGCTCGGTCGGCGTGTTCGTCACGCTCGCGGATCTGTCCCTGCTGGCTGGAGGTCGGCGTTCATGATGTTGAAGAAGGGTATCGCGCAGGCGGCAGTCGCGTGCGCGGGAATGATGCTGGCCGGCGCCGCGCTCGCGGCGCAGCCGGCTGCGGCGAAACCGGAAACCGTGTCGGGCGGCCGTTACGGCCCCGTGACCGTGACGAAGCCGAGCGGCCCGCTGCGCGGCTTCGTCGTGCTGTTCTCGCGTGAGCGCGGCTGGGGCGCCGCCGATCAGCAAGCAGCCGACGCACTCGCGAAAGCGGGGGCGATGACGGTCGGCGTGGATTCGGAGCGCTACGCGGCGAACCTCGCCGCGAAGCAGGAAACCTGTCACCACCTCGACGGCGACGCCGAGGCGGTCAGCCACCAGCTCGAACGCCTCGCGCAATCGGCGCGTTACTACACGCCGATCGTCGCGGGCGTGGGCCAGGGCGGCGCGATCGCGAAGCAGATCCTGTCGATGGCGCCGGAGAACACCATCGCCGGCGTCGTGTCGGTCGCGCCGGCGCCGAAGCTCGATGCGCGCTTCAAGCCGTGCCCGCCCGATCCGACGATCGTGCGCCGCGCGATGCCGGGCTTCGTCGAAACGGCCGCGGCCGGCGACTCCACGAAGCTCGTGTCGCTCGTCACGTCGCACCTGCACGACACCAGCAGCAGCGACGAGCTCGACGTGTCGGACCTGCCGCTCGTCGAGCTGCCGGCCAAGGGCGGCAGCGACCGCCTCGCGATCGTGATCTCGGGCGACGGCGGCTGGCGCGATCTCGACAAGACGATCGCCGAGGCGCTGCAGCGCGACGGCGTGTCCGTGGTCGGCATCGACAGCCTGCGCTACTTCTGGAGCGAGAAGCCGCCCGCACAGGTGAGCCGCGACCTGGCGCGCGTGACGCGTACGTACATGGCGCGCTGGCATGCGAACCGTGTGGCGCTGGTTGGCTACTCGTTCGGCGCGGACGTGATGCCGTTCGCGTACAACCGGCTGCCGGGCGACCTGCGCGACAAGGTCGCGGTGATGTCGCTGCTCGGCTTCGCGCCGGCGGCGGATTTCCAGATCCGCGTGACGGGCTGGCTCGGCATGCCGGCGAGCGACAAGGCGATGAAGGTCGCGCCGGAAATCGCGAAGGTACCGCCGCAGCTCGTGCAGTGCTTCTACGGCGCGGAAGAGAAGGACACGATGTGTCCGGCGCTCGCGAATACCGGCGCCGACGTGATCAAGACGGGGGGCGACCACCACTTCGGCCACGACTACATCGCGCTCGAGAGGAAGATCCTCGGCGCGTTCGGCAAGCCGGTGGCGGCGCGCTGAACGCCGGCGCCCGCTTCGCGGCGGGCGCGGCGCTTGCGGTTCATCGGACGGGCGGCCTGCGGGCCGCCCGTTTTCATTGCTCCGTCTGCGTCGCCGCATCCTGCCGCGGTGTTGCGGTTCTCGCATCGCGCTGATAGAAGCCCGGGAACCGGTCGAGCTGCCGGTGCGCGGCGGCCAGATCGGCATCGACGCCGAGCACCGCGCTCGAAAACCCGGTGCGCTCCATCAGCAGCAACTGGTCGATCAGCACGTCGCCCGTCGCGCGCAAGTCGCCGGCGAAGCCGAAGCGTTTGCGCAGCAGATAGGCCTGGCTGTACGCGCGGCCGTCGGTGAAGGACGGGAAATGCAGGTCGATGCGCGCGGCCTGCGTGATTCGTTCAGCGAGCGGCGGAAGTTCCTCGTCGTTGCCGATCGTCAGGGTCGTGCGCGTCGCCGTGTCGGGCGCGTTCGTATCGTCGGCGTGTTCGGCCGGCGTCAGCAGCCGGATGCGTGCGTTCGCGCTCGCGTTCACTGTTTCGTTGATCGGGTTCATGCGTGCTCCGCGTGGTGACGTGCGTCGTTCGCCGCGGCCTTGAAAGGCTCGGTGCCGATGCGGCGCACCGTGTCGATGAATCGTTCGCTGCGGCCGTCGGCATCGAGACGCGCGTCGAGATACACGTTGACGAGCGCGTCCACGACATCGACGATCTCGTCCGCCGAGAACGACGGGCCGATCACCTTGCCCGGCCGCGCGGGGCCGCTCGCGCTCGAACCGTCCGAGCCGCCGATCGTCACCTGGTACCACTCCGCGCCGTCCTTGTCGACGCCGAGGATGCCGATGTGCCCGCTGTGATGGTGGCCGCACGAGTTGATGCAGCCGCTGATGTGCAGGTCGATGTCGCCAACGTCGTGCTGCATGTCGAGATCCTGGAACCGCTCGGCGATCGCGTCGGCGATCGGGATCGAGCGCGCGTTCGCGAGCGCGCAGAAGTCGCCGCCGGGGCACGCGATCATGTCGGTCAGGAGTCCGACGTTCGCACTGGCAAGACCGATCGCGCGCGCGTTCTCCCACAGCAGGAACAGGTCGTCGACATGCACCCACGGCAGCACCACGTTCTGCGTGTGCGTCACGCGCGCCTCGCCGGCCGAGAAGCGCTCGGCGAGTTCGGCCAGCGCGTCGAGCTGCTCGGGCGATGCATCGCCGGGCGCCTGCAGGCGGCGCTTGAACGACAGCGTGACGATGCGCAGCGCCGGGTCGCGGTGTGCGGCGACGTTGCGCGCGAGCCAGCGCGCGAAGGCCGGATGGCGATTGGCGTGGGCGGCCATGCGTGCTTCGGCATCGTCGAGGTCGAGCGTGCGCGGCTTCAGCCGCGGCGGCACGAACGATGCCGCGATGCGGTCGAACTCGGCCTGCGGAATCGTGTGCGGGCCGCCGTCGTGCTCGACGATCTGGCGGAACTCTTCCTCGACGTCGTCGATGTAGCGCTGCCCCTCGCTCTTCACGAGGATCTTGATGCGTGCCTTGTACTTGTTGTCGCGGCGTCCGTGGCGGTTGTAGACGCGGACGATCGCCTCGATGTAGTTCATCACGTGCTGCCACGGCAGGAACGCGCGCAGCAGTGTCGCGATCAGCGGTGTGCGGCCCATACCGCCGCCGGCGCTCACGCGAAAACCGAGCTCGCCCGCGTCGTTGCGCACGAGCTTCAGCCCGACGTCGTGCCAGTCGGTCGCCGCGCGGTCCTCGGCCGCGCCGGTGATCGCGATCTTGAACTTGCGCGGCAGGAACGCGAATTCCGGATGCAGCGTCGTCCACTGGCGCATCACCTCCGCGAACGGCCGCGGATCGGCGATCTCGTCCGGCGCGACGCCCGCGCGCTCGTCGCACGAAATGTTGCGGATGCAATTACCGCTCGTCTGGATCCCGTGCATGTCGACGGTCGCGAGCAGGTCCATCACGTCGGCCGCCTTCGCGAGCGGAATCCAGTTGAACTGCACGTTGGTGCGGGTCGTGAAGTGCGCGTTGCGAGTCGGCAGGCGCAGCGTGCCGAGCAGCGCCTGCGCGTCGCAGGCGGCGCGATAGGTGGCGTCGTCGGGCACGTCGTAGTCGCGTGCGATCCGTGCGAGCACGCGAAGCTGCGCGCTCGACAGTTCGCCGTACGGCACGGCCACGCGCAGCATCGGCGCGTGGCGCTGCACGTACCAGCCGTTCTGCAGGCGCAACGGCCGGAACGCGTCCTCGCTCAGCGTGCCGTGCTGCCAGCGTTCGAGCTGGTCGCGGAACTGGGCGGCGCGGCTCAGCACGAGCGCCCGGTCGAAATCGGTATATCGGTACATGACGTGATACGCGAGAGGAGCGGCGGCGCAGGGGCGCGCGCCGCTCGGGAGGGAACGTTGCGACGGGTGTCGGGCAACCGGAGACAGCGTAGGGAACGCGGGGCGGCGGGAAAAGAAGCAGATCGGGACGAAAAGGGCACAGCAGATTCGCGGGGCGCAGGCATGCGTTGCGCATGCCTGCGCCGGGTTCACGCCTGCGCGTCGACGATCAACGCCGGATCGAGCGCGCGGATGCGCTGGTCGATGAAGTAGCCGCCGCCTTCCTGGTAGCGCAGATACAGCCGGCCGCACGACACGCAGCGGCTGACGTTGCAGCGGTTGTACGGAAAGTGGCGCGGCGCGATCGGTGCGTCGTCGGACCCGTAACGCGTGCGGTCCGGATGGTATTCGTCGTAGGTCGGCTCGGGGTCGTCGGGCGGCATGAGGGTCGCCACTTCGACGAGCTGCGTGTCCCGTAGCGACAGCGGCAGGCTCGTCCAGCCGGCAAGCGGGGTCTTCGTGCAGGTGCACGGCTGCGTGACGCCAGCGGCTTCGGCGGCGAGCCTCAGCAGCGCGGCGTGATCGAGGTACGGCAATGCGCTCATGGGATGGGGCGAGGGGGCGAAAAGAGGTGCACTGTAACCCGTGCGTGCGTCGGCTGCACGGCGGCGGCGGCCTGCGTGCGGGCTCAACCGGCCTTGCGTACGGCCGGCTCGGCGACCAGTTCGCCGAGCACGCGGATCGCGCGTTCGATGTCGCGGTTCCACGGATGGCCGAAGTTCACGCGCACGCAGCGCTCGAAGCCGTGCGCGGCCGAGAACAGCGGTCCCGGCGCGAAGCTGATGCCGCGCGCGATCGCCTGGCGGTGCAGTTCCATCGCATCGATCGCATCGGGAAACGACAGCCACAGGAAATACCCGCCGTCCGGCCGCACCCACTCGACGCCGTCCGGCAGCCAGCGCCGCAGCGCGTCGTCCATGCGGGCGAGCTGCGTTTGCAGTGCGCCGCGCAGCTTTCGCAGGTGACGATCGTAGCCGCCGTGCTCCAGATAGTTCGCGATGCCGACCTGCGCGGGAATGCTCGCCGACAGCGTGGTCATCAGCTTGAGCCGCTGCACCTTTTCCGCGAAACGGCCGGCGGCGGCCCAGCCGATCCGGTAGCCGGGCGCGAGCGTCTTCGAGAACGAACTGCAATGCATCACGAGGCCGTGCCGGTCGAAGGCGCGCGCGGGCAGCGGGTAGTCGGGGCCGAAATGCAGCTCGCCGTACACGTCGTCCTCGATCAGCGGCACCTCGCGCGCGGCAAGCATCGCCACGAGCGCGCGCTTCTTGTCGAGCGACAACGTGACACCCGTCGGATTCTGGAAATTGGTCATGAACCAGCACGCGCGAATGTCGTGCCGGTCGAGCGCGTTCGCGAGCGCATCGAGATCGAGGCCCGTGCGCGGATCGACGGGAATCTCGACCGCGCGCAGGTCGAGTCGCTCGATCGCCTGCAGCGCCGCATAGAAGCCGGGCGATTCGACCGCGACGACGTCGCCGGGCCGCGTGACGGCCATCAGGCACAGGTTCAGCGCTTCGAGCGCGCCGTTCGTGACGACGATCTCGTCGACGGGCTGAGCGACGCCCGTTGCCAGATAGCGGCGCGCGATCTGCTGGCGCAGCGCCTCGTTGCCGGGCGGCAGATCGACGACCGTGCTCCACGGGCTGACGAGCCGCGTCGCCTGCGCGAGCGACTTCGCGAGGCGCGGCAGCGGAAACAGCTGCGGCGACGGGAAGGCGGAGCCGAGCGGCACGATGCCGGGTTGCGTCGCGGCGTCGAGCACCGAGAACACGAGATCGCTGATGTCGACCTTGCGCGTCGCGCCGGCGCGGCTCGCGCGGCGTTTCGCGGGCGGGTTCGCCGCCGGGCCCGCACCCGGCGCGACGTAATAGCCGGAGCGTTCGCGAGCGCGGATCAGCCCCCACTGTTCGAGCAGGTAATACGCGCGAAACACCGTCGACTGGCTCACGCCATGTTGCGCGATGATCTGCCGCAGCGACGGCAGGCGCGTGCCGACCGCGAGGTTGCCGTGGCGGATTTCGTCGGCGATGGTGTGGGCGAGGGTTTCGTAGCGTTTCATCGGTGCGGGTGGTGCATGCTTGCGCCACGCGCGGGCCGGTGCGGCGCCACGCCGGCGGGGCGGGTCATTGTCTGACGAGCGGCCCGAAAAGGAAAGCGCGACGGCCGCGGCGGCTGGCCGCGCTTTCGGGGCGATGCCAGTGCCGATGCTTGCGCCGCATCAGGCCGCGTTCTGCTCCGCGTTGCGGCCGGTCGCAACGCCCTTTCGCCTGGAAGCGTCCGGCGCCAACGACGCGTAACGACTTTCTCCTGATCATTCGTTGTTCTCGCATACGCATTCGTCTGAGCGCGACGACACGCGATCGAACGGGTGCACGCATGTCGTCCTCCGCATGAGGCGGACACGATTCGCGTGCGGCTTGTTCCAATTGCGCCGCGATATTTTTTATGGTCTTGTTGCACGATCACGCGTCGACTCGAAAAAGGACGGCGGATGCAGTCGGGCCATTCATACGGGGTCCCTTTGATCAGGGGAATAGGCGCGCGCGAGCGTGGGCTTCGTGCCGTCCGTCGATTGTTCGTCCTGTTGGCGCTGGGCGTGTCATGCGTGCACGCGTTCGCCGCTTCTCCCGAGACCGTCAACGACAACGTACTGCGCGTCCTTGCATGGCCCGGCTATGCGGACAACGATGTCGTCAATGCATTTGAGACGCAATTCCATGTGCGCGTCGAAGTGACGTTCGTCGATTCCGACGAAGCGTTGTGGACGCGAATGCACAGCGCGTCGCCACCGCCGTATGACGTGCTCGCGGCCAACACGGCCGAGATCCAGCGCTATGCGCGCGGCGACCTGCTCACACCCATCGACCTGTCCCAGATCCCCAACCGTCGACGGCAACTGCCGAATTTCCGGCAGCTCGCGACGATCGGCGGGCTCGTGCACAACGGCGCGACCTATGCGATTCCATTCACGTATTCGTCGATGGGACTGATCTACGATCGCAAGCAGGTGCCGGTCGCGCCACGTTCGATGCTGGAACTCTGGAATCCGCGTTACCGCGGCAAGGTGCTCGACTTCAACAGCGCGCAGCATAATTTTTCGTTCACCGCGCTTGCGCTCGGCTATCCCGACCCGTTTCACCTGTCGCCCGCGCAAACTCTAGCCGTCGCGCACAAGCTGGTCGACCTGCGACGCAACCTGCTCACGTATTACACGTTTCCTGAAGAAGCGACCGCGCTGTTCGTCCAGCATCGCGCGGCGCTGATGTTCGGCAACTACGGAACGCAGCAGGTCGAACAACTGCGTCGCGCCGGTGCGGATGTCGGCTACGTGATTCCGAACGAAGGCGCGCTCGCGTGGCTCGACTGCTGGGGCGTCACGCGCGGCGCGGAGCATCGCGAGCTCGCGTTCGCATGGATCAACTACATGCTCGAACCGGCGATCGGCGCGCTGCTGACCGAACGCCAGGGGCTCGCGAATACGCTCGAGCCGCCACCCGGTCTCGAGGCCGGCCACCAGCACCTCGTCTGGATCCAGCCGGTCGAGGACATCGCGCGGCGCGAGTCGCTGTGGAGCCGCATCGTATCGGGCGATCGGCCGGAGCGGTTCGACAAATGATCAGGCTCGGGCTGACGTCGAAGCTGTCGGTGCTGTTCGCATGCATCGGCGTGATCGCGTCCGGCACGACCGGCTACTACACCTACCGCGCGAACCGGACGATGCTTGTTCAGGAAGCACAGCACAGCCTGCTGATGTCGACGCAATTGCTCGGACAGCGCTTCACGACCGCGCTGTCCGACGTGGCTGACGATGCACTCGTGCTCGCGCAATTGCCGTCGGCGGCGCTCGTCGCAGGCGGCGGCGGCACCGATCGCGCGCCGCGCTCGCGGCTCGAGCAGGTGTATTTCAGCTTCATGAAGAACCACCCCGAATACCTGCAGGTTCGGCTGATCGCGCGCGGCGATTTCGGGCTCGAGCGCATCCGCGTCGATCGCGACGCACACGGCATCGTCGTGCTGCCGGAGAGTGCATTCCAGGAGAAAGGGCAGTTTTCCTACGTATTCGACACGCTTGCGACGGCGCCCGGTCACATCTACCTGTCGCCGATCGTGATCAATCACGAGACCGGCTCGCATGCGGCCGAAGGGCTGCCGATCCTGCGCGTGGGTACGCCGGTCGTCGACCAGGCCGGCGTGGTCGTCGGTGCGCTGGTCGTCGACGTCGAGTTGTCGCGCATGTTCGATCGGCTCGAGCGCGACCTGCCGCAAGACTACGTGGTGTTCCTCGCGAACGAGTGGGGCGACTTCCTCGTGCACCCCGATCCGTCGCAGATCTTCGGCTTCGATCGCGGGCGGCGCGTGCTGATGCAGGACAGCTTTCCCGACACGCGGCTGCTGTTCGCCGGGACGCGCACGAACGTGACGCTCAACGGTCTCGCGCAGCCCGACGAAGTACCGGGCGAGATGCTCGCGTTCGTGCGCACGCCGTTCGGCAAGAACGAGGGCAACCGCTTCGTCGTGCTCGGCATGGCGCGTCCGCTCACGGACGTGCTGGCGCCGGCCGGGATGCTCGGCGAACGGATCATCCGGATGGTGTTCCTGATGAGCCTGGCGGCGGTGATTCTCGCGATCCTGTTCGCGCGTGCGATCACGCGTCCGTTGCAGATGCTCGCGCGCGCGGCGACCCACGTGTTCGACGATCCGGCCGCCGAACGATTGCCCGTTGCGCGGGCCGACGAAATCGGCGTGCTGGCGCGCTGTTTCGACTGCATGCGCGTCGAGATCCGCACGCAGGTCGCGATGCTGCGCGCGAAGCAACTGGAGCTCACACACCTCGCCGGTCACGATCCGCTGACCGGCCTGCCGAACCGCCTGCTGTTCATGGAGCATCTCGATGCCGCGATCCGGCATGCGGCCGCGGAGCGCGAGGGGCTGGCGGTGATGTTCGTCGATCTCGACCGCTTCAAGCAGATCAACGACCAGCACGGGCACGCGGCCGGCGATCGCACGCTCGTCGCGGTCGCGAAACGGCTGAGCCTCGTGCTGCGCAGCGGTGACATGGCCGCGCGGCTCGGCGGTGACGAATTCATCGTGCTGATTTCGGACGTCCGATCGCCGGCGGTGATCGGCGATATCGCGTCGCGTATCCAGATCGTGATGGCCGAGGAGCTGGAGTTCGGCGACCGTCACCTGGCCGTGGGCGCGAGCATCGGCGTCAGCGAATATCCGGTCGATGGCGCGTCGGCGGAGGAACTGCTGGTCAAGGCCGACGCGGCGATGTACGCGGCCAAGGCGTCCGCGCAGTGCGCGTGCGTGCGTTACCAGCAACTGCTGGGCGGCGGCGGCGCGGATGCGGGCGCCCGCATAGCGGCGGGCGGCGGCCGCTGACGGCTAGCTGGTCCAGCGTGCCGCGCAAACGCGACGAGCCCGTCACGGGACGGGCTCGTCGGATCCGGGCGGACTGCGCGCGGCGGCGGGCTTAGTGGCCGAAGTAGACCGAGTCGCGCGCGTTGTGCACCTTGACTGCCGGTGCGCCGCCCTGGACGACCGGGGCCGGTTGCGCGCCGTAGCCGCTGGCGTCGGCGGCCTGCACGCGCGCTTGCGCGGCCTGGATGTCGGCCGGGTAGTGCGGGCTCGACTGGCTCGGCTTGTAGCCGGCGTTTTCGAGCTGGACGAGTTCGTTGCGCACTTGCGCGCGGGTCACGGTGCTTTGGGCGAATGCGCCGAACGAAGCGGACAGGGCAACAGCGGCAACGACTGCGGAAACGAGCGATTTCATGATGACCTCCGATGTTCTATTGAGTTCGCCGGCGACACCATGTCGTAAGCGATTGATTACATCGTAGGCGTCGGCCGATTCAGGGTAAACGTGGATTCCGACTAAAGATCGTTGCAAACGGGATAATAATCCCAGCGGAAATCCGATCCGTCCCTGTTCCGTGTCGTGGGAATCGCAGGCCGGTGGCGGGCGGGAGCGGCGAGGCGCCGCGCATGGGCGAACACCCGGCGGCGGGCGCCGGCAGGTGGGACGAGGGACGGGGCCGGATCAGACGCCGTCGGCGTCGTCGATCTCCTTGCGCTCGCGGCGTTCTTCGTTGCCGCGGCGCGCCCGCAGGCGCTGGCGCGACAGGACCGCGATCACCTGCTGGGTGGGCGCGCCGGACGGCAGCTCGTTGCGGATGCGATCGGGCACCATCGGCAGGCCCGCGCGCTGCCGGCGCAGTGCCTTCGCGATTGCCCGGCGGCATTCGTCCCCGTGGCAATCCCATTCATCGCGGATTCTCTGGCAATAACGGCATTGTTCCATCGAGACAGTCTAACGCGTCTTGGGGATCGAGGCTGAAGGGGGAACGGACCGTGACGGGGCCGGCGGGCGGCCGACGTCATTTCGCGTTTGCGCGCGGGCTGTCGACCTGCGCGACGGGCGATGCCGCGTGCCGGAAGACACCCGACTTCCAGATCATCTGGGACGCGGCGACGAGCACGAACAGCAGGACGACCATCCGGAATACGCGCGGTGACATTTTGTCCCGCAGCGGGCGAACGAGCCACATGCCGGCGATGGCGGGCAGGCTGGCCGCGGCAGAAATCGCGAGGTCGGCGGCGCTCGCGTGTGCGGCGCCGCTGAACGTCGTGATCAGTGTGACGATCGACACCACGAGGATGATCGCGATCTGCTTCGTGAACGCGCGGCCGGTCACGCCGGATGAAATCAGGTAGGTGGCGAGCAGCGGCCCCGGCACCGACGCGATGCTCTCCATCAGCGCCGCGCCGAACCCGAGCGCGAACCCGACCGGCTTTTGCCATGCCTCCGGCAGGTTCAGCTTCGGCGCGCTCAGCATCAGCGCCGCAGCGACGATCAGCAGCGCGCCCGACGCGGCCTGTGCGTGGCCCGCGTTCAGCGACAGGAGAATCGCGACGCCGACGACGTTGCCGAGCACGGTGCCCGCGATCGGTGCGGCGATCTTGCGTGCGGTCGCCAGGACCTCGCCGCCTTCCAGCGCCTGCGGGATGTTGCCGAGGATGATCGGCATCGACAGCAGCAGCACCGCATGCCGGATCGGCAGGAACTGGCTCAGGATCGGCATCGCCACCAGCGGAACGCCGATGCCAGTGATCCCCTTGACCATCCCGCCGAGCAGCAGTGCGACGGCGATGCCGATCAGGTCGAGCAGCGCGAGCCCGTGCAGGCTGGACACCAATACACCTTCAGTCAGATCGAGATGAGTCATCGGGAGCAGGTCGAGACATGAGCGGCGGCGGGGCGGTCGACGGCACCCGTTGCCGGTGCGTGCGATGGCGCACGCCGCTGTTTGGTTTTGCGTCGAACCGGTCTCCCGTTGCATCGTCCGCCGTCGGCATTCGACAGGGAGGCGTCGGCGCGCTGGCGCAAGCCCGCGCGTGCCACGGCGCCGGCGTTCGACACGGTTCGAGCTGAATCTTACCCGAGCGCGACGCGGGGCATCGGGCGCGGTCGTGGGGCCGCGCCCATATCGTTGAGGCGTTTCAATACGCTTCATGATACGTGGCTCTATCATGTGAAAAATACATGGACAGAAACAAGGAGGCGAGATGACGCTTGCGCAGTTGCAGGCCCTGGCGGCCGTGGTCGAACTCGGCTCGCTGACGGCCGCGGCCGAGCGGCTCAGTCGCAGTCAATCCGCGATCAGTCATGCGTTGACCGAACTGGAGGACATCACCGAGGTCAAGCTGCTGTTGCGCGACCGCCAGCCGGTCGTCCTGACTGCTGCCGGCGAACGCCTGTGGCCGTACGTGCAGAACGTGGTTCGCGAGGCACAGACGCTGCGCCAGCAGTTCAGCCTGTCGCGCGGCAAGCTCGAAGGGCGGCTGGTGGTCGCGTCGCTGCCGAGCGTTTCGCTCGCATTCGTCGTACCCGCGCTCGAGGCGTTGAAGGCGGCGCACAAGGACGTGACGGCGGTACTGCTCGAAGGCACGGATGCGGAGGTCGAAGGATGGCTCGACGACGGCACCGCCGACGTCGGCGTGGTCGCCGGCACGAAGACCTTCGCGAACAATCTGCCGCTGCTCGACGAGGATTTCGTCGCGGTGGCAGCGGACGGCATGTTCGACGGCCGCAAGAGCGTGTCCGCGAAACTGCTGTCCGCGATGCCGTTCGTTTTCTCGAAGGCGGGGTGCGGGCCGGTCATCGCGGATTACTTCGCGCGCAACGGTGCGTCGCTTCGCGCCGCGTTCAACGTGGTCGAGATGCGGACCATCCTGTCGATGGCGGAGGCGGGAATGGGCGTGTCGATCGTCCCGCGCATCACGCTCACCTACACCCGGTTCGGCGGCCGGGTGCTGGAGCTGTCGCCCAGGCTGCGCCGTTCAGTGCGGCTGTCGTGGAACGCGACCGGCAATGCGGTCGCAGACGCATTCGTCAAGCTGGTGGACGCCCAGCGCGCGAAGGCGGGAAAGGCGATTCAGGTGCGAGCGAGAAAGGGAAAGTAACGCGTCGGCAGCGCGATGAGGGGATGAAGCGCGTTCATGGGCGACTTGCAGTCTATTCATGCCGGAAGCCGTCGACATGCAATACATTGTGGGTCACTCGCCCTGACTTCACTGCCTCGAAGGAGACCGCCGTGCCGGCCTTGCCCACCCTGATTGCTTTCGGACTCGTGTCGCTCGGCATGGTCCTGACGCCCGGCCCGAACATGATCTACCTGATCTCCCGCTCGATCTGCCAGGGCCGCCGCGCGGGGCTGGTGTCGCTCGGCGGCGTCGCGCTGGGGTTCGTGTTCTACATGTTCTGCGCGGCATTCGGCCTTACCGCGCTGGTGCTGACCGTGCCATACGCGTATGACGTGCTGCGTTTCGCCGGCGCGCTGTACCTGGCATATCTCGCGTGGCAGGCGCTCAAGCCGGGCGGCCGCTCCGCGTTTCAGGTGCGGCAGCTGCCGCACGAGAGCGGCGTGCGACTCTTCACGATGGGCTTCGTCACCAACCTCGCGAACCCGAAGATCGCGGTGATGTACCTCTCGCTGCTGCCGCAGTTCATTTCGCCGGGGCACGGCAGCGTGCTCGCGCAATCGCTGGCGCTGGGTTGCGTGCAGATCGCGGTCAGCGTCAGCGTCAACGCGCTGATCGCGAGCATGGCCGGCTCGATCGCGGGGTTCCTTGCCGGTCGGCCGGCCTGGGCACGGGGGCAGCGCTGGTTGATGGGGACCGTGCTGGCCGGACTGGCCGTGCGTATCGCGCTGGAATCGCGAAGCTAGCCGGTGGAACGGCTAGCGGAGGCAATCGGCGTACCGATGCGCATGCAACCTTCGGCGGACGAACGGGCGCAGCCGATCCGCGTGAAGCAGGCCGTCGCGCATTCGCCGTGCCGGTAAGTGGACGGTGCGCGTTGCGCACGATGTCCCGCACGAGCCGGCCCCGGCCGCCCGCCGCGCGATCGCGCGCCGCGGGCGGCCGCCGCGTCAGCGCTCGCCGCGCTTCTTGCTCAGCTCGATCGTCTCGAACAGCTCGTACTGCGCGGTCGGGTGCTGATCCGCGCCCGGCGCGTGGTAATAGCGCATCGTGATCGTCGTGTGGCCGCCCGGCTTGCCCGGATCGTGGTCGAACACGGCGATCCCGTAGCCCGTGCCCGTATCGCGGCGCGCGGACCAGATCGCATCCTCGAGCGCATCGGCCGGCTTGCGCACGAACGTGTTCGGCGCGGTGCCCGGCACCGGCCGGTTCGGTTTCGTGAAGACCTTGGCCTGCGCAAAGCCGGTCGCCGGGTTTTCGCCGTACACGTCGAGCGGCGCACTGGTGCCGCCGCCGCCGAGAATCAGGTGAATCGTGCCGTGGCTCGTGTCGAACGTCGTGCTGTTCGGGTCGGTCGACCCGACCGGACGCGGCTGCAGCGTCTCGACGACTTCGCCGGTCGAAGCATCGACGCCCGCGCGGTGATTGCAGCCGCGCACCGGGTAGCTGCGCTCGTAGTCGTGATCGTGACCGCACAGCACGAGGTCGACACCGTAGCGGTCGAACAGCGGCAGCCATGCCTCGCGAATGCCCTTGTCGGAGCCGTTGCCCGTCTTCGACGAGCTCAGCGCATCCTGGTGCATTTGCACGACGATCCAGTCGATGTCGTCATCGTGGGACGCGTGACGCAGCGTGTGCTCGAGCCAGCGCGTCTGCTCGCCGTTGCTGTAGCCACGTACGTAGAACGACGTGCCCGGTTCGATCGGCGCGCGGCCGGTGCTCGCGGCCGGCACGAGCGGATTCGGGCCGCCGACGAATGCGGCCGCATCCTGGTACACGACGTCGTCGGCGTCGAGCGAGATGAACAGCACCGAGCTCACGCGGAAGCTGTACCAGCGGCCCGGAAAGCGCGTGCCGTTCTCCGGAAGCATGTAGCGCGCGAGATACGAGTCGAGCCCCTGCGGGCCGTTGTTGAATTCGATCTCGTGATTGCCCGGGCATGGCATCCACGGGCGGTTCGCAGCGGACGTCTGGTTGTTGTTGCCGAAGTCGCGCCACACCTCCGGCTGATGCGCGGGGTTCAGGTTCGCGTAGCAGAGGTCGCCGTTCAGCAGGTGGAACAGCGGCTGGAACTGCTCGACGGCCTGCACCGCGAAGCGGCTTTGCGGCGACGACAGCACCCACGCGCCATTCGGCGTCGCGAGGTCGCCGTAGCTCGTGAAGCGGAACGGCGCGCGCCCGCGCGGCGCGGTCGTGAAGGTCGCGGCAAACGGCTGCGCGGCGTTGCTGTCGTTGTCGGCCGTCAGTTCATAGCGGTAGCGCGTGTTCGGCTTCAGGCCGTGCACCCGTGCGTGGTACGTGAACACGGTTTCGCCGTTCAGGCCGTCGGTGTAGATGCGCTGCACGCCGTGCACGGTGCGTGCCGGTTCGCCGTCGGCGACGATCCGCGCGCGCGGATTGACGGCCGGTGCGAGCGACGCCCACGAGATCGCGACTTCCGACGTTGGGTCGCTGCCCCATGTCAGGTGCACCTGCTCGGGCGTGCCGTCCGGATTCGACCCGGCGGCGCGGGCGGCCGCGAGCCCGCCCGCGGCGGTGGCGAGGCTGGAGACGCCGGCCAGTTTCAGGAAGCCGCGACGCGATACGGAAGCGGCCGGCTCGTTCGACTCGGCGGGGAGGTTTTCCTGGTTCGACATGATCGTATTTTCGTTGAATGACACGCGAGATGCGGAACTGCCCGGCCGTGCGCGAGCGCGTCGGGGGCGTGGGCCGGAAGCGAGCGGGATCCCGGTGACACGCATTGTCGAAGCGCAGTTTTGCCGGGTTGTGACAGACGGTAATCGATGCGCGGGCCCGATGCGTCGATGGCGCGCGCGGCGTTGCCGTCACGGCGGAAATTTTTTACGTGTGTCGCGACGGATTTTTTCGCATGCGTCGTTTAACGAACGAACGGCCACTTCCGGCCGGGAAACGATGCTTCGGAGTCTTGCATGAAACTTTCCATTTCATTACGGTTTGCCGCGGGATGCGTGGCCGCGCTGGCGACGTCCGCCGCATTCGCGCAGGCCGTCATCGTCGCACCGGTCGCACCGCCGCCGCCGCGCGTCGAAGTGATGCCGGCGCCGCGCGCGGGCTACGTATGGGATCAGGGCCACTGGCATTGGCGCCACGGCCGCTACGTTTGGATTCCAGGTCACTGGCAAGTGGTACGTGCCGGCTATCACTGGGTGCCGGGACACTGGGCCGCGCGCGGCCCGAACTGGCGCTGGGTGCCGGGCCACTGGGCCTGACGCGCAGGGCGCCGCGCGGCGTGCAGTGTCCGCGCGGCGGGACTTCCACACAATCTCATCGGTCGAGCCATGCCTTTTCGAACCATCGTGATCCTGACAGCCGCGGCCATCGTGCTGGCCGGCTGCGTCGTGGTGCCGGCGCGCCCGGTGTATTACCGGCCCGCGCCGGTCGTCGTATATTGATCGCGCCGGCCGGCGGGTGATCGACAGGATCGATATGCCGTTCGAACCGGATCTCGACGAAATCGACCGGGCCGATCCCGGGCGCGGCGCACCAAGTGTCGAAGAAGCGCCGGTCCGATGCATGCAAGGAGAGCACGACGATGAGCTTCAGCCGGACAACGGGCGCAACCGCCGGCAGCATGCGGCGTTCGCACCGCGCATCGCGGAGCGGCCTGCGTTGAGCGACGCCGATCCGGACGCGGAACTCGTCGCGCGGGTTGGCGCGCGCGACGCGTCGGCCGTGCGTGCGCTCGTCGCACGCAAACTGCCGCGCTTGCTCGCGCTCGCGACACGCATGCTCGGCGACCGGACCGAAGCCGAAGACGTTGCGCAGGAAACCTTCCTGCGGATCTGGAATCATGCGCCGCGCTGGCGGGATGGCGAAGCGCGCTTCGACACGTGGCTGCATCGCGTCGTGCTGAACCTGTGCTACGACCGCTTGCGCGGGCGGCGCGAGGAGCCGGTCGACGCATTGCCCGACATGCCCGACCCGCAACCCGAGCCGGCCGCGCACGCGGAGTTGCGCTCGCGCGACGCGCGCGTGCGCGAGGCGCTCGCCGCGTTGCCGCCAAGGCAGCGGGAAGCGCTCGTGCTCCAGTACTATCAGGACATGTCGAACGTTGAAGCGGCGAACCTGATGGGCATCACCGTCGATGCGCTGGAAAGCCTGCTCGCGCGCGCAAGGCGCAACCTGCGCGCGCAACTGGCCGGCGACCCACCTAGCGAGGACAAGCGATGACACCCGAAAGATTCCGTACCATCGTCGCCGCGTACGGCTCGGATGCGCGGCGCTGGCCGCAAGACGAACGCGCGGCGGCCGAAGCGTGGGCGCAAGCGCATCCGCGCGACGCGCTGGAGGCGCTCGACGATGCCGCCGAGCTCGATGCCTGGCTCATGCAGGACACGGTCGCGCCGCCGGCGCCGGCGCTCGTCGAACGCATCGTCGCGTCGGCGCCGGTGCCACAACGTGCGCGGCGCCGGGGCAGGGTGTGGTGGTCGGGCGCGGCGTTCGCGGGTGTCGGGCTGGCCGGCGCGTTGGCCGGCGCGGTGGCCGTGTCGATGCTGATGCTCGGCAGCGCGCCGATCGCGCAACACGAACCGGGCTACCTGACGACGACGTTCGGCGGCCCGAGCATCGACGGAGGCGACGAATGAGCGAACGCGGCTGGAAATTGTTGCTCGTCGGGTCGGTCGTGCTGAACGTGTTCATGCTCGGCGCGATTGGCGGCGGCGCGTATCAGTGGTTCTCGACGCATCGCGACCTGCATGGAACGGGGATGCCCGGACAGCGCACGGCGTTGCGGTTCGCCGCGGACGGATTGTCCGATGCGCGTCAGCGGGCGTTCGCGGCGGCGCTGAAGGCGGCGCGCAAGGACGCTCGGGATTTCGCGCGGGAAGGGCGCGATGGGCGGATCACGGTGCTCGATCTGCTGGCCGCGCCGCAGCTCGATCGTCCGGCGATCGATGCGGCGCTCGATCGGACGCGAGCGGCCGATAGTGCGTTGCGAGGGCAAGTCGAGCGCAGTGTCGTCGATTTCGCGGCGACGCTCACGCCGGACGAGCGCGCGAAGTTCGTCGACGGGTTGCGGCGTAGCGGGAACTGGCGGTTGCCGGCGAGATTGCAGAAGCAGCAGGGAGCGGCGGGAAACGAATAAGCCACACGTCGTCCAGTGACGGCACGGAATGACCGTTCACGCCGATACCTGCCCCGGGATTATGATGGCCCGATCGGCAGCACATTCCCGATGAACTCACCGCAACACGTGGCGGCAAGCTCGAGAGCCGCGGCAAGGACGAGCCATGGATCGAAGCGAAGACTTTATCGTGCGCACCATGTCGGCCAGTGAAGTGGCCATGTCGGTCGAATGGGCGGCCGCGGAAGGGTGGAACCCTGGCCGGCACGACGCGCGTTGTTTCAGGGAAGCGGACCCGGCCGGTTTCTTCGTCGGCATCTGGCGCGGCGAGCCGGCCGCTTGCCTCGCGGCGGTGGCTTATGACGAACACTTCGGCTTCATCGGTCTCTACATCGTGAAACCGGAGTTTCGCGGCAAAGGCCTCGGCATGCGCATCTGGCAGCATGGCATGCGTTACCTTGGAGAACGAAACATCGGCCTGGACGGTGTCGTTGCCCAGCAGGCGAATTACAGGAAGTCAGGGTTCCGGCTCGCGTATCGCAACATCCGCTATCAGGGGCGCGTGGGCGGCATCGGGTGCGCGCAGGTTGCGGCAGCGGCCGACGTACCGTTCGAGCAGTTGCTCGCCTACGATCGCCGGTGTTTTCCGGCGGCGCGCGAGCGTTTCGTCTCCGTCTGGATCGCGCAGCCGGATGCCGTGGCGCTCGCGACCATCGACGCGGGCCGTGTTGCCGGATACGGTGTCGTGCGCCGCTGCCACGCGGGCTGTAAGATCGGCCCGCTCTTTGCCGATGACGCCGATGTCGCGACGGGGCTGTTTCGTGCGCTGGCGTCGCGCATGCCCGGCGAGGTGATCGTGCTCGACGTGCCGGAAACGAACCCCGCAGCCGTCGCGCTGGCGGAAGGTCACGGTATGTCGAGCGTGTTCGAGACCGCGCGGATGTATACGAAGGAAGCGCCCGCGATTGCGATCGACCGCGTGTTCGGGGTGACGTCTTTCGAGCTCGGGTGATCGTCGCGAGCATGGCCGGCCCGGAACGGACGCCGGATTTGCACATGCGTCTGCCGACGTGACGCCGTCTCCTGGCTACTTCTCGAACCAGTTTTCGAACTCGGTGTGGTTCTGGTTGAACGCCTTGGCGTCGGACACTGTTTCCGCGCGCACGATGCCGTGGATGCCACGGGCACCGGCGCGGGCCGCCATCAATGCTCCTTTTTCCTACCGGCCGGTGGTTGCGATCGATCCGGCGATCGGGCAGCGCAAGCGAATGCTCGACGCCAGTTGAAAGCCGCGTGCAAGAAGCGGGAGATTCGACGTCTACGAGCCGAACCGGAAATATTTCGTCCATGCAGCGACGGATTTCCCGCCAGCCACCGTTAAACACGGGTACGCATCGCGAGAGCCCCCGTCATGGACCATCCGAACGACATCTCACCGGCCGCCATCGCGCTGAACCGTTTCGGCCTCGGCGCGCGGCCCGACGAAGCGCCGCCTGTCGATCCGAAGGCCGCGCTGGTCGCCCAGTTCGACCGTTACGACGCACGGCCGGCCGGATGGGCTGGCGAACCCGACGCGGTCACGCTCGCCACGCGCTTCGCGACGGCCCGCAACGCGATGACGAGCGACGACGCGGCGGCCAGACGTGCAACCGAGCAGTCGATCCGCCGCGACGGCTACGACGCATATCGCAGCGCGGTCGCCGCACGACTGAACGGCGCGCTCGTCACGCCCGCGCCGTTCGTCGAGCGTCTGGTGCATTTCTGGGCGAACCATTTCGCGGTCTCGGTCGACAAGGGGCAGGTGGCCGCGTATGCAGGCGCATTCGAGCGCGATGCGATCCGCCCGCACGTGCTCGGCCGCTTCGAGGACATGCTCGTCGCCGTCGAGCAGCATCCCGCAATGCAACTGTTCCTCGACCAGGCGCGCTCGGTCGGCCCCGACAGCCCGGCCGCGCTGCGCGCCGAAGCCCGCAATCCGGCGGCGCGACGCGGCCTCAACGAGAACCTCGCGCGCGAAATCATGGAACTGCATACGCTCGGCGTGCGGACCGGCTATACACAAGCGGACGTGACGGAATTCGCGCGCGCGCTGACCGGCTGGAGCATCGCGGGCGGACGCGGGCCGCAGCCCGGCGATGCGGCGCCGGGCGCGTTCGTGTTCCGTCCGAAGCTGCACGAACCGGGCGCACGCACGGTGATGGGACGCACGTACGACCAGCAAGGCGAAGCGCAGGCACGCGCGATCCTGGCCGACCTCGCACGTTCGCCCGCGACGGGCCGGCATATCGCGTTCCAGCTCGCCCGCCATTTCGTCGCCGACAATCCGCCGCCTGCGCTCACCGACCGGCTCGCCCGCGCATTCGAGACGAGCGGCGGCGATTTGCCGACCGTCTATCGCGCGCTGGTCGATGCGCCCGACGCCTGGGCGCCGGTCAATCGCAAGTTCAAGACGCCGTGGGAGTGGGCCGTGTCGTCGCTGCGCGGGCTCGGCTGGCGCGACGCGGGCGACCTGAAGGTCGCGCCGCTGCTCGCGCAACTCGGCCAGCCGGTATGGCGGCCCGGATCGCCGGCCGGCTACGACGACGTCGCCGCGAGCTGGGCCGCGCCCGACGCGCTGGTGCGCCGCGTCGAGATCGCACAGCGGCTGGCTGCACGCACGGGCGACCGGCTCGACCCGCGCACGCTCGGCAATACGCTGCTGGCCGGCTCGCTGAGCGCGTCGACGGCGACCGCGCTGTCGCGTGCCGAAAGCGCGACCACGTCGCTCGCGCTGCTGCTCGTGTCGCCCGATTTCCAACGGAGATGAACATGGCCCGATCCCTGACTCGTCGACATTTCCTGAGCATCGCCGCGGCCGGTGCGGGCGCGATCCTCGTCGCGCCGCGCATCGTGTTCGCGAACGTCGAAACCGACCGGCGCTTCGTGTTCGTGATCCAGCGCGGCGCCGCCGACGGGCTGAACATCGTCGTCCCGTATGCGGAACCGGCGTATGCGTCGCTGCGCGGCCCGCTTGCGATCGATGCTGCGGCGGCGACACGCATCGACGGCATGTTCGCGCTTCATCCGTCGCTCGTGCAGACCGCGCAGATGTTTCGCGACAAGCAGGCGCTGTTCGTCCACGCGATTGCGTCGCCGTATCGCGACCGCTCGCATTTCGACGGCCAGAACGTGCTGGAGACGGGCGGGCGCGCGCCGTACCAGGTGAGGGACGGCTGGCTCAACCGGCTCGCCGCGATGTTGCCGGCGACGCGCGACCGCGCGATCGCGTTCGCGCCGACGGTGCCGCTCGCGTTGCGCGGCAGCGTGCAGGCCGCGTCGTATGCGGCGTCCGGTCTGCCGGCCGCGCCGGACGACCTGCTCGCGCGCGTATCGGCGCTTTACGAGGCCGACGCGCAGCTCGGGCCGCTGTGGCAGTCGGCGATGGCCGCGCGGGGCCTCGCCGGCGATGCGCATGCGCGCCAGGATCCGGCGGGCGTCGGCAAGCTTGCGGCGACGTTTCTCGCGCGCGACGACGGCCCGCGGATCGCGATGATCGAGACGGGCGGCTGGGACACGCACAGCGCGCAGAACGCGCGGCTCGCGAATCAGTTGAAGGCACTCGACACGATGCTCGCCGCATTGCGCGACGGACTCGGGCCGGTGTGGCAGCAGACCACGGTGCTCGTCGCGACCGAGTTCGGCCGCACGGCCGCCGCGAACGGCACGGGCGGCACCGATCACGGGCAGGCGTCGGTCGCGATGCTGGCGGGCGGGGCGGTCGCGGGCGGGCGCGTGATCGCCGACTGGCCAGGCTTGCGGCCGGGCGACCTGTACGAAGGACGCGACCTGAAGCCGACCGCGTCGCTCGATGCGCTGATCGCGGGCGCGGCCGCCGAAAGCCTGCGGCTCGATCCCGGCCATACCGTGGCCACGTTGTTCGCGCAAAGCGGCGCGACGCGGCCGATGACGGGCCTCGTTCGCGGAACCGCATGACGCGCGGCATGCGCGCGCTCGCATCCGCCAGCCGATTACATATGACACAACAGGGAGAATCGACGATGAAGATCCGATCCGTATCGCTTGCCGTGTTGGCGACGACGAGTGCCGTGCTGATGTCCGCGTGCGTGGTGGAACCGGCGCGGCCGCCGCAGCCCGCGCCGGTCGTCGAGGTCGCGCCGCCGCCGCCGGCGCCCGGTTATCGCTGGGCGAAGGGCCATTACCGCTGGGCCGGCAATCACTGGGCGTGGGTGCCCGGACATTGGGTGGCCGTGTATTGAAGCGCGTGAACGGCGCGCCGCTCACCACCCGATGCGGTGCTTCTCCTCGGTTTCGCTGTGCCGCCAGTCGTCGTCCGCATGCAGATACTGGCTCGTCGTCGTCAGCGACACGTGCCCGAGGTTGTCGCGCACGAGCCGCAGATCGACGCGGCCATCGGCCATGTGCGAGCCGGCGCTGTGGCGCAGCCAGTGCGCGGATGCCTGTTCGAGCACGCGCGCCTGTTCTTCGCCTGCATTTCCTTGCGCACGCAACCGCTCGGCCGCGAACCGGAACACCTGCTTCACGATCCGGTGCAGCGCCGCGCGTGTGAGCGGCTTGTGCGTGCGACCGACCGGCAGCACGAGCGGCGTGGGTTCGCCGTCGGCCGGCAGCGCGGGCAGGCCATGCGCGCGCCGGTAGCGCGCGAGCTCGACCATCATCTCGGCGGTGGCGGGCACGAGCCGCTGCCGGCCGCCTTTGCCGGTCACGTCGAGCCACCAGCGGTCGCGCCCGTTCGCATCGCGCCGCGCAAAGAATTGTCCCATCGTGGTGTCGGCTGCTTCGGTGATGCGCAGCCCGCCGAGATACAGCAGCGTGAATACCCAGCGCGCGCGATCCGCATGGAAGGCGGCGCGCGCGTCGTCGCGCGGCATCGCGACGATCGCATCCTTGACCGCCTGCCACAGCGGCGGCCCGAGATGGCGCGTGACGCGCGGCGCGGGCCGTCGTTGCCGCTGCCGGGACAGCGCGAGCGGATTGCCGGCCAGGTAGCCGGCCTGCACGAGCCACGAGAACATCACGTTCAGGATGACCATCGCCTGCCGCTGGCTGGCCGCCGACAGCGACCCGTAGAACGGCCGCCAGCGCGGGTCGCCGCGCGGATGCTTGCGGCCGCCGTTCGCGCACCACAGGTCGGCCGGCACGGGCGCGAGCAGGAACTGCCGGTAGCCGACGAGATCCTCGTGCGTGAGCGACGACAGCGGCTTGCCGCACGCGATGACGGCCCACAGCAGCAGGCGTTCGGCTTCCTTGCGGTAGTTCTGGAACGTGGTGGGCGTATCGACGAAGCGTGCGAGCCACGCGCGCACGGCGTCGAGATCATGCGTCGCGGCGATCTGAGGATGCGCGCTGGTCGAGCGATTGGTGCCCGCCCGTCCGTCGAGCGCGGCCGGCACGGTCAGCGTATCGATCGGCTGCAGCCGCAGCGCGACGCCGGACGGAACGGGTGAGGTCATGCGAAGAGGTGGCGCGGCTCGCCGGTGAGCGGGCGGGCGCACGCGGCGCGACGAAGCGTACGAGGAAGCGCCGATGGTAATACACGATCGCCATGCGGTGAAGCCGCCGTCGATCGCGCGTGTCCGGCCGGTGACGAAGCGCGTGACGGACGAGCACGGCCACGTCACCCCAGCGACAACACGCTGTTCAGCAACGTCCGCACGAGCGTCGCCTGCCGCGTGACGCCCGTCTTCGAAAAGATCGCGCGCAGGTGCGAGCGCGCGGTGTTCTTGCTGATGTCGAGCTCGTCGGCTGCCTCCTCGAGCGTCGACCCGTTGACGAGCGCGAGCGCCAGGGCGGTCTCGGCCGGCGTGAGGTCGAACAGCTTGCGCACGATGTCGTGCGACGCCTGCGACTTGCGTTCGGCATCGCGGATGAAGATGGCGCACGCCGGCCGGCGCGGATTGTCCTCCGACCATTCGCTGAGCGGGACCGTGCGGATCAGCACGCCGAGCGGCGGCTTGCCGGACGGGCGCGACACGGCGATCGCCTGCGCGACCGTCGGCGCGCCGCCCGCGCGCTCCGCGACCACCTGCCGGATCAGCTTCTGCAGCTTGCGGTCCTCCAGCGGATACGAGGCCTCGAGCGCGCCGCCGCGCACGCGCAGGCCGTCGCATTCGGCGAAGATCTCGTCCGCGACCGAGTTGGTCTTCATGATCGTGCCGCGCTCGTCGAGGATCGCGGTCGCGACGAGCATGCGGTCGATCGTGCTCGCGTACAGCATGCGCTCCGATTCGACCATCCCGAACTTCGCATGCAGGCGCACCGCGCGCTTCAGGTGCGGCAGCAACGCGTTGCAGACGGCCTTGTCGGTCACGGAGAACGCGTGGCCGTGATGCGAGCGGCACACGCGGAACCGGCATTCGATCCCGTCGGGCGTGCGCAGGTCCGCGCCCATCAGGTAGCCGACGTCGAACGGCTCGAGAAACTCGCGGTACATCGCGCTGCCGCGCCACACGCCGACGCCGGGCAACTCGTCGACGGTGACGACACGATCGCTCGGCAGGTTCACGAACGGATCGAGCGCGTAATAGTAGTTGTTGTACGACGCGACGCCCGGCAGCGGCGCGCCGTGCCCGGACGCATTGATCATCAGCCCCGCGTGACCGCCGGCGGGCCAGCGCAGGATCATCGTCACGTAGTTCGCGTCCAGATGCACGCGGATCCGTTCGAGGGCGCCGCCCCATGGCACGTCTTCCAGCGGGCCTTCGTAGATTGTCGCGAGCAGCGCGTCGAACTGCTCGAGCGTCAGGCTCGATCGGGCAAGGCTCGGGGGAAGGGCCGGGGGCGCCGTGGTCATCGGGGTTGTCTCCTGTTGCAGCGCCGGGTCGCGGTGCGCCGGGCGTGCGGGTGCGTGCACGGGCGTATCCGGACCGCCGACGGCGGCGCGCGGCGGCCTGCACCGGAATACGGTAGCGCGCCGGCGCACGCACGACATCCCACGAATGAGGGTGGCGGCATGCCGTTGTAAGCCATTCGTGAACTTTCCCGAATGAGCGTTCGTCTAATCGGCCCGCCAATGCTTCCTGAGGAACACCCGATGATTCGCAAGACCAGAACGCTGCTCGGCGCGGCCGTGATCGCCGGCAGCATGCTGCTCGCCGGATGCCAGACCGGAGCGGCCGCGACGGACGCGCGCGCGGCTCGCCCGGCCGACGGCCGCCCCGTGACCAGGACCGTTTATGTCGCGCCGCAGGCGGCGCGCTGCACGGGCGTCGCGCCGATGGACTGCCTGCAGGTGCGCAGCAGCCCGGCGGAGCCGTGGAGCCTGTGGTATGCGGGTATCGAGGGTTTTGCGTACCAGCCGGGCTATCAATACGTGCTGGAAGTCGACGAATACCGCGTCGCGCAGCCGCCGGCCGACGGCTCGTCGATCCGCTGGGTGCTCAAGCGGGTCGTCGAGCGCCGCCAGGTGAACTGACGGCCGGTCGTGCCCGCCCGCGGCGGCGCTTACGCGGACTGCCGCGGCGCGACTGGCCTCGGCGGCGCGGCGGTATCGATGCGCCGGAACACGACGGACGACAGCAGCGTGACCGAGCCCATGCAGACGAACGACAGGATGAACCCGTTCGCCATCGAGCCCCAATGCGCGGCGAACAGGTTCACGAGCCCGCCGCCGATCGACACGCCGAGCCCCATCGCCAGCATCTGCATCATCGTAAACAGGCTGTTGCCGCTGCCGGCGTCAGCGTGCGACAGGCCTTTCAGCGTCACGGCGTTCATCGCGGCGAACTGCATCGAGTTCGCGGCGCCGAACACGATCAGCAACGCAATCTCCAGTGCCGGCGCGGGCCGTGCCGAGACCAGCGCGAACCCCGCGATCGCGCAGCCGACGATCCCCGTGTTCACGACCAGGAACGTCGCATAGCCGAAGCGTGTCGCGAGCGGCGCGATCCAGCGCTTCGCGATCACGCCGGCGATCGCGGCCGGCAGCATCATCATCCCCGACCGGAGCGGCGTATAGCCGAGCTGCACCTGCATCAGCAGCGGCAGCATGAACGGCACGGCGCTCGTGCCGATCCGGCACAGCAGGTTGCCGAGCAGCCCCGAGCCGAAGTTCGGTTCGCGGAACAACCCGAGCCGGAACAGCGGCTGCGCGCGGCGCCGCGCATGGGGCAGGTACGCGAGCGCGCTCGCCATGCCCAGCACGGCGAGCCCGATCGCCCAGCCGGTGCGGTGCGCGGGCATTGGCGGATCGATCGCGAGCGACAGCGCGATCATCGCGACCGACAGCAGCGCACAGCCGACGAAGTCGAACGGCGGCGGCTGCATCGCCTGATCGTGCGGCAGGAAGCGCTGCACCGCGATGAAGCCCACCACGCCGACCGGCACGTTGACGATGAACACCCAGTGCCAGGAAATCGCCTGCGTGAGCCAGCCGCCGAGCGTCGGCCCGACGATCGGGCCGAGTTGTCCGGCGATCGACACGAACGCGATCGCCGCGACGTACCGTTCGCCCGGCACGCGGCGCAACACCGCGAGCCGACCGATCGGCAGCAGCATCGAGCCGCCGATGCCCTGCACGGCGCGCGCGACGACGAGCTGGCCGAGCGTGTGCGACGCCGCGCAGCCGATCGACGCGAGCGAGAACACCAAAATGGCGAGCGAGAACACGCGGCGCGTGCCGAACCGGTCGGCGAGCCAGCCGGACGCCGGCGTGAGCATCGCCATCGTCAGCGTGTAGACGACCACGACCGGCTGCATCGCGAGCGGCGACGCATGCAGGCTTTGCGCGATCGACGGCAGCGCGGTGTTGACGATCGTCGTGTCGAGCGACTGCATGAAGAACGCGGCGGCGACGATCCACAGCAGCGCGGAGTGTGAGGGTTCGCGGGACATGACGAAACGGGAAGTGTGGCGACCGGCGCGGTGGCGACGTGACGGGCGACGCGGCCCGGCAGGCTCGCGTCGGCGCACGGCCGGTCTACAAACGTCCGATGGTACCGATTCCAGTGGCCATCGGGAAGCCGCGTTATGGCACTGACCGTCATCGACATCGCCGATGAAGAGGCGGGACGCTCGATCCCGCCCGGTTCATTACCCGACACCGGACGTTCCCGCGGCATCCGGCCGGGTTTCCGCCGGCCGGATCGCGTGGCATGCGCGCCACACGTGGCCGCTCACGCGGCGCGTTTCTGCGAAATCACCAGCAGCGCGCCGTTCCTGTCCTCCAGCACCGCGCGGTATTCGTGCGGCCCCGCCTGCACCGGCACGCGTACCGACGCGCCTGCCTTCACGACCCGCGCCATGGCCGCGTAAAGGTCGTCGTCCTCGTCCACGCGCAGCGTGAGCGCCGCGCGTTCGACGATCTGCTCGTCGCCGGCCACCAGCGCGATCGTCAGCGGGCCGCCGTCGAGTGCGCAATAGCGGTCGCCGTCTCGAAACTTCACGTTCAGGCCCAGCCCGTCGACGAACAGCGGCAAGGCCGTGTCGATGTCGTCGACCGGATACAGCAGCATCGATACCTTCATTCCCTCTCTCCCTCGTCTTGATGTGTACGGTCCGCACCGGGCCGTCATTCGATGCTAGCGCGCGGTGCCGGCCGCGACGCAGTCTGTTCGGATGACGGTGAAACCCCTCTGTCCCCGCATGCATGCCGTTACTCCAAACAGACGATGCCCGTGCGGGCCCGCGCGCCGACACTCCCATCCGTGGACCGTCGCTATTCGTCCGTATCGTGCGGGCGGGCCGCACGACCCCGACTCGTCCAACATACATGGAGACGCACGCAATGAAGTTTTCCCTCATCTACGAAGCCCAGACCACCGACGCATCGCGCGAGGGCGACCACCGGGTATTCAAGGAGACGGTCGAACAGGCGCTGCTCGCCGAGCAGGTCGGCTTCGACACGATCTGGTGCGTGGAGCACACGTCGCTGACCAACTATGCGCACATGAGCGCGCCGGAAACCTTCCTTGCGTACCTGGCCGGCCGCACGACGCGCATCGGCCTCGGCCACGGCGTCGTGTGCCTGCCGCCGGCGATGAACCATCCGATCAAGGTTGCCGAGCGCGTCGCGCTGCTCGACATCCTGTCGGGCGGCCGCGTGCACTTCGGCGTCGGCAAGGGCGGCAGCCAGCAGGAAGCCGGTGCGTTCGGCTACGACCTCAACGAACTGCAGCCGATGATCGACGAGTCGATGTACCTGGTGCCGAAGATGTTCGTGCAGGACGAGATCGAGCACGACGGCACGTACATCAAGATCCCGAAGCGCCCGATCCACCCGAAGCCGTTCCAGGATCCGCACCCGCCGATGTACCTCGCGTGCACGAATACCGACGCGCTGCTGCGTGCCGGCCAGCGCGGGATGGGCGCGCTGGTGCTCGGTTTCGGCGGCCCCGACGAAGTCGCGAAGAAGAACGCGGTGTACCGCGAAGCGTGGGCGAACCGCAAGCCGGAAGACCAGGTCGGCTTCCGCCCGACCCAGCACCTCGCGGCGCTGTGCCCGACGGTCGTGATGGCCGATGGCCAGGCCGCCCGCAAGATCGGCATCCGCGGCCAGCGTTACTTCATGGAGTCGCTCGCGTACTGGTACACGGGCGGCGAGCGTCCGGACCCGGCGAAGTGGGGCGACGACCTCGTGCAGGCCGACACCGGCGAGATGGTGATCCGCTCGCGCTTCGCGTCGGAGGAAGTCGTCGTGAACTTCGCCGACCCGGCGCTCGCGATGATGAACCCGAACCACGCGTACGGCACGGTGGACGACTGCATCGGCTATGTCGGCCGCCTGCAGGAAGCCGGCGTCGACGAGGTGCTGTTCCTGTGCCAGATGGGCACGGTGCCGCACGAAGCGCAGATGGAGACGATCCGCAACATCGGCGAGCACGTGATCCCGTTCTTCAACAAGGAGAAGGAGCGCGCCTGCGCGTAAGGCGGGGCGGGCCGCGCCCGTCGTCCCTTCGGACGATGCGGCGCGGCCGCGCGAGCCCGACCATCGTCGGCAGGAGCCCTGGCTCGCGGCGCCGGCCGCGACGAACCACTTAGAGAGAGACCGGGATGAGCGCCGCCGCGCGCGCCCCGTATCACAGGAGACATTCGTGCACCGCGACAACGATTCGAACGCACTGGCCACCACGCTGATCGCCCGGGCCGAGGCCCTGGCGCCGACGCTGGCCGGCCGCGCCGCGCAGGCGGAAGCGCAGGGCCGCATCCCGGCCGAGACGATCGCCGACATGCAGGCCGCCGGCTTCTTCAAGGTGCTGCAGCCGAAGCGCTACGGCGGCTACGAGCTCGATCCGCAAGCCTTCTTCGACATCCAGATGGCGCTCGCGCGCGGCTGCATGTCGACGGCATGGGTATACGGCGTCGTGGGCGTGCACAACTGGCAGCTCGCGCTGTTCGACGAACGCGCGCAGCAGGACGTGTGGGGCAAGGATCCCGCGACGCTGATCGCGTCGACCTACATGCCGGTCGGCCGCGTGACGCCGGTCGAAGGCGGCTTCCGACTGTCCGGCCACTGGAAGTTCTCGAGCGGCAGCGAACTGTGCGAATGGGTGTTCCTCGGCGCGCTGGTGCCGCCGGCCGAAGCCGGCCAGCCGCCGGAATACCGCACGTTCCTGCTGCCGAAATCCGACTACCGGATCCAGCAGGACTGGGACGTGCTCGGCCTGCGCGCGACCGGCAGCCACGACATCGTCGTCGACGACGCATTCGTGCCCGCTTACCGCACGCACAAGGCGCTCGACGGGATGATGGGCACGAGCCCGGGCCTGGCCGTCAATGACGCGCCGTTGTTCAAGCTGCCGTTCGCGCAGATCTTCGTGCGCGCGGTGTGCACGTCGTGCATCGGCGCGCTGCAGGGCGCGCTCGACGATTTCACCGGCTATGCGGCCACGCGCGTGTCGGCCAACAGCGGCGCGAAGACGACCGACGATCCGGGTGCGCAGAACGCGTGCGCGAACGCGGCCGTCGCGATCGACGAGATGAAGGTGCTGCTCAAGCGCAATTTCGCAGAACTGATGGCATCGGTGACGGGCGGCCCGGCCGTGTCGATCGAGCGGCGCGTGCATTTCCGCTACCAGTCCGCGCAGGTCGCCGAGCGCTGCGCGCAGGCCGCGAACGCGCTGCTGCGCTATGCGGGCGGCAACGCCATCTATCACCGCAATCCGCTGGTGCGCCGCTTCCTCGACCTGCACGCGGCCCGCGCGCACTACGCGAACAACGTGGACCGCTTCGGCCAGAACCTCGGCGCCGTGATGCTCGGCCGCGAGAACACGGACTACTTCATCTGACGAGGTCGCGATGAACGACACGCAAGCGCAGCAATACGTGTTCGACGTCGTGGTCGTCGGCTCCGGCGCGGGCGCGCTGCTCGCGGCATGCCGCGCGGCCGACCGCGGGCTGTCCGCCGTCGTGATCGAGAAGACGGCGCTGTACGGCGGCACGTCGGCGATCTCCGGCGGCGGCATCTGGATCCCGTGCAACCACCACATCGCGGAACTCGGCGTGACCGATACGCGCGAGGCCGCGCGCCGCTATCTCGATGCGTGCACGGCCGGCGCGTCGTCGCGCGAGCGGCTCGACGCGTATCTCGACCAGGCGCCCGAGATGTTGCGTTACCTCGAAACCAAGACGCCGGTGCGCTACCAGGCGCTGCCGAAGTACGCGGACTATTTCCAGAGGCTGCCGGGCGCGATGCCGGGCTATCGCGCGCTCGATCCGCTGCCGTTCGACGGCGCGCTGCTCGGCGACGAACTCGACCGGCTGCGTCCGCCTTCACCCGGCACGCTGATCGGTGGCCGCGTGGCCGTGACGTCGAAGGAGGCGCACACGCTGTTCTCGCGCGGGCCGGGCTTCATGAAGCTCGCGATCACGCAATTCGGCCGGTACTGGCTCGATTTCGGCGTGCGCCGCCGCACGCGGCGCGACCGGCGCCTGACACTGGGCAATGCATTGATCGGCGGGCTGCGCCGCGCGCTGCTCGACCGCAACGTGCCCGTGTGGCTCGACACGCCGATGCGCGACCTGCTCGAGGCCGACGGCCGCGTGACGGGCGTGCGCGTGCAGCGCTTCGGGCAGCCGGTGACGATCGTCGCGCGGCGCGGCGTGATCCTCGGCGCAGGCGGTTTCGAGCGCAACCAGCCGATGCGCGAACGCTACCTGCCGCAACCGACGCAGATGCAATGGAGCGCGACGCCGCCGGCCAACACCGGCGACGCGATCGCCGAAGGCCACCGGCTCGGCGGCGCACTCGCGCTGATGGAACACGTATGGGGCGCGCCGACGGTCGGCGTCGCGGGCGAGGAGAAGCAGCGTGCGCTATTCGTCGAACGCAACCTGCCGGGCTGCGTGATCGTCAACGGCCTCGGCAAGCGCTTCGTCAACGAGGCCGCGCCGTATTCCGAATTCGTGCCGGCGATGTATCGCGACCATGCGCGCACCGGCGCGTGCGTGCCGGCGTGGATGGTGTTCGACGCGCGCTTTCGCCGCAAGTATCCGTGCGGTCCGATCATGCCGGCACCGATGATGCCCGATTCGCGCATTCCGGACGCGTTTCGCGACGTGCTCGTGAAGGCCGACACGATCGATGCGCTCGCCGGGCGGATCGGCGTCGACGCGGCCGGGCTGAGCGACACGCTGCGCGACATGGCGCGTTACGCGGCAACCGGTATCGACGAAGCGTTCGGCAAGGGCGACAACCTGTTCGACACGTACTACGGCGATCCGAGGAACCAGCCGAATCCGTGTCTCGGCCCGGTCGACGAGGCGCCGTTCTATGCGGTGCGGATCGACGCGGGCGACATCGGCACGAAGGGCGGGCTGGTCACCGACGGGCACGCGCGCGTGCTGCGCGCCGACGGCGCGCCGGTCGACGGCCTGTACGCGATCGGCAACACCAGTGCATCGGTAATGGGCGCGAGCTACCCCGGCGCGGGCTCGACGCTCGGTCCGGCGATGACCTTCGGATTCATCGCCGCCGACCACCTGGCCGCGCAGGCGGCCGACGCCGGCGGACGGTCAGACCGGCCGTCCACGACTGAACTTGACGGAGTCCAATGATGAGCGATCTCACTACCCATCCGCTGCGCACCGACATGCTGCTGGCGATGCGCCGCCTCGCGCGCTCCGTCACGGTCATCAGCAGTGCGCACGACGGCCGGCGCTACTCGATGTCCGCGACGGCGGTCGATTCGCTGTCGACCGATCCGCCGTCGCTGCTGATCTGCATCAACCGCAATGCGTCGCTGTATCCGCCGCTCGACGCGGGCGCGCCGTTCTGCGTGAACGTGCTGTCGGCACGCCACGAAGGCATCGCGATCGACTGCAGCGGCCGCCTGAAGGGCGAGGCGCGCTTCACGACGGGCGAGTGGCGCACGTCGCCGCTCGGCGTCCCGTATCTGCACGATTCGCAGGCGAGCCTCGTGTGCGAGCAGGACGGGCGTTTCGAATACGGCACGCATACGGTGTTCATCGGGCGAATCCGCGAAGTGCTGATGAGTGGCGACGTCGATCCGCTCGTCTATCTCGACGGCGCGTATACGACGCCCGGCGCGCCCGCGAACCGCGCGGCCGCGTGATGGCCGCGCGCCTGACCGCATCGGAAAGAGACGACACATGACACGCAGACTGAACCGCAATATCGCGAACGGTGCGGACACAACGATCATGCGAGCGCTTGTGCTGTTGATCGGTGCTGCGGCAACGCAGGTGCTCAATGCGTTCGCATGTATCGCACCGGCGCTCGCGTCGAACCCGGCACGGGTCCGCACGAGCGAAACCGGCCGGCATGCCGCCGGTGCGGCATGAGGAGCCGGCGATGAGCGATTCCCGTTTTCACCGGCTGACCGTTGCCGACGTCATTGCCGAAAGCGACGACGCATGCTCGTTCGTGTTCGACGTGCCCGCCGCGTTGCGCGATGCGTTCGCATACCGGTCCGGCCAGTTCCTGACGCTGCACGTGCCGTGTGCCGACGCGACCGTCGCACGCTGCTATTCGCTGTCGAGCGCGCCGGACATCGATGCGGCACCGAAGATCACCGTCAAGCGCGTTCGCGACGGTCGCGCGTCGAACTGGCTGTGCGACCACATCCGTGCGGGTGATGCGCTCGACGTGCTGCCGCCGGCCGGCGTCTTCACGCCGCGCACGCTCGACGGCGACCTGTTGCTGTTCGCGGGTGGCAGCGGCATCACGCCGGTGCTGTCGATCCTGAAATCGGCGCTCGTGCACGGCCGCGGGATGCTGACGCTGATCTATGCGAACCGCGACGAGCGCTCGGTGATTTTCCGCGACGAACTGCAGCAGCTCGCGCACCGCCATCCGGGGCGCCTGCGCGTGATCCACTGGCTCGACAGCGTGCAGGGCGTGCCGCTGCAGCGGCATCTCGAGGAACTCGCGCGGCCGTTCAGCCAGCAGGAAACGTTCATCTGCGGGCCGGCGATGTTCATGGAGAATGCGCTCTCCGCGATGCTCGGCCTCGGGCTGCCGCGTGCGCGCGTGCATGTCGAGCGCTTCGCGTCGCTGCCCGATGCGCCGGCGCAGACCGATCCGGCGGCATCGTCCGCAACGACCGCTGCGGCTGACTCCGGCGATGGCGCGACGATCGAGACCGTGCTCGACGGCGAGGCGTTCGCGTTCGACAGCGCGCCCGGCGAAACACTGCTTGACGCAATGCTGCGCGCCGGGCTGCCCGCGCCGAATTCCTGCCGGATGGGGCAGTGCGGCGCATGCATGTGCCGGGTCGAACGCGGGGAAGTGGCGCTTGACGGCAACCACGTGCTCGACGACGACGAGATCGCGGCCGGCTGGACGCTCGCCTGCCGCGCGCGGCCCGCGAGCGACGCGCTGCGCGTGGTGTTCCCCGATTGAGCCGTGGCGCGCCGGCGGCGCGCGCGGCAACCCTGTTGCGATGCCTATGACGATGGACAACGAAATCCTCACCACGCCCGCGCTGATCGCGCGGGCTGCCGCGCGCCACGGCGCGCATCCGGCGATCGAGTCGGAACACGGCCGGCTGACCTATGCGGAACTCGATGCGGCGCGTCTCGAAGCGGCGCGCGCGCTGCTCGCGAGCGGCATCGACGCAGGCGACCGGATCGCCGTATGGGCGCCGAACCTGCCGCAATGGATCGTCGCGGCGCTGGCGATCCACTCCGTCGGCGCGATTCTCGTGCCGGTCAACACGCGGATGAAGGGCATGGAGGTGGGCGGCATCCTGCACGACGGCGGCGCGCGGCTGCTGTTCTGCTGCGGCACCTTCCTCGGCGAATCCTATCCGGCGATGCTCGCGCCGCACCGGCCCGCGACGCTCGAACGCGTCGTCGTGTTCGACGGCGACCCGCCGTCCGGCTCGCGCGACGAAACCTGGAACGCGTTCCTCGCACGCGGCGCGGCGGTACCGCTCGCCGCCGTGCGCGAGCGCGAGGCGCAGGTGACACCGGATACCGTGATGGACCTGATGTTCACGTCCGGCACGACGGGCCGCCCGAAGGGCGTGATGACGGCGCACGGACAGAACCTGCGGGCCGCGCAGGCGTGGGCCACGATCGCCGGCGTGCACCAGGACGACCGCTACCTGATCGTCAATCCGTTTTTCCATACGTTCGGCTACAAGGCGGGCTGGCTCGCCGCACTGTCGAGCGGTGCGACCGTGCTGCCACATCTCGTGTTCCAGCCCGCCGACGTCTTGCGGCGCATCGCCGACGAACGCGTGTCGGTGCTGCCCGGCCCGCCGACGCTGTACTACGCGCTGCTCGATGCGCCCGATCGCGCGACGCGCGACCTGTCGTCGCTGCGGATCGCGGTGACGGGCGCGGCCGCGATCGCCCCGAGCCTGATCGAGCGGATGCGCGCGGAGCTCGGCTTCGAGACCGTGCTGACCGGCTACGGGCTGACCGAATCGTGCGGGTTCGCGACGCTGTGCCGTCATGGCGACGACGCGCAGACGGTCGCCTGCACGTCGGGCCGGCCGATGCCGGGCGTCGAGTTGCGTATCGCGGGGCAGGACGGCGCGGCGCTCGGGCCAGACGAGACCGGCGAGATCTGGGTGCGCGGCTACAACGTGATGCGCGGCTACTTCAACCAGCCGGACGCGACGCGCGAAACCGTCGACGCGGACGGCTGGCTGCATACCGGCGACCTCGGCTGCGTCGACGCGAACGGCAACCTGAAGATCACCGACCGGATCAAGGACATGTTCATCGTCGGCGGCTTCAACTGCTATCCGGCCGAGATCGAGCGGCTGCTGGCCGCGCACCCGGCGATCGCGCAGGTTGCGCTGGTCGGCGTGCCCGATACGCGGCTCGGCGAAGTCGGGCATGCGTACGTCGTGCTGCGCCCCGGCGCGCACACCGACGCAGCCGCGCTGAACGACTGGGCGCGCAGCAACATGGCGAACTACAAGGTGCCGCGGCACTTCACGTTCGTCGAGCAACTACCGACGAGCGCGGCCGGCAAGGTGCTGAAGTACCGGCTGCGCGCGGGCACCGAAGCGGCGGCCTGACTGCCGGCGCGCGATACGTCACCAACGGGATGAACGCATGAACGACACGGGATTTCCACAGGGCGCGGTGCTCATGTTCGGCGGCAGCGGCGGGATCGGGCAGGGCGTCGCGCTCGAATTCGCGCGCGCCGGCGTGCCGGTCGCGCTCGGTTATCGCAGCAAGGCCGACATGGCCGAGCGGGTCGCGCGCGACCTGCGCGGCACGGGTGTCGCGGCCACCACGCATTGCGTGGACGTGACCGATCCCGCGCAGATCGATGCGGCGCTCGCGGCAGCGATCGACGCGCACGGCCGCGTGCACACGATCGTGTGGGCGGCCGGTCCGTTCGTGAACCAGCGCCGAATCGGCGACATGACGCACGACGACTGGCGGCGCGCGATCGAGGTCGAGACCGTCGGCTTCTTCAACGCGGCGAAGGCCGTGTTGCCGCATTTCCGCGCGTCGGGCGGCGGGTCGTTCGTGACGCTCGGCTCGGCCGGGCATCTGCGCTGGCCGGATCGCGATGGATTGTCGGTCGCGCCGAAGGCGGCGAACGAGGCGCTCGTGAGAGGGCTCGCGCGCGAGGAGGGCCGTCACGAGATACGCGCGAATTCGATCCTGGTCGGCGTGATCGAGGCGGGGATGTTTCCGGTGCTGCTCGAACAAGGGCAGTTCGACCAGGCATGGATCGACGAGACGCAGAAAATGCTCGCGCTCAAGCGCTGGGGCAAGGCGCACGATATCGGGCGCGCGGCGGTGTTTCTCGCGTCGGACCGCGCGAACTACATCACGGGGCAGCAGTTGAACGTGTCCGGCGGGTACGGGTTGTAGCGGATGCAGGGGGCCCGCTTGGACGAGCGGGCTCGGCAGACGAACGCGTCAGTTGCTCCCGGCGCCGGATCTGCATACCGCCGGCGAACGGTATCGTCGGCCCACATTGCATGCATCGATGCGTATGAACGGCCATCTCACCAGCGACTGGTTGCGCATGCATCGTCCTCGGTATTCACCCTGACCCGTATCGCGCGATCTCGCCTCTCGGACCACGAGCGGTTCGCGCGAGGTCACGTTGATGAAACATTTTCTTCCGTGCGTGGCGTCACACGCGCTTGCCGGCCGCGGCGACTTCGCGTGCGCCGACGGCCGCGCACGCTTTCCCGGCGCGCGTCGCGACGCCCGATTCGCTGCTTCCCGGCATCGGGCACGGCGCTGACGCGCCGAAAACAGATGCGCTCCTGAAACATTTCCGTCGATTTCCTCCCGCGCAACCCCGGACGTCAGGCCGCGACGCTTGTCCCGCGCCGGTCCGCGCCGCATGGCACACGCCTTGCGGTTAGGCCGGAGCCGCTCGACACAACCGCGACCGATGGCAACGACGAATCGCGGGAGCGGCACGCAATGACATCGAAATATCGGGGATCGGATCGCGCCGCAGGATGGTGGCCGGTCGTGTCGGACGCGCAATGCGTCGTATCGGCGACACGAACGGACACCGCACGCGTGATCCGTCAAATAGCAAGCTTGCTTGCGAGATGTCGTGCCGGGGGGCCCGCTGCGCGTGGCGGCATGCGCTGCACGCGGCGGGTCGGCGCGCCCGGCACATGTCGGGGAGACGCCCGTGAAAATGACAATGAACCAATGGGCTGCGCTGGCGATGGTGTTCGCGGCTGGCGCGCACGCGCAGGAAATCTACCTGCAGGGCGGCACGCAAGGCGTCGGCATCGGCGCGGCCGTGAGCTTCAACTCCGTGCTGGGCGCACACGCGGATTTCAATGCGATCAATCTGACGCATGACTTCACCGTGGCCGGCAATCGCTATCAGGACGACATCAAGCTGCGGCAAGGCGGCCTGTATGCGGACATCTTTCCATGGCGCGGCAGCGGCTTTCGCGCGACGATCGGATTGCGCTTCACCGACGACGAAATCCGCGGCGTGTCGGTGCCCACCAACGGCACCTACGTCTTCGCCGGCAAGCGCTACCCGGCGCTGCCCGGGATGTATGCGGTCGCGGAGGCGCGCTATCCGACCGTGATGCCGTATGTCGGGATCGGCTACGGGCATCGGCCGGCGTCGAAAGGGCTCGGCTTCGTCGCCGATCTGGGTGTCGCATACGGGATCCCGCGCTCCTCTTACACGCTGTCGCCGGAACTCGCCGCCGCGGCCGGACCGCAGAAGAGCCAGATCCTGACCTCCAGCGGCCTCGACGAACTGAACCGGATGATGTCGCGATATCGGTGGTATCCGGTCCTGCAGATCGGGATCTCGTATCGCTTCTGAGCCGGACGTGCTACCGGATGCGAATCAGCGCGGCGCTCACCGGCGCGACCCTCACGGCCACCTGCTGTTTCGCGACGGCAAGCGTCTGCTGCGGCGTGCCGTTCCATGCGCCATTCAGCGCGACCGCCTGCCCGCCGAACGTGATCGGTGTTCCGCCGTTGTAGATGCCCGGATTGGCGAGCTGGACACCCGTTGCGTCACCTGACGAAGCGAGCGTCATCACTGCAATGGCGTTTGCGGCGCCGCAGCAACGCGGCATCGCTTCGCTGCGCGCACCCGCCGCGCCACGCTCTCTCTCCCCGCAGGCTCTCGTCCCAACAGACGATGTGACGCCATCCCCGACCGGCCAGAATCCTTTCACGAACAACGGAATCTGAACCTGGAGGAGGCCGACATGATCGATGTCCGTGCGCTCGGCTACGTCGTGGTCGAGGCGACCCGCGTCGATGCGTGGCGCCGCTACGCGGAAGACGTGCTGGGCATGCAGGCGCTCGACGCGCCCGACGGCGCGCTGTACCTGAAGATGGACGAGCGCGATTTCCGCTACGTGATCATCCCCGGCACAACCGACCGCTATTTCGCGTCGGGCTGGGAGCTGCCCGACGGCGCCGCGTTCGACGCCGCGCTCGCTGCGTTGCAGCGCGCGGGCGTCGAAGCCGTGCGCGCCACGCGCGACGAAGCCACGCTGCGCCGAGTGCAGGCCATGGCGTGGTGCACCGACCCGTCCGGCAACCGCCACGAGCTGTACTGGGGCGCGCGCTGCGACTTCCGCCGCTTCGTGTCGCCGCTCGGCGTCGCGCGCTTCGTCACCGGCGACATGGGGCTCGGCCACGCGGTACTGCCCGCGCCGCAGTTCGACGCGACCGACGCATTCGTGCGCGGCGTGCTTGGCTTCGAGCTGTCCGACATCTACCGCGTGAAGTTCACGCCGGACCCCGCCGAACCCGAGAAGCGCATTCACTTCATGCACTGCCGCAACGCGCGCCATCACAGCCTCGCGCTGTTCGAGATGGCCGTGCCGTCGGGCTGCGTGCACGTGATGGCCGAAGTCGACTCGATGGACGAAGTCGGCCGCGCGCTCGATCGGGTCGCCGCGCACGACGTGAAGATGTCGGCGACGCTCGGCCGGCACTGCAACGACCAGATGATCTCGTTCTACATGAAGACCCCCGGCGGCTTCGATCTCGAATACGGCTTCGGCGGCCTCACGGTCGACTGGTCGAAGCACGCGGTGTTCGAGGCCACCAAGGTGAGCCAGTGGGGCCACGATTTCAGCATCGGATACCGGTAAGCCAGCACGATGACGATGAAACCTCTCGACAAGACGATGTCCGCGCGCGACGTGGTCGCGCAACTCGCCGATGGCATGACCATCGGCATCGGCGGATGGGGGCCGCGGCGCAAGCCGATGGCGCTGGTGCGCGAGATCGCGCGCTCGAACCTGAAGGACCTGACGGTCGTCGCCTACGGCGGCGCCGACGTCGGGCTGCTGTGCGCGGCGGGCAAGGTGCGCAAGGTGGTGTTCGGCTTCGTGTCGCTCGACGTGATCCCGCTCGAACCGCATTTTCGCCGTGCCCGCGAACACGGCCGTATCGACGTGCTCGAACTCGACGAAGGGATGCTGCAGCTCGGCCTGCGCGCGGCCGCGGCGCGCCTGCCGTTCCTGCCGACCCGCGCCGGACTCGGCACCGCGCTGCTCGATCACGCGCCGCAACTGCGCACGGTCAAGTCGCCGTACGACGACGGCGAGACGCTGCTCGCGATGCCGGCACTCGAACTCGACGTCGCGCTGCTGCACGTGAACGCGGCCGACCGGATGGGCAACACGCGCATCGACGGCCCCGATCCGTTCTTCGACGCGTGGATGGCGCGCGCCGCGCAGCGCTGCTACGTGTCGGCGGAAACGGTCGACGCGTCGCTCGCGACCGAAGACCTCGATGCCGCGAAACGCAACCCGTTCGAGCGCTCGCTCGTCACCGGCGTCGTGCATGCGCCGGGCGGCGCGCACCCGACGTCGTGCGGGCCGGCCTACGGCTGGGACCTGCCGCACCTGCGCGCGTACTGCGCGAGCGCGGAAGACGATGCGAAAACGGCGGCGTACCTGCGCGACGTGGTCGGCCAGGACGAACGCCAGTATCTCGAAGGCGTCGGCGGCCTGCCGCATGTGACGACGCTGCCGTTGCCGATTCTGTAAAGGAGCGCCTGTGAGCGAATCTCTCGACCATTCCCTCGCGGAACTGATGATCGTCGCGTCCGCGCGACTCTGGCGCGACGACGGCGAAGTGCTGGCGACCGGCATCGGCACGGGTCCGCGGCTCGCGGCCGGCCTCGCGCGGCTCGCCTACAACAACGGTCTGATGCTGACCGACGGCGAGGCGTATCTCGTCGAGGAGCCGGTCCCGCTCGGCCCGCGCCCCGACGGCCATCGCGTGAAGGCGAGCGGCTGGATGACCTACGAACGCGTATTCGACTGCCTGTGGCACGGCCGCCGCCACGCGCTGGTGATGCCGACGCAGATCGACCGCTTCGGCCAGGCGAACATCTCGTGGCTCGGCGACGACTACGCGCGTCCGAAGACGCAGCTGCTCGGCGCGCGCGGCTTCCCCGGCAACTCGACGAATCACGCGAATTCATTCTTCGTCAGCGGCCACGGCAAGCGCACGTTCGTCGAAGGCGAAGTCGACATGGTCTGCACGGTCGGCTACAACCCGGCGCGCCGGCTGCCAGGCATGAAGACCTTCGTCGACCTGCGCAGCATCGTCACCGACCTGTGCGTGATGGATTTCGGCGGCCCCGATCACGCGATCCGCGTGCGTTCGCTGCATCCGGGCGTGAGTTTCGACGAGGTGCAGGACGCGACCGGTTTCCCGCTGGTCGCCGCACCGGAACTCGGCACGACGGCCGCGCCGAGCGCGGAAGACCTGCGCATCGTGCGTGCGCTCGACCCTCACAACCTGCGCGCGACGATCGTGCGCAACAATCCGGCGCCGCGCCGCGGATGAGGTCCGACATGGAAGCGACCCAGATGACGTTCGGCGAAGGTGTCGTCGACTACGCGGTCGAGGACGGCATCGCGACGATCACGATGAACCGTCCCGAGTATCACAACGCGCAGAACTCGAAGATGACGTATGCGCTCGACGCGGCGTTCCGGCGCGCGTCGCATGACGACGCCGTGAAGGCGATCGTGCTCGCGGGCGCCGGAAAGCATTTCTCGGCGGGCCACGACATCGGCACGCCGGGCCGCGACATTCACGAGTCGTTCGACCGCGCGTCGCTGTGGTACGACCACGTCGACAAGGAGGGCGGCGAATTCCTCTATGCGCGCGAACAGGAGGTGTACCTCGGAATGTGCCGGCGCTGGCGCGACCTGCCGAAGCCGACCATCGCGATGGTGCACGGCGCGTGCATCGCGGGCGGGCTGATGCTCGCGTGGGTATGCGACCTGATCGTCGCGTCGGAGGACGCGTTCTTCGCGGATCCGGTCGTGCGGATGGGCATTCCGGGCGTCGAGTATTTCGCACATGCATACGAACTGAACCCGCGCATCGCGAAGGAATTCCTGTTCCTCGGCGAGCGGATGCCGGCCGAGCGTGCGTACCAGATGGGCATGGTCAATCGCGTGGTGCCGCGCGAGCGGCTGCGCGACGCGACTTACGCGATCGCCGCGAAGATCGCGACGATGCCGCGTCTCGGCCTCGCGCTGACCAAGCAGGCGCTGAACCACGTCGAGGAATTGCAGGGCAAGCGCGCGGCGATGGATGCGGCCTTTGCATGGCATCACTTCGCGCATGCGCACAACGAGCTCGTCAGCGGCGACCGCCTCGGCGGCTACGACGCGCGCAAGATGGCCAGCTCGCAGCGCAGGCCGGCGGAGACGGACGGCGAAGGACGCACCGATGCGGCACCGGCCGCCGTCAACGGAGCCGCGGCATGAGCACGACGCTGCATACCCCGTTGTGCGATCTGCTCGGCTGCCGCTACCCGATTGTGCAGACCGCGATGGGCTGGGTGGCAGATGCACGGCTCGTCGCGGCGACCGCCAACGCCGGCGGCTTCGGCTTCCTGGCCGGCGCGACGCTGGAACCGGAGCAGGTCGAGGCCGAGATCCTGAAGGTGAAGTCGCTGACCGACAAGCCGTTCGGCATCAACTTCCACATGTTCCAGAAGAACGCCGCGCAGGTGGTCGATCTCGCGATCAAGCACCGGCTGCGCGCGGTCAGCTACGGCCGCGGGCCGGACGCGAAGACGATCCGCCGCTTCAAGGACGCCGGCATCGTCTGCATGCCGACCGTCGGCGCGCCGAAGCACGCGGCGAAGGCGGTCGAGCTCGGCGCGGACGTCGTCACCGTGCAGGGTGCGGAAGGCGGCGGCCACACGGGCTCGGTGCCGACCACGCTGCTGCTGCCGAAGGTGCTCGATGCGGTGCGCGTGCCGGTGGTCGCGGCCGGCGGGTTCTTCGACGGGCGCGGGCTGGCTGCTGCGCTCGCGTATGGCGCGGCCGGCATCGCGATGGGCACGCGCTTCCTGATGAGCGCCGAATCGCCGGTGCCGCGCGCGACGCTCGACCGGTACGTCGCGGTCGGCGACCCGGCGCGGATCCGCGTGTCGGACGCGCTCGACGGGCTGCCGCAACGCATGATCGACAACCCGTATCTGCTGAAGCTCGAGCGCTTCGGCCCGCTGCGCCGCACGCTGTTCGCGCTGAAGACGGCCGAAGCCTGGCGCCGTCAGAACGGGCTGCGCACGACCGACATGCTGGGCCTCGCGATCAAGGCGCTGCGCTCGCACGACTACACGGCGAGCCAGACGCTGATGGCCGCGAACGCGCCGTTCCTGATTCAGCGCGCGATCGTCGAGGGGCGGCCGGACGAGGGCGTGCTGCCGAGCGGCCAGGCGGCCGCGATGATCGGCGCGATCGAATCGTGCGACGCGCTGATCGCGCGGATCGTCGCGGAAGCCGGCGAGCGGCTCGACGCGCTGGCCGCGTTGCGCGGCGCGACGGCGACCCACGCGGCTTGAAAGACATCACAGGGAGGCAGTGGAGATGACTACATCCAAACAACCGGGCGGCGCGATGCCGTTCCGGATCGAGCGCGCCGACGGCATCGCCGAACTGGTGATCGCCCATCCGCCCGTGAACGCGCTCGATGCGCAGGGCTGGCATGCGCTCGCGCGGGCGCTCGATGCGCTCGGCGAGGACGACGACGTGCGCGTGATCGTCGTGCGCGGCGAAGGCCGCGGCTTCTGCGCGGGCGTCGACATCAAGGAGCTGGCCGCGCATCCGGAACGGATCGTGTCGGTCAACGCGGGCAACTACGAGACGTTCCGCGCGGTGCACCGCAACCCGAAGCCGGTGATCGCGGCTGTTCACGGCTTCGTGCTCGGCGGCGGGATCGGCATCTGCGGCGCGGCGGATATCGTCGTCGCGGCCGATTGCGCGCGCTTCGGCGTGCCGGAGATCGACCGTGGCGCGATGGGCGGCGGCGCGCATCTGCAACGACTGTTCGGCGTGCAGAAGGTCCGCGCGATGTACTTCACCGGCGACATGATCGACGCGGCCGAAGCGTACCGGCTCGGCGCGGTCGAGCAGGTCGTCGCCCGCGATGCGCTGCGCGACGCGGCGCGCTCGATCGCGCGCAAGATCGCGGACAAGAGCCCGGCGATGGTGCGGCTCGCGAAGGAGGCGCTGAACGGCGTCGAGGACGGCAATCTCGAGGACAAGTACCGCTGGGAGCAGGGCTTCACGCTGCAGGCGTACATGACCAACGACTCGACGGAGGCGCGTGCCGCGTTCGTCGAGAAGCGCGACGCGCGGTTCGACGCGCAAGCCGAGGAGGCACGCGCATGAACCTGACCTATACGCAGCAACAGCAGGCGTTCCGCGCGGAAATCCGCGAATGGCTCGCCGCGCACGTGCCGCGCGAGCGGCTGCCGAGCTTCGACACCGAGGAAGGCTTCATCGCGCACCGCGAATGGGAACGCACGCTGCATTCGGGCCGCTGGAGCATGGTCACGTGGCCGCGCGAGCTGGGCGGGCGCGGTTGCGACCTGATCGAGTGGCTGATCTTCGAGGAAGAGTACTGGCGCGCCGACGCGCCGATGCGCGTGAACCAGAACGGCATCTTCCTGCTCGGCCCGACGCTGATGGATTTCGGCACGGTGGAGCAGAAGGCGCGCTTCCTGCCGGCGATGGCGGCGGGCGAGCACGTGTGGGCGCAGGGCTGGTCGGAGCCGAACGCGGGCTCGGACATGGCCGCGATCCGCACGACGGCGATCCGCATCGGCGACGAATACGTGCTCAACGGCCAGAAGATCTGGTCGACACGCGCGGTGTGGGCCGACTGGCTGTTCGGGCTGTTCCGCAGTGATCCCGAATCGTCGCGTCACCACGGGCTCACGTTCCTGATGGTGCCGCTGTCGACGCCGGGCATCACGGTGCGGCCGATCCGCCAGCTGAACGGGCAGACGGGCTTCGCGGAAATCTTCTTCGACGACGTGCGCGTGCCGGTCGAGAACCGCCTCGCGGCCGAAGGCGCGGGCTGGCAGGTCGCGATGGCGACGGCCGGCTTCGAGCGCGGGTTGATGCTGCGTTCGCCCGCCCGTTTCCAGCGCACCGCGCAGGCGCTGCGCGACCTGTATCTCGCGCACCGCGACAGCGCGGATCGCGACCCGACGCTGCGCGAACGCGTGGTGTCCGCGTGGATGGATGCGCAGGCGTACGCGCTGTCGACCTACGCGACCGCGAGCCGGCTGCTGAAGGGCGGCCATATCGGCGCGGAGTCGAGCACCAACAAGGTGTTCTGGTCGGAACTCGATTTGCGGATGCACCAGACCGCGCTCGACATTCTCGGCGCGCACGGCGAGGTCGTCCCGCAGTCGGCCGCGCAGCACGCGATGCTCGGTCACTGGCTCGACGGCTTCCTGTTCGCGCAGGCCGGCCCGATCTATGCGGGCACCAACGAGATCCAGCGCAACATCGTCGCCGAACGGATGCTCGGCATGCCGCGCGCGTAAGCGCGCAGGCGCCACCCTCACTGAACGGACATCGTATGGATTTCGTATTCGATGAAGACCAGGAAGCGCTCGCGGACAGCGTGAAGCGCCTGCTGATGACCGAGATGACCCCGGAGCTGATCCGCGAGCTGTGGGCCACGCCGACGGGCCGCTCCGACGCGCTGTGGTCGCTGTTCGCGTCGCAGGGGCTGACCGCCGTGTCGGTGCCCGAGACGCACGGCGGCCTCGGCCTGACCGAAGTGGAATGGGCGCTGCTCGCGCAGACCTACGGTTATTTCGGCAGCCCGGAGCCGCTGCTCGACACGGCGCTCGTGTCGGCCGGTGTGCTCGCGCGACTGCCCGCCGCGGACTGGCGCGACGCGCTGCTGCGCGACATCGCCGAAGGGCGCGCGCGTGTCGCGCTCGTGCATCCGGTGAACCCGTATGCGGCCGACGTGCACGTCGCGCAAGCGCTGCTGTGCGAGCACCGCGGCGAGCTGCACCGCGTGGATCCCGCGCAGTGCGCGTGGCGCCCGGTCGACAGCGTCGACCCGTCGCGGCGCCTGTTCACGCTCGACTGGGAGCCGTCGGCGGCCACGCGCATCGCGAGCGCCGACGAAGCCGCGCCGCTGCTCGATCGCGCGCTCGACCACGGCGCGTTTGCGGTCGCGGCGCAGCTGCTCGGCCTCACGCAGCGCGTGCTCGACGTCGCGATCGACTACAGCGCGCAGCGCAAGCAGTTCGGCAAGGCGATCGGCTCGTACCAGGCGCTCAAGCATCTGCTCGCCGACGTCGCGATTCGCTATGAGTTCGCGCGGCCGGTGGTGGCGCGCGCGGCCCAGGCGATCGCCGACGATCATCCGCAGCGCGCGGTGCTGGTGTCGCACGCGAAGCTCGCGGCGACCGCCGCCGCGCAACTGGCCGCGCGCCACACGATGCAGGTGCACGGCGCGATCGGCTACACGTGGGAGCTCGACCTGCAGATCTTCATGAAGCGGATCTGGGCGCTCTCCGGCAGCTGGGGCGACAACGCATTCCACAAGGCCCGCGTGGCCGACGCGATCGTCGGCCGCGCATTGCCGATCGGCCCCGCGCAGACCTTCGACTTCGAGGAAACCCACTGATGAAACAAGCCTATATCGTCGACGCGCTGCGCACGCCGACCGGCCGCCGCAAGGGCGGGCTCGCGCACGTGCATGCGGCGGACCTCGGCGGCTTCGTGCTGAAGACGCTCGTCGAACGCAACGCGATTCCGGCCGACGAATACGACGACGTGGTATTCGGCTGCGTCGACACGATCGGCCCGCTCGCCGGCAACATCGCGCGCACCTGCTGGCTCGCGGCCGGGCTGCCGCTGCAGGTGCCCGGCGTGACGGTCGACCGCCAGTGCGGCTCGTCGCAACAGGCCGTTCATTTTGCCGCGCAGGCCGTGATGAGCGGCGTGCAGGACGTGGTGGTCGCGGGCGGCGTGCAGACGATGACGCAGATCCCGATCTCGTCCGCGATGACGAGCGCGGCGCCACTCGGCTTCAACGACCCGTTCTCGGGCAGCACCGGCTGGCGCGCGCGCTTCGGCGATGCGCCGGTGTCGCAGTTCGTCGCGGCACAGCGGATCGCCGATCACTGGAACCTGTCGCGCGACGCGATGGAGCGTTACGCGCTGGAAAGCCACCGCCGCGCGGTGGCGGCGATCGAGGCCGGCCATTTCAAGCGGGAAATCGTGCCGCTCGAAGGCGTGATGCACGACGAAACGCCGCGACCCGACACGTCGCTGGAAAAGATGGCGACGCTCGAACCGCTGATGCCGGGCGGCTCGCTGACGGCCGCCGTCGCGAGCCAGACCTGCGATGCGGCCGCCGCGTTGCTGATCGTGTCGGAGGACGCGCTGAAGCGCTACGGGCTCACGCCGCGCGCGCGCATTCACCACCTGAGCGTGCTCGGCGACGATCCGCTGTGGATGCTCACCGCGCCGATCCCGGCGACCCAGGCCGCGTTGAAGAAGAGCGGGCTCGACTGGTCGCGGATCGACGTTGTCGAAATGAACGAAGCGTTCGCGTCGGTCGCGCAGGCGTGGCTCGCCGACACGCGCTTCCCGCACGAGAAGACCAACCCGAACGGCGGCGGCATCGCGCTCGGTCACCCGCTCGGCGCGACCGGCGCACGGCTGATGACGACACTGCTGCACGAACTGGAACGTATCGGCGGCCGTTACGGATTGCAGACGATGTGCGAAGGCGGTGGCCTCGCGAACGTCACGATCATCGAGCGCCTGTGAGCGCGGCACTTTCACGATCTCTCGATCCAGGAGGCACAAGCATGGGAATCTGTAACGGACGCACCGCCATCATCACCGGCGCCGGCGGCGGGCTCGGGCGCGAATACGCGCTCGCGTTCGCGGCCGAAGGCGCGGCGGTCGTCGTCAACGACATCCGCCACGAGGCCGCGCAAGCCGTGTGCGACGAGATCGCACGACGCGGCGGCCGCGCGCTCGCGAATGCCGACGACATCACCAGGATCGACACAGCGCAGCAGATCGTCGATGCCGCGCGCGAAGCGTTCGGCGACGTGCACGTGCTGGTCAACAACGCGGGCATCTGCCGCGACAAGATGTTCACCAGCATGACCGAAACCGACTGGGATGACGTGATGCGCGTGCATCTGCGCGGCCACTTCTGCCTGTCGAGCGTGCTGGCGCGCGTGTGGCGCGACGCCGCGAAGGCCGGCAATCAGGTCGACGCGCGCATCGTCAACACGAGTTCCGGCGCCGGGCTGCAAGGGTCGATCGGTCAGTCGAACTATGGCGCGGCGAAGGCCGGCATCGCGGCGCTCACGCTGATGCAGGCGGCCGAGCTGCAGCGGTACGGCGTGCGCGTGAACGCGCTCGCGCCGGCCGCGCGCACGTCGATGACCGAAGGCGTGTTCGCCGACATGATGAAGAAGCCCGAGGACGGCGGCTTCGACTACTTCGATCCGGCCAACGTCGCGCCGCTCGTCGTGTGGCTCGGCAGCCCGCTGTCGGCCGACGTGACGGGCCAGGTGTTCGAGGTCGCAGGCGGGATGATCGCGGTCGCCGAAGGCTGGCGCACCGGCCCGAGCGTCGACCGTGGCGCGCGCTGGGCGCCGGACGAGGTCGGCCCGGCGGTCGCGCGGCTGCTCGCCGACGCGCGTCCCGCGCAGCGTGTGTACGGGAGCTGAGGCATGGATCTGGCGCTCACCGACGAACAGGCGATGATCCGCGACGCGGCGGCCGACGTGCTCGCCGAACGCAGCGCGTCCGCCGACGTGCGCCGCGCGCTCGAGCAATCGGCCGGCCGCGACGACACGCTGTGGGCCGCGCTCGCAGGCGAGCTCGGCTGGAACGCGCTGTCGCTGCCGGAGGCGGCAGGCGGGATGGGGCTCGGCGCGGTCGAACAGACCATGTTGATGGAACAGCTCGGCCGGCGCGTCGCGTGCGTGCCGTATTTTTCGACCGCGTGCCTGGCTGCGACCGCGCTGGCGAGCTGCCCCGACTCGCCGCACGCGACCGGCTGGCTCGCGAAGATCGCCGAAGGTGCATGCAGCGCGACGCTGGCATTGCCGTTCGAGCTTCCGGCCGGTGCCGGGCAGTTGCCGGTCGTCGCGGAAGAAGCAGCGGGCGGCTATGCGCTGTCCGGCACGATCGAACAGGTGATCGACGGGGCGCGCGCCGATCTGCTGCTGATTCCCGCGCGGATCGCGAACGAAGGGCAGTCGATCGGCCTGTTCGCGATCGACGTCGCGACGGCGCCCGGCCTGCGCATCACGCCGCTCGACACGCTCGACGCGACGCGGCCGATCGCGCGCATCGTCCTCGACGAAATCCGTGTGAACCGCGACGCGTTGTTCGCCGTCGGCGCCGTTGCCTCGCAGGTGCTCGAGCGCGCCGGATGGTTCGCGGCGCTCGCGCTGGCCGCCGAGCAGCTCGGCGGCGCACAGCAATGCCTCGACCTGACGCTCGACTACACGGGCCAGCGCGTGCAGTTCGGCCGCGCGATCGCGTCGTTCCAGGCCGTCAAGCATCGCTGCGCGCAGATGATGGTGCTGATTGAATCCGCACGCTCGGCCGTGCTCGGGGCGGCGCACGCATGGGATGCGGAAGCGGGCGGGGCGGTGCCGGGCGCGGCGTTGCGCGGCGACGTCGCGGCCGCGAAAGCCGCCGCGAACGACGCGTATGCGTTCTGCGCGCAGGAAGCGATCCAGTTGCACGGCGGTGTCGGCTTCACGTGGGAATACGACCCGCATCTCTACTTCAAACGCGCGCAGGCGTCGCTCGCGCAGTTCGGCAGCACGCCGCAACTGCTCGAATGGCTCGCACGCCACGCGATCGACGGCGACACGTCGCGGCGCGAGGCGGCACCGACATCGGCACCGGCGTCGATGGTCACGCGTGCGTCCGCCGCGCGCACGGGAGCACTCCAATGAACAGCGAAACGCGCGAACAGCAATTGCGGCACGAAGTCGCCGACTGGGTGCAGTCGCACCTGACCGGCGAATTCGCGTGCCTGAAATTTCGCGGTGGCCCCGGCGACGAGGAGGCGTTTCCGGCGCTGCGCAAGGCGTGGGAACGGGAACTGGCGCACGGTGGCTGGACCGGCCTCGGCTGGCCGACCGACGCGGGCGGCCGTGGCTTCACGGTCGCCGAGCAGGTGATCTTCCACGAGGAATATGCGCGCGCCGGCGGCCCCGGCCGGATGGGCCATATCGGCGAAGGGCTGCTCGGGCCGACGCTCGTCGCGTGCGGCACCGACGACCAGCGCGCGCGCTTTCTCCCCGGCATTCTCGCCGGCACGCAGTTCTGGTGCCAGGGCTACTCGGAGTCGGGCGCGGGCTCCGATCTCGCGAACGTGCGCACGCGTGCGGAGCAGGACGCGGACGGCACGTGGCACGTGTACGGCCAGAAGGTGTGGACGTCGCTCGCGCACGATTCCGACTGGATCTTCGTGCTCGCACGTACCGATCCGGCATCGAAGGGCAACAAGGGGCTGTCGTTCCTGCTGATGCCGCTCGACCAGCCGGGCATCGAGATCCGCCCGATCAGGCAGCTCAACGGCGGCGCCGAATTCAACGAAGTGTTCTTCGACGGTGCGCGCGCGCAAGCACGCGACCTGGTCGGCACGCCGGGCGACGGCTGGCGGATCGCCATGACGCTGCTCGGCTTCGAGCGCGGGATGTCGACGCTCGGCCAGCAGATGCAGTTCGTTCGCGAGCTCGAATGGGTGATCGACGCCGCGCGGGAATCGGGCGCCGACCGCGACCCGGTGCTGCGCCAGCGGATCGGCCGCGCGTGGGCCGGGCTGCGCGTGATGCGCTACAACGCGCTGCGGATGCTGTCCGGCGCGGACGACGCGAACGGCGGCGCCACCGCACCGCTGCGCCGCGAGGCGCTGATCTACAAGTACTTCTGGTCGAACTGGCACCGCGACCTCGGCCAGCTCGCGATGGACGCGCTCGGGCCGCGCGCGAACGTGATCGATCCGGCCGACGAGAAGCTCACCCATCTGCAGCGCGTATTCCTGTTCTCCCGTGCGGACACGATCTACGCCGGCACCAACGAAATCCAGCTCAACATCATGGCCGAGCGCGGGCTCGGCATGCCCAGAGAACCACGAGGCACAGCATGACCGAACCCCAGATCCAGAAAGCGCCGGCCTACGTGCCGGGCCACCAGCTGCTCGCCGGCAAATCGGTGCTGATCACGGCCGCCGCCGGCGCCGGCATCGGCTTCGCGGCCGCGCGCCGCTGCGCGGAGGAAGGCTGCCGCGCGCTGTTCATCTCCGACATCCACGAGAAGCGCCTCGAACAGGCAGTGGAGACGCTGCGTGCCGAAACGGGGCTGCGGCAGGTCTATGGCCGCCTGTGCAACGTCGCGGTCGAGGACGACGTGCAGGCCCTCGTGGCGGATGCACAGGACAAGCTCGACGGCGTCGACGTACTGATCAACAACGCCGGGCTCGGCGGCGCCAAACGCATCGTCGAAATGGACGATGCCGAATGGTCGCGGGTGATCGACATTAGCCTTACCGGGACGTTCCGGATGACGCGCGCGATGCTGCCGCACATGCAGGCCCGCGGCCGCGGCGCGATCGTCAACAACGCATCGGTGCTCGGCTGGCGTGCGCAGGCGGAACAGGCGCACTACGCGGCGGCGAAGGCGGGCGTGATGGCGCTCACGCGCTGCGCGGCGCTCGAGGCGTCGCCTTACGGGGTGCGAATCAACGCGGTCGCGCCGAGCATCGCGATGCACGATTTTCTGAAGAAGTCGGCCCCGGCCGACTTGCTGAATCAACTGGCGTCGCGCGAAGCCTTCGGGCGCGCCGCCGAAGTCTGGGAGGTCGCGAACGTGATGGTGTTCCTTGCAAGCGATTACGCGTCGTACATGACGGGCGAAGTGCTGTCGGTCAGCAGCCAGCACGCATGATGGAGACGACCCTCGACCCCGTGCGCGCGACGCCCCGCGTGTTCGCGCATCCCGACGAACTCGCGGCGGCCGTCGGCGACACGCTCGGCGCGAGCGCGTGGCTCGCGATCGACCAGATCCGCATCGACGGCTTCGCCGACGCGACGGGCGACCATCAGTGGGTGCACGTCGACCCGGTGCGGGCGAAGGACGGCCCGTTCGGCGCGTGCATCGCGCACGGCTACCTGACGCTGTCGCTCGTCAATCATTTCCTGCCGCAGATCGTGCGCATCGACGGCGCGCGGCTCGGCGTCAACTACGGCTGCGACAGGATCCGTTTCCCGGCGCCGGTGAAGGTCGGCGCGCGCGTGCGGGGCGTCGGCGAGCTGCTGCGCATCGAGCCGCTCGAAGGCGGCGTGCAGGCGTGGATCCGCGTGACCGTCGAGATCGAAGGCGAAGGCAAGCCCGGCTGCGTTGCCGACACCATCAGCCGTTACTACTTCTAGTTCCAGATTCAGAGAGCCAGCTCATGGAAGACGCAGTCATCGTTTCCGTCGCACGCACGCCGATCGGCAAGGCGTTTCGCGGCATGTTCAACGACACCGAGGCCCCCGCGCTGGGCGGCCACGTCGTGCGCACCGCGCTCGAACGCGCGGGCGTCGCGCCGGCCGACGTCGACGACGTGCTGATCGGCTGCGCCGCGCAGCAGGGTACGCAGGGCTACAACATCGGCCGCCTGTCGGCCGCGGCGGCGGGGCTGCCGGCGTCGGTGCCCGGCATGGCGATCGACCGGATGTGTTCGTCGGGCCTGATGTCGATCGCGAGCGCCGCGCGCAGCATCGGCGCGGGCGACGCGCGGATCGTCGTCGCAGGCGGCGTCGAATCGATCTCGCTCACGCAGAACAAGCACAAGAACGGCTACCGCGCGCGTTCGCAGGCCGTGCTCGACCACCAGCCGGCCGCGTACATGGCGATGATGGAAACCGCCGAGATCGTGTCGCGCCGCTACGGGATCTCGCGTGCGGCGCAGGACGAATTCGCGCTGCAGAGCCATCAGCGCACCGCTGACGCGCAGGCGGCCGGCCGCTTCGACGCGGAAATCGCGCCGCTCGACGTGACGCGCGCGCTGTTCGACAAGGAAGGCCACCTGACCGGTCACGAGGCCGTGCGCGCGGCGCGCGACGAAGGCGTGCGTGCCGATACGACGGCCGAGCGGCTCGCGGGGCTCAAGCCGTCGTGGAGCGGCGGCAAGGTCGTGGAGCAGGGCGAGTTCGTGACGGCCGGCAACGCGTCGCAGCTGTCGGACGGCGCGGCGGCGGTGGTCGTGATGTCGCGCGCCGAAGCCGCGCGTCGCGGGCTCGCGCCGCTCGGCACGTTCCGCGGGCTGGCCGTGGCCGGCTGCGAGCCGGACGAGATGGGCATCGGCCCGGTGTTCGCGATCCCGAAGCTGCTGGCGCGCTTCGGGATGACCGTGCGCGACGTCGGGCTGTGGGAGCTGAACGAGGCCTTCGCGTGCCAGGCGCTGTATTGCCGCGACACGCTCGGCATTCCCGACGAGCGGCTGAACGTCGACGGCGGTGCGATCGCGCTCGGCCACCCGTTCGGGATGTCGGGCACGCGGATGACGATGCACGCGCTGCTCGAAGGCGCGCGCCGCGGCGTGCGGCATGCGGTCGTGACGATGTGCATCGGCGGCGGGATGGGTGCCGCCGCGCTGTTCGAGGTCGGCGCGTAACGGCATTCGACGCAGCCGCACCGGCTGCCGGACCGGCAGCCCGGAACGGCTGCCATCCATTCGGAACCATGCGAGGCCGCGGCAACGACCGACGGCCCGGAGACTTGCAGCGGCAGGGCGAGCGCGTCGGCGCGGGCCCGGGCCGCTTGCCAGGACAGGAGACAACCGATGAAACGTACCTTGCCAGGACTCACGATGTCGGCGCTTGTGCTCGGCGCCGCGCTGTTCGCGTTCTCGCCGCGACCGCTGCCGGCGTTCCCGGTCACCGCGATCCATGCGGACCGCTTGCAGATCAACGGGCTCGCCCGCGCCGGCACGCGCATCGTCGCGGTCGGCGAGCGCGGCGTGATTCTGCTGAGCGACGATGCGGGCCGCCGCTGGCGGCCGGCGTCGGTCACGCCCGATCAGGGCTCGACGCTCACGCAGGTGAGCTTCATCACGCCGACGCTCGGCATCGCGGTCGGCCACGACGGCCGGATCGTGCGCAGCGACGACGCGGGCGTGCACTGGCGCGAGGTCCACAGCGACCACGCGCGTTCCGATCCGCTGTTGTCCGTATGGGGCAGCGCGAACGGCCCGCTGTTCGCGGCCGGCAGTTTCGGCCAGCTGCTGCGCTCGGACGATGCCGGACTCACGTGGCAGCCGCTGAAGACGCCGGCGGGCGACCGCCACCTGAACGCGATCGTCGGCGACAGCCACGGCAACCTGCTGATCGCGGGCGAGAGCGGCACGCTGCTGCGCTCGACCGACAACGGCGCAACCTGGGACACACTCCCGTCGCCGTACGCAGGCTCGCTGTTCGGCGCGCTGATGCTCGCGAACGGCGACTGGGTCGCGTACGGCATGCGCGGCAACGTGCTGCGCAGCACCGATCGCGGCGCGACCTGGACGCACGTCGACAGCCGCGTGCCGGTGTCGTACTTCGGCGCGACCCAGCTTGCCGACGGTGAACTCGTGCTGGTCGGCCAGGGCGGCGCGATCGTCGCGTCGCGCGACGGCGGCCTGACCTTCGACGTGCGCAAGCTCGGCGGCGTGCAGAGCCTCGCGGCCGTGCTCGACATGGGCTCCGGCGCGCTGCTGCTCGGCGGAGAGGCCGGCGTCGCGCCGCTCGCCGCGTCGCCGTCCTGATGCGCGGCGGCGCTTGCCGTCGCCCGCATCCGTTCGCCTCGCCGAGCCGACCCGTTTCGCCCGCATCGTCCGTCCCGTCCGTTCCGACCCGAGAAATCCATGAACGACCTGTCACGCCCCACCGAAGCCGTTCCCGCATCGCGCCTCGCCGCGTTCGTCGAGCGCTGCGCCGACACGATCATCCGGCAGCGCCGGCTGCTGATGCTGCTGTGCGTCACGGTGACGCTCGCGCTCGGCTTGTCCGCGACGCGCCTGAAGCTCGATCCGGGCTTCAACAAGATGATCCCGATGCAGCACCCGTACATGCAGGTGTTCGAGCGCTACGCGGGCGCGTTCCCCGGCGCGAACACGATCCTCGTCAGCCTGCGCTGGAAGGGCGACGGCGACATCTACAACCAGACGTTCATGGACGCGCTGCGCCACGCGACCGACGACGTGTTCTTCATCCCCGGCGTGAACCGCTCGCGCGTGTTCTCGCTGTTCACGCCGAACGTCCACTACACGGAAGTGACCGAAGCCGGCTTTCGCGGCGACGTGGTCGTGCCCGGCCAGTTCTCGAGTGCGAACCCGGACGATCTCGCGAAGGTGCGCCGCAACGTCGCGCGCTCCGGGCAGATCGGCCGGCTGGTCGGCAACGACCTGAAGTCGGCGCTGATCCGCGCGGAACTGCGCGAGACCGATCCGGCCACCGGCAAGCGGCTCGACTACAGCGCGGTCGCGCGCCAGCTCGAGGAAATCCGTGCGCGCTACGCGAAGCAGGGCATCGACGTCAACATCATCGGCTTCGCGAAGCTGGTGGGCGACGTCGAGGCCGGGATCGCCGGCGTGATGGCGTTCTTCGCGCTGGCGTTCCTCGTGACGGCCGCGCTGCTGTTCGCCTATACGCGCTCGCTGAAAACCACCGTGCTCGCGCTCGTCGTCGCGCTGCTGCCGGTCGTCTGGCTGCTCGGCGCGCTGCCGCTGCTCGGGCTCGGCATCGACCCGATGTCGATCCTCGTGCCGTTCCTGATCTTCTCGATCGGCGTGTCGCATGCGGTGCAGATGACCAACGCGTGGAAGCAGGCGCTGGTGCGCGGCGCGTCGTCGGTCGAAGCCGCGCGCGACGCGTTCCGCAAGCTGTTCGTGCCGGGCACGGTCGCGCTGCTGACCAACGCGCTCGGCTTCATGGTGATCATGCGGATCCGGATCGACATCGTGCGCGAACTCGGCATCACCGCGTGCCTCGGCGTGCTGCTCATGATCGTCACCAACAAGGTGTTCCTGCCGATCCTGCTGTCGTACACGCGCCTCGAGCGCGGCACGCTCGCGCGCGCCCAGCGCACGGCCGCCGCGGGCGGCAGCGGGAAGTGGTCGCGCTTCGCGGTGTTCGCGCGGCCGGCGCCGGCGCTCGGCGTGTTCGCCGTGGCGCTCGCGCTGCTCGCATACGGCACGCTCGAGTCGCGCAAGCTGGAGATCGGCGACATCGGTACCGGTGCGCCGGAGCTGCGCGCGAACTCGCGCTACAACATCGACAACGCAGCCATCACGCACCAGTACAACATCGGTGTCGACGTGCTGTCGGTGATCGTCGAGACGACCGGTTTCGACGACGCGTGCCTGCACTACCCGGTGATGAGCGCGATCGAGAAGTTCGAGATGAACATGCGCGGCGTGGCCGGCGTGCAGTCGGTCACGAGCGTGTCGTCGCAGGGCAAGGTGTTCATCGCCGCGTTCAACGAAGGCAACCCGCGCTGGGCCGCGCTGCCGCGCTCCAGCGACGGGCTCACGCAGGGCGCCAATGCGTTCGATCCCGACAACGGGATGAACACAGCGAACTGCAAGGCGATCCAGGTGCTGATCTACACGCAGAACCACGAAGGCACGACCATCGCGCACATCGTCGACGAGATCAAGCGCTTCGCGGCCGAGAACCCGACGCCGAACGTCGCGTTCCGGCTCGCGGGCGGCAACGTCGGCGTGATGGCGGCGACCAACGAGGCGGTCGGCGACGCGGAGATCGCGATGCTGCTGTCGATCTTCGGCGCGATCGCGCTGCTGTGCGCGGTCACGTTCCGCTCGTGGCGCGCGGTGCTGTGCATCATCGTGCCGCTCACGCTGGTGTCGATCCTGTGCAACGCGGTGATGGCGCGGCTCGGCATCGGGCTGAAGGTCGCGACGCTGCCGGTGATCACGCTCGGCGTCGGGGTCGGCGTCGACTACGGGATCTACCTGTACGAACGCCTGCAGCACGACCTCCGCCACGGCGCGACGCTGCCGGACGCATTCGCCGACGCGATGCGCCAGCGCGGCACCGCGGCGCTGTTCACGGCCGTCACGATGTTCATCGGCGTCGGCACCTGGGCATTCTCCGCGCTGAAATTCCAGGTCGACATGGGCGTGCTGCTCGCGTTCATGTTCCTCGTGAACCTGTTCGGCGCGGTGTTCCTGCTGCCCGCGCTGGCCGCATGGCTCGGCGTCGAGCGCGCCGAGCGCCGCGTGTCGAGCGAGCCGCAGCCGGCATCGCCGCAGGCCGCGCCGACACCCGCGCTCAAGCCGACACGCACGCTCGAACCCGGCAATCCGGTGCGCTGAGCGACGCAACCCCCGTTACCCGGTGCGCGGCGGGCCGCCGCGCGTCCCACCAAGAGGAGTCAACCCACATGTCCGCACGCCCTTACAAGATCGAAGCCCAGCCGCTCGCGCAGCGCTATGCGCGCGGCTGGCACTGCCTCGGGCTCGCCCGCGACTACAAGGACGGCAAGCCGCATACGCTGAACGTCTTCGGCCGCAAGCTCGCCGCGTTCGCCGATTCGACCGGCAAGATCAACGTCGTCGACGCGTATTGCCCGCACATGGGCGCCGACCTGAGCCTCGGCAAGGTCGAAGGCGATAACCTCGTGTGCCCGTTCCACGGCTGGGCATGGAACGGCGAAGGGCAGTGCGCGTCGATCCCGTACTGCAAGCGGATTCCGCCGAAGGCGCGCATCGGCGCGTGGCCGACCTGCGAGGAAAACAACCTGCTGTTCGTGTGGAACGACCCGGAAGGCAACGCGCCGCCTCCGGAAGTCGCGATTCCGCGCCTCGACGTGTGCTTCTCCGACGAATGGTCGGACTGGGTCGTCGACAAGATGGTGATCCAGGCGAATTGCCGCGAGCTGGTCGACAACATCTCGGACGTCGCGCACTTCGCGACCGTGCACCGCGCGCCGATCGACTATTTCGCGAACCTGTTCGAGGATCACAAGGCGACGCAGCTGATGGTCGGCCGCAGCGAGAAGCTCGGCGGCGACAGCCTGACGGCGTTGTCGACGTATTTCGGGCCGGCCGTGCACATCACGCAGATGACGGGACAAAGCGGCGGGCAGCCGATCCACTCGGTGTTGCTGAACTGCCACGTGCCGATCGACATGAACAGCTTCGAGCTGCGCTACGGCGTGATCGTGAAGAAGGTGGCCGGCCTGAGCGACGCGCAGAACATGGAGATCGCGAACGCATACGTGAAGGAAGCGCAGCGCGCGTTCTACGAGGACGTCGACATCTGGCACAGCAAGACGCGCATCGACAACCCGCTGCTGTGCGAAGGCGACGGGCCGCTGTACCAGATGCGCGACTGGTATTCGCAGTTCTACCTGGACGCGGCCGACGTGCGGCCGTCGAGCGTCGCGCGCAAGACGTTCGAGATGAACATCCGCGACGGCGCGACGCCGCCGGCGCTGCATCACGTGTTCGAACCGCGGTGACGGGCGGTAACGGGGTGAACGGGGGCGAACGGGGCGAAAATAGGGGCTGCATCGCTGCGCCTCCAGATCGCCGCGCACCCCCGCCAGGCAAGGCGCACGCGCTGCCGCGCGCCTGCATCGTATCGAAAGAGCTTGACGGATCGGTCCGCACCGCGTAGTGTCCGAGACCGAAGTCTTCAAGAAGTTCGATTGCTCATCATTGGCCGCACGCGGTGCGGCAGTCGTTGGTCTCTCCCTCTTTTGATTCTTTCTGTGCCTGTCACGGGCGCATGTTCATCGTTCGTATCAATCGTATTAAGGAAGTATTTGTGGATACCGGTACCGTCAAGTGGTTCAACGAAACCAAGGGCTTTGGTTTCATCTCCCCGGACAACGGCGGCGACGATCTGTTCGCCCATTTCTCGGAAATTCGCGGCACGGGCTTCAAGACCCTGGCCGAAGGCCAGAAGGTCAGCTTCGAAGTGAAGCGTGGCCCGAAGGGTCTGCAAGCGTCGAACATCACGCCGCAGTAAGCCGCGTCGGCACCGGCCGTCGAATGGCGGCCGCTGCCGGACGAATTTCGCGCGGATGCCGGCCCGAGCCGGCGTCCTGCGCGTTTCGACGCACACGACCGATGCATCGCGGAATTCACGATGCATCGGTCGTGTGCTTCTCTCATCCATCGCAGGTCCGTACGACGTGCGATCCAACGCCCTCGCGAAGCGCTCGCCGCGTCGCCAGCGGCCCATGCTGCAACCCGAGTAGACCGTCGCCATGCCGCACACGGCGCGGTCCCGACTTTGCGCGGTGCCGATTGCACCGCCGCCACCGACCGCCCGACCGCCGCATTGCGCCGGGCTCCGATTGCAAGACGGGCGCGTCGTCCGTCTGAACGAATTGATCCCCGGCATCCCGCCGGCCGCCGTCCCGTTGAGGGGCACGGCGCCGGTGAGCTCGCCGCGGCCGCGGTCATCACCTTGTCTGGAGGAATTGGTTTGGCAAAAGAAGAACTGCTGGAACTGGACGGAATCGTCGACGAAGTGCTGCCGGACAGCAAATACCGTGTCACGCTGGAAAACGGCGTCGTGGTCGGCGCGTATGCGTCGGGCCGCATGCGCAAGAACCACATCCGCATTCTCGCGGGCGATCGCGTGACGCTGGAACTGTCGATGTACGACCTGACCAAGGGCCGCATCAACTTCCGCCACAAGGACGCGAATTCGACGCGTCCGCAGCGCCCCGGGCAACCGCGTCGCTAAAGCAGTAGCGATCGGCCAGCGCAACGCCGCACCGATCGAAACCCGTCCGGCCCGTTGATGCGGCCGGGCACACCGGATGGACGGCGCGGCTCGCGCCGTTCGGCGGTCGCCAGCGGCGGGGCAGTGCCGCGGCGGCCGAGGCCGCATTCTCTCCGGTCGAATCGCCCGATTCGGCTCGCTTTTCCCGCACGCGTCGATTCGCCGCGCGTCGCTTTCCCCACCCACGCCGGTCGTCGGCTGAATGCCCGTGTCTTGCCGCGCGCCGTGCCCAGCTTTACGCGCAGGCCGGCGTAGCCGTACACTCGTCGGCAATTCGCGGCCCGCGCACGCTGCAGCGCCTTTCCTTTCAGTTGCTTTCAGTGCCGCCGCGATCGTGCCAGCAGGACTTTCGTCGCGCGACGCCAGGAGGCGCCATGAGTGCAGACGCAGCCCCCGCAGCTCCTTCAGTTCCCGCAGTTTCGTCGGTTCAGGACCGCATCCGGCACGTGTTCGTGCTGATGCTCGAGAACCGCTCGTTCGACCATCTGTTCGCGCTGTCGGGCTATCCCGACATCGTTGCCGCATCACCGGGTAACAGCAACGCGTACGGCGATGCGGTCTACCCGTTCGGCGGCGGCGCACCCGACCGGATGCCGACCGATCCGTGCCACGAATTCACCGACGTGCTCGAACAGTTGTGCGGCGCGGGCGTGCCGTTCGTCAAAGGGCGACCTTATCCGAGCATCAACAATTCGGGATTCGTGTCGAACTACGCGACGTCGCATTCCGAAGGCACGCCGCCGCAGCCAGCCGATGCGGGCAAGATCATGCAGGGCGTCAATATCGCGACGCAGGCGCCGTCGCTGTACGCGCTGGCGAACGCATTCGTGCTGTGCGACGCGTGGCACGCGTCGATGCCGGGGCCGACCTGGCCGAACCGCTTCTTCCTGCACGGCGCGTCGTCGGCCGGGCTCGACCATTCGCCGACCAGGGAGGAAATGGCCGGATGGGACGCGTTCGACGGCTTCCCCTATCCGAAAGGTTCGATCTTCGCCGCGCTCGGCGACGACAACTGGCGCATCTACCAGGACCAGTCGGGCGACCCGCTCGGCCACGTGCCGCAGGTGGCATCGCTGAAGGGCGTGAGCTTCTTCGACATCGACGACCTCGCGCATTTCGAGGCCGATCTCGCGGCCGGCTATACGGCGCGCTATACGTTCATCGAGCCCAGCTACGGCGACATCGTGCACGGCACCTACCGGAACGGCAGTTCGCAGCACCCGATGGATGGCCTGGCCGGTGGCGACCAGCTCGTCGCGCGCGTGTACGACGCGATCCGCAATTCGCCGGTGTGGGAGAGCAGCCTGTTCGTGATCTGCTACGACGAGCATGGCGGCTTCTACGATTCGGTCAGGCCGGGCGCGGCGCCGCCGCCGAACGATGGCGCGGCGGCGACGTTGAACGCGAGCGGCTTCGGGTTCGACGTGTACGGCGTGCGGGTGCCGGCGATCGTGATTTCGCCGTGGGTCGCGGCCGGGCAGGTCGACCATACGCCGTACGACCATGCGTCGGTCGCCGCGACGCTCGAGCGGCTGTTCGGCCTCGCGCCGCTGACGGACCGCGACCGTCTCGCGAACGACCTGCTGGCGCTCGTCACCACAACCTGCCGCACCGACTGCCCGCAAAGGATCGGATCATGAGTACGACACCGGCCCCCGACCCGCGCGATGCGCTGCCCGTGCGCGACGGCACGAGCCTGGTCGCGTATCTGCACATCCTGAAGAAAGCGCATGCGGCGCTGGTCGGCCATGACAAGGCCCATCAGCGCTTCAGCGAGATCGTGACGCGCGGACAGGCGCGGCAGTACATCGAGGAGCTGATGCCGTCGCTGCTGCAGGCGCGCGCGGCGCATCGGCGGCGCAGGCATGGCGGAAAGCACCGCTGACGCGGTGCGTGGTTGACGCCGCCGGCTCGTGACGCCGGGCGACTGGAGAGCGGCGAACGCGCTACGCGCCGCGCATGAGTAGCGAGCAACGCTGCATCACGCCGACTGCCGCGCGCGCCGCACGCTGACCGCTGCCCCGGCCGCTCCCGCCAGCTGCACCGCCGCGCCGGCGAACATCGCCGCGCGCAAGCCCGCCGTGCCGCCGTGCGCGGCCGCGAACAACGTGCCGAGCACCGCAATCCCGAGCGTCGCGCCGGTCATCCGCGCGACGTTGACGAGCGCGCTCGCAGTGCCCGAGCGCGTGGCATCCACCGAGCCGACGGCAACGGTCATCAGAGGCCCCGTCGCGATCCCCATGCCGAGCCCCGTCAACGCGAGCCCGATCTCGGCGCCGAGCAGGCCCGACGACGCGGCGGAGGCGCCGATCGCCGCGAGCCCGCTCGCGATCACGGCGACGCCACCCGCCGTCGTCAGGCGCGTGCCGACGCGTTCGGACAACGGCCCCGAGCAAGGCGACACGGCGACGAACACGAGCGCCATCGGCAGCAGTGCGAGGCCCGCACCGGTTGAATCGAGACGGCCGATGCTCTGCCATGTGAGCGGCAGCAGGAACAGCACGCCGTACATCCCGAACGTCATGCCGGTGGTCGCGGCGATCGCGCCGCGAAACGCGCCGCGCCGGAAGATGTCGAGTGGCACCAGCGCTGCCTCGCCGTGGCGCCGTTCGATCGCGACGAAGGCGACGAACGACGCGATGGCGATACCGCCCGCGATCACACCGGCGACCGGCGCCTCGCGGAACACGATCGCCGCATACGCGAGCGTGCCGAGCGCGATCGCGCCCGAGATTTGCGCACCGCCGTCGACATGCCGGCCGCGCGGATCGGACGACTCGGGCACGGCGGGTATCGCGAGCAGCATTGCCACGATGCTCAGCGGCACGACCACGAAGAAAATGCTGCGCCATCCGAAGTGCCGGATCAGCACGCCGCCGAGGGTCGGGCCGATCGCCATCGCGACGCCGTTGCACGCGGCCCAGATGCCGAGCGCGCGGCCGCGCTCGACCGGGTCGCGCCATACGACGCGCACGATCGCGAGCGACGCAGGCAGCAGCAGTGCCGCGCCGACACCGGCCAGTGCGCGTGCGCCGATCAGTACCGACACCGACGGCGCGAGCGCGCACAGCAGCGACGCGACGGTAAACACGACCGTGCCGGCCATGAAGATGCGGCGCCGGCCGTAGAGGTCGGCGAACAGCCCCCCGGTCAGCAACAGCACCGCGTACGTGAGGTTGTAGCTGTCGACGACCCATTGCAGCGCGCCGACGCCCGCATGGAAATACGCACCGATCGCGCGCGTCGCGAGATTGACGACGGCCGTGTCGACTTGCGCCACGAGCACGGCGAGGCAGAGGGTCAGAAGCGTGATGCTGCGTCTTCCGGCGATTGCGATGGCGGCCGGGGCGCGATGTCCTGAATTGGGCAAGATGGGTCGCTCCGTGAAGAATGTTCAATCGATCCTGCGCCGCGCCGGCTGACAGCGTGGTGTCAGCAGGCGCGCCTTCGGGGTGCCACGATCGGGACGATGCAGTCGATGTGGCGATCATGCGATCGGAACGACTCCACACCGATACGACGGCGCTACCACCCGTCATGCCGCATGCTCGACATCCGCCACCCGTCGACCGCGGATACGCACGGCACTGGCCGTTCGACGAGAGTCTGGCCCGGCCCCGATTTCCGGCCCCGTTTCCCGGCCGCATTCCTTTCATCGGTCCTCGCCGGTCAGCGCATCCTGCGTGCCGGCGCGCTCGCCACGTTGGCGCGGTAACGGGGCGCATCAACGAGAACGGGGCGCATCGCGCCCCGTTCCGCAGATTCGCCGGCGTATCGGGCGATGGCAGCCCGATATCGTCGATCACGCAAGTTGCGCCACCGCCTCCCGCGCCCGCGCCCGCACCATCGTCAGCGCCGCGTCCTCGATCATGTCCTCCTGCCCGCCGACGAGCCGCTGACGGCCCAGTTCGACGAGGATGTCGCGCGCCGGAATCCCGTATTTCGCTTCCGCACGCTTCGCGAACAGCAGGAACGACGAGTAGACGCCCGCATAGCCGAGCGTCAGCGCATCGCGGTCGAGGCGGATCGGTGCGTCCATGATCGGCACGACGAGATCCTCGGCCACGTCGGAAATCGCGAACACGTCGACACCCGTCTCGATCCCCATCCGGTCGCACACCGCGACGAACACTTCCATCGGCGTGTTGCCCGCGCCGGCGCCGAGGCCAGCTGCGGCCGCATCGATCCGGTTTGCGCCCGCGGCAACGGCCGCGACCGAGTTCGCGACGCCCATCGCGAGGTTGTGATGACCGTGGAAGCCGAGTTCCGTGTCCGGCTTCAGCGCATCGCGCACCTGGCCGATCCGCGCGGTCACGTCATCGGGCAGCATGTGGCCGGCCGAATCGGTGATGTAGATGCAGTTCGCGCCATACGACTCCATCAGCTTCGCCTGCACGACGAGCTGCTCCGGCGACGACATGTGCGCCATCATCAGAAAGCCGACCGTATCGAGCCCGAGTGTGCGCGCGAGGCCGATGTGCTGCTCCGACACGTCCGCCTCGGTGCAGTGCGTCGCGACGCGGATCGTGCCGACGCCGAGTTCGTGCGCCATGCGCAGATGCTCGACGGTGCCGATGCCGGGCAGCAGCAACGCCGATACCTTCGCCTGTTTCAACTCCGGAATGACGGCGCTCAGGTATGCCTCGTCGGTATGCGCGGGGAAACCGTAATTGACCGACGCGCCGCCGAGCCCGTCGCCGTGCGTGACCTCGATCAGCGGCACGCCGGCCGCATCGAGCCCGCGCGCGATGTTGCGCATCTGGTCGAGCGTGATCTGGTGGCGCTTCGGGTGCATCCCGTCGCGCAGCGACATGTCGTGGACGGTGATCTTCTTGCCTGCAAGTGACATCGTGTGACTCCTCGACTCAAGCGGTGGCGGCCGCAGCGGCCAGCATCTGTTCGGCGAAACGCTCGGCCGTGGCGGCCGCGGCGGCGGTCATGATGTCGAGGTTGCCCGCGTATTTCGGCAGGTAGTCGCCGAGCCCCTCGACTTCCATGAAGACCGACACGCGATTGCCGTCGAACACCGGGCCGTTCTTCAGCGTGTAGCCGGGCACGTAGCGCTGCACTTCCTTGACCATCGCGTGCACGGAGGCCGTGATCGCGTCGACGTCGGGCGGGCCGTCGGTCAGGCAGTGGATCGTGTCGCGCATGATCAGCGGCGGCTCGGCCGGGTTGATCACGATGATCGCCTTGCCCTTGCGTGCGCCGCCGACCTGTTCGATCGCGCCGGACGTCGTGCGCGTGAATTCGTCGATGTTCTTGCGCGTGCCGGGGCCGACCGAGCGCGACGAGACCGTGGCGACGATCTCGCCGTACGCGACCGGCTGCACGCGCGACACCGCGTACACCATCGGAATCGTCGCCTGGCCGCCGCAGGTCACCATGTTCACGTTCATCTGCGCGCTGTCGAGGTGCGCGTCGAGGTTCACCGGCGGCACGCAATACGGCCCGATCGCGGCGGGCGTCAGGTCGATCATCTTCACGCCGAGCGCGGTGAGCTTGTCGGAGTTGTCGCGGTGCACGTAGGCGGAGGTCGCGTCGAACGCGATGCGGATGTCGTCGGCGGCGACGTGCGGCAGCAGCCCGTCGACGCCCTGGTCGGTGGTCTTCAGGCCGAATTCGCGGGCGCGCGCGAGGCCGTCGGATGCCGGGTCGACGCCGACCATCCACACGGGTTCGAGCACGGTCGAGCGGCGCAGCTTGTACAGCAGGTCGGTGCCGATGTTGCCGGGCCCGATCAGTGCGCATTTGATTTTCTTCATCAGGTTCGTTCCTTTAGATAAAGCGGACGTCGCAGCTGCCGATGCCGGAAATGTGCATCGACAGCGCGTCGCCGGCTGTGACCGGAATCAGTTTCGCGAGCGAGCCGGACAGCACGATCTCGCCGGCAAGCAGCGGCACGTCGTATTCGGCGAGGGTGTTCGCGAGCCACGCGACGGCGTCGGCGGGATGGCCGAGCGCCGCGTCGCCGCGGCCTTGCGCGACGCGCTCGCCGTTCTTCTCGATCGTCATTTCGCACGCGGCGAGGTCGAGCGTGCGTGGGTCGACGCGTGCTTCGCCGAGCACGTACACGCCGCACGACGCGTTGTCGGCGACGGTGTCCTCGATGCGGATCGCCCAGTCGCGGATGCGCGAATCGACGATCTCGAAGCACGGCGCGACGGCGGCGGTCGCGGCGATCACGTCGGTGCGGTCGATGCCGGGGCCGCGCAGGTCACGCGCGAGGATGAACGCGATCTCGCCTTCGGCGCGCGGCGCGATCAGCGATTCGGTGGCAATCGCCTCGCCGGCCGCGTAGTGCATGCCGGACAGCAGGATGCCGAAATCGGGCTGGCGCACGTTCAGCATGTCCTGCACGGCCTGGCTCGTCACGCCGATCTTCTTGCCGACCACCGCTTCGCCGCGCTCGACGCGGCGTTCGATGAAGCGCTGCTGGATGCGGTAGGCGTCGTCGAGCGACAGCCGGCGCGGGCGGCTCGACAGCGGCGCGACCGGCGCGCGTGCGTGCCACGCGGCGTACAGCTCGTCGCCGAGCGTCGTATGCAGGCGGGAAGACATGAAAGGGCCCTCGAATCTCGAATGGAAAAAGGCCGCCGTCGCGGGCGGCGTCGGGCGCCGGAGCGGGGCTCCGGCGCGTGGGTCGCGGGCGTGCCGCGTCAGCAGGTTGCTTAGTTACCCGAACTGCGGATCGCGTCCGGCGAGAAATACGCCTCGTTGAACTGCGGGCTGTTGTCGAGCTTCGGCATCGGGCCTTCGTTCGTCAGGCGGTCGGCCATGTACGCGCCGGAGATCAGGTCGTGGTAGAACACGACGCCCGGGTAGAACACCTTCGCGTCATACGCATACAGCGTCGTCGCGACGTTGGTGCGCCACAGCTGGCCGCGCGCGTCGTAGTTGTCGGCGAGCAGCGTCATCCACGAATCCTCGTCGATGTACAGCACGCGCTTCGCATACTGGTGACGGTAGTTGCTCTTCAGCGTCGCCTGCAGCACCCACACGCGATGCAGCTCGTAGCGGATGTAGGCCGGATTCTCGTGGCCCTTGGTCAGCAGGTCTGCATACTTCACCGAGCTGTCCATCGCCTTGTAGTTGTCGTACGGCACGTAGATCTCGCGCTTGCCGACGATCTTCCAGTCGTAGCGGTCGCCGGGGCCGTTGTACAGGCGGTCGTCGTCGACGGTGCGGAAGCCGCCCGGGCCCTGCGGCTGGTCATAGCCGTATTCGGGCGCCTGGCGCACGCGGCGCGTGCCGGGGTTGTACATCCACGTGCGCGACGAGTTGTCGGCGCCGGCCTTGTCCCAGTTCGTGAAGCCGACGATCAGCGAGCCGCGGTCGGACAACGGCAGCTCCGTCGCATTGCGGTAGTACGTGCGGTTGTTCAGGTCGCTCTTCACGTCGAACTTGCCGGAGTTGCGCGGCGAGTAGATGTCGTAGCGCACCTTGCCCCACGCGATGTTGCCGTCCGAGTACACGACCGCCTGGTCGTAGGTCGCTTGCTCGGCGCCGATCGCCGACGAGAAGCGCTGGTTCCACAGCAGCTCGGCGGCCGTCTTCGGGATCGGGTAGGGCACCGTCGGCGGCGCGTTCGTGAGGCCGTTTGCGTCGGATGTCATCGTCGAATCCGGCGCGTACGTGCGGATGTCCTTGTAGACGGAATCAGCGTAGCGGAAGTCGCGATGGCTCGGGTACACGTTGATCTTGAACGTGGCCGGGTAGCGCTTGAACATCGCCTTCTGGCCGTCGGTCAGGTGCTCCGCGTACTGCGCCATGTTCTCCGCGGTGATCGTCGCGACCGGCTTCTCGCTTGCGAACGGATCGGGGTAGCGGCTGCCGCGCTTGTACTGCACGTCGGGCGGCGTGCCGAGCCACTTGCCCGACCACTCCGGCACGCTGCTGTCCTTGCTCGCGGCGCGCACCGCGCCCATCGGCGTGAGTGGGCCGTCGAGCGCCTTCAGGTCGTCCGGCGTGACCTTCGGGAACGACGCCGTCGCGACGAGCGCGCACGCGGCCATCACCGACGCGCGCAGGAGGGGGAGACGAGTTCGTTTCATGACAAATCCTCTTCTTGCTGAGTGACGAGCGGCCGGGCCGCTCAGAAGTGGTAGGTCGCCGTGGCCAGCACGTAGTCCCGATCGGCAAGCGGACGCGTGACGGGGTTCGGCGAACCGAGGAACTTCGCGTAGACGAGCGCCAGCGACAGGTTGCTCAGGCGCGTGAACGTGACGCCGGCGGTCACGCGGTGGTCGCCCTGGCCCGTCAGCGAGCCGAGCGCGCCGGCCAGCGGCGAGGTACCCGCCAGGTCATGCGTGTACGTGAGCGGCACGTCGAGATCCCAGCCGTTGAACACGTTCTTGTAGCTGAGCGTCCAGGCCAGCTCGAGGGCGAGCGCGTTGCGCGAGTTCGCGAGGGTCGTCGAGCCGTCGACGGCCGAGATGCCGCCGGCGTGCACGTACGTGATTTCACCGACCAGCGACTGCGAATTCGCGAGGAAGCTCGGCCCGATCGAGTAGATGCCGGACAGGTTGAGCTGCGTGACGTTCGCGCGCGTCGCCTGCGCGCCGGTCGGCGTGTTGACGAGCACGGCCGCGCCCTGGCGGTATGACGCTTCGCCCGCGACGTTGACCGGGCCGACCTGCGTCGAGAAGCTCGCGCCGGTCAGCTTGATGTTGTTGAAATAGGTCTGCCGGTACTGAAGCACGGGATAGAACGACGTGACGACGCTCGGGTTCATGTCGTTGTAATGCAGGTGATACACGCCGAGCTCGGTATCGCCGAACACGCGCAAGCGTGCGCCGATACCCCACTGGTTGCGGGCGCTCGGCTTTTCGTCGGCCCCGCGCGGAATGATCATCCCGCCCGGGCCGATGATGAACTGCGCGCCCGGGCCGACCACGTCCGAATAGCTCCAGTAGGTGCCGGGCGCGGTCAGGCGGTTCTGCTGGAACGAGAACTGGTAGTAGCCGAGCAGGCTGAAGTTCGGCGTGATCTGCCACTGCGTCGAGATCTGCGGCACGGGCAGCAGGATGTCCTTCACCTGAGCGCCGGCGACATAGGACTTGGTGGCGTCGGCCGGGCCTTGCGCGCCTGCGATGTTCGGGAAGAACAGGCTTTCGCCCCAGGCGACCACCTGGTCGCCGACCTTGACGTTCAGGCTCGTCGTGCCGATCTTGAAGGTGTTGTACGCGTAGGCGGCGAGCAGTGTCGTGTGGCCGCCCGACCAGTAGCGGGCATCGCTCGTGAAGTTGTTGTACTGGCCCGACTGGTTCACGGTACCCGGAGCGTCGTTGTAGTTCGGGCGGTGATAGGCCTGATCGTAGAACGTACTCGCGCGGACGAACACACCCCAGTCGTCGTGCTTCAGGTTCACTTCGCCGAGCAGGCTGACCTGATTCTCGATCAGCTTGTTCTTCGCGAAGTTGCGATCGCCGTCGTCGCCATTGATGTTCGCGGGCGTCAGCAGATTGCCGCTCGGCGCACGCGTGCGCATGCCGAGGCCGTAACTCAGCGTGAACGTGTAGTCCAGCGTCGTGTCGGCGCCAAGGTCGATCGTGCTGCCTGCGTGCGCGTTGGGAACGGCGCACGTGAGCAGCGCGGCGGCCAGCGTCGACAGCGTGGCGGTGGCCCGCTTGTCGGTACGGCGCGAAATCCGTTGATGCATGGTGTCTCCTCTGGGGTATCGACGACGGTCGACTGTGGTTGTCGTGAGAGGCAGAGTAGGGAGATCGCGGTAGCAGGGAATCGTCAAAATGAACTAGATGACTTCCCTAGGACTGGAAACGATCGGGGCGCGCCGGTCGCGTCGCGCGTCAGCGTGGTTCCGTTTGCGCGGCCGCCAGGAACGCGGGCCGTTCGCCGCCGCCGTCGAGCCGCAGGTTCGCGCCGGACGTGTACGACGCATCGGGCGACGCGAGGAACAGGCACGCCGACGCGACGTCGTCGGGCGTCGCGAGCCGTCCGGCGGGAATCGTCGCGCGGATCGCGTCGAGCGCGGCGTCGTCGCCGTAATGGCCTTCGGTCGCGGATTCCGTCTGCACGAGGCTCGGGCTGATCGCGCACACGCGCACGCGCGGCGCCCATTCGACCGCGAGCGACGTGACCGCGTTGACGAGGCCCGCCTTCGCGGCGCCGTAGGCGGCGGTGCCGGGCGAGGGCCGCGATGCGCTGACGCTCGCGATGAACAGCATCACGCCGCCGTGCGGCTGCGGCTGCATGATCGCGTTCACGCGTTGCGCGAGCTGCAGCGGCGCGATCAGGTTCAGCCGCACGATCGATTCGGTGAAGCGCGGCGATGCATCGGCCGCGAGCACGAACGGCGAGCCGCCCGCGTTGTTGACCAGCACGTCGAGGCGGCCGGTGGCGTCGCGGATCGTCGCGAGCAGCGCGTCGACCTGCTCGATGTCGCGCAGGTCGGCCGCGACGAAGGTGGCCGTGCGGCCGCCGGACGAAGGCGGCGTGTCGGGTGCGCTGCGCCCGCATACGAACACGCGCGCGCCCGCCGCGAGAAACCGCTCGGCGATGCGCCGCCCGATGCCTTTGGTGCCGCCCGTCACGAGCACCGTCTTGCCGCTGTAGTCGAATCCGTTCATCGTCTGCCTCCGTTTCGGTGGCCCGATGATAGGAACAAGCGCGCGCGGTTTCGTAGTCTGAAAGGATGATGCCGGCCGGCGCCGGCGGCGCAATCATCGTGGCAGGCATCCATCGATCGACGAAGGAGACAACCCGCGATGACGACCCCCACGACGCCGCCGACCGGCATCTTCACCGACGTACCGGGCGGCCTGCGCCTGCATCATTTCGAGGCGGGCGAAGGCCGCCCGGTGGTGTTCATCCACGGCAGCGGCCCGGGCGCCAGCGGTTTCAGCAACTTCAAGCACAACTACCCCGCGTTCGCGGAAGCCGGCCATCGCGCGATCGTCGTCGACCTGCCGGGCTACGGGCAGTCGTCGAAGCCGTCCGACGTCGCCTACACGCTCGATTTCTTCGTCGGTGCGCTGCATGCGCAGCTGTCCGCGCTCGGCATCGGGCCGGCCGTGCTGCTCGGTAACTCGCTGGGCGGTGCGATCGCGCTGAAATACGCGCTCGATTATCCCGACGAAGTCGACGGGCTGATCATGATGGCACCGGGGGGCGTAGAGGATCGCGACACCTATTTCCGGATGGAAGGAATCCAGCGGATGGTGAAGCTGTTCACCAATCGCCAGATGAATGACGACACCATGCGCGAGCTGCTGACGCTGCTCGTGCACGACCCGGCGATCGTCACCGACGCGCTGGTCGCCGAGCGGATGAAGGTGTGCGTCGAGCAGCCGACCGAAGTGCTGTCGACGATGAGCGTGCCGAACCTGACGGGTGCGCTCGGCGACCTGCGCTGCCCGGTGCTCGGCTTCTGGGGCACGGACGATCGCTTCAATCCGGTCGGTGGCGCGCTGACGTTCCTCGAACGCTGCCGCGACGCGCGCTTCGTGCTGCTGAACCGCTGCGGCCACTGGGTCATGGTCGAGCACGCGGCGTATTTCAACCGCGAATGCCTTGATTTCCTGGCGGCGCCTGGCGCGGCCGCGGCGCGATAATGCCGGATGCCCTTGATGACCGGCTCGTTCGAGGCCGGTTCGCCTGACTACACGGAGACACAATGAAACTCATCGAAGACCTGTTCGACCTGCGCGGCAAGGTGGCCGCGATCACCGGCGGCGCGCGCGGCATCGGCGCGGAAACGGCACGCACGCTGGCCGCGGCCGGCGCGAGCGTCGCGATCCTCGACGTGCTGTCGCAACCGGCGGAAGCGCTGGTCGAGGAGATCCGCGCGCAGGGTGGCCAGGCCGCGTTCTGGTCGCTCGACGTGACGCACGAGGCCGACGTGGCGCGCGTGTTCGGCGAGATCGTCGCGCGCTTCGGGCGCCTCGACGTGCTCGTGAACAACGCGGGCATCGAAGGGCACAACGTGCCGACGCACGAGCTCACGCTCGCACAATGGCAGCGCGTGCTGGACGTGAACGTCAACGGCGTGTTCCTGTGCACGCGTGCCGCGATTCCGCACATCGAGGCGGCCGGCGGCGGCTCGATCGTGAACCTGTCGTCGATGTACGGGATCGTCGGCGGCCCCGACGTGCCGGCGTATCACGCGTCGAAGGCGGCGGTGCGGATGATGGCGAAGGTCGACGCGATGCTGTATGCGGCGAAGAACATCCGCGCGAACTCGGTGCACCCCGGCTATATCCGCACGCCGATGCTCGAGGAGGCGTTCCGCCAGATGGGGCAGAACCCCGACGACGTGTTTGGTTATCTGCAGACGCACGTGCCGATGGCGAAGATCGGCAGCCCGCGCGACATCGCGGCCGGCATCCTGTATCTCGTGTCGCCGGCGGGCCGCTACGTGACGGGTGCGGAGCTGGTGATCGACGGCGGATACACCGCGCGCTGACGCGCCGCGGCGGTCGAAACGAAACAGGAGACAGGCAGTTGAAAGCGCTCGTGGCAGTGAAGCGCGTGGTCGACGCGAACGTGAAGGTCGGCGTGAAGTCCGACCGCACCGGGGTCGACATCGCGAACGTGAAGATGTCGATGAACCCGTTCGACGAAATCGCGGTGGAAGAAGCGGTGCGCCTGAAGGAAGCGGGTGTGGCGACCGAAGTGATCGCGGTGTCGGTCGGTGCGACGCAAGCGCAGGAAACGCTGCGCACGGCGCTGGCGATCGGTGCGGATCGCGCGATCCTCGTCGAATCGAACGACAGCGTCGAGCCGCTGGCGGTGGCGAAGATCCTGAAGGCGCTGGTCGACAAGGAACAGCCGCAACTGGTGATCCTCGGCAAGCAGGCGATCGACGACGATTCGAACCAGACGGGCCAGATGCTGGCCGCGCTGGCAGGCCTGCCGCAAGCGACGTTCGCGTCGAAGGTGACGATCGCCGATGACCGCGCCACGGTTGCGCGTGAAGTCGACGGCGGCGCGGAAACGCTGTCGCTTCAACTGCCGGCCGTCGTCACGACCGACCTGCGCCTGAACGAGCCGCGCTACGTGACGCTGCCGAACATCATGAAGGCGAAGAAGAAGCCGCTGGAAACGGTGAAGCCGGAAGACCTGGGCGTGGACGTCACGCCGCGTCTGAAGACGCTGAAGGTGGTCGAGCCGCCGAAGCGCGCGGCCGGCGTGAAGGTGCCGGACGTGAAGACGCTGGTCGAGAAGCTGAAGACCGAAGCCAAGGTGCTGTAAGAGGGAGCGGACGAACATGACGATTCTGGTAATTGCCGAGCACGACGCGGTATCGGCAGGCGGGGCTTCGCCGATCAAGGCCGCGACGTTGAATGCGGTGGCGGCCGCTGCCGAGGTTGGCAAATTCGTCGGCGGCGACGTTCACGTGCTGGTCGCGGGACACGGGGCGCAAGCAGCGGCAGACGCAGCGGCGAAGATCGCAGGCGTGTCGAAGGTGTTGCTGGCCGACGCGCCGCAGCTTGCGGACGGGCTCGCAGAGAACATCGAAGCGACGGTGCTGACCATCGCGGAGCACTACTCGCACATCCTCGCGCCGGCAACCGCCTATGGCAAGAACATCGCGCCGCGCATCGCCGCGAAACTGGACGTCGCGCAGATCTCGGACATCACGGCGGTCGTTTCGGCCGACACGTTCGAGCGTCCGATCTACGCGGGCAACGCGATCGCGACGGTGCAGTCGAGTGATCCGGTCAAGGTGATCACGGTGCGTGCGACGGGTTTCGATCCGGTTGCAGCCGTTGGCGGCAGCGCAGCGATCGAGAAGATCGAAGCGGCGGCCGATGCAGGCAAATCGCAGTTCGTGAGCCGTGAAGTGACGAAGCTGGATCGTCCGGAGCTGACGTCGGCGAGCATCATCGTGTCGGGCGGCCGTGGTCTGGGCAGCGGCGAAAACTACACCACGGTGCTGGAGCCGCTGGCCGACAAGCTGAACGCCGCACTCGGCGCATCGCGCGCGGCAGTGGACGCCGGCTACGTGCCGAACGACTACCAGGTCGGCCAGACCGGCAAGATCGTCGCGCCGCAGCTGTACATCGCGGTCGGCATCTCGGGTGCAATCCAGCACCTGGCCGGCATGAAGGATTCGAAGGTGATCGTCGCGATCAACAAGGATCCGGAAGCGCCGATCTTCAGCGTTGCCGATTACGGCCTCGTCGGCGACCTGTTCACGCTCGTTCCCGAAGCGGCCGCGGTGCTCTGAGCGATGCCGCTGTTCGAATTCAACGGCATGCGGCCCCGCGTCGATCCGACTGCGTACGTTCATCCGAGCGCAGTCGTGATCGGCGACGTGACGATCGGCGCGGGCTGCTACATCGGCCCGCATGCGAGCCTGCGCGGCGACTTCGGCGCGATCGTCGTCGAGGCAGGCAGCAACGTGCAGGACGGCTGCGTGCTGCACGTCGGCATCGGCGAGACGTGCCGGCTCGGCGTGAACAGCCACATCGGGCATGGCGCGATCGTGCACGGCGCGACGCTCGAACCGGACACGATGGTCGGGATGAACGCGGTCGTGATGGACGGCGCGACGATCGGCGCGACGACGATCGTTGCCGCCTGCGCGTTCGTGAAGGCCGGCTACGACGTGCCGCGTGGCGTGCTGCTCGCTGGCGTGCCGGGGCGCGTGGTGCGGCGGCTGAGCGCCGCAGAGATCGACGCGAAGGCGAATGGCACGCGGGTCTATCAGCGGCTCGCGGTGGATTGCCTGGCGACGCTCAGGCAGGTCGACGGCGCGTAAGCGATGCGCGTCATCGATCCGGCAGCGATGATTGCCGACGAGAAAGCCGTCGTCGGGCGGCGTGAATGCTGCAAACCCGCGTGCGTCGAGCACCAAACGCAGCCGTGCCGACAGCGCGGTGCCATCGATCTTCTCGGGGTTTGTGCGGATGGTGATTGGCCGTCGTGCATGCCGGTCGTGACGTTCGCGCGGGATCGATTGCCTGATGCTGCGTCGATGTCTTAAGATCGGCGTCAGACCATCCCACCGCCTCTGGCGCCGAATGAAAACGACCTTACGCCTGCGCGTCGCCATCATCGCTTCGGCTTTCGCCGTCTATCACGTATTCATGCACGTCCAGTGGGTCGCCAGCGGTTGCATCGCGTTCCTCGGCAGCCGGCATTGCAGCTTCGAGAACAGTGCCAATTTCGAAGGAATGATGGACCTCGACCTGCTGCTGACCTGCGCGTGGGTCGCGGGCGCGATGATGGGGTGGTTCGCCATCGCACGTGCGCCGAGGAAGCCCGGTTAGCCGAGCGGGCGTCCCGCAGCCGCCTATCGAGTGCGCACCGGCGCGGGCCGGTCGTGCAGGAACGCGAGCGACAGCGCCGCGAGACCGCAGCTCGCGATGAGCATCAGCAACGCGCCCTTGCCGGCGTGCACCATCACCCAGCCGCCGACCGACGGAAAGCCGAACGTGCCGATGAAATACGACGCGACGAACCACGTCAGCACGCCGTGCCGTTGCGTATCCGCGCAATCGTCGAGCGCCTGCGCCTGGATGACCGGATACATGAGCCCGTAGCCGGCGCCGAGCAGCACGGCCGCGACGGACTGTAGCGATGCATGCTCGGCGGCGCCGAACATGGCGAGCGCACCGAGCATCATCATCATGAGCAACCCCTTGGTCGCGGTTTCGGGGCGCGCCATCCTAACCCATTTCCCGAGCAGCCAGCGCGCACTCAGCACCGTCATCGTGTAAAGGCTGAAGAATGTGCCGGCACGCGCCTGCGTGCCTTGCATGAGCGACATCTGGAACGTCATCAGGCCGGAGAACACGCAGGTGCCGAGTGCGATCATCGCGATCGGCGCGGCCGCGCGCGTGCGCGAGATGGCCCGGAGTTCGCGCACCCAGCGGCCCCCGGACGCAGCGGCGGGCGGGTGCGGACACAGGCGACCGAACGCCTCGAACATCAGCGACGCGATCGCGCACAGCGCGCCGACCGCATAAAGCGTGTCGTCGATCGACCAGTGGAGCAGGCGCATCGCATACGCCGAGAACGCGGGGGACATGCCGATCCCCGTCATCTGGAAGGTCGCCGAACGGAAGAACCACACGTTTCGGGCGGCGCCGCTCGTGCGCTCGGCAAGCGACATCGGCGCGGCCAGATGAAACGCGCCCCAGCCGAAGCCGACCAGGAAGCCGGACGGCAAATCGGCCGCCGGCGCGCGCCCGACGAGTGCGAAGCCGACGATGCCGGCGCCGATACACAGCGACGACAGCGCGGCGATCCGCGCGGCGCCGATCTGCCGCGAGAACCAGCCGACCACCGCCAGACCGGCGAAGGTGCCGACGGTCGCGGCGGCCAGTGCGGCTCCGGTATCGAGATCGCTGCCGCCAATTGCGCGAAAGCGCATCGACAGCAGGAAGGTTGCGCCGTAGCCGCCCGCTGTGAGCAGGGTGCCGACGAGAAAGAGCAACGCAGTTTGAACGCGCATGACAGCCATCCGGGGCGGCAGAGACGGTCAGGGAAATCGTCGATTGCGAGACAGTATGGACCAGGACCGATGCGGGATGCCCGCATTTGCGATGACGTGATCGTGCCGTCGGTTTATGCCGGACATGGCTTGATCATGGTGCGCCGGACGCGCCGTTTCGTGCGGTGCGGCCCGCGTCGCAGGCGCCGCACGACTACGCTGAATTCGTCGGATCAGCGTCGTTGCACGCCTCCGCTCACGGCGTTTTCTTCGATCGTTCGCGCGTCTCGCGCGGCCTTTGCTTTCCCCTGTGCGCTGCACTAGATTCGAAGCATTACGTGCCACCGAACGCGCGAGGTGAAGCCATGACGCCATGGGAAATTCAGGGAACCGAACTGATGAACTGCAATTGTTCATACGGTTGCCCCTGCCAGTTCAATTCGTTGCCGACGCACGGCAACTGTGAAGCGATGGGTGCGATTTCGATCGACAGCGGCCACTACGGCGACGTCGTGCTCGATGGCGTCCGGATCGCGGTCGTGTTCCAGTGGCCGGGGCCGATTCACGAAGGCCACGGACGGTGCCAGCCGATCGTCGACGAGCGCGCGAGTCCCGCGCAGTGCGAGGCCGTGCTGAAGATCATGACCGGTCAGGATACCGATCCGTTCGCGACGATGTTCTCCGTATTCGCGTCGACGCTCGAGCACGCATACGATCCGATCTTCGCGAAGATCGATTTCGACGTCGATGTCGATGCGCGGCGCGGCCGGATCGGCGTCGAGGGCGTGTTCGACATCGTCGGCGAACCGATCCGCAATCCGGTGACGGGTGCGGAGCATCGCGCGCGGATCGACCTGCCGCACGGCTTCGAATACGAGCTGGCCGAGATCGGTTCGGGCACCGGCCGGTCGCGTGGCCACATCGAGCTGAATCTCGAGCGGAGCTACGCGCAGTTCGCGCGGCTGCACCTGAACAACCACGGGCTGATCCGGCATCGCGTCGCGGCATGATCCCCGTCGGCGATTTTCTCGGGCGCGAGCGCGTCGTCACGCTGCTCGGCATGACCGCGCTCGTCGGCGCGTGCTGGGTCTACCTGTGGACGGGCGCGGGTACCGGCATGTCGGCGCTCGACATGACGGCGGTGGCGTTGTTCCCGCATCGGCTGGCCGACGACATGGGGACCATGGATCCGTCGCTTGCGACCGTGGTCCTGATGTGGTGGGTGATGATGATAGCGATGATGACGCCCGGCGCGGCGCCGCTCGTGCTGTTGTACCGGCGGGTGCTGCGGCATCACGGCGCGCAAGGAGCCGGGGCGGCTTTGACGTCGGCGTTCCTGCTGGCGGGCTATCTGGCCGCGTGGTTCGCGTTTTCGGTCGCCGCGGCCGTGCTGCAGACGCTGCTGCAGCCCGCCGGCCTGATCTCCGGAATGATGCTGTGGTCGAAGAGCGCCGTGTTGTCCGCGATCGTCCTCGCGCTGGCCGGCGCCTATCAATTCTCGCCGCTGAAACAGGCGTGCCTGCGGCAATGTCGGTCGCCGGTCCGGTTTCTCACGACGTACGGGCGCCCGGGACTCACGGGCAGCTTCCTGCTCGGCGTGCGGCACGGCGCGTATTGCGTGGGCTGCTGCTGGCTGCTGATGGCGCTGCTGTTCGTCGGCGGCGTGATGAACGTCGTGTGGATCGTCGCGTTGTCGCTGTTCGTGCTCGTCGAAAAGGTGCTGCCGGGCGGCGAGCGCGTTGGCCGCGGACTGGGCGTCGTGCTGATCGCGTGGGCGGTTGCGACGTTGCTGGTGTAGCGGGCGCGTTCGTCGTTGGCGGAACAACGGAGTGTCCCGATGAAAATCCGATACCTCGCCATCGTCGTCCTCGGCGCGATGGCCGTCGTTCCGACGCCGGTGCGTGCGGGCGGGAGCATGCCCGACATGAACATGGGCGACATGAAGATGTCGGCGCCGGATTCGGCGTTGACCGATGCCGAAGTGAAACGGATCGATGCCGCGCACGGCATGGTGACACTGAAGCACGGCGCCCTCGAGAACGTCGGGATGGCGCCGATGACGATGGCGTTCAAGGCCGGCGACCCGGCGATGATCGAGTCGCTGCACGTGGGCGACAAGATCAAGGTCCGGGTCGAGCGCGTAGGGGGCACGCTGACGATCGTGAAGCTCGTGCAACGGCAGTAACGGTCGCGCAAGCGACCGCTTGCCTGGCGACCGTCACGGGCCGGTCGCCGGCGCTAACCCGGTCCGTCACCGGAATCGCCGCCGGCTTCGGCAAAATTCAACTCGATGCCATTGCCGGCCGGGTCGGTGAAAAACAGCTGCAACTGGCGCGTGAGCGGCACGTACGTGCGTGAGTACCGGACCTGCGCGTCGGCCAGGCGCCGTTCCATGTCGGCGGCGTTCTCGCATGAAAACGCCATATGGTCGAACGTGTTGACGACGTGCGGCGGCCGGACCTCGCCGGGCCGCGCTTCCGACAGGTGGAGGATCGCCTGCGCCCCCGCGTAGAGCCAGTAGCCGTTGCTCTGGAACGGCGGTCGGTAGCCTGGCTGGAGGCCCACGACGTTCACATAGAAATCGCGCAGCGTATCGAGCGTGGCACGATCCGCGCGCAGGTTGTAATGATTGAGTCCGATGACTGACATGGCAGGTTGTCCGGTTCGAGCAAGGTGCGCACCGCACAGCATCGCGCAACGCGGGGTGTCGTGTCACCCCCGAATGCCTTTGACCGCCGCTGCCGGGCGCGCGAGCCCGCGCGCCGGCAGTGGCGTCGACATCACGATCGACGTGCGCGTTTCGCCGTAGAGGTTGATGCGCTCGATCAGTTGCTCGAGGTGCGCCATGCTGACGGCGACGAACCGCATCACGTAGGAATCCGCGCCGGTCACGTGATGGCACTCGACCACTTCGGGAATCGTCTCCAGCAGCTTCAGGAATTTCGCCTTCGCCGGCTGCTGCACCGTGATGCCGATCAGCGCGCTCACCGGGTAGCCGGCCGCGGCCGGATTGACCCGCGCCGTGTAGCCGTCGATCACGCCCGCCGATTCGAGGCGCTTCACGCGTTCCGTGACCGCCGGCACCGACAGGTGAACCTGGCGCGCCAGTTCCGTGTAGCTGATGCGGCCGTTGGCCTGCAGCAGCGCGAGTATCTTCCAGTCGAGTTCATCCATCGCGGCGGAGTTTTTAAGGTGAAAGGCTCATTTTTCCTTAAAAACCGCCTTCAGCGGCGACCGGACTTTCCCTACGATGCGGTTCATGTCATTGCATGTCGCGAGGAGCCGGCCATGCTGTTCATCAAGTCCGTCGTGATGGGGTTGTCGATCGCGGTGCCGGTCGGCCCGATCGGCATGCTCTGCATTCAGCGCAGTCTGAGCCGCGGCTTTCACGCGGGTTTCGCGACGGGCATCGGCGCCGCGTGCGCCGACGCGATCTACGGGCTGCTCGGGGCGCTGGGCGTCGCCGGCATCGTCACTGCGTTTCCGATGCTGACCGTCACGCTGAAAATCGTCGGCGGCGCGTTCCTCGTGTGGCTGGCCTGGTCCATCGCGCGGCAGGCGCCGGCCGCGTCTGCGGTGCGCGACGTGCCGCGCGCGACCGTGCTTCGCGATTTCCTGACGACCTTCGGCCTCACGCTGTCGAACCCGATGACGATCCTGTCGTTCGTCGGGATCTTCGCGGCGCTCGGCCCGCTGGCGGGCACGCATGAAGGCGCGATGGGGCCGCCCGTGACCTTGATGGTCGCGGGCGTGTTCCTCGGATCCGCGACGTGGTGGCTGTGCCTGAGCAGCGCGACCGCCGCGTTGCGCACGAAGATGCCGCTGACGTTCATGCGCGGGCTGTCGCGCGTATCCGCAGTCGTGATCGCGGTGTTCGGCGCGATCCAGTTGATCGCGGGCATGCACGGCGTCGTCTGGTCATGACGCGAATCGCGGCATCGACATACCGCGCGCGCGGTCAGAACGTGTAGCTGACCTTGCCGAACGCGGTGCGGCCGAGCGTGTTGTAGCCGTACGCGGTCATGTACTGACGGTCGAACAGGTTCGACAGCGTCGCCGACACCGTCAGGTGCGAATTGATCCTGTACGACGCGCGCAGGTTCACGGTCAGGTACGACGGCAGATACGTCGTGTTGGCCGGGTCGTCGAACGTCGTGCCGCCGTAGTTCAGCGACGCGCCCGTGCTCAGTGCATGCAGGTGGAATTCGTCCCACGTGTGGTCGACGTTGACGCTGACCGTCTGGCGCGGCCGGCGGTTGAGCCAGCTGTCGTTGGTTTCGTCCTGGGGATTCAGGAAACCGATCGCGATGCTCACTGGCGTATGGCGGCCGATCGTGCCCTTGTACGACAGGTCGATGCCGCGGATATGCGAGCGACCGATGTTCATCGGCGAGCGCGTCGCGGGGTTGTACGCGATCAGGTTGTTGATGCGCGTGTCGTAGATCGCGGCGCTGAACGTGCCGTACGCCGTGTTCGCGTCGAGCGCGGCCTCGACCGAATCGCTGCGTTCCGGGTTCAGGTCCGGATTGCCGTAGCCCGGGTAGTACAGGTCGTTGAACGAGGGAAGGCGGAACGCGTTGCCGTAGGACACGCGGGCCGTATAGACCGGCGTGATGGCCCACGACAGCGCGGCATTGCCGGTGTTGACGGCCTTCCCGGCGATGATCTCGTGCCGCCCCGCGACGAACATCGTCACGCTGCCGAGCGTCGCCGACTGATGCAGCGAGAACGCGGAGTCGTTGCGCGAGGGCACGCCGTCGGGCACGTCGACCGGCAGGAATGCCTGTTCGCGCGTGAAGTCGTACGCGAGCTTCGTCTCGCCCGACAGCGGCAGGCCGAACAGTCGGAAGCCATGCTCCTGGTGGGTCAGCGACGTCGACGAACTGATGCGCTGCGAGTCGATCTGGTCGGTCGGGATCGTCGGGTCGCTCGCATACAGGAACTGGCGGTCGTTCGCATAACCGAACGACTGGTCGAACTGGGTGTCGGGTGTGATGTCGAGATGGAACGCGATGCCGGTCGTCAGCTGATGATCGAGCTCGCGATTCGCAAAGCCGGCGTTGTCATAGGACAGGTCGGAGCGGTGATACAGCGCGAAGGTCGAGATCGACCAGTTGTCGCGCGCGTAGCCGAGTCGCGCATCGAGGTCCTGCGCATGATACGGATTGCGGCCGGCCTCGTGGCCGTATGCGAACGGTCGCGTCGCGTCGATGCCGGCCGTGTTGTAGTCGTGCAGGCCGAGCGTGTAGGTGAGGCCGCCGAGCGCGGCGAGCGGCCCCGTCGACGGCACGGTGCCCGACGTGCGCAACTGCGTGTCGAAGGTCTTGTTCGAGCCGCCGCCGAACGACACGGTCGTCTGGTTCGGCTGGCCGGCGGCGCGGCGCGTGAACAGTTGCACGACGCCGCCCATCGCATTCGCGCCGAACGATGCGGCGGCCGGCCCCGAGATCACCTCGACGCGTTCGAACGCCTCGGTCGGCAGGTCGGCCCACGGTGCGATGCCGGTCGTCGGCGAGCCGATCCGGATGCCGTCGATGAACACCGCGACCTGGTTGGAGGACGAGCCGCGGATGCTCACGGACGCGGACGAGCCGGGGCCGCCGTTTTGCGAGACGGTCACGCCCGGCAGCGTCGCGAGCGCCTGCGTGATGCTCGGGTCGCTCGGCGACAGCCGATCGAGATCGGCGCGCGTGAGCACCTGCGTCGTCGCATAGCGCTGGTCGAACGATTCGGGCAGGTGCCGTGTGTCAGTTACGCTGATCGTCGGCAGGTCGGCGGCTTCGGCGGGTCGGGGCGGCTGCGGGAGCGCCGCGTCGCCTGCGGCATGGGCGATCGGGGCGAACAGCGCCGTGGCGGCGGACGTGGCGAGAAGGTGGCGAAGATTCATGAGGCAATGAACGTGATCGTGTTGCAGGTACGGCGAGCGTAAGCGGGTGGCGGTGCGTACCGCCCGGGTTCGTGTTGGTCTATCGCGAGACCGGGGAGCGTGGGCGGTCGTCGCGAGGATCGGACGACACGGCACGGCGCACGCGTGCGCACACGCCGCGCCCATGGCTGGCTGGCGCGACGGCACGACGCTTCCGGCGAGGAAGCGGAGGCGGAAAGACTGGACATCTGAAGGGTCCTGAGGTCGGGCCGTCCATGCAACGGGGCGACCGCCAAAGGTGGTGCCTGGCGCTCCGGGACACCCCGCCCGGCGCGGCTGCTTGGACCTCGGGTCGATGGCAGGTCTCCTGGCTCGCGGGTCGCTATTCGCACCGGCCTTCCCGGTTTCCCAGTGGCGTGGGGTAGTGCGGATTCGCCGCTCACAGTTGCGGGGGCAGCCGCAGATTCGAGACGCTGCCTCTTCTGCGTTCCCTTTTCATCCCGTCTCCGGGAACCATCAGCGCGCAAGCGTAATGGCGAGCGCTCCGGCGCGTCAATTGGCGAAGCGCGCAAGGATGCGAAAAAACGTCAGTGATCGCCGGATTCTTCCCAAATCCTTTCCTGCGAGACATGCGGGCCGTTTACATCTGATGAAATGGAGCGCTGGCCGCGCGGCAATCGCGCCGGAACCGGCTCGGCGCGACACCCGTCCATCGCACGAACGCCCGCCGGAATGCTTCCTCGCCGCCGAACCCGAGATGCGCGGCGATTCGCGCGACCGGCCAGTCCGACTCGCGCAGGCAGCGCCGTGCGACGTCGGCGAGACACTGCTCGTGCAACGCGTGATAGCCGCTGCCTTCGGCAGTCAGCCGCCGTCGCAACGTCGCCTCGCTGACGCCGAGCCATCTCGCCAGTTCGGCGAGCGTGGGCAGCGCCTGCTCGCGCGCGAGCGCCGCGTCGAGAAAACCGCGTACCTGCTGCGCCCATGACACGACGGCCGGCGCCGCATCGATCAGACGAAACGGAAAATCGACGAGGAACGCGGCCAGTTCGCCCGGCTGGCGGATCACGCGGGCATCGAGCTGCGCGGCGTCGAATGCGAAGCCATAGGTTTTGCGGCCGACGTTGACCGGCGCATTGAACAGCCCGAGCAGCGGCATCGCGTCGTCGCGGCGCTGATGGCCGAGCCAGACTTCGTCCGGCCGCAGCGGCTGCCCGATGAGCCAGCCGAACAGTTGCAGATAGCAGAACAGCCCCGTCAGGTCGACGAGGCACGCGGCCGGGCTGCGCGTGCGGCGCAGCGAATCCATCCGGAACGTCGCGCGCGCGTCACGCACCGCGAGCGACAGCGCACCGGCGCGCGGCGTCAGCATCTCGCAGAACTCGGCCGCGCAGCGGATCGCGTCGGCGAGCGTCGTGCAACTGAGCAGGCAGCGGCACATCAGGTCGACTTCCTGCTTGCGCATCGGCGGGTGGCCGTTGCCGCGCGCGACCTGCGCCTCGAGCCGCTCGATGGCGTCGCGGTACAGCGCGACGAAGCCGCCTGCCGTCGTCGACGCGACGTCAGCGGCCGACGTCGTCGGTCGTTCCACCGGCGGTGCGCCGCTGCGCGTCAACTCGTCCCGCAGGCGGTCGCCGAGGCCCGGCAGCATGCGACCGCGTGCCGGCAATGCGCGTTGTTTCATATCTCTGCCGATCTGAGCGTTGCGACAGGGGCGGGTGAGCGGGCCGGTAGGGGTTCGCCGCCCGTCGCCACGCAAGAATGTTATCCACGCCGGCCGCTTCCGGCCTCGCCGGAACGGCTTAGGCGGCCGGCATCGCATTGCGCCACGAACGAACCGAGACGACCCGCGAATGATCCAGATCGTAGACGAAATCACCCTCGCACCCGAACGCATTCCCGACGTGCTGGCGCTGCTGCGCGACCGTTATTTGCCGGGCCACGCGGCGCGCGGACTGACGGCGGCCGGCCGCTGGGTGTCGCCGCCCGTCGCGGTGCCGGGGCAGCCGAGCACGCTGTGGCTGACGTGGCAGGTTGCCGATGCGCCGGCGTACTACCGGATGCGCGCGCTGACCGACGGTGACGTCGTTGCGTTCTGGATGGCCATCGATGCGCTGTGCGACGCCCGCCGCCGCCATGTGATGACGGACGCCGATGCACCGCTGCCTGCACTGACGGAGGTCGACCATGCGGCATGACATGGCGCAGATAGTCGTTTCGGCGACCGACGATGCCGGCGCGGTCGAGCGTGCATTGCGCGCCGCCGCGCATGCGCTGCCCGGCGCGACCCGCGTTGCGCTGGCGCGCAATCTGGAAGGCTGCTGGAACGCGGGCGACTACACGCTCGACGTGCTGCGCGACGAACGGGCGACCGACCACGCGCCGGGCTTCACCGCGCTGGCCCGCATACCGGGCGTCGTGCGGATCGACGGCGCCGCATGCCGGGCGATCGGCGGCGGCCTGCGCGAGCCGGCGCTGCGCGACGGCGTATGGCGCACGCTGATGTTGCGCGTGCGGCCGGAGGCCGACGAAGCCCAGGTACGCGACCTCGAGCGCGAGTTGCTGCGCATGCCCGCGTTCATGCCCGGCATCCGCAACTGGCGGCTGAGCAGGATCGTGACGCCGGGTGCGTGGACCCACGTCTGGCAACAGGAATTCGCGCACCTCGGCGATCTGCTCGGCGAGTACCTGCTGCATCCGTATCACTGGGGCTGGGTCGACCGCCGCTTCGACGCCGAAAGCCCCGACTGGACGGTCGATGCGATCGCGCACGCGTTCTGTCCGCTCGCGTCGAGCCTGCTGGCCGACACGGCGGCGTGACGCGCGGCGCACGCGACCCGCCGCCATGCAAACGACAACCCTGGAGACACCACCATGCGAGCCTTGCTGATCGACCGCATCGGTCATTCCGACGCGCTGCGAATGGCCGACGTTCCGGCACCGAGGCCGGGCCCCGGCGACGTGCTGATCCGCGTCGCGTACGCGGGCGTCAATCCCGCCGACTGGAAATGCCGCGAAGGCTATCTCGGCGCGTTCATGCGGATCACGTTTCCGTTCGTGATCGGCTTCGACGCGGCCGGTGTGGTCGAGGCGGTCGGCGATGGCGTGGAAGGATTCGCGCCCGGGATGCGCGTGTTCGCGCAGACCGACGTCGGCGCGGGGCGCTGGGGCGCGTATGCGGAATACGTCGCGGTGCGGCACGACTCGGTCGTGCGCCTGCCCGATACGGTCGGGTTCGCGGAAGCGGCGGCCACGCCGACCCCCGCGCTGGCGGCGTGGGCCGGCCTGTTCGACGACGGCGGGCTGCGTGATGGGCAGACCGTGCTGGTGCACGGCGGCGCGGGCGCGGTCGGCACGTTCGCGATCCAGCTTGCCGCGCAGGCGGGCGCGCGCGTCGCGGCGACGTGCTCGGCCCGCAACCGCGCGAGCGTCGAGGCGCTCGGCGCGGCGGCGAGCATCGACTATCGCGCACAGGACATCGCCGCGGCCGTGCGGGCGTGGGCGCCCGGCGGCGTCGATCTGGTGCTCGACGCGGTCGGCGGCGCCACACTGGCCGATGCACTCGACCTGCTGGCACCGGGCGGCACGCTCGTCAACATCATGACGCTCGCGGCCGGCGATGCGCAGCGACTGGCCGCAATGGGCGCCGAAGCCGCGAAGCGCGGCCTGCGCACCGCGATGACATACAGCCGGATGCCGAGCGGCGCCACGCTGGCAGCGATCGCGGAACGGCTCGGCCGCGGCGCGCTACGCGTGCCGCGCTTCGAGAGTTTTCCGCTCGAACAGGCGGCGCGCGCACTCGATCTCGTTCAAACGGGCGACGCGAAAACCAAGTTCGTGTTGCACGTTGCAGATATCGCGGGCTGACGCAGAACGACCCGTACATGACACCCCTTTTACCGGAGACATCATGACCGACACCCGAACCGCGACGCTTGCGGGCAAATGCGCGCTCGTGACCGGCGCGAGCCGCGGCATCGGCCGCGCGATCGCGCAGCGCCTCGCGTCGGAAGGCGCGACCGTCGTCGTGACGGCGCGCAGCCTCACGCAATCCGCGACGACCGCCGGCACGCTCGCCGAAACGGTCGCGCTGATCGAGCAGGCGGGCGGCCGCGCGATCGCACTGGCGGCCGACCTGTCGAACCCGGCCGAGCGCGACGCGCTCGTCGGGCGAGCGGCGAAGGCGGCCGGCGGCCTCGACATCCTCGTGAGCAACGCGGGCGTGGCCGACTACGCGCGCGTCGACGCGATGCCGATGGCGATGTTCGACACGACGATCGAGCACTATCTGCGCATCCCGTTCGCGCTGAGCCAGGCAGCGATTCCGCTGATGCGCGCACGCGGCGCCGGCTGGATCGTGAACGTCGGCTCGGTCACGGCGCTCGCGCCGCTGCGGCCGTTCGACGATTTCGCGCGTGCGGGCGGCGCGACCGTCTATGCGGCGGTCAAGGCCGCGCTGTCGCGCTTCACGCAAGGGCTCGCGGCCGAGCTCGAAGCCGACGGCATCGCGGTGAACCTGGTCGCGCCGAGCACCGCGATCCGCACGCCGGGCGCGGCCCGCTACATCCCCGAAGGCTACCCGACCGAGGACGTCGCGTATCTCGCGGAAACCGCGCTCGCGCTGTGCAGCCTGCCGGCAAGCGAGCGCACGGGCCTCGTCACGCACAGCCTGCATTTCCCGCTGTCGCAGGGGCTCGCGGTGCGCTCGCTCGACGGCCGCACGCCGTTGCCGTCACCCGTGATTCCCGCATACGCGCATCCGCGCATCGACCCGACAGGACATTGACATGACGACTTCGATTCGCTTCGACGGCGGTACCGCCGTGATCACCGGCGCGGCCAGCGGTATCGGCAGCGGGCTCGCGCGCCACGCCGCCGGGCTCGGCATGCGCGTGGTGCTGGCCGATCTCGACCGGGGGAAGCTCGACGCGTTCGCCGCGACGCTCGACACCGACGTGCTGTGCGTGCCGACGGACGTCAGCCGCCCTGAAGCCGTCGATGCGCTGGCCGACGCCGCATGGCAGCGCTTCGGCGGCGTCGACCTGCTGTTCAACAACGCAGGCGTGATGGCGACAGGCTTCAGCTGGGAAATCACGCCGGAACGGTTCGAGCGCAGTTTCGCGATCAACGTGCACGGCGTGATGAACGGGATCCGCAGCTTCGTGCCGCGCATGCTCGAGCGCGACATGCCCGCGCGCATCGTCAATACGGCGTCGGTCGGCGGCTTCCTGCCGAGCCCGTTGATGTCGCCTTACTCGGCGACGAAATTCGCGGTGGTCGCGCTGACCGAGTCGCTGCACGGCGAACTCAAGATGCTCGGCGCGCCGGTCGGCGTATCGTTGCTCGCGCCGGGCCCGGTGCAGACGGGCATTTTCAACGACCCGTTCGGCGCCGCGCACGACCGGCCCGAGGTGCAGGGCTTCGTCGACACGATGCGCGCGATGCTGAACGCGCACGGGCTCACGCCCGACGCATTCGCGGCGCGGGCGTTCGACGGCATTCGCGACGGGCGTTACTGGCTGATTCCGCAGCCGGAGACGATCGACGGCGCGCTGCAGCGGCGCACCGCGGACATCCTCGCCGCGCGCGATCCGTCGCTGCCGTCGTTGTGAAGTCATGGCGCGGGCCGGCCGACCGACGCGGCCGGCTCACGCCGGGTTACATATGCGTGCCGGCGTGCGTGCGGCCGCTGGGTTCGCCACCGCGGTCGGGCGGCGTATTGTTCTGATCGATCTTCGCGAGCACGAAGCCGGCGTGCGGCAGCGCGGCGGGCGAACGGTGGGCGGCCTGCGCGACCGGGTCGTGCGGCGAAGTGGCGGAAAAACCGGATGACGTCGCGCCCGGTTGCGCGAACGCCGTGAGGGATGCTGCCGCGAGGGCGGCGGCGACGATCGCGTGCGTGTTCATGGCGACTCCTTCTTCACGACTGACTGCGGGACAACGCATTCAGTGTAGGGCGCGAAACTTAACGCGACGTGAAGGAGCGGCGGCGCGCGGATGACGGGATGTTCATGCGGTCATCCGCGCGCCGCGACGCTCACGCGGATGCGGCGACCAGCGCGCAGAAGTTTTCGAGATCGACGTTGCCGCCGCTGATCACGATGCCGACGCGCTTGCCTTTCAGTTCGTCCTTCATCCGGCGCGCGGCCGCGAGCGACAGGCAGCCGGTCGGCTCGACGACAATCTTCATACGGGTCGCGAAGAAGCGCATGCAGTCGACCAGTTCCGCGTCGGTCGCGGTCAGGATGTCGTCGACGTCGCGCCGCAGGATCGGGAACGTCAGGTTGCCGAGGTGCTGCGTCTGCGCGCCGTCGGCGATCGTGCGCGGCGTGTCGATATGGACGATCGACCCGGACCGGAACGATTGCTGTCCGTCGTTGCCGGCTTCCGGCTCGACGCCGTACAGCTTCGCGTGCGGCGACAGCGCGCGCGTCGCGAGCGCCGTGCCCGACAGCAGGCCGCCGCCACCGAGCGGCGTGAACACCGCGTCGAGCGGCCCGACCTCGTCGAACAGTTCCTTCGCCGCCGTGCCCTGGCCCGCGATCACGTCCGCGTGGTCGTACGGCGGCACCAGCGTGAGCCCGTGCTTCTCCGCGAGCGCGCGGCCGATCTGCTCGCGGTCCTCGGTATAGCGATCGTAGGTCACGACGTTGCCGCCGTAGCCGCGCGTCGCGGCCATCTTCGCGGCCGGCGCGTCCTGCGGCATCACGATCGTCGCCGGGATGCCGAGGATGCGCGCCGACAGCGCGATCGCCTGTGCATGGTTGCCGGACGAGAACGCGACGACGCCGTTGCGTCGCTGCGTCGCGTCGAAGCGCGACAGCGCGTTGAACGCGCCGCGGAACTTGAACGCGCCCATGCGCTGCAGGTTTTCGCACTTGAAGAACACCTGCGCGCCGAGCGCTTCGTCGATCGTTCGCGACGTCATCACGGGCGTGCGGTGCGCGTGGCCGTCGAGCCGTGCCGCGGCGGCCGCGACGTCGTCGTAGGTGGGGAGGGTCGGAGTGTTCATGAGTCGCTCGTCGGAAGAGTCGGTCAACAGGTCAGCGGGGCGCATCCGCCTCACGCATCATTTCGCATCGTTGTATACGGTGGCGCGCGACACGCCGAGATGCTGCGACACGATTTCCATCGCGCGGCGCACCTCGAGGAAGCCGTCGGCCTTCAGCGTCTGCATCAGCTCGCGGCGCTGGTCGGTCTTCAGTTCGCGCGGCGTGGTCGCGAGGCGCGTCGCGAACGCGTCGATGCGCTGCCGGATCGCGTCCGCGCCGGCCGGGTCGAGCGTTTCGGCGACCGGCGCGCCTTCGGTGCTGCAGAACTGGTTCAGCATCCCCTGGAAACCGCGGAACAGCGTGACGTCCGCGTTCAGGCACAGCGCAGCCACATAGCGGCCGCTCGAATCCTTGATGCCGATCGACGTGCTTTTCGCCGTGCGGCCGTCGGCGAAGCGGTTTGCGTAGTTCGCGAGCACCTGCGGGAAGTCGTCGTCCTCGATGCGGGCGAGCCCGAGTTCGGTCGCCGGATCGCCGATCGCGCGACCCGACAGGTTGTTATGGATCGCGAGGATCGCGTGCTTCGGCGTGCGCAGGTCGTGCACGACGACTTCGGTGAACGGCGCGAACATCGCGCCGAGCCCTTCGGCGATGCGCAGCACCTGCTCGATCAGCGACGCCTGTTCCGACTGCGGCCTGGAGCGGGGCGTGGTCATGGTTTGACCTCGAGCGCGGGCGCGTCGGTCGTTTCCGGCCGCGTGATGTCGGCCAGCAGCGGGCGGGCGATCCGCACGTAGTCGGACGCGTCGAGCACGACCGAGCGGTCGAGGCGGCCCGCGTTGAACGCGATTTCGTCGTTGAGTTCGATCAGTGCGGGGTCGACGACGAGCGTCACGTTCGCGTCGAACACGAACGGCGGCACGGCGCCCATCACGCAGCGCGTGACCGTGGCGGCAAGTTCGGGCGGCGCGAGTGTCGCCTTGCGGCGGCCGACCGCGTCGGCGACCTTGCGGAAATCGATCTTCAGATGGCCGGGGATGACCGCGAGCGCGGTGACGTCGCCGCCGTCCTTGAACGAGCAGAGCATCGCCTTCGCGCCCTGTTCGGGACGCGTGCCGCGAATCGCGGCGATCACGTCGGATTTGCCTTCGGCCGGGTGATCCAGCACGCGGAACCGCGCGCCGGAGGTGTTCAGCAGCTCGCACAGCGCGTCAAAAACGGGATAGTCGCTCATGTCGATCCGGGCAGGAGGGGCGCATCACGGTACGCGGGGGACGGCGTGCCTCGGTTTGCCGTCGATGAATTGTCCAAGTATAGACGTTTTGTCATGTGCATGGCAAAGACCCGAAACAGGGATCGCCATGTTTGGCCTCCCACCAACTGCCGAAAGGCCGTTTCATATCGCGGAATGCGTGCGGAATTCCCGCCGCGCCGCCGTCTCGCCGCTTGAAAACCGGTTTTGCATCGCAAAACGCACTGCTTATCTCATTGAAAAACAAGCAAAATTTATATCTTATGTCTTATATAAGACTTCGCCGAAAGCGCATCGGACGGCGTTACTATTGAGTCCATGCAGTTCGCTTCGTCATACGGAGCGGGCAAGCTGAACCCTTTACTCAAATGCGCTTCGTTCCCAGGAGATTGACATGTCCCAATATCAAGACGACATCAAGGCAGTGGCTGGCTTGAAGGAAAACCACGGCAGCGCGTGGAATGCCATCAATCCCGAGTATGCCGCCCGCATGCGTGCCCAGAACAAGTTCAAGACGGGCCTCGACATCGCGAAGTACACCGCGAAGATCATGCGCGCCGACATGGCCGCGTACGATGCCGATCCGTCCAAGTACACGCAGTCGCTGGGTTGCTGGCACGGCTTCATCGGCCAGCAGAAGATGATCTCGATCAAGAAGCACTTCAACAGCACCGAACGCCGCTACCTGTACCTGTCGGGCTGGATGGTCGCCGCGCTGCGCTCGGAGTTCGGCCCGCTGCCGGACCAGTCGATGCACGAAAAGACGTCGGTCAGCGCGCTGATCCGCGAGCTGTACACGTTCCTGCGCCAGGCCGACGCACGTGAACTCGGCGGCCTGTTCCGCGAGCTGGATGCTGCCAAGGACGCCGCTGCCAAGGCCGCCATCCAGGAAAAGATCGACAACCACGTGACGCACGTCGTGCCGATCATCGCCGACATCGACGCCGGTTTCGGCAACGCTGAAGCAACGTACCTGCTGGCCAAGCAGTTCATCGAAGCGGGCGCGTGCTGCATCCAGATCGAAAACCAGGTGTCCGACGAGAAGCAGTGCGGCCACCAGGACGGCAAGGTCACCGTGCCGCACGAGGACTTCCTCGCGAAGATCCGCGCGATCCGTTACGCGTTCCTGGAACTGGGAGTGGACGACGGCATCATCGTCGCCCGTACCGACTCGCTCGGCGCCGGCCTGACCAAGCAGATCGCCGTGACCAACGAGCCGGGCGACCTGGGCGACAAGTACAACGCGTTCCTCGACTGCGAAGAGCTGTCGGCCGACCAGCTGGGCAACGGTGACGTCGTCATCAAGCGCGACGGCAAGCTGCTGCGTCCGAAGCGTCTGCCGAGCAACCTGTTCCAGTTCCGCGCCGGCACGGGCGAAGCGCGTTGCGTGCTCGACTGCATCACGTCGCTGCAGAACGGCGCCGACCTGCTGTGGATCGAAACCGAAAAACCGCACATCGCGCAGATCGGCGGCATGGTCAGCGAAATCCGCAAGGTCATCCCGAACGCGAAGCTGGTGTACAACAACAGCCCGTCGTTCAACTGGACGCTGAACTTCCGTCAGCAGGCGTACGACGCGATGAAGGCAGAGGGCAAGGACGTGTCGGCATACGACCGTGCGCAGTTGATGAGCGTCGAGTACGACGAGACCGAACTGGCCAAGCTCGCCGACGAGAAGATCCGTACGTTCCAGGCCGATGCATCGCGTGAAGCAGGCATCTTCCACCACCTGATCACGCTGCCGACGTACCACACGGCCGCGCTGTCGACCGACAACCTCGCGAAGGAATACTTCGGCGAACAGGGCATGCTCGGTTACGTGGCGGGCGTGCAGCGCAAGGAAATCCGTCAGGGCATCGCGTGCGTCAAGCACCAGAACATGTCCGGCTCGGATATCGGCGACGACCACAAGGAATACTTCAGCGGCGACGCAGCGCTGAAGGCAGCGGGCAAGGACAACACGATGAACCAGTTCTCGTAATCGTCATACCCGCGGCACGACGCCAACCCGTTCATGACGGGTTGGCGTTTTTTTTTATCCGCGCACGGCCTTCACGACGTATTGGCTCGTCGGCACCACGTCGATCTTGTCGAAATCGATGAAGCGTCCGCAGCTGTCCATCATCTCCGCGACGTTGCGCTGGAATTTCTCCTCGTCGCCGACTGCATCGAAGAACGCGTACGGATCGGTCATCGCGGCGGCCGGGAAGCATTCCTCGACGATCGCGTCGTAGCCGGGCGCCGCATGCGTGAGCGCGCGCACGACCACGTTCTGCACGTACAGGAAGTTGTCCTGCGTGTCGATCGCGACGCGCGTGTGATGGCCGTGCCATACGTCGAGCCATGCTTCATGCGTGAGGCGCGGCGGGCGCTTCAGGAACGCGAGCTGCGAGAAGCCGCTCGTGCGCTCGCCGGGCCGCGCCGGAAAGCGTGTGTTCGGAATCGGCTGCGACTCCGTGACGAGATACGCGGCCATGTGCGGGACGATCGCGCGCACCGCGTCGTCGAACGGCTGGCGGAACATCGGGTTCGCGCTGTCGATCCACACCGCGACGATGCCGTCGATGCCCGGGTGCGTGTTGGTCTGCTTCAGGCCGGCGGCCGGCGCGACATCGGCGTCGGCAACGTTGGCCTGCACGCCGTGCGCGCCTAGCGACAGCAGCTTGTCGGCGAGCTGCGCGCGCACGCTGCGGCTCCATTGTTCGGGCGCGGCCTGCGCATCGCGCCACAATACATAAATGACTTTCTCCATTGCTCCGGCTCCAAAGGGGATGACGAGGTCGGCGGCGCTGCCGCCGGGTTTCAGGAAGCGTTGACGGCCGGATCGGTCGAACCGGCCGCGTCCTGCGCGCCCGGTGCGAAGCGGTTGGCGGTCAGCGTGAACGACGGCGGAATCGGCGACGTGACGGTTTCGAACAGGCGCTCGTGACGCGTCGCGTGAATACGCCACACGCCGTCGCGCTTCACGTACTGGTCGTCGTAGAACGCGGTGCCGTGCAGCAGGTAGTTGTCCTCTAGATTGATCGCATGATCCTCGAGAAACCACACGCCGCACGCATGATCGGCGGACACCAGCGTGAGCTCGGGGTGGTGGCCGTGATGCATCGTCAGGAAGGTCGGCTTGCCGATCAGTTCGCGCAGGCTGGACACGAATGCGTCGCGGCCGTCGTACGCATAGCGGCCGCCGTACAGGCGCGCCTCGCAGTCCTCGGTCAGGCATTGCGCGAGCAGCGACCAGTCGTGTGTATCGACCGCGCGGAAATACCGGTACTTCAGCTGGCGGATCTGCTCATACTCGTGGAGCGTGCGGGTCGTCTCGTCCATCGCCGTGTCTCGTGGTGGTGTCATCGGATGGTAGGAATGAAGCCGCCTGCGTCACATCGTCTGTTCGGACGAACGCCGCGGGAGCTGCGTTCAAGTTCGCCGATACGCGACATCGGGGTTCATCCAAACAGGTGATGGCCGGCCTTCCATGCGCCTGTAACGTGGTGTCGACGCGGCTTCGATCCGCGCACACGAGACCAAGGAGACGGCATGACCCCGATCGAACGAATGGAAGCGCGCGTGCGCAGGCTGGAGGACGCCGACGCGATCCGCCGCCTGAAGGCGCGCTACTTCACGTGCTGCGACCGGAAGGATCCGCAAGGGATGCGCGACTGCTTCGCGCCCGGCGCGGTGCACATCGACTACGGCCGAATCGGCACGTTCGACCACCGCGATGCGCTCGTCGACGTGTTCGAGCGGCTCGGCTGCCATCCGCACATCGTCGAGATGCACCACGGCGTGAATCCCGACATCACCGTGCTCGACGACACGCATGCGCGCGGCACGTGGGGCCTGCATTACCAGATGCTCGACACCAACGCGCGCACGCTCACGCAGCTCGGCGCGACCTACGACGACGAATACCGGAAGGTCGACGGCGAATGGAAGATCGCGGCCACCCGCTGCGTCGTCACGTCGACGTTGTCCGCCCGCTACGACGGCGATGCGCCGGGCGTGCTGTTCGCCGGCGCGCAGCCGCCTGCCGCGTGACGATGCGCACGACCCACTCAGGTTGAAAACATTCCCCAGGAGACATCGAACATGGCACAGAACAACGAGGCGCCCGTCGCCGTCGTGACGGGCGCGTCGCGCGGTGCCGGCAAGGGCATCGCGCGCGCGCTCGGCGCGGCCGGCATGACGGTCTATGTGACGGGGCGCTCGCAGAACGAAGGCGACGCGCCGCTGCCCGGCACGATTCACGAAACCGCGCGCGAAATCGACGCGCTCGGCGGCCGCGGGATTGCCGTCGTGTGCGACCACTCGGACGACGCACAGGTGAAGGCGCTGTTCGAGCGCGTCGAACGCGACAGCGGGCGACTCGACATCCTCGTCAACAACGCGACCTACCTGCACGACCAGCTGATCCTGCCAGGCCCGTTCTGGGAGAAGTCGCTCGATCTCGTGAACATCCTCGACGTCGGGCTGCGCTCGGCGTACGTCGCGAGCTGGCACGCCGCGCCGCTGATGGCGAAGCGCCGCAGCGGGCTGATCGCGTTCACGTCGTCGTTCGGCGCGAGCTGCTACATGCACGGCGCCGCGTACGGCGCGCAGAAGTCCGGCGTCGACAAGTTCGCGAAGGACATGGCCGTCGACCTGAAACCGTTCGACGTCGCGGCCGTGTCGATCTGGATGGGGCCGCTGCGAACCGAGCGCACGACGCGCGTGTGGGACGAGCATCCGGACCTCTACAAGGAGTTCTCGCTCGTCGCCGAAAGCCCGGAATTCACCGGCCGCGTGATCCATGCGATCCACGCCGATCCGCAGCGCATGGCGTTGTCGGGGCAGGTGCTGGTCGGCGCGGAAGCCGCGCTGCAGTATGGCATCGCGGATCTCGACGGCAAGCAGCCGCCGTCGTATCGCGAACTGCTTGGCGGGCCCGTGCAGGCTCATCCGGCGATCGTCGCTTAAGGAGCGCACATGGGCATCCTCGAAGGCAAGGTCGCGCTCGTGACGGGCGCGGGGCAGGGCGTCGGGCAAGGCATTGCGCACGCGCTCGCGGGCGAAGGCGCGCAGGTGGCCGTGGTCGGCCGCACGCGCGACAAGCTGGTCGCGACTTGCGATGCGATCCGCGCGCGCGGCGGTATCGCGGAGCCGTTCATGTGCGACGTGATGGACGCCGCGCAGATCGCGCGGTGCGTCGATGCGGTCGTCGAGCGGTTTCGCGGCGTGCAGATCCTGATCAACAACGCGCAGGTCGTGCCGCTCGGCCGCCTGCTCGACGTGACCGACACGGATTTTCTCGCGGGCCTCGAGTCGGGGCCGATCGCGACGCTGCGAATGATGCGCGCGTGCCATCCGCATCTGAAGGGGGATGGCGTGATCGTCAATTTCGCGTCGTCGGCCGCGGTGCGCTGGGACGCGTCGGGCTATGGGGCCTACGCGGCGACCAAGGAAGCGATTCGCGCGCTCACGCGTGCTGCCGCATGCGAATGGGGCGCCGACGGCATTCGCGTGAATGCCGTCGCGCCGCACGCGCTGTCGCCGGGGCTGAAGGGCTGGATCGACGCGAACCCGGACGAAGCGGCCGCGTTCTTCCGCACGATCCCGCTCGGCCGCGTGGGCGACTGCGAGCAGGACATCGGGCGCGCGATCGTGTTTCTCGCGAGCCGCGACGCCGCGTACCTGACGGGCGCCACGCTGCCGCTCGACGGCGGGCAGGCGTATTGGGGCTGACGGCGAACGCGACGCACATCAAGGGCCGGCACCGATGCGCGTCGCAGCGCGTCGTGGCCGGCAAACCGGAATCGGAAAGCATCGAGGAGAGAACGACATGGGTCGACTGGAACGGAAGGTGGCGATCGTCACGGGCGGCGCGCGCGGGATGGGCGCCGCGACATGCAGGCTGTTCGTCGCGGAGGGCGCGCGCGTCGTGATCGGCGACGTGCTCGACGCGGAAGGCGAGGCGCTGGCGCGCGAACTCGGCGACGCGGCACGCTTCATGCGGCTCGACGTGAGCGACGAACAGAACTGGGCGCGCGTCACCGATGCGACCGTCGAGCAGTTCGGCCGCATCGACGTGCTCGTGAACAACGCGGCCGTGCTGATGTTCGGTGCGATCACCGAATTGTCGAAACGTGATTTCGAGCGCGCGGTATCGGTCAATCTCGTCGGCACGTTCGTCGGCATCCGCACGATCGCGCCGCGCATGATCGCGCAGAAGAGCGGATCGATCGTCAACATCTCGTCGGTGGACGGGCTGCGCGGCGTGAACGCGCTGGCCGCCTACGTATCGAGCAAATGGGGCGTGCGCGGGTTGACGAAGGTGGCGGCGCTCGAACTCGGCCACCAGGGCGTGCGCGTGAATTCGATTCATCCCGGTGGCGTCAACACCGCGATGTCGAACCCGGCCGGCGCGCCGCTCGACGAGATCAACAAGCACTACACGCACGTGCCGCTGCAGCGCGTCGGCTTGCCTGACGAAATCGCGCGTGCGACGCTGTTTCTCGCGAGCGACGAAGCGTCGTACTGCAACGGCGCCGAACTGTCCGTCGACGGCGGGATGGCGGCAGGCGCGTATTACCCCGGATTGCCGGGCGCGCCGTTTTGAGCGGTAGCGCACACAACGCACGCGCGATGGATGTTTGTGTACGCAACCTAATTCAGGGTTTGCCTGAGTAGCGAAAACGCGAATCTGCGCCGCGACATGTTCGCGTGCATCGCATGCGAGCATGTCGCGCGATTTTTCCGTTTTCGCGAAACCCTTGCAGGACGGATGTTCCAGCCGTTTCGTCCCCAAAGCTCACGCGTCGGCGCAGTAAAAAGGACATGCCGGCAAGCGGCATGCCGGCGCGTCGTCACAGTTGTTTCTTGTTGCAACGCAACGCCCGCCCAATAACGGCGATGGTATGCTGGCCGGCATGGAGTTGTACGGCAGGTTGCTTGCATGGCGAAACTCGCGTTCGCACGCTCATACGAGACATCACATTCTCTCGCCCGCATCGCGGCATCGACACGCGCTCCGCTCGCGTGTGCCGCCTTGCGCGTCGCTGCATCCTGCGCTCCGACCGCATTCCCCATCTCGCGGGCTCGTCCCGCATCCCCCATCCCCGCCCAATAGTCTGGAGACATTCCCATGTCGCAAAACAACCTGGCCGAAGCGACGCACGGCCCGCTGATCGCTCCCCCGGCATTCGTCAAGCATCGCAAACTGATCGACTGGGTGTCGCGTATCGCGGCGCTCACGGAGCCCGATCGCGTGGTCTGGTGCGACGGCTCGCAGGAAGAAAACGACGCGCTGTGCCAGGCGATGGTCGACCAGGGCACGCTCAAGCGCCTGAACCCGGCGAAGCGCCCGAACTCGTATCTCGCGCAGTCCGATCCGTCCGACGTCGCGCGCGTCGAGGACCGCACCTTCATCTGCACCGAATCGCCCGACGACGTCGGCCCGACCAACAACTGGATCGCGCCGGAAGAAATGCGCGAGACGCTGAACGGTCTGTTCCGCGGTTCGATGCGCGGCCGCACGCTGTACGTCGTGCCGTTCTCGATGGGCCCGCTCGGCTCGCCGATCGCGCACGTCGGCGTCGAGTTGTCCGACAGCCCGTACGTGGCCGCGAACATGCGGATCATGACGCGCATGGGCCGCGACGTTTATGACGTGCTCGGCGAGGACGGCGAATTCGTGCCGTGCGTGCACAGCGTCGGCCATCCGCTCGAAGCAGGCCAGAAGGACGTGCCGTGGCCGTGCAACCCGGTCAAGTACATCGTGCATTTCCCCGACACACGCGAGATCTGGAGCTTCGGCTCGGGCTACGGCGGCAACGCGCTGCTCGGCAAGAAGTGTTTCGCGCTGCGCATCGCGTCGACGATGGGCCGCGACCAGGGCTGGCTCGCCGAACACATGCTGATCCTCGGCGTGACGTCGCCGGCCGGCAAGAAGTATCACGTCGCGGCGGCGTTCCCGTCCGCGTGCGGCAAGACCAACTTCGCGATGCTGATCCCGCCGCGGGGTTTCGACGGCTGGAAGGTCACGACGATCGGCGACGACATCGCATGGCTGAAGCCGGGCCGCGACGGGCGCCTGTATGCGATCAACCCGGAAGCCGGCTTCTTCGGCGTCGCGCCGGGCACGGGCGTGAAAACCAACCCGAACGCGATCTCGACGCTGAAGGAAAACGTGATCTTCACGAACGTCGCGCTGACGGAAGACGGCGACGTGTGGTGGGAAGGCCTGACCGACACGCCGCCCGCGAAGCTGACCGACTGGCAGGGCAACCCGTGGACGCCGGAGATCGGAAAGGAAACCGGCCGCAAGGCCGCGCACCCGAACTCGCGCTTCACGGCGCCGGCATCGCAATGCCCGTCGATCGACGCGGACTGGGAAGACCCGGCCGGCGTGCCGATCGACGCGTTTATCTTCGGCGGCCGGCGCTCGACGACCGTGCCGCTCGTGACCGAGGCGCGCGACTGGATCGAAGGCGTGTACATGGCCGCGACGATGGGCTCGGAGACGACCGCCGCGGCAGCCGGCCAGCAGGGCGTCGTGCGCCGCGACCCGTTCGCGATGCTGCCGTTCTGCGGCTACAACATGAGCGATTATTTCGCGCACTGGCTGAAGATCGGCAAGCAGATCGAAGGCGCCGGCGCGACGCTGCCGAAGATCTACTGCGTGAACTGGTTCCGCAAGGATGCGAACGGCAAGTTCGTGTGGCCGGGCTTCGGCGAGAACATGCGCGTGCTGAAGTGGATGCTCGATCGCCTCGAGGGCAACGGCGGCGGCGGCGAACATGCGTTCGGCGTGTCGCCGGCCTATGACGACCTGCACTGGAACGGGCTCGACTTCACGCGCGAGCAGTTCGAGGCGGTGACGTCGATGAACGCCGACGAATGGCGCGAGGAACTGAAGCTGCATGCTGCGTTGTTCGACACGCTGAAGCTGCGTTTGCCCACCGAGCTGACCGAGACGATGAAGAAGATCGAACAGCGCATCGGCGGCTGACGATCCGAATCGGTGTAACGAAGTAACGACGTGGTGGCATGAACGTCCCGCCGCCGGCATGCATCGCCGGCGGCGGGACGTTTTTGTTGCTGCTTCGTTTCAGCGTGGCGCGTGTTGCGCGGGCAGTGCGCTCACGCGCCGCATTGCGCGACCACTTCGTTCACCGCGCGCTGCACGTCGCCGCGCCGGTAGCGCAGCAGCGCGATATCGGCCGGATCGGGTTCGTACGACACGACGTTGCCGCGCCCCGTGTAGATCGCCATATCGGGCAGCAGCGGATGCTCCTGGTCGAGCGACGGCACCGGCTGCGGATTGCCCGCCGCGCGGAAGAAGGCCGCGAAATAGTCGGCGAAGCTCAGGTTCTCGTCGCCGACGAGATAGGCCTTGCCGGATGCGCCGCGTTGCAGCGCGCCCCAGATCGCTTCCGACAGCGACTGCGTCGAGATGAAGTTGCTGCCGCCGGCCGGCCCGTACACCGGCAGGCCGGCGAGCTTGCCCTGCGCATAGCCCGTGTACGCGGCGAACATCTCGTTGCGCAGCCCCGGCACCGACCCGACGACGAACGGCGCATTGACGCTGCACACCGCGAACGACGGCGACGCGAGCGCGCGCACGCGTTCGTCCGCGAGATGGCGCGAGCGCACGTACGGCACCGTGTCGACGAGTGCCGGCGCGACCTGCGGATAGAAGCTGCCGACCAGCACCGCGCGCTTCACGCCCGCGTCGCGCGCGAGCTCGAAGAAGCGCGGTACCGCGTCGACGTTCGCGCGTTCCCAGTGCGCGGCTTCGTCGGTGCCGGGCGGCAGGTGGCGAATGTCGTTGCCTGCCGCGAACACGACCGCGTCGAACGGCGCGAGATCGTCACGCGTGAAGTTGCCGGCCACGTAGTCGCGCAACAGCACGTCGAATTGCGCGAGCGCGCTGCCAGGCGCGGGCGGCTTGCGGGCGGCGAGCGTCACGTCGTTGCCTTGCGCGCGCAGATGCAGTGCGGCGTGGCCGCCGATGAGGCCGGTGCCGCCGATGATCAGGATGTTCATGGTGTCTCCGAGGGCAGCGCAGGCGCGCCGCATGAATTGAACCGACGATTGAACGGATGAAGCCGCACGGAAGTGCGCTCAGAAGTTGAAGCCGTTGCCCGTGACGACCGGCAGGTTGGTCCAGAAACCGTTCGGGTCGCGGTACCAGCCGGCCGCCGCGAGCGCGCCGCCGTCCACGTGCAGCGTCGTGCCGGTGACCCACGCGGCGAGCGGGCTCGCGAGGAACAGCGCGGCGCCCGCGATGTCGCCGGCGGCACCGAAGCGCCCGAGCGGAATCCAGCGCGGGATGTGCGCGCGATGCTCCGCCGCGACCATCGCGCTCACGGGCACCTGCGGCGTCTCGGTGGTCTCCGGCGCGATCTGGTTCACGCGAATGCCGGCCGGCCCGAGTTCGAGCGCGAGGCTTTTCGTGAAACCGGTCAGTGCGGCCTTGAACGACGCATAGACAGTGCAGTTCGGAATCGCGCGGAAGCCCTCGATCGACGACACGCCGACGATGCTGCTGCCCGCGCCGCGCTTGCGCAGCAACGGCAGCATCGCCTGCGTGACGACGAACACCTGGCGCAGGTTCACGTCGAACAGCCGCGCGATGTCGTCGTCGGTATGATCGTCGAACGGTTTCGCGATCTGCAGGAAATCGCCGACGTTGTTGACGAGCACGTCGAGGCCGCCGAAGCGTGCGTCGATCGTCTGCGCGAATGCGTCGACCTCGTCGCGCCGTGTGACGTCCACGACGCCGACGAGCGCGTCGACGCCCGCGGCTTCGAGCGCCTGGCGCACGTCCTGCGCGCGAGCGGGGTCGAGCTCGGCCACCGCGACGCGCGCACCCGCCGCGCCGAATCCTTCCGCGCACGCGCGGCCGATGCCCGCGCCGCCGCCGGTGATCAGTACTGTCTTGCCGGTAAATGAAATCACCACAACACTCCTTCGAACGAAAAAGCCACGAGCCGCATCACAGGGACGAAACGAGTTGCGCGTTGTCGATCCGCAGCTCCGCGCCGTTCACGAAACGCGATTCGTCGGAGGCAAGGAACAGCACGAGATTCGCGACGTCCCGCGGATCGCACATGCGTGCCATCGGATCGCTGCCGATGCCGAGTGCGGTTGGATCGAGATCGGGCATCAGCGCCTGCGTCATCGGCGTCCAGATCCCGTCCGGATGGATCGAGTTGCAGCGGATCCGGTAGCCGCTGCGCTTGCAGTGCACGGCGACGCTGCGCGCGAGCGCCGTCACCGCGCCTTTCGACCCGGTGTACGCGCACATCATCGGCAGCCCGCCGAGCGCGGCGACCGACGACATCATCACGATCGAGCCCGGCGTGTCGTTGCCTTTCATCGCGCCGATCGCGTACTTGCAGCCGAGGAAATAGCCGTCCGCGTTGACGCGCAGCACGCGCCGCCAGGTGTCGAGGCTCGTGTCCTCGATCGAGCCGACCGGGCAGATCGCCGCGTTGTTGACGAGTACGTCGAGGCGGCCGAAGCGGTCGAGCGTCGATGCGATCGCGTGCCGCCAGCCGTCCTCGTCGGCGATGTCCTGGCGCACGAACAGCGCGGTATCGCCGATTTCGCGCGCGAGCGCGCGGCCCGCATCCTCGTCGATGTCGGTGAGCACGACGCGCGCGCCCTCGGCGGCCAGCAGCAGTGCATCGGCGCGGCCGACGCCACTCGCCGCGCCGGTGATCAGCGCGACCTTGTTTGCGACTCGATTCATGTTGGGTTCGATTTCCTGCGACGTTGAAAGAAGGCGGGCGCTCATGCGGCGCCCGGCGCGCGGCCGGCCTTGACCGCGTCGAGCGCGGCCGCGCCGTAGATCTGCGCGATGGTGGCGTCGACGCGCGGGTTGGTGCGCAGCTCGTGGCCGCCGTCGACCGCGAAGCTCTGACCGGTGACCCAGCCCGACTCGGGGCCCGCGAGATAGCGCACCGCGTGCGCGATCGCTTCCGGTTCACCGAGCGTGCCGAGCGGAATCTGTTCGAGGAAGCTGTCGACCAGCGCACGGTCGTCGAACATCGGGGCGGTGGCTTCGGAGCGCGTGAGGCCCGGCCGCACCGCGTTCACGCGAATCTTCGCGCCGGCCAGCTCCTCGGCCGCACCGCGCACCAGCGCCTCGAGCGCGGCCTTCGCGGTGCAGTACGCGGTCAGCCAGCGGAAATTGATCTGCGCGGCGGTCGACGAGATGCAAACGATGGAGCCGCCGCCGCTGTCGGCGAGCCGCGGCGCGGCGTGACGGATCGCGGCGAACGCGCTGGACAGGTTCAGGTCGATTTCCGCGCGGAAGCTGTCGGCGTCGTGCATCAGCAGCGGGCGGAACCCGGCGCCGCCGACGGTCGGCACGACGATGTCGAGACGGCCGTCGAGCGCCCATGCGGTATCCAGCGCGGCCTGCAGGTCGGCGTCGTCGCAGGCGTCGCCGGCATGGATCGCGACGCGGCTGCCGGGCACTACCTCGGCCAGATGCCGCTGCGTGCGTTCGAGCGCGTCGCGGCGGCGGCCCATCAGCACGACGGCCGCGCCATCGGCGGCGAGCGCGTGCGCGCAGGCCGCGCCGATGCCGCCGGCGCCGCCCGTGACGAGCGCGGTGCGGCCGGCGAGGGGGAGGGGCGAGCGCATCGTTCAGCCCTCCAGCGGCAGGTCTTGCGACCAGTCGACGTGCAGCGTGCGCGCGGCGAAGCGCCACGTGCCGCCGTCGAACACGCAGCGGTCGCGATAGCGCAGCCCCCAGTCGAGCTTGCGCTTCACGCCGTCGCGCACATAGACGTGGCACGCGACGCCGTAGGTCTCGACATCGGCTTCGCCGCCGTCGAGCGTGACGAGCTGGTTGTGCACGTGATGCTGGGTCGTCTCGTAGCGCTCGATCACGCTCATGCCGGCGACGATCGCGTCGCGGTCGTCGAAGCGGAAACCGGGGCCGTCGAGCTGCGCATCGGCGGTGAAGAGGGTGGCGAGGCGCGGCCAGTCGCGCCGATCGACGGCTTGCGCGTAACGGCACGCAAGTTCGTACAGCGCGTGGCGGGGATTCGAATCGGTCATGCGGTACTCCCGTGAGTGAACGGAAAGCGTTTGCCGCGCCGCGAGCGCGGATGCAGCGGCGTTGCGACGTTGACGCGCAGGTTCGCATCGGACCGATCGATGCTCATCATCCATACGGAGCAGGGTAAGCATCGGGGAAAACACCGGGGCCGACGGCGGCGCAACGTCCGATGCTGCGATGCAGCGACGGATGCGCGGCATGCGGCCGACGGTGACGCAGCCCATCGCAACAAGCCGGGTCAGACGGTTTGCGGGTCTTTCAGTCGAACCAATCACGCAGTAATGCTGCAGTGCGGTGCGCCGCATGAAGCGCGATTCGTGTTTGCCCCTAGTCGAAATGGACGATGGCTGGCGGGCCGGCGCTGGCTACCGTGCAGTCATCCGGCGCCGTTGCACGTGGTCAGTCGCCGGATACGAACCGCGATAGCGGCCAACCGGAGGGGACGACGATCATGAGACTGACGACTCGCAAGCTGTGCGTATTGGCGATAGGCACGTTCGCGGCCATGGCGGTGGCGCGATATGGTGCCGAGCAGGTCCCGTCGCCGCCGTATGCGGCCGGCATCCTGCAATGCCGCTCGGTCGACTCGAACGGCTTGCCGACGGGTTGCGTACCGATCGATCCGTCGCACTTCGGCTTCGCCGCGCTGCGCGGCATGTGACGCCGGCGCGGCCGTGCGCCGCGCCGATTCGATGTCGCCCGGAAGCCGTCGCGATGCGGTGGCGTCCTCGCGGACAGGCCGGGTGGCGCACCGCGATACATGCGCCGCGGGTCGCCCATCCGGTTTCCCGTCGTCGTTCGAGTTTCCGCCCACGACACCCGGCGGGGCTCGCATGCGCGCTCTCGATCGCTCGCATCGACAACGCGCCGACGTCCGTGTCGGGCTGCCTGCCCGGCGGTGCTTCGCCACGACCACCGCCTTTCACCCATTCCCTTCACGCAGAACCATTACGCGATGCCATCCGACTATTCCCTGACTCGCCCCCTGAACGTCCGCGACGTGCGTCGCTGGGACGCCGAACACGACGTCGTGATCGTCGGCTTCGGCGCGGCCGGCGCGTGCGCGGCGATCGAAGCCGCGAGCGCCGGCGCCGACACGCTGATCGTCGAGCGCGCGTCGAGCTACGGCGGCACGAGCGCGCTGTCCGGCGGCGAGATCTATCTCGGCGGCAGTGGCGGCACGCCTGCGCAGCGGCAGGCCGGCTTCAGCGACGATACCGAGGACCTGTACCGCTACCTGATGCTCGCGGGCGGCCGAGACGCGGACGAGGCGAAGGTGCGTCTCTACGCGAACGAGAGCCTCGCGCATCACGACTGGCTCGTCGCGCAGGGCCTCACGTACAAGAACACGTTCATCGCCGAGCGGATCGTCGAACCGGAAACGGACGATTGCCTGATCTGGTCCGGCAGCGAGGAGGCCTGGCCGTTCAGCGAGGCCGCGAAGCCGTGCCCGCGCGGGCACACACCGCAATGGCCGGGCTGGGGCGGCGGGCAGATGCTGATGCGCGTGCTGGCCGGGCGCGTGCAGGCGCTCGGCGTGTCGACACGCTACGACACGCGCGCCCTGGCGCTGATCGTCGACGATGCCGGCGCGGTGCGCGGCGTCGTGCTGCGCGCGTACGGCGAGACGGCATGCGTGCGCGCGCGCCGCGCGGTGATCCTGTGCGCGGGCGGCTTCGCGATGAACCGCGACATGGTGCGCCGGCACGCGCCGCAGTTGCTGCGCTCGGACGAACCGATCGGCAGCCCGGGCGACGACGGCTCGGGCATCCTGCTCGGCCAGAGCGCGGGCGGGGCCGCGATCCACATGGACCAGGGTTTCGTCAGCCTGCCGTTCTACGCGCCCGAATCGCTGATCCGCGGGATCTTCGTGAACGCGCGCGGCCAGCGCTTCATCAACGAGGACGGCTATCACGGCCGCACCGGCCATCACGCGTTCCACCAGGCCGACGACCGGATCTACCTGCTGGTCGACCAGGCGACCTATCAGGAGCCGCCCGCGATCGCGCGGATCGGCATCGCGGCGGCGGGCGAGACATGGGAGGAAGTCGAACGCGACCTGCAGATGCCGGCCGGCACCCTGACGGCGACCGTCGACGTCTACAACCGCCACGCGGCCGAAGGCGTCGATCCGTTGTTCCACAAGGCGGAGAAGTGGCTGACGCCGCTGATCGAGCCGCCGTTCGTCGCGCTCGATTGCCGGATCGACTACGCGTTCTATCCGCATTTCACGCTGGGCGGGCTCGACACGCTGCCGACCGGGCAGGTGCTCGACGCCATGCGCGTGCCGGTGGCGGGCCTTTATGCGGCGGGCCGCACGAGTTGCGGGCTGCCGCGCTGGGGCGCCGGGTACAGTTCGGGGCTGTCGCTGGCCGATGCGACGTTCTTCGGCCGGCAGGCCGGCCGTCATGCCGCGCGTTCGGCGAGCGAGGCGGAGCGCCGCGCCGCGTAGCGTCGCCTGAACAGGAAGGCACGACGCCCCGGGCAACCGTGTTGCACCGGGGCGTCGTCGTTTCAGGCGGACGTCGGTGGCGCGTCGACAGGCCGTCAGCCGAGATCGAGTGCGTTCGTCAGGTCGCCCGGCGGCGTCGCGCCGCGCGACGCGAACGCCTTGTCGCGCGCGGCGACGCCGTCGAGCGGCGCGAGCCCGTGCACGCGGCTGATGAAGCGCAGGATCGAGTTCGTGTCGTACATCGTGTGGTCGACGTAACCCTTCTTCGCGAACGGCGAGATCACGAGCGCGGGAATCCGTGAGCCGGGGCCCCAGCGATCGCCGACCGGCGGCGCGACGTGATCCCACCAGCCGCCGTTCTCGTCGTGCGTCATCACGATCACGGTGTTCGCCCACTGCGGGCCGCGCCGGATGCGTTCGATCACGTTCGCGATGTGGCGATCGCCGGATTCGACGTCCGCATAGCCCGCGTGCATGTTCAGGTTGCCTTGCGGCTTGTAGAACGCGACGGCCGGCAGGCGGCCCGCGTCGATGTCGGCGATGAAGCGGTTGGTCGACGGCTCGTCGCCGAGGCCCGCGTCGCGCAGGTGCTTGCGGCGCGCGTCGGTGCCCGGCGCATAGTTCGCGAAGTAGTTGAACGGCTGATGGTGATACTGGAAATCCGGCACCGTGCCCGTGTCGCGGTGCTCGAGCGCGTATTGCCACGCGCCGCTGTACCACGCCCAGTCGACGTTCTTCTCCGACAGGCGGTCGCCGATCGTCGCATGGCCTTGCGGCGGGATCACGCGATGGTCGGCCGGATCCGCGTATGCCGCGTTGCCCGGATCGGCCGGCGGCACGTAGCTCGGCTGGTACGGCGGCGCCATCGTGTTGACGCCGTAGCCGTCGGGCGTCAGCGGGCCGTCGACCGCGAACTTCGGCGGGCCGTCGAGCGCGGACGCCGGCGAATCGGCGGCGAGCGTGAGCCGCGTGCCGGCCGGATCGTCGCCGTCGACCTTCGACAGCAGCTTCGCCGCGTGCGGATGCCGGTGTGCATCCGGATAGATCGGCGGCTGCGCGGAAATCAGGAACATGTGGTTCAGCCACGAACCGCCGAAGGCCGCCATGAAGAAGTTGTCGCACAGCGTGTATTGCCGCGCGAGGTTCCACAGCCGCAGCGTGTCGGCCGAATTGCGGTAATGGCCCATCACGAGGCCGCCCGAATCGGCCCACGCGGCAAACTGGTTGTTGCGGCCCGCTGCGATCTGCATCTGGTTCTGGTAGAAGCGGTGCCACAGGTCGCGCGTGATTACGCCATTGGGCAGCGGCTTGCCCTGCGCGTCGGCGATCCGGAACGGCGCGTTCGGCAGCTTGTCGATGTCGCGCTCGGCGATCGCGTAGCGCTTGCCGTCCACTTCCTGCGCCTGCGGCACGAGTCCGCCCCAGATTTTCGGCAGCACCGGCAACGGCGTCTTGCCGTCGCGATCGAGCTGCTGCGCATGCTCGGGCCGCACCTCGCTCAGCGGGTAGTGCACACCGGGGAAGTCGCCATACAGGTTCGCAAAGCTGCGGTTTTCCGCATAGATCACGACGATGTGGCGCACCTGCCGGCGCAGCGCCTCGTCGAGCCGCAGGTCGGCGGCGGTGCGCGGCGCGGCGCCCGGCGTGGTCTCGCAGCCGCCGAGCGCGACGCCGGCGCCGAGCGCGGCGAGGCCGCCGAGCATGCGGCGGCGGTCGGGATCAACGGGAAGGTCGTCGGGGCGATCGGGGGTGTCGTTCACGTCGTGAGCTCCTCGGATGGGCGGTTGTCGTTCGATGCGCGGCGGCGTCACGCGGCCTGCCGCGACGCGGGACGGGACGTAACGGCCGGCGTCGCGCCCGGGCGGGGCGATGCCGGCTGTCACGGAAATGTCATGAACGCGACTATAACGTGGCCGCCCGCCTCGATGAAAGCTGTTTGTCGGACAATGCGCGACGCTTGCGCGCGAACTAGACTTGAATCACGGGCGGCGCGTTGCCGTGCGTCGTCCGCGCGAACGGCGCGTGGCGCGCCTTCGCGGTGTCATTCATGCGACGAAACGAGGCGGAGATGACGCGGATGCGTTCCGTATGCGCGTGGCTGCCGATGCCGCGTGCCGGCCCGGCGCGCGGGCACGCATAAGCGCGCGGCGGCGTGACCGGCCGGCCCGATGCCATGGACAGGAAATTCGACTACGCAGGATTGCTGATCGCGGCGGGCTTCTTCGTGCTGTTCGCCGCGCAGTTGCTGATGCTGCGTCCGACGTCGACGCTGATCGCATACAGCGATTTCCATCGGCTCGTCGCCGCGCGGCTCGTCGACGATCTCGAGATCGGATCGACGACGATCACGGGCACGCTGACGATGCCGCAGGCAGGCGCGATGCTGCCGGCGTCCGAAGTCGCGGCCCTGAAGTCGGAGGGCACGCCGCCGCGCTTCGCCACCAACCGCGTGACCGACCCGCAGTTGATCGACGCGCTGACCGCCGCCGGCATCCGCTTCCACGGCGCGTCCGACACCGGCTGGATCGCGTCGCTCGCGTCGTGGCTGGTGCCGCTCGTCGCGTTCGTGTTCATCTGGAACCTGATGCTGCGCAAGCGCGGCGGGCTGCAGGATTTCACCGGGATGGGCAAGAGCCGCGCACGCGTCTACGTGCAGCAGGAAACCGGCATCACGTTCGACGACATCGCGGGCATCGACGAAGCAAAGGCCGAGCTGCAGCAGCTCGTCGCGTTCCTGCGCGATCCGGATCGCTACCAGCGGCTCGGCGGCAAGATTCCGAAGGGCGTGCTGGTCGTCGGCGCGCCCGGCACCGGCAAGACGTTGCTCGCGCGCGCGGTGGCGGGCGAGGCGGCGGTGCCGTTCTTCTCGATCAGCGGCTCGGCGTTCGTCGAGATGTTCGTCGGCGTCGGCGCGGCGCGCGTGCGCGACCTGTTCGAGCAGGCGCAGCAGAAGGCGCCGTGCATCGTGTTCGTCGACGAACTCGATGCGCTCGGCAAGGTGCGCGGGGTCGGCCCGATGTCGGGCAACGACGAGCGCGAGCAGACGCTCAACCAGTTGCTCGTCGAGATGGACGGCTTCCAGGCCGGCTCCGGCGTGATCATCATGGCCGCGACCAACCGGCCGGAGATTCTCGATCCCGCACTGCTGCGCCCGGGCCGCTTCGACCGTCACATCGCGATCGACCGGCCCGACGTGAACGGCCGCCGCCAGATCCTCGGCGTGCACGTGAAGCACGTGAAGCTCGCGGCCGACGTCGACCTCGGCGAACTCGCGTCGCGCACGCCGGGCTTCGTCGGCGCCGATCTCGCGAACGTCGTCAACGAGGCCGCGCTGCATGCGGCGGAACTCGGCAAGCCGGCGATCGGGATGGACGACTTCGACGAGGCGATCGATCGCGCGCTGACGGGCCTCGAGCGCAAGAGCCGCGTGATGAACGCGCAGGAGAAGCTGACGATCGCCTATCACGAGGCCGGCCATGCGCTCGTCGCGGAAAGCCGCGCGCATTGCGATCCGGTAAAGAAGGTGTCGATCATTCCGCGCGGCGTGGCCGCGCTCGGCTATACGCAGCAGGTGCCGACCGAGGATCGCTACGTCCTGCGCCGCAGCGAGCTGCTCGATCGGATCGACGCGCTGCTCGGCGGGCGTGTCGCGGAAGAACTCGTATTCGGCGACGTGTCGACGGGCGCGCAGAACGATCTCGAGCGCGCGACCGCGATGGCGCGCCACATGGTCATGCAGTACGGGATGAGCGAGCGGATCGGGCTGGTGAGCTTCGACGACGGCGATGCGCGCACCGGCATGCCGGGCGCATGGCATTCGGGCGAGGGGCGCTGCAGCGAGCACACCGCACGGATGATCGACGACGAGGTGCATACGCTGCTGACCGATGCGCATGCGCGCGTCGCGTCGACGCTCGGAGAACGTCGCGATGCGCTCGAGCGCATCGCACGACGGCTTCTTGCGTGCGAGGTGCTCGAACGCGATGCGTTGCAGGCGCTGATCGACGGGCGCGAGGCGCCTGGCGCCGTGCCGTCCACGACCGATCCCGGGCCTTGCGCGGGCGCGAATGCGCCGGAGCAGGCGTCGGCGATCGAGCGCGATTTCGTCGCATACGGGCCGCCGCGCGAACCCGAACGCTGAAGCGCGAGCCTGTCGCCGGCAGGACGTGGCGCATCAGGACTCGGTCGCGGCGGCGACTTCCGCCGCTTCGGCGAGCGCGTCGAGAAAGCGCGTGCGCCACCAGTGCACGTCGGTCTTGCGCACGATCGCCATCAGCGCGTCGTGGCGCTGGCGGCGTTCGTCGAGCGGCATCGTGAGCGCGCGCTGGATCGCCTGCGCGGTGCCTTGCGTGTCGTACGGATTGACGAGCAGCGCGGGCTTCAACTGCTCGGCCGCGCCCGCGAAACGCGACAGCACGAGCACGCCCGGATCGGCCTCGTCCTGCGCGGCGAGAAACTCCTTCGCGACCAGGTTCATGCCATCGCGCAGCGGCGTGACGAGCGCGACGCGGCTCGCGCGGTAGAGGCCCGGCAAGCGCTTGCGCGCGACCGTGCGGTGGATGTAGCGCATCGGCATCCACTCGAGTTCGCCGTAATCGCCGTTGATCGCGCCGCACAGGCTGTCCATCTCGCGCCGCAGGTCGTCGTACGCGCCGAGATCCTCGCGGCTTGGTGCGGCGATCTGGATCAGCGTCGCGCGGTCGCGGTTCTCCGGATATTGTTCGAGCAACTGACGGAACGCGTGCACGCGCTGCGGCAGCCCCTTCGTGTAGTCGAGCCGGTCGACGCCGACGAGCAACTGGCGACGCGAATACTCGTCGCGCATCCGCTCGAACATGTCGATGCCGTCGCGGTTCTCCGCGAGCGCCGCGAATTCGTCGACGTTGATGCCGATCGGGAACGCACCGGCCGACAGCGTGCGGCCGAACGCGTGCAGGCGACCGTCCGGTAGCCGCGCGGCGCCGGCTTCCGCCTCGACGTAGTGCTCGAAGTGAAGGAGATCCGATTCGGTCTGGAAGCCGACGAGATCGTAGGCGAACAGCGAGCGCATCAGCCACTCGTGCTCCGGGATCGCCGCCATGATCGGCGGCGGCGGCATCGGAATGTGCAGGAAGAAGCCGATCGGATTCCTGCAGCCCGTCGCACGCAGTTCGGCGGCGAGCGGAATCAGCTGGTAATCGTGGACCCAGACGACGTCGTCGGGGCGCAGCAGCGTGCTCAGCTTGCGCGCGAACAACTGGTTCACACGCCGGTAGCCGTCCGCGAAGCGGCGGTCGAACTGCGCGAGATCGAGGCGGTAGTGGAACACCGGCCACAGCACGTTGTTCGAGTAGCCGAGGTAATACGCGTCGTAATCCTGCGGATCGAGATCGATCGTCGCGAGCTGGATGCCGCCGACGTTCTGGATCTGCACGTCGTCGCCGTGCGCGGGGCGTTCGCCGTCGCCGCGCAGCCTGCCGCTCCACCCGAACCAGACGCCGCCCGATTCCTGCAGGCTGTCTTTCACGGCCACGGCAAGCCCGCCTGCCGCGGCTTTACGGGGATCTGCAATGCGATTGGATACGACGACGAGTCGGCTCACCAGCTCTCCTGCGAATGGTTGGGGAAGGTTCGTGCGGCCAGGGCGCGAGGCGGACGCCGCCATCGACGCGTGGCGCGATGGGGCCGCGATACGAGCGGACGGGAATCAGGGAACGCGATTCGCCGTTCGAACGTGGAGTGCTTTTTTTAGGATACTCGTCATTCGCATGATTTAAAAGTGCATGACCGCGATCGGCGAATTCGCAGGCGGTTCAACACTTGTCGTTTCGCGTGCAGGGCGGGCGGGACCGGAAATTGCGCGGCAGCGTGTGAAACGGGAGGCGGCGATCCTGGAGAAAGGGGATCGTGGACGGACGCGCCCGATCGTATTCCGTGTCGATCGAAATTGCTTCGATCGATCGCGATGTGCGTGGTCGACGCGCGCGAGGATGCGTGCCGCGGACACATGGAGCGTGTCGCGCGAAGCCCGGCGTTTCAGGTTCGCACGAGCGTGACGACCGTCGCACGCAGGCGGTGGCGATGCGCAGACGGGCCGTGTTCCGTGCGACGCGTTACGCGTGACACGCGTGACACGTTATGCGGCAGCAGCCTGCCAGTGCGACGCGCTGTCGTCTGCTTGCGCGCGCGCGTGTGCCGACGCTGCATGTTCGCCGGCCGGCATCCGGAACGCGGACACCGTCTCCGACAGATCGCGGCCCTGCGCCTCGAGCGATTTCGACGCGGCCGCGGCCTGTTCGACGAGTGCCGCGTTCTGCTGCGTCGTCTCGTCCATCTGCGTGATCGTCAGGTTCACCTGGTCGATGCCGCGGCTCTGTTCGGCCGATGCGGCCGCGATTTCACCCATGATGTCGGTGACGCGCGCGACGGCTCGCGTCACGTCCGACATCGTCTTGCCGGCTTCGCCCGCGAGCGCCGAGCCGTCCTGGATCGTCTGTACCGATGCCGAGATCAGCTCCTTGATTTCCTTCGCAGCGGTGGACGAACGTTGCGCGAGGCTGCGCACCTCGCTCGCGACGACCGCGAAGCCGCGGCCCTGTTCGCCCGCGCGTGCCGCCTCGACTGCCGCGTTCAGCGCGAGGATGTTGGTCTGGAATGCGATGCCTTCGATGATCCCGGTGATATCCGCAATTTTCGACGAGCTGTTGCCGATCTCCGTCATCGTATCGACCACGCGGCCGACCACCGCGCTGCCGCGCAGCGCGACGTCCGACGCGTTCGCGGCGAGCGTGCTCGCCTGCTGCGCGTTCTCCGCGTTCAGGCGCACCGTCGACGTGAATTGCTCCATCGTCGCGGCGGTCTCCTGCAGCGATGCGGCCTGTTCCTCGGTGCGCTGGCTCAGGTCGAGATTGCCCGATGCGATCTCGCCTACCGCATGCGCGATGCTGTTCGACGAATCGCGCACGCGACCGACGATGTCGATCAGCCGCGCATTCATCGTGCGCAGCGCGTCGAGCAGGTCGCGCGTCTCGTCGTTGCCGCTCACGCTGATACGGCTGCCGAGATCGCCATTGGCCACCGTGCGCGCGACGTCGACTGCCGCGACGATCGGTGCGGTGATCCTGCGCGTCAGCCACAGGCCGCCGCCAACCGCCACCGCGATCGCGATTGCGCAGATGGCCAGCAGCAAGTTGCGCTCGAGCGCGTAGCGATCCGAGAATGCCTGCGCGATCGCGACTTCACGCTCGTGCGTATAGGTTGCGTACGCATCGGTCGCGCGAACCAGTTGCGCAAGCAACGGACGGCAGCGATTGTCGATATCGGCGGTCGCCTCGTCCTTCTTGCCGGACTGCGCGAGCCCGACGATATTCAGCGCGACGGGCCCGTAGCTCGCTTCGACGCGCACGATCTCGGCGACCAGTTCGCGCGCGCGGTCGGTCGTGTCGGTCGCATTCGCCATCAGGTCCTTCAGCTTCGCGAGACGGTCCTGCACGTCCTTGTGCGCCTGCTGCACTTCGGCCAGTTCGAGCTGGATGTCGGACGGCGTGGTCACGAGCACCAGATTGCGCGCGGCGATCGCGCGCCGGTCGACCGCCGTACGGATTTGCGCGGACAGGTTTGCGCGCGCATTGACGCCGTTCATGTACCGGGAAAACTCGTCGTTCGTATCGGACAGCGCTTTCAGCGCCATGCCCGACACGACCACGACGACCACGGCGAGCAAACCGAAGCCGCCAAGCAGTTTTGCCTTGATCGTTATTCTGGCGATTTTCACGATGTGCCTCTGTGCGAGTGGTTGGCGATGGGAATTTGTTGTTCGACCGCGTGCAGGCCCGTGCCGTCATTAACGGGAATGCCGGATATTTCTTTACCCATCGAAAACCCTGATATTTATTCTTTTTCGCTGGAAACCCCGCCGGTTGGGCTTTCTCGATCCAGAGAAAGGCTCGGGAATCACCAATGATCGTCGCGTTCATACGCGGACATGAAAATCGACTTTTTACCGAAAGTTAATACGTTCGGGTCGGTTTCTCAAATCGCCAGATTGGTATGTTCCTTGATTTGCGGGTGAATCGCGCATTTACGTTCGGACGCTCGGGAACGCCCGATTTGGCCCTGTAAAAGAGGCTAAGAATGCGCGCCCGTTCGACCCGGCCCGCGGCCGGCGCCGCGGGCCGTCCGGCGATCAGAACGTCGTGCGCAGGCCGGCCATCATGCTGCGGCCGCCTTGCGGCGCGAAGCCGCGCACGACCGAGGTCGCATAGCGGATCTCCTGGTTCGTCAGGTTGTCGCCGCGCAGGTACGCGAGCCAGTGCGTCGCGCCGACACGGAACTTGTACGTGAGCATCACGCCGAGCGACGTGTAGCCGTCGGTCGGAACGTCGTTGTCGGGCACGCGGTGCTGCGACCACGCGTGCGTGACCTGCGCGCGCGCACCGAACGGGCCGTAGCCATAGTCGACCGCGAGCGTCGCGCGCAGCGGCGCGATGCGCGGCAGCGGCTGGCCGGTGTCGACGTTGCGTGCATGCGTGTAGTCGGCCGTCAGTTCGAGGTCGACCGTGTGACCGCGCCGCGAGAACGCGCGCCACTTGCCGTCGAGTTCGACGCCGTAGAACTCGGCGCGCACGCCGCGATAGATTGCTTCGTCGAGCGTATCGCCGGCGCCGGGCGCGACCGGTTCGCCGTCGTCGTTCACGATGCGGCCCGTGTTGTACTCGGTCAGGTAGTTGGAAAAGCGGTTGTAGAACACGCCGACGCTGCCGCGGTTCGGGCCGCTCGCATAGCGTAGCGACAGGTCGGTCGACACGGCCTTTTCCTTCGACGCGTTCGGGTTGCCGATCAGGAACTGGCCGGTCGCGTCGTGCGGGCCGTTCGAGTACAACTCGTAGAAGGTCGGCGCGCGTTCCGTGTACGCGACGTTCGCCGCGACCGACCACACGGGCGTCAGCGAGAACAGCGCGCCGGCCGATACGCTGCCGGCATTGAAGTCGCGCGGCTGCGCGACCGCGAATTTCTCGATGCCGGCCGGATCGGGATCGATCTTCACATGCTCGAAGCGCCCGCCGAGGCTCAGCTTCAGCGCGGGGACGACCTGCCATTCCTCGAGACCGAATAGCGCGACGCTGTTCGTTCGCGTGGACGGCACGAGCATTTCGTCGCCGAGCGCCGAGAACGTGTTCTGGCCGAACTGAACACCGATCGCGCCTTCGAACGGGCCGATCCTGCGATGCCGCGCCTCGATGCGCGCCTCGTAGCCGCGGTTGCGGAAGGTGGTGGCCGTCTCGCCGTTGTCGACTTCCTTGTGGCGATAGTCGGTGTACGCGAAGTCGAACTTCAGCGTCGTGAACGGGCCGCTCAGGTTGCGCACCTCGGACGCGAGCGCGAGGCGCTCCTGGCGCATCCGCAAGCGCACGTCGTCCTCGGCGACGGAGCCGTAGTTCGACTCGTAGCCACTGTACGACAGGCCCGCGAAGCCATCGGCCCACGTGTACGACGCGCCGAGCGCGCCGCCATGCACGCGGCCGTCGCTGTTCGGCACGTTGCCGTACGGTTGCGGCGTGTCGGGGCCGTCGATCGCCCGTTGCTGGCTGCTGCGCGCGTAGCCGGGAATCCGCAGCTTGCTCGTTTCCCGGTCGAATGCGTCGACATGGAACGCAAAGCGGCCGTTGCCGCCTTCGACCTGCGCGGCGCCCGCGCGCACCGAATTGGCGCCACCGTAGCGCGCGTCGAGCGCGCCCGTCACGCCTTCGATCGCCTCTCGCGGAATCCGGTTGTCGATCGTGTTGACGACCCCGCCGACCGCGTTGCCGCCGTACAGCAGCGCGGCCGGCCCGCGCACGATCTCGACGCGCTCGATCGACAGCGGATCCTGCGGCACCGCGTGGTCGTACGACAGCGACGACGCGTCGTAGGCGGCGACGCCGTTCTGCAGCAGGCGGATCCGGTCGCCGTCCATCCCGCGGATGATCGGGCGGCCGACCATCGGCCCGTAGGTGGTGGTCGATACGCCGGGCAGGCCGTCGAGCGTTTCGCCGAGCGAATCGGCCTGGCGGCGCGTCAGCGCGTCGCCGGACAGTTGCACGGTCGGCGAGATCAGCTCGGTGTCGCCGAGCGGGTTCGCGGTCACGAAAATCGGCGCGAGCGGCGTGGTGTGCGTCGGCGTCGACGAGGCGGGCGTATCGGCCTGTGCGTGCGCGACGGCGGCGAACAGCATCAGCGAAACGGGCGGAAGCGGGCGAAGCGGTAGACGAGGGAGGTCGCGCATGGTCGGTGAATCGGTTGGAATGGGTTGGAATCGGATCGGGAAACGAGACATGCGGGTCATCACTTGATACGATATATTGTTGCGTCTGCGACGCGCAGTGACCCGTTTGGATATGACTCGGCGTAACCCGGCCACCCGGACGGAACGGCTTCAGATGGACGAGTTCGCGAAATGATATGTTATATCATTACAAATTCCAAGCGAAACGGCGGTAGCCCACAGGGTCTCCGACAACCTGCCGAAATGGCCGAGAACGCAGCGGCGGGGTGTTCAAACCGGCACCGGCAGCGCCAGCAACCACGTCTCGCGATGAATGCGCCGCCGGCGCGCACGATTCCTGCCCCGTTGATGCGCATCAATGCGTTCCGGTTTCGAGCCCGGATACTGGCGCGGTCATCGACCAGACAGGAGCGACGCATGACTCAAACCATGAAAGCGGCGGTGGTGCACGCGTTCGGCGAACCGTTGCGCATCGAGGAAGTGCCGATCCCGACGCCGGGCCCTGGCCAGATCCTCGTCAACATCAAGGCGACGGGTGTCTGCCATACGGACCTGCACGCAGCCGACGGCGACTGGCCCGTGAAGCCGACGCTGCCGTTCATTCCCGGACATGAAGGCGTGGGCGTCGTCGCGGCGGTCGGCGCGGGCGTCACGCACGTGCGCGAGGGCGACCGCGTCGGCGTGCCGTGGCTCTACACGGCGTGCGGCCACTGCGAGTACTGCCACACCGGCTGGGAAACCCTTTGCCACGGGCAGCAGAACACCGGCTATTCGGTGAACGGCAGCTACGCGGAATACGTGCTGGCCGATCCCGACTACGTCGGCCATCTGCCCGCGCAGGTCGCGTTCGACGAGATCGCGCCGATCCTGTGCGCGGGCGTAACCGTCTACAAGGGGATTCGCGTCACCGACACGCGTCCGGGCCAGTGGATCGCGATTTCGGGTATCGGCGGGCTCGGCCACGTGGCCGTGCAATACGCGCGCGCGATGGGCCTGCACGTCGCGGCGATCGACGTGTCTCCGGCCAAGCTCGAACTCGCTCGCCAGCTTGGGGCACAACTGACGATCGATGCGTCGACCGACGATCCGGCGAAGGTCATCCAGAAGGAGATCGGCGGGGCGCATGGCGTGCTGGTCACGGCCGTGTCGCGCAGTGCGTTCGCGCAGGCGCTCGGGATGGTGCGGCGTGGCGGCACGGTGGCGCTCAACGGCTTGCCGCCCGGCGATTTCCCGTTGCCGATCTTCTCGACCGTGCTGAACGGCATCACGGTGCGCGGCTCGATCGTCGGCACGCGTCGCGATCTGCAGGAGTCTCTCGATTTCGCGGCGGACGGGCTGGTGCGCGCGCATATCCATCGTGACCGGCTCGGCAACATCAACGACATATTCGCGCGGCTGCGCGAAGGGAAGGTCGACGGCCGCATCGTGCTGACCGACATGCATTGACGCGCATTCGGGCACGCTGCCGCGACGCGAGGCGCGTCGCGGCAGCGCTGCGCTCACGCGTGCATCACGGCGCGAAGAACACGTCGGTGCGGTTCGTCAGGTTGCCCGCGTTGGTCTGGACGAAGAACGGATGGAACGACGACGACGGCAGCACGTCGAGCCCCTGGTAATCGCCGATGAAGAAGCCCTCCGCGTTCGGCGCGAGCTTCATGTCGAACGGGCCGCCGACGCGCCGCTCGTCGGCGAACGTGGTGCCGCCGTCATGCGAGATCTTGCGCCAGAACCCGGTCGGCAGCGTCGTCGTGTTGCCGGCCTGCAGGTCGCGGAAGTCGTAATAGGTGACCATCACCGAGCCGGCATTGTCGACGCGCACCGACGGATTGAACGCGGCACGCCCGGTCGGCGTGTTCACTTGCAGCGGCGCGCTCCAGCTCGCGCCGCCGTCCTTCGACGTCGACAGCGCGATCTCGTCGTAGTTGCCGCCGTTGAAGCGGCTGTCCTGCCAGACGACGTACAGTTGCCCGGATGCCGGATCGATCGCGGGCTCCGGAATGATGTCGCCGGTGCGTACCGGTTCGCCGGTGTTCGGATCGGTCACGCCGACCGTCTGCAGCCCGGCGATCACCTGCGGCTTCGTCCAGGTCGCGCCGTCGTCGGTCGACTTGATGAACGCGACCTTGCCGGCCGCCTTGCTGAACGGCGGCTGGATCAGGTCGAAGAAGTCGTAGAGCGTACCGGTCTTCGGGTCGACGACGATCTGGTTGCCGATCGTCTGCTGACGCGACGGCACGTTGACGATGACCTTCGCTCTGCTCCACGTCTTGCCGCCGTCGACCGTCTTCGAGAAGAATGTCGGCCCGCGATATGCCTGCGTGTGCAGGTTCGCGTACGGGTTGCCGTTCGGCAGTTCGAGGCGGTCCCACACCGCGTAGGCCGTGCCGGCCTTCACCGGGTTCGCCGTGACCGATTCCTTGTCGTTGAAGAACTGCGTCGTCGGTTCGTCGTTCGCGATCAGTACGGCCGGGCTGCTCCACGTCTGTCCGCCGTCGGTCGACACCGAGGCCGCGACCGCATTGCTGTTGTTCGACTGGTTGAACGAGATCGATACCGAATACGCGGTGCCGTCGGGCCCGAACGACACCCACGGATCTGACGCGCGCTCGTACTTGAGCCCGCCCGGCGCGCAGGCGCTGAACGGTTGCGGCGTGCGCGCCCAGGTCGCACCGCCGTCGAACGTGTAGCCGGCGACGAGCCCGTGGGCGCCGCCGTTCGACCAGCGATCCTGCTGCCACACGCCAATCATGTTGGTCGGGTTCGCCGGATTGACCGAGAGCCATGGTTCGACCTCGGCGTTCACGTAGTTCGTGCCGGGGCCGCCGATGGTGCAGGCGGCGTACGGGCTCGGGCCGGACACGACCACGGGGTCGGCATGCGCGGCCGCGGCGGCGGCCATCGCCATTCCCATCGTGGCGGACAGGCGGGTGAGGCGGGTGACAAGCGAGTGGGATACCATCGTGTGTCGCATGGACTGCTCCTCGTTCACGTGCGGCGGCGATGTCGGGGCGCAGCGGCACGTCGCGCACCGGTACGCGGCGGCAATGGATGCCGTGCCACGCGTCGGATCGTGTCGTTCAGGAGGCCGCTTCAGTCATCGCAATCCGCGTGTGCTGGATGCCGCCAGCACGTCGGTCAAGACACCTCTTCGTTTTCATTGCTTGTCGAGTGCGCCCAAGGATGCGGACGCGACGGGAAGGCCAGTCCGTGCATATGACGAATGCGTCGAAGTGGATAGCAATGTAGGCGATCGGTATGCGGCGCGGGAGGCAATTTTTTGTAACAGGACGTAGCCGGAAAGCGTTGCCGAAGCGGTGCATCCGGAACGCAAAATTTGCCGCCGGAAAGTTCGGAAACCGAATCGAAAGCGCGAATCGGAATCGCTATCGATTACGCGGCATCGTGCCGATGCGGCGCACCGCCGGCGCCGTTCAGCGTTCGGTCGGAAAGCGGTCCTGCAATGCGTGCAGCCAGCGCGCGACGACGTCGAGTTCGGCGTCGGAAAACCCGTCACACAGCTTGCCGTTCAGCTCGCGCAGCGCCACGCGCGCACGCTTGAGCGCCGCTTGTCCTTCGTCGGTCAGGAACAGGCGCGTTGCACGCCCGTCGTCCGAATCGGCGTGACGCGCGAGCAGGCCGGCCTTCGCCATCCGGTCGGCGAGCCCCGTCATCGCGGACGGCGCCAGTTGCAGCGCCGCGCCGACTTCGCCGATCAGCGCGCCGTCCTGCCTCGCGAGGCAGAACAGCACGCCGGCCTGCGCGGCGCTGGCGCGCGCATCGGTCTCGGCCTTGCGATCGACCCAGCGCTGCACGCGCCGCTGGCCGATGGTCAACAGGAAAAACAGTCGTCGGTCTTCGCTCAAGCTCGGTTCCCGGCTGCAATGGAAAGGGACGGGCGACCCGCCGCGCGCGGCGCGTCGAGTGCCTGCGCGAGCCAGTCTGCGACCGCTGGCCACAGCACGGTGCCTGGCCGGCTGCGGAAGAAACCCATGTGTCCGACCGGTCCGCTTCCCGCGGCGTTCGGATCGATCTGGCGGCGTTCGACGGCCGCCCGGGTCAGGTAGCTTACCAGCAGGTCGATCGCGGGCGGGTTCGCCCACGGATCGTCGTCGAAGCCGAGCGCGAGAATCGGCAACTGCTGCTTCGAGAAGCGCTCGGCTGCCCCGAGCGTCGGATCGTCGAAGAAGTAGCGCGGCAACGTGGTCCAGCGGCTCCACTCGCGGAACACGCCGGCGGGGAGGTCCTCGCCGAGCCCGAGACGCTTGCCGGGCACGTAGCCGAGCAGCGCGGACGCGAGCGGGCCGAGCACGCGCAGGATCAGCCGCACCTTCAGCCGCTCGGCCGCGCGGGAAATCAGCCGCGTGCTGCCCGCGTGCGCGGCGACGAGCACGGCCGCGCGCAGGTGCGCGGTGCCGGCCGACAGCCCGATCGCGTGACCGCCGACGCTATGCCCGACCGCCAGCAGCGGCAACCCTGCGTAGGCGTCGCGCGCCCACGCGATCGCGGCGCCCACGTCGAGTTCGACCCAGTCGCGCATGCGAGCCTGCAGCGCGCTCAGCCGCGCGGGTCGCGACGCACCGATGCCGCGATAGTTGTAGGTCAGCGCCGCGAAGCCGCGTTCGGTCAGGAAGCGCGCGAAGCCCGCGTACAGCCGCTCCGGCACGGCGGTAGCCGGATGGATCAACACCAGCGCGCGCGGTGGCGTGTCCGGCAACCACAGCGTGCCGCGCAGCGTATAGCCGTCGGCGGCGCAAAACTCCACGGGGTCTGACGTCATGGCCATCCTCATTCGGGTAGTTATTTCGTATGCGAAATATAGTGCGTGATTTATTTCGTGCACGAAATATCTATCGAGGAATCATTCGAACGGTGGTGCACGACGCGTGGCGGCCGGCGGCGCTTCGTGGTGACTCATCCATAAAACATTTGCATCTTTGCATAGAAGAATATTGCGTTTGTCTCATGAAGTGGATCGCCGTATCTTCGTCGGTTCCATCCGTGCGCCGGCCGTCGCGGCAAGCGGACCCATGGGCGACGCCGTCGCGCGGCCGTCCGCCAACCACCGGGGAGATCACGTTGTTGAGCCGAATCGTCACGGCGTTGCTGCTCGCGCTCGCCGCGCAGCCGGGCATCGCCAAAGACACCGTCACGCTGCGCGTCGGTGAACAGAATTACTTCAACATCCAGGCGTCGATGGAGGCGTCCGGCGTGCTGAAGGACCTGCCTTACACGATCGAGTGGAAGCACTTCCAGGCCGCCGCGCCCGTCGCCGAAAGCCTGAACGGCAATGCGATCGACATCGGCTTCCTCGGCGATTCCGCGCTGCTCACGCTGGCCGCGCGCGGCGCGCCGGTGAAAGTGATCGCGGTGTCGCGGCAGAGCCTCGACGGCGTCGCGATCCTCGTGCCGAAGAACTCGCCGGTGCGCACCGTCGCCGACCTGCAGGGCAAGACCGTGGCCGTCTGGCGCGGCGCATGGAGCCAGCAGCTCGTGCTGCGCGCGCTCGAACACGCTGGCCTGCGCGCGGATTCCGTCAAGTACGCTTACCTGATGCCGATCGATGCGACCAACGCGCTCGCGAACGGCTCGGTCGACGCCGTGTCGCTGTGGGAGCCGTTCGTCAGCACGCTCGCGCTGCGGCAAGGCGCGCGGCCGGTGACGACCGCGCAGGGCCTGATGCCCGCGCTGAGCTTCGTCGCGGCGAACGAGCAGGCGGCTACGGCCAGGCGCGCGGAGATCACCGATTTCCTGAAGCGCGTGGTGGCCGCACGCCAGTGGGTCGACAGTCATCCGCGCGAGTATGCCGACCTGTGGGCGAAGCGCGCGAAGCTCGAGCCGGACGTCGCGTACCGCTGGCTCGACAACGCGCACCAGCGCGTGGGCCCCGTCGACGACACGGCCGCGAAGGACGCGCAGAACACGGCCGACTTCCTGCACAAGGCCGGCGTGATTCCGGCCGCCTACGACACGGCGAAGCTGCTCGACCGGTCGTATGCGGGCGCATTCGCGGCGCCCGCGCAAAAGACGGCCGCCGCGCAGTGACCGTGCCGCCACGCCCGCCCGTTCCGATCCACCATCAGAAGGACAACCCGACATGCCCGTCGACATCATCGGCATGATCACCGCGACGCCCGGCGCGGAGGTCGACGTACCGGGCGGCGCCGCCGTTCAGCCCGACTACGTGCGGCGCTTCGCGCAGGCGCACGAAGCCGCCGGCTTCGACCAGATCCTGGTCGGCCATTTCAGCAACGCGGCGGATGGTTTCATCGTCGCGTCGTTCGCGGCCGCCGCGACCGAACGCATCCGCATCCTGCTCGCGCACCGGCCGGGCGTGATCGTGCCGTCGGCGGCCGCGCGGCAGATCGCCACGCTCGACGTGTTCAGCGGCGGCCGGCTCGCGCTGAACGTCGTGTCGGGCGGCGACGATGCCGATCTGCAGCGCGACGGCGATTTCGTGCCGCACGACGCACGCTATCGTCGCACCGGCGAATATCTCGACGTGCTGAAACGCATCTGGCTCGCCGACGCGCCGGTCGATCACGACGGCGCGTTCTATCGGCTGCGCGGTGCGTCGCCGGTCGTGAAGGGCGCGCAGCGCCCGCACGTGCCGATCTATTTCGGCGGTTCGTCGCCGGCCGCGCTGGCGGTGGCCGGGCAACACGCGGACGTCTACATGACGTGGGGCGAGCCGCTCGCCGCGGTGCGCGAGCAGATCGCGCGCGTGCGGGCCGCCGCGGCGCCGTTCGGACGCGCGCCGCGCATCAGCGTGTCGTTCCGGCCGATCGTCGCGAGCACCGAAGCCGCCGCGTGGGAAAAAGCCGAGCGGATCCGTGCGCGCGTGCGCGCGGCGCGGCTCGCGAACGGCCAGCCGATCGACGGTCACGCACCGCAGAATGCGGGCTCGCAACGGTTGATGGCCGCGGCCGCGCAGGGCGACGTGCTCGACGAGCGGTTGTGGATGGGCGTCGCGAACCTGACCGGCGCGCGCTGGAATTCGACCGCGCTCGTCGGCACGCCGGAACAGGTTGCGCGGGCGCTCGGCGCGTATTACCGGCTCGGCGTGTCGACGTTCCTGATTCGCGGTTTCGATCCGCTCGACGATGCGCTGGCCTACGGGCGCGATCTGATTCCGGCGATTCACGCGCATGTCGCGGAACTCGACCGGTATCACGAGGCGGTGACGGCGTAGGCGGCGAAGGTTGTCTTGTCGTTTCGCCCCGGCATGTCGATCGCGGAATGCCGGGGCGATTTCATTTCACGGGTCGGCGCATCGAGTCAGAACGACGGCAACCCAGGCGGATTCGTCTCCGCGCGCGCGACCGCCTCGCTCTGCAACCCCCAGCGCGCCAGCGCCTGCCCGTAGCGGCCGTTGCCGATGAGCGCGTTCGTCGCGAGCGTCAGCGCCGGCGCGAGCCCGCTGCCGCGACGCGTCGCGATCGCGACATCCGCATTCGCCGGCCAGCCCGCGTTGACGACGCCGACCCGGCGAATCCTGCCGTCGCGCGCGGCCTCGTAAGCCAGCGACGCATTCGGGTTCAGCTCGGCATCGGCGCGGCCCGACAGCAGCGCGACGCGGGCGGCCGCATCGTCGTCGAAATAGAGCAGTTCGGTCGCCTTCAGCCCCTGCGCGACATTGCGCCGGCTCCATTCGAGCAGGATGCGCTCCTGGCTCGTGCCCGCACCCGTGATGATGCGCAGGCCCGCGACATCCTTCGGCTCGGCAATCTTCGCGATCGGACTCGCGGTGCGCACGTAGAAGCCGTGCAGCCCGAGCCGATAGGTCGTGAAATCGTATTTCTCCTTGCGCTTCTCGGTCACGCCGACGTTCGAGATCACGGCATCGTACTTGCCCGACGTGAGCCCGAGGGGCCAGTCTGCCCACGCGATCGGCACCAGCACCAGCGTGCGGCCGAGCGCGTCGGCGACGAGCTGCGCATAGTCGGGATCGGCCCCGACCACGGTGCGTGCGTCGGTCGCATAGGTCGACACCGGTGGCGCGTGCGGAGAAATCGCGACCGTGAAGGCTCCGTCGCGTACCCAGCGGTAGCTGCTTGCCGCACGAATCGCCGCATCGTCGCGCGACGCGCGGATCCGGCCGGCCTGGCGCGGATCGAGGTCGGCCGTCGCGGCGGCGTCGGCCGCGTGCCACGGAAGGCCGGCGGCGGCCGCCAGCGTGGCGGTCATGAACTGGCGTCGGTCGATCATCGTCGGTTGCCTCGGAGGTCGTGAGCGGCGCGCATCAGAGCACCCGCGACAGGAACGCGCGCGTGCGCGGATGGGCCGGCGCGTCGAGCACGACGGCGGGCGGGCCCGACTCGACGATGCGGCCGCGCTCCATGAACAGCACGTGGTCCGCGACTTCGCGCGCGAAGCCGATCTCGTGTGTGACGATCACGAGCGTGGTGCCCGAACGGGCCAGCTCCTTGATCACGTCGAGCACTTCGTTGACCAGTTCGGGATCGAGCGCCGACGTCGGCTCGTCGAACAGCAGCACCTTCGGGCGCAACGCGAGCGCCCGCGCGATCGCGACGCGCTGCTGCTGGCCGCCCGACAGCTGGCGCGGGTACGCATCGGCCTTGTCCGCGAGGCCGACGCGCGCGAGCAGCGTGCGCGCGGTGCGCTCGGCGGCCTCGCGCGTGACGCCGCCGACGGCGACCGGCGCCTCGATCAGGTTCTCGAGCACCGTCAGGTGCGGAAACAGGTTGAAGTTCTGGAACACCATCCCGACCGCCGTGCGCCGCTTCAGCACGTCGCGCTCCTTCAGCTCGTGCAGCGCGTCGCCGTCGCGCCGATAGCCGATCAGCTCGCCGTCGATGTCGATGAAGCCGTCGTCGATGCGTTCGAGATGGTTGATCGTGCGCAGCAGCGTCGACTTGCCGGAGCCGGACGGCCCGACGATCACCGTCACGCTGCCGCGCGGCGCGACGAACGACACGTTGTCGAGCACGCGCTGCGTGCCGAACTGCTTCGACACGTTGTGCACGGCGACTTCGCCGCCGGTGCGCGGCACGGGCGCGTCAGCGGTCGTGCCCTGAAGCGTCGCATCGGCCGTTGCGCTGCGTGTCGCCGCACGCCGCCGCAGCGCACCGATGCGCGCCAGCACGAACGTCAGCGCCGACGGCGGCGGATTGCGCAGCGCGCCGCGCGCATAGTGACGCTCGACCTGGACCTGGATCGCGGACAGCACGGTCAGGATGATCAGGTACCAGACGGTCGCGACCATCAGCAGCGGAATCACCTCGAGATTGCGGCGATAGATGACCTGAACCGTGTAGAACAGTTCGGGCATCGCGAGCACGTAGACCATCGACGTGCCTTTCGCGAGCGTGATCAGGTCGTTGAACGCGGTCGGCAGGATCGCGCGCATCGCCTGCGGCAACACGATCCGCGTCGTCTGGCGGCCGCGCGGCAGGCCGAGCGCGGCGGCCGCTTCGAGCTGTCCCTGGTCGACCGCGAGAATGCCGCCGCGAATCACTTCCGCGGAAAACGCCGCGTGGTTCAGCGTGAGGCCGAGCACGGCCGCGAGGAACGGGCTGATCAGGTCGGTGGTCGGCGTGTCGAACCACACGATGTTGGTGAACGGCACGCCGAGCCGCACGTGTTCGTACAGGTAGCCGAGGTTGTTGAGGATCAGCAGCAGCACGATCAGCGGAATCGACCGGAACAGCCACACGAACGTCCACGCGCTCGCGGCGAGCAGGCGCGAGCGCGACAGCCGGGCCAGCGCGACCAGCGCGCCGAGCGCGAAGCCGAACACCGCGCCGAGCAGCGTCAGCACCAGCGTGCGCGCGAGCCCGGACAGCACCGGCGGCGACAGGAACCATTCGGCGAACACCGGCCAGCCCCATTGCGGGTTGCCAAGAATCGAATGCAGCGCGAGCGCGATCAGCACGAGCGCGAGCACGGCGCCGACCGTGCGCGACCGGTGCCGGGCTGGCACGATCCGCGGGCGCGTGCCGGCGTCACGGGCGTGGGAGGAAGCAAGCGGCGGCAGCGCGCCGCCGAGATGTGTCGTGTCGCTCATGTCGGTGAGGGTCCTCGATCGGGTTGGCCGGATGCGGCGGGCGAGGTGCAGCGCCGGCGTCAGGCGTGCGCTTCGGCCGCGTCGCCGTGTTGTTGCACCGCGCCGGGCGCCGCATGGCGGCTCGCCTTGCGCGGCAGGCCGAGGTGGTCGCGCAGCGTGCTGCCCGGCAGGTCGCGGCGGTAGCGACCGCGCGCCTCGAGCACCGGAATCACGAGTTCGACGAAGTCGTCGACGCCCTGGGCCTGCACCGGGAAGCCGAGGATGAAGCCGTCGCCGGCCCCGGCGTCGTGCCAGCGGATCAGCTCGTCGGCGACATGCTCGGCCGTGCCGATGAAGTTCGGTCGCGGCGTCGCGACGGCGAGTGCCGTCTCGCGCAGCGTGAGGTGCTTGCGCTTCGCGTCGGCCTTGATCCGGTCGGTGGTCGAGCGGAAGCTGTTGCGACCGATGTCGCCGAGTTCGGGGAACGGTGCGTCGAGCGCGTACTGCGTGAAATCGTGGTGATCGAAATAGCGGCCGAGATACGCGAGCGCCTCGTCGATCGTCAGCAGGTCGCGAATCGCCTGGTATTTGTCTTCCGCCTCGGCCGCCGTGCGGCCGACGATCGGCCCGACGCCGGGGAAGATCTTCACGTCGCCCGGCTGCCGCCCGTGCTCGACCGCGCTTTGCTTCACGCGCCGCGTGAACGCGGCCGTTTCGTCGAGCGACGGCGAATGCGTGAACACGGCGTCCGCATACTTGCCCGCGAGCCCGATGCCGGTGTCGGACGAGCCGGCCTGGAAGATCACCGGCTGCCCCTGCGGCGAGCGCTGGATGTTCAGTGGGCCGGCAACCTGGAAGAAGCGGCCGTGGTGGTCGAGCGTACGCAGCTTGTCGCGATCGAAGAAGCGCCCGGTCGCGCGATCGCGCACGAACGCGTCGTCGTCCCAGCTGTCCCACAGCCCCTGCACGACGTCGAGGTATTCGTCGGCGATTTCGTAGCGCAGTTCGTGATCGGGATGCGTCTTGCCGAAATTCTTCGCGGTGCCTTCGAGCGGCGTCGTCACGACGTTCCAGCCCGCGCGCCCGCCGCTGATCGCGTCGAGCGACGCGAGCTGACGCGCGACCGTGAACGGCTCGCTGTACGACGTCGAGATCGTGCCCGCGAGGCCGATCTTCTTCGTCGCGACCGCGAGCGCCGACAGCACGGTAAGCGGCTCGAAGCGGTTCAGGAAGTGCGGGATCGACTTCTCGTTGATGTACAGGCCGTCCGCGACGAACGCGAATGCGATGCCAGCGGCTTCCGCCTTGCGCGCGATGCCGATCGCGAAGTCGAGGTTGATGCTCGCGTCCGGCGGGTTGCTCGGATGCCGCCACGCGTTCATGTGGCTGCCTGCGCCTTGCAGCATCAGGCCGAAGGGAATCGATGGTCGGGTCGTCATGGGCGCGTCACGCGTTCTGGTCGGGGGAAGGGAAACGTTCGGCAGCGAGGGCCGCCTGCACGGGCGTGATCGACTGCGCGCCGCCGAGCCATTCGGCCGACGCGAGCCGCGCCGCGTAGTCGGTCACCGGCGAGTCGATCACGAATGCATCGACGTCGAGCCGCCGGCTCAGCGCGTCGAGCGCGCGGTGCACGCGCTCCGGCGTATCGGCCAGCACGGTCGGACGCAACTCGTCGATCCGGTAGTCGGACGCGCCGCTCTGCCGCGCGAATTCGGCGGCGGCGTGCGCGCTCGCCAGGTTGAAGCTCTGGCCCCCGGCGAATTGCAGCTTGAAGATCTTCAGCGGCCCGATCAGTTGCTCGGCTTCGTCGCGGGTCGGCGCGGCGACGGCGTACAGCGCGACGATCGGGCGTGTGCCGCCCGCGTCGCGGTACGCGGCCAGCGAGCGTTCGAGGTTCGCGTCGTCGCCGTTGAAGTGCCCCGCGTAGCAGAAGCGCCAGCCGTGGCGGGCGGCGAGCGCGCCGCTGTCGGGCGAGCCGCCGAGCAGGATGCGTTCGGGCGCGTGCGGCGGCACCGGCATCGCGACGGCGCCGGCGAGCGGATGGTCTTCGGCGACACCCCAGCCGAGGAACGCGTCGAGTTCCGCGAGCTGGCCCGCGAAGTCGGGCTTCTTCGCCTTGTCGTGAAACCACTGCAGCGCACGCGTGGTCAGCGGTAGCCCGCCGGGCGCCTTGCCGATGCCGAGATCGACGCGGCCCGGCCCGAGCGCGGCAAGCAGCTTGAACGACTCGGCGACCTTGAACGGGCTGTAGTGTTGCAGCATCACGCCGCCGGAACCGACGCGAATGCGCGACGTGTGCGCGAGCAGGTGCGCGACGACGATCTCGGGCGCGGAGCTCGCGAAGCCCGGCGCGCCGTGATGCTCGGCAATCCAGAAGCGCTCGTAGCCGAGCTGTTCGGCGCGTCGCGCGAGGGTGGTCGTGAAGCGCAGCGCGTCGGCGGCGGTCGCGCCGTCGGCGATCGGGCTTTTGTCCAGCAATGAAAGCGAATAAGACATGGTGTCGGCGTTCCGGCGAGGGCGTGGACGGGCGGCGCTCAGATCTTCGGCAAGCCCGGCGGATTCGTGCGCGACTGGTCGATCGCTTCGGAGGCGAGGTTCCAGCGATCGAGAATCTGCTGATAGCGGCCGTTCCTGATCAGCCCGTTCAGCGCGATCGTCAGCGGATCGGCGAGCCCGCTGCCGCGGCGCGTCGCGATCGCGATGTCGGCCGTGCGCGGCCAGCCGCCGCTGATTGCGCCAACGAGGCGCGTCTTGCCCTGCTGCGCGCTCTGGTAGGCGAGTACCGAGTTCACGCTGAACACGGCGTCGGCGCGGCCCGACTGCACGGCGACGATCCGCATCGCCTGGTCGTCGTAGTACTGGACCTGCACGGGCTTCAGGCCGTGCGCGACGTTCTCGCGATCCCACGCGAGCAGGATCTTTTCCTGGTTGGTGCCGGCATCGGTGACGATGCGCAGCCCCGCGACGTCCTTCGGCTCGCGGATCGACTGGATCTTGCTGTCGATGCGCACGTAGAAGCCGACCTGGTCCTTGCGGTAGGTCGAGAAATCGAACTTCTGCTTGCGCTCCTCGGTGACGGTGACGTTCGAGATCACCGCGTCGACTTTCCCCGATTCGAGCGCGAGCGGCCAGTCGGCCCACGCAAGCGGGACGATCTTCAGCTTGCGGCCGAGGCTGTCGGACACGAGCTGGCCGACGTCCGCGTCGAAGCCGATCACCGTGCGCGCGTCGGTCGCATACGAGCTGATCGGCGGCAGGCTCGGCGCGACGCCGATCGTCAGCGTGCCGGCCTCGGCGAACCTGAACGACGCGGGCACCGCGCGCTCGACGGCCGCATCGGCCGCACCGCGCGGGCGGCCACGTTGCTCGGGGCTCAGGTCGAAGGTCGCGGCGGCCGCGGCGATCGCGGTCACGCCGATCAGCGCGGCGGCCAGCGTGCGGATTGCGCGCGGCGTGAAGGGTACGGCTCGTTGCATGGATGTGTCCTGTTGTCGTCGTGTCTTGGGGAACGGGAGAGCGGAATCGGATGGCGCGGGGCGTTCAGCGCGGCAGCACGGCCTCGGGCAGCGGCGCCCGCAGGTCGGCGAGCGTCGACGTGCGCGACGGATCGGCGAGATCCTTGCCGAAGCGCAGGTGGAAATACGCTTCCGGGTCGATCGACGAATCGAACAGCCGCGTATAGCCGGTGCGGTCGTACAGCGCCCACGCTTCGGGCTGGCGAAAGCCGGTGGTCAGGTACACGCGTCGATAGCCCTGCTGCGCGGCGCGCAGTTCGAGTGCGTCGACGATCAGGCGCGCGAGCCCCTGTCGGCGCAGGTCCGCGCGGGTCCAGATGCGTTTGAGTTCGGCGGTCTGCGCGTCGTAGCGCTTGAACGCGCCGCCGCCGATCGTTTCGCCGTCGCGAAGCAGCAGCACGAACGCGCCTTCGGGCGGCGCGAACAGCTCGGCCGGGTAGCGCGCGAGTTCGTCGCGTGCGGACGCACGGCTGTCGGGGCGGTATGCGTCGTAGCGCGTCGCGTATTCGTCGATCAGCGCGTCGATCAGCGGCTGGGCGCGGACGTCGAGCGGCGTCGTGTCGATGAGGCGGTCGTTCGTGGCCATGGGCATCGCGAAGGGCGCGCGATGCGGACGTTCCTGGCGGGGGCGGGCCACGGGGCCCGCCCGGTCTGTTCCGTTATCGCGACGCGGTTGTCGTGATGACGGCGGCCACGGTGCTTCCTGCGCTGCATCCGGCGTGCCGCCGCCGTTTCGAACACGTTAGCGGCGCGGCCGGCAAAGACGAACGAAGCAATTTCGATAAGGATTTCGCGGGGCGCGTCAGAAGGCTTGCAGGGGGAGTGGGGTGGGCGGAGAAACCGGTGTCGATCAGGCGTATCACCCGATGACGCGCGGCGGCGTCGACGCCTCCGCCAGCTGAAACAGGCAATCGCCGCGCCGCACCTGCGCGGGCACGCGCTTGCACACCACTTCGCCGTCGCCCTTGAAGCGGTGCAGCACCGGTTCACGCAGCGGCGTGTCGGGGAAGTGCACCCACGCGGCCGGCTGGCCGGCCTTCACCTGGTCGCCGAGTTCGACGAGCGGTTCGTACAGCCCGCGCTCGTACGCGTAGACGAAGTGGCGATCGCCGTCGACGCGCAGGAAGCGCGTGACGGTCGGCGGCGCGTCGGGCACGAGCGCGCCGTGCAGCAGGCCGATATGGCCGAGGTAGTGCAGCAGCCCGTGGCGGCCGAGCCGGATCAGCGACGGATCGGCCATCCCCGCGCCGCCGAGCTCGGTCACGATCGAGATCGCGCCCTGCCGGCGCGCGGCCGATGCCGAGTGCACCGGGTTCGGCGCGTGCAGCAGCGCGTTCGGCAGCCCGAACGCGACCAGCAGCCCGTTGAGCTTCGCCGCCTCGTCGTCGTCGAGCGGGTCGATCGCGAGCATGTTGCCGCCCTGGTACAGCAGCGAGCTGCCGCCCGAATGCAGGTCGACCAGATACTGCGCGCGCGACAGCAGCGCATGCTCGATGTAATGCGCGATCATCTGCGTCGGCGTGCCGGTCGGGTCGCCTGGGAAGCTGCGATTCAGGTTGCCTTCGTCGAGCGGCGACACGCGCAAGCCTGCATCGGCCGCGGGGAAATTCGCCATCGGCAGCAGGATCAGTTGCCCGCTGACCATCTCCGGATCGATCTCGCGCATCAGCTGCGACACGATGATCTGGCCTTCGTATTCGTCGCCGTGGTTGCCGGCCATCACGAGCGCGACCGGGCCGTCGCCATTGCGGATCGACGCGATCGGGATCGGCAGCCAGCCGTATGCGGAGCGATGCACGGAATGCGGCAGGCGCAGGTAGCCCGCATGCTTGCCTTGTGCATCGAGATCGATTTCGCAGTGGATGGGATTTCGGTGGGAGGAGGAAGCGGTCATGGCGGCATCGTTCGATGAACGTAATCTGCCATCTTATCGGGAAACGACCGCCGCGCGGCGTGCGCGATGCGGGCGATGCCGGACGCTGTCAAGCGGCCCGCGCGCGAACCTGCGACATGCGCCATCCGAGCAGCCGCACGCGATGTTGCAGCGGTGATACGCATGCCGGCGCGCGGCCGCTCGCGCACGCCGTGTTGCGCGTCGGGCCCCTTGTCGCACCGGGGCCGGCGCGTGCGATCGCTTCAGCGACCGGATGTTTCAGCTTCGATACGGCCTTCTTCCCACAGCGCCCAGAAACGGCTGCCGGCGCGATAGGGATTTGCGCGTCGCGCCGCGTGATCGGTGACGCCCTGGCGAAATGCGCCGTACAGCGTCAGCGGCGGATTGTCGACACACGCGGCTTCACGCGCGGCGGGCGCGCGGTGATCGGAAACGAGTCGCCGGATCAGCGAGGCGCCGTCGATCACGTCAAGTTGATCGCTCGCTTCCGCACGGCTGAGGACTTCGACGGTATTCATGTGTGGGCTCCCTGACATCCTGTTTCCCAGTCAAGGAGCAATAAGGGTGCCAACCGCGAAAATCCGCTTGCCGCACCGATCGTGCGGGCTTCTGCGGCGAACGTGACGCGCGGTGCGGGCCGATGTTACGGAACACGTCACGTGACACGGGCGAGCGGGGCGGAACACGTGCGCGTATGCGCCTAGCCACGCGACGCGTTTCGGGAATCAATCGCGGGGAAGCGAAAAGGGACGCGCAGGAGGGACGCGCAGTAAAGCGCGGAGGCCGTCGGTGTCAACGAACGCGCGCGCTCAGCTCGTGGTCGCGGGCGCCACGCGCCTGCTTCCTGCCGAATAGAAGCGGTAGATTCCCTTGCCGGCCGACTTCGCTTCGTACAGCGCGCTGTCGGCCTGCCGGATCAGTTCGTCGGCGGAGCCGTGCCCGTCGTCGAGCGCGATGCCGATGCTGATCCCGAAGCTGACGGTCTCGCCGATCGACAGCGCGTACGGCGCCGAGATCTGCCGGATGATCCGCGCGGCGAGGAGCGAGCAGGCCTGCATCGTGGTGGCGTCGAGCGCGACGACGAACTCGTCGCCGCCGATCCGCGCCGCCAGCTCGCCGGGCGGCAGAGTCTTGCCGAGCCGCTCGGCGACCTGCGTGAGCACTTCATCGCCGGCCTGGTGGCCGAACCGGTCGTTGATTGCCTTGAAGCCGTCGAGGTCGAGATACATGACGGCGAGCGTGGCGCCCGGCATGCGCGGCCGATGCGCGAGCATCCGCTTGAGTTGCGCATGCAGTTCGTGGCGGTTCGGCAATCCCGTCAGCGCGTCGTGTCGCGCGAGGTGTCGGATGTGCTGCTCGCTGCGGCGGCGCGTGGTGACGTCCTCGACGATGATCACCGCGTTGCCGTCCGGCACGCGATGGCGCGTCAGTTCCAGCTGTCGGCCGTCGGCGAGCGTGATGTCGAGCGGCACCGGTTCGTCATGGTTCAGCCAGACGTCGCATTGCACGGCGAGACCTGCACCGTCGGAATCGGTCACCGCGTTCGCGCCGAGCGCCGCGACGACGTCGGGTAGCGGCGTATCGAGCATGATCTCGCGTGGCGAGCCGAACAATTGCGCGGTGCGACGGTTCGCGACGATCACGCGGCTCTCGCCGTCGATCATGCACAGGCCGTGCGGCATGTAGGTGAGGGCGGCGTCGAAACGCGCGACGAGCTCGGCGTTGCGCTGGCGCGCGGCGATCAGCGCGACCAGCACGCGGTAATGACGCTGGACGACCGTGCGCATGGCCGCGAGATAGATCGCGAGCGGCGGCAGCAGCAGCCATGCGCCGGGTCGGTCGACCAGCAACGCGCCGAGGCCGATCGGCAGGACGCCGAGCGTGACCTGGGTCATCGCGAGCCGCGGCAGCGCCGAATTGCGCGACGCGATCCCGCCGAACACGCCGCCCGCGACCATCACCGACAGCGTGCCGAGCTCGGCGTCGGGCGCCTCCACGCAGCCCATCACGCCGAGGCCGAGCACGAAGCACGCGGCGAGCGACACGGGCGCATAGCGCAGCGCCCAGTATTCGGCGCGATCGTCGCCGGCGGCACGGTGCACTGCATACGCGCGTGCGATCGCGAGCCGCGCGGCGAGCAGGCCGACGTCGACGATGAGCCACACCAAACACCAGAGTTGTTGCAGTCGGATCAGCGCGATCGCCGCGACGAACGCGCTGGCGAGGCCGGACAGCGCCATCGGGCGTACGTCTTCGAACAGCGTGACGAGCATCGACGGGCGTAGCCCGGCCGTCACGCGGTGATTGCCGCAGGGGGGAGTGGCGAGAACGGCGTTCAGGAGGCTTGCCTTGACTGCCATGGCTATTTTGACCTCGACACGATGCGGCGCATTGCCGAGCGCCCCGCACGGCACGTGGCGGGGCGACCGGCGAGCCGGATGCGCACGACATTACCATGAAACGCCGGCCGCGCGTGACGTGCGGGGGCGTCGGCGAGTCGTCTCTGACCACGCCGGCGTGCGCCGTGCGCATTCGCCGACGCGGGGGCCGGCGTCGTTGCCCACGGGACGATGTCGGGCAGTCGCCCGCGGACCGGTTTCGGCGCGCGCCGCACATGGCAGGCCCCTGGCGCGCGATCGTCCGGCGGCGATCGATACGCCCGCCGCGACACCGCCCGGTCGCGCACGTGTGTCGCCCGCGACCGGGCGCCGCAGCCCGTGTGAATCCCGTTATAAGAAATTCAATAAGTATTTCATGCGGGAAATACTATAGGCGATATATCCAAAACAATGCCAGAATGCGCGCCGCTCCGAACGCCGCGACACCCTATCGCCGTCCGAGCCGCATCAGGAGGTTCCCCCCACATGAAAAACCACGGCCTGTCACGGCGGGGTTTTCTGAAAGCCAGCGTGCTGGCGGGCGTCGCGGTGTATGTCGCGCCCATCGGCAGCCGCGCGTTCGCGGCGCTCTTCGAAGAAAAACTCCTCACGCCCGTCAAATGGGATAGCGTCACCGGCATCCCCCAATTCCGCATCGACGGCATCGCGAAAGTCACGGGCTCAAAAGTGTTCGCCCGTGACGTGCGTGCCGCCGACATGCCGCACTGGCCGCAGCAGCAGTCGCACGCGCTGATCCTCCGCGTCACGCAGGCCGACCGCACGTACGAAGGCTTCGACCTGTCGCTGCTCGGCGACGAACTGAAGCCGGACCGCGTGGTCACGGCCGACGATCTCGCGCGCGACGGCGTCGCGTTCCCGGCGTTCTATGGCGACGACATGCTGTTGCCCGCCGGCAAGACGCCCGCGTATCTCGGCCATGCGGTCGCGATCCTCATCTACCACGACTTCGCGCGCTTCCGCTTCGCGAAGAACGCGCTCAAGTTCCGCGACGACGTGATCCGCTACGGCGCGGTCACGGGCCCGCTCGAGCGCGATCCGTGGGGCACCTTCCGCTACGTGCGCGTGGGCGGCAAGACGGCCTATGACGACGACGTCTATTCGAGCCTGAAGGACGCGCCGATCTTCCCGAGCATGATGCGCAAGCACCTGCCGGTCTGGCCGGACGGCAAGGAGCACGGCAAGCTCGACGAGCAGGGCATGTTCCTGGCCGGGCAGATCGCCAGCGAGTTCGACCATCCGCCGGCCGACTGGCTCGTGTTCGACCGCGCGTACAGCACGCAGTCGGTCGACACCGCCGCGCTCGAACCCGACAACGCGAACTGCTGGTACGACGCCGCGACGCAGGCGCTGCACCTCGTCGTGCCGACGCAGTCGCCGCTCGAAGTGGCGGAGAACGCGGCCGCGATGGTCGCGAAGTGCCGCTTCCCGGTGAAGAAACTGTTCGTGCATCCGTGCTACACGGTCGGCTACGGCTCGAAGGATCACTGCAACGTGCCGTTCTACGGCCTCGTCTGCGCGCTGTACGCGGACGGCCGCCCGGTGCGGTTCGCGAACGACCGCTACGAGCAGTTCCAGACATCGCTGAAGCGTCACGCGTTCAGGATGCATTACCGGATCGCGGTCGATCGCAACACGGGTCTCATGCAGTCGTTCAAGGGCGACTTCGAGGCGAACGGCGGCGGGCGCTCGAACTTCTCGCCGTCGGTGGCGATGGTCGGCGCGACGGCCGCGCAATCGATCTACTACTTCCCGAAGAGCGACCTCGCGGCAGTCGCGATCGCGTCGCGCGCGATCGACGCAGGCTCCGCGCGCGGCTACGGCACGCTGCAGAGCATGGCCGCGACCGAGATGGCGGTCGACGAGATCGCCGCGCAGCTGAACCTCGATCCGATCGAGTTCCGCCTGCGCAACGCGCTGCGTTCGGGGATGAAGAACACGCAGGGCGCGATTCCCGCCGGCGCGCTGCGCGTCGACGAAGTGCTGGAACGTGCGAGGCAGCATCCGTTGTGGACGCGCCGTGCGGCGCGCAAAGCCGAATTCGAGGCGGCGAACCCGGGCAAGCGCTACGGCGTCGGCTTCGCGTGCGTGCAGAAGGATTTCGGCACGGGTGCCGAGGCATCGTTCGCGAAGGTCGAATTCGACGAGAACGGCAAGGTGTCGCTGCATCACACGGCTGCCGAGATCGGCACCGGGATGTCGACGTCGCAGGCCGTCGCGGTCGCGAAGTGGCTCGGCCGCCCGGCGACCGAGGTGCGCGTCGCAGTGACCGAATGGCCCGATCTGCCGGTCGAGACGAGCGGCGATCCGTACCTGATGTCGCAAACCGACCAGGACCGGCTGAGCACGAATCCGCGCTGGTCGCCGGGCTATGCGTCGCCGTCGAGCGCGACGAACTCCGCGTACTACTTCACGCACAGCACGCGCGAAGCCGCGCGCGCGGTGTTCCGCTACGGGCTGTGGCCGGCCGCGATGTCGATCTGGACGCGCGGCCTCGGCGGCGGCCAGGCCGCGCCGTACACGATCCGCATCGAGGACGCGCGCTGGGTCGACGGCAAGCTGACCGCCGACGGCCTCGAGCCGCTGACGTTCGAGCAGCTCGCGAAGCAGGCGCATGCGCTCGGCCTGGCGACCGGCGCCGTCGTACACGTGTTCAACCGCTGGCAATGGACCGACGCCGAGTTCGACGTGGGCGGCGCGGTCGATCGTCTGCCGATCGACGGGCTGTCGCTGCGGATCGGCGCGCCGAAGACCGGCGACGACGGCCCGATGCCGGGCACCGCCGCGCCGGCCGGCGCGACCGCGATGCACGGCACGCTGGCGCCGACCGCGAACGGCTATCGCGTGCTGGACCGCAAGCGCGTGTTCATCCCGCCGACGAGCCGCAACAACGCGGCCGTCACGTACTACACGGCGGTCGGCACGCTCGTCGAGCTGGCCGTGCACGAAGCGACCGGCAAGGTCGAGCTGCTCACGCATCACTCGATCATGGAATGCGGCAACCAGATCTCGCCGCAGCTCGTGTCGGGCCAGTTGCAGGGCGGCCTCGCGATGGGCATCGGCCATGCGCTGCACGAGTACCTGCCGCTTTACGAAGACGGCCCCGGCAACGGCACGTGGAACTTCAACCGCTACCAGCTGCCGCGCGCGACCGACGTCGCCGTGTGGTCGCAGACGGGCGACATCCTGCCGCCGCTGTCCGAGACCGATCCGCCGAAGGGTGTCGCCGAAGTGGTGATGATCCCCGTCGTCGGCGCGATCGTGAACGGCATCGCGCACGCGATCGGCCATCGTTTCACCGACTTGCCGGTGACCCCGCAAAAGATTCAGGAGGTGCTCGCATGACGACCGCCCAAACCGCCGCGTCGGCCGCGAGCGCCAGCGCGTCCGCGACCGACGCATCCGCGCCGAACGCGGCTTCGGCCGCCCCGGCATCCGCACCCGCTGCCGCACCGGCCACCGTCGAGCGTCCGCTCGTCCGCCTTCAGCAGAAACCGCTGTCGGTGAACATCAACGGCAAGTCCGTCGGCCCGATGCAGGTGCCCGAAGGGCTGATGATGATCGAGTTCCTGCACGAGTATGCGGGCCTCACCGGTTCGCGGCTCGGTTGCGGGCAGGGCATCTGTCACGCGTGCGTCGTGATCGTCGACAAGCCGGACGGCACGAGCGAGGAAATGCGCACATGCATCACCGGCGCGCACTTCTTCCACGGCCGTTCGATCCGCACGATCGAAGGTCACGCAAAGCGCAACGAAGCCGGCGAAGTGGTCGAGCTGTCGCCGATCCAGCAGAAGTTCCTCGAGCACTTCAGCTTCCAGTGCGGCTACTGCACGCCGGGCTTCGTCAACGCGGCGACGGTGCTGATCGAACGCCTGAAGCGCGAGCCGGTCGCGAAGGCCGACGTCGAGCGCACGATCACCGACGCGCTGAACGCGCACATCTGCCGCTGCACCGGTTACGTCCGCTATTACGAAGCCGTGAAGGACGTGATCCTGACGACGCCGGGACTCGTGAAGGACGCCGCATGAAACGCACATTCGCCCATCGTGCCGCGCGGGCCGCGGGCCTGCCGGCACTCGCGGCCGCCTGCGCGCTGCTGCTCGCCGCCTGCGGCGGCCATGACGCGCCGACTTCGAGCACGGCTTCCGGCGCGCCCGGTGCCGACCAGGTCGCGCGCGGCCGCTATCTCGTGAAGGCCGCGGACTGCGCGGCGTGCCACACCGCGAAGGACGGCGCGCCGTTCGCGGGCGGTGCGCCGCTCGAATCGCCGTTCGGCACGTTCTACGGCTCGAACATCACGCCCGACAAGGACCACGGCATCGGCGGCTGGAGCGCGGACGACTTCTACGCCGCGCTGCATGACGGCAGGGCGCCGGCCAAGCGCCTGTATCCGTCGATGCCGTATACGTCGTACCGGCAGCTCACGCGCGCCGATACCGCCGCGATGTACGCGTACCTGAAGACGGTGAAGCCGGTCGCTCAGGAAAACCGCCCGCACGAACTCAAGTTCCCGTACAACCTGCGCTTCGGCATGGTGTTCTGGGACATGGCGTTTCTGAAGGACAGCCTGCCCGATGCATCGACCGGCCAGTCCGCCGACTGGCAGCGCGGCCGCTATCTGGCGGGCGCGCTCGGCCACTGCGCGGAATGTCACACGCCGCGTGCGTTCACGGGTCAGCTCGACGGCGCGAAGCCGTTCGCCGGCGCCGCGCTCGGCCGCGTGGCCGCGCCGGACATCACCCCGACCGGCCTCGCCGCGCGCGGCTGGACGGGCACCGACCTGCAGACGTTCTTCGGCGTCGGCATCGCGCCGCAAGGCTCGGCGTTCGGCGAAATGTATCCGGTCGTGCACCTGAGCACGCAATACATGACGAAGGACGATCTGCGCGCGCTGTCCGTGTACCTGCTCGGCGATACGCCGCCGGCGCCGCAGGCGGTGAAGCCGGTGTCGGCCGATGCCGCGCAGCTCGCGGCCGGCCGCTCGGTGTATCTCGCGGTGTGCGCGGGCTGTCATGGTTTCGACGGCGAAGGCAAGCCGCACGTGGCGGTGCCGATGAACGGCAATTCGACGCTGCGTCAGGGCGATGCGCGCAACCTGCTGGTCGCGATGCTCGACGGCATCGACGAGCAGAAGTTCGCCGGCTTCGAGAACCTGCAACCGATGCCGGGTTTCGCGCACACGCTGAGCGACGACGAACTCGCGCAGCTCGCGAACTACCTGCGCGCGACGTGGGGTGGCCAGCCCGCGAGCGTCACGGCGGCCGACGTGAAGGCCATGCGTCGGTAAGTCGTGCGGCGCGGCGGGGCGGCGCGCGCGAGGTGGCCGGCTTCCGGCCGCGCTCGTGCGTAACGCCCCGCTCGAGCCTTTCCGGCGGCGCTTCAGTAGCCGCCCCCTCCGCCGCCACCTCCGCTGCCGCCCGCGCCGCCATACCGGCTCATCCCGGGGCCTGGCGATACGCCGCCACCCGACGACGTACATGCGGCGGACAGCACCAGCATCAGTGCCGCGAGCAGCGCCGCGGCCAATCTTGCCGAATTCATTTCACTCTCCTTTCGCCGAGAAGGCCGCGCGGCAGGATGGTTCGCGTGAACCGGCGACCGCGCGATGACGAAACGTTTCCGGCGGGCGGTTTATTCCATGCTTTTTGCGTATCCACACCGGGCGACATGGAGCGGCGCACTCGCTCGCGCATGCAGCCGGGACGCGGTGCGCCCCGCAGATTCGCTGCATCACGGGCAACGGAGGGTGAGCAGCCGGATGCCGCCGTCGCGGCGGCATCCGGTCAACGATAGACGAGATCGGCGCGGCGGTTCTGCGCCCACGAATCCTCGTCGTGGCCGAGCGCAACCGGCTTTTCCTTGCCGAGGCTGACCGCTTCGAGTTGCGACGCCTGCACGCCCAGCGTTTCCAGTGCGCTCATCACGGCTTGCGATCGGCGTTGGCCGAGCGCGAGGTTGTATTCGGACGTCCCGCGTTCGTCGGTGTTGCCCTGGATCAGCACGCGGCGCGACGGGTGGCTGCGCAGGTAGTCGGCGTGCGCCTGCAGCAGCGTCTGGTATTCCGGCTTCACGGAGTACTGGTCGAAATCGAAGTAGACGCTGCGCTTCGCGAGCGGGCTGTTCGGATTGTTGAGATCGTCGGCCGCCACCGTCGCGACCGCTTCGCTCGATGGGGCCGGCGCCATCTCGGCATTCTCGGGCGTTTTCGCCGCGTGGTGACAACCCGCCAGCAGCGCGAAGGCTGCCATGACCGCAAATCGGTTCGTTTTGCTCATCGTGCGTCTCCTGCGGTTGACTGCGAGGAAAGCGTGGTGCGCGCGAACTGTCGCGTCACGCATCCGGCGAGACGGCACGAAAGTGCCGGCTTCCGTGCGCGATGCGCTTTCGTAAGCCGGCGATGCGCCATATGAAAGATTGTCTCGACCGGAACGCCGAAGCACGGCGCCGCTGCAACTAGATTAGGAAAAATGTCACAGCGTGACCAGTTTCTCGGCATTTTTCACACGGGAACGACGCAGGACGCATTCTTGCTTGCGCGGAAACCGCGGCATGCGCGGCGATGCGTGATGCGCCATGCCGGTGCGGGCGCGACTCGCGTCGTGTCGCCGGGGCGTCAGAACTTGTGCCGCAACCCGAGCGCGACCACCAGCTGGTTGCTATTGGCTGACGGCGTCATCGTCCAGACGGTCGCGTTGAACGCGGGATTGCCGTTGCCGCCGCTCACGCTTTGATAGACGGCTTCGAGATACGCGTCCGTGCGCTTCGAGAACGCGTAGTCGGCCTGCGTGACCACGTGGTTCCATTTCGGACGCGTCTGGCCCGTGCGCGTGTCGAAACGGCCCATCGTATACGTGTACGCGGCGGCTACGCTGAACGCCGGCGTGACGAAGTAGCGGCCATCGACCGTGAAGTTGTCGAAGACGAGCGATTCGCCCTTCAGCGGGGTGATGCCGCTGCCCTGGAGCACGCCGCTCACGCCGTCGGTGGCCGAGTGCGACCACGCGGCGCCGACCGAATGCGGGCCGAACGCATAGCGGCCGGCCACGGCCCAGATCTGCTGGTTGCCGCCCGTGATCGTCGCCGAGCCGTCGACCGTGCTCAGTGCGCCGTCCGGATTCGGCGCATTGCGGTCGCGGCTGATCTTGAGGTAACCGGCGCCGAGCTTCAGCGGTCCGTTCGCATACCCGAGCCCCGCGCTCCACACGGCGTTGTTCGAGAACGCGCCGGCCGTGTTCGAGAATCCGTACAACGCGCCGAACGTCAGCCCGCGATACGTCGGGCTCGTGTACTTCACCGCGTGGTTGATGCGCAGGTTGCGGTTCGAGTCGTCGTTGTCGTACGGATGCACCGCGAGGTTGCCGCCCCAGCCGGGGCCCGACGCGCCGAGCGGCGTCACGAAATCGAGGATCAGGTCGTACTGGCGGCCGAACGTGAGCGTGCCGGCCGTGCGCGAGCTCACGCCGAGCCACGCCTGACGGCCGAACATGTCGACGCCTTTTTGCGACAGCTTGCCGTTCGTGCCCGTGAAGCCGTTCTCGAGCGTGAAGACCGCCGCCATCCCGCCGCCGAGATCCTCGCGGCCGCGCAGCCCCCAGCGCGACGCGTTCAACGCGCCGCTCGTCAGCCCGACGCTGCCGCTGCCGGGCGAACCGGCACCTTGCGTACGCTGGTTGGTCGCGTAGGTGATCGACGTATCGATCAGGCCGTACAGCGTCACGCTGCTCTGCGCGTGCGCGACGCACGGAATCAGGCCAGCCGCGCAGGCGGCGAGCACTGTCCCCGGGAGCGCCCCGGTACGACGGCCGCGGCGGACGGCATGCGGCGTGGCAACGCGCGCGTTGGCGGGCTGGATGGTTTTATAGGAATGCATAGGATTTTTTATCGTTGGTCTCCGGCCCGATCGCCGGTGGGTCGCGTCGGCGCGCCGGCCGACTGATCGAGCGGCCATTATTGGAGATCGCGCGACCGTCGATTAAGCCGCTGCACAGGAAAGGTCCTCTGCGAAATCGCGTGGAATCGCGGCGTTTCGATGCAGGGTGTTTCCGTCGAATCGGCGCGCAATGGAACCATCGCGTGGGCGGAAGGTTTCGGCAGGGCCGGGGCGGCTCAGCGTGAGCGTCGGTACTTTCACGAGCCTGCGGGCGGATGTCGTCCGGGTGGTGATCCAACGCGCAGGGTCGTGTGTTGCTCGTTGGCGGCGGCATGTATTTCTGGTCTCGTGCGCGCCACCCGGCAAAATTTGCCGCCCGAAGCGGCAACGGTCGAATTGCCGCGTCGGGTTCATTGCGTTCGTAGCAGGAGTCTTCCCGCGCTGCCGCAACCCGGCCGGCGACTACGTAATGCGCGACTTTTTCACGCGTGCCCGTTCTGCACAATGGACCATTGCGCGTGGCCCGTCTGCCGCTGTGCCGGCACGTCACGCATGCCGCGGGAGAATGGACATGGTGTTGATGGCTGTGGGCGGGGGCGGGCCGGTGAACGTGCCGCAGCCGCAGAATGACGACGATCCGGCACCGAAGAACGGGGCAGGCAGCACCCCGCCGGCCCAGACGCCGGAACAGCAGGCGCTCGCGGCCGCGCAGGCCGAGACGCAGCGCCTGCTGCAGCTCGCGCAGGCCGAAATGGCGACACTCAAGCGTCTGCACGACCAGGGCGCGTCGCAGGCCGATCTCGACAACCAGGTGAAGAAGGCCGAAGCCGCATGGGGCTCGGTGCAGGCGGCCGTCGAGAACCAGATGCGCGTCGCGGCGGACGGCGGCGGCGACACGAATAAGGCGATCGCGGGCGTGGCATCGGATCTGCGCAATGCGTCGCCGAACGATCCGGTGTTCGGCTCGGTGCTCGACGATGCGCAAAAGGCGGTGTCGGCCGAATCGGCGCCTGAGCGGGCGACCAACGTGAAGGCGTTCCAGTTCGCGATGGCGATGCAGAAGGATCAGGCCGCGAACGCCGACGTGCAGCAGTACAACGCGTTGCCGGGCGGCATCCGGCGCGCCGATCCCGACACCGGCGCGCAACTGCGCCAGGCGGCCACCACGGCCGACACGAACGCCGACGACGCATACACGGCGCTCACCACTGCGTTGCGCCACGAATACAGCACGTCGGCCGCGACGCTGCGCCTGAACGACGCGAAGGCCGACTATGCGGCGTGGCAGAAGGAGCCCGGCGGATTGCGCCGCGCCGACGAGGCCGACATCACGCAGGAGCTGTCGCAGGCGCAGAGCCAGTACGACAAGGTCGTGACGGGCGGCGACGACACCGCGCTGACCTACGTGACGGCCGACGAGCAGAAACAGGTCGTCGCGTCGGTGAAGCAGAATCACGACGGCATGTGGTACACCGGGCTCGTCGACGCGCTGGGCGAGGAAAGCCAGCTCAAGCGCACGATCGCGACGATCAATCCCGACGATCCGTCGCTGTCGCCGCAGATGAAACAGCTCGCGCAGTCCGACCCGGTCACGTTCGCGCTGTTGCAGGACACCGGTGTGACCGTCGATCCGAACGACCCGAAACTGTCGCCGCAGGAGAAGACGCTTGCCCAGCAGAATCCGCTCGCCGAGGCGTTCGTCAAGCTGACGGGTGTTCCGGTCAGCACGGACGGCAAGAGCGAATCGGACGCGCAAGCCCTGAACGCGCAGATCAACCAGGCGGGCGGCGTGTTCGCATATGCGATGGCGCACGCCGACCAGAACCAGCCCGGGTATCAGAAGATCAAGCTGCTGCTCGCCGCCGCGCCCGACGTGCGGCTGCAGTATACGAAGCAGCAGGTCGCGCAACTGATGGAGAATCCGGGCAGCAATCCGGGCGCGGCGCTTCAGGTGCTGAACACCAACATGAACGCGTCGTTCTCGCTGGACGAACGCCAGACGCTGTGGACGCAGGCGGGCCAGCCGCATTTCAACGCGAACTTCATCCATTCGCAGATCGATCCGCTGATGCAGAAGCCCGATTCGCAAGCGACGGACCAGGCCAGCATGCAGGCGCGTTACGACGGCCGGATGAATGCCGACAAGGCCGGTAAGTGGATGCAGGACATCCTCGCCAATGCCCCGCCCGAATTCGCGGGCGTCGTGCTCGATACCGTCGAGAAGGATTTCGGCAACAAGTGGACGCAGTCGAACACGGGCACGCCGCAGCCTTACGGCGACGGCATCGAGTTCTACAAGGGCCTCAGCACGGCGGTCGGGCTCGCCGATCAGCAGCCGACCGCGAGCGGCGTGCCCGTGCATCGCGAGGACGACGTCGCGAACTGGCTGCTCGACGCCAACGGCAACGCGAAGACGATGATCTATACGTTGCGCGGCAGCGATGCCGGCTACGGGTTCGACGGTGTGCGGCAGGCGCTGTCGTCGGGCGTCGACCCGTCGTTGTCGAAGGCGCTGCTGTCAAAAATGCAGAACGACGACCGGTTCCGCTCGGGCTTCGCGAACGACTTCCAGCTGCGTTACGACCAGGGCACCAAGAGTGCCCAGGACAAGCAGAACAAGGACGCCGCCAGCGCCAGCTACAAGCTGTTCCAGGCCGATCCGGACAAGCAGCTGAAGGCGTATTTCGACGACTTCCAGAAGCACTTCGACGACAAGTCCTATACGTTCACCACCGGCTCCGATCAGATGACGAACTTCGTCGGCGCCGGGCTCGGGATCCAGCCGGACGACCCGGGCGCGACGCCGACCGACCGGAACGACGTGCCGTCGATGGCGCTGCTCGAACAGTTGATCGTCAGCAACGGGCAGTTGCAGAACGGTAGGGCGGTCAACAGCCAGTCGCTGTACGCGAGGAATTCGGCCGCGACGCAGATGATCCAGAACGTCGTCGATCAGATCCGCAAGGTCGGCGGCGACCACGCGGTCGTGTCGCTGGTGCCGATCTACTACGTATCGAAGGGGACCGGCACCGCGCCGAGCGCGCTCTTCAAGGTGCAGGTGGAGGGACATCCGGACCAGTACAAGCTGATCGACGATCGCGGCTGGAAGTACGACACCGTCGACGACTACCAGCACAACAATGCGCTGTCCGATGACGGCAAGCTGTACGTGCCGAAAAGCCTGACGAACGGTCCGGCGTCCGGCGGTTTCTCGCAATACGAAACGATCGACGCGCACAAGACCGAGTGGTACCAGCACGCCGAACACATCCTCGAAATGGGTGCCGGCATTCTTGCCGCCGCCGGCGGTGTCGTGCTGGTCGCGAGCGGCATCGGGGCGCCGGTCGGCGGCCTGATGCTCGGTGCCGCGTGGACGGCCGTCGGCGCGGGCATGGCCGTCGGCGTGCCTGCCGCGATCGGCGACCTGAAGAACCTGAGCGATCACGGCCAGTCGATCGGCTTCGGCAACGTACAGGCGCGCGGCGACTGGATCAGCCTGATCGGCAGTGGCGCGGGCTTCGCCGGCGCCGGGCTCGGCGTGGCGGCGAAGTCGCTCGCGGAGGCATCGTCGCTGCTGCGCACGACGGGGCGGGTCTCCGACCTGCTGACGGCCGCATCGCGCGGCGACGGCGCCGCGGCCGACGTGGCCAGTGTCGGCCGTTTCACGCAGGAAGCCGACGCGTTCCAGTCGCTCGCGCAGACGACGGGCCGCACGGCCGGCGTATTCAATGTCACGGGCGGCCTGATCGGCGGCTACCAGATGGGCGACCAGGGCGTGTCGCTGGTCAAGAACTGGGACGCGATGTCCGATTCCGATCGCGCGCAGCAATTGCTCAACCTCGGCATCGGCATCGCGCAGATGGGGCTCGGTTCGCACACGCTGATGGAGCGGCCGATTCGAGCCATCACGAAGACGCCCGCACCGTCGACGGTGTCGCGGCCGGTCGCGATCAACGTCGTCGACACGTTGTACGGCAACGGACTGGCGAACCAGCGTCTCGCGGTCGGCGAGATCGGCAACCCGTGGCAGCACGCGGAGGAGCAGGCGAACAGCTTCGGCGAACCGGCCGACGACGGCGGCACGGTCGCGCCGGCCGACAAGGGGCTGCGGGCGCGCGTCGCCGCGTGGTTGCGCGCGCACCGCATGCAGGGCACACCCGACGACGCCGCGATCGTGCCGCGGCTCGCGCCCGACGGCGAAGCGACGCCGGCCGTCGCCGACGCGCTGGCTGGCGACGGTGCATCGACGGCTCGGGCCGGCATGCCGACAAACGGCGCGCATCCAGCGTCCTGGGAGATCCCCGCGCATGTCGCGGCCGATCCGGCGATGCTGAGCGAGGTGGTCGGAGGAATCATCGAGAGCGGCAACCGGCTCGAGGACGTCGAGTACTACGTGTATGCGCTGGAGGATCCCGAAGGCAACGTGCGCAACCCCGAGGAAGACGGGCTGCCCGCCACCGAAAAGGGCAACATCGTCGACGACATGAGCGCGGCGCGGGCGGACCAGCGGCGCGCGAACGCGGCCGACGATGCGAAGGCGCGTGCGGCGGTTGCGCCCGACGAAGACGGCACGATCGGCGTGACGCGCTACACGACGTATCACGACGCGCTGATGGTCGGCGCCGACGGCGTGGCCGGCGGCCGCTACCGGATCGCGCTGGTCGATCAAGGGGCGCTCGCCGCGGACGGCTCGGTGCCGCCCGAAGCGGTGGTCGGCCACGTCGGGCTGACCGACGCCGGCGATGCGTTCATGCTGTCGATGAACGATGCGTACGACCGCACGCTGCGTGTGGTGTACCCGCGCGGCTTCGATCCGCAGAAGCCGTTGATCCGCAACGAGGGCGGCCGGCGCGTCGACGTGATCAACGCGCCATTCGGCATGAGCGAAACGCAGTGGGCCGCGTACCCGCGCCGCGAGGCCGACCTCGCGATCTATTCGGACAACCCGAGTCAGCCCGAGAACCGGCTGCCGGCGGGCGAGCGGCCGTTGATGCCGGTGCCGCCCGGCTATTTCGCCGTGTACGCGCATGCGTGGGCCGATGCATTCGCGAGCGCGACCGGCAAGGCGATGAGCGCCGAAGACATGGCCGAGCTGATTCGCCAGAGCGGCTGGGACGGCAAGTCGCCGGTCATTCTTTATGCGTGCGGCGCCGGCACGCGCGTGAGTCCGCTCGCGCAATTGCTCGCGAACGTGCTGGGCGTGGACGTGTACGGCGCAAGCGGATTCGTCGCATGGCGTTCGCCGCGCTATCGGGCCGACGGCAGCCCCGACTCCGGTTATACGGGCGGCATCCTGATCGAACCCGGCGCGCCCGATCAGGCCGGCGTGCCGGACCATTCGGTCAGCGGCGAACCGCGCACGTACCGGTTCTCGCCGGCGCTGGCGGTCATCGACCAGGGCGCGCATCCGGTCGACTGGAGCGGCGTCGCGCCGCGCCCGGTGTCGAATCATTGGGGCGGCAGCGCCACGACGGGCGACGCGCGCGTGCCGATCGGCGTGTACGTGTGGCGCCTGTTGACGAAACGCGGCTCGATCATCAATCCGCGCAGCGGCCGGTCGGCCAGCGCGCTCGAGATGACGCATGCGCTGGAAGAACTGGCGTGGAAAGGCTATACGCCTGGCACGCCGATCGCGCTCGAGGGGCCGCGCAGCGGCGCCAATCCCGAGTTGCTGCAGGAATTCGCGGATCTGATCCAGGCGCCGGTATTCGGCCGGCTGGGCGACGACGACGCGGCCGGATGGCGGCGGGCGCTCCCCAATCCGGGCCGACGGCTTGCGCGCTTCGAGATCGAGCCCGACGTGAACGGGAAGTTCTCGCCGGGCGGCGCGCAGCCGGTCCGGATCAATCCGCTGGAACTGCGGCCCGTGCCGGGTTCGAACGTCGTGAACCTGCTCGGGCACGCGACCGCTCGGCAGTTCCTGAAGGTGTCGGGGTTCGACATCGCCGAGTCGCACGGCACGGCGCCGCGCGACGTGACCCTGGACAGCGCGGCCGCCGTCACGGAAGGCGGCAAGACGATTTCGCCGCGGCAATTCGCGCGCAAGCTGCTCGACGATCCGGCCTATACGGAAGGCAACGGCGTGCTGCTGACGGGCTGCTATCTCGGTGCCGGCGGTTACTCGTTCGCGCAGGAACTCGCGTACGAACTGCAGGTGCCCGTGATCGCGTCGATCACGTCCAACTCGGTGCGCGGCACCGGTGCGCTGGAACTGCATCCGATCGACGACAAGATCGTCCTGCCGGCAAACGATCCCGACGTCGCGACGCGGCTCTATCTGCATCTGCCCGAGGCGCCCGATGCGAGCGATCCGCCGATGGTGTTCGCACAGCGCGGCGAACCGGCGGCGCGCACGGCCGTGCATGACCATGCACCGGTCGAGCCGGTGCGCGCGATCGACGCGCAGATCGATCCGGACTCGGACAGCGGCCGTCGCGGCGCGGGCGGTACGCAAGGCGATGGCGGACGCCAGGACGTGACGCCGGGCGGGCCCGCGCATCCGCGGCTCGCCCCCGACGCGGAACCGGGCGAACCGCCAGTCTACGAGCCGACTCCGGTCGTCGAAGTCGGGCCGGGGCAAATCTACAAGGCGGACGAATGGGCCGCACGCGTCGAGCAGGTCGCCGAAGCCGAGGCCGACGACGGCCTGTCGGGGAAAACGCAGAAAATCTATCCGAAGACCAGTCGCGTCTATACGGACCGCCGGATCGCCAACGATGGCGTCGTCACGACGACGGTTCATGGTCAGTCGGTGCTGCAGCCCGGGTTCGACGACGTGACCGGCATCGACGCGACGCAACATCCCGAGTTCCTGCGTCCGGCCGATACACTGCTGATGCCGTCCGACGATCCACTCCATCCGATCGGCGCGCGGGGGCTGATGTCGCCGCCCGGTCATCACGTCGTGTTCGGCCACGGGATATCGGCCGACGCGATGCTGGGCCCGGAAGGCCGTCCGCTCACGCCGGACGAGGTGGCCGAGCGCGTGGCGCCGCATCTCGAACCGGGGCAGGACGTCACGCTGTATTCGTGCTTCGGCGGATCGAACAAGCACGATCCGCTGCGCATCGCGCCCGGGCAAGTACGGGCGGCCAGCACGACCTTCGCGGCGGCACTCGCGCAGCGCCTGTCCGAGCTGACCGGACGGACGACATCGGTCTGGGCGCCGCCGGACATCCTGCTCGTCGAGCCCGACGGTTCGACCACCGTACGCGGCACGCGGCTGACCGGCCAGGTCGACAAGGATCGTCTGCCGATGCAAAGCTTCCGCGGCGATCCGGCACGCGCGGGCCGGCCGGCGCTCCCCGCAGGACGCGACGCGGAACCGGCCGCGACGACCGCCCGTACCGCGTCGCGCCCGCTCGCCGATCCGCCGCCGCGCCCGACGGTGCCGCGCGTGGCCGATCCGACGTTTGCCGATCCTGACTACGATTTCACCGCGATTCCGGACGACACGTTCGAATCGGTCACGCTCGATCATCCGTTCCGCACCGCGCTGGCCGACCGGCCCGGCGTGATCGGCGACGCGGCACGCGTGACGCAACCCGGCGGCACGGTGAGCCAGCGCTGGCCGAGCGGCTTCCTGGACGGCCCCGAACCGACCCGCGTGATCGACGGGGTGATGCAGGCGTTCGACGCGGCCGGGTTGACCAACCTGCGCGTGGAATTCGTGACGCGCGACGGCAGCATCGAACTCGGCAGCGGCACCGATTTCGGTGCGCTCGATCCCGAGGACGGCTGGTTCCGGTTCAGCGGCACGGTGCCCGATGCACCGGCTACCGCTGCCACGCACGCGCCGGCCCGTTCGGCGACCGATGCCCGGCTCGCATTGCCGGAAGGCGCGCGGACGGTCGCGCACGACGATCTCGGGCAGGCAATCGATACGGCGCATACCGGCCCACGGAACCACGCATACGTGCGCACCGATGCGTTGCCGGACGGCACCGCGTTCGCACGGGGCGACCTCACACCACAGGAACGTGTCGCGGCCAGCGCGTCAGCGAACCTCGCTGCGGTCGAGGGCCACGCACCGACCGACGTCGTGCTGCTGTCGGCGCTCGGCCACGATCCGGCTCGCGCGCTGCGCATCACGACGCCCGATGGCGGCGAGCTGGTCAAGCCGGCCGGTGTCGACATGTACGTCGTGCGCACCCGCGACGCGGCGACCGGCGAGGTGTCGTACCGGCTCGTCGGCATCGACCGCTCGGGCTTGCCGGAAGGCTATGCGGCCGTGCATGCGGGCGGCATGCGTGCGGTCGGGGCGACCGACGGGCGCCCGACCTGGCCGACGATCGGCCCGGCGGGGCCGGCGGCCGGCCGCCTTGCCGGTACGGCCGGCGAATCGTCCGGCGCGGCGGCGCCTGCCGCCGTATCCGGTCATGCGAACCAGCCGGGCGTGCCGCAGGGCGCCGCGGTGGCTGAAGCGAGCGATCCACAGGCGGTTGCCGCGACGTGGCTCGACAGCCTCGGCCGACGTACGCTCACGCGCGTCGATGGCCAGCGCGCGCCGACGCTCGACGGGTTGGGCCGCCAGCTCGGCCCGAACGCGCACGTGCTGATCACCGCGCATACCGACGCGCCGGCCGCCGACGCCGAACACGCGGCGCCGGCGTTCGTCGCGGTGCTCGAGACCGACGAGCACGGCGCGCTCGGCCCCGTGCGGATGCTGGACGGCAAGCGCGTGCCGGGCGCGCTGCGCAAGGCGCTCGGGAAGACCGGCAGCGGCGGGCGCACGGCACGCCGTCAGTTCGATTTCTTCGTGTCGCCGGTAGCGCACGACGAGCTGATGCAGTTCGGCGGCGCGTCTAAGATCGAGACGCGGGACGGCAAGTCGTCGTGGTCCGTGACGGCGTCGGGTCATCCGGTCGACGCCGCGCTCGCCGCAGACGTGGCGAAACTGAACGACGCACCGGGTTTCAAACGGCCGCGTCAGGCCGTGCGTGCCGTCGAGGGAGAGCGGCGCTGGATTCACGTCGTCGAAGACGAGACGGGCAAGGTGCTCGGCTACGCGGAGCGCAACACGAACCACGAATGGAAGTACTACGAAAAAGCGCCGCTCGGCGACACCGAGGTTCCCGAGCAGGATCTGCGCACCGTGTTCCGGCGACGGCGCAGGGGCGGCATTCCGGTCCTGCGCTCGCCGCGGCGCGGCATCCGGTTCGTCGTGAGTGACGTCAAGCCGGAAACCGTCGATCGAATCGGCGGCTTCCGGCCGGCGAAGGAAACCACCCCGGCAGAGAAACCGCCGCACCGTTCGCTCGGCGATCTTTTCCAGTCGAAGGTGCCGCTTCGCCGGCCGCTCGAGCGCGCGGAGCAGGGCGGTGAAAGCAACACGACGACGCGGCCGCCGGTCGATCCGCATTTGCTGCCGTCGCACACATCCGCGCTCAATGCGGTCGATTTCAGCGGCAACAGCGTGCCGCACCTGCTGACTGCGATCCGCAACGGTGCGGTTGACGGCAACCAGCACGTGATCTACGTGTTCAGGACGGACGGCGCCGTGGCCGAGGCGCTCGGCGATCCGGTCGGCGTGATCGCCGCGCGCAACGGCGAGATGCGGTGGTTCGACGCCGTCCGGCACGCCAACAACCCGCATCATCAGGGCGTACCGCTCGACGAAATGCCGATCGGCAACGACCGGTTCGGCTCGGACGTGCATTTCCTGCTCACCCAGTTGCCGCCGCGCGCGTTCCTGCGGAGTGCGCGGCCGACGCGCATCGCGGCGCTCGAAGCGCGCGCGAAGGCGCTGCGCGAGCAGCTGTCCGACGCGGAAGCGCGTGGTCAGCATTCGGCGCCGTTCAGGGCGCTCGCGGCCCGGACGCGGCACGGTTACAACGAGGTGCTCAACGACTTGCAGCGCTTGCGGCGCAGCGGCACCGCACCCGCGCCGCTGTCGATCGAGCCGTACCAGCCCGGGCTCTCGTCGTCGACCGTCGTCGCGTTCAGCCTGCGCAATGGTGTGGCGAAGACCGAGCAGTATTTCCCGACGCACGACCAGATCGAGGCCTACAACAAGCAGGCGCAGCGTGCCGGCAAAGTGAATCTCGTGCTGAAGGGCGAGCCGCAGGCCGTGATGGTCGACCCGGGCATGTGGCGCACGCTGCTCAACAAGCTGTACGTCGGGCGCGACGTGTCGACGTCGGCGTCGCGCTTCCTGCCGGTGCCCGGCAAGCTGCGCGCACGCACCCGGCGCTTGGGCGCGGCGACCGTCGCCGACCAGCGGATCCGGTATTTCTTCACGCGCTCGAGCGAAGCATTGCAGGACCGCATGGTGCCGATGGCACGTTCGCTGTCGCTGAGCGACGATCCGGCGCTGATGCGCAAGATCGTCGAGCAGTACGGCGGTGTGACGCCGGTCGTCACGCTCGTGGTCGATCCTCATCTGCTCGCGGCCGTGCTCGGCAAGGCGCACGATCCGGATTTCCTGCACGCGGTGAAGGCGCTCGGCGACCAGAAGAACGCCGTGTTCGACGGCGAGAACGGGATGATTCATCCGGCGCCGGGCACGGACGGGACGGCACTCGCGCTCGATCATCTTGCACATCTGAATCGCTGGCTCGACGAGGCGGCGCACACCGGCTTCGCGATCCGGCTCGAAACGGCGCCATCGCGCGCGCTCGTGTCCGGCACCGACTACCGGTACCAGTCAGGCACCAACGACGCATACCACGACTACGTGCGCGTCATGACGGCGCTCGAGAAGTGGTCGAACGAACATCCCGATACGACGGCGCCCAACGTGATGGTCACGTTTCACGGCTGGGACGCGGTGCCCGAATCGGTGCCGGGCGCAGGGCACGAGAAGCTGTTGCGCGCCGTGCTCGAGCGCGAGGGGCTCGAATGGGTCCACGTCGGCCTGTCGCTCGGCACGCACGGCGCCGACTTCATCGGCAACCAGGACCTGACCGGCGCACTCGCGAAACTGATCGTCGAGAACCGCGCGCGACCGGAAATCATCGATCGCCTGCACGGTGCCGATGCGCTCACGCGCGTGTTCGAGCGCGTCGACCGCCAGACGCTGGCGAACCAGCATCAGTTGCTGTTCGCGGAGGTCGAGCGGATCGGTGCCGCGCAAGGGATGACGCCCGCCGAAGTGGCCGCGCTGCGCCAGAAGCTCTACGAAGGCAACACGACCGTGTGGCTGAACCAGGCGCGCAAGGCGACGATCGAGCATGCAACGGAACACTGGAAGGGCGACGGCAACGAGCCTGGCAACAAGACGGAGAAGGGCGCGCGCAGGTTCGCCGCACGCTGGCTGGAGCAATACGGCGCCAGCGTGCCGGACCGCGTGACCACCCGAGCGCAGCCATCCGCCGGGGACCCGGCCGACCACTGGCGCGCGGTCGTGCGCGATCCCGCGCTGATCAACGATGGCACCAAGCCGATCGGTACCAGCCGGCGGGAGACCGCACAGCTCGCCAAGGTCGAGATTCCCGACGCGAAGCGCGCGCAGGCGGAGCTGCACGCACTGCGCGTGCACGACGAGCCGATCGGCACGAACCGACGCCCGCCGTCGCGACGGCGGATTGCCGGCGAAATGTCCGCCGCCACGCTGGCCGGCGGGACCGGCGCGGGCGCGCTCGTCGCGACGGGCAAGGAGTTCGTGGGTACCGCGACGAATTCGCTGTACGCCGGGCTGCGCGTCGGCCGCGTGTTCCAGGCGCTGCATCACGGCGCAGTCGCCAGCCTGAAGAACGGCGATCCGCGCGTGTTCGATCGCGTCGTCGACCGCCTCGTGCGCGGCCTGCAGAAGCAACTCAAGGCGAACGGGTTCGACGCCGACGCGCGAGGTACGCAGCTCGAACAGATTGCACACGAAGGCAAGGCCGCCGCCGCGCAGCTGCGCGCGCTGAACGAGGACGGGACGCTGTCGTTCGACGAAACCGCGACGCACACGCAGGCGATCGCGGCCGACATGCTCGCGCAGATGCAGGGCGTGGTCGGCGGGACGTCACTGAAACTGCTGCACCATGGCAGCCCGCGGCACGCGGTTGGTCGGTTAGGGCGGCTGTTCGCACTGGGAGGGTACGGTGGCTCGATCACGATCAACGGGGCCAAGTTCCTCCATGGCGACGGGCTGGCCGGCGGGCAGGCTTTGGGCGGGATCATCAGCGCCGTCTCTACCGGGATCGTCTACAAGGGTGGTTCGCGCGGCGTGAATGCGGAGAATCGCAGTCAGCTGGCGCGGATCGCGAGCGCGACCGGCGACTACGTGACATCGGCCGTTGGTCTGGCAAGCGGCATCCACGGCGCAATGGCCGCCCACACGTTCGGCGGCGGGATGACCGGCATGCTCGGTGCGATGTCCGGCGCGCTGCTGGGCGCCGGCCGCCTGCATACGCAATTCCCGAATGCCACGCCGTGGCTCGCGCGCTTGCCGACAGGCATCGCGCTGTTCCCGGTGGCGATCTTCGGAATCATGCAGGGGTACGGCGTGATCTCGGCGTTGACGGGATCGGACGACAAGGACAAGCATCCCGGTTCCGGTCCGTCGCCGACGCCTTCGGGTTCGAGCAGCACGACGCCGACGCCCGGGGCCTCGCTCGCCCCGACGCCCGGGGCGACGACGGCGCCGGCGGCTCAGCCGAGTGCGAGTGCGTCTGCGTCGTCGACGCCGAATGCGCCGCCGTCGGGGACGCCATCCTCGCCGGCGCAGCCTTCGACGGGTTCGCCGCGCCCGACGCCAACTCCGCTGACGGTGCAGGTGGTCGCCGGCGATTCGTTGTGGACCATTGCGGAAAGTCACGAAGGGTCATTGCTTGCAGCCGCTCGCGTACCGGCTGACGAACAGCAACGGATGTCGGACGGTCAACGGATCAACGTCGCGTTGAACGAGATCCTGCAGCTCAACCCGAACCTGGCGAGCAATCCGGGGGAGATCAATCCGGGGCAGCAGGTGATCGTCGGGTGAGGGGGGGGAAACGTCGAAAGTCGGCGTGTAAGTGGGCAGATGTTCACGCTTGTTTCGACGAGTGGCTGCGGCCCGGCGCCCGTTCGTCGAACCATCGATGGTCGCTGGCGTTGATCTGGATCGGTTCACGCAGTCAGGTACGGTGCGCTTGCGCGCTGATAAACTTTCGGCGGCCGTTTTGTCGACGCGGAATCGACAAACCAGCGTCTGTCATCAGCTTCCTGGCCGTTTTCTTGACCAACCGAATACCGTGGCACTCTCGGCGCTTCTCGCAAGCCAGCGTCGGCCCGAAATCGGCGTAGCGCTCCCGAACCAGGCTCAAGGCACGATGCGCCAAATCCTCGGGCAGTTGATGGTTGCTCGCATGGCCACGACGCTGCGAAATCAGCCCGACCGGGCCAGCAGCGCGATATCGGG